>Ga0185299_10000098_pt1 | contig 279979 bp, 224 predicted proteins | sample PaiPotPPA55metaG_FD_128002 | JGI IMG/M metagenome (GOLD analysis project Ga0185299, IMG submission 128002) | Iron sulfur acid spring bacterial and archeal communities from Banff, Canada, to study Microbial Dark Matter (Phase II) - Paint Pots PPA... ...
ATTATGCGCGCTCTGATCAAGCACGTGGAGGTGGGCGAAGACGGCGTCCGTGTCGTCTACAAGGTGCAACCCTGCCCTTTTGAATCAGACCCCCAAGAGGGGCGTTCGCAACATTGTTGGAACGGTAGACGCTGGTCCAGAGGGTCGTCACTTGAGCCACAGGGTCCATCCTCGCGTTTTTGGGCTTGCCTCCCGCACTGAGGCACGACGGCTCACCCGTGTCTCACGCCTGCCAATTGGTTCTTTCCATTGCGCCTGACCCCCTGTGGAAAGAAATGGAAAGCAGCGTGGAAAGAAATGGAAAGCATTCGGAACCGACCCTCTGACCCTGTTGCTCAATTGGCGCTGATCAAGAGGGTCGGAACCTGATCCTCAGGGTCAAAGTGGTGATCCAGAGGGTCCAGCTGTAAAAGCGTGGAGCCTTCTGACATCCAATGCAAAGGACTGCGCTTACCGCCCAAACCCACCCTGGAGACCGTTTTGTTGGTCCAGAGGGGGTAAGGTGATCCACAGGGTCCGCCACCGCAACGGTGTTTCCGAATTAAACCCCTTCCGCGGTATACTCAGGAAGTCGGAGTCGCCCCGGCCCAGTGCGCCTCAAGGCTCCATGCAAGGGAATTCCCCGTTAGTTGGGTGGCCAGAGTTCCCTCGTGCCGAAGCAGAGCTTCGGCACGAGGGAAAACAGAGTGTCGCTGCGACCGGTCCCCAAATAGGAGTTCGAGAACCAGGTAACCAGGTAGAGCCGCCTTCCAAGTACAGGCCGCTTGCTGTCCGACATGGTGGCGACTAAACTGCATGGCAGCAGCGAAGTTTAGTGCAGTCCAGCTAATTGATCAGTTCCATTTGACTATGAGGCTTGGGAGGATCCGGCTTGAAGCAGGAGTTTCACGTTATCATTGAGCGAGATAAGGCCGGCTTTTATGTTGGGTCGGTTCCTGAGTTGAATGGCTGTCATACCCAGGCCAAGTCCTTGGACGTTCTCATGATGAAACGAATCAGGGAGGCTGTCGAACTGTGCCTTGAGGTCAGGGGTCAAGGAATAGATTCCAGCGAATTCATTGGAGTCCAGCGAATACTGGTGGAATCATGAGCCGTTTGCCGCGCCTGCGTGGTCGGCAAGTTATTGCGGCACTGAAAAAAGAAGGGTTTGAGGTCATTCGAACTTCAACGCAATCGATCCAAGATCGCCGCGGCTTCCTCAGCAATTTTCTTGTTAGGATTCTTTGAGGCCTTTATAAGAGCCGGAATGGCTGGTTTGCCGATGCGTTCAATAGCATTCCTGGCCTCATAGTTCGTGTTTTCACGCTCGTCGGCCAATAACTCGATGAGAATCGGAACGGCAGCTTCCGCATCAGGACCAATGCCGGCTAACGCATCACAAACCACATCAACCAGGGTTTCCTTGTGGTTTTCCTCAAGAATTAATAGCAACTTTCCAGCAAGAGCGAGGGAATTCAGGACATGCACGTCGCCAAGCGATCCCAAAAGTGATAGGCGCCTGTACTGGTGTTGCTTGAGACACTGAACAAGGAAGGGAATGCTTGTGCGGTTCTTTCGATCGATGAAGTACATGGCCTCCGCGCCCCAGATGCCGACTTCGGGCAGATCCTTATTAACCAGTTGTTCAGCACCCCCTCACACACCCCCCCGCGCGCCGGCCTGAAGCGAACCTCCTGGCCTCTGTAGCACGGCCAATCGGCCCTAAACGCGCTTCGATTCCAAACGGTGCCGGAGGCCTTGACACTCTCAACTGGGTTCGCCCCCACACGCCGAGCTTGTATAGAATGCATACTCGCCCTGCAGGGACGCGCTTTCGTCTCATGTCATCCCCCGGACACCCCCCTTCCAAGGTCGGGACCGTCAAAGGTGCGCAACGGCCTTCTCTCAGCCCGGGTTTTTGGTCGCATTGGATAGGTTCTTAGCTATCCGATTGCCTGTCCAAGCCACGTTCAAGAACCCTCCCAGTTTCCAAGGGGGGCGCCTCAGTCCCGTTAACTGCTGGTAGCAAGGCTTACAAGAATGGTATAATTCGTCTTTGGTAGTTCGGGAGGCGTCCACATGCTGTTTCTCGGCCGCCATCGACAGCGCAATTGTCAGGGTTTAACGCGCCGCGCCTTCGTGCAGGCCGGATTGAGCACCATTCTCGGTCTGTCATTGGCGGACTTGCTGCGATTGCGCGCCCGAGGCGGGTCGGAAATGGCCGGCTCGGCAAGGTCCGTGATTCTGATCTGGCTGTGGGGTGGGCCGGCACATCTGGACACTTGGGACCCCAAGCCCGATGCCTCATTGGATATCCGCGGGCCGTTTTCCCCGATTGCCACCAAAACACCCGGCATACGCATCACGGAGTTGTTTCCTCAGCTTGCCAAGATAAGCGACACCTACGCCCTTCTGCGTTCGCTCCACACCAGTTCCAACGATCACGGCGTGGCCGGCACCATCGGGCTGACGGGCAGCGCGGCCGGCGGCGTCGGTCTCGATGGCAAACCTCTGCCCGGATCTGCTCGGCCCACGACGGGTTCCCTTGTTGCGCGGATCCGCGCCGGCCAGTCGAAGATGCCGCCTTTCATGGTTGTCGGCGGCAAGCTGCATCAAGGCAAGAAGGCGATTGCCGGCGAAGGGGGTGGTTCGCTGGGCGGCCTCTATGATCCCTTCCGCCTTCAGTATGATCCGGCCAAAGGGACGCAAGCCCCTGCCCTGCAACTTCCTGATGATTTGACGCCGGAACGGCTCGGCGATCGCCAGCGTTTGATTGATGTCTTCAACAAACTGGAAAGCTTGGGCGAATCCGCACGCTCCACCCAGCCGATTGACGATTATCGCAGCCAGGCTTTCGCCATGCTCACGTCGCCGGCGGCACGCAAAATGTTCGATGTCAGCCTGGAAAAGGAGCCAACCATCGAACGCTATGGCCGGACGCGTTTCGGTCAATCATGCCTGCTCGCCCGTCGTCTAGTCCAGCACGGCGTGCCGTTCGTGCAAGTCAACTGGAGCGATCACGTCGAAGCGGAAGAAGACTCCGGCGACGGCGGCTGGGATCATCACTACCGCAACTTTCAAATCATGCAGGACCGCCACGCCCCATGGCTCGATCAGGGCTTGTCCGCGCTGCTCGCCGATCTGCGCGACCGAGGTCTATTGCAGCAGACGATGATCGTTGTCATGGGCGAGTTTGGCCGGTCGCCGAAGATTAATGCCATGGCCGGCCGCGACCATTGGGAACATTGCTACAGCGCCCTCCTGGCCGGCGGCGGCATTCAGGGCGGCCGTATCATCGGCGCCAGCGACGCCAAGGGCGAAAAGCCGCACGATAAGCCGGCAACCCCCGCCGACATCGCCGCCACGATTCACCATGCCATCGGCATCACCAGCGAACAGGCGCAGACTTTGGGAGTTGGCCTGGACGGGAAGGTGATTGGGGAGCTGTTTTGATGAGCGAAGGAGGTATGTGAGCTTCTAAGTAGGAGCGCATAATGATTTACCATGTGGCTGCCCCTCGTGGGTGGCCGGGGCTGAGGTACTCCGAAGCCCCGGCGCGGCATCCCAGGGCTTCGGAGTACCTCAGCCCCGGCCACCCTTGCTTCATTTCTAAGGGTGATTCTTTATGGATTCCTACTTAGGTTCCTCCTTGCCATCGGGGAGTTAGGCAGATTAGTCGGTAATTGGGCAAAGGAGGAAATGTTACATGCGAATTGTAATCTCTTTGGCTGTCCTGTTTCTGGTACCGGTCTTGGCGCTCGCCGAATCGCCGGTGAAACTGTACTACGTGGGAGAGGCAAAAGTCAGTTCCGTTGCTGGGAAAGCATTGGGCTCGCAAGTATACCTTCTGGCAAAGACCCTCGACCGCGACAAGGCCACGATCATCGAACAAGCGCTCATCGTTCACCCGGATGGAAAGGCCGAGGAATGGACCATGCGGTTCTCCGTCAAGGATGACAACACGTTCACGCTCACCGAGGACTCCAAAAAAGCTGAAGGGACCGGTAAGCTGTTCGGACCTGAATGGAAATGGACTTACTTCAAAGCGAAGTACAAGTCCACCAACGGCATTGAGGTCGAGGATGAAAACTTCATGGCCGACGATTCCTTCGGCACGGCCCGCCAGAAACTAACCGGACCGGACGGCAAAGTATTTATGTACATGGACATAAGCCTCAAGAGTATTACGCCAAAGACCTTCGAGATCCTTCGGGCTGGCCTGATGAAGAAGTGACTTGGTCGCGGCGGTTGCCCACGTCAACATTGGCTTCAAATGAACGACCCTATTCGCCTCACCAAAGATGGCGGTTTCAAGCAGCATCTGTGCTGGTCGTCGCCCGACGGCAAGAAATTCCTGCTCACGCGCATTCACGAAGGCAAGATGGGCTTGTGGGTAATGAATGCCGATGGCAGCGACTTGAAGAAACTGCTGACCGAAACCACGCCGCATTTCGACGGCCACTGGTCGCCCGATAGTAAGAAGATCGTCTACGTCATCGACCACTTGCAAGGCACCGACGGCAAGCTGCAAATCAACACGGTCAACGTCGACGGCGCCGAGAACAAAGTCCTGATTCCCAACAAGGCATTCGAGGAGTCGCCTCGCTGGTCGCCAGACGGCAAGCACGTGCTCTGGGTTAGCACGCGCGACAATAACCACAAGATTTACTTGGTTGGCGCGGACGGCAAGGACATCAAGAAGCTGACCAATGAAGTGGCCGCCGACAACAATCCGAGCTGGTCGCCCGACGGCAAGAAGATCGCCTTTACCAGCGGCCGCACCGGCAATCAAGAGATTCACGTCATGGACGCCGACGGGGCCAATGTCCGCCGTCTGACAAAGACGAAAGCAATGAACTATTGGCCCGTCTGGTCGCCCGACGGCAAAAAGATCGCCTTCACCAGCAATCGCGACGGCAATTACGAAATCTACATCATGAACGACGACGGCAGCGAGCAGCAAAACCTGACCAACAACCCGGCTCAGGATAATTACGCGGCCTGGTCGCCGGATAGCCAAAAGATCGCCTTCGTCTCTAACCGCAGCGGCGGGTATGATGTGTATGTGATGGAAGTGTAGTAAGCTCTGGCCAATGGATTATTGCTACGGGGCCGCGCAGAAATAAGTTGTGCAAAACTACTGTCGGGTGCCATGCTTTCGCGGTATGAGTAGACGGTAGTTTGACCTTCCAAAGGATCCGCAATGCACACTTTCTAACTCTTCGCGTCCTGCAAAGATTATTTCTTCCGGCTTGGAGGAAAAGCTTGGTGGGAATGCAGTTAATCACGAAAGCACGAAAGACGACAACACGAAAAAGAAGCGAGGAAGGACTATAGGGCATGAATTTGAAGCTTTGTCCGGCAGAATCCGGGAAGCAGCCGTGTCGGCCTGCTCTTGAATTTCAACTACCCAACGCCAGTGGTCAAACGTGTGGTCCTTTGACTCGGGAGGTTTTTTCGTGGTTTCGTTTTTCGTTATTTCGTGATTCCTATGGGTTGGTTGCGGCCCAGCCGCGGAGAGGAAGACGCAAATGCTGGCCGGGTCTTGACCCATCAAGAAGTAAAACGGCGAGTACTGGAACCAAGATTATAAAATGACAATCCACATTGCCCCCTCCATCCTGTCGGCAGATTTCGCAAGGCTTGGCGAACAGGTTGCCGAAGTCGAAACGGCCGGCGCGCAGCGCATCCATGTCGATGTGATGGACGGCCATTTTGTCCCCAATCTCAGCATGGGGCCGGCCATTGTCCGCAGTCTGAGGCCGCGGACGCGCTTGCCGCTGGAAGTGCACTTGATGGTCGAAGATCCCGCCAAGTTCGTCGATGCCTTTTTCAAGGCCGGCGCGGACTCGGTCTTATTTCATCACGAAGTCGTGTCTGACCCGCGGGCGCTTATCCGCCATGTTCACGGCCTGGATAAAAAAGTCGGCATGGTCGTCAATCCGGAGACACCCGTCGAGGCGCTGGCGCCCTACCTCCAGGAAATCGATGTAGCCTTGTGCATGACGGTGCATCCCGGCTTCAGCGGTCAAGCGTTTTTGCCGGTGAGTCCCGGACGCATCAAAGCACTTAGACAACTGATCGACCGATCCAATCCGGCTTGTGAATTAGAGGTGGACGGCGGCATAGACGTTATAACCGGACCAGAAGCCGTCCGTGCCGGGGCCAGTGTTTTGGTCGCCGCCTCGGCTATCTTTGGCGCTCCCGGGGGGCCGGCTGCCGGAACGCGCGCTTTACTTGACCGAGTCAGCAAGGTTTGACCGTCATTTTCGTCTTAATCCACCCGGGAGTGCGCTGCCTTACTGAATCCATCTACCCTGTCCACTTGCTCTCCTGTCTACAATTTCTTTCTCAATAGAATGGCCCTCGCCTCGGGAATATGCGAAACTTCCTCCAATCCCGGGCAAGAGTACTCGCTTATTTCTTCTTTTATTGAGATTTCGCCATGACCAAGCACTTGTCGCTGGCCTTCGGCCTACTGGCCGCCCTTGGACTTTCCACGACCCAGGCCGCTGAATGGAAGCCGGCCGCTGGGCCGCTGATGACGAAATGGGCCAAGGATGTCTCCCCTTATAAGACGCTGCCGGAATATCCTCGGCCGCAGATGGTCCGCAAGAATTGGCAGAGCCTCAATGGTCTCTGGCAACTCGCCATCGCCAGGGAAGGGGACGAGGTTCCGACCGGGAAGACCCTATCCGAGCAGATCCTGGCGCCTTTCCCCGTCGAATCCGCTCTCTCCGGCGTTATGAAACGGGCCAATCGCCTGTGGTATCGCCGGACATTCACCTTCCCCAAGGAATGGCTCGATCAGCGCATTCTGCTGAACTTTGGAGCGGTCGATTGGGAAGCCACCGTCTACGTCAACGGCACGAAGCTCGGCACGCATCGCGGCGGTTACGACGCCTTCTCGTTCGACATCACCGACGCCCTGGAGCGAGGCAAAGAGCAAGAGCTGATCGTTGAAGTCTGGGATCCCACCGACGCCGGCACGCAGCCCCGTGGCAAACAAGTCAACAAGCCCGAAGGCATCTACTACACGCCGACAACCGGCATCTGGCAAACCGTCTGGCTCGAACCCGTTCCCAAGGCAAGCATTGACTCCATCAAAATTGTCCCCGATGTCGACAACAGCAAGGTTCTGATTACCGTCCTGGGCCGAGGCCCCGCCGAGGGCATGGCGGTTCGTGCCGTGGCCAGGGACGGCGAGCGCGTCTTGTCGTCAGGTACGGGAACTGTTGGCAAGGCCTTCTCGATCGCCTTGGCCAATCCCAAACTGTGGACGCCCGAGAACCCATTCCTTTTTGACCTGCGCGTCGAACTCCGGCAGGCGGACAAGGTCGTTGATGCCGCGGACAGCTATTTCGGCATGCGCAAAATCGAGATCGGCAAGGACGACGGGGGCATTACCCGCATCCTTCTCAACGGCAAATTCGTCTTCCAGGTCGGCCCGCTCGATCAGGGGTTCTGGCCCGACGGCCTGTATACCGCCCCGACCGATGAGGCCCTCAAATACGATATCGAGATCACCAAGAAGCTCGGCTTCAACATGACGCGCAAGCACGTCAAGGTCGAGCCGGAGCGCTGGTACTACTGGTGCGACAAGCTCGGCCTGCTGGTTTGGCAGGACATGCCCAGCGGCGACAAGAGCATCGGCGTCAACGACCCTGACTTGAAGCGAACTCCCGAGTCGGCCAAGCAGTATGAGCTGGAACTCAAACGGATGATTGACGGCCGCTACAATCATCCGTCCATTGTCATGTGGGTCGTTTTCAACGAGGGCTGGGGCCAGTTTGACACCAAACGCATAACGGAATGGACCAAGGAATACGATCCCACGCGGCTCGTGAACTGTGCCAGCGGCTGGGCCGACCGCAAGGTGGGCGATGTGCACGACATCCACAATTACGCCCCGCCCGCCTCCCCCGAACCGGAGCCCAAGCGCGCGGCGGTATTGGGCGAGTTTGGCGGCCTTGGTCTGCCCATGGAAGGCCACCTCTGGACCAAGAAGAATTGGGGTTACGAGGTCATGAAGAGCCAGATCGAGTTGACCCGCAAATATGAACGCTTCCTCGCCCAGGTCTGGAAATTCAAGGACAAGCCCGGCCTCAGCGCCGCTGTCTATACGCAGATTACCGACGTCGAGACCGAGGTGAACGGCTTGCTGACCTACGATCGGGCCGTGATCAAGGTCGACGTCGAACGCGTCGCCGCCATCAATCGCGGCGACGTCTCGCGTACGCCGCAGATCAAAGTCCTCGTGCCCACTTCACAGGACAAGGGCCTCAAGTGGCGCTATGCGCTTGAGGAACCTGATCGCAAATGGACCAAGCCGGATTTCGACGACTCCAAGTGGAAAGAAGGCAGCGCCGGCTTCGGCACGCGCGGCACGCCCGGCGCCTATGTCCGCACCGAGTGGAAGACCAAGGACATTTGGATTCGCCGCCAGGTCACCTTGCCCGAAGGCACGCTCATCAATCCGCGGCTCCTCGTCCATCACGACGACGACGCCCGCGTCTACCTCAACGGCGTCTTGGCCGCCAACCTGAAGGGCTTCACCACCGATTACGAAGAGTTCGAAATCAGCGACGAGGCCCGCGCCACGCTCAAGCCCGGCAAGAACACCATCGCCGTCTACTGCAAGCAGATCGAGGGCGGGCAGTATATCGATGCCGGCCTGGTGGAGGTGAAGTGACGCGGCAGGCCTGCTTGATAGCGGTTATTTGTACATAACGCGCCCTTCGAGAAAAAAGCGCTCGAAAAAAGGTTTGTTTGGGTGAAGCCCCACCCCTCCCGCGCCGCTCCATTGAGCATCGTTGAGCGTCAATGACGCCGCTCCCCCACTCTGAGGGCCAGTTCGGGCGGCCTCCAAAAACTGCTGCCACTGCCGGGTGGCATGCTTTCGCCGATCCTTTGCAAAGATAGTGAACCCTGGACCAACACGGCGAAAGCATGGCGAACTCGTAACTCAACGCAGGAAAGGATCTCGTCGCGGGCAGTTCAACATGCTTTGGCGGTGCTGATTCCGGGTTTCCTGTCACTGCGCGGGATCCGCCAAAGCATGCCACCCATCATGCTGCCCATCACCCGTTTTTGAACCGCCATCGGATTAAACTGGCCGAATCGGATCTCCCTGCCTTAGTTCCCCGCCTCGGACCACTTCCGCGCGCAGACCGCCCCGGTGATGCAGGCCGTCCTTGATGCCGTTTATCGTGAGCGACTGAAGATGATCGCACGGCTCGCAGAGGCGGATGCCGCGCAGGACCACATCGCCTACCGCGAATTCGCGGCCGACGAGATGGTTGAGCGGCACACTCCGCGTCAGGAGATTTCGGCGAGCCTTAACGGGAGCGATTTCGATCTGGCATTCCCGCCCAAGCGCTTCAATCGCTTCCATTTCGACGAGCGTCACCTCCTGGTCCGGCATGCCCGCGCCGTCCTTCCGGCAATAGCGATCGCCTTCTAGCCCGCGGCCAAGTGCGATCGACGCGCTTTCCACGGCACGCAAATCCTCGCCCTTCCGTCCATGAACGTAGATGGCGACCAATTGCCCTTCGAACATAGGTTTTCTCCTACACTAAGGCCTGCTGCTTCAGACGATGACCGGAAGCCATGCGGTGAAGACACAGCCGCCAAGCGTTGGTTCGCGATGGAGAAGGAGGCGCTGGCTGATACAAAACGGAGGGACCAAAAACGGCGTTTGAAAACTATGGACCGCGCGAAGTGAGCGGGTCGAAAATCAGGCGGCTGTCTCGGCTCCTTCCACCAAGCTCGCCCGGAGGCCTGCCTTTTCGACGTCGCGCACGGCTGAACCGACCGCCTCGGCCTGACCGGAAGCCTCCCGCGTGAAGTCTAGGTATACATGCCCGTCGCGGCTGTAGAGGAGAGCATCGTCGCACCCCGCCTCGAAGAGATCGTTTTCAATCTTGTCGGTCACTTCCGCGATGCCTTCGAGAATCAGAGTGAAGGTGAATTCACGCATAGGACTTCCTCTGCTCAGTGAGGGCATTTGTCCACCCGTCGCTTGACAAGGTTCGCAAACTTCTGCGGGTTCCTCGGAGTGGACCAGATCGGCATTTGGCATCCGCCGCGTTGTTTATGTGGGCAGCGGATTCTTCCCCAGGCGTGCCCGCTGGCTAGCACACATGTCCAGCCTTTACTTTCGGCGTACTGAACGCTACCTTCGATTTCCTTGTTTGGGTGCCGTTTGCGCCGGTTCATAAGGGGCTTCCTTAATAAAGCCCCTCACTGGGCAAACTACGATACCTCTTTCTTCCCCTGAAGTATAGCATCCGCAATTCCAGCCAGCAATCGGGAGCCTAATTCGCTGTAGACACTGCTTTCCCGCGCTGGGCAAACTCTTTTTGTAAAGATGCTCATGGGGTTTTTCATATGGCCGATTGCTGTCCCGATCTATCTAATCTGGTCCCGTCGGTTCCTTGGGTTGGCGATTGTCCTTGCCCATGCCTTCTGCCTGGTGTTTAGTTTGCTAATAGCAATTGTTGCTGTCACGGTTTCACAATATGCTGTGGCACTTATGCGAGGTGAGCGGTAAACGCGGGAGTTACGCATGTGGCGGCCGGCTATCGCCATTGGTCTTGCCATCGCGGGCCTGGCATATGGCCTGAGGGTCGGTTATATGGCGGTGATACTCGCAGGAGGCGGTCACGGTTGGGGGGCAGCCATTGTTACGGGGTTGGGTGTATTCTTATTGCCCGTTTTCGGCTTTGCGGTGCCCTATTGGAACCAGAGAATCGGCCGCATCCTACTGGTTATCGTGACCGTCGGAATGCTGGCCATTGATTGCATCCTCTTGGTAGCCGCAAGCAATGAGCCCCAGCGCTACCTTGATAAAGCGTGGGCTGTCCTTGGGTATGGGTATTGGCTCCAGTGGCTAGGTTTGTGGCTAGCATGGCAAGTCGCTGTTTTGGTCATGGGAATTCTTGCAATTTGGCGAAAGGGAAGCAGCACATCCGAGGGTTAAGGGTCCGCGCTTTTATCTCCTGACCCGATCACGCTGCCCGACCGGAGGTCTCATGCCGAGGAGACCTGCGGTCGGACCCAGTGGCCTTCGGAGATTCTAATTGTCGGTAGGGGACGGCCCGATTAAGCTCATTTCGTCGCCTAGGAGACTTTAACCCCGTCGATGCGCCATTAAAGGATCGCCATGAGAACGTCGCAACCCGCGGTCATTTCAACTATGTTGCTGCTTATGCCATTTGCTGGAAAAGTGCTGCCTGATGATGTGGACGACAAGGCAATTGCGTTAGTAATGAAACTAGGCGGAACGGTCAAACGAGACGAAACACTGAAAGGCAAGCCAGTCGTGAGCCTTGACCTGGTTAATTCCAAGGTGACTGATGTGGACCTTGAAATCATAAAGGAGCTGACGCATTTGCGATCCTTGAACCTGAAATTGACCCACGTTACTGACGAGGGGCTCAGGAAGATAAATGCACTTAGAAGCTTGCGGACGCTGAACCTCTGGGGAACCGATGTTACCGACCTTGGGCTGAAGGAACTTAAGGGACTTACAAACATACAGGAGCTGGACCTGGGCCGCACCGAAGTCAGTGATGAGGGACTGAAGGAGCTGAATGGACTCATAAACTTGAAGGAACTAATGCTTGAAGGCGCCAAGGTTTCAAACGCGGGCCTTGAACTCTTTAAGTCATTTGACAATTTGAAGTTCCTAAACCTGAATGGAACCAAGGTTAATGACGAAGGACTAAAAGGTCTCAAAGACCTAAGAAGATTGCAGACGCTAAACCTGAGCGGCACGAAAGTTTCGGATACGGGGCTGAAGCAGCTCAGAGAACTAAGATCCTTAAAGACAATCGTTCTCCGAAACACCAAGAACGTTACGGATGATGGGTTGAAGGAACTTACGAAACTTCCCGGCCTGGAAAGCCTCGACATTTCCTACGACGATGTTAGCGATTTAGGTATGAAGCAATGCAAACAAATGAAGGGCTTGCAGAAGCTGTACCTAAGCGTAACAAAGGTTTCGGATATGGGGCTACGGGAACTCAAGGACCTACCAAATATAAAATCGCTGGAGCTCGCAGGTACCAACGTGACGGACGCGGGCTTGAAGGAAATAAGGGACTTGAAAAGCCTGACAAGGTTAATCCTCGTTGACACCAGAGTGTCTGACTCAGGATTGGGTCACCTTAGTGGGCTTAAGACCTTGCAGACGCTGGACCTTGGCTCCACGCAGATTTCGGACGCCGGGCTGAAGCAACTCGGGGATTTGCAAAACTTGGAAAGGCTATGCCTTCGCCAGACCAAGGTTAGCGATGCGGGGCTAAAAGAGATAAAGCAATTGAAAAGCCTACAATCACTATCGCTAGGGGACACTAGGATTTCCGACTTAGGTCTTAAGGAACTAACGGTGCTCGGAGGGCTTCGGGAATTGCACCTCTACAATACGGTTGTGACTGACGTGGGGCTGAAGGAACTCAAGCAAATCAAGGGATTGGGAACGTTGTACCTTGGGAAAACTAAAGTGACGGATGCGGGCATCGCGGACCTCAAGAAAGCGCTGCCGAAGCTTCGGATAATTCGATGAAGGCTAGTACTGGTACTTCAGGCACTTTCGCCCCTGCCATTGTCCCCCGCTCCGAGTTTGGTTAACCTGCGGCTGTTCCGTTCCCTGTCTCAAAGGTTGCCCCCATCACGTTGGCTGGCACAAACACCGTTGAGGCCGAATTGGCGAGGTTCATAGCATAACGAGGTTGGAAGTAATTGGCAGCTAACCCAACAATCGCAATGTTGCCGGTTAAGCTTGCTTCCAGTACCCCCCTTCCTTCAAATGCCGCATCATTTGTTACGGTGAGCCGTCACATCTTATTCGCCGCCGCGATGCCGTCGCGCGTTACCTGGAATGGGCGTGGCGTAATCGGATAGGCCGAGTCGTCGTGGTCTTTCCTCAACCGGCGGCCGATGCGCTTTTTCAGGTCGCGCCGGTCCGTATAGAGCACCAGCAGGTCGCGGCAGGGAATGCCGGCAAGAAATGTTCGGCCCAGAGGACCGGTAAAGAGTTGGTGAAGCTCCGGGTGCAGCAGCCGGCTCGACGCAAGCTTGTCATCGGTATCCACCAGGATGACGCGCCCTTCGTCCCTGGTGCGGCTGCCCATCAACTCTTTGGGCCAGGGCAGCCGGGTCAGATTTGCCAAGGCTTGTTCATGCAGCGCCTCGGCCGTCAATCCCCAGCGATTCACATCCCAGCCCGTCACGAACCGAAACAGGTTCTTCCTGCGGATGGCATAGCAAATGAGCACATCGGCGAGCCATTCGCTGGTCAGCAAGTGTTTGGTCGCGCTGTCGGGATCGATATAGTCGCGATGCTTGAGGACAGGCACAATCGAGCCGCGGATGTCGTCCCAGATTTCGTGCCCGAACTCGGCCATGGCCGGCTGACTTAGCGCGTCGACAAACCGGGTGATGATTTGCTCGCGCTGCTCCGGCGATCCGCGGACTTCGCGCACCAAGTTGCTCAAATAGACGGCCTGCCCCCGTCCGCGAATCTGGTTGCCTTCGAAATGGAACTCTTGCTCGGGCTGCCGGCGTTGCAGCGCGGCCAGCACGTCGTTGGCTAGCCGGCGCTGGAATAACTCGTCGTCGCGAGTAATCCGCAGGCTCGCCATTACCTGCCCAAAGAGCGGATTCCAGACGTCGCGCTCCCCCGCAGGAACCTGGCTGCTGGCAAACAGCACGACGTCGCCCCCCGCCACGATCCAGTAATGGCCCCCCTGCCCTTCCTTCACCATGTCGGCCACCATCCCGTGGTCGTGCAGCGACGTATCCCGGCGAAGGTTTTCGGCCCCCGAACTTTGCAAAGCCTCCTTCATCATCCGCGGCAATTCCTCTTGAAGCCGGTCGGTGTCCACGCTCACGGGCATAAGCGAAATCCACAAGCCCACGTCGTCGCGCTCGTGCGGCCCAAAACCGCACGATTCGCCGTCCTTCTCCACCAGCGCATCCCAATGGGCCGGATATTCAAGCCGGTAAACCGAGTGGGGATGGAGAAACGTTTTTTGGGGAAACAGGGACATAAGTCGCGCTCGACTCTTGGCTTTGGATCATGATGTAGTCGTACCGACAGAGGGCTATTGCTACTATACTGCAGGGCACTCTGTTTTTGCTCCTCATTCGCTCATCTTGACCGGTCCCGTGCGATCGACATGCAAGTCGGCGATGGGAACCACGTCCATCCACTTGAGTCGTTTTCCGAAGATGACTCGATAGAAGTCGCGCGTGGCGGCGCGCTTGAGTTTTGGGAAGTCAACTACCAGTCGCGACGCCGGCCCTTCAAGATGAAAAACGCCCGAAGCGTTCTCCTTCCGGGCGCTGGCCAGGCGGTCCGCGTAGGCGGGATGGCTGTCGAATAAGCCGGTTGTACTTTGCTCCCATTCCTTCTCCATGGCGCGCAATCGCTTTGGGGGAATTACTTGGACCTTCGCGGAAACTAAAGCCGGAAAATCATCCGGTATGCGGTCCTTAACCGAATACTGCTCCAACTCGATAAAGGCGAGCTGCATAGCCACGTCGGCGACGCAGATCTTGCGGAACGTCTCCGCAAAGGCATCGGTGCCGGCCAGCCGAACCTCATGGCGGTCGGCATCGTACTCCATTTGCCGCATTAGGAAACAGCTCAGCATATGACCCGTCATCATCAGGAGACCCAAGATGCAGCGCGTAACGAAAACAAACAGCCGAGCGAGCAGAAAGATGAGCGCCAAACGGTCTTCTTCTTCCGATTGTCGTACGAGCGATTCATCCCAATCATCGCGTTCGAACACGACGCGCAGGAACCACATGTTTATGGATCGAACCACGTAAGAGAGCCGCATGCCGGCCCCCTGAGAAAAATGGCCCAACTCGTGAGCCAGTATGCCTGCCAACTGTTGGATACTCAGCTCAGCCAACAAAGGGGAGAGGCGAAATCCCGGGCAGGGCGGACTACCAGGGCCGCATTGGCATTACATTGCGCCGGCAGCTGAGCGGTTGCGGTCGGTTGTCGCCCGCCTGAAAGCCACTCCCGCATTGTTCGAGGCCATGAGAGCTAACGTGGAGAATCCACCACGCGAGTTCACGGATCTGGCAATCCGTGTCGGACAAGGGTCAGTTGGCTTTTACAAGGACACAGTACTCGGCTGGGCCAATGAGGTAGCCAACAAGGACCCAGCCCTTCTCAAGGAATTCAATGATGCCAATGCGACGGTAATCGAGTCGCTCGAAAAGACGGTCGACTGGTTGAAGAAAGACCTGTTGCCTCGCTCCAAGGGGAGTTATGCCATTGGAGCAGATAACTTTGCCAAGCAACTTCTTTATGAGGAGCAAGTGGACATCTCGCTGGACAAGTTGCTTGCCATCGGAGAAGCCAATCTCAAACGGGATCAAGAGGCCTTTGCTGCCACGACCAAGAAAATCGATGCGACCAAGACGCCGGCCGAGGTCATGAAAGCTCTCTCAGATGACCACCCCACGGCAGAGGACCTCATTCCTTCGACGAAGCGAACCATCGAGAAGTGCCGACAATTTCTGATCGATAAGCACATCGTCACGGTTCCCTCGGAGGTGCGTCCAACTGTCTTGGAAACGCCTCCTTTTGCTCGCAATGGCGGCTTCGCTTCCATGGATACGCCCGGCCCATTCGAGACGAAGGCAACCGAAGCGTTCTACTATGTCACGCCGCCGGAAAAGGACTGGGATGCAAAGCACGTGGAAGAGCATCTGCGTTTGTTCAACAAGCCAGTAACCCAGATCATCACGATCCATGAAGCCTATCCCGGGCATTACATCCAATTTCTTTATGCCAAGCAGTTTCCCACCAAGACCCGCAAGCTATCGGCCTGCGGCACCAATGTGGAAGGTTGGGCCCACTACGGGGAACAGATGGCCGTGGAAGAAGGGTATGGAAACGGGGATTTGAAGATCCGCCTGGCACAACTCTCGGAAGCTCTGCTACGGGATTGTCGATATGTGGTGGGCATTAAACTGCACACCCAGGGCATGACGGTTGAACAAGGAGCGAGATTCTTTAAAAAAGAAGGCTACCAGGAGCCTGCAACCGCCTATGAGGAAGCACGGCGCGGCGCGTACAATCCCACTTATCTCTACTACACCCTGGGCAAATTGCAGATCTACAAGTTGCGCGACGACTATCGCAAGGCAAAAGGGAAAGACTTTAAGCTGGAAACCTTTCACAACGAGTTCGTCAAGCAAGGCGGCATTCCGATCAAGCTTATTCGCCGAATCTTGTTGCCCAGCGATAAGGGGCCTTCACTCTAGGATGGCGATCGCGAAAATACCTGCCCCGGTTATTGCTCATTATCATTGGTCCTCTTCTTTGCGATTATTTCGCCGGCCTTTGGCTTCCAATTGCTCGAAATTCGGAAAGCTAAAGATTTGGGCTTCCAGGGCCTCGCCTTGCAAATCCTTGAGCTGCCCAGCGAAGGCTCCGATCATACAGTTCCAATCGCCAACCTCACGTGCCAGGGCTAGAGCGTCCCGATTTTCCCAGAAACTACCCTCGTCATTGACCTCTTGAAGGATTCCCAGCTTGTTGGCGGCGTCGAGCATCTTAACGACCAACAGGTGGCAGCGCAAGAAGTTTGCTACGCCTCCGTATCTGGGATTACTCGCATACTGCGTCTTGCAGAAGCTCTGCCACGACCAACCCTTCTTCGCAGTTCGTATTGTTCTTCGGCGCGGGACCAAGATTCGGTGGGTCTTTGGGTAAACACAAAGCCCGAAGTTGGCATCCTCACAACCTGCACCAGGAGATGTCGTGAAGGCAAAAAGTCGGCTGGCAGGAACTTCAAGGTAATCGCGACCTTGGATGATCATTGCGGTTGCTTGAATACGCAGCCAGTGAAGCTCATCTTTGGCGCCATAGTCTGGGGCACATTCGGCGCCTTCAAGTTCCGCCAGGTCGCCCACTTCTTGGAAGGGAAGATCGAGGGCTCTTTTGCGAAGCTCCGAAACCAGGTGCTTGGCTTCTTCGGCACCACGATCGGTCTGGAAGGTGTAATGAATCGTTAGGCCCACCGAAAAACTCCTCTAATGGATTTCTTATGCTCGGTCAGTAAAACAGCCGGCGTGTTATCCTTGGTCCGCAAGCCACTTAGCTTGGGCCAAAAGACCACGCAGCAAGTCCTCCGGTAGTTTTCGACCAAACTTTTGCTTGATTTCATCCTGCAACGACTGAATCATCTCCCAGTCCGTCAAGAAGAACAACAGCATAAACAAGGGACACAAATACCACCCCTCTGAAAAGTCGGCATTGGCAAGGGCGTTTCGAAGCAAGGACCAAGTTGACTGCTCCATGAATATCAAGCATTCTACGATCAGTTCGTTTTCGTTTGCCTCGCAGAACGCGCAGGTCTCGTATATCTCTTTTAGCAATTGTTCTGCAACCTGTCGTCCGCGCGGAGTAAGGCCAGTATCCTGCTCATATTGGATATACGGTAATGCGAAAAAGGCGATGTGAAGAGCCATTGACGCTTGGGAAAAGGGGTAAGTAATCTCGACTCGGATGTCATTGAACCTTAGGAAGCTGATTCGGCCCTCAACCGTTTCCCAGTCCACAATTATCTCTATCGGCTCGTTCAGGGCCGTTAGTTCTTGGTTCCTCATGGTTATCCCTTCAGCCTCATCATTGGTGCTACTTTACTCGCGGGACCTGGGCCTTCGTTTCAGTAATTCAGTTTTTCACTCGCCGCCGCTAAGCCATCAGCCGTTCGCTTTGTGTACCGCGCCGTCGTATTCAGATTCTCATGACCCAGAATCTGAACCAGTCCCACCAGATCGTTTCCGTTGTTAGCAAGAAACTGGTGCGCCATCGTGTGCCGGAGAAGATGAGGATGGAGCTTGATGCCCGTAATGGCGCTGTACTTGTCGCACATCGCCCTCACTCCGCGGTCAGTCAACGCGCCACGCTCCCCAATAAACACTTTGCTGGTTGGCACTAAAGTCCGTTGAGCTGGTCTTTTTTATGCGCATTGGATCGCATCTTGGGCTAAAAAAGCAGAATAACCTGGAGCAAATCGCCGGCAAGAAAACGGCGCCCGGAAAAGCGCATAATTCAGACTGGTTTTTGTACGGGGTTGCAGCGATTAGGCGGATATTCAAAGATCGAGCATGCACAAAACCCCCTAAAAGCGGAGAAGTTCCGGAATACGGACCTTGCACATAAAAGCGCACACAAATCCTAGAAGGGTTCTGATTTGGCGGGCTCCAATCATCCGGCTTTTGATCTTACTCGTTCAATTGTCTTATCGCGATTTGCTCGGCTTAAGAGGCTGGAACTTCGGTGGAGTAAGCGGTTTCACGGCCTGCGCGGTGGCTGAGCCCCGACGATTACTAGGAATAAGCAGTCGTTTGAGGCGATCTTGGGGAATTGAAAATGCGTTGATACGAGGCATATTGGCGACAGGGGCTCATCGGGAACAAGAATCCCCTCAAGAGCCGAAAAGAACCGCTGAAAGCCCAGAAAGTGCATGTGGTATTTATGCAGAGGAGAACGAAAAACAGGATTCGGGTGCCTAGAGATCGATACGGACTTGGACATGCTTTTTGGGATGGGGGCGGATTGAATTCGGTTGGGGCTGGGTGCAAGAGTCCCGTTTAACCCGGCAAGGATTTCCGGGTTAAGAGCCCAAAATGCTTGCTGTAGTCTCTACCTGTAATCACAGTCCGACCGCGCAAACGTGTTCCATCTCCCGTCGGGATGATTTTTGGTCCCTTGGTCGTTAAGTGACTTCCTCTGCTTGGAACTCCACAACCATGTCGGCTACCCCTCACCTCCGCCAAATGTTTTTGTTTTCCGGTGCCTTGGATCGGAGCTGGCTTAATAATGTTTCTTTGCAACGCGCGATGAGCGGGTTTAGAATCACGGTTTCTATATTGCCCAACTCCCTAAGCAAGGACAAGTTTAAGGGCAGCCACCCATTTTGCCGCGTATACCCTTCGATTTGGACGTGGCACAGTGATCGGGCCCAGAACCAAGTTTTTCCCGACAGGGGAGAGGTCCTCCTCTTTTTTTGCAAAGCCGAATCCGAGCAAAAATCATTGTCGGGAACTAAAGTAGATCCCAAGAACGTTCTTGACGCCCCCTTCCATGGCCAACCACTTTTCCCCCGCCTGGGTTCACGGCACACTGGGCGTTGGCACTGCCTTGGTCGCAACGACCGTGATTTTGGTTCTCTTTCGGAACTCTTTCAACGGCTATCTGGTGCTTGGCATCTGGCTGCTGTGTATCAATGCGACCAGCTTCGCCTACTACGGGTACGACAAGTTTCAAGCCGTGCACGGGGGCCGGCGTGTCCCCGAAATTGCTTTGCACCTGTTCACCGTGATTGGCGGCAGCTTTGGCGCTTATCTGGGAATGATGGCCTTTTGCCACAAAACAATTAAAGGGGTTTTCAGGATAGTCTTCTGGTTTATGGTTTTGATGCAAATCGTCGCCAGTGCAGGGCAGTTTACGGACTTATCCTGTCCTGAAGTAGTCCCTTCGCGCAGTTAACTCCTCATGGTGGCGTTCATGGCTGAAAACTCCAGCGATACCAACGACCTTCTTAAGGTGGTCGCTCAGGGGGACCAAGCGCGCTGGGGCGAATTGCTGACTCGCCATCGGGATCGCTTGAAACGCATGGTGGCGTTGCGTCTGGACCGCCGATTGCAGGGCCGCATCGATGCTTCCGATGTCATTCAAGAAGCCTATCTGGAAGCGACGGCGCGGCTACCCGACTATTTGAAGCAACCGGGGATGCCGTTTTTTTTGTGGCTCCGTTTTTTGACAGGGCAGAAGCTCCTCGAACTGCATCGGTATCATCTCGGCGCAAAAATGCGCGACGCAGGCCGGGATATCGCGCTTTACCGCGGGACATTACCGGAAGCGACGTCCGCGGCGCTGGCCGCTCAACTCCTGGGCCATCTAACTCAGCCTAGCCAAGCTGCCATTCGTACAGAGATGAAGATCCGCCTCCAGGAAGCGCTCAACAGCATGGACCCTCTTGACCGCGAAGTGCTTGCCTTACGACATTTCGAACAGCTCAACAATATCGAGACCGCACGTGTTTTGGAGATTCAAGAAGCGGCGGCCAGCAAACGGTATATTCGGGCGCTACGCCGTCTCAAGGAGATTCTGACAAGCCTCCCTGGAGGCATGGGGGAGATAGAGTCATGACAACCCCGATGTCGGGTCGCGATCCTGTGGAAAAACTGGCCGAGGAATTTGCTGATCGCTTTCGCCGGGGCGAACGGCCTTCCTTGAAGGAGTATACGGACCGTTACCCCGAGTTGGCCGAGGACATACGCGACCTATTTCCCGCATTGGTGGTCATGGAGCAGTTTGGGTCGGTCGCGGCGCCGCCGACCGGCTCTTTTCCCGAGGCCAACGCGGAAGAAGCACGAATACCGGAGCAACTCGGTGACTATCGCATTCTCCGCGAAGTGGGCCGTGGCGGCATGGGCATCGTCTACGAAGCGATCCAAGAATCTCTGGGCCGGCGCGTCGCCTTGAAGGTGCTGCCCTATCACCGGCTGATGAATCCGCAGTTTCTCGAACGGTTCAAGCGTGAAGCCCGCGCGGCGGCCAAATTGCATCACACCAACATCGTGCCGGTCTTTGGCGTCGGTGAGCATGACGGGGTCCCATTCTACGCGATGCAGTTTATTCAGGGGCAGGGGCTGGAATTGGTGCTCGGTGAAGTGCGCCGCTTGCGGGCCCAGAACAAGAAATACTGTGTCTCCTCACCGGAGCCTGTTCAAGACCCCGCTGCCACCGTCGCTCACGGAATGTTGACCGGACATTTCGATGTGGGTGCTCTGCAAAAGGGCGATGCCTGCTCCGCAGCCACCTTAATCGATTCAGCTGCTTCTTCATCCGTCCACAACCTTATGGGCAACGAGGGCGTTACATCGAGCATTTCGGCGTCTCAGCCGGGAGCCGAATATTTTCGTAGCGTTGCCCGTATCGGACTACAGCTAGCCGATGCCCTTTCCTACGCTCACCGCCATGGCATCTTGCACCGAGATATCAAGCCGTCTAACTTGCTGCTCGATACGCAAGGCACCGTCTGGATCACGGATTTTGGCTTGGCCAAGGACGAGGGCAACATCGATTTGACCAGTCCCGGCGACATCGTTGGCACGATGCGCTTCATGGCGCCCGAGCGTTTCCACGGTCGAGGCGATCCGCGCAGCGATATTTACGCGGCCGGGGTAACGCTATATGAGCTATTAACGCTGCGACCGGCTTTTAACGATTTCAATCAAGCGCGGCTCATTGATAGGGTCACAAAGGAAGACCCGATCCAGCCCCGCAAGCTCGACCCACACATTCCCAGGGACCTCGAAACAATCGTCTTGAAGGCCATTGCCAAGGAACCAGCAAGCCGGTATCAGTCGGCCGATGAATTGGCGGAGGATTTAAGGCGTTTTTTAGCCGATCGCCCTGTCAGGGCGCGCCGAGCTTCGCCGGTCGAGCGGTTTATTCGCTGGTATCGCCGCAACCTGGCCGTGGCGGTCATGACCACCGTCGCTGCCTTGTTGCTAGTGGTACTGGCGATCGGCGCCTCGGTTGCCGCTTTTTGGCTCGACCTCAAGCGTGAGGCCGTTGAGAAAAGCCTGAAGCAGGCCGAAGAAGCGGAACATGCCAAGACGAACGAGCTGGCAAAGTCATTCCTGGAGGAGGCGCGGGCGCGGCGCTATAGCCGGCAAGCCGGACAGCGATTCAAGTGTTTAGAGGCTTTGGCCAAATCCGCCGAAATCGTTCGTTCCCTGGAGTTGGGCGGAGAACGTCTCGTCGAGCTGCGCAACAACGCCATCGCAGCGCTGGCTCTGCCCGATTTGCAAATCGATAAGGAATGGGAAGGTTGCCCCGTCGGTACATTGAACACCGCCTTTGATGACGCGCTGGAAAACTATGCCCGCCGGGATGAACGCGGAACTATAAGCATTCGCCGGGTCAAGGACGATGAGGAGTTTCTGAATATTCCCGGTCCCGGCCAGGGCCGATGGCAGGACGTTTTGTGTTTCAGTCCGGACAGCCGCTATTTCGCGACTACGTTTGCTCCCGAACGAACACTGAAGGTTTGGCGTCTTGCGGATCACAGTATTGTTTTTGATGGATCGCTTTATAAAGGTGTTTTCCGGGCCGCTTTCACGCCGGACAGCCGGCGCATTGTCTGCGCTCGTGCCGACGGTTCGCTGTTGATTGTGAACCTCATTGCTTTCCAGGAGAACAAGCGACCCACCGGGGAAAAAGAACGCGGTGGCCTTTATCAATGGTTAATGAGCATCGTTCCCGGTGTCCGGTGGTTGCCGCCGGTCGGAAATGAACCTCGGTCAATCTCCTGTAGTCCCGATGGTCGCCAGGTGGCCGTGAGCAGCGGCGCCACGATTCATATCCGGGATCTGGATACGGGAAAGGTAATCCATTCCTTTGACCACCCCAATGTCATTAACAACGTAGCCTGGCACCCGCACGGCAAAATGCTGGCAGCCGGTTGCGAGGATCGCCACGTTTACGTTTGGGATATCACCTCGAACAAGCTGGCCGGCGCGCTGGAGGGTTTTCGCAACTGGGGCGTGATAGCTGCGTTCAGCCCTAATGGCGAGTTGCTGGTCACCTGCGGCTGGGAAGGAATGCTGCGCCTTTGGAACGTGAGGACGCGTAAGGAACTCTTTAGCACGCCGGCCGCTATGGTGGATCTCCATTTCAGTCGCGATGGCCGCCGCTTGGCGGGTTACTATCATGGCACGACTCTAGGGATATTTGAACTCGCCGAGGGAATCGAATACCGCACTTTAGTAAGCAGGGCGGGCTTTGAGAAGGAGAACTACAATGACGGCGCGATCAGCCCTGATGGCCGCCTGTTCGCGGCTGGAATGGAACAGGGAGCGCGGCTGTGGGACCTAGCCGGGGGTGATGAATTGGCCTACTTGCCTACGGGCGGGCGTACTCCCGGAGTCCTATTCCTGCCCAACGGAGACTTATTCACAGGGGCTTTGAGCGATGGGGGACTTCAGCGCTGGCCTCTAACCAGCGATGCCCGCGATCCAGTCCTGTACCAGCTCGGACAACCACAAACGCTCTACCGAGGTCCGGTCGAACGGCTCGCGCGGAGTCGAGACGGCAAATCGGTCGCCTTCAATCCCGCCGGTCAGGGCGCCTTGATCCTCGAACGAGGAAGCTGGGTCCACCGCCTACCCGTGCTCCGTCACGATGGCGGCAACTACGTTGCCGTTAACGCCACAGGCGATTGGGTCGTAACAGGGACGTGGTCCGGCAGGGGCGTTAAGATCTGGTCGACGCGCGATCATAAGCTGCACCACGAGTTGCCATGCGATGGGAATTCCTATCCCATTTTCAGTTCGGACAACCGCTGGCTGGCAGTCGGTACCGATTCAGAATGCCGGCTCTATCGTGTCGACTCATGGGAACCCGGGCCGCGCTTTCCGATCAGCTATTTCTCTTGTGGAGCCTTTTCACCGGATAGCCGCGTGCTGGCGGTTTCTATCGCTCATTCAATCATCGGGCTTGTGGACCCGGAGACGGGGCAAATTTTCGCCCAGTTGGAAGACCCCAATCAGGATCGGCCTAACTGGCTTGGATTTACTCCCGATGGCGCCAAGCTGGCGGTCACTACCAACGACAGTCGGTCAATTCATCTTTGGGATTTGCGGCGCGTACGTGAGCAATTGGCGAAGATGGACATGGATTGGGGTCTGCCGACCTATCCGCCCGAGCCGGAACGCGAGAGCGAGTCTCCAGTAAGAATCCGATATGGATCAGCGCCACTAGATCCTTCCGGGCCTCTTTTTTCCACCAAGGAGCAGCAGCCCTTGAATGTGGCCGTTGAAAGTCTCCGCCTCGCGAGGAATCTGCTTGATGCTAAGGCGTACAACCGCCGCGGCCGCGCCCACGAAATACTAGATCAACCTCGCAAAGCCTTATTCGACTATACAATAGCCCTCGCCCTCGGAGCGGACACAAGCCCGGAACGGATTTCCGTGCTTCTGAATAGGGCGGGAGTCTATAACCACATCGGTGAGTTCGAAAAAGCACTGGTCGATCTAAAGCAGGCCAAGGAACTAAATCCTACAAAACCGGAGACCCTAAACAACCTGGCTTGGTTCTATGTCACCGCTCCGGCGCCATTCCGCGATCCAAAGGAAGCTCTGACTCTCATTCAGCAGGCTATCGGATTAGCGCCTCGACGAGCGATGTTTCTGAATACGCTGGGCGTGACCTACGAACGGCTTGGGGAATACGAGAAAGCCGTGGTCGCACTCGAACGAAGTCTGCGGGAAAGCAAAGAGATGGCAGCAGCCTTCGACCTCTTCGTACTGGCCAAGTGCTACCACCACTTGAATGACCGCAGCCGTGCCCAAGCTTGCTTCGATCGGGCGATAACCTGGGTTGCCCATCAAGACTCAGAGCTGCCACCGACTTGGCGGGCGGAATTGGCCGTTTTCCGAGCGGAAGCTGAGAAAGCGCTGGAAGAAAAACCATGGGATAGGAAATGACAGGTATCCTGGCCCAGTCCAGCACCGCCCGCAGGGTCTTGCGGATTTACTACTAGGCAAACCTCATCCAGGCGCGGGCCTACCCCAATCCTACGGTTGGCTGGAACGTGCAACCGAAGACCAAGAACAAGCCAGTTGCCAACCCACTTAAAGGGTAACGGATGCCTTTGCTCTGTAACTGCTGAAGAGGACGCTTACCAGGCGACGTTTCTGGCCCTAGTTCGCAAGGCCGCTTCCATTCGCGCGGGCGAATCGCTGGGCGCATGGCTGAATCAGGTGGCGTACCGTGTCGCGCTCTAGGGAACCGGAAGTAGCACAGGACCGCCCGATGCGGTAAGAAGGCTGGTAACGGCCGGCTTGATAACTGTGCCGCCTTTGTAGCGGTTCCATTGTATTGTGGCGGCGAAACGGCCCGGCCCACTTTGTGCAAAGGTTTACGAGACACTGCATAGGAGTCCTCATGGTGACTGTCTTGCACAGGATGATCGTCGCAGCGGTGGCAACCATGTTCCTCGTCTCTTCCACTGCGTTGGCGGACGGCTCCGGTATCTGTGGGCAGGGATCGACCTGCGACACCGCGCTTTGCATGGTCAGAAGCAGTCCAACTTTGTCCTCCCGCGTGGCTACTATACCACAACGCGGCTGGCCCCACGACCAGGTTTGCAGCTGGCGCTCGCGGCTCATAGATTGAGGAAAGGCGCTTTGGCTTTCGCGCCATCCCTGGCTCCTTTAGAGACTTGTGGCAAGGTACGAGTCGAACTGAAGAAAAACGTGAAGGAGACCGAAGACGCGGCAGGAGACACAGACGAACCAGAGGCGGTGGAGCACGTATTGGCCGAGGAAGCGCGCTAGGAAGCACCGGCGGTGGCCAAGCGGCACGTGGTCGCCAGCCGGTGTCCATGGCCCAGCTTCGGTCCGGTCCTAGCGACAGCGGCATGGCGTCTGGGCTTCCAAGGAGCGGCACGAAAGGCGTTTGTGGGTGACGGCTCGAAAATCAATTGGATCGTGCAGCGGCGTTTTTTCGCATCGTTTGTGCCGATTTTGGACTTTATTCACGTGTTCGCGGGCGCGATGGCGGGCAGGAAATTCACGGACGGCTGGCCGCTTTACCAGCACTGGATCACGTGGCTGTGGCAAGGCAACGTGGCCAAGGTGATCACGGCATTGGCAGAGCGTCAGGCGGAGTTGGGAAAGCCGACCAAGGAGGAATCAGAGACCAGTCCGCGCAGGCTGGTGGACAAGGCCCTGCATTATTTGCGCAATCATCAGGACAAGATGCGCTACAACGAATATCGACAAGCTGGCTTACCGATCACGAGCAGCCACATGGAATCCATGGTGAAGCAGGTAAATCAGCGTGTGAAGGGCACCGAGAAGTTTTGGTCCGAGGACGGAGGCGAAGCCATCCTGCAACTGCGTGCGGATCACTTGAGTGACGATCAGCCCATGGCGGGCTTCTGGAAGCGGCGGCAAGACAATGCGACAGGTCAACACTCAGGCCGCAAAGCAAGCTAGGTCAGGAAGGGTCCCGAAGGATGTCGTCCACCCAAGGCCAAGAGGCAACGCCGAGCGCGGCGGCATACGAAGCGGCAGATCCGGACGCACCTTCCCAAAATGGCGCAACCGCTGCTGCACGAGTGGGCGGCGACTTTCACGGGTCCGACGTTCCAACGCTTTGCCATCTTGCTGTTCGCCGCCATCTTGACGGTGGGACGGCAGACCATCCTCAATCTGCTGCGCACCGTGAACGCCCTGGCGCCCGGCCACCCCTCCAGCTACCACCGCGTTTTCTCGAAGCGCCGTTGGTCCAACTGGAACCTGGCCCGCATCTTGATCGGTTTCATTCTGAAGCATTGGATCGCCGAGGGGGTGATCTCCTTGGCGGGCGACGACACCGTGGCCGAGCACCGTGGCAAAAGAGTATACGGCAAGGCTTGCCACCGCGACGCCGTGCGCTCGAGCCAGTCGTTCACCGCCTACCGTTACGGGCACAAATGGGCGGTGTTGGCCATCTTGGTGAAGTTTCCGTTCGCCCGTCGGCCTTGGGCCTTGCCCGTGCTTGTGGCACTTTATCATTCCAAGGAATGGGACAAACAGCATGGACGACGCCACAAAACGCCGTCGGCATTGATGCGGCAACTGTTGGCCGTGTTGATCCATTGGTTCCCCGAACGGACGTTCCTGTTCGCGGGCGACGGCGGCTATGGCGCCCACGAACTGTCGCGTTTCGCCCTTCAGTGATCCGGAGTATCTCTTCGAGATGAAGTGGGACGGCGTACGGCGCCGCTGTAGAAGAGGGAAGTTGTCGGCTGTGGGGCCGGGACCTGACCGACTACACGGCCCGCTACCCCGAACTGACCTGCTTGTGCGGTTACTTTCTCGGTTTGCTGGTGGCGACTCTCGGCGGCAACCCAAAATGAACGAAACCTATCCGTGAAAGCAGATAGGCTTCGTGTGAGGCGAAGTCTCAAGGCCCGTCATTTCTTTTTTCTTATGGCCTTCTTCTGGGTGCCGGGCTTCTTCTTCGCGACGCTCTTCACCTTCTTCTTGGTAACGGCCATCACTTAGCTCCTTTGGGGCGAAGGGAACTTCAAAGGGCGGCACGTTACCAAAACTTCACGATTGGGGCAATATGGGGACACCGGCTCTAAGGAACTGCCTTACGCACCAGCTAGATTAGATGCGGCGCCGCTTCCCGGAAGGTGGCAGGCTGGTCTTTCCGGAACTGAGGAAGCCGTTCCTCAAAAAAGGAAGGCCAATGGTAGATTTTATGAATAGCAGAAAACCGATGATGGCCCTGTTGAAAGATCTTGATTGCTTTGCGTTTGCAAATGTCCTAGGAATGGATTTGGGTGGCGGCCTGGACCACCCGGTCTTCGTAGGCTGACAGAGGCGCAAGGGCGCAAGATTCCGGCAAACCCTTGCTTCCCCTTCTCGGCACGACTCGCCACAGAGGGTCTTCCGATGGCGGCCTCCGAACTGCCCTCTCCTTCCTCAGAACGGCGTTTCGCCAGAGCGGCGCGGGTGATTGTCGTCAGCAGCGTGATGCTCACGTTCCTCTCATACTGGCGCATCGCGGCCATCGTCCTTTGTGACCTCGCCAGTACGTCGTTTTACATCGGCGGCATTGTTGAAACCGCGATCGGCAAGGCCGCTCCGTGGTTCATCCTCGCCGTCATGATCTTCAGCTACGCCGTCCGCGCCGTCTACATCGAGAGTTGCTCCATGTTCGTCCGCGGCGGCGTCTACCGGGTCGTTAAGGAGGCCATGGGAGGCTTCCTCGCCAAACTCTCCGTCTCCGCGCTTATGTTTGACTACGTGCTGACTGGCCCAATCAGTGGCGTGTCTGCGGGCCAATACCTCGTCGGTCTGGGCCTGGAGGCCGTGACCTTTCTGACCGGCCAGTCGATTGACTCGACAGCCCGGGACGCTATCAAGGGATGGGGCTCCGCGGCTGTCGCTTGCCTGATTACCCTGTATTTCTTCCGCCAGAATTTGTTGGGTCTGCACGGAGCAAGCAGCAAGGCCCTTAAGATCATGATAGCTACCACCGTGATGGCTGCGGTCCTGCTCCTCTGGTGTGGCATCACCCTGGCTGTGGACGGTCCGCGCAACAGTATTCCTGTCCTGCCAGACCTCGGGCCCGAGCCGGATCCTTCCACCGGCGAAAGGACGAGTCCGCTTGGTTTCCTCAATGGTACGGCCCTGGCCGGACGGCTGATCAATCTGCAAGGATCGGACTGGCTATCCCTGGTCGGCGTGCTGGGAATCGCCATAGCCTTCGGCCACTCGATTCTGGCCATGAGCGGGGAGGAGACGCTGGCCCAGGTCTACCGCGAAGTCGAGGCGCCCAAGCTGCCCAATTTTAAGAAGGCGGCGTTTATCGTCTTTGTCTATAGCCTGGTCCTGACCGGTGGCGTTAGCTTCTTGGCTGTCTTGCTGATCCCCGACGAGATCCGCATGAAGGACTATGCTGACAACCTCATTGGCGGACTGGCCATGAGCGTTACTGGCCCGCTCGGAGCAAGATTGGTGCTGCACGGGTTAGTGGTAGTGGTCGGCTTTCTGATATTGGCCGGAGCGGTGAATACAGCGATCGTTGGCTCTAACGGCGTCCTCAACCGCGTAGCGGAGGACGGGGTATTGGCGGAATGGTTTCTCAAGCCCCACCCGCACCACGGCACAACCTACCGCCTGTTGTACCTGATCCTTGGACTGCAGCTATTCACCATCGTTGTTAGCCGGGGGAACGTGCTGGCGCTAGGGGAAGCCTATGCCTTCGGCGTCGTCTGGAGCTTCGTGTTCAAGGCGCTGGCCATGATCGTACTGCGCTTCAAGGAGCCGGGTCCCAGGGCCTTCAAGGTATCCTTGAATGTCCGGGTGGGCCGGTTCGAAGTGCCTATCGGGCTGGCGCTGATCTTCCTAGTCTTGCTTTTCTCGGCCATAACAAACGTGCTCACCAAGGAGATGGCCACGGAGTGGGGCCTGGGCTTCACTTTGGGATTCCTCGCTGTCTTCTTGGTAAGCGAGCGCTACCACTCCAACGGCGGCCGAGAGGCCGGGAAGGAGCATCTGGATCAATTCAACCAGGAGGAGGTGGAGAATGTCACCCAACAAAGTTTGGGACTGATCAAGCCCTTCCGGCGGCTGGTGAGCATCCGCTCTACGCGTCACCTGGGAATGCTGGAACGCGTCCTTGAGAAGACCGATCCCGAGACGACCGACGTGATCGTAATGCATGCCAAGGTCCTGCCCCCCGGTTCGGGCCACCCAGAGCGACCCGACCTGAACCACTACGACAAGGCGCTGATGACGGCGGTAGTGGAACATGCAGAGAAGATCGGCAAGGGCGTCAAGCCGCTGCTTGTGCCGACCAACAACGCGCTGCATGCTCTCCTAAGGACGGCGAAAGCTCTCCGGGTTCAGGAAGTCGTCCTGGGCGCCAGTTATCAGCATCGGATCCGTGACCTAATCCGGCCAAGGAGAAGAGCCCACGGTACGCTGTTCGAGCAGATCGCCAACTACTGGACTAAGCTACACGACGGCCAGCCGGCACCCCTGAAAGTGCGGATGCTGGACCGGGATGAAGAACAGAGCCTGGACCTTTAAGGAGGCCGCAATACCCGCTGACGTTGTTGGACCGCGACGCAGTGTACCGTCGGCAGATCCACTCGCTCGCGTCGCTTGGTTCGCGTTTGGAAGGGTAGCAATTTACAGTAGGGATCGAAACACATCATCGCTGAATGGTTGATCCAACGTGCATCCCAGAAGCCAGCGCGGGCTGCCCTCGACCAGAACCGCCGTGGCATGAATGACATGGACTTCGACCGTGCGCAGAAGTTTGCCGCTGCTCTCCAGCAGTTCGACATGGAGAGTCGTCCCCGGGCCGAAGCGATGGCGAACAAGCAAACCAACGCCGCTCAGAGAAAAATCGCGCACCGTCCCCGGCCAGCCGGCTTCGTGGAACCGCCGTAATGGGCGGCATACGGCCACCAGGTCACCGGCCAAGCGCACATAGGCGCGGCGGCCCGCCGGCCAGGAGGCCGAGATCCCAAAACCAGGTGCAAATTCGGATCTGGACATGGGTCCCTGATCGTTCCCGGTTCGTTGACTTGATGTTGCAAAAGATTAAGTCATTCCGCGAGCGCGGTCAAAGAGTTCTCAAATAAGGAAGCCTCAATCTCCCATTCGCGGGCAAATCGACCCGGAGACAGTCCTCAGACGGATTTCGCCGCCCAGCGCCGAGCCAGTCCGGTAGCCATGAGCGCGTTCCTCTCGCCATGCCGGCAAACCTGCCCCGTTGGAACAAGAGCCATCTCGACGGGCGCGTCTAGGCTACCTTGGCTTTTCTCGTTCAGCGACGTACGATGAGAATGGTACCGGAATTGATTTGGCGCCACTCGGATGACTAGATAAAGGGCAACTCGGCTGTGCCGGAGGGCCCGTTAATGAGTAAACCGACGTGCTCGAATGCCCTGGGGTTTTCGGGCACGTCGGTTGTTTTTATAGCCGCAGAGTACCGCAAGGATTTCTTTTCTGTCGCACACTCTCCTGCGACAGGCCCGTTACCGGACTTCGGATCGGTAGCGATTGAGGTGATTTCGTGGAAGGAGAAAAAGTAAGATGCAACCCATCTTTCCAGAGGAAGGCTCGCCGCCGCCGCCCCAGGGGATCGGGGCGGAAATGAGCCTGATGCTGCGTCGCGGCCGGGAAGTGTGGCGCCTCGTGCCTCGGACGCACAAATGGGCGCTCGCCGGTGCGGCGGTGGTCATGGCTTGCACCAGCGTCTGCAGCACAGCCCTGGCCTTGCTCCTGGGCCAACTGGTTGACGGTGTTCAGCGCGGCACCCTGGAAGGGCGGCCCGGCGCGACGCTCTACCACCTGGCGGCCTGGTATCTGGGACTGATTGCGGCCGCTTACCTGGTGCGCGAAATCCTCAATGTGCTGCGCCGCTACCTGGTGACGAACACCTGCACCCGCATCAACCGGGACATGAGCCTCCAGCTGATGTCGCACATGATGAGCGTCCCGTTGGCCAAACTGCAGCATAAGAAAGTTGGGACCCTGCAGGGCAAGATCCTTCGCAGCGTCGATGGGCTGGTACGATTCCTTCGGCTCAACTTCATGGAGTTCATTCCTGCTCTGTTTACCGGGCTGTTCGCGCTGGTGGCGACCATCGTCAAGGAACCAATGCTGGGGCTGGTCATGGTCGGCGTGATCCCGATCACGATTGTTCTGACGATCCGCCAGTTGCTGTCCCAGAAGGAGGTCCGCCTGCAGTTGATGCGAAGCTGCGAGGAGATCGACGGCGCGGTCGCGGAGCAGCTGGGCGGGATCGAATACGTGCGGGCTGCCGACACGAAACAGCTGGAAATGGATCGCCTGGCCAAGGCGACCGAGAAACGTCGGGCCATGGAGGTGCGCCACCACTTTCAGATGTCGCTGTTCGGCGGCGCCAAGGCGCTCAACGAGGGACTGGTTCACATCCTGGTCCTGGGCGTCGCCATCTACCTGGCCATTCAGGGCCAGATCAGTTTCGGGGATGTGCTGACCTTCTCCATCTTGTACCTCAACGTGATGACGCCGCTGGGAGAGATCCATCGCGTCCTGGACGAGGGGCATGAGAGCAGCCTTCAGGTCGGCGAATTGCTGGAAATGTTGGCGGAACCAATCGACCCGTCCTTGGCGACGACGACCGTTGAAGTGCCCCGGCTGCAGTCCGGCGACCCGGCCATCGTGGTCGATGACCTGTATGTCGAGTATATCAGGCCGGACGAAAAACATCCCCAGACTCTTCATGGCGTGTCGCTCACCATCCGGCACGGGGAAACCATCGGCATTGCCGGCCGCTCGGGTGGCGGCAAATCGACGCTTCTGAGGGTGTTGCTGCGCCTGCTTCACCCTTGCAGCGGTCGGGTGCTAATCGGGACCGTGCCGCTCGAAGCGGTGTCGCGCGCCGCGATCGGCAAGCTCTTCGGTTACGTCGGTCAATCCCCCTTTGTTTTCGCGGGGACCATCAGCGAGAACATTGCCTACGGCAACGAGAACGCGAGTCCGGATGCGATTCGCCGAGCTGCCGAGATGGCCTACCTGCACGAGGAGATCATGTTGATGCCGGGCGGTTATCAGGCCGTCATTACCGAGCGCGGTCAGAACCTTTCCGGCGGCCAGCGCCAGCGCCTGGCGATTGCCAGGATCCTGTTGAAACAGCCTCCCATCCTGATCCTCGATGAGGCCACCTCGGCGCTGGACAACATCAGCGAGAGGGAAGTGCAACGCGCCCTGGGACTGACCAGCGCGGACCGCACTACCATTCTGGTGGCGCATCGACTCTCCACCCTGCACGACGCGGACCGCATTTTCGTTTTCGACGAAGGCCGAATCGTGGAAGTCGGCAACTTCGATCATTTGGTCACGGCGGGCGGAGTGTTCACCGAGTTGTTCATGTCGGCGGAAAGCGGCTCCTCGCCTCACACCAGCCCGGAGCCGGCAGATGTTGCCGCTGAACCAGCCGCCACTGCCGGCGAAATTGTGGCGGAAAATGGTGTTCTCCGCGCCCCTGACAGCGAGTTGGTTCCGACCACTGCCGGCGACCGAGGTTAAGTCGGCTCGGCAAATACATCAACCTGACCATTGGTTTTCAGCGAGGTGCTTATGGCTACATCAGGGTCAAACAATGCACGGGATGGAGGTCGGAATTCTGGTTCCGACACACATTTGCCCAGCATTCTCATCGCTGATGATTCGCACGATTCGGCGAACACGCTTCGTAGTCTGTTTGGAGCACATGGTTACAAGGCCCACGTCGCTTATGACGGGATCGCAGCTCTCGAAGCCGCAAAAGCCCATCTCCCTGACGTAATTCTGCTGGACCTTGGAATGCCTGAAATGGATGGCGTTCACGTCGCACGATTTTTTCGTGAAGACGAGCAACTGAAAGACAAAGTGCTGATCGCAGTGACGGGCCATGCCGACGAAATGCACCGATCCCAATGCGACGCCGTGGGCTTCGATTACGTCTTCGCCAAGCCTGCCGCCTGGGAAGTTCTCAAGTCCACCATTGATCGCCTTTGGTCGAAGCGGAAGATGCCGTGATCGCCATCGCTTTGAGAGCCATGGGTTGGGAATCAATGCCGTGTGACCTTCACCGTTCGGCAGGTCGATTCCGGCCTCAAGCGCACGGGCTTCGCGTGCCCGGCAAACACGCGCCACCCTCACGGGGCATGCCTCCCTTAGCGCCGACGATCATAGAGAGGAACCAGACGTTTTCGGGATCGGAGCGCCCCCCGAAATTACCCAGCTTCCAGCCGATAAACCCGCCGATTGTACCACCGGCCACGACGCCGACGATAACACCACCGACTCGCATCAACATCCGCATGTGTTGGCTCCTACTTCGTCCGATTGCTTGCGAAGGGCGGTCACACCCCCACCCGTTCATTCACGGTCACTGTCCTTTGCGAGCAGGCTTTATTCGGCTATCGTTGAGGCCAGCACGCCGAGAAGAAAGTAGTCGATCATTCGAGCCAACTCATGCGTCTCGCAATCAAGCCTCAGGGCCTGGTCCGGGTAATGCGGCATTACTGCTTGATTGGCGAAGGTGTCGAAGATGGCGTATTCTGATGGACTCAATTTCAGTGCATACCACGTCGTTGATTGAGGTTCAGCCTCCGCCAGCGGCAATGCTGATTTCAGAAAGCTTTCCACCTCTTGCTCTTTTCCTGGTTTCGCTTCGAGTTGTGCCCAGATGGCGAGACTGTCCATGTAACTCCCCATTGAGCTTTCTAATTTTCTGAGGGCATCAAGAATGGCGGATGGTTCCAAACGGTGAGAAAAATCAGCGTCCGCATAGGCGAGCTGAATCGCGCCGCTCCGGTCCACGATGAAAGTACCGGGCACCGGCAGCGTCCAAGAATCATCACGGTTGAAGTCAGGCAAGGAAGCGTGCATTTGCGGCAAGAAGCTTCCGCACCGGCTCCTCGACCGCGAAAACAAGGCCATACTGGCGGGCGACGGCATTACCCGCATCGGTCAACACCTGGAACTTTAGGTCATGCTTTTCCGACATCGAAAGCGAATGGTCCGCGTTCTGGGGTGGGCGCTGGTGGTGCCGTGCGTCATCATTGGCTACCAAGCAGGCCGCTCCGGTGTCCAGCGACTCTGCGTTGCCACCGCACACGAGGACGGGCTGCGCTACGTCGGCCAGTTAACGCGAGGCTTCACCGCTTCCCAGGCAGTCGATTTGGAAAAACGGCTGGCAATAACGCAACGGTCGCGGCCCGTGACGCCTTGTCCGCACCGCTCTTGTGGTTGGCCGAAGTGGGCCTGCAAGGCCGGCGTGTCGGCCATGGAGAAACTCGACCCGTCCAACAGCCACGTGCGATGACCACGCCAACGGCCGATCGTGTGCACCTCCGGGAACAAAGCGCCGCACACATGCTGGAGCAACTCTTTAAGCAGAGCCACGGGCAAGCGCCTTCGGGCCACGAAATAGGCGGCGGCCGTGAACGGGAGGCCGGCCAAGCGCGACAAGGCCGTGCACGCCGTATTGCCGTGCAGGATTTGCAACAAGAAGACATGCACGGTGGTCACCGGACCAAGCACGCGCTATGGATTCAGTAGAAGCCGTCCTTCACAATATGCTCGACAGTCGTATCCGGCCCGTCAGTCTTGAGCCGCGCTGTGTCGCCCGCTTTGAATCCTGCCGGGTTAGCCATTGGTTGCTTCGCAAGTAAGTTATTTAATTACTGCTATGTGACGGTTGCCCTCATTTTACGCATCGTTGCATGCCTCGGTACCTGGTAAAAGAGGCCCGTCGGCCGCCACCAGCTCCGCCCGGCACCTCACTTTTGCTCGGCCGTCGACACTTGCGAAGCGGAAGTCAGGACCTGAATTCGGTTTTCGATATGCTCTACCCCCTCTAGCTGAGCAACCACCTCCTGAGCAATTTGCTTGAGGAAGTAGGTAGGAAGGTAGCCTCGAAGTACCAGCACTCCGTCATGGCAGTTACACGAGATATTTCGCAGAGCGAGATAAGAGTGGCCTCGCAAACGGCATTCTGCCAACTCTTCTATTTCAGTGATTGCAACCTCCTCCTTGCCTAGGCCTCAAATAAAAAGGTCACATCAAAACGTGCGGCTCGAGTTGCTCGATGCTTAACTGGGATCGGCGTAAATCCTTGAGGGTAAGACGCGCATTCCTTCGCCGTTGGCGCATTATGGCCGGTTCCTGTGGTTGGGAAGTCAAGGTCCCAAACCATCGATGCTCCCGCCTCTTTCTCCATGCGCGAATTCCTGGGCTCATCGCTGGACCAGATGTTAAATCCGCAAATGAGTTCGAGGTTGTACGAGCAATCGTTGGATTCGGTTATGAATGAGTAATGGACTAGCATAATCGTTAATATTCCATTAGCAACCCCAGAACTAATAAATATCAAAGAATGTTGATTTATCAGTCGCAGTGTGCCGTCGCGGATCAAGTAGCGCGACATTTCGAGGAAGGGAAAGGCTTCTCGGAGTTGTTGGCGATTCATGCTGCTCACTTTTTCATGCTGGAGTCCGTAGATGTGCTTTTGTGGCTTTCACGTCAAGTAAATGAACGACAGCGTCCATTGCCCCGGCCACTGACCACCGTACGCCCCGTGGCTAGACTCAGCACGTCATACGTGGCCGCATGCCGGATGAGGTTGTCAATACGCTGGAGTCCTACCACGTCGGGGCTGTGGACCTGTAGCTCCGCTACAAGGGTGGCCACACCCGCGGCACGTGTGCAGTTGTCACCTTGGCCCTGCCAAGTGGCCAATGGCTAACCAGCCAATTGTAGATATATATTCTAAGTGAATAGATTTAATCGCTTTAATCCCATCGTTCGCGTACAATACATCTGGTGAGTTTGCACTTTGCCCAAAAAGCTGCTCGGTTAAGCCTTTTGCTTCCCTCCAGGCTTCCGCCGCCCAACAACTAGTTGCAATTCTTTGCGATTAAAAGACACAAAGATGGACGCGGGAACGAAAGCGGTCAACTTGGCCGCCCGCGTCAAACGACTGAAATGAACAAGCAACTAAGGAGCTTGGCGTGAGCTACTTTCGAATGGCCGGGTGGTGTAGAAGATTAATGTTTTCTATCAAGGAGATACATCATGGAACGAGGATTCCAGGCCCAGCTCGCGGCGTTGGGGAAGCAGGTGCGGGCGGCGGCGATTTCCGGCGGCTGGGAGCACACCTCTGACGGCTGCTTTCCACAGCTCCCGGACTTGTACGAAAAGTTCTGTCAGACAAACGAGAGTCGGTACGGCGAAGAGATCAGCCGCCGGCTCTTGGTCGTGCTTAGGGAGCTAGCTTCTGACAAGAGGGACTGTCCTGAGGCCCGAAAACTTTCGAAGCACATCATTGACCGCCTTCGTCTCCTGCACGAACAGTTTGGCGTCCCCGGAATCGCCCTTAATGCACCAGCTCCATCGCGATCTGGTTCACAAAGGGCTGGCAGATCTGGTGAGGAAGGGCAAGGCACGAGCGCACTGGGGGCCGGAAGAGCCGGCCGCGCCGAGCACCTAAAACCCGCCGGTCCGGTCCTTGGAACGGCTCCCCAGCCTGCTGGCGCAAAACGGGTTGCACTGCACCCGACCGATCTGGAAATGCGGGGATAGGAGTTCAAAGTGCCGCCGAAGTGGCACTAGACGATGGCCGTGTGGCCCAATGACTACTTGGCCGTCTGGCAGGGCCAAGGTGACAAGTACAAGCGTGCCGCTGAGGGGCGTTTTGCTGCCTTTTGGTTAATTCTTCCCTGGATCGCATCGAGCTGACCTCCGTCCGGCAAGCCCTGAATTAAACTCAAGAACAGAATGATTACAAAAGGTGGTTTAGCATTATGAAAGCATACACTGCTACTACTGTGGTCGAGGCCTGCGAGGATCGCTGGCAGGCGCAGAACGCCGTGGACGAATTACAACGTGCCGGGTTTCGGGAGGATCAAATCGCGGTGGCAGCCCAAGAAGAAAGCAGGCCAGGGGACCGAATCCAAAAGACCTTGGTTAATTTGGGCCTGTCGCAAAAGGAAGCCGCGTACTTTTGCGAAAAGTTCAAGGCTGGCCGAACCTTGGTAGTAGTGGAGGCCGAGAGGCGGGACCGGCTGGCACAGACCATCCTCAGGCGGTACCGATCTCACACCGTGCATTTGAAAATGGCACAAGAGGTTTGCTTTGACGTTGACCAAGGCCCGCACCTCGTGGCCCTCGGTGATAATCTAGACGTTAAACGGAACTAAGTGCCGAAAGTGTATGCGGCATCATATACCGGTTCGCCTGTGGCTGGTGCGCCTCTTCGTAAAGCCACCACTCTCCCACCAGTTTCGAGATGGATAGGCGCCTGCGAACACCGCCGAAAACCAAACGTACGGTGTTTGCGGCATGGGTATATTCTCATTGCGCTATAAGGTCTGTGCCTGCTTTCGAGACTTAGCCGCGTATGTATCGCTTCCTCCCGGTTCACCCCCACGCATGTGGGGACATCGGCAAGATTATCTTTTCCCAACTCGGCGGGGCCGGTTCACCCCCACGCATGTGGGGACATCGTATTGTCGATAGGCGAAAGAATCGGCTCGTACGGTTCACCCCCACGCATGTGGGGACATCCCCTGGACATTCACGATGCTTTTGGCCAGTTCATGGACCAGCGCCCCGATGAGCAGCATCTCGGCGCCGGGCCGAAAAATGTTGTGTTCGCGCCCGGAATCATGGGAAGCACACTTCAAAGCAACGGATTAGGAGGCGTGTGGTGGATGGATATCGCTCGGGCGCGCGATAAGCTGGATCAGCTTCGGTTGAACGACAGTGGCAAAGGCGATCTCGACGAGGATGCGGTGATCGTGCCTGGAGCCGTCGATCTCTCGTATGAACCATTCTGTCGGGCGGTGGCGAGGTCCAACGTCTTCGGCGGAAGCGTGCACTTCCCCTATGATTGGCGCAAGGGAATGCGGGAATCGGCTGACGCCATGTGCGACACAATTCTTGGAACCTATGATGACTACGGAAAAAAAGTGTACTTGGTCGGGCACAGCATAGGCGGACTAATGATCCGCACAACGCTCATGATTCACGGCAAGGCGCTGTGGCCGAAGGTTGACAAGATCGTCTACATCGGCACGCCGCACTATGGGTCGCCGTCCATCGCCGGGTACCTCAAGAATCACTTATGGGGATGGGAGCAGCTGGCGACGCTGAGCCCTTTGCTATCTCTCTGGTCATGGAAATGGCTGCCTAGATTATTCGGCCGGGAGCACGCGTCGCGGTCGCCGCTCACGTCCCAGGAGTGGCCATCCCCGCTCCGGTCTCGGCTCATCCATCCCCAGCAGCAAATCCACCACCCAACACCCGCGCACATGTTCACCGCCAGAGCGGCAGTGCGCCAGGATGGCTTCGTTGGTGCAGCCGGCGTTCGCCAAGGCCTCTGCTAGGAGCGGCAGGCGGTCGAAGGCACGGTTGTCATAGATAGTTTTTGCGATCTTGGTTACGGCGCCGCGATGCCAGGCGAGCCAGGAAAGCTCGAGGGCCACGGAATGGAAAGGGTTGCCGACGATGTCTCGGAGCAAGGAAGTCTGGTCGGCATGCTCGGCGTCGAGACTGGCTCGCTCGCAATCACTCGGGTCGGCGGTGTCCTTCGGGTTGACAATCCCCTGGGCGGCCAGGACCGCAGTAAATGAGGCGTCCAGGCCACCAGCTGTCGAAGAGACAGCGGCGTGGGCGGCGGTGTGGCTTCCCGCCTTGGTAGTGGCGGAGCGGTAGGCAACTTCCGCACAGTCACTAGCGTCTTCCAACTCGCTCTCGCTGGCCTCCTTATCCGCATATCGCTCTGCGGTCTCAACGGCGTCTCGGACACGGGGGTCGGCGAGCAGGTGCCAGGCGCGTCGGCAGCAGGCGCAGGCGAACAACCGGCGTTTGCGCTCGCCTGCCTTACATCCCAGATGGCGCAGCATCGGTTTCGGATCACTACACGCCACCCATTCCGATTCGACCATTGGCACGTTCATCCCATCATTCTACCCTGAAATGGTCGAGTTTATCGGTAATCTCCTTTTAGTCAGCCCGCACTAAACTCTAGAGGATAGGAGAACCTCAAGGGGAATGCCTTCCTGGACAATGAGACGGGGGACGCAGATGACCCTAAAAATACAGAGCTTCAGAGACCAGACACTTTCGAGTGACGCTTTCAAGGCATGGAAATAGTCATTGGCCGATTTGGGTGCGCATATCGTCGCGAAAAAGCGATATGGGATGAATGCCGTGAGGCTTGAGGGCTGCAAGGTCACTTTCAGCCGGCCTGAAGAAGCAAACAGAGAGGCAAGCAATCTGACTCCTTCTGACCTTGATGCACATTGGAATACGATTCTCGGCGTTTGCCAGGACTTTGGGTTCAAGCCCCAATGAAGCGGCTCTAGGTTAGAGTTCGATCCGATGCGGCGTTGAGTAAAGAACGCAATTGACGTAAATCCGCTAATTTGGGTGGACGCAACCGTGCGCTTGCGTCCAGTCGAAAGCGATGTTGCTGGCAACTAAGACAGCCGCCATCGGACTAAACATGTCACTTTGCAGCCTTCTGATCAGGCTTCTTTCGGTGTTTATCGAACCATGTGATGATGTGCAGAATTTTCGACATGTGATGGCTCGGTCGCACGGAAATTCCATGGGGCTCGTCAGGCACGCGCACGAGAACACTTTCCACTCCAAGTATTTTGAGCGCCTGGTAGTACTGCTCGGAATCGGACATGGGCGTGCGCCAGTCGGCTTCGCCGGTGAGCACCATCGTTGGCGTTTTTACATTCTTCACAACCGAGAGAAGCGATCGTTTCTCATAATGCTCGACGTGATCCCAGGGAAGGCCGGGAAACCAGTATTTACTTGCCCAGGCGCCGATGTCCGATGTGAGGACAAAGCTGTACCAGTTGATGACCGGATAAACCGTCACGGCTGCACGGAAGCGCGTCGTTCGGCCAATCATCCAGCAGGTCAACACGCCGCCGCCGCTGCCGCCGGTTACATATAGCCCATCCGGGTCGATGTATCCCTTCTTCAACATGGCGTCGACGCCGGAGTTCAGGTCGAAGAAATCGTCGCCGGGGTAGGCATGGTGGATCAGGTTGCCGAACTCTTCCCCGTAACTGGTGCTGCCGCGTGGATTGGTGTAAAGCACCACGTAGCCGCTGGCGGCCATCAATTGCTTCTCTAGATCAAAGCGGTCCCCGTAGTTGGCAAACGGACCACCGTGGATCTCGAGAATCAGCGGATACTTCTTGTTGGGATCAAACCCCGGAGGCTTGAGAATCCAGCCTTGTATCTTTCGTTTGTCCTTCGAGGATTCGTACCAGATTTCCTCGACTGTGCCGAGTATTCGGCCACTCAAAAGACCTTCGTTGACTGAAGTAATGAGCTTGGTGCTGCGGTCCTTGGCTGTTCCTACCGCTATGTCGCCTGGAACATGGGGACGGCAGTAAGTGAAAGCAAACGCCCCGTTGTTAGCCACACTGAATGAGGTGCCTCCGCCGTAGGCACTCGTACCCGATCCGACATTGGCGGCCAGCGACTGTATCTTGCCATCCAAAGTGATAAAACCTAGGCCGGTATTCCCCTCATCTGGCGACAGAAAGTAAACGCCGCTGTTGTCCGCCGCCCAGCGCGGGCTCAAAGCATCGCGGTCGAGTTCTCCGGACAGTAGTTTCGCGCCGCTGCCGTCGCGATTCATCACATAGAGCTTCCGCACCTGGTAGCCCTGATACTTGTCGTCATAACCCACATAAGCAATGAGCTTGCCGTTGGGTGAAATGGCGGGACTATCATCCGGCCCCTTGCGATTGGTCAGGGCTTTCACACCGCCGTCAGCCACCGAGAATTCGTAGATTTCAGTATTCATCCGATCGGTTTCATAGTCTTCGTGCCGGTTGGCCGACATGATCAAATACTTGCCGTCGGGAGTCCACACTGCCTCGCTGGCGATATTGGCGGCTCCGCCATGCGGATAATTACCGCTAGAAATCTGCCGCTCCGTCCCACCGTCAGCCGGCACGACAAACAAGTGGGTGAAGCCCGGTTTCAGGTAACCTGCTCCGTTGAAGCGATAGACAAGTTTGTCGATTACTTTGGCCGGTTCGGCCCACTTGGCGCCTTCGGGCGCCGCTGGCATCTGGATCAGCGTCTTGGGAGATTCCGCAACATGTGCCGTGAACGAAATCCACTTGCCATCCGGCGACCAGGCAATGCCGGACGGTGTGGTGGTAAGGCTCGTTACCTTCGCGGTCTGGCCGCCGTCGAGCCAGCGCCGGTGGATTTGCACCCCGCCGTCGCGGTTGGAGGTATAAGCGATCTGCGTTCCATCGGGCGACCAGCGCGGAGACGCGTCGTTGAAGTTCCCCGTTGTTAAAGGCCGATGCTCGCTGCCGTCAGAATTGACGATCCACAGGTTCGAATGCCGCTGATCAGCCATGATGTCATTGAACTGCCGCACATAAACGATCCGCTTGCCGTCCGGAGAAATCTGCGGATCGGCGGCGAGCTGAAGGTTGAAAACATCGAGGATGGCAAGTGGCTTGATCGGTGGGTCGGCCCGGACGGCCGGACCTTCGGTTAGCAAAAAACTGAGAATCACTATCTGCATAGTACGGGTGGAACGCATGTAAATTCCTCCTGCTAGATGTCAGATGACTGCCACCTCGGAAAATGTATCAAGCGGAAAAGACGCTACCTACCTCGCTGAGGAGGTCTACTTCGAGAACTTCGCAATTCTGCCTTTCGGTCCGGCAGCCCAGCCTTCTCCAGACGAAGTGAATCCGACGGTATTGTAATTCTCTCGATCAAGCTGTTTCCAAGTCACGCCGTCGTCCTGGGAAGAATGGGAACCCGACGTGCCTACGGCAACCCACCGGTCTTTAGCCCAAGCAACGCCGGATCGAAAGGGGAGCGGCTTGTCAATCCGAGTCCAGGTTTTGCCGCCGTCGTTTGTGATGGCGGCATTTGCGCCGTTGTCGTTAGGCTTGCGGTAGTCTCCGCCGACAATCACCCCGTGATTCTGATCGCGGAAAGCGATTGAGAATATGCCGGCCGACTCGCTGCCGGCAAGAATCGGCGTCTCACTCACGGTCCAATTTTGACCCCGATCGTTGGAGTGAAAGACGCGGGCCCTTTTGGCTCCGCCAGTAGAAAACCAGACATCTTTTTCGCCATGAGCGACCAGGCAGGTGCCGCCGGCAGCGAATGCTCCTTCCTTTGGCAAGGCTTGCGGCAAGCCCTTCTCCGGAAGCCCTTTCCAATTCGTGCCGCCGTCATCGGTGATGATTAGCTGAAATCGCTCCTTTACAGGGTCGCTGAGGGCAATACCATTCTTCTCGTCCCAAAAGGCGATGGCGTTATAGAAAGCCATGGGCTCCTTATTCTCGAATTGAAGGATCCACGTTTTGCCGCCATCAACCGTCTTGTATATGCGGGAAGCCGTGCCGAGTCCGGCGCTCAGGAGGTAGGCCGTGGTTTCGCCGAAGGCTTCGACATCGCGGAAATCGAGTTTCTCCGCGCCGGGCACTGTTCCAACGGTCCAAGCTTTACCGGCGTCTATGGTTCGTCCATAAGTCCCCTTTGTGCCGCTGACCCATGCAACTTTTGGACTAACGGCACAAAGGCCACGGAAGTCAGCATTCGTTTTAATAGTCTGCTCTTGCCATTGAGCGATCACGACAGAATTGCAGAAGCCAAGAAGGATTGGAGGGAGGAAGAACAGTTTCATGGTTGTTCCCATCATCGGAAGCCAGCCCCCTAGAGATATAGATCGTCTTTACTTTTGAGTATGCGGGGTGATCCATAAAGGCTAATGACCTGATGATAGCCTTGATAGCCAAAAAGCCTTTGAAAAAAAGCGTGAATTGGATTCCGTGAAACTCGGCATAATGCAGTGAAAAAAGTTGACCGGGAAGAGAGTATGCAATCTCGGTTCAGATCCAGTCGCCCCGACCTAATGAGAAAGTGTCCGTCCGGCGAAACGCTTTGTTGGGGCCGTGGTGTAGTCCATCCCAAAGGCGGCGGCATAGTCCTGGTCGCTGGCCTCTTGAGGCAATGCCTCAGAGTGAGTTGAGTGGACGCGAGGGAAGGGTCGCGTCCGCTTGAGTCGGCGGATCAGCATCAAGTCTTGCAAGAATTTCTAGGCAGATGGGGCGATTGTTCGCCGATGTTGTCTAGGGCCAGGGCGGATTGGTCCTGAATTGTCGGCGACCCGACACGCAACCCCCAACACAGGTCGCGGACCCGGCCGCACTAGTAGCAGGCCTCGATGCTTTTCGAGCAAGCGCGTCAACTCGGTCCGGGTGGTCGGGAATGTGGTGAACAGCGGATCCTCGGTGGTGCCAACACAGACAAGCAACACTCTTGTACTTGCCCAGGTCGATGGCCAAAATGGTGTTAAGGACCGTGTGCCAATTGCCGTGGTCGCGACGGTTTACCGAGGTGCAGAGGCTCAAGTGAAAGTGGCTGAATCCCTGATGGAGGAAGCGGCAGGTGTAGAACACCGTCTGACAACGGCTTGATATCCGAGTGCAATAAGAAACGAATCCGGGGCAAATCTCACTACCTGAGTAAGTTTGCAGTTTCGTCTTCACTCTATGGGATTGGTGGGCCCCCTAGTTCGTCCAGAGCCCGTTTTTTTTCAAGCCAGGCGGGTACTGTTAGCAATTGCTCCGCCCCGTCGGCATTGAGTTCAATACCGGTTATGATCTGCGTCCACAATACGAGGCGGTTTGGGTCTCCTTGAATGGGCATGGTGAGCGGGCATAACAGTGCGGCATTGGCACGCGTTCCTATAAGCACGTTTTTCCCATTCGGACTAAAGGCGAAATTCAGGATCTTATCGGTGTTGACAAGAGGCGGTCCTAGGGGAAATCCCGTTCGGGCATCCCACATTTGCGCCTGATTATCCGTGGCCACCAAGATCCTTTTGCCGTCGCCACTATAAGTCACAGCTCTCACGGCACTCGGATGCTTCAAGACTCGTTGATTTCCGGTAGTGGGTTCCCATAGCCGGGCGGTATTATCCGCGCTGCCTGAAACGACTTGCCGGCCATCAGGGCTGTAGGCTACATCATAAACCGATCCGTTGTGAATCAGTTCATCAAGTAATTTGCCCGAGCTAACATTCCAAATCCGTGCTCTCGAATCCAGGCAGCCCGTCACCAGGAACTGGCCATCGGGACTAAAGGCGGAGGCTGTCACGCCGTGCGGATGACTCAGCACCAAGGGCTTTTTCAAGTCGATCGTGTTCCACAAGCAAGCAGTACGATCCGCGCTGGTGGTCACGATCCAGTCTCCGTTAGGGCTAAAAGCCGCCCCCGTGATGGCGCCTTCATGGACCATAGTCTTCCCAATCTGCTCCCCTTTTAGCGCGTCCCACAAAGAAGCCTGGGAATTGGTGCCGGCGATCCAAAGCAAGCGTCCATCCGAACTCCAGCGGATCAACCCAGCTACTATTGGGGTTTCGAGAGGAATGGGACGTCGACATTGTTTGCCATCACATGGATCCCAAAAACAGACATGATGAGGAGTTGCGGTCAGAAAAAGATTTTGGTCGGTGGGACAGAATGAAACGGCATGAACCGGTTCGGCATGCGGAAGAAGCTTAGCGCGTGGTGGGGAAACGCTGAAATCCCAAATACGGGCAAAATGATCGGCGCATGCTGTCACGGCAAACCGACCGTCTTGACTAAAGGCCGTTGCCAAAACCGCCCCTTCATGCGGAAGGGCGATGCCGGCCGGTTGGCAGGAAACGGCCGAGCAAACGTGAACGGCCCCTTCGTCGCTACCAGTAGCCAGCAGACTGCCGTCGGGACTGAAGGCCACGGCACCCACCGACCGGGAAAATGCCAGTTCCTCGCCCTGCAGTTGGCCCGAAGCCGCGTCAAAAACGCGGGCGTTACCATCGAAGCAACCCGTTAGCAGATTCTGCCCGTCCAAGCTGAAGGTCAAGGCATTGCCACGACCATGATGCTCCAATTGGGCTATAAGGTTCCAAGGTCCGTTCCATAAGCGAACGGCGCGGTCCTCACCGCCCGTGGCAAACACCGAGGCGAAAGAGTCGAATGCAACGGCTGAAATCGGGCCATCATGAATCTTCTTGGCTTCCCGCAAGGTTCCGTTGCCCGACGCAACATCCCAAAGGCATGCTGAGCCGTCTGCGCAGCCGGTTATGATCCTTTTGCTGTCGGCGCTCCAAGCGGCTGACCAAGCCGGGGACTGGTGCTTCCAGGGCGAGCCTGCTCTTTCACCTGACGCCACATCCCAAATCTGGAGCATGCCGTTTGACTCGCAGGTCAAGCACAATCGGCCGTCAGGGCCCAGAGTCGCCTGACACCCTTTGGGTGTGGAAATTGTTGCCGTGGTCAATCTTCTACCTGCTGGCAGATTCCAGGAGGACAAGGTCTGGTCAAGATCAACGACCGTGATTTGCCCGTCTTGTGAGGAAAAAACCATTGATTGAACGGCAGTCCCAAGCCGGAGTGGAGGGCCCAAGGGAGCGCCGGATTTCACGGCCCATCCCTGAATGGAGCCGTCCTTGCAACCCGCGACGAGATATTTCCCATCCTTGCTGAAGGTCAGGCAGCAAACCGCGGCCGGCACCACCATCGTATTCCTGCGTTGCCGAATGGAGTTGCTCCAAGCCGCAAGATTAATACCGACCATGTGCTCCAAGTCAGCACCCATTTCGGGGGGAAGTTTCGTAATCGTTTCCAGACTTTGAGCGAAGTAGAGCATTCTCTGGCTATAACCTCGATTCATGGGCCGGCCCAGGGCTTGATTGATCTTGAGCAAAGCCGCTTGCCGCCGGCTTAAGTGATACTGGTCTTGTGCATCAACCAAGGCCGTCTTGGTTTTGTCCTGTTCCCCTTTCAATTTCTCCGAGGCCGCCTGTTCATAGAACGCAAACCAGAGGGAAACGCCAACCACGGCTAACACTGCTCCGGCGGCCAGGGAACTCATCAGGGCCAAGGAAGGGTTTCTTCGCGACCACCGGCCAACCTGCTCAAAAAGGCCGCCCGGCCGCGCTGAGATGGGCCGGCCTTCCAGGTATCGGTTTAGATCTTCTGCCAGGCTTCGCGCCGTTGCGTAGCGGGAGCGCGGATCTTTTTGCAAGCATTTCAGGCAAATCGTTTCCAGGTCGCGAGGCAAGCTGGGCCGAAAGCGCGAGGGCGGAATAGCCTCATGCGAACGCACGAGCACAAGCGTATCCAGATCGGTCTCCCCCTGAAACGGGGGGCGGCCCGTCAGCAGTTCATAAAGAATCGCTCCGAGAGCGTAGACATCGGCTTGGGGTCCAATATCCTTGTTTTTTCCGACCGCCTGTTCAGGAGCCATATAGCAGACGGTGCCTACGACGGCGCCGCTGTGCGTCAAGTCTTGGTCCGCTTCTACCAGGAGCTTGGCAAGGCCAAAATCGGTAATGCGTGGGAGAAAATGGTCCAGAACTGTGCTCGCATCATCGGAAGGTAGCCCGCCTTCCGCACGTTCCAACAGTATGTTTGCCGGCTTCAGGTCCCTATGCAGAATGCCCTTGGCATGGGCATGGTCGATGGCCTGAGCCAATTGAGCGGTCAATCGCGCCGAGGCAGAAAAAGGAAGGGGATGGGTGCGTTCTTTTAGCCACTGAGCCAGATTGGATCCGGGAATATATGCTGAAATGAGAAAACAAATCGGTCCTATTGCGCCCGCTTCGTAAACCGGCACAAGGTTGGGATGACTCAATCCCGCCGCTGCGCGCGCCTCCCGATAAAAACGTTCTTTGAGCGAGGCATTCACCATAATTTCAGCGCGCGGAACTTTAAGGGCCACGTTTCTCTCTAGCAGCGGGTCATAGGCTAAATAAACCACGCCGTAGCCCCCTCGCCCTAATTCACGAAGGACATGGAATCGGCCCAGCGTCTGTGAGGTTTCATGTTGTGAGTGACCGTCCGCGGAGGGCGAACTGGGCCGGCTTAAGGAGTTGGCTACTCCTGTTTTGTTCTTCCCTTTTTCACTTCCAAAAGTGGCCCGGACTTTCTCCACAAAAGTCAAATCTCGATTAAGCTGGACCTGCAATTCGAGCGACGTGTCGGGAAGTGGGAGTTCATCGGGAACGTGTCCCGAAGCCAAGGCATCGTCGTAGGAGGCAAGAAGTGACGTCAAATCCTCGTCAAAGGGATCCTGATCAGTCGGCTTCATGAAGAGGGATCCGTTTCCAATTGCAATCTTTTGATGGCCCGAACCCAAAGCTTGCGGGCAGCATTGGGCGTCAGTTCGAGCAAGCGGCCTATCTCTTCAAAGGAGCGATCTTCTTCGTAGCGTAAATGAATGATCCGGCGGTAGTCCTCGGGAAGATGTTCCAGAGCCAGCTGGATCGACTCGGTTTCCTCCTTGCGAATCGCTTCCTTGCTGGGCGAAAGAACATCAGCGGCAAGTTGCTGTCGGGGATTATGAGAGGATAAGAATTCACCCCCTAGCGAGATCTCCCGCTCCATAGCGCGCTTGCCCGCCATACGGAAACGCCGAGCGAAACTAATGACGTTATTCAGCAGGAGGCGCCGCAGCCACGCTAAAAGCGCCGCCTCGGAATCGCCCTCAAAAGAGGGGAAAGCATGCACCGCATCCAAGAGCGTTTCCTGAACGAGGTCGGAAGCGCCTCCTTTAACTCTCAATTCGGGATTTAACTCACGCTCAGCCACAAGCAACAAATAATTCCGGCAAGCATCCAGCATCTGGCCCAAAGCATGGGTAGATCCCGCTCGAGCCTCGGCCAAAAACTGCACCGCTTCATGATCCGCGCGCGGCATGGGCTAACATCCTAAGCGCAAAAGGCTAACAAATCGGCCTTGAATTGAAAGTTTACCCAGTCTAGACGGGCCGCTCACGGCGGTCAACAGCCTGCGAGGCCTTTGTTCAGATTGGTGTTTCTTTCAAAAAGCGATAATTATTGGGCCGGTTTTGGGTGGGATCGCGCTTGAAAGGTTAAGAGCCGAAGGCACAGGTGAGGTTTTACCGCCGAGCCAATCCTTCATCGGACCGGTAATGACCCGTCGTTTGGATTGCGCGCTTTGTGTGATCCTCCTTGTTCTGGGGCAGACCCTCACCCGAATGGAGATTCCTGCCATGATCAAGCATTCCCGAGCAACATTCACGCGCTTCCAGGCTATTCGGATTAAGGCCTGGGCTCTGTTGAGTCTTGGCTTTCTATTTGGCTTAAATGCCGCCGCCCCTGCGCGGGCCGGCGTCATGGTTATTGTCCAAGACTCGAACGGCCAAGTTTTTGTGGAAAGCTCACCCCCGCTCATCGCGCCGCTTTCAATCGATAAAACCTTCAACGAACCTCAATTCGGCACCGGCCAGGCCTTCGTCTTGTCCGGCCTGGGGCGCATGGGCGCTAGCCTGCAATCGGATAGCCCGCCCAATGCCCTCGGCACGTTGGAAGTGTCCGCTTTCCTCGCCGACACGTTCCAATTTCACAACTTGGCTAGCGGTGGAGCCATGATCATCGCCCACTTTGACGCTCATGGCATTACAACCCTGCCGGCTCCCTCTGTCGGGGTCAACATTGTAGGCAATGCCGTAATCGTATTGAACGGAGCCATATCCGATGAGAGTTCCCTGACGACCAGTCCCGGGGCGGTTGTTCCTGGCACTACCCTCGTCTCCCCGGGTGCCCACCCAGTCAACCTCAACACCATGCAAACCTTCCTGGCCCATAACGATGAAATGCACAATCTAACCTTCGAGTTAAGAGTCGTTGGGGTCAACGGAGCCGCACTCGACTTTTTCCACACCGCTCAAGTCAGTTTCGACTTGCCGGCGGGCGCCAGCGTTACTTCGGATGGTGGATTCTTTCAAGGTCCTTCGGTCAGCGCCGTCCCCGAACCTAAGTCTTATGTTTTGCTCGGTATAGGCCTGGTGGGAATTCTCCTCTCCTCCAGCCGAGGATTTTTTGCTTCAAGGCGATTTCCGTTGAGTAGCTAAGCAAGCAACCGGAGTAGGGCAGGGCCGGGACTTACTCGCCATGCGGAATAGGCGTCAAGGGGAGAGCCGAATCTGCTGAAAAGGGCGAGCAGCCGGCCCTGCTCTAATTAATCCTTGCAGTGTCTGCTAAGTATGTAGCCCCTTGCCGGTGATATGTGCCTAAACACCTCCGACGTTAAGACGGCGGACAAAGAGGTTCTAACCTTTCTGATCGTACTCGTTGTCTGCGTCGAATTCCGCCAATGAAAGTGGCAATTCGTGGACGCGACCCTCCGCTTGCGTCCACCCGACGTTCCGGTAAGAGAGGCCTATTTGTGGCCTAAACTCCTGAAAATCGACAACCTTCGTAATCCAGTCGCCCTGACGGTGCATGAATGCTGGAACCAGCGCGGCTTTTTACGCAATTGGCGACCCAGACTTTGCGACCCCACTGCATCAATGCACTCATAGCTATGCGATGAGGGTAAACCCACTAACTTCGCAAACATTGCGATTCGACTTTTCGGGCCAACAGCCCAGCCTTCACCAGTTGGGATGAATCCGACACTGTTGTAATTCTCACGGTCAAGCAGCTTCCAAGTGGCGCCGTCATCCTGGGAAAAGTGGGACCCAGACGTGCCCACGGCGACCCAACCATCTTGTGCCCAAGCCACCGCAGAGCGAAACGGAAGCTGCTTATCGATGAGCATCCATGTTTTGCCTTCGTCGGAGGTGGTCGCTGCAGTCGCCCTGGTGTCATCGGGTTTGCGATAATCGCCGCCGACGATCATGCCATGTTGCTTATCGCGGAATGCAATCGAGAAAATACCAGCGGATTCGGCGCCTGCAATGATCGGAGTTTCGCTGACATTCCAATTTTGGCCTCGATCCTTGGAATGAAAGACGCGGGCCTTTGCTCCGCCCGTCGCGAACCAGACGTCGCTTTCACCTTGGGTGATGAGGCACGTGCCGCTGGCCGCGAAGGCCCCCTCACCCGGCAAGGCAGGCGGTAGAATCTTTGCCACAAGCGGTTTCCAATTGGCTCCGCCGTCGGTAGTGACAATCAATTGAAACAGCCCTTTTACCGGGTCGCCAAGTGCAATGCCGTTTTTCTCATCCCAAAAGGCCATGGCATCAAGAAAGGCCTCAGGGTCGGTACTTTTGAATTGCATCGCCCACGACTTGCCGCCGTCAATCGTCTTGTAGATGCGGGAAGCGTCGCCAAGGCCGGCACTGAGAAGATAGGCATTGGTCTTTCCATACGCTTTGACATCGCGGAAGTCGAGTTTTTCCGCACCGGGCACGGTTCCAATCGACCAAGATTTGCCTCTGTCAGTGGTTCGCGCGTAGGTACCCTCTGTACCGCTGACCCATGCGACGTTGGGACTCACAACGCAAAGGCCGCGAAGATCGGATTTGGTGCCGATGGTCTGGGTTTGCCATTGGGCGAAAGCGCTTGAATCGCAGAGGCCAAGAAGGATCGCGGAGTGCAAGAAGTGTTTCGTGACGGTTTTGGTTTAGGTTTCTTCTGGGCAACAAACAGGCCCTCTATGCCGCGAAAACTGCTTTGACATGACGCGAGTCATCATAGACCCAAGCGGTCAGCTAAGTACGCCAGACCAAAGAGCGCTGGCACCGATAGTGCGGCCAGGCACGCTGCCGCTTGCTAGCGGAATCTGAGCCAACAGCCTATTAACGATAATACCAATCCCAACCATAGCCAGAACACGAATCGGATCCACTCATCTCGGCCAAAGGCCAACCGATAGAAGGCAAAGAGACAAGCCATGCGAAGACAGATGATGGCGCCTAGAGCGAGAAAGGTAATACCGGTAACGCGGCGGGCGCGGCCAACTGGCTGAACTTCATCACCGGCCTTGGTCAAAAGAAAGCCCTGGCCTCGAAGTCAGTAATAGGGCCAAAAAAGGGTTAAGGGAAGTCATGACCCCTATTTAGGTCCACCGAAGCCAAACGCTCGTGCTACTGTAATTGCCAGCTGAGGATAAGCCGACATTCCAGGCCGGAACGTTCGTCCACGGGTAATTGTAGAGTGAAGCCGCGAAATCAAAGCTGCCGGTGGCGAACCCGCCGAGATCAGCTTTGCCATCGCCGTTAAAGTCGGTTACGAAAATCTGGGCCCAGTTATTGGGTGAAGACCAGGCGCCGTAGTTGCCGCCAGTAGTAAACGTGTCGATCCCGTTGGAGTAGCCGACATACCAGACGCCGTAATCTTCTTCATAGGAACCTGTGCCGGACGATTGCAAAGCAAAGCCCAAAACGTCGGCCTTACCATTGCCGGTTATATCGCCGACGTAAACCTGGGCCCAACTGGACGCAGGCGACCATTGGGCCCAGGCGGCGCCGGTTGTGAATTGGCCCACACCGTCTGAAAGGCCGACGAACCAGGCGCCATTGACACTGAAGCCGGCAATGTCTGCCTTGTGGTCTCCGTTGAAATCGCCGGTGAATAGTTGACTCCAGGCCGACGAGGGCGACCACTGAGCCCATTTAGGCCCGGTTGCGAAGGTATCGACGCCGTTGGAAAGGCCGACAAACCACGCTCCATTTTTGCCGAAGCCGGCCACGTCGGCTTTACCGTCGCCATTGAAATCATCGACGAAGACCTGTTGCCAACCGGCTGCGGATGACCAATTAGCCCAGGCGTTGCCCGTGGCGAAAGTGTCCGTTCCATTGGAAAGCCCGACGAACCAGGCCCCGTTGTTGCCGAAGCCGGCAATATCGGCCTTATGGTCGCCATTGAAGTCGCCAACAAAGAGTTGGCTCCAGGTAGAGGGGATGGACCATTGTGCCCAAGAAGGGCCGGTCATGAATGCGTCTGTGCCGTTGGAGATGCCGACAAACCAAGCGCCGTTAAAGCCAAAACCAACAATGTCGTCCTTACCATCTCCGTTTACATCGGCCACGAACAGTTTTGTCCAGGCGCTGGGAACCGACCACTGCGCCCACTTGGTGCGCGGCGTAAACGAAGTGCCCGTTGAAAGGCTCACCCACCACTGGCCGGAACTATCAATGCCGGCCACATCCTGCTTGCTGTCACCATTGAAGTCACCATGAAAAACCTGCACCCAGGGCGCCGGCATAGGGGCCAGGCTGTTGACACTAAACAAGTCACGGTCTTCCAAAACTTCTAAACAGGGACGAAACTGAAAGGGTAAATGCGAGTCGCTTGACTTTGAAATCCTGGGCCAGGAAAACATGGGGATCTCCTCAAGAAATGCATTGCAACAAGCCTTTGTATATGCAGAACTTTATATCCTATCTGACATGCCTTTTGACTATTGAGAGAGTAGCGAGGTAGCAATGCAAATGCAATAAATGTCCCTAGACCGTCGCGAATCGGTTAATTCTGAAACGCGCTAGGTCCTGGCCTTCGCGCTTAGGCAATTGTAATTGGGGCATTCCCGGAATAGAAGTGGACGCAACCGGTGGGTCGTGTCCACTCACAGGCCACAGATTACCAACAAACGGGCACATAATCCCATCCCTGTAAAGTCGCGTCTGGCAAACGACTCTACCCTTATGCCGTTGTTCGGCGGCAAGCCCTTGCACATTCAATTCGCTTTACCGAAAGCCCCGCCGGGAATGTCATCGAATGGCTGGTTCCAGCTATAGGGGTGTGCCGCGACGATAACGGACTTTGTTGATTATGCGATGCTTTCACCGTCTCGAAAAAGGGTTGCGGTTACGGGCCGCGGGCAGCGACAATGAGTGCCGCTCGCCCGCCGTATGGAATCCGGACGCCGCGCCGGAGCATGGCTCATGAACGATGATCCTGAAGACCAGCGGATTCAAGGCCAGTCATCGGAGGACGTGCCGGCGTCACCGCCAGCTTTGGGCACACCGGAATCCCGGCCCGACCGTCCGGCAGACGCTCCGCCCCAAGGCCTTGACTCGCGAATTCAGGAGGGATCGATCCGGCTCTTCCGCGTCGCCGGAATTGACGTGATGCTGCACTGGTCATGGTTTTTCTTCGCAGTCCTGCGCTTGCAGTCCAGCGGTTCGGACGACTATTTGGGAATCGCGCATTACGAATCGCAGGTATGGTACGCAGTCGAGTACCTGGCGCTCTTCGGCATTGTGCTCCTGCACGAGTTCGGGCATGTCCTGGCCTGCCGGTCGGTCGGAGGGATCGCCAATCGCATCGCACTTTGGCCGCTCGGCGGGATTGCTTTCGTCGATCCGCCGCCTCGGCCAGGCGCCGTACTGTGGAGCATCGCGGCCGGGCCGCTGGTCAACGTGCTGTTGCTGGCGCCCACAATCGGTTTCTGGATCGCGTGCCGTGCCGCCGGCTGCCAGGACACGGCGCCGGACCTCTACCACTTCGCTGCCAATCTCTTCTGGATCAACGGCTGCCTGCTACTGTTCAACATCCTCCCGGTCTATCCGCTGGACGGCGGCAAAATGCTGCAGGCACTATTGTGGTTCGTCATGGGCCGTGCTCGCAGTTTGCTGGTGGCCGCCGCGATTGGCCTCTTGACCGGGCTGGGCATTCTCGTTTTCGCAATCGTCGAGGGCTCACTGGTGTGGGGGATTATGGCCGGCCTGGGTTTGTCCTTCTCCTTGGTCGGATTTCAGAGCGCACGCGCGTTGATCCGCATGCTGGACGCGCCGCGGCGGAAGGAAGCGGCCTGTCCCTCCTGTGGGGCGGCGCCGCCCAGGGGAAACTTCTGGGCCTGCCTGCGTTGTTGGGCACGGTTTGATGTCTTCGCGGCCGCCGGCAACTGCCCCAACTGCAGTGCCCCCCTGGCGATGGTTCTCTGCCCCGAGTGTGGCCGAGGCCGGCCGTACATGGAATGGTACCCCGGGGTCATTCCACTTGAGCCGTTTGAAAGGGCGCACAAGCCGGTCCCTACCCCAGCAGACTCGGGCCCACCGCAGCCGACGGGTACTGCTCGCCCGCCAACCGTGGCCCAGCGCGTTGTGTGGGGCATGATTTTCGCGGGCTGCGCTCTGGCTCTCTGCGGGCTTCCCAACGCTGAAAAACAGCCGCTGGGCCTGATCGTCTGGACGGCCGGCGGGGCCATTCTAGGCGCCACGAGTGCGGGGGCCATGACCAGAGCATGGAGGAATGGCCAGGTCCGGAAGAAGCTGCGCGGCACCTGGCGCCTGGTCGAAGAGGATGGGCAGGACATGGACGGCGAGGAGGAACATCGGCGGCTGATCCTGAAAGGCCCCGCCTACGAGGAGCGAGTTGGCGACCAGCGCAATTTGCGTGGGGCCTGCTGGACCGATCCCCTGACCGAGCCGCCGGCGATCAGTTTCACGTCGAAGACGGGCCCTGACGCCGGCAAGCCGCGCCAGGGCATCTACACCCTGGAAGGCAAGATCTTGACAGTCTGCCTGGCGTATCCGGGCCACCCGCGGCCAACAGCATTCGTCGCCCAGCTGGATATCCAGCAAGTGCGAGTCTTCCGGCGCGTCGGCAAGGCAGGCTCCTAATCCGGGGCGAGGCCGCGCGCCGAAATGACGATACCGATTGGTGTCCGTCCGGTCAACCGCGGGCGGGGTTGCGTCCACTTTCAAGCAGGTAATAGTAGCTTGATTCTGGTTTGGGCGATCCTGCCGCAGCACGCGGGTAGAAGATTTGAGTCCATCATGTCGAAAACGCGCCGTCGTCACCCAGATCCAATTTCTCTTTCCCACGTAGTCATGCGCTTTCCACATTTCCGACACTCCCGTCGCCGAACCTGCATGCCGCCCAGCCTTGCGCGGGTATAGACGACCTTGAGCCGGCTCCCACCGCACCGGCGGAAAAACTTGGTCCACCAACCCATTGCTGTTGGATGAGCCCATTCAAATGAATCATTCATAAGGACTCTGAGCTAACGTGGAGAAATCTAACCCAGGAGAGGCTTGGCCAAACTCTCCTGTACCTGCCTAACTGCTCGACCAAATTAAGGCGGACGTTTCGTTCCAAATGACCAATGCCGCATCAATTCCCGGTGGCCACGCTTGCACAGCGCCGGATGGCCCTTTAGCCCTCCTTTAACCCCTCTAAAATGCTTCGACCGCCTCTTCCTTCTCCCTTAACTGCGTCTCACCAACGAACCATTTGTAGACCAGGCTTCGACTAATCTCCTTACCGTTCCTTTGGCGACATCCTTTCTTGACCAAATGCCAGTAGATCGCGTCAAAGGTGAAACCCTGGGCTCGCCACTCGACAATCTGCCCGCCAAGATGGCGCGTCCAGTCATCCCTGACGATCTCCTTCTTGCCGTGAACCGTTGCCTTCTTCAACCCATAAGGCGCCATGCCGTTGCCGGTCAGGCCCATCGACTTGCACAGACCAGGAAATTATTCCAAAGCGGCCGAGCGGCTGACTAGCTGGCCGCCTTGAGGAACTTAGTGGCTAAAAGCGCCCTATTCATGCCCTGTTCCTTCCACCTTGCTCCATTCCTATAAAAAACAAAGTCCCATTAACTCGGCAATCAATGCCGCATTAACGAGCCTCCACCCTAAGCGCACACCGATCCCCAACCCTCACAAACAAGCACCCAAAATCGCCTACCCGCTCAACACTGCATGCCCAGAAATGCCGCCAAAACCAAACAAGCGCCCGTATTCCTGCTCGAGATAGCTCACTTCGCTTCTGTCCTCGTCATCCCAGCACTCCGAAAAAGGACTAAGAATAGAAACAGGGGGAGGAACACCCACTCCAACCAACGCCTCACCAACCTCAAACCTCCGCGCCTTATTGAGCTCCTTATTCTCCCCGCGCCACAGCCAGCTTCTCCCGCCCGAATACACAGACGCCGGCCTAATAAATCCCAACCTCACCAAGCAGCGCACCACCTCATAGCACTTGTTCCGATGCCATTTAATTGGCAAATCTGAGCACAGCAAAGGCAACAAACCCACACAGGCCAGCTCTCTTTCCGGATACTTGAGCACGAACTTAATGACCCTCTCCGCGCATTCATAGGTGTGCTCAATCTCCAGCTCGGTTCTTCCTCGCAATACGGGATGCAAGTGCTGCTTTAGCAAAAGCCTCTGAGAATAGTCGAACCTAAACTCCACATCCGCAACATCCAAACCCGTAGCTGGCAATTCCGCATCATCGTTTAGCAAATAAACCGCTGGATCAAAGTCTTTTCTACGCCAGCAAGCAACCACCTCCTGGAAGATAGCCGTGGACTGCTCTGGCTCCGCTTGATAGCCGTTGTCCTGCTCAATTGCCTCTTTCAAGTAAGCAAAAACCCGCCAGAGCTCGTTCTCATCGCCAGAAACGCGGTCGCTGAAGCTCGTATCAATTCCCAGGGCACGCCAACGATCGATGCAAGCCTGGATGACCTGCTCGGCATCAGCCCCCCAGAAATGGAGCAATCTCGCCACCACCGCGATATATTTGCCAATCGTATCGGGGAGAATGTTGCCGAGCTTAAAGTCCCTCAAGAGTCGCTTCAGATTGCCTTTCAATTTGTAAGGAAGTGTGCCCATGCATCCAGGACGGTTGGAGCTAGCCTTGGTCTTCTTCTTGATGGGCTCTTCCGTTGGTCCTTCGTGCTTAGGCGTATTCTGGATCATAAAGTCCATGAACTCCTTCAAAGGAACATTGGCACCGCTCTGATCCACCCATTCGACAAAGCGGCGCAGATTCGTTTTGGGATCATGGGTCAAGAACTCGTTAGTGATCGTGACCCGCCCCAGGATGCCATCGCGCGTAATATCGACCCCCAAAGGCAACCGGCAGCCCATTCCCTGGCAGTTCTTTTTGCGATGGACAGGAAAGATCTCAATCTGCTGGAACGATTCAATCTCAGCAAGTTTGGGGTAGCGCTTATCCAAGAAGCCGAGGAACTCCTGAGCAGCATCACGGAGCTTGGGGATCCAGTGTTCTTTTTTTAGGAGCAAGATGAAGCGCACGCCTTGGATGTTGTTCCGCCGGCCCTCAACGAACCAAACGGCATCCAGTTGTTGAGCAAGCTTCGAGATCTCTGAGTAAAAGACCTTGCACCTCGCCAGAAACAGTTCCCACCGAGAGTCCGAGGCGTGGTAATCCACATCGAAAATCAAATAGCGAGCGTACTGGTTGCCAATGACGCCGATCTGAGCTTCGCCTAGGACATGTTTGCGCACATCCTTCCAGCCCCAGCCTCGGTTGGCGTGCTTGAATTTGCCTGAGTGATCGTCGGGGTGCCTTATAAAATCATGGCGATAGGGAGAAAACCACCCCATTAGGTGATGCAAATCGAGCGTGAATTGGTCGCGGTAGGCCTGCGTTTGGTCTTCGCTGTAGTAGAACTTGTGCTGATAGGCCGGCGTTTCGCTAGGAAGGAGAAGGGCAGCTTTGGCAATGGTTCTTGACTTAATGCGGCGGCCCTGAAGGCTCCAGTAATAGCGATCGTGGACATCTTTGGGCAGATCTTTCCAGTGCTCGTAAATCGGCATGGAAAGGATCTCGCCGTCGTCTGCAATGTACTCTAATTGGCGTGTTTCATGCATTGGCCCTCGCTCAGGTAGTTAATCCAAGACGCATAATAATATAGTGTTGCTGAGTTGGTTTTTTTTGGTGATTTTCAAGAAAACTTTCACCAAATTGGGTTGGCTTTTCGATCACCTCGTCTGCCTTGCTTGCGTATCGGCCAGCAAACAAGTGCTCGGGCTAAACGATATCTGGCACATCGACCTAAGGCCTGCATTTTCCAGAAAACAGCCAGCAACATTCTTAAAAAGCATCCACACACACTCTTTTAATACGGGTGGTGTTCGGTGGGATGTCGTTGAGAAGCGACTGAAAAAGCACGAAACGATTTGCATATTGAGGAGGCCACAATGGCTGAAGTGAATGAAGGTCACACAGAGGTACAAGAGGTTTTGTTCTCGCGTTGTTCTGTGGGGAAAAACAAATGGCTGTGGGCGGCATGGTTGTATGACGAGTTGCTGGGCGGCCATCCACCTTTTGCCTATGGGTATAAAACTACCTCTTCAGCGGCCGAGGAAACTGCAAGGCAAACTTTGGGGAGCCGCTTTCCTCTTTCCCCTTCTTTTCAAGGGATTGCGGGCCATGCAGAACATTGGCGACGGCGGCTGGCAAGTGAGAAAAAGGCCCAGCAAATCAGCGATGGGTCAACTGCCGTGCCGATGGAGTTCCTGTATTGCGATTGGACCAGCGACTATGACGGGGAAACCAAATCGGCGGCTCATCGTATTCTCAAAAAGACAGCCAAGAAAGTCTTCGTTGATGCCGAAAGTAATTCCTTTCACCATACGCTCTACGGAGATTGGCGCGACTTTGCCTGGCGGCGGACCTATGCCTTGGACAGGGCTAAACTAGAGCGAGATGGCCGGGTCTACACCCACCAGGACGCCTTTTACTCCAAGCCCATCGAAGAACGGCAGCATGATTACGTCCCTTCTTTCTACGAAGCTCTTGGTTTGACATCGCCTTGTCCAGCAAGTCAAGTCAAGCAGGCTTGGCGAAAGCTTGTCAGGTCAGTGCACCCAGATAGTGGCGGGTCCAGCGAAGAGTTTAATCGGCTTAGTAATGCTTATGCCAAGGCGATGGATTATTCCAGGCGGCATTTCCCAGAGGAAGTTGATTTGGAATGCCAGTCGGCCAGCTCACCATCCATCAGTTCTTAGGATGGTTGGACAGCCAAAACAAAAGGCCGGTGATTTTGACCGCCGGCCATGCTCAGGAAGTAGTCGCCCATCATGGGCTAAGATAAAGGAGTTTCTTGATTATGCCCCATGCCCCGCCCAATCATCGACTTCATGCCGCCATCCAAGAATCCACGATTGCGGCGTAATGCAAGTCAACGAGTCGACGGTCCCAGGAACAATACCTCATCGATTTTCTCCCCACACTCCGTACATTCCCATTCTCCATTCGAAGTATGGCCCATGTGGTGATCCGGTTCCATATCATCTCCATCGCGTCTAAGGAAATGAGTAACCGTACAATCAACAGACTGACTAAGGTATTCAATTTCCTGCTTGCAATGGGGACATTCAAACAATACTTCCTCAATTGGCTGACCTATCTCTTGCCGTTGATCCTTGCTTTGTTTCCTATCCGACTCCAGTTGAATCTCAGCTTCACTTGGCGGCCTAGTGGGCCGTGGCGCATTGGCTCGAGTCAGATCATCTTCCAAGAGCCGGATGGTATGAGATTGGCCGAAGAGGGCCTTAGTGATTCTGGCCTTGAGCTGTTGGTCTTCTATAGGTTCAATCAAGGATTTGATTTCATCGCGTTTCATGTGTTGCTCCTTGAACTAATGGGTTGCTAAAAGCGTTTGCGTGCGCCAACGCAGCGCACGACTGGGCACGATCAGCACCGAAGTGTTCCTGTTGTTCTTAACCTGACATCCCATTTGTAAGCATCCATATTGGCGAGTGAATGCATTACAACCAAATGTCCCTTTGATCCATCCCTAACTTACCTCACGCCTGGCTCCAACGGCCCTCTTCCCAGCATCCATGGTTCAGGGGCTATGCATTTCAACCAGTCATTGGCCGTAGGAATTCGGCGAAGGTCTTCTTTAACGTGCTGTTCGCCGACCCATCGGACAGGCACGACTCTGCCATCACAAGTCGTAATCGAGCAACCGAATAGGCGTTCGCAGAGGAAAATGCCCTCGGCATGATGGCGAAGTGCACGGTGTCTGAAATCGGCGACGAAGGCTTTGCTCTCATCGAACCATGTATGGATAGGCAAATAGTCCTGGCACTCTCCGCCCCACTTCCTGACGCTCGAAAGAGCATGATGATAAGGATGCGCCATTTGAGTTCACCCTCGTAGATGTCTAGGTCAGTCTCTACATACCGCTGTTCGTGGTGGACCTCGATACGGCCGGCGTCCATCTCGATGGTGGCCTTGCCACAGCTGCCTTCGTTTAGTTCCCACTCGGGCCAGTGTGTACTTAGGAGATCGCAGAGGTATTCGTCGAGCAGAGTTGCCAGGTCCTCGTCATCGATTGCAATTGATTCGCCGGATTGTCCATAGAAGCAAATGTCTTCGGTACTACCCTCATCACCGTATCCATTGTAGTCGAGTGCGACGCGGTGAATGTGTAGGGCCTTAAGCTTCTTTTGTAGCTTTTTGTTGGTCATTACATTTTTCCTTTGTAAAAGTGGATTAAACTACCGCAAGCGTCACGCCACACGCGTGATTACTACGGTTTACACTCTACCTTGGGGAGGTGGAAAAAGACCTTCGATCTGAGCTTAGACATGCTTGGACTTGCGGCCGAATTTCGCAGCGGTTGCTTCTAAGTTGGTTAAGGAAACTATACTCCACCGCAGCAAGCCATCTTCTTCTAGGGCCAGCCGTAAAGCCGGATCAAAGCTATTTTTTCGCTGTGCCCGATGAAAATGTGAAATGGTCGAAGCTTGCCGGCCGTGTTCATAGCTATTGCGAGTCTCTAACATGAGTCGTTTGGGCCAACCCGCTTGTTGTAGCCGATCGAGGAGTGCATGTATCTGAGAATTAGATCTCAGTCTGATCTTGAGGGAGCTATCCCCCAGACGGAATATCCCACCGAAAAAGTGGGGCATTATTTCCTCCGAAAGCCCGTCCCGAATCCCAAGGTAAGCTTTTGCTAATGGGAGGATCCAATCGGATCTCTGAGCCCCTTGAGGCATTAGTCTTTTGACCAGAGCCTTCTCATCGGCGTCTAAACATTCAATTGGGGCATAGAGGCGATCGAGCCACGGCTGGAGACTCTCATTGATTAAAGGACTTGGCACACTGTACATCGCTTGTGCCATTCCAGAGCCGACGTCCCACCATCTGGCCCATTCTGCGGTGGCCTCACGAGTCAATTGCTCTATCTCGGTTGCTTCCTCGTCGAGCAGCGTTTGAAAAAACTGCCCTCGAGTCAATGTGCTCATCGGCTTGTCGCGTTCCAGCCGCATGCGTTTGGCCCATTCATTGACGCCAGGGCCTTGCCCTGTCAGCACGTCGACAAACGCAGATGGCTGGTCGTTGCGGAGCTGGACCAGTGCGGGCTCAAAATAGCATGCGAAAAGGTTGTAGAACTGCAAGGCGACGCGGGCGCGCAGATCCTTCCAATAAGGCCAATCGGCGAACCTTGACGCCCTCTGCCAATGCCACCAAGCAGTCTTCCACCAGCAGCTCCTTAGTGGGTGGTTCCCATGCGTGTTCTTGTAGATCGCGCAGGGTGCGGGATTGCCAGCCTAATATCAGTGCCGCATTTTCTTTTTTCATGATCATGATCCCTTCTGGGTCCAAAAAAGCGTTTCGTTCCTGGGGTGCGGCTGAAAAACAGCGCCGTTCTTACCGGCACCACATAATTGTGGGAAACGCCCCTCTTGACTTTGCTACTCGATTATAGAACGAGTTTGGGTTTTGGATCACTTTTAGCGGAACGGGCATTTTGGAGGATCCCAACGAAAAACCCCGTAAAATATGGGGTTTTTACGGGGTGTCGGTCGTGCTAAAACATTTTTGAGGGTCCGCTTCTGGCGCTCTCTGGAGGCTCGCCCCAGATCTTCGTTTTCTATCAGATAAGGTCCTCTTTCCTTCTTCCGAAGCTTCTATTGGTCCATCGGCGACAACGCCCTTGGCCCGCCTCTGTTTTGACGGGCAGCAATGGAAGCCGCCCTTTCGAGCGGCAACCCCGCTGGACACCCTTGTACTGGTGATCGAGGGTGAGCCAACTCCGCCCCGCCACCTCAATCCAACGATCCCACGCAAGCTGGAACTCATTTGCCTCAAGTGTCTCGATAAAGCCCGGGAACGCCGCTATCCCAACGCTGGAGCTTTGGCCGACGACCTGGAGCGATACCTTCAAGGTGAGGCGGTGGAGGCTCAGCCCCAGAGTTGGTTACAAAGCCTCTCGCGTTGGTCGCGACGGCAGCCCCCTCTTGCCTCACACCTGGGCGCCTTCACCCTCGGCGCGGCAATCGTTCAAATCAATTACCAGGTTTCGCACCCTGTAGCTCTATCCTTGCATCTCCAGGTGCTTGGTCTTTTCTTGTTGTGGGCTGTCGTCGTCTCCTATGGATGCCAACGGGCTCTTCGCTGGGAACGTGGCGCTAATCTGGCCCGATTTACTTGGTCCGCTTCCGATGTGATTGTTTTCACCTTTTTGCTCATCCTGACGGACAATGCGACCAGCCCTCTGCTTATCGGCTACGCGCTCCTGATTGCCATGTCGGGCTTGTGGTTTCAAGAACGTCTTGTCTGGTTTACTTTGGCAGTCATCGAATTGGCATTCGCTTTTCTCGTCCTTTGCTCTTTTTCCCCCGAAACGTTCCAAGCCTACCGCTATCATGTCCTACTCTTCATGGCCAGCCTTTTCGTGCAAGCATTCATCATGGTGTACCAGGTGCAGCGCGTTAGACTATTAAGCCGCTATCACGAAAACCGTCCGCAAGGATGAGGCAGTCTGATTGCCGGCGCAACCTCCAGGTAATTGCTTTTAAAGGAACTCGTTGGAGACTTTCCAAATGTGGCCAAGACGGGCGTATAGTAAGCTCTAAACGTGCAGGTCCTAGCTGTCGCCCAGAACATGCGCTCCACCGATAGTAAATGATGCGAGGATCTTTCCATGTGGAATGCTGTCATCGATGGCGCCATGCCGGACTTTTGGCCTCCGCGTCTCAGCCGCTTCTGATCTATGGCCCTGGCGCCTTTCCGTTACTGGTACCTGCACCGCTATTATCGCATCTCCGACGTAGTGATTGAGGGAGGAGACGGCTGGGTGCTGCAGCGCATGGGAGCTTTCAGTGTGGATCGCGAGGGCTGTGACCGCCGAGCTATCCGCCAGGCCACTGACCTATTGACCACCGGAAACTTCGTTGGTGGTCTTCCCGGAGGGGGAAATCTACCTCTACGCGTTGAATTTTCGAGGGCGCAGAGCCGCCGCTATAAGGCTAGAAAAACCGGCCTTAAGGGCGTTTGGGACAATCTGTAGAGAGCTTTCCGCAGCTTCGTAAGCGATTCGCTTCCGACGAAATGATTTTTTCGCCCAAAAAAACCGCCCGCGACTAGTATAAGACAAACGAATCTTAACTTGCCGACCAGTTTTTTGACAAAAAACTGATCCCGGTTTGTATTGCTAGCATGCAAACGGGATCGAAATGGTTGGCTCGGTAGTCTTGTTAGGCTGGCAGGCCCGCACCCTGCGCAACCTACAATATCAATGCCGCGTTTTCTCTTTTTATGATGGTGATCCAACAAAACCTTGTCAACCTAGGAATGTTTGGAGGTCTGCGAGAAGCCGGCAAAACCCTTGTTGTCACCGGTGAAAGTGGTTGCGGCAAGACCGTCTTGCCGAAGCTCATTATCGGTTTGCTACGGCCCACGGCCGGAAAGGTGTTCTTCGACGGCAATGCGCTCGTGGATCTTCCCGATCACGAGTTGATGCAACGCGGCTGCGGTTTGGCTTTTTATTCCAAGGGGCGGCGCTTTTCGACAGCCTGTCCGTATTTGACAACGTCGGCTTTGGCCTGCGGGCCAAGCGTAAAAGGCCGGAAGCGGAATTCACCTGCCGGGAGTGGGCTAGACTCGGAAGGATAAGGGCCGAAAAACAAAAGTCCGGTCGCGGCTCTTACTCATCCTGGGTCATAAGCCACGCCGAATTAGTCCGTTATCAGCGGGAGGGGCTGCTGCCTATTCAAAGATAGACTTGATCCTTGGTTCAAAGAATGACGGGGCATGGCCCCGTGTTCTCCTAATTAAGAACAACGATTTATGGAATCGCTGCCTGTGGTACAAGAAGGGTCATCACAAAAGATGTCTTCACCGAGGACAGGGCAGGCAACCAGGTGGTGTTCCATGAATCGGGCGGAGAGGTGGTCGACCATCCACCTGCACGACGTCCTCGTCTCAGGTTGGCTACATTCCGAATGCCTTCTTGATTACGTCTTCTTTTACGTTAGGCAGCAAATGACGATATCTCAACCTTTGTTCATCAGTCTGATGGCCGACAAAATCGTCAATTATGCGCTGGTCGACTCCGGCCGAAGCCAGGCAGGAAATGAATGAGTGCCGAAGTGTGTGAAAACCTTTCAGCCGCTGCCACTTGCTGCAGGCCAGTGTCCGCTTGAAATGATCGTGAACTTCATCGCGGGTCACCTGCATCGGAGCTTGGCGCCGTGTCTTGCTGCGGACGACTGCGGGGACCTGACAGAAAAGATGTTGACTGCCCGGATGATTTGCCAGCCACTCCTCCATTACCTTTTTCAAAAACGGAGTAAGAGAGACCCGCCGGGTCGTTCGTTTCTCCTTAGTGCGTTTCTTCTCGTGAATGACAATAGTATTTCCGTCGAGATCAACGTCGTGCGTGCTCAGATGCAACAATTCACTTCGCCGAGCGCCAGTGTGAGCTGCCGTGCACAAGAGGGGATACACCCAGGGCTGCGTAGCGTTCTCCTTCACGTAAGCCAGGAGTTCGACTATTTCATTAGTTCTCAAGTAAAGGCATTCCCATTGTTCGTTGATCTCCCGGTCGCTTGATCCGCCGGCCGCAATTCTCCGTTCGATCTCTTGAAAAGTCCTGAACGGAGGCTTTTCGTCGAATTTCGGGAGCCGAAGACCAGCATTCGGGAATCGTCCAGACAGCATATTCATATGCACTGCCCAGTTCCACGCCACGCGTAGCGTGATAATCTCCTTTTTGATTGTCGCGGGGCTTAGCCGGCCACTTTGGCCTTTCATTTTTGCCCGACGGTCCACGTGTCCTTGAAGGTCGGCGAGCGCGAGCGTCTGAACGGGAAATCGGTCGCCTAGTGTTTTTGCTAAATGCTTGAAATGGATCCGGATGCCGTCAAGGGTCGTCTGTTCCAAAGATCCATTGCCGTGCGTCTCGAAATACCGATCCCGGAGAAACGCTAATGTCACGTCCTTCGATTCCTGTGGTGCCTCTTCTAAAGGCGGCTTGCCATCGAACTCCATGAACCTCGTCACGTCCATATTCGGCGGGATTTTGAGTAATCCCTGGCGAAGGCGCATCAGCGCATAATCAACCTGGCTGACTTTATTCTCGGCTTCGTCTTGGGAAACCTTACCGAGCGTGAAGGTGTGCCTTTTCCCGTGATACACAAATAGCACGCGGTAACTACCATTGCGGGTCTGGAGCGTGGCCATCACAAGTCCCTTCATCGCACAAGGCAACGTAAGACCAATGCGAGGGAAATCCGTGTACCAGAATTGTACCAATAGCTATGAGAATGGAAATACCCTGAAAGCAGGAATCTTCGTTTTATCTTACAATTTATTGGGTATTGCGAGAGGGGGGACTCGAACCCCCACGCCTTGCGGCACTGGATCCTAAGTCCAGCGCGTCTGCCAGTTCCGCCACTCTCGCGGCTCCATCTAGCTCCAGCAAAAGCTTACGGCTCAAATGATTGCCGTCAATCCATCGGTTCCGGAATGGACCCTGGCCGCCTGAAGGTCGGTTCGAGGGCTGCATTTTCAAAGCTATTTGTCACCAGCGGTATAATCTAATTCTACGCATTTTTATGAATTTCCCACGGAATTGAGCCTACTTTGCGCCTGTATCCCTTCTCTAGGCGGTAAAGCCTTCCCAAAGTTTACTGTTCCTCCTGACTTGGGGAGCTAACCCATCAGATCTTAATAAACCTGATTCTCCCTTTTTACCGAAGTTATCCGCAGTTCTCGATGCGGGGTTTGAACAAGAACAGCTTGTCTTGGCTGTCGCCACCTGGAAAGGCGGCTTGTGAAGGATAAGGATATTCTTCCCCGGCGTGCCGGTAGAGCGGCACTTGATCTCCAAGGAGATACTGTTGCCGCCTACCGGCGGACGGAAAGGACAAGGAGGAATTCTTAAATGGTGCGATCTTGCTTAAAAGGCCTGCGCAGATACCTGGCCTGGACCTGCGCGGTTTTGGTGGCCACGGCGGGCGTCGGCCGGGCGGGCGACAGCGAGGCGGAACTGCGGGCCAAGATTGAAGAACAAGGCCGGCAGATTCAAGAACTCAAAAAGCAAATGGACCAGAATCTGCGCCCCGCGGCGGACGGCAAAGACGGCGGCAATTTGAATGAAGGGGCGGTCAAGAAGATCGTCGAGGGCTATCTGAAGGACAACCCCGGCGCGGGCATGCCCCCCTCTGTCCAGACCGGTTACAGCACGAATACCGGCTTCGTGATTCGCAGCGCGAACGATCCCAAATACGTCAAATGGGAAGATGAGTCGGCCATTCCTTTTGAGCTACGCATTCGCGGTCGTATTCAGATCGATTATTACAACTACAAGGTAACCGACTCCAGGAACCATTTGACCGGCGTTAATACCGGAAACAACACTTCAGGCGACTTCTCTCAAGAAGAGATCAAGCGAGGCCGGGTCTGGTTTTCTGGAACTGCCTTCAGCCCAAATCTCCGCTATTGGCTAGAGTTTGACGGCAATACCCGCGGCTTGTCGGGCCTGGCCGGCGGCGGCGTCCCCGGAACGATCGGCACTAATCAAGTCGGCACCACCGGCGTGCAGGGCGGCAATACTATTGCTACCGTAGACCATGCGGTTCGCTTATTCTCGGCCTATGTGGCTTACGACTGGCATCCGTGCTGGTCCTACAAAGGTTGTGGCGCTCCTTGCCCCGATGGGACCTACCCCTATCAGCCGACCGTGACCTTTATTGCCGGCAAATTCAAACCGTACTTTGCCTTTGAAGAGTACCTCGGCAGCGCCAATCAGCAATTCGTCGAATATGGCATGTCGGAATGGTTTTTCGACGCCGATGACGATAACCTGATGATGCAGGCGGGCGTTCAGGCCAAATTTCTGGAGGATCGCCTTTTCCTTCATGCCACGGTCACCAACGGCAACGAAACGCAGACGGCCAATCTGCAAATGGATGATCAGGCCGGCTTCAATTTCGGCTTTTGGTACGATCTCGGCGGTGACTGGAATGCGGACAAAAACCGGTGGGATCTCTTCGGAACCTCGGTTTCGGATCTCGAGTGGCACCATAACCCGGTCGCTCGCGTCGGCGCCATGGCCAATCTGGTTCCCATGGATCGCCGGTCCGAATACACCAATGCCGAGTTGAATCGGGTGCGCACGATTCCGGATGCTCCGGGCGGTTCGACGCTGGTCGGCCTTCTCAACGGCAACGGTTTATTGCCGGTGGGTGCGGGCAACGCCAGTCTCTTCGCCGTGGATGCTTTCGATTCGTATACCTACGAAACCTATGTGGCTGCCAAGTGGCGAGGTTTCAGCATTCTGAATGACTGGTGGGTTCGTGACTTAAATAATTTTCGCGGCCGCAAGGCGCCCGCCGGAACTTACCCAGGAAACGGTCTAAATGAGCCCATCCTGTACTCCGCCAATAACGTCGGAAACAACACGCTCAATCAGACAGCGCTGTTCCCCAATCACGGTGTTCTCGATTTCGGTACGATGTTGCAAGGCGGCTATTTCATCATTCCTAAGAAGTTGGAATTGGCCGCTCGGTGGTCCTGGATTCGTGGGGCCAGCGGCGATATCCGGGGCGATGACACTTTCCGGACCGTGACCGTTCCCGGAGCCGGCGCCGTGCGCGTCTATAACCATGCCTTCCGCCATTTTTCGGAAGCCAACGAGTATGCCATTGGCGTGAACTACTTCTTCAAGGGACAGCAATTGAAATGGCAGACCGACCTCGGCTTCTATAACGGCGGCAACCCCGCCGCGGGCGGCCAATCACCCGCCGGCTTCATCCCAGGCGTGGATGGTTACATGCTTCGCTCGCAGATCCAGTTCCAGTTCTAACGCATCCAGGAAACCTGGTTTATTCAGAGAGAGACCAAGGTTCTTGTAAACAAGGAGGCCGGCCCTTACTCGGGCCGGCCTTTTCATTAGCGCGTCTTCAGTTCAGCTAATTCCTAAGAGAGACTGTTGCAAAATCAACCACCCACCCTCTACCCTGTTGCTCAATTGCCGCTGACCCAGAGGGTCGGTGCCTGATCCTCAGGGTCAAAGTGGTGATCCAGAGGGTCCAGCTGTAAAAGCACGAGGCTTTCTGACATCCAAAGAGCGCAACTGCGCTTACAGCCAAACCCACCCTGGGGACCCGTTTTGCTGGTCCGGAGGGTGGTTGCCTGAGCCACAGGGTTGGTCCACAGGGTAGCCTTTGAGCTACAGGCTCAAGCTGCAATAGCGGCCACATCATTCAATACCGGTCAGACGTCCCCATGAATCGCCATGAAGCTCATTGGAACCCCAAGAGATGCCATAAGACCCAATGAATTCTTTGTGAAAGCAATCGTCAATTTTGCCACAGGCTCTCAGGAACTCTCCCCTCTCAATTGCCGGCGGGACGGCCCAGATGTTCAAGATTTGAAGAGGATGGAACCGTTTCTTCCTGTAACCGCAAATAGCTCGAGATCACTAGCCTTTGCAAAGCCGGATCTTCCGGCAAGATCTCCGCTCCTCTGGCGTAATGGATCAGCGCCTCCCTCTCCAAACCGTTCCAATGGTTCACATGCCCCATGATCATTTCCGTGCTGGCGGCGTAATGGCGCAGCAAGGACTCCGTCGAAGGAGGGTGCGTCAGATACCGCGCCACTTCCTCGCGGGAGCTAAGTATGTTTATGAGGTTCTTGGCAATGGTCCGTTGAAAGGTCGCCCCATAGGTTGAATAGGAAAGCACGGGCCGGTCATCCGTATTAAGTTGGCTGGACTCCAGGTACGAGGCCAGATTTCCTTCGCCAAGCAGAAAACCGTGCACGAGTCGGCAGGGATCGGCAAGTCCGATAGTCGCCAAGTCTTCACTTACTCTTGGCTGGCGCATGCGCTCGCCCAGTTTATCCATGTCAATTTCCAGACGGCCGGGGCTGCCCACGACGATGAGAAAGTCCGTGGGCAGGGTATTCATGTACCAGATGCTGGTATGGGGAAAGACCTCGCGAAAGGATTGTAAGAGGATCTTCAAATCGGCTTCCCGGATGCCGTTGGCCGGCACCCAAGCCGCGGCAAGCCCCTCAGGTCCCAGGCGTTCTTTCATGAGACGAAAGTAGTCTACGGTGTACAAGTCGCCATTGCTTCGATACTGGATGTTTGTGCAATCGGTAACGATCACATCGTAATGATGGGGTGCAACACGTAGCCAACTGCGGGCGTCATCCACGATTAGGCGGAATCGGGAGTGAGATAGGACTCCATGGTTTTCCGAAAGAAAGTGATCTGCAGCGCCGGGGACGGCCTGTTCAATTTCCACGCAATCCACATCGATATCGTGGAGTATCATACTCCACGAAGTTCCCCCGCTGCCGAACCCGACCGTCAAAGCGCGGTGGGGAGTTGGATGGAGAAGGAGAGGTAAATGCGCCAGCATCTTCTGGTCGATTAAGCTGGTGCCAACCGTGCCGGCGACGGGTTGTCCGTCCACCATGATGCTGCGAACACCGTCAAATTCCTCCACGACAGTAACCGTGGCGTTGTTCCCCTCTTGGTAATAAATCAGTTGTCTCGGCTCCTCTATCCGCGACTTGAAATACCCTTCCGCCGGGAGGATTTGCCAGCCGCTGACGTATATTCCCAGAGCCAAGACAATTCCTCCCCAGCGCCAAGTCCGCGGGAGTTGGGACACGTTATACCAGGCCGCCATGCCAACGACCAAATAGGCCCCCAGCAATAGTCCCACGCTGGACTGTATTCCCAACCAGGGGATTAAGAGGAATCCTGTTGCGAATGCCCCAATTACACAGCCGAGAGTATTGATGGCGTAAATTCGGCCCAACCAACGGCCAACGGTAATACGCTTGCCGGCGCCCGCCGCCACCAAAAGAGGCAAACTCATCCCCATCAGAATACCGGGCACGAAAACGGCCAGGGCCGTTAGGCCGAACTCTCCAAGAAACACGGCGGTTACCGAACTGCCATCGCAACATCGGTCTAGCCAACTCGGTGAAGTGTGTAGAAAAGGCAGGCTTCCCATGACGACTGCCGCGAGAGCCCATTGGATAAAGGCCAGTCTTCTCCAACTGTCTCCGTGGAAGCGCGCCCACAGGGCATGCACCAGGCTGCCAACACCAAAGCCGCCAAGGAGAAGGATCAGCAGAAGAGCAAATCCAAAAGCACTATTCGAAGTGAGGATGCCGAGAATGCGCGCCCAACTCACTTCCAGCCCCATGCTCGCCATTCCCGTTAGCCCCGCGCAAATGAAAATGAGCTTGGAACTCGGTGAGTGGCGTTGACTTGGCGTGGCAACCAGAGATGACGAGTCATTCCGCTCACCATCCACATCCGACGTCAGGTTCTTTGATCCAGTAGTTTTGAGTTCAACTAGCCAGGCCGTTAGAGCGATAAAGGAATTGATGCTTGCTGCGAGCCATAGAGTCTCCTGCATTCCAAAATGGCGAAGGAGCATGAATCCCGTCAGGCCAGTTCCCAGGACGGCGCCAACCGTATTGATGGCGTAGAGTAAGCTGAATTTTCTTGAAAGGGCATCCTGCCGGTCCATGACCAACCGCGCCATGACAGGAAACGTGCCGCCAATTATGCTTGCCAGCCCCAACAATACGGGGAAGGCAAGGGCAAACTTCAAAACGGCGCCGCCCCAAGGCGCAGGATGCAGGTGGGCATGGAGCCAAACATAGATCCCGGGCAGAAAAGAAAAGATCACCGGCAAAAGAATAGCGCCAAAACCAATTCCTGCTTCGAGTAGGGCGTAAAAGCGCAGTGGCCGGCTGGTACGATCAACCATTCGTCCAAACACAACCCCACCCAGTGCCAAGCCTCCCATGAAGGCGGCCAGAACTGCACTCACCGACAAGGTGCTGACGCCAAAAACCAGGTTGAGCATGCGCTGCCAAACCAGTTCATAAATCAGAGCGCTGCATCCGCTTAGGAAAAATAAAGCGTAAAGAACGCCTTGGCGCATTTTCTTCCTCCATTTGGCTCGTTTCCTTTAGCATTAAAGAAACGAACAGATGTATGCACTGTTGTCCAGTTGCTTTGCCAGATCTCTTGGCGATCCGGCCTTATAGTCGTGGCCCAAAGGGATAGGAAGGGGAATTAATGATCAAAGTGCGCAGATATGCTTGATTTAAGAACGGGATGATTTAGTTCGTCATTCGCGCTTTCGTGATTGAATACGAATCACGAAAGCGCGAAAGACGAAAGCACGAAGAAACGGCTCGTCAATGGACTACACGTTGCCGATCAAGGCTTCGCGAAATGGGAGTCGTCGAGCTTGTCGACGAACTTTACTTCCGTGACTTCCGCTTCCATGAACTTTTTGTCGGACCGGTTGATGATAACTTTCTTCGCCATTTTTTGGCCGTCCAGATCCTGGTATTCGGTGATAATGCGTTCCTCCGGGACTTCCTCGCCGGTCATGGAATCCAGGGCCTGAAGCTCGACTTTGGCAATGAGGCCGCTTTCTTTGTCGAAGTAAATGTTGATGTCTTTATGGCCCTTCGAGGCGACCTTGACGCCCACGGCCTTCTTATCATTGACCTTGACCTCGCCCAGCGACGAGAGTTCGAATTTCTTGTCCTTGAGCTTGACCATGTTCATGACATCCACCCGGTACACCCCTTCGGTCAATTCGCCCATGATTTTGTCGCTGACCTCTATGTCCTTCCCGTTGGCGGTTATCCAGGCCTTATCGCCATTCAAAGCCGTGATCACGGTGACTTTCATGCCACCCACTTCCAAGTCCATGATTTCCTTGATTTGCTTGGGAAGCTGGATGGTAATTTCTTGAGTAAATGCCAGGCCGCCCATCAGTTCGATGGTTCCCTTCGTCTTCAATTGTGTCGTCCTTACCTTGGACAGCTTCTCGCGGCCGCCATGGGCTTTGATGGCTTTTTCGATAAGCGCCTGAGTCTCCTCGTCAGCCGAAGCCTGGGTTGCCATTCCAAGAGAAACGCAAACGATGAGCATCGAAGTAATCAAGCGCGGCATGAGACAACTCCCACGTTAGATGACAGTGCGAACTTGGCCTAGCGGGCGAATTCGCTCGTATGGTCCCACATTTGATTCGCAATTGGGATCAAATTCTTTGAGTCGTTTGATTTACCGCGCTTTTGGCCAGACTGTTTCAAATTGGAGGCGCCTAAGGATAAATCCGGCAAGAGTGCCGATTGCCAAGGATGACCAATAGGATTAGGCCAAAGAAAAAAGGCGGATCCGCTCAGGATCCGCCCTTTGTTGGTTTTCGATAGTGGACCGAGAATTAATTCTTGCTCTCGGTTCCCGCCGCGATTAGCTCCGGCGTGGGGGGGGCGTTGGTTGTGGCATCGAACGTCAATTTCTTTTCGCCATCGACGTCTTCCACTCTGACGGTCAGAGTGTCCTTGCCGACGAACGAGCCCTTGAGCAGTTCCTCGGAGAGCGGGTCTTCGAGCAAATGCTCGATGGCCCGGCGCAACGGGCGGGCGCCAAACTCGGGGCTGTAGCCTCTTTCGATGAGCAGGTCCTTGGCCTCGTCGGTGAGATTGAGGGCCAAGCTCTTTTCCTTGAGCCGTTTTTCCACCTTGGCCAACTCGATGCCGATGATGTTCTTCATGTCAGGCTTGGTCAGGCTGCGGAAGACGATGATGTCGTCCACGCGGTTAAGGAACTCAGGCCGGAACGAGCGTTCCATTTCCTGCTTTAGCGTTTCCTTCATCTTCTCGTAGGTCGATTCCTCGTCCTTCTTCATGAAGCCGAAGTTGGTTCGACCCATGATCTGCTCGGCCCCGATGTTCGTGGTCATGATCAAGATCGTATTCTTGAAGTCGACGATCCGGCCTACGTTATCGGTCAAGCGGCCTTCCTCCATGATCTGAAGCAGCATGTTCCAAACGTCGGGGTGGGCCTTCTCGATTTCGTCGAGCAGAACTACGCTGTAAGGCCGACGGCGAATCTTCTCGGTAAGCTGGCCGCCTTCTTCGTAGCCGATATAACCCGGAGGCGCGCCGATCAGCCGGCTGACGTTGTGCTTCTCCATGTACTCGGACATGTCGATTTGCACGAGGGCGTTTTCGTCGCCGAACATGAAATGCGCCAATCGTTTCGCCAGCAAGGTTTTGCCGACGCCGGTGGGCCCGGCAAAGATGAAGCTGCCGATGGGGCGCTTCGGGTCCTTGAGGCCGGCCCGGCTCTTGCGGACCGCCTTGGCAATACGAGTGATGGCCTCGTGCTGGCTGATAACCTGCTTGTGCAGTTCATCTTCCATCTTGAGCAACCGGGCCGTCTCGTCGCTTTCGAGCCGTTTGAGCGGCACGCCGGTCATCTTGCTGACGACCTCGTTGATTACTTCCTCATCGACAACGCCGTCCACTTCCTTGGCCTTGTCGCGCCACTCGCGGGTGACGGTCTCTTTCTTCTTCTTGAGCTTGTCGGCCTGGTCGCGCAAGTGAGCGGCCTTCTCAAAATCTTGCTCGGCGACCGCGGCTTCCTTCTCCTGATTGAGCTGCTCGATCTGCGTATCGATCTCTTTCAAATCCGGCGGCCGGGTCATGGCTTTGAGGCGAACGCGAGCGCCCGCTTCGTCGATGACATCGATCGCCTTATCCGGAAGGCACCGGCCGCTGATGTAGCGGTCGGACAACTCAACGGAAGCTTCCAAAGCCTCATCCTTGATTTGCACGCGGTGATGGGCTTCATAGCGATCGCGCAGGCCGCGAAGGATTTCAACCGTCTCGTCCTTTGAAGGCGGATTGACGATGATCTGCTGGAAGCGGCGTTCGAGCGCGCCGTCTTTCTCGATGTATTTGCGGTATTCGTCGAGCGTGGTGGCGCCGATGCATTGAATCTCGCCGCGGGCCAGGGCGGGCTTGAGGACGTTGGAGGCGTCGATCGCGCCTTCCGCGCCGCCGGCGCCGACCAGAGTGTGCAGTTCGTCAATAAAGAGGATCGTGTTCTTGGCGCGCCGAACCTCGTTCATGACGGCCTTGATGCGTTCCTCGAACTGGCCGCGGTACTTGGTGCCGGCCACCATCATCGCCAAGTCGAGGACGACGATGCGGCGGTCGCGGAGCAGCTCGGGCACGTTGCTGTCAACGACCAGCTGAGCCAGCCCTTCAACGATGGCGGTCTTGCCGACGCCGGCTTCGCCGAGCAGCACCGGGTTATTCTTGGTGCGACGGCTGAGAACCTGGATGACGCGTTCGATTTCATTCTGACGGCCAATGACCGGGTCAAGCTTGCCTTGCCGGGCCAGTTCCGTCAGGTCGCGTCCGAAGCTATCCAGAGCGGGCGTTTTCGACTTGCCCTGCTTTGCTGACCGTTCGCTGCCGCCGCCGCTGCTGCTGCCTTCGCCGGATTCCATGTTGTGCCCCAGCAAGTTAAGTACCTCCTCACGCACATCCTCGAGCTTGAGCCCGAGATTCATGAGGACTTGCGCTGCCACGCCCTCCTGTTCACGTAAAAGGCCTAGCAACAGGTGTTCCGTACCTACGTAGTTGTGATTAAGGTTGCGAGCCTCCTCAATGGAATACTCGATGACCTTCTTGGCCCGCGGTGTTTGGGGCAGCTTGCCCATGGTCACCATGTCCGGGCCCGACTGAACGATCTTTTCGACCTCCAGCCGGATCTTGCGCAGGTCGATATCGAGGTTCTTGAGGACGTTCGCGGCCACGCCCGATCCTTCCTTGACCAGTCCAAGGAGGATATGTTCGGTGCCGATGTACTCGTGGTTGAAGCGCTGCGCCTCTTGATTGGCGAGCTGCATCACCTTACGAGCCCGATCCGTAAAGCGTTCATACATTCCAGCCATCTCCGACAAGCTCCCGCCAAGTTCGGGCCGGCGCCCAGGCACCGAGCCAAAGCGGAAGAGCCCCGTTTAGTTCCTAGTTACCCAATTCCAGCGTTGCCAACGAGGATTGTCCGTTCCAGACAACCAGGCGAATCAACCGTCATGGAAGGCTACCACACGGGCAGCATTTTGTATCCAACAATCAAGGTGAAAGTGTCAGTCGTGATCGACGCAAACGGCTCCATCCTCAATTATATCAAGCTCCCCTTTCACTAAGGAGCCGTCTAGCCCTTGGCCGGGCCTTGAAGTGCTGATCAATGTCAGATTTATCGCGTCACACCGGTATGTCTTCTAGCGAATTGTAGTCTGGCAGGGCTGACAAATCAAGGCAGGGGGAAGCGCCCACCCGTTTAGCGGCGAGCCTCCGGCGAGCGCGTTGGGGTGCCACGGGCGGCTTGTCCGCCCGTGCTGCGGAAACACGGGCGGACAAGCCGCCCGTGGCACCCATCGGAGGCACCCATCGGAGGCTCGCCGCTAAACGAAAACTACGCGACTTTCATGCACAATTCCTTAAAATGCGGCACCGTCTCGAACGGCTTGGCAAGCGACGCTATCGTCTCGCCGAGCTGCTCAATCTCCGCCTCACGAAGAAAACCCAGCTTCTTGCCATAGCCCATGATCAAATAGCCGATGCGTTCGGGATCTAACTGCATTAGCCGGCAACAGGTTGCGTCTACGGCCACCATGTCGCAGCCCATGATTAGCGCGCCCATCGGCTTGGCAGTGCCGTTGAGCGGCCCGTCGCCTTCCATGCCAATGATGCCGTCCACGATGGCGAGGTCGGGCGTGCGCGTCAGGTTGATGTCGACGATGCTGTTGTCGATGCCGCGCCAGTGCAGTTCATTTTTGGGCCAGCCATAACAAATCCCCGGCAAGGTTCCGAAGAGATTCTTCATCGCAAGAGTAGCGCCGGCCCAGTGGTGCGTCTTGAGCTTGGGCAGTGAAATGAACACCTCGGCGGATTCGACCGTTCGCGAAAGGAACAGGTGATCCAAGCCTGTCAACCGCCCCATATTGGGTTTCTTGACGGGCTCATCGTGGTTGAGGTCGATAAACGGCACGTTGTAATGCCGCAGCACATCGCCCAAGCCGCTGGCGGCGACCAGATATTCAACATTCCGCCAATGGCCCGGCCCCTCGGCGACGATTATCTCTTTGGCCCCTTCTTTCTTGCACAGTTCAATGACAGCGGCGACCACGTTGGGGTCGGTATTGATGACCTTGTCTCGATGGTATTCGACGAGGTTCGGTTTCAGGACGACGCGCTTGCCGGCCAGGGGAACGCGGGTACGGAACGACTCATATTGTCTTTGCAAGACGTCCGCGAGGTTCGCGTTGTAGTCCGTGGCCATGCCGATGTGAACTCCGGTTCGCGGCGGGGGCGGCTTCAGGCGGTCAAGGGCGTTAAGAACCAGACCGTTGAAGTGCGATTTCATGCGCTCCCCAATCGACTTCTTTTTGCCACAATAAGGACCGTTGCCGACAGGAGTGCCCTTGGAGTGCTGAGCGCTGAGGGCTGCGTGCTGCGTGGAAAAGAGGTTCTTCGCTGGGGTTGCTAGTGCTAGTGCGGTTAGCGCTTCGCGAAGGGGATTGGGGCGTACATAAGGCGTGTCCAATCGGGCTTTGTGGGCGGCGCGGATGCGTTCGTCCAGGGAAGTTTGGGCTTCGGGTACACCTGGTTGATTCGCATGTGTGGCCAGGGCTAGCTTGGCCCAGCAGAGATGTTCGAGATCTTCGCCCAGGGGGGCTTGGGTGATTAGATACTGAATGGAAGCCTGAACGCTGACATCGTCATCTATCCCTTGTAGGGCCAGGAGCGCGATGGCGGTTGGTCCGGGAATCGGTTCGGTGGTGCGGCCAAGGATTCGGCGATTGCCATAGTTGAGGCCGCCGCCCTCACAGGTGCGATCCAGCAACAGACGCAGCCCCTCCTGGACACGGGGATGGTCGCGGTGGCCCGCATGGCGCAGCGCGAAGCAAGCCCACGCCGTGGGTTCGGCCCAGGACGAGTTGCCGTTGGCCCACGGCCAGCCAATGAGCTTCAGATCGATGTCGTGAACGTCCGTGGCGGAAGCGTCGCCCACATTGCGGCCTTGCATTGCCAGAAGGACGGAAGCGGTGCGATTGATTTCCGATTGGGGATATTTGAGTGCCGTCTGGACGAACAAGACCAAGGCGGTCGGCCAAATGGCTTCCTCGCGGCCTCCGGCAATGCGATAACTGCCATCCGGCATGGCGCATTCCTGGAGCCAGGCTTTGCCTTTCTCAAGTACTGGGCCGAAGCGGTCCGCTTCGAGCGACAAGGCCAACAGGGCCAAGCAGGTCGGCTCCAGATGGGGTTGCTTCTCGGGAGCATAACCCCAGCCGCCCTCGGCTAGGGCCAGCGACGCCAATGTATCCAAATAGGCGGTTATTTCATTCACGATAATGCTCCCAGAGCGGACGGAGTACGAGCGAGTCTCTGTCGGGAGTCTAGTACATAAATCCGTTTAGCGCGCGTACACGCTCGCCGGAGGCTCGCCGCTAAACGGGTAATGCTTTGCTATAATGCCGCCGGGGAGATGACTGACATGAAAGTGGCCCATTTCGACTGCTTCAGCGGCATCAGCGGCGACATGACCCTGGCCGCGCTCGTGGATGCCGGGGTCGATAGCGACGCGATCCGCCGGGGGATCAACTCGCTGGGGCTACCCATTAACCTGGAGTTCGAAAAAACCCGCCGCAACGGCATCGCGGCCACCTATGTCCACATTGAGGTCCCAGAGGAAACGACGCATCGGTTCTTGCCGGAGATCGAGCAAATCCTCCAGCGCGGTCAGTTGACGCCGAAACAACGCGATCTGGCGCTGCGCATCTTTCGGCGTTTGGGGGAAGCCGAGGCCGCGGTTCACGGGACGACTATCGATAAGGTTCACTTTCACGAAGTGGGCGCCCTGGACAGCATCGCCGACATTACCGGGGCCGCGATCGGGCTCGATTTGCTGGGCGTTGATCGCTTCACCAGCCGATCGGTGCCGACCGGCACGGGCATGGTCAAATGCGCTCACGGCATGATGCCCATCCCCGCCCCGGCGACCGCCAATCTGCTCAAGGGCGTGCCGCTCGCTGCCTCGGCTATCAAGGCAGAACTGACCACCCCGACGGGCGCGGCCATTCTCACGACGGTAGTCGAACAATGGATCGATTCTCCCAGCATGACGATTGAGCAAATCGGCCACGGCGCCGGCAAGCGCGATTTCCTTGACCAACCCAACGTCTTGCGTCTCTACATCGGCACAACCAACCAGGAGAGCCGGGAGCGTGAGCGACCGGAAACGCAGGAAACAGCCGACCAAATCTGGGTCCTAGAAACCAACCTCGATGACCTACCCGCCGAAGTAATCGGCTACTGTTACGACTTGCTCCTGTCCGCCGGCGCGCTAGACGTGTTCAGCACGCCAATCTTCATGAAAAAGAACCGCCCCGGTGTGCTCCTGAGCGTCCTCACGACCGAGGAACTTATCCCGGCCGTGGAGGAGATCTTGTTTCGTGAAACGACGACGCTTGGCATTCGCCGCTATCCGGCTACCCGCCACAAACTCCAACGCAAAGCGGTTACTGTGGAAACCCAATGGGGCTCCATACAGGGAAAGCTCGCCTGGCTCGAAGGCCGCCCGCCGGTCTTTTCTCCTGAGTTTGAGGACTGCGCCCGCATCGCTCGGGAGCACGGCGTGCCGTTGCGCGAAGTTTATTCTCAATCCCAACAAAGATATAAGGAAGCCGTGGCCCGGCCTGAATGAACACGGATTGAGATATCCGTGTCTATCAGTGTTCGCCACGGTCGTACTGTTTTGAGATGCGAATATGCCAACCGCTAACGAAATCCGCCAGCAATTCATCGACTTCTTCGTCAAGAAGCATGGGCACACGTTTGTGCCCTCGTCGCCGGTCGTCCCGCAGGATGATCCGACGCTGCTGTTCACCAACGCCGGCATGAATCAGTTCAAGCCGTATTTCCTCGGCGTGGAACAGCCGCCGTGGAAGCGCGTGGCCAACACGCAGAAGTGCATTCGCGCCGGCGGCAAGCACAACGATCTGGATGATGTCGGCAAGGACACCTACCACCACACGTTTTTCGAGATGCTCGGCAACTGGTCCTTCGGCGACTACTTCAAGAAGGAAGCCATCGCCTGGGCGTGGGAGCTGTTGACGGAGGTATGGAAGCTCGACAGGAGCCGGCTGCATGTGACCGTGTTTGAAGGCAGCGCGGAGGAAGGCGTCGCCCCAGATGACGAGGCCGCCGAATACTGGCGGACCCAAACCGATATCGACCCGTCGCACATTCACAAGTTCGGCAAGAAAGACAACTTCTGGGAAATGGGCGATACCGGACCCTGCGGCCCTTGCTCGGAGATCCACTACGACCGGACGAAGGACAAAAGCGGTGGCAAGCTCGTCAACGAGGGCTCGCCGGATGTGATTGAGATTTGGAACCTGGTGTTCATCCAGTTCAATCGCGGCGCGGATAGGAAGCTGACCCCGCTACCGGCCAAGCATGTCGATACGGGGATGGGCTTCGAGCGCGTCACGGCTGTGTTGCAGGGGAAGGAGAGCAATTATGATACGGATGTGTTTGCGCCGATCATGAATGCGATAGCTGAACTTACCGGCAGGCACTACGGAGGTCGGCTAGACGATCCTACCGATACTGCGTTTCGGGTGGTTGCCGATCACCTAAGAATGGCTGTGTTTGCGATTGCGGATGGCGCTATGCCGGATAACAAAGAGCGAGGATCGGTTTTACGTAGCGTCATACGGAGAGCTGTTAGATTCTCATGGCAATATTTCGGCCAACGAGAAGCGTTTCTTTATCAGTTGATTCCAGCTTTGGTTGTGCACATGGGTGGAGCATTTCCTGAACTGAGATCAAATTATCCCCGTGCGGCAGAGATTTTACGACGGGAGGAAACGGAATTTCTGCGTACGATTGAAAGAGGCCTCGGGTTGTTCGAGGAGTGGGCGATTTTGACCGAAAGGATTGCCTCCGGTGATTTTTCGACCGGGGAGGGATCAGTTGAAGAGATGCTTTCTCCAAAATGGATTCATCCGAAAGAGGTGGCGCTCTTCGAGCAAGCCGGCAAATTAACCATTCCTGGGGAGGCGGTGTTCAAGCTACACGAGACCTATGGTTTTCCACCCGATTTGACGCTGCAGATGGCCCGTGAGAGAGGCTTGGTCGCTGACTTGGATGGTTATAAGAGACTCATGGAGGGGCACAAGAGAGTCTCAGGATCAGGGGCCGTTAAAGCAGCAGGAACTACTGGCGTTTCTGTTCAGCTTGACACGCAAGACAATGAAAAATGGACGACTACTGAAACTGAAGGCAAGTTAGCTGGATGGCTCAATCCCGATCAAGTATTTCCTCCTGGCCGGTCGCTGACCAACGAACGTGGTGAAAGAGTGATCCCCACTCATGCGCTCATGGCTGAAAAAACATGCTTCTACTCGGAGGGAGGCGGACAGGTCGGCGACAAAGGGATTATTGAAACTTCAACCGGGGTCTTTGAAGTTGCCGACACGATAAAGAAAGGAAAGACTGTATTCCATTTAGGGAGAGTTATCGACGGAACAATTGAGGGAGATCAAACAGCATTCTTCCGTGTGAGTCAACTCAGAGAGTTTACTCGAAAGAACCACACGGCTACGCATCTACTGAATTGGGGCCTACGTGAAGTACTTGGTCACCACATTGAGCAACGTGGTTCTCTCGTCGATCACGAAAAAACCCGCTTTGATTTCACGCATGACAAAGCCATCACCGCGGATGAACTCGAACAGATCGAGCGACTTGTCAATGAGCGCATCTACGCTGACCTTCCAATAACAGCTATCTTCATGCCCCTTGATGAAGCCAAAAAAATCCCTGGAGTCCGAGCCGTATTCGGCGAAAAATACCCAGATCCAGTTCGCGTTCTGGCCATCGGGGTCGAGCGGCCCGAGGACGCCACGCCAGATCACTCCGTCGAATTCTGCGGCGGCACCCACGTGTCTCACACCGGTCAAATCGGTTTCTTCAAAATCATCAGCCAGGAACCCGTCTCCAAGGGCGTGCGCCGCGTCACGGCTGTCACGGGGCGCGAAGCCGTGGCCTACGTCCAGCGGCAATCCGCCGTCCTCGATGAGTTATCGAGCCGCTTCAACTGCAAGCCCGAAGAACTGCCGGAGCGTGTCGCTGCTTTGCAAGACGAAATCAAGAAACTCCAGCAGCAGCTCAAAAAGGGCGCGGCCACCGATCTGCAAGGCGCGGCGGATAAGCTGCTGGCTTCGGCAACCGAAGTCAACGGCGCCAAGCTCATCATCGGCGAGATGCCGGCCGGGCCGGAAGAGACCATGCGGCAACAGGTGGACCGTCTGCGGCAGAAAGCCACCAGCTCGGTCGTCGTTCTCGGCTGGGCCGACGATGGCAAAGTAGGCCTGATCGCCGCCGTGACGGATGATCTCGTCAAGAAAGGGCTGCACGCCGGCAAGCTGATTGGCCAGGTCGCCAAGGTCGTCGGCGGCGGCGGAGGCGGCAAACCGACCATGGCCCAAGCTGGCGGCAAGGATCCCGCCAAGCTGGACGAAGCGTTGCAACTGGCCCGAACAGTAGTCGGCGAGCAAATAAAAGGGTAGAGCGCGTTTCAAGGTTCGGTGTTTATCGTTTCGCGCCCGCAAGCCACCGGCGGGCGCGAAACGATAAACACCGATCAATAAACCCGTTCCCCGGCTAGCAAGTAGCCATAAGCCCGCAGCCAACCGAACCAGGACGGACACGGCAACCGCCCGTCGGCACGCAGGCTGACGGGATAGACCTCAAGAAGGCGAAATCCCGCATCCTTTAGCAACCGGACGGCTTCGCGCCTTGTGAAGTGATGCAAGGCCAGTTCGCCGATCCCCTGGTGCGGCGGCATAAGACGGTCGCCAGCACGCTCCTGGCGAGTCATCGAGCGGAACAAATCCCGGAATAGCCATCGCCGCCCCGTCGGGTCCCAGAAACTAAACCAGCGATTGTGGACATGCAGGATAAACTTGCCGCCCGGCTGCAGAAGGCGATGGGCATGCGCGACCACCCGCCGTCGCGGCTCCTGGCCGTTCACCATGCCCAGCGTGCTGAATAAACAAGCGGCGTATGCGAATGATTGGTCTTGCAGGGCGTCGAGTTCGACCAGGTTGGCTTGGAGAAGCGGCACCTCTACATGGGCTTCCCGCGCCTTGGTCCGGACGACTTTCAGCATAGCCTCCGATAGATCGACTCCCATCACGGGATAGCCGCGTTGTGCAAGATGGATCAAAAGCCGCCCGGTTCCACAGCCCAGATCGATCAAGCGGCCAGGTCGTGGGCAATGCCGCTCGACGAACGCGAGGTCCGCCGTGAAAAGCGAGGAATCGGCAAGGTAAGCATCGTAGTTTTTGGCAATCTGCGGATCGTGGAGATAGTCCCAAAGGCCGCGGGACACGCCGGCGGGAAGTTGCCAGTCGGGAGGAGCAGTTTGCATAACATTGCGGCTTGGTCCGGCCAGAATCTCATGACCTCCATTATTCCGCGATCTCCTTCACGACCCGCTTCATCTTTTCCAGCCCGGTCTTGGCCACTTCTTGAGCGTCTTTCTTCCAGTAATCCCGGTTAAAGAGTTCCAGGGACAGGACGCCGTTGAAGCCGATGTCGCGAAGGATGCGGAGGATGCTTTTGAGCGGGGCAATCCCGTCGCCGGGATACACCCGCTGGGCGTCCGCAATTTCCTTGCGCGGGGGCTCGGCGGGATAATCGTTGAAATGAATGACATGCAGCGCATTTCGACTGAGCAGACGAAGGCCGTTAGGGTCGGAGCCGCCCTTGTAAAGATGGTACACGTCGGCGAGGATGCAGGCCTTGGGATGGCCGCATTCAACGGCGACCAGGGTTGCCTCGCTTAAGCGCGACAGGGAGCGCGAGGAGCCCCAGAACTCGACCTGGGGGACGACGCCGGCCTTATCACCTAGCTCCAGCAATTGCCGATACCGCTGGGCCACCTTGAAGAGATTCAAGTCGACCTGCTGCGTCGCCCCCAGCGGGGGCGCGGCAATGCGTTTGCCGCCGATCTTGGCAATTAGGTCCATGCACCTTTGCGCTTCAGCCATGCCGTTCTTGCGCTTGGCGTCATCGTCGACCGCCCACTCGAAAAACGCGATCACATCTTCGACGCTCAAACCATGATCACCGAGTCGCTTGGCAAGGTCTTTCAGGTTGCCGCCCTTCTTGACATATTCATCGATTTCCCCCATCCACGGCTCGATGGCCTGGTAGCCCGCCTTGGAGGCGATTTCGATTAGCTCAATCAGATCGAGCTTCTGGCCCATGAGGGTGCTCGTGTTGAGGCAATAGGAGAAAGCGGCGCTGTTGTCTGGCTTTGCCTCTGTAGCTGTAGCGAAAGCGGGGAGAGTAGGTAGACAGGCAGCCGTGGCGAGCAACTGTCTACGGGTAAAGGCGGAAGAAGTCATAGGGTAGGGATCCCTTGGGGAAGAGGCCTAACTCTGGTATTGCAAGTGGTTTTTTATTCGAGACTGGCCGCGCGGGCGCGAAACGTAAACGGGATTTGGAAAAAAGTAGTATGGGAGCGCGCTAGCAGGTATAACGAGCCTCAGTTTACGTTTCGCGCCCGCTTGTCCTCTCCGAGGATACCTCCCATGGTTATCGGCTACCACATTATGTGGACCGCCTATGGCTGCTGGTTACCGAATGATCCACGCGGTAGCTCCTCCCAAAGCTTACGTGTTGAGGACTTGTCTTCTTTGGGCGAGATCCATCCTGGTCGCAAGAAAATACAACCGCCATCCCGAGAATTACGGCAATTCTATCAAGGGGCAAGCCAATTGTTGGAACACAATCGCCACCTTTTGTCTGATGATGAAATCCTAATTGTTGCAGACAGTTTTGGTGAAACCATTTGGTAATGCAATTACACCTGTTACGCCTGCGCCATCATGCTCGATCATGTCCATCTCGTGATTCGTCGCCATCGAGGCAGAGCGGAAGCAATGATCGGGAAACTGCAGGAAGCGAGTAAGAGGAAATTGATCGAAGCACGGAAAAGACCCGTGAATCATCCGGTTTGGGGCGGAGAGGGGTGGAAGGTTTTCTTGAATTTAAGAGCCGATATCGAAGGGAGAATCAAGTATGTTCAGGAGAACCCCATAAAGGCCGGTCGGGCGGAACAGCATTGGGAATTTGTAACGCCGTATGATGGGTGGTTGCCGCGACCAGCGTACTGACAGGGCCGCGCGGGCGCGAATCGTAAACAAGAACCCTTGTTTACGTTTCGCGCCCGTTGATCATCTGGCGCCACATCCACTTCCCCCACCTTTGACGCTACCCCGCTCCATCCATACACTTCCTCCGATACCTCTCGATCTGGCGGCTCGCTGGGAATAAGTGTTCGCGATACGACGAGGTGCTTCACGAAGGGAAAGTTTCCTCATGAGTAAGTACGTCTATTTCTTTGGCGCCGGCAAGGCGGAAGGCCGCGCCGATATGAAGGATCTGCTGGGCGGCAAAGGCGCGAATCTGGCCGAAATGACCAACATCGGCCTGCCTGTCCCGGCCGGGTTCACGCTTACAACCGAAGTTTGCAACTATTACACGAACAACCACAAGTACCCCCCGGAAATCAAAGCCGAAGTCGAAGATGCCCTCAAGAAGACTGAAGCCGCCATGGGCGCCAAGTTCGGCGACGCCAAGAATCCGCTGCTCGTCTCGTGCCGTTCCGGCGCGCGCGTGAGCATGCCGGGCATGATGGATACCGTGCTCAATATCGGCCTCAATGAGAATACCCTGCGCGGCTTGATCGAAAAGACCGGCAATGAGCGCTTCGCCTGGGACAGCTATCGCCGTTTCGTGCAGATGTACGGCGATGTCGTGCTCGGTCTCAAGCCGCAGTCGAAGAAAGACATAGACCCCTTCGAGCACATCATGGATGAGATGAAGCACGCGAAGGGGGCCAAGCTGGACACCGACTTGACGACGTCCGACCTCCAGGAACTCGTGAAGCGCTTCAAGAAGGCCGTTAAGGAGCGCACCAGCAAGGATTTCCCCGAAGATCCGATGGAGCAAATGTGGCAAGCCATCGGCGCGGTGTTCGCCTCGTGGATGAACGACCGGGCCATCGTCTATCGCCGGCAATACGGCTTTCCCCAGGATTGGGGTACAGCCGCCAATATCTGTTCGATGGTGTTCGGCAACATGGGCGACGACTGTTGCACGGGCGTCGCTTTCACGCGCGACCCGGCCACCGGTGAAAGGACGTTTTACGGTGAATACCTGATCAACGCTCAGGGTGAGGACGTGGTAGCCGGCATACGCACTCCGAAAAAGATCGCCGAGCTACAGAAAGACATGCCGGCCGTTTACAAGCAACTCGACGATGTCCGCAACAAGCTCGAAAAGCACTACCGCGACGTGCAGGACATCGAGTTCACGGTGCAAAAGGGCAAGTTGTGGATGCTGCAAACTCGCAACGGTAAGCGAACGGGCTTTGCCGCGGTGCGTTTCGCGGTCGATATGTTCCACGAAGGGCTTATCACCAAGGAAGAGGCCCTGTCCGCGAGCCGAATTCCACCCGACGACCTCAATCAGTTACTTCAACCGATCTTTGATCCGAACGCGAAACGCAAGGCCATCGCGGAGGGTAAGCTGCTCGCCAAGGGCATTAACGCTGGTCCCGGCGCGGCCACGGGCCGCATTAAGTTCCACGCCGATGAAGCCGAAGAGTGGGTCAACAAGCATGGCAAAGGGAATCCGGATAGCCGAGTTATCCTCGTTCGCCGCGAGACCAGTCCCGAGGATATTCGCGGCATGCAAGCCGCCGACGGCATCCTGACCGCGTTCGGCGGAGCGTCGAGCCATGCCGCTTTGGTCAGCCGGCAAATGGGCAAGGTGTGCATCGTGGGTTGCCAGGCGCTCAATATCGACTACGCCAAGGGGACCATGACGGTCGACGGCAAAGTGCTCAAGGATGGCGATTGGATCAGCATCGACGGCTTTACCGGTGAGGTCCTCGCCGGGCAGGTTGCGACCAAGCCCAGCGAAGTCGTTCAAGTGCTCATCGACAAGACGATGAAACCGGAACAATCGGCCATCTACCAGCAATTCGCAGAACTGATGAGCTGGGCCGATGCGGCTCGCAAATTGAAGGTTCGCACCAATGCCGATCAGCCCGACCAGGCCATTCAAGCGATCGCGTTCGGCGCGGAAGGCATCGGTCTCTGCCGCACCGAACACATGTTTTTCAATCACATCGACGCCATGCGCGAAATGATCCTCGCGGAGAAGGTCGAGGCGCGCAAAGCGGCTCTAGGCAAACTCTTACCCTTCCAGCGAGCCGACTTTGAAGGTCTTTTCCGCGCGATGAAAGGCTATCCGGTCACGATCCGCACACTCGATCCGCCGCTGCACGAGTTCCTTCCGAACTCGCCCGAGCAGCAGAAGGAACTTTCCGCAAAAATCAAGGTGCCAGTCGAGACGATCGAACGCCGTGTCAAGGAACTGCATGAACTCAATCCAATGCTCGGCTTCCGCGGTTGCCGTCTTGGCATCGTCTATCCCGAAATCACCGAGATGCAGGCCCGCGCCATTATCGAGGCGGCGTGCAACGTGCAGAAGGAAGGCATCAAAGTGGAGCCGGAAATCATGATTCCGCTTGTCGGCTTCTTGCCCGAACTCAAAGCCCAGGCCAAGATCGTCCGCGAGACGGCAGAGAAAGTCTTTGCCGAGAAGGGCGTGAAGGTTGACTACCTGGTCGGCACGATGATCGAGCTGCCCCGGGCCGCCGTCGTTGCCGATCAGATCGCCAAGGAAGCCGAGTTCTTCAGTTTCGGCACCAATGACCTGACGCAGACGACGCTCGGCATGAGCCGCGACGATTACGGCAGCTTTATCCGCGTTTACCTGGAACACGACATTATCGCCAAGGATCCATTCCAGACGATCGATGTCGAAGGCGTCGGCGCTCTGATGAAGATGGGTGTCGAGAAGGGCCGTGGTTCGCGTACAGATCTGAAGGTCGGCATCTGCGGTGAACACGGCGGCGATCCGGACACCGTCAAGTTTTGCCACAAAATCGGACTGAACTACGTCAGTTGCAGCCCCTTCCGCGTACCGATCGCAAGGTTAGCGGCGGCGCAAGCGGCGTTGGGGAAATAGAACGAAGTCATTTGCCTGGAAATGTGGTAAAGGTCAAAAAATGATACGAAGAGGACTTCAGGCCTTTGAGGGCTTGAAAGTCCTCTTTTTCGCAATGGGCCAGGAGACCGTCAAGGATCGTAACCTACTCTACATCGACGGGAAGGAGTATCATTTATGAAAACCAATTTACTGCCAATGGCAGGGCTTACTTTGGAACGCCTCTTGGAAAAGGCGGATCAGGGCGAGGTAGTATTCTTGACAGACGAAGGGCATGTTCGATATGCCTTGGTGCGCGCTGAGGACGGTGATAAAGAGATCCTGGCGATGCGGTCAAATCGCGAGCTAATGGACTATCTGTCAGAATGCAGCGAGCGGGCAAAAACACGGCCTCGTAAGTCGCTTCAAGAAATGCGTCGACTCGACGTGCATTCAGAATAGGCCGGAGAACGGATTAGAGGCTCTGCCTACTGGAAATCGCCACCTCGTTGGCCGATGCACAACAGGGGCCAGGATTGACTTTGGATGGTCATCCTGGCCCCTTAATATTTCTTTCGGCGATGGCGGACAACAAATATTAACTCTACACATCACAAATTCGGAAACCCTGCGCCAGCGACTTCATAGGATCGTGGCGCGGGATGAACTCCTGGCCCAGGTAGCCCTTGTAGCCGGTCTCGAGGATCGCCTTGACGATGGCGGGATAGTTGAGTTCCTGCGTCTCGTCGATCTCATGGCGTCCGGGGTTGCCGCCAGTGTGGTAGTGGGCGATGTATTGGTGGAAGTCGCGAATGGTGCGGATCACGTCGCCTTCCATGATTTGCATGTGATAGATGTCGTAGAGCAGCTTGAAGCGGTCGGAGCCGAGTTTCTTGCAGAGTTCGACGCCCCAGGTCGTCTTGTCGTACATGTAGTCCTTGTGATCGACCTTGCTGTTCAAGCCTTCCATGCAGATCGTTACTTTTTTCTCCTCGGCAAATCCCAAGACGCGTTTGAGGCCCTCGACGCAGACCTTCAGGCCTTCTTCATCCGCCAATCCGTTGCGATTGCCGGCCATGCAAATGACATTGGGGATGCCCTCGGCGGCGGCGAATTCGATATACGTTCGCAGTTCCTTTTCAATGCGGTCGTGGTTTTCCTTGCGATTCAGCCCATCGGGGATTGAAGCGCAACGCATCATGGCACAGGTCAGGCCCAGCTTTTTGACCTTGAGAATATCTTCAGGCCCCAGAAGCTCGATGGACTGGTAGCCCATATTCTTGGCTTCCGTTGTGAGCTTCTCGAGGGGGATCTTGTCATAGCACCACTGGCAGACCGATTGCTTGATATTGCCATTGGGCTTGTGCGGCTCCTCGGCTTGATCCTTGGCGGGCAGGCGGCCCGTGGCTAATGAGGCCGTAACGCCGACGCCGACCGCCTTTAACATGGAACGCCGATTCAACAAGTTGTTCGATTGCATGGAAATTCTCCTTTATGTTGCTCTGGTGAGAGCATCGTAACAGAGACTTGAGCGGGGGGCAACGAAGTGGCCGGACAAGGCATGCCTCCTCTATCTGAGCCTGGGCGGATGGCTGAATGATGACCCGGTAATTCATGCGCCCCGAGGTATTTTGTGCTTAGTGCGAATCTCTTTGAATACTTCCTCGGCGGGCCTCCCCTTTCCAGCTTTCATTTCCTCCAGGCCTCGGCGAATTCCTTCGACAGCCTCCATCCGATCAACAAGGTCAAGAAGGACCTGGTAGGACTCCGCGTCCTGAACCACCAATTCCGCCTTGCCGTTGACTGTGAGTACGAGTGGATGGCCCGTTTCGCGCATCTGTTTGACCAGTTGGCTTGTTTTTCGCTTGAAATCGGTCAACGAATGAATGTCCTTGCTTATATTTAGCAGGCCCATTTCAGTAATCCTCCCGAAGGCTGGGTCGCATTGAATTTGATGCTATCCGAACGGGCCTGCAACAACAAGTCTTTCAAAACTTCATGCGAAAAGAAACAGGATTCAATTGTTGGCATGCCCCTGCATTGGGCAGCCACCTTATGGGCGGAGGAGGCTTTTATCTCTTTTAACGACAACGAAATGGTAACGAGCCAATTAGTCAGATTTCTTCAATCAAGCTGACAAGCCCCCGTTGCCCGGTTATATTGACCGGCTAAGGAGATTTGCGATGAGTCTATTCCAGCGAGGCAAACTTTGCTCACGCGCAACCAACGGCACTTTCAAATGATAGCCTGACTCTAAGAGCCTGTGGCAGAATTAACGATTGCTTCCACAAAGAATCGATTGGGCCTTACGGCATCTCTTGGGGTTCCAAGGGGCTTCATGGCGATTCATGGGGACGTCTGACCGGTATTGAATGATGTGGCCGCTATTGCAGCTTGAGCCTGTAGCTCAAGGGCTACCCTGTGGACCAACCCTGTGGATCAGGCAACCACCCTCCGGACCAGCAAAACGGGTCCCCAGGGTGGGTTTGGCTGTAAGCGCAGTTGCGCTCTTTGGATGTCAGAAAGCCTCGTGCTTTTACAGCTGGACCCTCTGGATCACCACTTTGACCCTGAGGATCAGGCACCGACCCTCTGGGTCAGCGGCAATTGAGCAACAGGGTAGAGGGTGGGTGGTTGATTTTGCAACAGTCTCTAAATCTTGTGCGTCCTTATTAACCGCCTAGGAGAAGTTCCCACCAATGAAATTTTTGCTCTCCACTTCAATGCTTTTTCTTGGTTTGGCCGGGGTGGCAATGACCGGCTACTTTATTCAGGCCGCCGACGTCGACCCTCACGATCAATCCGGCGTCCCGCTTGAAAAACAGCCGACCGATCCCAAGCTGGCCAAGATCGTGCTGGTTGCCGGCCACAAAAGCCATGGGCCGGGTGACCATGAATTCTTCGCGGGCTGCGCAATTCTGATGAAACTGCTGCAACAGACGCCTGGCGTCTACGCCGTCATGGCGCGTGACGATTGGCCGAAGGATCCCAAGGAGACTTTCAAGGATGCCAAGGCGGTCGTCTTCTTCATGGATGGCGGTGACAACCATCCCGTGCTTCTGAAAGGGCATGTCGAAGAAATCCAAAAGTTGATGGACGCGGGCGTCGGGTTCGTCAACCTGCACTATGCCGTCGAGTATCCGAAAAAGGCCAGCGACCGAGTCTTGAGTTGGCTCGGAGGCTATTACGAGACCGGTTATTCAATCAACCCGCACTGGAAAGGCGATTTCAAGGATCTGCCCGATCATCCAATCACACACGGAGTCAAACCGTTCGCCATCCAGGACGAGTGGTACTACAACATTCGTTTTGCCCCGGACATGAAAGGCGTCACGCCAATCTTAAAAGCCACGCCGCCTGACAACACACGCGGCACCGAAGACGCCAAGAAACACAAGGGTCGATCCGAGATTACGGCCTGGGCATTTGACCGAGACAATGGCGGGCGCTCGTTTGGCTTCACCGGCGCTCACTTTCACAAGAATTGGGGCGACGAGAACTTCCGCCGCTTGGCGGTTAACGCCATCCTTTGGTCGGCCAAGGTGGACGTGCCCAAAGAGGGGGCCAAGGTGGATCTGGATGCCGGGGAGTTGAACAAAAACCTCGATCGCAAGAAGTGACCCTTTATTTGTTTAGCAACGCTTCGAAGAAGCGTCTTGCTTCTTCGAAGCGTTGCTAAACGAAGTAATGCCATGCCCCAACCGATCGCGTATCTAAACGGTCGCTTCCTACCGCAAGACGAGGCCTCGCTGCCCCTTCATGATGCCGGCTTCATCATGGGGGCCACTGTCACGGATCTCTGCCGGACCTTTAACCAGCGGCTTTATCGTCTCGCCGATCACCTGTCCCGATTCAGGCAGAGCTGTCATCTCGCCCGCGTTTCTCTGCACGTTTCGGATGATGAATTGACCCGAATCGCTCAACAATTAGTCGAACAGAACGCCGTCTTGCTGAAGCCGGACCAGGAGCTGGCTGTCGTGCTATTCGCGACTCCTGGTCCCATTGGCCACTACGCCGGCCTGCTCGGTGAACCCGGTGAGGGCAAGCCAACGCTTGGCCTGCATACATTTCCGATACCCTTTCATCGTTACAGGGCGCTTTTCGAACGAGGCGCCCATCTTTTAGTGCCGAATACGCGGCATGTGCCGGCCGTTTGCGTCGATCCGCGCGTCAAGATGCGCAGCCGGCTCTTCTGGTGGCTGGCGGAGCAAGAAGCACGAGATCAGGAACCCGGTTCCAGCGCGCTATTATTGGACCTCAACGGCCAGGTGACCGAGACAGCCGGGGCCAACTTCTTGATGGTGGAACAAGGGGTCGTTATATCGCCGCCCAAGCAATCCATCCTCGGCGGGATCAGCTTGCGCATTGTGGAGGAGTTGTGCGGGCAGTTGGCGATCCCTTTTGAGGAACGGCCGTTCACTATCGACGAATGTCTCATAGCCGATGAGGCCCTTCTTTCCGGCACCCCTTACTGCATCGCCGGTGTCAGTCAAATTAACGGCGAACCGGTTGTATGGCCCGGGCCAATCCTATTGCGCCTTCAGGAAGCGTGGAGTCAGGCGGTTGGCCTGGATTTTTGCCGGCAGATTTTAGCTAGCCGGTAGACTTGATTGGCCGGCGTACCTATCTTAGCCGTTGTTCACCGTCACTTATTCGCGGCGCCGGTGAACCAGCAACATATAACGCAATAGACAAACTTCATCGGGAGCACACTCCGAGTATGGCAAACAATCACTCTCCTCAAACCCGGCAATTGCCGGCTCCGTGGCTCTGTCGAAAGTTTGCTGATATTCCAACAGACACTTCGCAAGGCCCTGCTTTCGGGTTATTGGGTAGCGCTAATCAAGGGAGAATGCGAAAGGTTATGAAGAGTATCAAGCCGATTTTCTGGTCTTTACTCGGGTTGCTCGTACTCGCCGCGCCAGCACGAGCCGGCGAGGCGGATTTGTCCATTCCCGATCTCTGGAAGTATGGGCAGTTCGATACGCTGGGGGGCATCAAACCCGGCTGGCTTCTGTTTTGGGGATCCTTTGTGATCCTCGGCACGCTCGGCATCAGTCTCTACCAGCTCGCGCAAATCCATAAGCAGCCGGCTCACAAGTCGATGCTGGACATTTCCGAGATCATCTTTCAGACGTGCAAGACCTACCTGATTCAGCAAGGCAAGTTCCTGCTGATGCTCTTCTGCTTCATTGCCGTCGCGATGGCGGTATACCTGCTCGGCTTCTCCCACGACGACGCACAGGCGAAAGAAGGGGCACGTCCGTTCAGCCCTATAGTGACGTTGATTATTGTCCTAATCTTTGCGCTGGTTGGCATGGGCGGGTCGTATGCGGTTGCCTGGTATGGCATCCGCGTGAACACCTTCGCCAACTCGCGGACCGCTTTTGCCTCCCTACGCGGCCAACCGTGGGACGTCGTCAACATCCCTTTGCGGGCGGGCATGTCGATTGGCCTTTTCCTGATCTCGCTCGAACTGGTCATGATGGTGTTTATCTTGCTGGCGGTCGATCGCCAGATCGTTGGGTTTTGCTTCCTCGGCTTCGCCATCGGCGAATCGCTCGGCGCCTCGGCACTACGCATCGCGGGTGGCATCTTCACCAAGATTGCCGATATCGGCTCGGACCTGATGAAGATCGTTTTCAACGTTAAGGAAGACGACCCCCGGAATCCCGGCGTCATCGCCGACTGCACCGGCGATAACGCCGGCGACTCGGTCGGCCCGACCGCCGACGGCTTCGAGACCTACGGCGTTACCGGCGTGGCCCTCATTACCTTTATCACTCTGGCTGTTACCCAGGCCTCCGGCGTCTTCAACTACGAAGACATCCAGGCCAAGCTCATTGTCTGGATCTTTGCGATGCGCTTCTTGATGGACTTCATGTCCGGCGTTTCGTACTTCATCAACCAAGCGATCTCGGAAGCCCAGTACAGGGATAAGACGGAATTCAATTTCGAGGAACCCTTGACCCGCCTCATCTGGATCGCGTCCATTCTGTGCATTTCGACCTCGTTTGGCATGAGCTACCTGCTCATCGGTGATTTTTCCGTTGTCAGATCGATGGGCGGAACGCCCGAGTTCCTGCCTAACCTGTGGTGGCAGCTAGCGACCATCATCAGCTGTGGCACTCTCGCCGCCGTGCTCATTCCCGAATTCACCAAGATTTTTACGAGTTCGCACTCCAAGCACGTCAATGAAATCGTCACCGCTTCACGCGAGGGCGGCGCGTCGCTCACGATCCTGTCCGGCTTGGTCGCGGGCAATTTCAGTGCCTTCTGGAAGGGGATGCTCATTGCTGGCCTGATGGCGGGTGCATTTTTCGTCAGCCAGGGTGAACTCCAAAAGGTCATGGGCGAGACGCCGTCCCACATAGTGCCGGCTTCTATTTTCGCATTCGGCCTGGTTGCTTTCGGCTTCCTGTGCATGGGCCCGGTCAATATCGCTGTTGACAGCTACGGCCCTGTGACCGACAACGCCCAGTCCATCTTCGAACTCGCTCAAACGGAACACATCCCCGGCATTAGCGATCAGATCAAGCGCGACTTCGGCTTCCAGCCGGATTTCGAGCGCGGCAAACATTATCTCGAAGCGAACGACTCAGCGGGCAACACCTTCAAAGCCACTGCCAAACCCGTCCTCATCGGCACGGCCGTGGTGGGCGCCACGACTATGATCTTTTCGATCATCCTGCTGCTCGATAAGGAAAAGATGCTCCATCTGAGCCTGACCGACGCGCCGGTGCTGCTCGGTTTCATTTGCGGCGGGGCGGTCATCTACTGGTTTTGCGGCGCCTCGATGCAGGCTGTCACGACCGGGGCCTATCGGGCCGTCGAATTCATCAAGAAGAATATGGACCTCACAAAGAAAGAGGCCGACATTGAGGACTCGAAGACGGTGGTCCGCATTTGCACCCAGTACGCTCAAAGCGGCATGTGGAATATCTTCATTACCCTGATGTCCATCACGCTCGCCTTCGCGTTCTTCGACCCGAACTTCTTCGTCGCTTACCTCATTTCCATCGCCGTTTTCGGCCTGTTTCAGGCGATTTACATGGCCAACGCCGGCGGCGCGTGGGACAACGCCAAGAAGCTTGTCGAGGTCGATCTGAAGGAGAAGGGCACCCCGCTCCATGCAGCGACCGTAATCGGCGACACCGTCGGCGATCCGTTTAAAGACACGACCTCGGTGGCGCTGAACCCGATTATCAAGTTCTCGACACTGTTCGGCTTGCTCGCCGTGGAGATTTCCATTCCGTTCAAGAAGGCGTATCTCGCGGGCGGGACGAACTACCTTGCCTTCGTGGGCGTTGCCATGCTGGCAATCGCGCTCGTCTTCGTTTGGCGATCGTTCTACGCGATGCGTATTCCTAAGGAAATCTGATCATCTCCGAGTCGTATCACTAGGGATTATTGCGGCGAACCTTCGGCGAGCGCGGATTCCGCGCTGGCTGAAGGTTTTCGCTTATCATTTGCAAAGTTTCATGTTCTATTGGTCGGTTGCACCCCCAGGACATTGCAGGACAGTGCCGATTAGCTGCAGCCGGCCACGAGGGACCCGCTGGCGCTAAATCTTGTTAGAGTCTAGGCCCCTGGTTGTCGCGACGCTTTCTCCAAATTACTGAACTCGCCCTGGGAGCCCTCTCCAACTATGGCTGACAAACGCTTATCTCGCGCGCCGTTTATGCCGGGCAGATGGCTTTGGATGATGCTGGCATTTCTGATCGTCGGCCTAATGGGCGCCAATAACCTGAGCTTCACCCATTTGGTGGCCGCGGAGCCAGCCGAGGGCTTTAAGCCTTTCAGTTTTCTTACCGATCCGACTTTCAGTACCACCGAACGTGTCGCGTTAGTCCTGAACGTGGTCGTGGCGCTTGCCGGCCTGCTTTATGCCTGGACCCTCGTCAAGCAGGTTTATGGAGCCGATACCGGCACATCACGCATGCAAGAAATCGCCGCGGCAGTCCGTGAAGGAGCCAACGCTTACTTGCGACGTCAATTCACCACGGTCGGACTTCTTATCATTGTCATCACCGCCGTGTTAATTCTAACGAAATGGCCCTGGAAGCTGGTTGAGGACGATCCCGCGCGATCCGAAGCCGTCCAAGTGGCTGTTGGCCGCGGCGTAGCGTTTTTGATTGGCTCCATCTTTTCAGCCACAGTGGGCTTCGTCGGCATGCGTCTGGCGACGGCCGGCAATTTGCGGGTGGCTGCCGCGGCCCGCGACAGCTTCGGCAAGGCCCTCCAGATCGGCTACCGCACCGGCACCATCACAGGCATGCTCACTGACGGCCTTGGCCTGTTGGGCGGCTCGCTTATTTTTTTGTATTACGGCGAGAAAGCCTATGAGGCGCTGATCGGCTTCGGTTTCGGTGGAACCTTACTGGCACTTTTCATGCGCGTCGGCGGCGGCATCTACACCAAAGCGGCTGATGTGGGCGCGGACCTGGTCGGCAAAATCGAGGCCGGTATTCCGGAGGACGATCCGCGCAACGCGGCCACCATCGCCGACAATGTCGGCGACAATGTCGGCGATTGCGCCGGCATGGCGGCCGACATTTTCGAGAGCTACGAAGTCACCATTGTCGCCGCCATGATTCTTGGCCTCGCCTCATTTGGTCTCAAGGGCGTCATTTTCCCGCTGTTGGTACGGGCTATTGGCGTCGTCGCCAGTATTATCAGCACCTATCTGGTACGGGCGGGCGACAAAGGATCGGTCAAGGAGGCCATGGCGTCGATCAATTTTGGTTTTCGCGCGGGCGCCGTGATCAGCATTATCGGGTTCATGACTCTTGGTTTCTTTTATTTTCGCTTCGACGCCGGCTACGGTCAGAACGGCGCCGGGTGGGAAAAGATCAAGGCCTTTGAATCCAACCTTCCTACATGGGTCAGCTTCGGCTTTAACAATCCGCAAGACACGAGTTTCCTTGGCGGCGTGCTTGACATGCGGCCCGCATGGACTTGCCTGATAGGCATCATCTTGGCTGTCCTGCTTAATTTCTGCACGGAATACTGGACGGGAACGGAGTATGAACCCGTAAAATCACTCGCCAAGAGTTGCCGCACGGGACATGCCACCAACATCATTCAGGGCATCGCGGTCGGCTACGAGAGTTCTGTCTGGGCGGTCATCATCATAGCGGCGGCTATTATGGGGAGCGTGCTGATTTACGGTCCGGCGAGCAATCCGATTTTCATCGCCTACGGCGTCGCCATGTGCGGCATCGGCATGCTGACCTTGACGGGCAACACCATCAGCATGGACGTGTTTGGGCCAGTGGCTGATAATGCCAACGGGATCGGGGAAATGGGTTACAATCGGGACACCAACAACCAAGAACTCAAGCCGGGCGACGACGGGTACATGACGCCCGAGAAGTACAAGAGTTCGCGGCAAATCCTCGCCGACCTCGACGCCGTGGGCAATACGACGAAGGCGATCACCAAAGGCGTGGCGATCGGTTCGGCGGTCATCGCGGCGGTATCGCTCTTTGCCAGTTTTATTGCCATCATCGCCACGGGTTCGGAAGAAACCATCAAGTCTTTGTCGACGTCCCAGTTTCTCGCCAGCGCGGCCCGTTTGACGGTGGCCAACCCAATGGTCTTCGTCGGTCTGCTCATCGGCGGCGCCGTCCCGTTTCTGTTCAGCAGCATGACCATTCGCGCGGTTGGCCGTGCGGCTTACTTGATCGTCCAGGAGTGCCGCGCGCAGTTCCGTGACCAGGCCATTTGGGCGGGAACCAAAAAACCCGATTATGGCCGTGTTGTGGATATCTGCACGAGCACGGCTCAAAAGGAACTGGTTGGTCCTGGCCTGCTCGCGATAGGCGCCCCCATCCTGGTGGGGTTTTTGCTTGGCCCCTACGCTTTGGGAGGTTTCCTTGCCGGAATGATCTTGGTGGGTCAGTTGCTGGCCGTATTCATGGCTAATTCCGGCGGCGCCTGGGATAACGCGAAGAAAATGATCGAGGATGAACCTCGGTCGGCGACCACCGGCAAGGGCTCCGAGAAACATAAGGCCAGCGTCACCGGAGACACGGTTGGCGACCCCCTAAAGGACACTGCCGGCCCCGCCATCAACCCGCTAATCAAGGTTATGAATATGGTCAGCTTGCTCGTGCTGACTCTCGTGTTGACGTATAACGTCCAAAATGGCGAGGAAACTTTTACCATCAAGGATGGCGCCGATTACACAGTGCAGGAAATCGGCAAGGATCTGGAACCGTTGAAAAAAACCTATGGGAACATGAAAGTCCCACCCGGATCCATGGCCCCACCAGGAGTCACCATAAAGCCATTTGATTCAATCACGGGCCAGGTCATTGATCGTTCTAACGGGAAAATTCACCTTAACACCGTGCAAAAGGTTGATCGATTTGATCGCTCGAAAGAGCGAAGAATGAAAGAAGTCACGTTCGAGGAGAAGGATGTGATCTCCGAGACGAAAAGCGAATGGACCTCACTCATTGGTTGGCTAGTCGTCGCAGGCGCCTTGCTCGCCGTAGGTTGGGCTTGGTGGCAGTCCAAGAGCGAATCGCCCGAGATGAGAAGGTTGGACGAAGAATTCACCAAGGCGGAAGCCGCAGTCGAAAAGCAACCCGTCGCGGCGCCATAACTCATGGCGCTGCACTCCAAAGTCCCCGGCCCCAAGTCAAGCTCTCCTTGACTTGGGGCCGGGGACTTTGGACTTTAATTAGGGAAGCATTTATCTCTTCGGGAGGCCGGAAGGTGTTCGCAGTTTTCCTGGCCAACATTTTTTATGAAACCGTCGGCGGGCGAACGATCCTCCATGCCATGCCGCTTCTCTTGGCGGCCCTTTGCGCCCTGGCGATTGCATATCGTTATTACAGCGCTTTCCTTGCCGCGAAAGTGGCGGCTTTAGACGACTCGCGCGAAACCCCGGCTCACCGCTTTTACGATGGCCAGAACTATCATCCGACAAACAAATGGGTCCTGTTCGGCCATCATTTCGCGGCTATCTCCGGCGCGGGACCCCTGATTGGGCCGGTCCTGGCCATTCAATATGGCTACATGCCTGGCTTGCTGTGGATTGTCATCGGCGTTTGCCTGGCGGGAGCGGTTCAAGACATGCTGGTACTGGCCGCCTCGGTGCGGCGCGGCGGCAAATCCTTGGGCGAGATTGCGCGAACTGAACTCGGCCGGCCGGCCGCAATTGTCGTGTCCTCGGCTATCCTTTTCATCGTGATCATCGCTTTGGCCGGACTCGGATATGTCGTGGTCAAGGCGCTGGGTGGAGAGGAAGTCAGGCTGGCTCCGGGTATGCAGATTACCTTGCCGGCCGGGCAACCTCTTCCCGAGTCTCCCCTTTCCAAGAATCAAGCGATTTATCAGTTCCCCAAGGGTTGCAAGGTTCGTTACACGCCAGCCAGTCCGCCGACCGATCGTCCAGAGGGATTTACGGTGCGTCTGCCGGCGGGCGTGTCGCTGAGCCTTGATGAGAGTGGATCGGTGACAATGCCGGAGAGGTCGGAACAGTTAATCCCGGGAAGTTCTTGGGGCACGTTTACCATCGCCTGCACGATTCCGATCGCGCTGTTCGTCGGCCTTTACATGTATCGCATTCGCAGGGGCAGAGTGGGTGAAGCGTCGCTGATCGGCGCGATTGCCGTGCTGGCGGCGACGGTGGGCGGCAACTGGATCGCCAACTCAGCATGGGCGGGCTATTTCACCCTAACCAAGGCTGAAACGATCTGGGCATTGACGGGGTACGGGTTCGTGGCTTCCGTGCTGCCGGTGTGGATGTTGCTGTGCCCGCGCGACTATCTATCCAGCTATCTCAAGATCGGCACCATCGTTTTGCTGGTGGGCGGCGTTATCGCGGCCAATCCCGTGCTGCCCTGCCCTGCCTTCAACGAAGTCTTTCAACAAGGGGGGCCTACTTTTGCCGGCCCCATTTTCCCGTTTGTGTTTATCTGCATCATGTGCGGCTCGATCTCCGGCTTCCATTCCCTGGTGTCGTCCGGCACGACTCCCAAAATGATTGACAAGGAAAGCCAAGTGCGCATGATCGGCTACGGGGCCATGTTGATGGAGGGGCTTGTCGGCATCGTCGCTTTGATTGCAGCCGCCTCGCTCGATCCGAAGCTCTATTACGACATTAATGTCAGCCTCGACAGAGCGGCAGTGTATCAAGAAAAACTGGACCGCCTCAATCAGCAACTGGGCAATGTCGATGCCATTGAGCACCTGAACCTCGCGCAGGTCGAGGATAAGGTCGGTGGCGAGTCACTGCGGGGGCGAACCGGCGGCGCGGTCACGCTTGCGGTCGGCATGTCGTTGATCCTAACGAAACCGCTACATCAGCTTGGTCTGCCCTTCGATGACCTCATGAAATACTGGTTTCACTTCGCCATCATGTTCGAGGCCCTGTTCATCCTCACGACTATTGACACGGGCACGCGCATCGCCCGCTTCCTGCTGCAAGAGGCGATGGGTTCCATTCATCCGAAACTTGGGCAAACAGACTGGCTGCCCGGCGCGGCCTTAGCTACCTTCATCGTGACGGCCGGATGGGGCTTTCTTGTCGCGACCGGTTCCATCGACACGATTTGGCCCATGTTCGGCATCGCCAATCAGCTTTTAGCTGTTATCGCCCTATGTTTGGTGACCACCTTGCTGGTCAACAGCGGGCGCGGTAAATACGCGCCCGTAACGTTGCTGCCCATGATGTTCGTGATCGCGACAACCATGACGGCGGCCAGCCAATTGATCAAAATCTGGGTCGGCCAAATGGAACGCTACGAAATGCCGCTAGTGAAGGGCTGGCTGAATGTCGCCTTCACTGTCTTCATCGTCGCCTGCGTCGCGTCGCTTTTGCTGATTGCCGTCGCCCGTTGGCTAACTGTCCTTGGCAGGCCGCCTCTGCCGCGCAAGGAAGGCGTTGTTTGACGGATTGGATGACCACCATGCCAAACGAACCCACTTCTCTCGCTAAACCCGCCTCATCGCGACTGCTGTCCATCGACGCCCTGCGCGGCTTCGATATGTTCTGGATCGTCGGCGGTGAGGAGATATTCAAGACCTGGGCGCACTGGGCGGATTGGTCGCATAAAGACCTGGTTGACGAGCAACTGGAACATGTGCCGTGGGAAGGCTTTCACTTCTACGATCTCATCTTTCCGCTTTTCCTCTTCGTAGTGGGAGTCGTCCTGCCGTTTTCTTTGGGAGCTTTGAGACAACGGGGCGAATCTCCTAGGCAACTCCATTGGCGGATCTTTCGCCGCACCGTTTTTTTGTTTGCGCTGGGCTTGCTTTACAATCACTTCATGCAATTCGATTTCGAGAAGCTTCGCGTTGCAGGCGTGTTGCAGCGGATCGCCTTATGTTATGGCATTGCCGCCTTGATTGTGATGTACACCAGCGTTTGGGGCCAGGCCCTTGTCACCGCGGCGCTTCTTCTAGGTTACTGGGCTTTGTTGGCGTTCGTGGCTGCCCCGGGGCACTCCGCGGGCGATTACACGATCGAGGGCAATTTACCCGGATATGTCGATCGCTATTACCTTCCCGGCAAGATTTACCAGGAATACTACGGCTATGGGGACAATGAAGGACTTCTTTCCACGATACCCGCCGTGGCAACCGCGCTCCTGGGCGCGCTCGCGGGGCAGTGGTTGCTCTCCAGACACGCGCCCTTGATTAAAGTCCTGGGTTTGATTTTGGCAGGGGCAGTCTGCTTGCTCGTGGGCAACCTCTGGAGCCACGCCTTTCCGGTGATCAAAAACCTGTGGACAAGTTCCTTCGTCCTGGTTGCCGGCGGCTGGAGCCTGCTGTTGCTCGCTCTTTTCTATGGGGTTATCGACGTTCTTAGGCTTCGGTTTTGGGCCTTTTTCTTCGTCGTGATTGGGGCCAACGCCATTACCATCTACTTTTTGGCCCATACCAAGATCGTGGACTTCGACAAAGTCGCTCATTTCTTTTTTGGCGGTGCGATTAACCTCTCGGGGTCATTCAAACCGGTAATGGCGGCGATTAGCGTCGTGATCGTGGAATGGCTCTTCCTGTTGCTGCTGTATTGGAACAAGATTTTTCTGCGCGTTTAGGGAAGACGGTTCGGATCTGGTTCACCTGACCGCCGCAATTTGTCCACCTCATCGTTCAGGTAGTGTCCCGTGGTTCCCGCGCTTCACCCAAGTGTTTGGCCAGCAGGTCCACGTGGGTCTCTTCAACCATTTCCTTAAGTTCCTTGTCGCCGGCCGTATGTTTAAGGCCCAGTCGGTCAGAGATCGACTGGAGCATTTGCAACATCTTGGTCCCTTGTTGTTCGGAGAGCATGCTGAACTGCAAGTTCAGATGCGCCCAGTGATCGGCTTGCCGGTTTTGGTGGTTTTGATTCATCAAGACAAACGTGGTCAGAAAGACGGATTCCATGCCCATGAGCAGATTCAAGAATGCGAACGGATAGGGATCGAAAGGCACTTGAATAAGCAGGAGGGTATTGGCTATTACCCAAACCGCAAACCAGATCACGTGTGCGATGATGAAATAAACGCTGCTGGTAAAACGGACGATCCGGTCGCTGACGCGGTCCATCGTGGATTGCTGGCCGAGCAAGTTCTTCTCGATCTGGGCGACCGATCGGATATTGCTCTGAGCCACCGAGGCTATGCGCTTGTCGGCCATACGTGGAGATTTTCCTTCTGCTCCTGACCGGGCGAATTAATTCCTTTGAGCAATTAGTATGCCAGGGAGGAGCAGAATAAATAGCTCGGACATGGAGGGTGTGCTCGCGCTTGCGGCGCTCTTTTTACTCTCCCCCCGCGGTCGTCCTTCCTAAAGCGACATCGAATTCGCTAATGAGGGGAATAAGCATGGCCGAGATGGTGAAGCCGAAGACAAGCATGAGCACGGCGCCGGGGATGAGCGGGTCCGCCGATTCTTCCGAGCCTGGTTTGGCCACCAACAAATTGAATACGCAGTAAAGCACGCCGAATGGGCACAGCCAGCTCGCAATCGTCAGCGCGGTCGAGGGCCGTTCGCCATTGAGCACCCACCATAACCCGCCGATGCCCGCGCCCAGGAAGAACAGAAAGCTTGTCCACTGATATTCGAAGCGGCCATTGATCAAGATCAGGTAGACGCAGACGAGCGTGCCCACGGTGAGGAAGAACACGGTGCCCAGCGTGTTGATGATCGCCAGGCGGCTGTTCATGTTGCGCAGGGCGACATGCAGGCCCAGGACCATCGCGAAGAACAGCAGCACCATGATCGTGAGGGTCAGGTAAATAAAGGCCTCCCCGTTGCGCGGTCCTAGCATCTCATAGTGATTGCGCGGAGGCACGGCGAGCAGGCCCCAATAGGAATAGAAGAATGCCAGAATCAAGGGCGGGAGCAAATAGAAAATCGTGTTGTACGCAATGCCGCCCAGCTTGCCGAAGATGAACTCCCCCGGCGTCAAGTCCGTGACCAGCAGCAAATCCAAAGCGCCGGTGTCCCGTTCCGAGGTGATGGCGGTAACGGCCTGAGCGCTGATTAGCAGCAGGCTGAGCACGCACACCGGGAGTAGGCCCTGCGCGGCGGCGTACGCGGGCCGGTCGGAAAAGTTGTGCGTATGAAAATAACTCTTGAGTGGCGCCAGGGCGTAGTAGCAGACCAAGGCCAGGACTACAAAGTAGGCTACTTTCACCAGGAGGCCGCGCCGGCCGTAAGCGCGCGTCCGGATCTCGCGCCAGAGGATCGGGTTTTCCCAAACCTGCCGTACCAGGCCGGGCGCCGCATGGGCCTTGAGCCGGTCCTTCTCTTCGGCTTCCACGTCGCCGGGCTGCTCGCGCTGCATGATCGGCTCGCCGCTGGGGTTCCAGACGCGCAGGCGGAGTATGGCCAGGCCATTGAGCAGCACGGTCCAGAGCAGCATCGCCGCCGCGAAACCATAGGCAACCGGGATTGCCGCCCCCGAGGTGGATTCCCCAAGCACCGCCTGCAAAGCTTGAAACGGATTAAGCCATTGTTGCCAGGCCACGGCCGCAAAATCACTTCCGGCATCACCTGAAGCTCCCGCCCCGCCCAGTCCGGGAATCAACGCCAGAGCGGGGACAACGCTCAAATAGAGCACGAGAAACAGCACGGTCAGAGCGAGGGCCTGAAACGTCCGATCCCGCCACAGGGCGATGACACTTCCGAGCGAACCTGCCGCCAAGGCCGTGGCCGCCATGATTACTACGGCTTCAATAACGTGCTTGGGCGAGACGCCGCCCAACAGGACGAGCATCGCCAGCAGCGGCACCGTGCCGGCCAGCAACAACAGGATTTGCAGCATGCTGCCCACCAGTTTGCCCAACACGATCTCGTAACTGCGCAAATCGGTGAGTAGGAGCAGGATAAACGTCCGCCGATCTTTCTCCTGGGCCACCGCGCTGGCGGCGGACAGGGCGGCGAAAAACAGGATCAGCGTCAGTTGGACAAAGGTGAAAAGCTGGAAGAGCAGTAGGCCGAACCGGGCCGTCTGGCCGAGCGTGGCGGTGCGATTCCAGCCCACGGTCGCTTGCCAGGCCGTCAGCCCCAGAATCCACAAGGCCCCCAGATAGGCGGAGCGCGTCACATAATGCCGGGAACGCCGAGGGACGGTCAGGAGTTCCCGATTGAATAGGGGACCTAGCAAGGAACATCTACCTCCGACAAGATGAAGTTGAACTAAAGCGGCAGCGAGGATTGCACCGTTTCCGGCATTAAGTTGAGCCCGAAGCGCCAGCGTGGGAGCCATGTGTTCCCTCGCTGGCGCTTCGGGCTCAATTCTTTTTCGCATGCCCTCAATGAGGTCTACGCATTCGGGGCCTTCGAGGTTCCCGGAATAAGGGGCACATGCGATGTTAAGTTCAGGGCTTTCCTATTTATACGAAAACGGCGAGGCGGGCGTAAGGCAACGCGCCGGCACGATGAAGGTGACTTGGATCTGTGGCAGAATTAACGATTGCTTCCAAAAAGAATCCATTGGGCCTTAATGGCATCTCCTGGGATTCCATAGGGCTTCATGGCGTCTCTTGGGGCCGTCTGACCGGTATTGAATGATGCGGCCACTATTGCAGCTTGATTCTGTGGCTCAAGGGGCTACCCTGTGGCTCAAGCGCCTACCCTCTGGACCACACAAACCTGAGCCAGAGGGTAGAGGGTGGTTAATTCTGCAACAGTCTCCTAGAGTTTCTCACAGGCAATGACTTGCCTGTTGCCCAGGGCTCGATCGTAAATCTGTCGAAGGTTGGGAAACTCTTGCCGGATAAACTCCAGTTCGCCCTCGCGTTCTTCCTCTGAATGCAACTCAGACGCCGCCTCAAGTGCCGACGCCGACCACGTTTCGAGATTAATTGAATTCAGGTATTCCGATAGGCGAGCCACATCCTCGCGATCATTGAGACCGGCCTGGTCGGGCCGATAGAAACCGCCGCCAAAAATCAAATCACGAGAACCCAGTGCGATCTGGTCAATGGGAGTGAAAGCCTGCCGGTCGGATTCGGCCTCGGTTTTTCCAGTCAGCAAACACCTCAGGGTTGCAAAGACGGTGGGCAACTCAGGCGCCTCCGCCGCGCTGTAGAGGAGAATCTCGCCGACCAGGGCTCGCCAGATGTTCCGGTCGAATGGAAAATCGCCCTTAATCTGCCCGATCAGGGATCCCTCGATATCGATGTGATAGCGCTCCGCGAACGCTTTTGAGGCCGGCAGCAACTCAGCGCAAAGGGTTTGGCAAGGTTGAAAACTCCGGCAACGCCAGCTTGCCCCCAGAGCCGGTGTGAGGCTCTGGTGAAAGCGTTCGGAATCAATTAACATGTAATAGAGTTTCATCAAAAATCGATTATCTCGCACCAGCAAGGCTAACAACCCAGGCATGTTAGCATACCTGCGGCTGATTTGACGGGCCGGAAGACCGGAACCGCCCCAGTCGCCGGTCCTGGAGTGCTTGACGGGGTTGCACGGCGGCCCTAGCTTGAATGAGATCCTAATTAAGTCGCTTGTTTCCGCTTCCCGCCCCCATGACGGCCGGCCCCTTTCATGCATCGTGAAATCTCGCACGCTGATCAGGCATTCTCCCATGACAGCAACCTGTCACTGTACTTGTTGACCGGCTTGCTTGGCCTGCTCATCGGCATCGACCTCTGGCCCGCATTCGCCGCCTGGTCCGGCGCGACGAGCCTCGGCCTGCCCACGTGGCCGCGCGAGATCGGCGGCTACCGCATCGTTCTAATTGCCGCGTTTCTGGGAGTGGCGCGGACGCTCATGGGTTCGCTGGAAGGGCTCCTGCAAGGGCGCGTCGGCGCCGATCTGGCTCTGGCAATCGCCAGCGTTGCGGCTCTTTTAATTAGTGATCCTCTAGTCGCCGCCGAGATTGTTTTCATCGGCATGCTTGGCGAATGCCTGGAAGCCTTCACTTTTGAGCGAACTCAGCGTGCATTACGGCATATCACGGAGGTTTTCCCTCGGCGTTGCTGGGTTTTGCGTGATGGCCAGGAAGTGCGCGTCCGCGTCGAAGAACTCCGTGTCGGCGACCGCGTTGTGGTCAAGCCGGGCGGGCGCGTGCCGGTCGATGGCCGCGTTATCGAAGGCAGGTCGTCTCTCGACACCAGCGCTTTGACTGGTGAGAGTCTTCCGGTTGACAAACAACCCGGCGATGAGGTGCTGGCTGGTTCCGTCAGCGGCAACGGCGTTTTGATTATCGAAGCCGAACGGGTGGCTGAGCAGACCGTCGCCGGGCAGGTGATCGAGCTGACGGCGAAGGCGCTCAAGGACAAGGCGCCCCTTGAACGCACTGCCGACCGCCTGGCACGTTATTTCCTTCCTGTCGTCCTGGGGCTGGCGGCGCTTACCCTCCTCGCCAACCTGATTTTTCATGGAACGGCGCTTTTTCACAGCCCGGAAACCCGGCTCAGTTTCGGTCAAGCTTTTCGCTTGAGCATTTACCCGACCCTGGCAGTCTTGGTGGTTGCCTGTCCTTGCGCACTTATTCTCGCCACCCCGGCGGCCATCATTGCCGCGTTAGGGCGTCTGGCGGGGACGGGGGTACTCATTAAAGGCGGGTCAGCGCTGGAACGCCTGGCCAAGGTGACGGCTTTTGCCTTCGATAAGACGGGAACGTTGACTGAAGGCAAGCTGGAACTGGGCGATGTCGTCCCTTTAGATGGCTTGACGGCCGAAGACGTTTTGCGAGCCGCTGCCGCCGCCGAACAGGGCAGTGAGCATGTGCTGGCTTGCCTCATTCTGAGTGAAGCTTCCGCCAGGGGCATCACCCCGGAAGCGGTCAACGATTTCCAAGCGCAGCCTGGCGCGGGGGTGATCGCTCATTCAGCGACCGGAGTACTGGTAGTCGGTACGCGCCGGCTCATGGAGGAGCAGGGCATCGCGGTAAACGCAGCGGCTCAAGCAGCCCTGGAACAATTCGATGCTTCAGGCCAAACGGCCCTTCTGGTTGCACGCAATGGCAGCATTCTCGGGGTTGTCGGAGCGCGCGATCGCATTCGGCCGCAGGCTGCAGGGGTGCTTGCCGAATTACGACAACTTGGCATTCGGCGGATCGCTCTTCTGACCGGCGATAGGCCCGCCCCGGCTCATGCGGTGGCTACCGTGCTGGGCATTGACGAGGTTCATGCGGAAATGCTGCCCGCGGATAAGGCAGGGCTGATTGGGACGAGCGGGCGCGAAACGCAAGCAGTGGCCTTCGTCGGGGATGGCATCAATGATGCCCCGGCTTTGGCCCGGGCCACGGTCGGGATTGCTATCGGCGGCACGGGGACCGATGTGGCGGCCGAAGCGGGGGACATCGTTTTGATGGCGGATCCGCTGCGTCCACTGCCTTTGCTGGTGAAGCTGTCGCGCGAAACCGTGCGCATCATCCGCCAGAACATCTTTGTTTTTGCATTCGGCGTCAACATCGTCGGCATTGTTCTGACGGCCTGGCTTTGGCCGCTGTTCGCGCCGGCCGGCTGGTATGAGCAGGCGCCCGTCGCAGCGGTCATCTATCACCAGTTCGGCTCGCTGGCAGTGCTGCTCAACGCTATGCGCTTGCTCTGGTTCGACCGCTCGGCAACCAGTCCGGCTTGGCAACGCGGCCGCCGCTGGTTGCGCGACGTGGACCACTGGATGGAGCACCACCTCGATGTCGGCGAGGCGCTGCATGGCTTGAGCCACCGCTGGCAAACCGTCCTCGGTGGGCTGGCCGCCGTGTTGATTTTGCTTTACACAGTGAGCGGCTTAATTGCCGTGGAAACCGATGAAGTTGTTTACGTCCTCCAATTTGGCCGACTGCTTGAGGAGGATCTCGGACCTGGGCTGCACTGGCGCTGGCCCTGGCCGGTTGACGAAACGGTTCGAGCCCGGCCCAACCGTGTGCAAACCCTGGAAATCGGCTTCCGGACCGTGGGCCGGTTGGATGCGTTGGGCGAGTCCTTGACCTGGTCCAATCCCCACGGCGAGGAGGGCCTCGTGCGCTATCCCGATGAATCGGTCATGATCACCGGCGATGGCAACCTGGTCGAATTGCAGGCCATCATTCGCTTCGCGCTCGCCGATCCGCGCACGTATCTATTCGAGGTCAAGGATCCGCTGGCGGTCCTGCGCTCCGCCGCGGAAGCCGTGCTCCGCGAGACCGTGGCCAGCCAGTCGTTTGATGCCTTGCTCACGACGAATCGGGAAGTCTTGCAAAACGAGGTTCGCGAGCGGTTGGCCCGCCGTTGTGCGGACTACGGGAAAAAGGGAATGGGCATTCGCCTCGAAGGGGTCGCGCTCACCGACTTGCATCCGCCGCGCGAGGTGGTGGCGGACTACCATGCCGTGACCCGAGCCATGGAAGCCAAGGATGAAACCGTCAACCGGGCCAAGGCGGCGGCCCTCAAAAGCGAGCGCGCCGCTCAGGCCGCAGCTCGGAAGACAGTCCGCCAGACCGAAGCCGACCGGTTTGCGAAAGTGAAGCAAGCCGAGGCGGAACGCGATGTTTACTTGGCGCGCCTGCGTGAGCGAACGCAATTGCCCTTGACCGACGAGTGGAAGCTTGCCGCCGCGGCCGCCAAGTCCGTGCGGAATGGCTTGTCTGCCTCCCAGGCCCAGCTTGAATATGAGCACCACCGCAAGGAGCAGCTGGCCCGCCAGGCGGCCCTGACTGATTTCCGCATTTTTTGGGATGCCCTGAGCCAAGCGCTCGCGGGCCGAGAAAAAGTGATCATCGATTCGGACAAGATTCCTGGCAAGAGGCAGCTTTTCTTTTTCGACCCGGAATTCTTCCGGTTGCCCATGCTGGGGCCTTCGAGTCGAAATAAAGGAGACGAGCCGCGCTTGGAAGGCCAATTGGATAAACGTTAATTGCTCAAGAAGAACGCTTCTGCGAAGCGTTGCTAAACAGAGAGGTTTTGCATCATGCGTAAGCTCCTTTTGGCTGGAATAGGCTTTATCTTTCTGATCGTTGTGGCTCGCCTGTCCTTATTTACGGTTGACCGGACTGAATTCGTTTACCTGACCCAGTTTGGCCGGCATGTCGCGACCTACGACGGCAGTCAAGACGATGAGGCCGGCTTGCATTGGAAATGGCCTTGGCCCGTCCAGTCGGTGCAGCGTCTGGATCGGCGGTTGCAAGCCTTCGACCTACCGGCCGCGGAGCTGCTGACGCATGATCCCCGCGGGCAGACGATCGACCGCACGTTGACGCTGGATGCTTACGTGTGCTGGCGCATCGTAGAGAAAGACGGCGTGGATCGCTTTATCAAGACGGTCGGCACACCGGAACAGGCCCGGACCATTATCGGCCAACGCATTGGCAGTGAACTAGGCGCCGCCATCGGCCAAATGGAACTCGACGATTTGTTTAGCAGCATTGACCCGAGCAAAGTCGAGCGAAGCCGGGAGGGGTTGCGCAAGCGGTTGCTGAACCCTTGGCAGGGCGAGCAGAGAGCGGCCCGCGACTACGGCATCGAAATCGTCGATATTCGACTCCGGCGGGCCACGCATCCCCCGGAGGTCCGCCAGGCCATTTTCGAGCGCATCAAGAGCGAACGGCAAAAAAAGGTCGCGGACTACGCCAGCAAGGGCGATCAATTGGCCAGCGACATCGAGAGCGAAACCGCCCGCAGAGTCCGCGACATCGGCACGCGCGCCAGCGCCAACGCGGAGCGGATCAAAGGCGAAGCCGACGCCGAGGCCTACCGCATTCGCAATCAGGCCCAGTCCAAGGACCCGGAGTTTTACGCCTTTCTCAAGAAGCTGGAAGGGTACCAGCGCATTCTTGGAGACAATAAGACCATGCTGCTCTTGTCCAGCCATCGCGAAATGTTCGACCTCCTGTTTCAGCCGCCACGGCCGAGCGGACCAGCCCCGGCCAATGGCTTGAATGGGGGCGATTCGCACAAGGCCAACAACGGCGCCAAACCCAATGGGGACAAATAACCATGCGACGTCGCTGGCTCTTTATGCTTAGCGCGTTTCTAGTTCTGGCCGTGAGTTACGTTGCCACCGGGGTCACGCAGGTTAGGCCAGGCGAGCGGGCCGTGGTGCGCCGTCTGGGACGCGTCCTTTCGGAGAAGCCAGGTCCCGGCCTTTGGTTTGGCTTCCCTTGGGGCATCGACCGGGTAGAGCGAGTGGCCATTGAGAAAGTGCGCCGCGTGGCCGTCGGCTATGATCCCGAAGACGAATCCGACAACTTGCAGACGCTGGCAGGGCAGTTGCTGACGGGCGATCACAATATCGTCAATGTTCGCGTCTACCTTAATTACACAATTCGCGAGGATGAAGTGGACGCTTACATCGTCCAAGCGGACCGCGTGGACGGCTTGGTGACGCGCACGGCCGACACGGTTTTGGCGGAATGGATGGCCGGCCGGACCGTGGATGAGATTCTCGTTACCGCCAAGGCGGTGTTGCCGCGTGAGTTAACTAGGAAGACTCAGGATCGTCTGGAACCGTATCGTCTGGGCGTGCGCATTCAAGACGCGACGGTCGCCCTGACGCAACCTCCCGATCAAGTGAAAGCGGCTTTCGATGAAGTCACCCAGGCTCAGACGGGCATCCAGACCCGCGTCAACCAGGCCCAGCAACAGGCCTTGCGCGACCTGCGCGGCGCGGAAGGCAACAAGACCAAAATTCTGAACCAGGCCAAAGGTGAGGCCAACGCCATCCGCTCGGTGGCCCGAGCCGACGGGGCGGCGTTTTTGGCACGCCTCGCCCAATACCAAAAGCTCCGCGGCGAAAACCCCAATATCCTGGCGGGCATCTGGTATGACGAGATGGGCAAGCTATTCGAGACGCTGAAAAAGGGGGGGCGCATCGATTTGCTGGACCATCGCCTCGCGGGCGACGAACTTAACCTTATGCAGATGCCCTTTTCGCCACGCAAGAAACCGTAAACCCATGGATCAGAGCGCGCCACCAGCCCGCAGCGCGAGCAACGTATTTCATTACCTTGCTCGCGCTGCGGGCCGGTAAGAGGACGAAACAGCTTTCGGTTACGGTTTGGAAGGTTCTTCGCTTTCCCGCTTTCCTTCCTTGTTTGGTTTGGGCGGCTCCTTGGACTGCTGCACCTCGATATCCAGCGCTTCGACGACACTGTCTATATCCTTCATGACGTCCTCGGACCCGGCGACGATCAGGATATTGCCCTTTTCGACCGGCACCATGCGGGCATCCATTAGACTAGACAACAGCGCGTTCAAATCTTGGGCGCTGGCGTGTTTCAGCTTATAGGCGCGGAGGTTCTTGACCTTGGGAATGGGCTTGTCCGCCGGTAGATCGAGAACGGCAACAAGATCGGCGGCGATATCGACTTCTTTTTCGGAACCGCGAATAATAAGCGATTTGGTGCGCGGATCGGCGGCGAGCCGCCAGGTCGGGCCGCCCATGCCGCCGCCGAGACCGCCGCCAAGTCCTCCCAAGCCGCCACCGAGACCATTCCCCGCAGGAGCGCCTCCCAAGCCGGCCCCGCCGCCTGCTAACCCTAACATTCCGCCGCCTCCGAAGCCCAGCATCCCGCCGCCGATGGGAGCGCCCGGCCCCGCCGCAACGGAGTCGGATTCTTCCGGCAGGAGGCTTTTCAAGACGCCGCTTACTTGCTCCGGATCGCTATGGCTCAAGCGAAAGACCTTGAGACGCACCTTCGCGGCATCGCCTTTCCTGGTTTCCGGCTGTTTGGCAGGTTGATTCTTGCCATCGGGTTTGGCCTTGCCGCCCGTGTTCTGCGCATAGCTCACGACAAAGGCCATCAGCAGGATGGCCGGTACAGCCAACGCGGCAAGGGTTTGGCTTCTCAGAAATGACCTTGGTCTCATTGACGGCTCCTCTGATTTATATTGACAGGAGAGAACTTTCGTTAAATAGAGAAATGGGCTTCAATCAATAAAACGCTCTAGACTGATAAAGTGTTGGCTAGCTTTTGCGATCCTAGCCCCGTAATGCTTTCATTTTCTCCGAGGGGCGGTTTGCGCCATTACCGCTCCTCGTGCTTTCCCTCTGGATACTGCAACTTCCGGTTCGGGTCGAGAAACCTAGCGTGGATTGCCCCCTTGTCCCCGTGATAAGTGGCCTGAATCAACAACTGGTTCACGCCTTGGCGCAATTCCACGTCCACCGCGATCTGGTCGAGTGAAGCCTGATCGTTGCCGGGCTTTCCCTTATAGACTTCTTTGCCGTTGAGCCATACTCGGAGGCCGCTGACCGCGCCGAGTTGCAGCTTGGTGGGCATTGCTTCCGCAGCGTTGACCTCGGCCGTGATGTAGGCGACCCGATCGCCATCGCCCTTGACTGCGGGCAACGGAATCCGACCCGGCACGCCGACGAGCGGCCATTGCCAGTTGGCTTCCTTGGTGGCCAGCGGTTTCGCGAGATCGAGGGCGAGCTTCTTTTGCACCGGATAGGGCCCGGCGACGGCCACTTCCGTCAGGAAGGGATTGGCCATGACGTAGCGCACCAGGTCACGGAAATCCTGGACCGTCATCGCCTTGTCCAGCCCTTCGGGCATCACCGATTTCTCCGAAACGGTGATCTGTTCGATGTCTTTTTTGAGGATCACTTTGAGGACGTCGTTTTCCGACTTGAGCGTGATCGACTTGTCGTCCTCGGCGGCAAGCAAACCGGTGGCGTTGGTGCCGTTCTTTAGCTCCACCAGGCGCGTGAAATAGGGTTGCCCGACGACCCGGTTGGGATCGAGCACGTTGACAAGCAGGTATTCGATGTCGCGAGCCGCGCCGTCGAGGTTGGGACCGACCTCGTGGCCCTTGCCCTCGAACTTATGGCATTTGGCGCAGGTGTTTTCGAAGGCCTTCTGCCCGCGGCTGGCGGAGGCGCGGCCCTGGTAAAGTTCCTGGCGCATTTTGTCAATCAAGCCGGCCAGCTCGGCGGGCGTGTCGCGGACACGGCCCCAAACCTCCTCGATTTGACCGTTGAGATCTTTATTGCGGAGGGCGCGGATACGTAGGATCGTGTTGTCATTAAGATCGGTTCGCGGCACCTCCTTCTTGCCCACCGCCGCGAGAAGATCATTGGCCCATTCCTTTCGACCGGCGAGAAGGTTGACGGCCTCGGTGCGAACGCCAGGCGGATAGTTCTTCCAGCCGGCGAGAACCACCTTGGCGATTTTCGGGTCGCTGTAGTTAGTCAGCGTCCGGCACGTCTCGGCAAGCAGTTCCGGGTTCTTCTCGTTGACGAGCAATGTCTCAAGAGGCTGGAGCGCGTTGTTGGGGTGAGCCAAGCCAAGATCGCGCAAGGCGTCTAGGCGGTCTTTCACTGACTTCGCGCCGTCCTGGGCCACGGTCAGGGCACGCTCAAGAGCTTCCAGGTCACGGAAGTTAATCGCCAATCGCCGCGCCAGGCGCTGAACTTCTTCGTCTTTGTCCGCTAGGAGGGACGCCAGCACTAACTTCCATTGTTCGGGCGGATCGATTTGCTGGCTCTGAAGCGCCTGCACCAGCGCTTCCAGCGCTTTGCGTCGAACCGTTGAATCCTTCACGTCGCCCAGAACCGCGACACACGCCGCCAAATCGGCCGGCTTCCCGGTGGCCACGAGGCGCCGGAATGTGCGCGGCACGATCTCGTTGACGACGAGATCATTGCCGGCTGCGTTGTCCTTGAGCCATTGCAGCGAGGCATGACTGTCGGCGGCGACGCGCGGCTCGTAGGCCAGCCAAATCGTGAGGGGAATACAAGGGTCCTTGGCGTCTTCCTTATGCTTCATGAGGTTGTGCAACAGGGGCAACGTATCTTGTTTGGTGAGTTGGCGCGCCGTGCAGGCCAGTTGCAGTCGAACTTCGGGCGCGGGCTCCTTCTCGCCTCGCTCGGCTAAGGTTTTGAGCATCGAGTCGGTCATTCTTCCCGAATCGCCCATCAAGCGAATGGTCCACGCGCGCACCCAGGGGCTTTTGCTCAATAGTGGTTGATACAAGAAATCCCCAACAAAACCGGAAATAGACTTCAACGCCCACAAGCCGCGCAGGGCGAGACGCTCGTCGGTGCTATTCAGAATCAAATCGGTTACATCCGAGAGGACGCCGCGATCAAAGGTCTCCTTGGAATTGCTCCGCTCGCTCAACAAGCGTAAGGCGGTGCGGTAAGTCCACGGGTTATTGTCCTTGAGAAGGTCCACGAGTTCCTTGCTTGTCTTCTTGCTCAGGTCCGGCGCGGGTGCACCCTTGGCGCCTTTACGCTGAATCTTGTAAATGCGGCCATGGGTCATGTCCCAGCTATCGGGCGCGGCTTGATGGCAAGGATTTTGATCGTGCCAGTCAATGAGGTAGACCGAGCCATCGGGGCCCCAACGCATGTTGATGGGCCGGAAGTTCTTATCGCCGCTCACGAGGAAGTCCGGGCCATGCTTGGCCACGAAGGTCGATCCGTTGCGTGAAAGAATGTCGCGCTTGACGCTGCATCCGTGAATGCTTCCCATGAGCACCGAGCCGCGATATTCCTCTGGAATCTGGTCACCCTGCATGATGAGCGTGCCGGCGTGGGCCCAACCGCTTTCCTTGTGATGGATATGGTCGCAGATTTCCTTGAGCTGGCCATAGGAATAAGGATTCGATCCAGTTTGCCGGCCGTCCTGGCGAATGTAGGTGCCGCCCGGAATGATGTGGAAAAAGTGCGGAATGACGCAGCAGGCAAGGAAGCACTGGCCATGCTCGTCGAAATCCATGCCCCAGGGATTGCTCGTACCCTCGGCGAAGATCTCGAATTGCTTGGAGGGGACATCATAGCGCCAGACGGCCGCGTCCATGTTCACGCCGCCGATTTTCGAGAACGTGAAGATGCCGTGCAAGCCATAGAGCAGCCCATCGGGGCCCCATTGCAATGTGTTCAACACTTCATGCGTGTCGCCGCTGCCAAAGCCTTTGAGCAGCATTTCAATCGAGTTACACTTGCCGGTCCCTTTCGTGTCCTTGAGAAAAAACAGATACGGGGCGGCGCCGAGAAAAACGCCGCCGTGGCCGACTTCGATGCCGCTGGCCAGGTCGAAACCGTTGTTATGCTCGCCCGGCGGGAAGTCCTTGCCTTCGGCCCAAACGGTCACCTTGTCGGCATGGCCCGTGCCCTTGGTGTCCTCCAGAATCTTGATGCGATCGCGCGGCTTCTTCCCGTCCGGCGTTCGCTTGGGATACTCGTAGCACTCGACAACCCAGAGCCGGCCCTTTTCGTCGACGGTGAAGGAAATCGGATTGATAATGTCTGGCTCGGCCGCGAAGACCTTCACCTCCCAGCCGTCCGGCACCTTGAGCCGCTTGAGGGATTCCTCCGGCGTCAGATAGGGCTGGCCGGAGGCCTTGGTGTTGTCGAAGCCGTGTTCCTTCTGGGCGTAGGCAGTAGAGGCAATTGAAAGAACAAGACTGGCAAGACTGTATCGAATCAACCCCATGGCAATCTCCAGCGGTGAAAAACGGGAGAATTAACGTGTTTGATGTTATTGGAAGCAGCGCGCTCAAGCAACCGTTTAGCGGCGAGCCTCCGGCGAGCGCGTTGCAACGCGCTCGCCGGAGGCTCGCCGCTAAACTATTCCGGAGATCAATCGATCGTCGGCAACGGCGTCGCGCCGGCCGGCGGCGTGCCTTTGCCGGAACGGATGTAAGCGGCTCGACGGCGTTCGTATTCTTCGGGCGTCAGTTGTTCTAGTTCGGTGTCGCCGCCCGCCACGCCGTGCTCGTGAAGTTGCTTAAGGAAAGGAATGCACCAGCCGCAGCCCGTGCCCGCCCCGCCGCACTCCGAAAGCTGACTCGGCACACGCGGCTTATTGAGGCGGATGAAATTAACGAGCTTCCGCCGGTTGACGTGAAAGCAATAACAGATCTTGGCATCCTCGTTCATTGTCGGTTGTCAGTTGTTCGCAGTTCGTTGTCAGTTGAAAACGGCGCCCGTGGTCATTGTACTTCCTTTCACTTTGAAGGTACTCTCTACTTACAACGAACAACGAACAACGAACAACGAACAACGAACAACTGACAATGGATCAACCCATCATCCTCTGTGGTCTGGGCCGTGTCGGGCGGCGCGTGCTGGAGTATTTGCGCGCGGCGGGAATGACGGTGGTCGTAATTGATACGGAGTGTACGCCGGACGACTCGCGCCTAATGGGCGCTCGACTGATTCAGGGCGATTGCCGTAAACATGAAATCCTCGCGCAGGCAGGTTTGGATAAAGCGCGTGGGGTCCTTATTTTGACCAGCGACGATCTAATCAACATTTCCGCGGCACTCACGATTCGCCACCTGCATCCGGATGTCCGCATCGTGATGCGGATGTTCAATCAAAACCTCATCGCCCGGCTGGGGCAGTCGGTTCACAATGTCTTTGCGCTCAGCACGTCGAACTTGACCGCGCCTTTGATCGCGCTGACGGCCATGACCGGGCAAGCGCTGGGCTCGTTTCGCATTGAAGGAATGGCGGATGGGCGCCGACAGGTGGCCGAGATCACGGTGGATGCGAATTCACCGTTATTGGGCCGGTCGATTGGTCTTACGGTGAGCGGAGTGGCCCAGGTGGTCGCCCATTTCCCCAAGAAAGGCAAGGACCAATGGCTGCATGAGGTCAATTTCGACGAACGGCTCGAAGCCGGCGACCGCATCGTTTTATGCGGCGATCCGAGAGCCCTGGCGCCGCTCTTAGCGGAAAAGGGCGAAGCGACGAGGGACGTGCTCTGGGCGGGCTGGCTGCGGCGGCAAGGGCGGGCGCTGCGGAGGGTCGTCACGGAAATCGATAAACCGGTCAAGATCTGCGCCGGCGTCCTGTTCACGGTCATCGTCATAAGCTCGCTCATTTTCCACTTCGGCGTGCAAAAAGACGGGCCGTCGGACGCCTTCTTTCGCACGATCAGCATCATGGCCACTGGCGGCGACATGCACGGCGACGACTTGAGAAACACGCCGGGGTTGAAGGTGTTCGCTGCCGCCCTGCGCATCTTTGGAGCGGCCATTACCGCGGCTTTCACCGCCATAGTGACCAATTATCTGCTGCGGGCCCGCCTGGGGGGCGCCCTGGAAATTCGGCGTATTCCCGACAGTGGGCACATCGTCGTCTGCGGTTTGGGCACCGTGGGCTTTCGGGTAATCGAGGAGCTGCTCAATCAGGGAGAGCGCGTGGTCGCTGTCGAGATTGCCCCGAACAATCGTTTCGTGTCGACGGCCCGGCGACTGGGCGCGGCGGTCATCATCGGTGATGCGACCGTGCCTGAAGTGCTTCGCCAGGCACATGCCGGTACTGCTCGGGCCGTTGTCGCGGGGACCAGCGAGGAAATCATCAATCTGGAAATCGCCCTGCTAGTCCGCGCGGACAACCCCAATCAACGGGTTGTCCTGCGGTTGGCGGATGCCGACCTGGCTCGAATGCTGCGCGAATCGGCCAACGTCCGGCTGGCGGTGTCGGTATCGACTCTGGCGGCTCCGGCATTCGTTGCTGCACTTTTTGGCGATCGCGTTCTAAGCGTCTTTTTACTCCAGGGCCGGCTCCTTGCCGCGCTCGATCTGATTATTGGTGAGAAGGATAATGTTTTGCTGGGACAATCCGTCCGAGCCGTGGCGGTCGATTATCGACTGGTGGCCGTGGCCGTCTTAACTACGGAAGGCAAGGCCGTGGAACAGCCGCTGCAGACGCGACTGAACAAGGGTGATCGCTTGATCGCTTTAATCGCCCTGCCGGATTTGCAAAAACTGGTCCGGCGTGAACCGGCGCCGCGGGATTGCTCGGTGGAGGTAACCGGTTTTCCATTGCCGGCAAAGGATTGGCTGGCCACGCTGCTGAGGACCCAGCAAGGCGGCAGCGCGGAGCAAGCAGCCGACAAGTTAGGCAACTTGCCTGTTTGCATGGGAAAGGGCTTATCGCGCGGTCAAGCGGAAGACTTGATGGCTCGCCTTGCCCGCGAAAGGATTTCCTCGCGGTTGGCCAATGGGGACAAAGAAGAGAAAGAGCCGGCTTGATAGTTTCCGCCGGCTTACTCGCTTAGCTAACTTAACCGGCGCTTGTGGCTGGCTGAAATTGCGCGGACTGCGCCGCTTTTCGCCTCTTCAACGTGGCATAGAAACCCAAAAGACAGGAACCTACCAATCCGGTCAGAAAAGTTGCCGGTTCCGGCGCTTCATGGGAACCAGGAGTAGTCCCGCCTCCACCTCCGCCACCACCGCCTCCTCCGCCGTTACCGCCACTTCCGCCGTCACCTGGGGGCGTATCTCCTGGGAAGAAAAGGATACTAGTCAACAAGGCGAGGCGATTGAATTCTGTATTGTCAACAAATCGAGGGGCCCTTTCCCGCGTGGGAGCCGAAGCGGGCGCGAAACCTTGGACCTGGAATTGCAGGCCTTGGGAGTCTCCTAATTGACTAACGAAAACATCCGCTCTCGCTGCCGAGGCGACGAAGGATAGACCGGCAAAGGCGAGAAGCATAGGGGCCCAAGCCTTTCCCTTTGAATAACACAGCTCTTCCATGAACCTGCTCCTTTTGTTCCTTTTTCACCATTCCGACGGCTGCTTTGTGGCGGGCCAAATGGAATGTGAAAGGCGATACTATCGGCGAGCGCGTCCAGCGATAAGGCCAGTTTTCCCGCTAGAAATCTGAGTGGGGAAAGAGAATTAAGCGGCCCGCCCGACGATTGGGCAAAGCGGGCAAATCGAAGCGATTGGCAGGTCTCTAGGACCTGTTCAAATAGTTTTGCTTAGCAATTGGATTACGCTTCTAGCGATTGTTCCGCCGAAATATATGGAAGGCTTTTCCAAGCGCTCTTGACACGTTTGAAGACATGAAACCGTCCATGACGGCAACGTCGCTACCTCGGTGCTCAAGAAAGCCGCTGGTGTTTTCCAGGGAGGGTGCAAAATGAACGGCACGTGGGCCAGCGGACTGGTCATCGGGCTGGGTTGGTGGGCACTCGGCGGAATCGTTGAGGAAAAGCCAGATGTAGCCTCGAAATCGTATGTGTGGTCTCTAGGCACCGCAACTAACTCGCCGCCTGCCAGGCGAGCGGTTGTTTCTTTGGGCCGCCCCCTCCCGGTTTCGCTCGAGAAACCTCGCCCATTAGCCCAAGAAGTGACTCCTGGAGAGCCCGATGCGCTCGACCTTATTTGTTTTAATAAACGCGCGCCTCGTAAACCGATCTTTCGGGCTCAAAGCCTCGAAGAGTCGCCGCCGTCCGTGTCGGACTCTAAGGCTGAGCCTGTCGAACAAACGACGAAAGAGGCCGAGCCCGCCATAGACAGCAGCGATAAGGTCCTAGTTGAGGAAACGATTAGCCCGCCTCCCGAGCCTGTTCATCCCAGGCCAATAAGGCTCCGCAGAAAGGTGTCTGATATAAAGCCCGTGTCCTTACCGACCGACGAAGAATCTTCAACCAAATCTGCTTCTCCGCCTGAGAATACTAACATTACGCAATTAGCCAAGGCGGTTGAAACAAAGGAAGCTTTTGCCCAGGATCGCACCGAAGGACTTCAGGAAAACAAGGAATCCATCCCGACATCCTCTGAGGGAACCGTCCAGTTCGCATCCGACCGGGAACCCGATGAGGCAACCTCGATTGAAAAGCCGGCAAAGGAAGCCAACGAAAGAAGCAGCTTTGCCTCCGGTCGTGCCCTCGCTCTAAGGCCAAAAGTAATAAACGCCTTTCATCAATTAACCGAACACGATGAAGAAATCGACGCAGACAATGGTGGACCAAAGAAGACGGGCAAACCCGGTGGCGATGAGGCGATTGATAAATCAACATCCAAGGATGAGCCCACCGTTGGAGATAAAACCCCTGCCAACCCACCCGGTCCGCTTGATCAAACCAACATCAAATTGTGTGAGCCGCGAATTGTTCCCAACGCCAGCGTGGAGTTCGTCGAGCCAAATCGTTTCTATGCCGCGGCCGATTACCTTGTTTGGTTCACCAAGGGCGATCGCATTCCGCCCCTCATCACGACAGGGCCTTTTGCGTCATCCGGCATTTTAGGGCGACCGGGCACGGTTATCCTTTTTGGCAATCAGCAAATCAATAATGAATGGCATTCAGGCGGCCGGTTTACGCTTGGCTACTGGCTCGATCCCTGCCAGGAATCGGGCATCGAAGGCAGCTACTTCTTTTTGAATCAACGCACCACGCGCTTTTTCGCCAGTTCCGATGCGTTCCCGCTTTTGGCCCGGCCCATTTTCGAGCAGAACAACGGCCAGGAGTTTTCCGAGATTTCGACGCGGCCCGACCTCGCCACGGGAAGTGTAAGTGTGGATTCGCCAAGCCGCCTTTGGGGCGCGGAGCTTAACTGGCGCGAGAAGTTTTGCTGCGGCTGCAACTACCGAGTCGATGTCTTGGCCGGCTTTCGGTATGCCGAACTGGATGAAGGTCTGCACGTGACCGAGAATCTGCTCGCCTTGCCCACCGCACCTCGGTTCGCCGGCGACCGAATCATCGTCACGGATCGCTTCGATACGCGTAATCAGTTCTACGGCGGCCAGATCGGCCTTGATACCGAATATCGTTCGGGGAATTGGTTTGTCGATGGAAAAGCCAAGGTAGCCTTGGGCGACAATCATGAGACCCTGAACATTGTCGGCAACCAACTGATTACGACTCCAGCCGGCAACGCCACCCTTTTTACAGGAGGTTTGCTCGCGCTGCCCAGCAATATCGGGCATTTCACCCGAGATCGATTCGCGGTGGTGCCGGAACTTGGCGTGAAGGTCGGCTACCAATTCGGCGAATGCGTCCGTTTTACGGTCGGCTACGATCTGTTTTACTGGAGCCGAGTGATCCGGCCCGGCGGCCAGATTGATCGCGTGGTGGACATAAATCAAATCCCGAACTTCGGTGTTATCGCGCCCCCCGTCGCCGCCTCGCGTCCCGCGGTCCTTTTCAAGGAAACGGATTTCTGGGCGCAGGGCATTTCGTTTGGCGTGGAATTCCGTTACTAACCTCAATCGGGCACAGACGTCTTTTCTCGTTCGCCTGTTTCGTTTCCCGGGGCTGTCATGATGACTGAAACGATCTTCCTTGCCGGAAGTCAGTGCAGCCCTTTCACTTAGGAATGTTCGTTTCTGCACCCCAGATCCGCCCACGCAGGTAGACGCACCCATTTGGTTCTTTCCATTTCGTCTGACCCCCTGTGGAAAGAAATGGAAAGCATCCTCTTTCTCCCCCAGGTACCGGATCCCTCTTTGCCGTACCGGTTGGCAACGTTAGTCTGGGAATCATGACTAGCTTTTCGGCAGAATCCAAGAATCTCAATGACGTCGAGACGGGTACGCATCGTCCACGCATCTTGGGGCTCGATCCGGGCCTCCAGGTTACCGGTTACGCCATAGTCGAAGCACAAGGCCAAGTGCCAGTCGTGTGCGAGGCCGGGGTGATACGCGGTATCGCACAAGGTTCAGAAAAAAGCGATCTCGCCCAAAGGCTTCGCGCTCTATACACTAGTACAGTAGAAGTGATTGAACAGTTTCGGCCGCGAACCGTGGTTGTGGAACAGCTTTATGCTCATTACAAACACCCGCGCACGGCTATCTTGATGGGGCATGCGCGGGGCGTTCTTTTCCTCGCCGCGGCGCAGTACGACCTGCCGGTGGTCAGCTACAATGCCACCCGCATCAAGAAGACAATCACGGGCCATGGGCGGGCGTCAAAGCTGCAAATCCAGCGGACGATGCAACGAGAACTGGGGCTCAGTCAGTTGCCGGAGCCACCCGACGTGGCCGATGCCTTGGCGGCCGCTTTGTGTCATTACTACATCCAAAAGCTGGCCGTATAGGCGCCTGACGTTTAGCGGGTCCATTGCATGATTACCAAGATCACCGGCATTCTTAACCGCGTTTTGGATGAGGAAGTCCGCCTCCAGGTCGGCCCGCTTGAATATCAGGTCTTGATCCCGGAATTTGTTCGCCGGCAAGTGCAGAATCACGTCGGCGAGGAGATCACTCTGTTCACAAGCCAGTATCTCGATGGCAATCCGATGCAAGGCAAGGTAGTGCCTCGTCTGCTTGGATTTATTCGCGAAGCCGAGTTGGAGTTCTTCGAGTTATTCTGCACGGTGGATAAGGTTGGCACGCGCAAAGCCATTAAGGCCCTCGTGCGGCCTATCAAGGAAATTGCTGATGCCATTCAGCGTCAAGACCCAAAATGGTTGACGACGCTTCCAGGCGTCGGTGCGGCGACAGCCGAACAGATTGTCGCTACGTTACGACGCAAGGTGACAAAATTCGCACTGATGGCTCCGATCCATGAAACAGACGAAGCGGACGCGCCGCAAACAACAGTTGACGGCAACTTGATTGAAGACGCCTATCGAGCGCTGCTTACCGTGGGTCTCAGTCCCGGCGATGCCCGCAACATGCTTGATAAAGCGCTCGCAACCGGCAAATCGTTTGAATCAGTGGAGGGTATTATGCTGGCGATTTACAAGCACCAGTAACCTTCGAAGGGCAGGCGAACGGGATGTTTAAACGCCCCGGTAACTATGCCTTTACCTCTGGTCTATTTTCACCTGCGAGGAGACCGCATTGATGCGCTTTTTCATGATTCTGATCATTGTTCTCTTGATGTCGCTAAACGCAACCCGAATCCAGGCCGCCGACAATGAGCGCATCGCCAGGCCGAATGCTCCTTTCGCCGTCAAGGTGACCGGCAAGGGTAAGCCGATGATCTTCATTCCGGGGTTGGCCTGTTCCGGGGCCGTTTGGGATTCAGCGGTTGACCACTACAAGGACCATTACGAATGTCATGTCCTGACGCTCGCCGGCTTTGCGGGTCAGCCGCCGCTCAAGGACAAAGGCTCCTATCTCGAAACCATTCGCAAAGGTATCGCGGATTACATCAAGGAGAAAAAGCTCGACAAGCCGGTAATTGTGGGCCACAGCTTGGGTGGGTACCTGGTCTTTTCTCTGGCGGCAAGCGAGCCGGATCTTGTTGGGCCCGTGATTGCCGTTGACGGCTTCCCATGCATCATGGCCGCCGTGGGAGAGAAAACTGATGAAGAAAGTCTCAAGAAGTTAGCCGAGCAGCAGGAGAAGCAATTGGCGAATATGCCTCACGACCAGTTTCTCAAGAGTCAAAAGGACCTCTTCGCCGGCTGGTTTACGGGCAAAGATCAGCTGGAAAGGGTGCATTCATGGATTGCCGATTCGGACCAAGCAACTGTTGCTCGTGCGAGGGGCGAATTGATGGGTAGTGACGCTCGCTCAGGATTGGCTAAGACCCAGACGCCGGTTCTCTTGATCGGGGCCTATTCCAAGGACTTGGAGAAGTTTGGCGTCAAACGCCAAGACTATGATAAACGGTGTGCTGAGCAAATCGCCAATGCGCCGCGGCACAAGCTCGTGGTGACGACTGAAGCAAAACATTTCATCATGGTTGACCAGCCTAAGTGGCTGTGGCAGCAGATGGACGAGTTTCTAAAAGATTCAGCCAAATAGGTAAAAGGGGAGTACACGGGTTGCGATTCCTAATGTGACAGTGTTTGCCCCGGTTGGAATCGTAGTCCACGCCTGGACGGCCTCCGGAGATCGTAATGCCTCGTGAACCCATCGTATCCGCCAGTCCTCCGGAAGGTGATCGCCAGCGCGATGCCGCGCTCCGGCCTCGGTGGCTGCGTGAAGTGGTCGGCCAAAAGAAGGTCGTTCAGCGCCTCAACATCGTCCTTAACGCCGCCCGGAAGCTGAAGGAACCGATCTCGCACATCCTTTTCGATGGTCCGCCAGGCCTGGGCAAGACCACGTTCGCGACAGTTCTGCCGAATGAACTCGGCACGTCGATCCAAATGACGAGCGGCCCTGCCCTTTCCAAGCCGGCTGACCTGCTGCCTTTTCTAACAAACGTTGAGGAGGGCTCATTCCTTTTCATTGACGAAATCCATCGCATGCCGCGCGTGGTTGAGGAGTTCATTTATCCGGCCATGGAGGATTTCCGTATCGACATCGTGCTCGGCGAGGGGATCAATGCCCGCACTATTTCGATGAAGTTGAAGCACTTCACACTCATCGGCGCGACGACGCGCAGCGGCATGCTCTCCAGTCCGATGCGCGACCGCTTCAAAATGCAAGAGCACCTCGAGTTTTATTCGATTGAGGAACTGGCCGAGATCATCCGTATCAATTCCAAGAAACTAAATACGCCGATCACCGATGACGCGGCGATGGAGTTGGCCCGGCGCAGTCGGGGCACGCCGCGCATCGCCAATGCCCGCCTGTTGTGGACGCGCAACTACGCAACTAGCGAGGGAGATGGCAATATTTCAATTGAAGTCGCCCAAGCGGCCTTGAAAATGGCCGAGGTTGACGGCGAAGGACTGGACAAACAAGACCGCCGCTATTTGGAGACTCTCATCGGCGTCTTCGAAGGCGGCCCAACCGGAGTGGAAGCGCTGGCCGCCACCATGAATTTGCCGACGGATACGCTCAGCGACGAAGTTGAGCCCTATTTGTTGCGGGAGCAGTACATCGTGCGAACCCCGCGCGGCCGGATAGCTACTCCGCGGGCGTATGAGACGCTGGGACGGCCGAAAAAGGGGGAAGGAAAGGTAGAGGATAGAGGTTTATTTGAGTGACGGCTATATCGAGGAAACTCTGTTTAGCGGCGAGCCTCCGGCGAGCGCGGCAGCGCTACGCGCTCGCCGGAGGCTCGCCGCTAAACGATTAAACGGTTATCCGCCGATCGTATGCATCGTGCGCTGCGGTTTCACGAACCGGGCTGTGTTGATCTCGTGACCTTCCCACTTGGACCAGACGTTTTTCTTTACGATTTCGGCCAGTTTCACATCATCTTTTTCGCCGCGAAGGAATCGTTTGATATCGACCTCATCGAGAGCGAACAGACAATTGCGCAGCTTTCCCTCGGCCGTTAGTCTAATGCGATTACAGCTCATGCAGAAAGGTCGCGATACGGAAGCGATGATGCCGACTCTGCCGCCGCCGTCAGTGTATCGAAATTCCATGGCTGGGGCACGCGGGTCGTAATCCTCGACGGGCACCAAGGGCGCGATTTCGCGTTCGAGCTGTTCGAGAATCTCGTGGGCGAAATAAACCTTGCTTCGTTCCCAGGTGTCGGCGCCGATCGGCATGTATTCGATAAAGCGCATTTCCAAGCCCTGCTCACGGGCGAAGCGGCCTAACGGACCAACTTCTTGTTCCGTGATGCCGCGAATGCTGACCGCGTTGATTTTCACCGGATCAAAGCCGGCCCGCTTTGCCGCATGAATCCCGTCGATCACTTTTTCAAGACCATCACGCCTTGAGATCTCGCGGAACCGACCGGGGTCGAGCGTATCGAGGCTGATGTTGATACGGCGCAAGCCGGCATCGTAAAGCGCCTGAGCTTGGTCGGCCAGCAGGATTCCGTTGGTGGTCAACCCGATGTCTTTAATGCCGTCAATCGCGGCAATCATGGCCACTAAACGGAATAGGTCGCGGCGCATGAGCGGTTCGCCGCCGGTCAACCGGACCTTGTCGATCCCCAAAGGAACGGCCACGCGGACGAAGTGAGCGATCTCCTCAAAGCTAAGAAGCTCACTCCGGTCCATGAAAGTGACTTCTTCAGGCATGCAATAGGTGCAGCGGAGGTTGCACCGGTCTGTAACGCTAATGCGCAGGTTGTTGTGCACACGGCCGAAAGTATCAATCAATTCTGTCGCCATTTTCTTAGGAGTGAGATTCGTTTAGCGGCGAGCCTCCGGCGAGCGCGTTGCAACGCGCTCGCCGGAGGCTCGCCGCTAAACGATCAACTCCATCCTCCATTAATTTTCCGGGTGAATCCACTCGGCCTTGCCGTCCGCCCAGTTTTCTTTTTTCCAAATCGGCACGATCTCTTTGAGCTGGTCGATGGCAAAACGGCATGCCTCGAAAGCCTGATGCCGGTGCGGACAACTTACCGCCACGGCCACGCTGACGGCGCCGACTTCCAGATGCCCCAGGCGATGAACCAGGACTATTTCGCCGACCGGCCAGCGCGCCCGCGTCGCCGCTTCTATCTCCGCGAGCTTCATTTCCGCCATGCCAGGATAAGCCTCGTAATCGAGCGCGGTTGTCACCTTCTCTCCCGTCAAATCCCGTACGGTGCCGAGAAACGTGACCACCGCACCGCATTCCGGCCGCCGAACCTGTTCCGTCAGCGTATGTGAATCAATTGGCTCCCTGGTGAGGCGAAACATTTAGACATATCCCTGCAGTGGGTTAACCGAAAACCTGCTCATCCCCCGCTAACCGGAGGTAGTAACGCAATCTCGGCATTGGCCCGGATCGCAATCCCATCTTCCGCAAATTCATTATCGACCGCGACGGCGGATCGTTCCAATAAACTAGCCGAGGAAGGATAAGTGCGCATCAAAGTCTGGCGCAAATCACGCACGGTCGCCGGATCCGGCAGGTCTACCGTTATTCGATCGGCGCCGGCCAGATCCTTGAACCGGGCAAACAGGTTGATGCGGACTTGCATTAAAGCACCAGATCGCGAATAGGCTCGCGAAGTCGATCGAACAACTCCGGTAGATAGCCATACGCAAGGGCTAGATACTGGATCGGATGAAGGGTGCGTTTGCCGCCGCCGTCTTCCATCTGGAGGCGACAGGTGCTGCACTCGGTCGAACCGAAAAGGACCGTGGGGCGGGCGAACTCTTCCAGCATGGGCCGTCCGGCTTCCAAGGATAAGGGGTGATTGCGCGCCTGAAGCCCAAACGTTCCCGCCATGCCCGAGCAACCAACCTCAATCTTACGGACGCGCAGACCGGGAATCAACGCGAGGAGGTCGGGGCCTACTGCCGGACCGCCAAGCGCTTTGATGTGGCAAGGCACATGATGGCCAACCGAGAAGGGCAATGGTTGGAAATCCGTCCGCAACCGGCCGGCAGCAAACAACTCGTGCAAAAACGCGGTCAACTCGACAGTTTGCCCCGCCACGAGTCGCGCGTCCGGATCGTCCAAGACGTCTAGGGCGTCCTGTTTCAGCATCAAAGCGGCGGTCGGTTCCGAGCAGACGATGCGATATCCTTCACGAGCGACCTCGGCAAGGAGATGGACGTTGTGCTCAACCGCCTCGCGCGCCGTTTCCACATCGCCGTAAGCGAGGGGGGCCATGCCGCAACCTAGTTGCGTGGGTGGCACGTAGACATCTATGCCATTGTGTTGCAAGACGGCTACGGTGGCCTCGGCAATAAACGGATCGTTGTACGTCGCGAAGATATCGACGAAATACGCAACGCGCGGCCGGCCCAAAACCGGCTTTCGTGTCCAACCCCGCCTCCGCGCCCGCCGCAAAAAGTTACGCATGGCGAATTTCGGTAATCTTCGCCGGCGGGAGACCCCAAAGGCCTTTTCGAGCAGCCAGCGCAGCGTCCGACTTGCAAGGGCCGCATTCGCCAGGGCTGCGAAATTGCTTCCCAGCCGGGCGAAGCTTTCCGTGCGCGACATGACCCAGTCAATTCGGTCCAGGCCATATTCGGCGACATTGGCGGCCTTGGCCTCAAGCATAAGCTTTGGGATATTAACGTGGGCAGGACACTCTTGAGCGCACATTTTGCAGTTGACGCACAAGTCGGCAATCGCACGCACTTCGTCCGAGGAGATTGAGGCCGAATCAGTTCCATTTAAAAGGATCCTGCGCAGGAGATTGGCCTTCGCCCGGGGAGCAGCTTGTTCGGCATAGGTAGCCCGGAATATCGGACACATGCGCTGACCTGGTGCTTGCGTTCGACATTGACCACAGCCATTGCACTGAACCGCCTCCTCTCGTATCTGGCCGGGTTGCCAGATCAATAGGCGTGTCGCTAGTTCTGACTCGGCGGTAGGTAAGCGGCGCAGCGGCCAGGCCGGCTGATTGGGATCGGGCCCGACAATCTTTCCAGGATTGAATAGGTGCCGTGGATCGAATATGGCCTTTACTTCGCGAAGAACGGGGAATAGCCGGCCGTATTGGCGAGCCACCCAGGGAGTGCGGGCCAAGCCGGTGCCATGTTGCGAACTGATGGTTCCACCCAAATCCAGAACCATGCCATAAACTTCATCCGCGATAGACCAAAGTTTATTGACATCCTCCGCTTTACCGAGATCCAGAAACGGCCGGGCATGCACCTGGCCCGTGGTGGCGTGAATCAGGAACGAGGCGGTTGTCTCGTGCCGTTGCATGATGTCCTGAACGCGCTGCAAATAGGTCAGGAGTTCCTCCGGAGGCACACCCACATCTTCAATAAAGGCCCGGGGCTGCGACCCGCCGCGCAAGCTGTAAAGGCTGGGCAACGCGGACTCACGCAGTTGCCAACAGCGATCGAGGTCTTTGGCATCGGTCGCCACATGAGCGAAGAGGGCCAGACGTTGGTGGAATTGCAATTGATAGGCCAGCTCGGCGGCGGCTTGCCGAGCTTCTTTTGGATGGTCGCTCTCGTACTCGACAAGTAAAACCGCTTCGGCTACGGCCGGTACGAGCGTGGCTGCTTCGGGAAGAGCCGAGCGGGCCAGAGCCAGTAGCCGGCGATCCATGAGTTCGCAGGCGGAGGGCGCGCTCGAAAGCGTTTGTCGAGCGGCGCGCACGGCTGATTCCAGGCTGGAAAATCCCAGCACGACCAAAGCTCGCTCCGCAGGCAAAGGAATCGTCCGCAACGTCGCTTCGGTAAATAGCGCCAACGTTCCTTCGGAGCCAACCAGGAAGCGCGCGAGATCCAAATGGTCCCCGCTCAGGATGCCCTGCATCCGATAGCCGCATCGATTGAACGGCGTCCGCGGTTGGCAGCTGGTGATCGAGTCCGCATGCTGCTCCAGGAGCGTGCAAAGGGACGCAACAATGTCCTCAAGTCGGCCGGGTTGCGAGTCGGCCTTGGGCCATCGCAACTGTTTACCCACAGTCACCGCCTCGCCTGAATCCAGGACAACCCGCAAGGCAGCCACATGATCGCGCGTGTAGCCGGAACGCAAGACTTGCGATCCGGAAGCGTCCGTGGCCAACATGCCGCCGATGGTGCATTGGCCGCCGCTGGCCGGATCAGGAGCGAAACGCCTGCCGTGCTTGGCAAGCTCCACATTTAGCCGGCGATGAACGACGCCCGGCTGAACGCGAACCGTATCGGCTCCCAATTCGATAATGGAACGAAAATGTTTGCTCAAATCGACGATGATGCCGGCGCCTAGCGACTCGCCGGCCAGCCCCGTCCCGGCTCCACGAGCAATCAAGGGAATGTTCTGTTCTGACGCGTAACGGACGAGAGCCTGGACATCTTCCTCGTCAAGAGGCGTCACCACGCCGACAGGCTCGACTTCAAAAATGCTGGCGTCGGTGCTGTATAGGGACCGGCTAAGGTCGTCAAAGAGGCATTCCCCCCGGACGATGCCCTTCAAATCATCGCGGATGCGTTCGGGTTGTGCTTTATCCAAGATACGCGCTCCCCAGCGGGTCGCGGCTAGACAGAACGGACGTTGCTTTTTTGTTCTTTTCGAATTCGGGCCTGCCGATAGCGCTCGGCAATAACCAACTCATAAGGCTTATTGGCTTCGGTAGATTGCACGCCACTGACATGCGTGCCGCACCGGTAACAGACGATTACATCCGCGACGCAAACATAGAGCACACCGTCAAAAAGAGCCGAGCCGAGCAACACCGCCCAAGCCCAATACGGCAAGTACCAATTGTGCAGCAAGAGAAAAGCCAAACAGGCGACGGTTAATATGCTCAAGCCGAGCCAGTGGGGGAAGCCTTTTTTCTTGTAAAGCTCACCATTGCCGCAAACGGCGCAGGCAGTCAAGAATTCGTCCCCTGCATCATTGGTCATTGGCATGGGAACGTGCAATAAGTGGTCGCACTTGGGGCATTGCCATTCCCGGCTCTGGAACGTATCCAATCGGCCGGGCTGTTCACAGGTCGGGCAAATTAATCGAAGGATCATGAAAAAGCATTCTCAAAGACAAAAGCGCGTGGCGCTTTGCAGCAGCTGACCGGTTAGTTCTCCCAGGAAACAGAATACGACCACCACGTACAGAATGCCGGTCGCCGATTGAGTCGAGCGAATCCGGGCCGACTGCCAGGCCATCCAGCCGCAAATCAGCGGCCCAAGAAAGCTCATGGCCCAGCGCAACGGCAGCCAGTAAATGGTTACATCCTCTAGGTTAACCAAGGAATGCTCGCGGGTCCAGAACACCAGGCCGCAACCGGCCAGCGCTGCTCGAATAAATACGGCGCTGGCGAGCGCCGCCAACAGGCGCAAGAGCGGCGTTAACGACATGGCTGGGGCAATCAAATACGAGTGGCCCATTAACATGGCCGTTGTAGCCGTGCCAAGCAGCCAGGCTGACGCCAAGTCGCTTGCGAGGATCCAACCCAAACCTTGTTGGGACGCTCCCGGCGTGTTTCCCAGGCCAATCTCCAAAGCAAACAGGGCCCCAGTCAATGAAACAGTCGTCACGCCTGTAAGCAGTCGTCCGCCCGGAGCCCCTTGCAAAGACCAAGCCAGTGAACCAAGGAACGCCGACGCCAGGCCCACGCCGAGGCTTAGCCCCAGCCAGAATGTTATCGAACCGAGTAGCAGTAAAAAGGCCGCCGTTGCCAAACCGAGCATCGTTAAAAAATGCGTGCGGTAGAAGCGCGGGTTGATTTGACTGAGTGAAAGAATAAGCAGGGCGGCGCCCAATCCAATGGCCAGGCGCAGGCAAAACAGGGCAAGCATCAAGAGAGCAAACCGCTAAGGGGTGAACGAACGTGGGGAGCCTCTATTGAGATGATAGAGAATCGGAATGGACAATGGAGAAGCGAGAAGCCCCTGGTTTCTCCGGACCCGTAAGTAAATGCCCAACCCTATTGTTGCTACCCTCAATTTGGTATGTTAGAAATCAAGACGGCCCGAAATGGCCAAGCGCCTTACAATGTCGCAACTTGTGATGGGTCGGCCGAAGGCATTTCCAGCCAAGACCCTTTGCAAGCACAAGCTCTCTGCCCGTCAGACAATTTTCCGTGGAGGTCTGCGAGGATGTCGGCCAAGATTCACATCGAGCGGATGATGTACCGGAGCAGCATAGCGGTTCCGGGCGAATCCGCCGCCAGTTATGCTCTGATCAAACTGATCCCAAGCAACGATGGCCAGGCTAAAAGCGTGGGCTTGAATCTGGCCCTGGTTCTGGACGTCAGCGGCTCCATGTACGAGGAAGACGGCACCGGGGTCAGCCGGCTCAAACGCGTTCAGCATGCGGCATCCGCCGCGATCGAAAAGTTGCGGCCCGACGATAATTTGGCAATCATCGCGTTCGCGCATAATGCACAGGTTGTCCTGCCCTCCACGCGCGTGGCCAATCGAGAACAAATTGACGATGTGATTTCCCGCATCGATCTCTTCGATGTCGACCCAGGCGGCACGTCCATGGATCAAGGCATCGCCTTGGGTCTTTCCGAAGTGGAAAAGCATTCCAGCGCCGGCGGCCTTTCGCAAGTTCTCGTCTTGACCGACGGCGAAACGTCCGGCGAGCAGATTTGCCGGCAACTCGCCCAGCAAGCCGCTCAAAAGAAGATTCACTTTACCGTCATGGGCGTCGGCACCGAGTGGAATGCCAGCTTAATCAAGGACTTGGCCAACCTGGCCGAAGGGAAGTGGTATTACGTCGATGTCAATGATGCCCAGGAGGCCGAGCGAATCTTCCTCGAAGAGTTCGGCCACCTGGCTTCCGCGGCTTTTACCAACGTCCAGATGCACCTGAAGCCTTTCAAAGACATCAAAATCAAGCGCGTTCGCCAAGTCGTACCGGAAATCAAGGAACTGAAAGTCATGGAGGGAGATGGTTCGGTCATCATTGCCTCGCTGGGCACCCTCGAACGCGACAAGCCGACCCGCTACATCCTCGAATTGAGCCTACCAAAGCGTCTGGACGGCAAATATGCCATTGCGAAACTCGAAGTAACATATGACCTGGGCACAGGCCGGCGCGAGAGCACGGGCGAGGTGCCCCTGGAGATTCAGTACACGGCCGGAACTCAGGGTTATATCAACGCCGAGGTCGCTCGCCACATTGACGAAGTGCAGATTTACGAGCTGAACAAAAACCTTCAGCAGGCCATTGCCTCCAACAACCAAGGCGAAGCCCAGCGCGTCGCCCAGACCATCGAGAAAAAAGGCGAGGTCATGGGACCCCGCGGCGCGAAAAAAACCATGCTGGCCCGCCAAGTGCTCCAAGAATTAAACGCCGGCGGCCGCGTTTCCAAGAAAACCCAGTTAGCGGTGGACGACGTGGCCCGCCTAGCGGAGGAAATGCCCGTAACTAATTGAAATAGCGGTCAGCGATCAGCTTTCAGCCGGGAAGTTGATGGAAAACCGACTCTAATACCCGTAATGCCTCGGATAGCCACAAAAAATATAAAAACGCACAAAAAGAGGAACCTGAGAAATCCAACTAATGGTTTTGACCTATTTCTTTTTTGTGCCTTTTTGTGTTTTTCGTGGCCAAATGGCCGCTGACCGCTGATAGCATCTTGAACACGAGGTTTTACCTGCCATGGTCAAGTGTCCTTTCTGCCAATTTGAAAATGAGGATGGCGCTCTTTTTTGTGAGCAGTGCAAATCCGATCTAGCCGGCGCCGAGCCGATTCCGATGGCCCAGCCAATTGCCGAGGCGCCGATCGGGGAGTCAATTCCCGTGGCGACGCCGATGCCGGAAGCGATTCCCATCGCGGCTGATGCCCTAGCCAGCGCCGCACCTCCCCAGGCCGTGCCAGTGGCGGAACCCCTGCCGGAAGCTTCAACCTTCGTCGACGCCCATCCGGAACCGGCAATGTCCTCCGAGACTTTCGTCGCGTCTTCCGAAACCTTTGTGGCGCCGATCCCCGCGGCCAGGCCCGTCCCGGAGCCTTCAACGTCCAACTCGCTCCAAACGATGGCCGCTTCCCCGGTGTTTGCGACTCCCGGTCTGGGGGCCGGGGACGCCGAGGCTTCCGTCCTTCCAGCAGAGGCCCAGCCAAGGCTGCTTGTACTGCGCGGCCAAAAGCGTAACGTCGAATATCCGCTCTATGAGGGGCAGAATTTCATCGGGCGGGCCGACGAAAAACCGGTGGACATTGACCTGGAAGATCAGGAGCCGCCCGACCGGGTCTGGTGTTCCCGCCAGCATTGCCTGATCGCTTTCCAGGAAGGCAAACTGACGATCGAAGACCTAAACAGCGCAAACGGCACGTTTGTCAACCGCTCGCGCATTTATCCGGGCAAAAGTCAACCATTAAGCGTTAACGACGTGATACAAATCGGCAACGTGCAATTGCGCGTGATTGTTTAATGGTCCACAAATCGTGATTCGCCAGCGCTAACGCAACCGGGATCGTCGGTCATAGGTTCCAACCCGTGGACGCGCGGACACACGGAGAAAACAGTCCTCCCCTGATGGTACAAACGTGCGGCCGTTGCTCTCGAATCAATCCCGCCGAAGCGGCCTATTGTTACCACGATGGCACGCTCCTGGCCGATGGCGGTCGCGCCGGCGGCGCTGCCAAACCCGATAAGAACACCTTCGATTCCCCCTTCATTTTCCCCGGCGGGCGGGCTGCCCGAGACTTCGACGAATTGGCGCTGGGCTGTCAGTCTGATTGGTCGACAGCGCGGGATCTGCTCGTCGACGGGCGCTTGGAATCGTTCCTGGGCGGCCTCGGTCGTGCCGACCTGGCTCTGGGAGCACGCGAGGCCGCCTTCTATCCCGATCCCGACCGGGGCCTGGACCAGTTCCTCGCCCGCCTTCCCACGCGGGTCCTGGAGCCGCCGCGGCTTCGCGTCAATCCCGCCGAAGTAAGTCTTGGAGTGGTGCATGTCGGCCAGGAGCGCCGCTTCGAGGTACATCTGGAAAACCAAGGCATGCGCCTCTTGTACGGGTCCGTAAACTGTGAAGAGTGTCCGTGGCTCAGTCTAGGAGACTCAACCAGCGGGGGGCGAAGGCTCTTTCAGTTCCAAGCGGAAAAGATTTTTCCCGTGCACCTCCTCGGCAAATGCCTTCGGGCGAGCCACAAGGCGCTTGAAGGACGCTTGACAATCGAGTCCAACGGGGGCTCGGCGACGGTGCTCGTTCGGGTGGACGTGCCCGTGCAACCGTTCACCGAAGGTGTTTTGGCCGGATCCAACAGCCCGCGGCAAATTGCCGAGAAGGCCAAGGCCGCTCCGAAAGAGGCCGTCAAGCTGTTCGAAAACGGCGCGGTGGCTCGCTGGTATGATTCCAACGGTTGGACCTACCCCATTGCCGGCCCAGTGGCGAAAGGGCTTGCGGCGGTCCAACAATACTTCGAAGCCCTCGGTCTGACGCCCCCTCCAAAAGTCGAAATCCGTGAACCGGAAGTGACCTTACAGGGGAAACCCGGCCAGGCTCTTCGGCATTACCTCGAGATGTATACGGACGAGAACCGCCCCATCTACGCGCATGCGGCGACCGATCAAATTTGGTTAAAGATCGGTCGCTCAAGGCCTCAGGGCCGGACCGTAAGGATCTCGCTGAAAGTGGCCAGCGTTCCTGAGCGGCCTGGTGAAATCCTTAATGCAACAGTGGTTGTGCGGGCCAACGGGAATCAGCGCTTTTACATTCCTGTTACTTTGCTGATAAAAGGAAGCTCCAATTCACCATCGGGAAATGGCGCCCAAAACTGGGTCGAGTCACGGCGTCTGCCGGTTTGGCGATGGCTCCAACGGTTTTGGCCTTGGTGATATTACGACGAATAAAGGAATGACTACGGCAGGGTGGGGATAAATCTATCGATTTGTCTAAATCCCAAACTCCGGTTATCCTCAATGAGGAAGAACCTGGCGAGCCCGGTTGCGTAAGCACCGGGAGTACACTGAGCGCTTACACAACCGGGCTAACTGAATTGTTCGTGTCCAGGGACCCCAAGGACGCTGTTAATGCCGCTGGTGATTCGTTGTCCGCATTGTTCTCAGGCGATGCAAGTGCCTGACAATTCGGCCGGCAAGCAAGTGCTGTGTCCGAAGTGCAAACGGGCCATGCTGATTGGCTCCGCGCCCGCGCGCCAGCCCGTGGCTGCGGGGGTCGCTGCATCGACCGCCACTGCGGCGAAACCCCCGGCGCCGGCCGTCTCAAGTCCCCTAAAGTCTACCCCGGCGCCTCGGTCGAATTCTGCTAAACCGGCAAGCCCTCCTTCCCCTGTGCCCACCGCTCCAAGGTCGAATGCACGGGTCGAGTCCGTTCCACCCGTATCGGCGCCCAACGTTTGCCCGGCCTGCAAGGCGACTTTGTTGCCCGCGGCCATCGCCTGCATGGATTGTGGTTACCTTTTGCAGAATGAGGGCAGTTCACCGGAAATCGACGGGCCGCCCAATCTGTGCACCAACCCGGCTTGTGGCGTTGCCAACCCGCAAGGTGAACGCACCTGCCAGCGCTGCGGCAACCCATTGCCGACTCCGCCCGGGACCGTGCTTCATGGCCGCTATCGCATTGAGAAGTTGTTGGCCATCGGCGGCTTTGGCGCCGTCTACCTGGCTAGCGACCAGCGTCAAAACAATCGCCAAGTCGCCATCAAGGACATGATCTGCGCCGATCCCACCGAGTTTGCGATTCGCCTGAACTTCTTCCGGCGTGAAGCGGAGATCTTGAGGCTCCTGCAGAAATCGCCCGTCGTCCCTCAGTTTTACGACTTGATCGAGCAAGGACAGACGGCGCACTTGGTAATGGAATACATCCCCGGCCAAGACCTTCTCAAGTTGCTTGAAACCAACGGCAACAAACCATTCCCGGTCAACCTGGCGATCGAGTGGGGCAAAAGCATTTGCGACGTGTTGACGCAGATGCATCGCCAATCGCCGCCCCTGGTGCACCGCGATCTCAAGCCCGACAACATCATGCTGCTCGAAGACGGGCGTTCCATAAGGATGATCGACTTCGGAACGGCCCGCGATCTGGGCCGCACCTCCAAGGACCGGGTTTCGGCGAAAACCCGCGTTTACACCGAGGGCTATGCCCCGCCCGAGCAAATCATCGGCAAGCCTGAGCCGCGCAGCGATCTCTTCGCCTTGGCCGGGACGCTTTACCACCTGGTAAGTGGCAAATCCCCCGAAGGATTCTACACGGCCCGCGAACTGGAGGAGCAACTCAAGGACCCGACCGGTCCTTTCCCACCCGCGGAGCGCTGGTTTTACGAATTATTGAAGATCAATCTGGCCGAAGATGTGAAGGATCGTTATTTCTCCGCCCGGGAAATCAAGGCGGACCTGGAGCAACGGCGCGTCACCAAGGAAACGCCTTGCCGGCAATGTGGGCAAATCAATCCGGTTCGCACGCCGTATTGCTCGCGCTGTGCCGCGCCATTGACTGATCCGGCGCCGCCCTGCTCGCATTGTGGCAAGGTCACCCGCATGGGCAGCCGCTATTGCATCCATTGCGGCAACTCCCTCCGGTAGGCGCTGGTCCCGAAAGGTCCCGCTTGCCGAGCGGGATCTGGCCGGTGCAAGGTCCCGTCCGGCAGACGGGACCTATTCAGCCTCACCGAAAAAAAGCGACAAGGGCTGCCAGAATCCTTAGGTGCATGCGATGACAACCCCTTCAGACGCTGGCTCTGGCAAGACCGGAGGGTTGCTGGCCCGCTTGCGAGGCATGATGCAAGCGCTTACCGCCAGCGAGGCTCGTCCGTCCAAGGAGATCGTGCCTACCTGGGATAAAACAGAACCCTTTCCGATCGCGATGGCTTCTGAAGTGGACGCACATCCACCGGTCGCTACGCCCGATAAGGGGTTGGAACAAAATCCCCCGAGGGCTTTGCCTGTTCCTGTGGCCGATTCACCTTCTGGCGTTCAGGGCGATTCTGCCGTCGGGGTTGCGTCTCTCGAATTTGACGCCTCTTTTCCCCTCTCCGTAGCTTCGGGGCTCAAGGGCGGGGGTGAGGGTGACAAGGTACCCGCCGATACTGTTCCCCTCACCCCTGCCCTCTCCCCCGAATACGGGGGAGACGGCGTCCACCAGGAGCCGACAAAATCGGGTGAAGCATTTGGCGCCAAGCCTGCAGCCCTTCAGGAGAACGCTGGCGGACCTGCGATTCCCACGGAGCGACCGACACCGCCAACCGCAAGCGACGCGCCCGTTGTCGAACAGGAGCCCGTTCCGGTGCGCTATTGTCCTGCTTGTCAAGCGGTTCGCGGCAAGGATTCCTATTGCGACAACTGCGGGTATCTTTTTCCTCCTGAGGACAATCCGAGGCCTGAGGGTGCTGTCTTGGCGCCACAGAATCTTGGAAGCAGGTTGAGGGAGCGCTATGAGTTAACCGTCAAACTGAGCGAACGATGTGGCGTCGAGCGCTTTCGAGGCCTGGATCACAATGCGGCGTCCGAGCGGCCATCGCCTGTTGTCATTGTCCGCATGGCTGCGCCGCCCCTTGTGGAACGGCCAGCTGAATACCCGCGGGAAAGCGACAAGCCCTTTCTCGCCGAAAAGGTGGTCGACTCGCTCAGCGAGTCGGTGCCGCTCGCTGAGCAAGCAACCCATTCTCCGAAGGAAGCGGCTCTCGAAGATGAAGTCCTGCCCGGTCTCGATACGCCGCCGTCGGGAACGGCTATTACGCAGAGCATAGCGCCCGCCCCAGGATGGCCCAGTGTCGGTTGGGAGCGCAACCTTCTGGAAATAATCAGTCATTCCGCCTTTCCGAAGATTATTGACTCGTTTAATGAAGGCGGCTTCGAGTATCTCGTCGAGGAAATGCCTGTCGGCCGCTCGCTTTGGGATGCCTGGGACGACCCGGAGGCGACGGCGGAACAGCGCTTTGGCTGGCTCAAGCAGATCGCCGAGGCACTTAACGCCCTTCATTTGGGCAGGGCCATTTTGGAGGCGCTGCGGCCCGACATCGTCATTGTCAACGAGGCCGGCCAAGCGCGCTTCACTGACCTGTCCGATTTGCTGCCTGTCCCGCTGCCCCCGGACGTTCCTCTGCGGGCTACTTTTTACACCGCGCCGGAATTGATTCACGCCGGCAATGAAGTGGATGCCCGTGCCGATCTCTACAGCTTTGGGGCCATGCTCTACGCCTTGCACGTTGGCCGGGAATTGGGGGACATGGACTTCGAGCGACCGGGTCTTCCCAAGCCTTTTATCCCGCGTTTCCCGGATATCCATCCACTATTCGGCCGGCTCGTCAGCAAGACCTTTCGCCGAGAAGTCAGAAGCCGTTTTCCAACCGAGGAGGCGGCGAAAGACGATCCCACCGGTTTCACCGAATTGATCATGGCCCTCGAAGTCGCCCAGCAAACCTTTGACAATGTTCGTCTGGAGATCGCCGCCTGGACGACGACCGGCATGGTTCGCTCCGGCAATGAGGATGCTTTCGCCTTGATGCATGCGGCCGAATCGCGTCAAAACACTCTGCAAGAATCCGCTCTGGTATTGCTCGCGGACGGAATGGGCGGCTATGAGGCAGGTGAGGTGGCCGCAGCCCTGGCTATCCACTCCCTGCGCCAACACCTTCTGGAGCAGCCGCCTTTCAATCGTCTGGCCGGCAATGATCCCAATCCCAGCGAATCCTTGCAACAAGTTGACCGCCCGGTTGCCGAGTTCGACATCGAATCGTGCAAACGATCGATTCTCGCCGCTCTCAAAAACGCCAACAAGGAAGTGTACAACGCCTCGCGCAATGGCGTCGGCAAACGCGGCATGGGTTGCACAGCCGAGGCCGTCTACGTCACCGGCAGGCATGTCATCGTCGGCCACGTGGGGGATAGCCGGACTTACCATCTGCACGAAGGCCGGCTAATCCAATTGACGCGCGACCATACGCTCGTCGGCCGGCTTGTGGAGCTGGGCACCTTGACCCCGGAGGAAGCGGAAAACCATCCGCGAAAAAACGAATTGCAGCAGGCGATCGGCGGCCGGTCCGATATCGAGCCCGGCATTTATCACGGCCGGATGAAGCCGGGCGATTGGGTTGTCGTCTGTTCGGACGGCGTCACGAACCATGTGAACAACAGGATGCTCAAAGAGATGCTACAAAGCGAGGCCACGTCGGCCGAAATGGCTGCCCGGCGTCTGGTCAATCTTGTCAATGTTGAAGGGGCGACGGACAATGCCACGGTCGTTGTCGTTCGCGCAACCTAGTGCCAGGGCACCCATGATTTGAGGGGTTTGCAGGGCGCGCTTAGCCCATGGCCGAGGCATGACGATGCTCTCGATTGGTGGCCGCGCTTCGGTCGCGACGAGATCGCACGCCCATGGACAGGTCTCAAGGGCATTCGTGTCAATCCCTTTGCAGGCCCAGCGTGTGAAGAAGGAGCCGATAGCATCAATGAGGTGCAGAGGACGGGTGGTCTCCCCGCGAAGACAGGGACTCAGCGCAAACGGGCCGGAAGGGGGGGGTGTCCGGGGTGTGACATGAGACGAATCCGGCCGGCCCGCACAGGTATACTATCCTTCTGTCCACTATGTGGCAAGCCCCGATTAGTGAACTCGCAAAAAGGGAGTTACTAATCGACCCTTCAATTCAAAGGTGTCGAAGCACTAGAGAGTTTATCGCAAAGCCTTGGGTCTTTGCGCCTCTTTGGTCTGGAACCGTAGAGTGACATTGCCCAGTTCAATGCGATCGCCGTCCTTCAGGTCGCAGCTCAAAGTGACGGCATCGCCGTTAACGCGTGTGTACTCCGGCGGCGCGTCGTGATTGAGGAGGAGAAATCGATTGCCTTTGCGTTCAATAAGGGCATGCTGCCTTTCGACGCGCATATCCCGAAACAGCGCGATATCGGCACGTTCATCTCGCCCCAGCAGGTTTAAAGGCTTCTCCAACGGATATTCGCGCCCTTCCTGCCAACCGCGCAACACTTTGACCGAAGCCGGTTGAAAAACTGCTCTCACCAAGGCCGAAAGTGTTCCAATGCAGGCGCCGAGGATGACCAATCCCAAGGCACTCCAAACCGCCGCCGAGCCGGATTGGTTTTTCGCTTTGTCGTAGAAGAGGCTGAACAAGATCCCGCCCAGGAAGCCGCCCAGAGCGCCTCCCGCAAGGCCGTACGTAAATTTGCCCATCGAACGCGACGCAATCCCCTCGCTGGCACCAACTGCCAGGCCAAGCAACATCCAGCCCAGCCCGCGCGCGAAAACCGTGAGAAGCAGTTCTTTAGTGCCGCGAACCGCACCGATCCATTCAACGAGCTTGAAGTTGACGGTGTCCCCCACCCACATGCCCATGGCTCCCCCCACCGCGCCCAGCACGGCGCCATAGGAAGCCAGCCGGCAAAAACGGACAAGAGATCGGTCGCGGATCGCATCGACGCTCACCACGAAATAGCCGATTACGCCCCCGATGCAGGCCCCGCCCAACAAGAGCTGAATGCCGACCTGGTTCTGCGAGGCGCTTTTGTCCCCGAACACCGCAAATAGCATCCAGCCGAGCAACCCGCCCAGGGCCCCGAAAACACCGTTAAAGTAAATGCGATCAAAAAGCGGCATTGTTTTGCGACCATTCGCTCAATGTGAAATGACTGTAATCTCCTGCTAAAACTCCAATGGTTCAAGAAGCGCAGTGGCATGGACGAAGACTTTGCCGTCCCCCATTCGCCCGGTACGCGCGGCTCGAATTATGCGGTCCGCCACTTTCTCCGCCTCTTTGTCCGGCACCCAGACGCTGATCTCCACTTTAGGAAGAAAAGCCATGCTGTACTCGCTGCCGACGTATTTGTTCAAATAGCCCTTTTGCCGGCTATACCCCTTGGCCTCGCGCACGACGCAAGTGGAGACCCCCAATTCAACAACAGCCTTCAAGACCGCTTCGGCGAGGAACGGTTTGACGACGATGGTGAGTTGTTTCATGGCTGACCTTATGGCTCGCATGGCTTGCGTTTCGCGCCCGCTCGGCGCCGCACGGGCGCGAAACGCAAGCCATGCAGGCCCGAAACGGCAAGCGCGTCAAAACCATCCGCCCGTTATCGGCAGGGTCTGTCCTGTAATATACGCACTCTCCTCGCAAGCGAAAAACAAAACCGCGTGAGCCACTTCCTCGGGCCGGCCGACCCGGCCGACCGGAATCTGCTTCTCATACTCGGCCAGAACTTCCGGCTTAAGGCCCGTGAGCATGGGTGTTTGAATCACACCGGGAGCCACGGCGTTGACCGTGATGCCTCGACGAGCGAGTTCCTTTGCCTGGACTTTGGTCAAGGCAATAACCCCGGCCTTGGCGGCGGCATAATTGGCCTGACCGTGAAAACCTACAATGCCCGCAATGGAGGCCACATTTACAATCCGTCCGCCGTCCCGCAGAATCTCCGCTCCCAACTTGGAGCAGTAGAAGACGCCGTCTAGGTTGGTCTGAATAACGCCTTGCCAGTCGTCCACGGTCATGCGTTTCATGGTGCGGTCGCGCAGGATGCCGGCGTTGTTGACCAGGATATCAAGCCCGCCTGCCGCGGCCGAAGCGCGTTTCATGAGCGTTTCCACGGAGTCGTAGCGGCGGACATCGGCGTCCAGAATATGGATGGTCACGTTGTACGATCTGAGCCGCCCGGCCGTTTCCTCGGCGTCCTTACGATTAACGCCGTCGGGATCCTCGAAGTAATTGACGATGCATGTCGCCCCCGCTCGGGCGAACGCTTCGAGAATGACAGCGCCCATGCCGCGGGAACTGCCGGTCACGAGAGCGACCTTGCCGGGAAAGCGATAATCCACCATGTCAAACCCGGGTCTGGAAGTACTGGGTGTAAAAGTGCCGATGACCAATGCACGTTAAACCGACTGCGCAACCAGCCTAACTGTCGTGATTGGCTACGTATAAACTACCTTGGTTGTACGTGCGAACCAACTGCAAACGAAAAGGACGTAACACCTGATGTAACAATGGCGGCCTAGGCAGGCCAGGCAAAAAGAGGGAAGTCTCGCCGCCCGGCCGCCATTTCTTCGAGACGCCACGGAGACTGGGGCAATGGCACGACGACCTACCGCAAAGAAAATCCCGAACAAGCCGCCGAAGCCCGCGAAGAGTACCGTCACGGGCACTTTGCTTTCCAAAGACACTGTAAACTTCGATGCGATTCTCCTCGCAGCCACCGAACGGAGGCGGACCTGGGAATCCAATAAGGACGAAATCGAAAAAGAGCAGCAAGAGCTCAAAAACCTTTGGAGCTTATTCGAGTATGTCACCCGGGAAGTCCATGATCGGCTGAAAGCGGAAGTAGGGCGATCGCTTACCAAAGGCGCATTTGCCCACTCCTTAGCAGTCCACGTATTAGCGCTCGGCCAGCAACTCGTAAAATGCGCGCTCGCTGAAAGGGTTAATTCCCTTTCCGTCGAGGCTGAAGGGCCACTTGCCTACAGTGCCGGTCTTTTGCAGCTCGCATGCACAATCCAACATCCCGAGAAGTGGACGCGCACGCCAATAGAATTCCTCGATTTAGAATACCGAATTGTTGCAGCCTTAGATGAACCAAACCTGGCCCATGTCTGTGGGATTTGGCTAAACGAAGTTCGAAAGGAGATTGCCGGTGGCCTAGAGGCGAGAATCGGCGATTCTATCATCAAAACCAAGCCCGGCGATCCGGGAACTCACCATTCTGAGTGCTTTAGAAGCGTAGTCTGGTTTGGCACCAGTCACTCATTCACACCAATGCAGGCGGCGGCGGTAAGGATTCTGTGGGAAGAGTGGGAGAAAGGCACGCCCGAAGTAAGCCAGGGGCTGCTTCAAGAGTTGGGGGAATTTGATAGTCGGATGCCCCACCTATTCAAGAACCATCGAGCTTGGGGAACCATGATTATCAAAGGACAAACAAGAGGCACATACCAGCTAAAAGGACCTGCTTGAATCCGTCCGCCTTTTTGTACTTCTTTTTTGTTTTCTACAGTCTTACCTACAATCCTACTACACCCCCTCTGCATAATAGTCATATCTGTTTTTGCGGAGGATTCTTGTGTGGAAAAGCTGTTGGTCAACTTAGCTGGCCTAGCGACTAGGGTCAAACTTCCTCGCGATTGGCTTCGCGCCGAAGCAGTCGCCGGCCGCATTCCCTGCTTGAAAGTGAAGCGAAAGCTCCTCTTTTCTCCTATTGCGGTCGAAAAAGTCTTGGCGGAACGAGCAGCCAATACTATGGAGGCGTTGCCCTGCGCGTAATGAACATGAACAACGTGCATGTTATTCAGCCAACCGCCGTCTACGACTTGGTAACCGGGCGCGCTGCCCTAGGGCTCGCTAAGGGCTGCCTACCCCGAGAAATTCGTTTAGGCCGGCTTCGGGCCTCAAAGCGCGCCGGGAAGATTTTCATTCTCGGTGAGTTCCTTCTCGAATGGCTCCAGGACGCTGAAATCACTCGCTACAGACGGCCACTGCAAGAACAAAATGGCGCCAAGAAGCAGTCAACAGCATCAAGTGAAGTCACCCAAGGCTGCACCATCACGCGCAGCTAGAAACACGACCCCCGTCGATTCCCCGCCAACCAGGTCAAGGTGAACCAGGGTACCACTCCCGCTTTCCGGGAGCAGGTGGTGGATTTTCATGGACTCAGTAACCGCCAAAACAAACGGCACTTCCCACCAATACGAAGCAGGAGCAGGGCATGCCCTATCCGTTCAAGAGCAAAATATACCTGCGGTCCTTAAGGCCGTTCCCCAGTGGCTTGTCTGGAAATACACGGAAGTAATCGACGAGGAAACCGGCGAAACCTATTTTACCAAACCACCGCTGAATGCTCGCGGGGGCGCTGGAAGCAGCACGAAACCCAAGACTTGGTCAACCTTCGAAACAGCCTTGGCTGCGATGAAGGACAAGCGGCTAAGTGGCATCGGATTTGTCCTTCATGCCAAGCCCGAGGAGCTGGTTCGCTTGGTAGGGATCGACCTGGACCACTGTCGGGATCCGCAAACTGGAGCGATTTCGGAATGGGCCAGAGAAATTATTGACCGCATCACCAGTTATACCGAGGTTTCCCCTTCGGGGTGTGGCGTTCGAATTTTCCTGCGCGGCAAGCTTCCTTCGTTCGGCCGCAAGAAGGGCGATTACGAGAACTACGAAAATGGCCGCTACGTGACTGTCACCGGCCATCATGTCGAAGGAACGCCTTTAACTATTGAACATCGACAGGCAGAGCTTGACGAAATTCACAAAGCCATTTTTGGCGAAGCAATAAAAGCGTCCCAACAAGGGCCGGCAAATAACGGTGGGAGCATAGAAATCGACCTGGACGATGCGGAGATTATTCGGAAAGCCTTCAAAGCTAAGAATGGCAGCAAGTTCAAGGCCCTTTGGGAAGGGGATACGTCGGGCTATTTGTCTCCCTCGGAAGCCGATTTAGCCCTGTGCAATTACCTGGCTTTCTGGTGCCGAGACTCTGACCGGGTAGATGTCCTGTTCCGCCAAAGCGGCTTGGTCCGGCCGAAATGGAACCGCGACGATTACCGAGACAAGACCCTTCGGCTAGCAACAGAAGGCCGCACAACCTTTTATGAACCACGGCGAAAGAGGATTTCCATCCAGGGCGCCAACGGTCATAACAAACCGAAGCTCGCAAATGGCGAAGCCAGCCAACAAGCGGCTTCTTTGCCATCGAATAAAACAGAACAAATAGCCGATGGCGAATCGTCCGATGACGTCATTGAACACCTTCTGAGCCGGGCAGCAACCAATCCGAATGAAGTAATCGACTTAGTTTTGGAAAAGCACTTGCCCGCGATCGCCGCTTTGGTGGCAGAAGCACCTGGGAAATTAGAAACCTTCTTCCGGCGACTCCAGGATGCGGGAGCCAAGACGGGGGAACTTAATGGCCTTCGCCAGGCAGTCAACCGAGAACACAAGCGATTAAGGAAAGAGCAGAAAGCCAAGGCACGAGAGAATAAGCAGGGCGCCTTCCGCCAAGAAGCAGACTCCTTCAGCAATTACAAGGAAGAGGAGATCGACTGCGGGGAAGACGGCACGAGAACCGCAAAGATAGGCGTTCCCGTCCAGATGATTGCAGACAAGCTTGAAGAGCAAACCCAAGGCTGGCCCAAAAGAGTTGGCAATCTGCTTTTTGCCTGCACAGAGGAATACAAGCCGCAATGGTTAGAATCGCCTCCGGCTACCTTCGCCTGGATCGCTGGCCAATTGCCCGACGGCGGCAATAACCGGCTTCAATGGGCATCCGGCGAAGACAAAATAACCGAGTCCCAATTTCACGCTTATTTAAGCCAGTGCGCGGAAAGCTTTGACGCGCTGGAGCTTTTCCCCCATTACCCATTGCTTTCCCGTTGTTACTACATGCATCCCAAACCGACCGGGGGCGATGGAGTACACTTGGCTGATCTCCTAAGACGCTTCAACTCTGCGAGCGATATTGACGGCGACCTGCTCAAGGCTTGTTTTCTGTCGCCTTTCTGGGGAGGCCCTCCTGGGAAAAAACCTGCGTTCCTGTTCAAAGGGGTAGACGGCGATCCAGATGGGGGCCGTGGCGCAGGCAAATCAACGGTGGCCCAAATGATCGGACGACTCCGCAACGGGCACATCGATCTGTCAACAAATGAACCGATGGAGAAGGTAATAACTCGCCTTCTATCCCCTGACGCAATGGAGCGGGGAATCGTCCTCTTGGACAATATCAAGAGTCTCAAGTTTTCATGGGCGGAGCTTGAAGGGCTCATTACTTCGGACAGCATTTCCGGTCATCGGCTCTACCACGGAGAGGGCCGCCGACCTAACAACCTCACCTACTTCCTGACCTTGAATGGCGCATGCCTGAGTAAGGACATGGCGCAGCGCTGCGTCATCATCGAAATCAAGCGGCCGAAATTCAGCGCTACATGGGAAGAGGAAGTTATTGCCTACATCGAGGAAAACCGCTGGGCGATCATTGGCGACATATTGGCGGAGTTGCGAAGAAAGGTAGATCCGCTGAACAGGTTTTCTCGTTGGGGCTCGTGGGAGCAGGCAGTCCTATCCAAAGTGGCGGAGCCGGCGGATTGCCAAAAAGTCATGCTCGAACGCCAAGAGGTAGCTGACGAGGACGCCGCGGAGACTGCGAACGTAAAGGAAATGTTTAAAGCGAAGATTCGACAGTACGGGCACAATCCAGATCACGCTTGCGTATTTATTCCAACGAAGATGGCGGCAGATTGGGTGGGTGAGGCGACTAACGAAAAGAAAGCAACAAATAAGCAGAGTTCCTATTTAAGCACGCTCACAATTCCGGAGTTGCGCAAGGGCGCTGATGAAACAGGAAATCGAGGCTGGACTTGGACGGGCACCGAGGCCACAGGAGGGGGAAAGCGCGTCCAAGTGTGCTCTTACTGACGATACTGACGGTTGTTTTACATTCTATATGTTCGGAAAAAGCAAAAAAAAGTTGGCACCCATAATGAAGTGAATTTTAGTAGACCAGGAGGTAACAAAGGGAATTAACCGTTAGTACCGTCAGTGACATTTATGGAACAAGCCAGTGGCGAACCAGCAAACAATAGCCTTGCCCGCTTCCAAACCTCGCGAAGAGACGGTATGACCGCATTGCAACGCAAGGGCGTTCAAGACTTCTTGACTGAGCTTTGCCAAAGGGGCAAAGGAACATTCCGGAGGCGCATGACGCCGAGACCTGTCTGCCGAGCTTCGAGACAAGCTTTCTGGTTGGCCCAGGTTAGTAGCCTTGTCGAGGGTGGATATTACTTTTCACACCAAGTAGATCCTGAAAATGACTGCCTTCGCGCCTCTGCAATCGTGACCAAGCACGGGATGCAGTCTTGCACTTTCCGCTGGGGCCGGTGCGCCCCCGCTCTGGCTCAAAAGTCAGAGGAAAGACAGGATAATAGAGAACAAGAGAAGAGTTGAAAACAATCGTAGGCGAAAAGGGGCGGGCTGCGGGATACCCCGGCGCGTTCCGCACAATCTGCGGCCTTACTTTGCCTGCGAATCCCCCGTTTTGGTCAACAATTCAAACTGATACGCTACCTCCGCGAAGGCAGCGTATCAGTATGGAGAATCAGTATGCAAATACAAATTCCATCACTTTCCTGCACACGTTGCGGCCACGACTGGGTCCCGCGCCACTCCAACACTCCACTAAAATGCCCCGGCTGTAACTCGCCCTACTGGAATCGACCCCGCCGCGTCAAAGTACCGGACTCCAGTAGTTTGAACCCATCCCCGGCTACCACCGACATTGACCGCCAACCAAACCCTTCGCCACAGCCATCTCTCTGCGGACGCTGCCAAAGAGACGGCCCTAGAACGAATTGCGTCAACTGCGCTGAACTTAACACGAAGCACTGAGCCGCCAAATGTAACATTCCGTTACATTTGCCCAAATTGGACACCGTGTCTGATTTCAAATCGGCAACCATTGCCCATTTGCCAAAGTTCAAAATCGGGAAAAATTATGGGAGGGGAACGTCACCAGGGATACCAGCCGCTTGGGGGCCTGCCGGGGGAGCTAGAACCGACGCTAACTCCCTACGGCATATAGACTTACGTGTCTCACTGAGGAGTAAGAGGAAATGAGATAGCAACGAGACCTAAATCATTTAGCATATACGCTTTACGTCATCTCTCAAGCCGATAGCCAATTTATATTATTGACATATCTTATTACTCCAATTGCGTTTGAGGCATTATTAGCTGAGTTCCTGTCTTGTCTATATCATATCCATACATACTGATTAACTTGTATACTAAACCAATTGTCCGACTTGTCTTTTCGCTTTTATCCGCTTGGTTGTTTTCCGTTTAGCTGCATAGGTTTACGGAACAATCTGAGATTATTTCCTCTCACCTGACTGGTTTCCTTCCCTACGTTTGCTCAGCTGGCGGATTGTCCGACAGCAAAAAAGCGGTCTCGCAAAGCGCCGCTAACGCAATGCGAGACCTAGGCAAACCTGATCGGAGGTCTACCGTAATGGCCGATTCTATCACTTCGCGCACGTTGGAACTATGTTCCACCATTCAAGACACACTGGACAATTGGATTGAGTTAGGCGCTTGCTTTGACAAGCTTGCCTGCGCGTGGATCAGTGAGCAAGAGGGCAAACCGGTTTCCAGGCGTGACACACTTCGCAAGCGCGAAAAGACGAAAACGCAAGGCCTGCGCAAGCGCGCCATTGCTCACCTGGAAGCGCTGGTGGTTAAGACCGGGTTTGATGCGCGGCAGATCGGCAAGGCGCTTCAATACCACGCGCTGGAGCAATCCGCCGGTTGGATTGGGCAGCTCAAGAGCGAGGGCAAAGCGCGTGAACTAAAAGCGCTTGCCAAGTGGCATTGGGAAGGATGCAAGCTAACCAGGGATGGGGAACGGAGTCTAAAGGCAATTCACCAAGCAATTGCGGACATAGGCCTAGAACGAGCAACAGCCAAGCAAATCCGAGAGATTGTCCAATCCGTCTTAGGACGCCAAGCCAAGCCTAAGAATACGGCTAGGGCAGCGGCAGCGGCATTCTTTGCCGCGATAGAGGGAACGGACAACCAACCGGCCGCCGATAGGGACGACGTGGCCAAGTGGCTTGACATTCTCCTCGTTGAATCCCCAATAGCCGCTGAGATCATAACCGCGGCTTGTGAGCGGTACATAGACTCCCTGACTGCCACTAGCGAACCAATGGCCAAAGTGGCCTAGGTCGGTTTTGAAACAATTGGTTCAAAACCACAAAGGGCAAGTGCTATCCAGCGCTTGCCCTTTTCTCGTTTCTGGACAAGTGCGAGGGCGATTGCTGGTAGCGCAGCAATCGCCCTCTTGCTTTCCAGGCTATGCGATTTGCTAGTCGGCAAGATCGGAATGAGAACGGCAAGGGAGGATTGATCCAATGGCAGCATTAGAACGGCAATTGGTGCGCGTGCGAAAACGATTGGAAGGCGCAAAGCTATATGCCGGCTTTAGTGGCAATGGACAAGCGCTTGATCTAGTGGCGCGCCTGGAGCGCGCTTACTGGCGTCTGGAGCGCTTGATTGACCGCGTGCAAAGGCGGGTGGCCTAATGAACAAGAGCTGCCTGCGCAATTACTGGTACATGCTCGAAAGATGCGGCCGGCTATTGGGTCATGATGATAAAGGCGCGTCGATCTTTGTCTTGGACGGCAAGGTTTGGGCGCGTCGGGATGAACAGCATATCAGCCTGTTAGGCGATTACTTCTTACACCTGGCGCTTGTGAGGCAAGGTGTTCGCAAGCTTATTCGTGTGCCGGTGGGGGATTCACGATGACAGCGAATTACTTAGACAGTTTGATCGAACAATTGGGCGACGATTGCAAGGCGCTTGTGGCCAAAGTGTATCGTGATCGCAGGTGGATAGTGACCGCTTTCCGTGATCGTGGGCAGTTGATGTGGTGTATTGGCTCTGCCGGCAATCCGGCTGTTCTGTACGGCACCGATCTAATTGGGTTGTGCCAAACAGCGCTTAAGTAAGCTTCAATTCAACAAGTTGTCAATTCAACCGTGAGCCCCCGGCGCCAATCGCGCTGGGGGCTTTTCCTTTTCCACAAGGAGATTGAGCAATGCTAACCGCCATTGCAAACGTGCATCGGCACAAGTTGCCGCGCCCTGGAGCGATTGTCACGGTGCGCGATCGGCCCCTGGGAATCGGCCGTCGTTATCGCCGGTTCATTGTCGAAAGCTATCCGCTATCCGACGCGGCCGATCAGCGCTATGCGCGCGGGATTCATACCTGCACCATCCGCGCCCTGGACAACGGCCAGCGCTTTAAGGTTTCCGGCATTTGGTGCGAAGAGGACTAGCTGTCAACTCAGCCGTTTCCCCCAGCTCACTTTGGCGCTGGGGGTTTTTCGTTTCTAACCAGGAGAAAGTGCATGACAACATTTCGCATTGCCGTCTGTGGCTATGAAGAAGGGGCTTCCGACAAGAAATCCACCCACGTCGAACTAACCGTCAACCATGACAAGAATCGCAAGATCGCCTACCTGAACGTCGGCCCGCTTCAAGTCGCGGAAGGCTGGGAGACCAGACACATCACCTTTGGAGGCAGAAGCCACCTCACCCTGGAAGCGATGCCGCGGCTCAACCGCAAGCGCCTGGACGCGCTCTTGGAGCAGGTGAAGTATCAAATCTCCGATAAGACCGGCCCGGCGTGGGACCTGCTCGAAGCGGTGCGGGCTGAAAACGGGCTGGTCCTGTGCCCTTACACCTACCAATCCAAGCTGATCGAGGTTTGCTAAGCCGAAACGCCCTGCGGGGCGTCTGCCAACGGTGGTTCGTTGGCACTGACGAAGGCAGCCAACAACGAAAGGAGGAGTGAATGAAAACGTTCAAAGTCCGGGTCATCGCGTCGGTTCCCTTGCGCTTCGAAGGCAATGCCGAAGTGCAAGCTCAGACGCGCGGCGAGGCGGAAGCCAAGATCAGGGCCATGTACGACAAGGACGAACTGGACCTGGAAAAGCTCCCGGCTGATTACGACCAGGGCGAGATCATCGAACTGCGCTGGGAAGAGGAAACTGATGGCAACGCCACGCCGGACGCGTTGGAGGTGTGCAAGGCGCTGATTGCCCTCCATGACGGCAATCCAAAAGCCTATGCCTATGACCCCGAACTGGGCGCGGTGGTAGATGAAGCCCGCGCCGCTATCGCCAAAGCCGAAAGGGGTGAAGCGTGAGACTCGGAGCAGAAGCGAAGATGGGATTCTATCCCATCGCCAACGAAGCGCTCGGCTTGCTCAGCCGGGCGTTTGTCGTTGATGGAGAGACCGCGATCCTTGATCCCTGTGCGGGCGAAGGCGCGGCTATCCGCTTTCTGGGGGAAGCGCTGGGCATTCCCCAGGAGCGCACCTACGCCATCGAACTGGCGGAGAATCGGGCTGTGACACTGGCCCAGAACCTGCCCCATGCCAAGCGCCTGGGGCCAGCCAGCTTCATGAGCACGCACATTAGTCCCAATAGTTTCGGCTTGGCCTGGGTTAATCCACCCTTTCAGGACGAGATCGGCGGCGGCAAGCGCGTCGAGTATTCGTTTCTGGCGCGGGCCACGCAATTGCTAGTCAAAGGCGGCGTCATGGCGTTTTTGATGCCCGAGCGCGCCCTGGGCTATGACGTCGAGCGCTTCTTTGTCCAGCACTATGAAAGCACCGTCAAGATGCCGTTGCCGGAAGAATGGCGAGCCTATGACGAGCTTCTCTTCGTCGGCAAGCGCCGGTCTGAGCCCGTCGATACCTGGGAAACGATTCCAACGCAGTCGCTTGAAGCGCCGGACAGGGAATGGATCATTCCAGCGGCCAAGGGGCCGCGCAACTTTGTCAAATCCGGGCCAACGCCAGCCGAACTGGAGCGCCTGCTGGCCAAGTCCCCGCTGAGCCGGGTATTCGACCCACCGAAAGAGAAACCGATCGGCCGGCCGCCTTTGCCATTGGGCAAGGGGCATCTCGCCTTGCTCTTAGCCTCGGGCCAACTCAACGGCATTGTGCCGTCGGATCCTCCGCATGTCGTGCGGGGCTCCTCGCAGAAGGAGCCGTATGTCTCGGAGTCCAAGAGCAACGAGAACGAGGATACGGGCACCGTCACGACAACTACGATCATGCGGGAAAAAGTGGTCCTGATTGTTCGGACCGTCGATTGTTCGGGGGAAATCCAAACTCTGGAAGGAGGCTGAGATGGAAGACGAATGGGGTAACGAAGAAGAGAATCGTCGCGTGGAATGTGACAACTGCGACTGGACCGGCACCGAGAACGACCTGGAAGACGGCTTAGCAGGCGTCTCGAACTTGTTTGAGCGCCTCGATGTTGGCAGCGAATTGCCCGCCGGGGAATGTCCGGAGTGCGGAGCGTTCGTTTATCTTGCCGATCAGGACAATCCCTACCGGCTGAAAGGCGGTGACTAATGGCGAAGGCAAAGAGATGGTATGCGCAGCCAGCTTGCAGCATGACCGGCGGCGCGGTGACCGTCAGGAAACGCATGCAGAATTGCCTGGAGAGCGATTGGGTTTGCTTTACACAAAAGCAAGAGCGCGGCTTACTTGACGAGACCCGGACGAAACTCATTGCCTTGCTGCCGGAGCTTGTCTGGGCTGCGGAGCTTCTCAACGCGGTCGCCATTCCCAACGAAAACACCGTGCCCATGGTCAAGCGCCAGCTTTGGCAAGCGGACAAGATCGTGCGGCGGGCCACAGACCTTCTTGCCAATGAACCGGAATTGCCGGTGAAAGGACGGAAATAACATGCCAACTGTTTGGGTCGTTTGGGAGTTTGACTACGACAACCCGGAGGAGAAGGAGTACAGCTTCGACACGGAAGCTGAACTCGATGCCTTTGTTCTTGGCATCACCGAGGCCGATCCGGACAACACCCATCACTCATTCTGCAAAGACGAGGAGGAAGTCAAAAAGTACATGAGCGACCGAGAACTCGATTATGAGTCGGAGGATGACTAAATGTACATCCGCTATCGCACGAAGGAAACGCAGGCACGCATGGAATGCGACCGCCTGGCCTACCACGGGCGGGATAACCGCCTACTGGTTCTATCCTGTCACGGTCCCCAACAAACCCTGCGTGGCTTGCAGGCGGTCTTGTGTAGTGACGCCAAAGTCAAAATCGACCTGCACCAGGATGACAACGAATACTCGTCTACCGCGCTTCTGAAGGACGGCTCGGGCTATCGCACCTATCGTAATCCGCTCTGCCAGGGCGTTTGGCAATTCCTGTGGGTCAGCAAGGACCCACAATTACTGGTCGCCGGCAAGCTCGCGCTGGGGCGGGCGCTCTTAACCGACCCGTTCACAACTCCGCTTCTGCCCGAATGGGTGCCGTATTTGGAGCGGGAACTGGAAGCCAACGGGCTGTTAGTCAATTTGAAAGGCGAGGGCTGCCCCTCGGCACTTCTGGCTGCCCAGAGCAAGGACCTAGACGCGCTAGTAACCCAAGGCATTCAAGGCGGCGACTTGAAGATCGGTTAACCCGCTGCTGCGTTGCGTAATCGCGGGAGTTCGCAGCCCCGCCGCGGCCTTTCGCCCCTAACCCCTCTTGGAGGACCCGATGCAAACGCTCGATGAATACCTGGATGCCTATGGGGGGCATCTAGCCCGGCGCTGCCGGGAACGGCTCAAGCCGTTGCACGACCCACAGGGCCAGCCGCATCCGCGTGTCAAGGATTTGCTCCGCCAACCTTTTGAGGCGCAGGTCCACGTCATCACCGGCGCAGCTAAATTATTAGAGAGGAGCAAAACCGCCTTCCTCATCTGCGAGATGGGGACTGGCAAGAGCCTCATGGGCATTGGCACGGTTCATGCCCATGCCGATGGCAAGCCGTATCGGGCGCTGGTCTTTTGTCCGGGCCAGCTCGTGGGCAAGTGGCAGCGCGAGATCCGCGAGACGCTGCCAAACGTGACAACCCAGGCCATTTCCAACTGGAAGGAGGCTGTAGCGCTACTGGCCAAGAAAGGCACAGCGCCCACGGTCGGGGAATGGTATGTGATTGCCCGCGACCGCGCCAAACTGGGGGCCAAATGGAGACCGGCGGTCATCAAGGCCCGCCGGCGCATCAAAACCCAGGACGGCCAAAGGGTGATGCGCGAAGTCAACACCTGCCCTACCTGTGGAATTGGCATCGCCGATGAGGAAGGCTTGCTCATCCCGCTGGAAATCCTGGAGCGTAAGCCGCATTACTGCGGGATTTGTAAAGGCCCGCTCTGGACCTACACGGCGGATCTGCGCCGCTGGGCGCCGGCGACGTTCATCCACAAGAAGCTTAAACGCTTCTTCGACTATCTCATCTGCGATGAAGCGCACGAGGAGAAGTCCCAGACTTCGGCGCAGGCCAACGCACTGGGCAGTCTGGCAGCGGCATCCAAGCGCACGCTGGCGCTGACCGGTACTTTGCTCGGGGGCTATTCCGAGCATGTCCGGCCTTTGCTCTTTCGGCTGTCGCCCCGGTCTGTGGTCCAGGAAGGATTTGATTGGTCCGACGCCATGAAGTTCGCCGAGCGCTATGGCCGGATCAAGACCACCATTCGGGAAAAGGAAAGCGAAGGCAGCCGCAATCGCCAAAGCCGAGGATCATCCTCCAAGACCAAGGCCATCGAGCCGGGCATCCTGCCGGGGTTGTTCGGCAATCATCTGCTCGATAAGGCCGTGTTTTTGCAACTGGAGCAAGTAGCTAGGGGGCTACCCAACTTGCAAGAGGAACTGATAGCCGTACCGATGGAGGAAGCGCAGGAGCAGGCTTACAAGGACCTGGAAAAGGACATGATGGGCGCGGTCCGGGAACTGGTAAGGCGCAATAACCGCCAGCTTCTGGGGTCCATGGTCAACAGCCTGCTCTATTACGGGGACACCTGCTATGCGACCTGGGAGCCTCTGGGCTATTACGAGGGCAAACGAGACGGTGAAGGGGCTTTCGTCACCGTTCACATCCCCAGCAAGCTATCCGCCGATGTCATCTATCCCAAGGAGCAAGCGCTCCTGGATCTGGTGAGAAAGGAGAAGCAAGCGGGCCGGCAGTGCTGGGTCTATGTCCAGATCACCGAGAAGCATGCTTTGCTCGATCGGCTGAGACAACTATTCGTGCGGCATGGCCTCCGGGTCGGGGTTCTCAAGGCCAACGTAGACCTGGCCAAGCGTGAGGAGTGGATCGCCAAGAACGGCAAAGGGGTCGATGTCGTCATCAGCCATCCCAAGCTGGTGGAGACGGGACTGGATCTCTTTGACAAAGGCGGCAACCACAACTTCTGCACGCTGATCTTCTACCAGACCGGCTACAACCTGTTCACGCTGCGCCAGGCATCGAGGCGGTCCTGGCGCATCGGGCAAGAGAAGGAATGCAAGGTCGTGTACTTCTATTACGAAGGCACGATGCAAGAGCGGGCGATGGGGCTGATGGGCCGAAAGCTGGCAGCGGCCGAGGCTATCGATGGCAAGTTCAGCTCCGAAGGACTGGCCGCGGCGGCGGAAGACGAAGGCAGCCTGGCAATGATGCTGGCCAAAAACTTAGTGGACAAGTTGGATGAGGATCCGGCGCTGGCGTGGGCCAAGACCGGAGCGATCGAAAGTACCATTCCCTTGGAGGAACCTATGGCAAAGAAGAAGTTTCCCAAGAATGCGGCCAAGCCCGAAGTGGCACAGGCAGCCAAGGCCGAGCCGGTGGAGGTTCTGCCGTTCGTGAAGCCCGTGCCGAAGCAGGAGACGGCAACAGTTGGCATGTCGAATCTGGCGGCGAAGTTGGCGAAGATCCGCATGGGACGAGCCCTCATGGCCGCCAAGTAAAGGAGGAAACCATGCCTAAAGCCTATGGCTATTGCCGCCTCTCTCGTGATCCCAAAGACAAAGAGATCAACGGCATCAAGACCCAGAAGCAAATGATCGAACGCTATTCCGAGTACCGCCTGAAGGATAAGTTTGAATGGGGCAGGTTCTATGTCGATGAAGGCGTTTCGGGCAACAAGGAACTGCGCTCTAGGCCGCAAGGATGCGGCCTGGACCTGGCGCTTAAAGAAGGCGATGCCGTCATCATTCCCAAGCTCGACAGGGGCTTCCGCAATCTGCGCGATATCCTCAATACCCTGGAAGTCTGGGAGAGGCGCGGCATCACCTTGCACCTTTTAGACGTTCAGGTCGATACGTCCACGGCCTCGGGACGGCTGTTCTTGCACATGATGGCCGCAATGGCGGAGTTCGAGAGGTCCCGGACCGTGGAAAGAATCCGCGAACGGGTCAACCTGCGTAAGTCGATGGGCCTTACCGGCAACGGCATGGCGCCTTATGGGTTCAAAAAGGCGATCGTCCATGGCAAGAAGGAAATCGTCAGGGATGACTGGATGCGCCATCTTGGCGGTCAAATTGTCGAGTGGCGCGCCAAGGGGTTCACCTTTGACGCGATCTACTGGCATTTGGTCAAGAAAGGATGTCGCCAACGGAATGGTAAGGAAATTAGCCGGAGCCTGATTTACAAATGGTTCCTCGGCGAGACGCAACTAAAGACGAAGGAATCAGTCACGAAGAGTGAATGATTCGGTTTTAGAGTCCGTCCCCGTCGAGCAAGTCGAGTCCGTTCCCCCGTCGAGCAATCCGACCCCGTTCCCCCGCCTGAACTGGCCAAGCTACTGGCCCGGTTCCGTAGGCTGTGCGCCAGTGCCGCTGAGGTGGCCTTGGAAGAAGGCCGGGTAGCACGGGAGTATCTGGCCCCATGGATCCGAGCAGCATTTGGCATGCACTCAGGCGCTTGCGCAAGTACAAGGCGATCATGGCGAACACCATAGGTCGATGATTGTTTCGCGGGCGAGAGGCGACGCTGCCGGCATCTGGGGAGAACAAGAGACCACGAGCAAGCGCAACATGACCCCAACCTGCCAATGTTGTTAGCAGGCTGGGGAGCCGAGAGTCGGTCTGGGATCGGGAGGCAAAAACTGCAATTAACTACGTGCTCAGACACCCGGTCGGCCAGGTCATGCGGGACCAGTGGGTTGTCACTTGGTCCACAGGGTCAGACCGAGACGATCGAGACCGTTACACTCGTTGCCCCTGGGACCGATTCGAGCGCTAGCGCGTTCCCCGATCATAGCCTGTTCCAGTTCGGCGAAGACGCTCGCCATCTGGGCCATGGCCCGGCCATAGGGATTGGTCATGTCAAATCCCTCGGAGATGGCGACCAGCTCGATGTCGTAGCGGTCGAAGGAAGTGATGGTCTGGGCGGCGTCGGCGACGGAGCGGAAGAGGCGGTCCAGCTTGGCGACAACGACCACAGGCTTGGTGCGTCGTGCTTCCGCCAGGAGGCGGCCTCCGGCGGGTCGGCTTCCCAGCGGCTTGCCGCCCGACACGGCGGGGTCCTCGAAGATCGTGGCCAGGTGCAGGCCTTTCATTTCGCAGTAGGCCCGGATGCGTTGACGCTGGGACTCTAGGCCGAGGCCATGGTCGGCCTGCTCTTCGCTGCTGACACGGATGTAACCGAGTGCTATTCGCATAGCGGTATCCTCCCTTTGGTCAGCAGGAGGATACGCCGGTGTGCGGACAACGCAAGGAAATAGTGGACGCGACCCCTCCGTTGCGTCCACACGAAACTGCGAATTTGCATGGCTAGCGCGCTAGAACATCTCTTGGTGTACATTGGTAGCGAGACATCTAATTAGGACTTTCAGGGACCCATACGATGAAAGAAGCAGGCGGGTACGTTCTTGGCCAATCAGCTCGCGCCGCCCGCCGGCTGGAAATCCAGGATGACCACTTCGCTGAGGCGTCCGAGCATCTCCTGGATGACCTGGCATTGCGGCCGCACGACCGGGTAATCGAACTCGGATGCGGACCTGGCAACTTCAGCCGCCGCATCCTTCGTCGCCTAGGTGCGGGTGGCGTGCTGGTCGGCGTAGACAGCAGCGAGGACCTCTTGGGCCAAGCTCGTGGATCTCTTGGCAAGTTCGGAACAGCGCGGTTCGAACCCGTGCTGGCAGACATTGCTCATCTTGGGACCTGGCTGGACGGGGCGGACGTGGTTCTGGGGCGGGCCGTGCTGCACCATATTCCGATGGTCGAGTTCATGCTGGGCCGACTCCGGGTCGCCCTGCGGCCTGAAACCCGCGTCGGATTCCTTGAGCCGGATTTCCGTACGCCGCTAGCCCGCGTGGCCTTCCTCGAAGCCACGGGCCACCCAGAGCTGGCGCCGCTCGCCCAATGGGCGGTCGCTATAAACCAGCTTTACCAGCTCCGTCGGCTATCTCCCGATGTAGGGCCAATGCTAGCCCAAATCCTGGAAACGGCTGGCTATCGCCAGGTGCGGACGGATTGGTCGGAATGCCGCTCAGATGAGAAGGTGATCGAGAACATAGTCATGTTTTACGATGAGGTTCGCGACCAACTCCAATCATTGGGAATTCTGAGCACTGACGAGGTCCAGCATCAGCAGGGATTGTTGCGCGCACTGCCGCACATCCCGCTTCCAGCCGTGTGGGGCATTCATCGCGTCGCATGCACAGTCTGACCATTCTGATAACCGTCCCCCCTTTCGGCTTGGAGTCAACTCGATGTCCGCGACAAGATTCCTCCCGGCTTCTGCCCTTCCCCCCGGGCCGCAGGCCCCGGCCTGGTGGCAGCTGGTCCGCTTTGCCGGAGACCCTCTCGGCCTCCTCGACGAGTGCCGCCACCGCTATGGTGATGCCTTCACGCTTCACATTGCAGGCAATGGCCACTTCGTGATGCTCTCCAATCCGGAAGACGTCCGCGAGGTCTTCCGCGGCGACCCAGACGTGCTCCACTCGGGCGAGGCCAATTCCCTGTTCACCGCCACCGTCGGCAAGAACTCGGTTTTGGTGCTCGATGGGGCCGCGCACGCCCAGCAGCGCCGCGTCGTGGTTCCTCCTTTGAAGGGCGAGCGGATGCGAGCGTTCTTTGATGCAATGCGGCTTGAGACGCTCGAAGCGGTGCGGGCGTGGCCGGTCGGAGTCGCCTTCCCCACTTTGCCTTCCATGCGGCAGGTCACCTTGCGGGTCATCCTCCGGACGGTCCTAGGCCTCGCCCCCGGCTCGGAGATGGACCGTTTCCAGCGGAAGATCGAGAGATTCTTGGCCAACGGCCGCCAGCGCTACGCGCTCGTGCTCATGACGGTTATCCCAATCCAAAGGCTGAGCGGGTCGCGGTGGGTCCCGCTGTTTCGGCAATTAAGCGACCTCGATGACGATCTCTTCGCCTTCATCGCGGCCAGGCGGCGGGGCGACCACATGCCGGCCGGCCAAAACGTGCTCGACGACTTGCTCGCCGCGGCGCACGAGGACGGCACGCCGCTTGGCGACCGCGAGGTGCGGGACGCACTCATAACGATCCTGATAGCAGGCCACGATACAACGGCCCTAGCGCTGGCCTGGGCGCTAGCCGAAATCGCCGGACACCCGGAGGTCATTGACCGTCTCTCCGACGAACTGGCTCGCGTCACCGGCGGCGGGCCGCCCGAGGCCGGGCACCTGCTAGCCCTGGAGTTCCTGGAAGGGGCGATCCGCGAAAGCCTGCGGCTCCGGCCGGTCGCGCCCTTCGTCGTACGGAAGACCGTCCGGCCATTCGCGGTCGGCGGCCGGCAGTACCCTGCGGGAGTGATCCTCTGTCCGTGCTCATACCTGGTGCACCGCCGCGAGGAGCTCTACCCCGACCCCGCACGGTTTCGCCCCGAGCGCTTCCTGGAGCGAAAGTTCGGGCCGCACGAGTGGTTCCCGTTCGGGGGCGGCAACCGCATCTGTCTCGGGATGCCGTTCGCGCTCTACGAGATGAAGGTCCTGCTCGCCACTGTCCTGAGCCAAGTCCGGCCGAGCAGGCCGACGTGGGCCCGCTCCAGGGGCCGGCGGTACGGGATTGTCCTGGGGCCGGACGACGGAGGAAGAATCCTCGTCCGACCGCCTAGCTAGGCAGTGCCAGCCTCCTTGTCAAACGTTCGCCTCAGAGTTCCCCCATTCCACATGAGTCTAATTCGGACTGGCCAGAATGAGGTTACTTATAGTCTCTATCATTTCAGGGTAGAATGATGGGATGAACGGGACTTCTCAACAACTCAGAATTGTCCCACCGGCGAGCCGGGACCCGATCAGAATTGTGCCATTGCACCTTCCCGACGCCCTGGCGGCGCCAGTTTGCGTTGTTTTCGAGTGAGGGTTTTGCCGTGGCGACTACTTTTCCTTCTTTGGGGCATACCCCTTCCACACCCATTCGATGGCGTGCGGGAGAAACTGAGCTTTGGCGTTGCTGACGCTGTGGCCGGATCCGCGACAGAACAGGTATTGATAATCATAGGCCTTGGCCTTGAGCACCTTGGCCATGCGGTGATTGGCTTCTACCCAGTCGTGCATGCCGTCGCGCATCACGTTTGGGTTGAGCAGGTCCTGGTCGCCAACGGAAATGAACAGTCGGATGGGTTTCTTGGGGTTATTGGGAATGAGCGTTTCGTGAAAACCCCAAGCGCCGTCGGGCATCTTCGGATCGAACGGCCACTGCTGGTTCACGAACGTGCCTGACGTGGTCAGGACGCGATGGTAGAGATCGGGGCGAAACCAGGCCATGATGAGCGCGGCCGAGCCGCCGGAACTGTTGCCCATTGCCGCGCGGCCGTCGGGGTCCTTGGTCAACTTCACCTTGCAGTTTTTCTCCACGCGCGGCAGCACCTCGGTCTCGATGTATTCGGCGAATACGCCAGACATCGTGTCATATTCTTTGCCACGTTGGTGCCCCTGGGCGTCGCCGCCACCGTTGGCGATCATGATGAGAATCATCGCAGGCACGCGCTTCTGGGCGATCAGGTTGTCGAGGATGCGCGGCAGCTCCATGTTGGGATCCCCTGTTGGACCGTCGTGGACGATCATGAACGGCGCTTCACTGCCCGGTTTGTATTGCGCGGGAATGTAGACAGTGATCTTGCGCTTGTAGTCGATGTTGTGAGTCTCGACGATTAACGTTTTCGGATTGGTCGGATTCACCTTTCCAAACTCCTTGCGGGCACTGCCGGGATTAAGGAGTTTGGTCGCCTTGGAATCGATCTCAAACTGCTGCACCTTCCCCTGCGGTAATCCTTCAACCGTCTTGCGTTCCTGGGCGGGTATATACTCCGGCCCGATCACGAAATTGCCATCGACGTCGAGTGGAGGGTTCTCACCGGTTTTCAGCACCTTGAAAGGCGGGGAATTTGGGTCATCGAACTTGCGCACCGGCGGCGCTGCCAACAAACTGGAGCACGCGAGAACTGTGATCAAAATAACCATGTGCGGCTTGACCATGAAACCCCTCATCGTTTTCTTTCAATTGCCGACTACTCTTGACGATTCTCGAATGAGCGCTTTGCTGCTATCCTATTATCCGATTTCTGCGTCGACCTGCACTTTATTTGCACTCCAAAAACGGAAAGAGTTTCGACCATCCTCCAAGATATAAGGCGTATCGCTGCGCTTTTTCATTCGCAAGGTGTTTTCTGATTCGGCATCCATGGAACCGCAGCCGCGCTAGACTTCACAATCTAAAGCTGGACGCAACCCACCCCTCGCGTCCAGCCCGGAACGACATTGAAGAGAAGGTTTAGCTAACAAATCTATTAGACTTTCCGAGGCGAGGTTCGTTTCGCAGTCTATTCGAACTACGTGCAGTAGGCTAGGCTACAACGCGACACGCTGATCCGCGCGCGAATTGGCTCCTTCCCATGGGATAGCCCGAAATGTAGGTTTGCTATGGATCATTCGAAGTGATCCACTTACGCTGGCTCTTTAAATCTTAGGTGTTAAGGCATTCCTATGGGGACGCCCGATGTCACAGCATCCCACATCATTCCTTGTAGTGGCGGCCTTACTGCTTGCTCTTGTATTTGTGCAAGCAGCCAAAGCTGAAAAGCAGGACCAAAAGGGCAAGCCCGTACATACCGACCTATATGGTGATCCGCTTCCCAAAGGAGCGATCACACGGATCGGAACCGTTCGGTTGCTGCACGAAGGAGAAGTGCGGTCCGTGGTCTTCTCGCCTGATGGAAAGAACCTAGCCTCGGCAGGTGCAGACCGGTTTATCCGCATTTGGGAGACGGCAACCGGTAAGGAGCTTCTACGCCTTGAAGGGCACCGGGGAAGTGTTTCCTGTCTCGCTTATTCCCCCGACGGCAAGGCGTTGGCCTCTGCCGCAGAAGGTGGAGAGGTCTTGCTATGGGAGGCAACCAATGGCACTCTGCTTGAACGACTTTTCATTGACAGCTCTTATAACAGCCTAAGCGCATCCGTGGCGTTCTCTTCAAACGGTAAGACGGTCATTGCGGCAAGTGGAATCACCGTCGTTTCTTGGGATGTAGCTACCGGCCATGAGCTGAAGCGGATTGATGGCCGACCCGCCAGCGATTCGACCACAATTTCTTCCGATGGTAAGACAGTGATGTTTCTCAGTCGTGGGTCAATTCATTTGTGCGATCTAAGCGCACCCGAGAAAACAGAAACTATAAGTGTGCCTCGCGATGAAGGGTCGGCAGCCCAATTGGATTCTAACAAGGAAAAAGAATCCTCTGAAAACGATGGGCGTTCTCTGGTCGGCTCCGCGTTTTCTGCGGACGGCAACCTGATCGCCGCAACCTCCCGCGACGGTAGCGTTTTTGTCTGGAACGTGAAAACCAAGAAAGAGACCCGACGCTTCGACCGTGTGCTGGTCGGGGCCTACAACATAGCTTTCGCGCCTGACGGCAGGACTGTGGTTGCCGCTGAAAGCCGTAATGATCAGATTGTTTTCTGCGACCTCACTACCGGCAAACACCATTTCCTGAATCAAGCGCCAAAACAGCCTGGTTTTTATGCCATCGCTTTTTCGCCGGACGGCAATTTCTTGGCCACTGGCGGCGAAAACCATCAGATTCGAGTTCTTGATCTAAAAAAAGGCATGGAGACACCCCATCTTGAATCGAGTGAGTCAGGACCATTGACCGTCCGCCTTTCCTTGAATGGCAAGACCCTGGCGACCCTGAAAACTGATAGTACCGATGGAATTCGCCTCTGGGACTCGGCCACTGGAAAATTTCGGCGCCGTCTGGGCAGTCGAAAAAACTGGTTGTCCTATGTAGCAGTTTCACCAGACGGGAAAACCGTGGCAGCGATTTGCAAGTATGAGGGCTTACTTCTCTGGGACACAGAGACCGGTATCCCCAGGTCATTGGGGAACACAGAAAACGGTTATGTTTTCGTTGAGTTTTCCCCCGACAGTAAAACGCTTGCTGCGGGAGGTAATGACAAAATCACACATCTTTGGAATCTCGCGACGGGCAAAGAATGCGGTCGCTTGACAGGCCATGAAGGCAAGGTTGCCAGCGCCGCCTTCGCGCCGGACGGTCTAACACTGGCAACTAGTAGCGATGACCGGACCGTTCGCTTATGGGACGTAGCGGACAGCAAGGAGATGCAACGACTCGAAGACTTCAGGGCCAAATTCGTGAATGTAGCCTTCGCTCCAGACGGCAATACCCTGGCCGCGTCGGGCGATGACGGCTGTATGGTAATCTGGCAAGGGAAACCATTCCGACGATTCCGCCGCATTCCGACTGACCGCCCCATCGGCTCCTTTGTCCATTTCTCGCCGGACGGTAAGACACTGGCGGCATGCAAGAACAACCATGCCTTAGGACTATGGGAAGTCGCATCTGGGAAGTTGCAATTGGAGATCCCAGGTCAGTCCAACTGGTCCGGCTCCGCCGCATTTTTTCCCAACGGAAAAAGTCTTGTCGTGGGAGGATCCCACGGCAGCGCGCTAGTCTGGGATTTGGAAGCTTTGAGAAACTCATCGGTGGAGCTGAAAGAGAAACCAGGGCGGACGGGACTTGCCGACGAAGGGCTGCCCCCTGGCGCAGTTGCACGCCTTGGGGCAATCTACATGCACTATGAAACCGCTTGGCCAGGTCCCGCCTTTTCTCCGGACAATAAGACTCTGGTCTTGGCTTCCAATACCGACGAGGACCATTCCCTTCGTATCTGGGATGTCGCCACACGGAAAGAAATCCGGCGTCTCGCAATGGAAGAGGGGTTGTATCAGGTGGCTTTTTCGCCCGATGGCAGACTACTGGTGGCCGCTAGTAGTGAAATCGTTTACCTCTGGGATCCCGCAACTGGTGAAAAACTCAATCAGTTCCGGGGTACGCCCGAGGGCGTAGGCTGCTTTTTGTTATCTCCAGATGGCAAAACTCTAATCGTGGGCTCAGGAGATAACGGTGATAGAAGAAACCGTTCGATCCTCTTCTGGGACTTGAAATCGGGGCGGGTCGTCCGGCGCTTTGACGAGGTCCCTGGTCCTGTAGAGGCGCTGGCTATTTCCACGGACGGCAAAGCATTGGTTTCTCACTGCGCTTTACGCAATTACAATGGGGAAACCGGACCAGGCTGGAGCCGTCTTCCGGGTGGCATTTTTGTCTGGGACGTCGAGTCTGGCAAACTCGTTCGAAGACTCAAAGCCAGCGGCGACGGTGCCCACATCTCGGCGGACGGCAAGACTGTCGCGATCGTGGAGGCCCCCGACACGATAAGCGTTTGGGACGTTGAAAGCGATAAGCTTCATTTTCAGCGCAAAGGTCAGCACATTCAATTGGCCTTTGCCCCGGACGGGAGGATGCTCGCCATGAGCGCCCAGAACCAGCCGCTTCGGTTGCTGGCGATACCCACCGGCAAAGAACAACGAACATTTGAGGGCGAGGTTGAGCGAGCGTCTGACGTCGTTTGTTTTTCATCGGATGGCAAGACCCTTGTTGGCAATCACGGCTTGTATATCTTGGAAGGCACGCTCCACCTATGGGACGTCGCCACCGGGAAGGAGGTGCCCGCTCCCGGAGGGCATTCGGATGTAGTGACCTGCTTAGCCGTCGCTCCGGATGGTGGCACCGTAGTTTCCGGTAGCCGTGACACAACCTTGCGAGTCTGGGATAAGGTCAGTTGTAAAGAGCTTCGGCGCTTTGAGGGCCATAAAAAAGGGATCACGGCCGTTGCCTTATCGCCCGACAGCAAGATTGTGGCGTCAGGGGATGCCGACGGGACAGTCCGTCTTTGGCGTGCGGACACCTGCGCTGAACTCAATTTTCAAGCCCCGCATTCGTCAGCCATTCGCACACTCTCCTTCAGTGCAGACGGCAAGTTACTTGTGGTGGTTGGTGAAAATGGAAAGATCTGTACCTGGGAAATCTCAACTGGTAAAGAACTGAACCGGCAAGATGGTCATCATCTGTGGCGTTCCTGTATCAGCCTTTCTCCCAATGGCAAAACAGTCGTATGTGGAGGAAGCGAAGGGGAAGTTTTAGTACATGAAGTGGGGTTTCTTCGTAGTTGGGACCTCGCCACGGGAAAGGAACTTTGGAAACTGCAAGGAGAGGAGAATGAGGCCTACTCAGCGATCGCATTTTCTCCCGACGGAAAACTAATTGCAGTATGCCGGTTCTTGAGAGATGCGTTTCGCCACCGGTTTTACGGGCAGCAGGTCTGCCTCCGAGAGGCTGCAACCGGCAAGATCATCTGGCGCAAGAAGATGAAGGAAAACGCAGAGGTCATTGCCTTTACGCCTGACAGCCGGGTACTTGTCAGCGGTGTCAGCGAGCCCTTAAGGGCCGCCGACCGAAACGCGAGCTTGTGGGACGTGGCCACTGGCATGGAGTTCGGGCACCTCGCTGGCCATATGTGCGGAATCAACGCGCTGGCTTTTTTCCCCAACGGCAGACATATCGCTACAGGGAGCGCCGATCATTCGGTGCTCATCTGGGACGCGACTTGGCCGGGCATACCGTTGCCCCCTCAGCGGGTAGCCCCGTTCCCTGCGAAAGTTGAACAGCTTTGGCAGAATCTATTGAGCACTGACGCATCCATCGCTCATCGGGCGGCTTGGAGTATGGTGTTTACACCTAAAACGACCCTGCCTTTTTTGCGCGATCAACTCCGTCCCGTGGAGCCCGCGGACAAGCGGCTGCTGGCTCGGATGATTGCAGACCTAGACAGCGATGAGTTTGACGTTCGCGAAAAGGCCATGCGAGCCTTAGAGGACCAAGGCGAGTTAGCTGAAAACGCACTGCGAACGGCCCTCAAGACTGAGCCATCGGAAGAGGCCAAACGTCGCACAGTGTTACTGCTAGACCGGATTGATAGCGCTATTCCTCTTCCGCGGGATCAACGAATCATGCGTGCGACAGCCGTTTTGGAAAGGGTGGGAACCGTCGAGGCTAGAAAACTTCTGAAGGATTTGTCCGAGGGAGCGCCGGATGCCTGCCTAACTAAACAAGCCGATTCAGCCCTTCAGCGGTTGAACCGACGGCTGAATTACAAGCCTTGAAATACTGCTTAAATTCTAATTCAGAGACGCAAACTTGGGCAATCGAGTGGACGCGACGGGAGGGTCGCGTCCAGTGGAAGTGCCGTCGAGTCAACATAGGATTATTTGTTAAAGCTTGATTTATGGACGAAAAAGTCAGACGCAAGATCAACAAGAAAAGCTGCTCTCATCGAAAAGAATGGAGGCAGGCCCGGCGGTGGCGCTTTAAAATGCTATTGGGCGCCGATCATTCTTCTTGCAAGGGGATCGATCCATGACTCGGACTTCCTCCTTGGCGTGGTTTCTTTTGGGAATTTGCCTTTCACGGCCGGCTCTTGCTGACGAACCGACCTCGATTCCACGCGCAACAACGCAGCAGGTCCACAGGACGGTCGATCGTGCCATTGAATATATCCAAACCGAAAGCGCCGCCTGGTTGAAAATGCAGAAATGCGCCGCCTGCCATCACGTGCCGATGCCGCTTTGGGCGCTGGGCGAAGCCGAGAGGCAGGGGTACGCGATCGACAAGAAATTCGTGGCGGATACGACCGAGTCCTTGCTGGGCAGTAAGGACAAGTTGATGGCCTCAAAGATCTTTCCCAACCCGGCTGATGCACCCGACCCGCGCCCACAGGGGCGAGGGCTGAACATGGGGCTCCCGTTCCTGGCCGTCGCTGCACAGTCGTTGCCTAAGCTGGAAAAGGGACAAAAACAAAGCCTGAAGTTGATCGTGGAGGAAATCGTCAAGAAGCAGCAATCAGACGGCTCGTGGGAGTTCTTTGCCACTCTCAGGCGACCGCCGATTAACGAAAGCCAGACCACAGACGCCGCCTGGATCATCATGGCGCTCGACGGGGAAACAGGAACCGATGTACCGGAGTCGCAGCGCGCAGCGCTGACGAAAGCGATCGCCTGGCTCGACGCCGCAAAGCCCTCCGACATCCATCAAGACAAGGTCCTGAAGTTGCTCACGGGGATTCGCTCCGCCAAGCCGCGCAAAACGATGCAAACTACGATCGACGAATTGCTTGCACTGCAACGCGCCGACGGTGGCTGGAGCCAGACCGTCCCGGAATTGAAGAGCGACGCCTTTGCCACCGGTCAGACTTTGTATGTCTTGTCGCTCGCGGGTTTTACGGCCGTAAGACGCGAAATCAAGCGAGGGATTGACTTCCTGGTCGCCACGCAAAGGCCGGACGGCAGTTGGCCGATGATTTCTCGATCGACGCCCGATGGTTCGCCCGGGAGCTCGAAACTATTGACGCCGATCACCTGCGCCGCCAGTTCCTGGGCCACGCTCGGCCTAGCCAGACTCGCGCCCAAAAAGAATTAGAAAGTACTTACGACAAGGTCGCTTGGCGAACTCAGCAACGAGCTCCGACGTACTTGTATGCCCATGATCGATTCTGCCGAGGACGGAGAGACAATCCTTCTCGGCTGTTGCGGTTCCGATCTCTGCTCAGGTAGACTCTTGGTCTGCGGTTATCTGTTGCAGCAATTCCTGGAGTTGAACCATGAGAATGTTTCTGATCTTGTTGCTAGTCGCAGTCGGTGGAATCACAGCGCCCAAGGTCGGAGCCGCCGAGAAGGACACGCGCCTGTTCGAAATGCGCATTTACTACGCCGCCCCCAGCAAACTCGAAGCCTTACACGCCCGCTTCCGTGACCACACGCTCAAATTATTCGAAAAACACGGCATGACGAATATCGGGTACTGGGTGCCGATTGACAATTCTGACAACAAGCTCATTTACGTGCTCGCCTTCCCAGACCTAGCTGCTCGCGACAAAGCATTCAAGAGCTTTGGCGCCGACCCAGACTGGCAAAAGGCCTATAAGGACAGCGAGAAGGACGGCAAACTGGTCACGAAGATTGAAAACGTCTTCCTGACGGCAACCGACTATTCGCCCATCACCAAGCCCGCCAAGGATGGCCAGCGCGTATTCGAGCTGCGCACTTACACCGCTTCCAAAGGCAACCTTGACAATCTTGATGCCCGCTTCCGCGACCACACGCTCAAGCTGTTTGAGAAGCACGGCATGACCAACGTCGCCTACTGGGTGCTCGCCAAGGATCAAAAGGGAGCTCAATCCCCCTGGAAAGAACAAGCGGATGCAACCTTGATCTACCTCTTGGCGCACAAGAGCGCCGAGTCCGCCAAGAAATCGTTTGACGCATTCCGTAAAGACCCGGAATGGGAAAACGCGCGCAAGTCCTCGGAAGAAAAGGCCGGTGGCTCGCTGACTGTAAAGGATGGGGTGAAATCGCAGTTTCTGAAAGCGACCGACTACTCGCCAGTCAAGTGACGGAATGCTCACTGCGTACTAAAAATCTGGGATCTGACCTGGTCTCCATTGCTTGGTAACCAAGGCCGACGGCCCATTAGCTCAATTTGAATTGCGAAAGGGATGTGTCAAATCCGTTATTTCCGGTTGACCCAGCGGGAGGATTGCGTCCACTATTTCATTGTATTACCTTCGAAGGAATGTGCTTTGATAAGCTATTTCTCCATCGAATCACGGAATTCACTCTGGCCAAAAAGGCTACTCACGCCGCTCACGGGTTCAATTCGCTTGCCCGGAAGGTAGATCGACAAGGAAAATCAGGCGCTGCTCAAGGATCCATAGACGAACAAGAAGCTCAGACTATTCTGGATCGCCAACGGCAAGCCGGACATCGCCTACAAGAACAACCAGGCGATGCTGGACATGTTCGACAAGTTTCAAGGTTCGCTACGCCTACAACGAGGGCAGGGGCGGCCACACCTGGGACAGCTGGCGCAACCACCTGTTCGTGTTCGCCCCGCTCTTGTTCCTAGAACGCGAGGTAGGTTTCCGGGCCGCCCTCCGGCGGCCTTGTCTCCCGAGGCCCTTATAGGAAGGAGCGTGATCTCATGGTGCGGCGTAACTTCATCCCGCTTGCCCTGGCCGGCCTGCTCGCCCTCGCCGGCGCGGCGCCCCAGCCGGCCGCCGCCCAGCCGCCGAGGCGGGAGCCGACCCCGAACGACCGGCTCGTTTCGCCAGAGGTGCACCCGGACAAGAAGGTGACTCTCCGCATCTACGCCCCGAAGGCGTCCGATGTGATGACCTTTGGGGACTGGGTGACGGCGCCCGGGCCGGTGAAGCTGGAGAAGGACACCGAGGGCGTGTGGTCCCTCACTGTCGGGCCGCTGGTGCCCGACTTCTACAGCTACGCCTTCCTGGTGGATGGCGTCAAAACGCTGGACCCGAAGAACCCGACCATCAAGCAGGGCGTCGCCGGCCTGGACAACATGTTCTTCGTCCCAGGCAAGGAGGCCGAGTTCGAGGAGAACCGGAAGGTCCCGCACGGCGAGGTCCGCCAGGTCTGGTATCAGTCGTCCACGCTGGACGGGCAGCGGCGCATGCACGTCTACACGCCGCCCGGCTACGACGCCGGCAAGGAGCGCTACCCCGTCCTGTACCTGCTCCACGGCGGCGGCGACGAGGATTCTGGCTGGAGCACCATCGGCCGCGCCGGCTTCATCCTCGATAACCTGCTGACGGAGAAGAAGGCCCGGCCGATGCTCGTAGTCATGCCCAACGGCAGTCTGCCGCGGCCGGCCAACCTGCCGCGGTTCACGCCCGGCGAGAAGCCTTCCCCCGAGGCCCTCGCCGCCATGGCCGCCGCCCAGGACCGTTTCACCAACGAACTGCTCAAGGACGTCATCCCTTACGTCGAGAAGAATTACCGCGTGCTGGCGGGCGGCGAGCATCGGGCCATCGCCGGCCTGTCGATGGGCGGCAGCCAGACGTTGCGCGTCGTCACCACCCACCCGGACCAGTTCGCCTACGTGGCCGTCTGGAGCGCCGGCATCGGCCAGAACGCCGAGGAGTTCGAGAAGCGGAACGAGGCGTTCTTCAAGGACGCGGGCAAGGTCAACAAGGCGGTCAAGCTCTTCTCGATCAGCGTCGGCGACAAGGACTTCGCCCTGGCCGGCTCGAAGGCTCTGGCGGAACTGCTGAAGCGGCGCGACATCAAGCACGAGTTGCACGTCAGCGGCGGCGGCCACACCTGGATCAACTGGCGGCACTACCTCAACGAATTCGCGCCCCAACTCTTCCAGTGACGAGCGGCCGGCCGACGAGCCCGGGGCCGAAGGGGGGCAAGATCCGGCCCCGCTCGCGCCCGGGCTCGTCGGAGCGCCGCCGGGGCTTTGAAAGGATCGGCCAGTCGCCGAAGATCGCCCGCGTGTTGGCGCCGTTCTGCTCGATAGGCGTGCCGATGAAGCCGATGAAGGAGGCTTTGGGCAGCGCATCGCGCAGGTTGCGCGCCAGGCCGTCGATCAGGTCGTACTGGCTGCGGTGCGCCTCGTCGGCAATGACCACGAGTTCTGGAATGATAGGAGCTATCACGATACAACCAGGATTGCCACATGGGGTGGACGCAACCCTGCGCTTGCGTCCACCAACTGCCGACGGAAGACCGCTAACCTGGCCCACGAAACCGATGGAGGCTCAGATCTCGGGCATAGAAGTCGCTGGGCGCCGGTGCGGCCCGGCCCGCGAGACGGGAATCGCTTACTTCACGTCCTTCACGTTCACGGAGTTGAGCGCATCGGTGACATCGACCGCCACGCAACGTGTGCTCCTTGACTTATTGCGGCCCAAGTGTCCGGTCCAGGTTGAAGGCCGCACTGATCAGAGCCAAATGGGTGAACGCCTGGGGGAAATTGCCGAGCGCTTCACCGCTGGTCCCCGTCTGCTCCGCGTAGAGACCGAGATGATTGGCATAGCCGAGCATTTGCTCAAAGAGCAGTCGAGCGTCGTCCAGGCGTGATGCATCGGTGCGCCCGGCCCGCGTAAGGGCCTCGACCAGCCAAAAGGAGCACATGTTGAAAGTTCCCTCGCGCCCGGGCAGGCCATCCGGAGCCGAGGCGGGGTCGTAGCGGTAGACCAGGCCATCGGCGGCCAGACCACCGGCATTCAATTGTTTGCGGATCGCGTCCACCGTGCTGGCCATGCGCGGATCGTTCGGAGCCATGAAGAACACCAGGGGCATCAGCAAGCTGGACGCATCCAGGGCGTCGGAACCGTAAGCTTGCACAAACGCCTTGCGGCGTGCGTCCCATCCCTTGGTCATGACTTCTTCGTAGATCTCATCGCGGACTTTCAGCCAGCGGGTTTGGTCGGCGGGAAACGAGCGCTTGTCCGCCAAGCGCAAACTGCGGTCCAGGGCAACCCACGACATGACCTTGGAATAGACAAAGTGCCGGCGACCACCGCGCACTTCCCAGATGCCTTCGTCCTCTTGTTTCCAGTTATCGCAGAGCCAGTCGATGAGGCGGCGCAGACGCATCCAGCCGTCGTAGCCGATGGGCTCGACATATTTGTTATGGAGATAAACCGCATCCATCAATTCACCGTAGATGTCAAGCTGGAATTGCCGGTGGGCCGCGTTGCCGATTCGAACCGGGCCGGAGCCGCAGTAGCCTTCCAGATGGTCGAGCGTCTCTTCAGGGAGATCGGCGCGGCCGTCGATGCCATACATGAGTTGCAAAGGGCCGCCAGAATTGCTATCCGATTCGTGCCAACGGTCTTTCAACCAATCCCGGAATCGCGCCGCTTCTTCGGTGAAGCCGATACGCAAGAGGCCATACACCGTGAACGCAGCATCACGAATCCAGGTATAGCGGTAGTCCCAATTGCGCACGCCGCCGATCGCCTCCGGCAGACTGCAGGTTGGGGCAGCGACAATCGCGCCGGTCGGCTCGAACGAGAGGAGTTTGAGCGTCAGCGCGGAGCGCTGAACGACCTCACGCCAGCGGCCGTGGTAGGTGCCATGCGCTAACCAACGTCGCCAGTATTCGACGGTGGCGCGGAAGAAGTCCTCAGCCTCGCCAAGGCCCGGACAACTTCGGTGCTGCTCCTCGGGATCAAGAATTCGTAGGAGAAAGGCGACCTTTTCTCCTTCCTTGAGGACAAAGTTGGCTACCACGCCATCTCCGTCTTGCTGCAGCTGTACGGGGGCGGCCAAGCCAAGACTCAAGTCGCCTCCTCTAAAGCGGGCGCCGTTTTCATCGAGCTGGGTCTCGTGCGCGCTGCGGGCATAATTGAAGCGGGGCCGACATTCGAGATGAAAAGGCATGACGCCGCGAATAACGCGGACGCGCCGGATTAATTGATCCGGTGCCGGGCCCGCGCCGCCGACCGGCATGTAGTCTTCCACTTCCCCCACGCCATCGGCATGCAAGAAGCGGGTCACGAGGATATTGGTGCTCGGCCAGTAGAACTGCTTGTGCCGGATGTGCTCGCTGACCGGAGCGATGCGAAAGCGTCCTCCCTTAGCGTGATCCAAGATGGCGGCAAAAACGCTCGGTGAGTCGAAGTGCGGCAAACAGAGCCAGTCGATGGAGCCGTCCATGCCCACCAGCGCTACCGTGCGCATGTTGCCGATGATTCCGTAGTTCTCAATGGGCTGGTAGCTTGCTTCCATGTCAAGGTCCTCCGGCAGGAAGTTCCAATGACACTTGCGGGCCGTGATTATTATAGGCCCTCAGTTATCGTTCCGAAGGGATCATACGTGGGCTCGCAAAGCGGTTTCGTCCAACCAGACTAATCCCATGGTTCCGACCCAATTCAGTTATCAGTCGGATCGCTTCTTCTGTCAGGGGTGGTTGTGTTGTTTGTGAACCGTTACCTGACTCACGGGCGTCTAGGTGGAACCCTTCGATTCGCAGCCAACGCGTCAAAGAGATAGTGGACGCGAGGGAAGGCTTGCGTCCTGAGATGCAACCAATTTTTGCGAAGGCTTGCGGCCGTTGATGGCAACCAGGCTTCTTCGATTTTGTAAATCGAGCAGTATCCCAGCCCGACTCATGCTTGTTTAGAACTCTGGCCCCTCCAGGAGACTCTGATTTGTTGAACTCTTCCTTCGGCATCGTCAGTTCGCACTTCAACCACACGGTATTTATCCGCTGAGGCTTGTTGGGCTAATTCATCTTCCCGTTGAATGTCCACTTCCGGCAGGAAAGCAATGAAATCTCTGCCGGCCTGATGCTTTCGCAATCCTTTATGGGAATCAAAGAGTTCGCCGTTTCGATATACGTCGAAATGTTCGCCTTTAAACCGCAATAGGTCTTCTAGTGTAGCCATTGCAGGATCCTTTTCGTCTGCTTGGAAAGGGTGACACAGGCCTACAAATGAATGGCGTAAGGAATGGAAATCCGCAAACAAGGGACCTTCCGGGGCCTCCACTAGGTAAGGAATACCAGCTGCCGCCAAGACCCGGCGGAACATCTCAGCGGCCCTCTGGAACCAAAGACCCGCGCCGACGGCTGCCTGTTCTGCCCGGCCTTTCGCTGGCATGCCCATCTACTGAATGCGGGTTGCCAACCTCTGAACAATGGGTGTGCCGTCAGGAGGGTCGATTGGGTCTAAAAGGCGTCTGAAGCACTCATTGAACCCCATCGCCACGATTCTTGTCAATTTAGTTTGTTGGCTTCGTTGCCTCATCCATCCGTATTGCCGTTTGGTCGAGAAGTGCGTGAACTCCCACCCACAGCCGATTCCATGGTTCGCGCTCGGCCGGCTGCAGCAAGCCGAGAGGTAGGGGCTCACGGACGGACGCCAGGTCTTTGTCACTGAGCCAGTATTGCATATCCTCGTGTACCCGAGCCGAGTCCACCGTGGCGAGCTTGCGTTCAGCAGTGAGCTGGGCCGTCAGGAAATCGAGCGCCTGCTTACGGTAGGCCGGGCGCTCCGTCTGCGGCGGTGCCTCGGACCCCAGGCCATCGGCGCAGTTCATCGCGAAACAGGCGGCGTTGTAACGGGCGTGGTTGCCCGGCTTCTCGACCAGATCCGGGTGTTCGCGCATAAAGGCAAGCGTCGTTCGCAGGGCTTCGGCATGCCTGCCGGCTTCGGACAGGGTCACCCCCAACCGAGAATGGGAAGCACTGTTATTTGGCTGGAGACGGATGGCCTCCCGCGCCGCGGCAAGGGCGCCGTCCCAGTCCTTCTTCTTGGCCAGGGCATCGCTCATGTATAGATAGCCGGCGATAGCGCCGCGCCCCAGCTGGATCGACTTGCGAAAGGCGGCAACCGCCTGATCGTACGACCCGAGGTCGGCGTAGCACTTACCGAGTTGTAAGTGGCAAACAGCGCTATCGGGCCGCTGCACCGTCGCGGCGGAGCTGTGGCGGAGGGCTTCGGCGTACTCCGGCGGATTCCTTTCCCGGCAAATGTCGGCGAGGTCGTAGTGCAACCAGGCATAGTGGGGGTAGCGCTCGGTGGCGGCCCGCAGGAATGTGTAACAGGCAGCATACTGTTTGGCATCGCGGAGATCGCGCATGACGGCGCCGGTGAGGATCGACCGAAAGCTCAACCCTTCCGGTGAGGCGGCGAAAGCAACCAGCCCAGGCACGTCCTTGGCGTCGAGCAGTTCCTGCCAGCGGGCATAGGCCCCGCCACTGAGCTGCCGAGCGGAGCGAATCACTCGCCACAGACAGGGTCGGTCCTCGCCGTAACTGTGCCAGTGCCAATCCAACAGCATGCCAAGAAGGACATCGCGGAGCGGGCTGAAGGCGACCGCCTTGGCGACTTCGTCCGCCGGAGCGTGGACCGGATCCAGACCGAACTCCCGGAAGGCCTCATGGCAACGGGCGGTGAACCGGTCCTCCGCCTCCCGCCAACTGTCCCCGGTGGCGTCCTCGGCGCCTTTCTGCGTATTGGCGTCCCAGGCATTGATCAGGGCGGTGTGCCGGGCCAGTTCGTCCACTTCACGTCGGGTGGAGGTCAGCTCCTCTAGAGTGATTTCGTCGGGCGCCTCGCCCCTGGCAAAATCTTCGCCCCGGCGAAGGGCGGCGACGGCCACATCGGTCGCGCGCTGCATGCGCTCGGGATAGTCGACCAGCTTCCAAGCCTCCAGAGACCGCGCTCGGGCTTCACGCAACGCTTCCGCAACCCCAGCGGTCACGCCGGATTCACGGGCCGCGCGCTCGGCCGCGGCGATCGCCTCGACCCGCTCCTGCCACCACAGTCCGAAGCCGACCACGCCGAAGAGGATCAGGAGGGCGGCAGCCAAGCCGAGCTGAACCCGACGCCGCTTGCGTTGTTCGGCTGCCCGCGCCTCGGCCGCCCCGCGTTCGAGCTCCGCCTGCCGCGCGCGTTCCTCAACGCCGGCCAGGTAGCCGGCGATCGTGGCTGCTACCGCGCCTCCGTCCCGCGGGCGGGCTTCCCGCTGCGGTGACAGGCACTGCCGGCACAATTCCACCAGCTTGGCATCCGCCCCACACTGTTCGAGCCGGGCGTGGGCCTCCGCCAGTGTTCCGCGAATCGCCATGAGCCGAACCTCGTCGACCGACTGGCCGGCATACGGAGGCTCTCCCGTCAGAATGACACAGAGGATGGCCCCGAGCCCGAACACATCTGTGCGCTCGTCGAGCCGGCCGAGCTCGCCGCCCGCCTGCTCCGGGGCCGCGAAGGCCGGGGTGCCCAGCATGCAGCCGGCGAGGGTAGCCGAATCGGGTTCGCGCGCGGTCTGGATTACCGTTCCGCAAGGTGTCTCGGTGCTGGCGGCGGGCTCGTGCGCGGTCCCGTCCGCCTCCAATACCTTGGCCAGACCCCAATCCATCACCTGCGCCTCGCCGAATGCTCCCACCATCACGTTGGCCGGCTTCAAGTCGCGGTGCAGAATGTGCTTGCTGTGGGCATAGCCGACCGCTTGACAAATCTGCTCAAACACCGCCAAGAAACGGCCGCGGTCGCTGGCCGGCTCAGATCGTTCCTGCAGCAATTCCTGCAGGGTCCTACCTTTGATGAGCTTCATGGCCAGGTACGGCCGCTCGTCGGGGAGCCGGCCGACCTCGAAAACCGGGGGAATGCCGGGGTGTTGAAGCTGGGCCGTGATGCGCGCCTCGTCCAGGAAGCGCTGGCCCGCAAAAGAATCCACTAGATAGCGTTCGTGCAGGACCTTGACGGCGACATCGCGGCCGAGAGAGTCGTCGCGGGCACGATAAACGACGCCCATGCCGCCGCGCGCCAGCTCCTCGCCGAGCTGAAATCGGCCGGCCTTGAGCGGCGTGGTTTCGCTGTCCAAATCGACAGCGGGGGATTCAAGGAAAGTTCCTAGTTGCGGATACAAGTGCAGCATAGCTTCCATATGGCGCTTCAGGGACGCGTTGCCGGCGCACATCTTCTCTAGGTAGGCCGAATGCTCGGCCGGATCCGTGAGCTGAATGGCTCCAAGAAAGATATCACGCTCGTTCACGGCAAAGTCCTCGTCAAAGTGTGGACCAGGCGAATTGCCCCTCATTTGCTCTGCCCAGGATTTCAGTCCACTAACTTCGCTCGGTCACTGAATAGTGGCGAATTCCGCGGCAACTTTTCGCCAACCAGAACGGGAGCTTTTTTACGGCGGAGAGTTGATCAGGGAGCCCACTCCAAGGCCACAAGGCGACACCGCGCGCAGGCCGGAAGTAGATTGGAGCACTAATCAACGCTTATCCACACTAATCGGAATGCTGGTTTTCCTCACTTCTAATTAGCGAAGATTAGCGCGGATTAGCGTTCCAGCCCTGGTCCTCTTTATCCTTTTTCAACTCAGCAAGAATGAAGACGCGGGCATAAGTCCAGGCGCGGTCTGCAGTTCGGGGCGAGAGGCCCAGGGCTGCCGCCGCCTGTGCCGAGGTGAGCCCGGCAAAAAAACGCAATTTGACCAGCTCCGCTGCTTCGGCGTCCTCCTGGGCAAGAAGGCTTAGCGCCTCGTCAAGAGCAACGAGATCTTCACCCACTTCAGGCGCCATGACATTGGCCTCGTCCAACGGCTGACGCACTTGGCCGCCGCCGTGCTTCACGCTGCGCTTTTTTCGAGCCCGGTCTACAAGAATGCGGCGCATGCACTCGGCGGCGGCGGCAAAGAAATGCCCGCGGCTGTTCCAATGCTGCGCCTTGACTTCCACCAGCCGCAAGTACGCTTCGTGGACCAGGGCAGTCGCCTGCAACGTCTGCCCGGATGGCTCGTGTTTTAACTTCTGATTGGCAAGCTGTCGCAGCGCATCGTACACCAGCGGAAATAGCTGGTCGGCCGCGCGCGTGTCGCCCTGCTCGATGGCCGACAGGATTTGCGTGACCTCGTTCATGGATGCGTGTATTAGACACGCCCCCAAGGAGGTTCGCAAGATACCGCGACAATTTCTGATTTTCTTGGCGGAAAACTGCAAAGGAATTCGCCACTACTGGTGGAGACAAATTGAAGTGAGATCGGGACACTATTCAACGCTGATCCCCACTTATCGGAATGCGGGTTTTCCTGATTGCTATTAGCGAAGACTAGCGCGGAATAGCGTTCCAGTTATCGGGCGGTACAAGCGAAGCTAGGAACCGGCGGGAGGGTCGCTTCAGAAGGACCCTAACGCTGGAACCCGAGCGAAGGGCCAAGATCCTATTGGGTAATCTGCGGTCCTTTTTCGCATTGTCTTAGAAGAGCAGCCCGCGGTTGTGACGAGAAAGCTCAACCAATCGCACCAGGGGAATCCCTGGACCTGAAAGGCGTTAAAAGAAAAGGTAATCGCTTTGAATGACCACAAAAACCGTTCAGTTCACAATGGAGAGTTCACTATGGCAGTTGGATATATCGTTAATTTAGGCTTGGAAGGTGAAGATCAACGAGATTGGTTCTCTACCGTTGCAATTTCTGACTTGGCTTATTATTACGGGCAGAAAAAGACGCAGCCAAGGCCCATATCTAATCAAATTGAGGCATATCATGAGCTGAGTCTGATCAAACGCCACAGTCAATTCTCCGCCTTGCTTCCAGATGCACCGGGGGCGGGCCATGTCATTCATCAGCTCCTGAAGTCCAAAGCAGAAAACAAGAAGTTGGGTATGAATATTCGACTCTATCCCTCTACAGACCCCAATGGCACCTCTGGAGGATGAGTAAGTTGGGAGCAAAAAAAGAGACATCTGGGTTAGAGAAAGCTCATCTCATTGTTGCAGGGTTGAGGAAAGTAAGGAGAGATTTTCATGTCTGCCGTGTTCCGTCGAGTGGTCGCCGGCGACGGCGTGGACGATTCCGACGAAAAAGCTCAACTAATCGCTCCAGTGAACCCTGTGATCGGGGCGCAGTGTAACGCGGCGTTCCGACTGACGTGTTTCGTGCCTCGGCGTTGCATGTAGAAGTAGCAAACCTACTGCATCCGTAGTTCCGGTTGCTTATGTAGCAGCCGCTTCCACCCCATCCAAGTCAACGGGTTGCTTCACACGAAAGGAATGACCATGAGATCCTTGTCCAAACGCAAAGTGGTGCCGACGCTCGGTGCCTGCGTTCTTGTCTGTTCCGTGTTCGCCATCGTCACGGCAGCGGCGCAGCAAGAACCCGCTCCTAAAAAGCAAGAACCCACTCCTAAAAAGCAAGAGCCCGCTCCCAAGAAGACGGCCCCAAAACCGAAAGTCGCCCTCCGCAAGGCGAACTTTGTCGAATCGAAGCTCAAACTCATCAATTCCTTCGCGACTAAGCCAGCAATCGCGTACAAGGATATCACCTTAGAGCAATTCCAAATGCTTGCGGGCGACAAAACCCTGACCCTCGCTTCGAAAGTCGCGGTGCCGAATCGCAAGAAGGGAGCTGAACCTGTGATGGTCACCGTCGAGCAGGTGCTCGAAGAACTAAAACCCATCCAAAAATGGTTGAATGCTCGCGGATACACGCTGCTCAATAAACTGGCCGACTACCCAAAAGGCGGCGCGAAGTATGCCCTCACGAATGCCAGACCAGCAAGCTTTGCGAAACAGAAGAAGGCTCTCGCGGACGCCCATACCAAGGCTACCAAGGCGCAGAAGGCCAAGGCCTTCGACGTCAACAAAATCACATCGGCTAAAGCGGCTGACCTGAGTAAATGGCGCGAGGATAATCGTGAGGCGCTGCTGAAGCAAGCCGCCAACGCGAAGTTGACCCCGAACCAAACCAAGATCGTCAATTTGCTCAAGAAGCCAGACGCCCTCACGAACAAGGCCACAATGAAGGAAGTCGCCAAACTGTTGTTGAAAGAGGACCCTAACCCTTTGCCTGGGAATATTTTCTCCATTACTCAAGCCGATTACCATAAAACCAAGAGCTTTTCCATTGGCGACGCGGAAATAGCTGAAGCTGACTTCGTGGTCGACTTGGAGATCACCGCCAAAATTAACCCGTTTATCATTGGCGAGGAGCTGAGCGCGCGAGCTAGTCTCAACGGTAACCTCTTTATTCTCGACGGCTCGAAATCCAGCCCGGACAACATTGTGGACGTATTGGCCCAATTTGACACCGGCGGGGCATCAGGTGATCTGTTCCAGGCGCATGCCAAGCTGCTGGGTACTGACATTTTCACTCCCATAAGCAAGACAATTCCGACGGACGGCCAGCAACATAATGACGGCAAGGACTTTCCGTTTGACGTCAATGTCCTGAATGGCAACATCGGTGCCTTCGGCATAGGAATCGGCTACGGCATCGACGTCAAGGGCGATTTCAACGTCAATGTCTTGGAGTTGGCCACTCCCACGGAGATTACCGTTGTTCCAACGATAGCACTCAACGCAAATTTGAATGCGACGGTTTCGTTGGACGCGGGCATTGCCGAGGTGGATGTCACTGGAACATTGAATCTCGTGAATGATAAGCTTACGATTGTTGGTGCTGAACAAATCATTAGCGGGAAAGTCTCTCCCCTCACTCCCCCCGCTCCCTTCTTGGATATTCTTGGTTCAGCCGATAACACGTTGAGTGCTCTCGGCGGCAACATTTCCTTGGTTGTCTTTGGAGTCGTCCCCTTCACGGATATCAAAACGGAGCTCGGTTCCATCACATTACTAAGTGTGCCAGACCAGGTAACAGTGAGCGGTTTTCTTTTTGGGCCGGACGAGACCAAGGTCCCAATCGGAACCACTTCAACGGTAAACGCAGATGACAAGAAGAAGAAGAAATGAGGTTGGAAAAACTGAGTTCGTAAGGTGGGCTGAGGAGCTGGGAGCGACGAAAGCCCACCCTCCAAGCAGACGAGGTAGTGATTGGTTTACGGCACGTTGCGACTGGGTCGGATCGTCTCTATTGGACCGATTTCAGCGTCGTAATGAGAGATAGTGGGTATGACGAGTTGTTCCCCCATTATACGGTCATTGTCTTCGATGGCTGCAATGTCGCTGCCGACGACGGGCTCGACGAGTGCTTCAAATTTCTCAGCGCTGTCGGCGGCACGTGGCTGCGCCGGGCGGGGGGCGTAACCTACGGCTGGACAAGCTCGGGCTATCGCCTTTTGGACGGGTGGATTCCGTTTGTCGGCGACCACACGGTGCATTTCTGCGGCAACGTGCTGAAACTCTATTTCGGGCCAGGCGGGCGAATGGTAGACCCGCCGTAGTGAATAGTGTTAGGACCACTCTGCCGCAACCCGCAGCAGGAAAAGGACCAGCCGAAGAACCCGTAATGTGGATGTGTGTGAAATGCTCAGATGCCGGAGCGTCCGGCGGCATTCGTCGAGCGCCGGCAGCGGTTACGTGTCTACTGCGACACCTTTCCTTTCCAATCGGAGTCAATCATGGACAGTCAACAAGAAAAACCTAGCCGTCTGGTGGATCGACCGACCTTCTTCAGCCTACCCCCTAACTTCTTTCTGTGGGCACGACTGGGGCAGACGTTTTGGGGCGGGGTGTTATTTGGAGTTGGTCTCGGTCTTTTCATTGCCGCATGGCTGGCAGAACTGGGGCTGCAGAAGTCGGTATGGCTAGGCTTCATAGCAATCATAATGGTCGGCGGTGGCCTGGGAATTGCAATAAGGTCAGCCCGCCGCAACCTGCAGTGGGAAAAGGACCAGCCGAAGAACCAGTAACGTGACGGTGTGCCTCACATTTGAAAGGACCCTAATGATGGAACTGGAGCGCACTCGGCGCAGATTTGTCCCCAACCTTTGGATTTCCCTGCCGGGCTTGTTCGTGGGGATCATGATCATACTCAACGTGGCCGACAGTCCCCGCTTCGAGACATATCGTGGGCTTGACGTCTTCCGGCTGGTCGTCGCCGGAGTCTTCATTGGCGGCGGCCTCGTTATGCTGGTCCAGTCTTTCGCCTTCCACAGCCATCGTTCAGAAGATAAAGAGGCAGCGGCAAAAAGCGGTCGTGAGTCAAATCTGACGACAAGCCGGCCGAACCAGAACGGCTAGACCTCGTTCCGAAAGGATCCAAACGATGGAACCCGAGCTGTGGACTCGTCGGGAGCTACTGGCTGTCACCGGCGCTGCCGGACTGGCTGCCTTGGGCGTGACGACACCGCTCGCTGCGGGGCCGGCATCGAACTACAAGAAGGTGGTGTTGGCGAAGAAGCCGGTCGCTTACTGGCGGCTGGGCGAAGCCAAGGGGCCCAATGCCCTAGACAGTGCCGGGAATGGACACCAAGGCGCCTATAAGGGTAAGCCTGCCTTCGGGGAGCGGGGCGCGATCAAAGGTGATGAGGACACCGCCGTCAAGTTGGACGGGAAAGGTTCCTATGTCGAGATCGCCAACCACAAAGATTTCAGCCAGCCGACAAGCGGCAAGGGACTGACGGTCGAGATCTGGGCTCGTCCCGACGTTCTTGAATTCGAGGGAGAGACGGCCGACCCCTATATCTTCTGGCTCGGCAAGGGCGAGCCAAAACAGCAAGAGTGGGCGTTTCGCTTCTACAGCGGCAAGTCGAAAGACAGGCCCAACCGCATCTCGGCCTACCTCTTCAACCCGGAGGGCGGTCTCGGGGCGGGCGCCTATTTTCAGTACAAGCTGACAGCCGGCGAATGGGTTCACGTGGCAGCTTGCTTCGATCCCGGCGACTCAGATGCCAAAGGAGCGGGCGTGCACATTTACAAAAACGGCGTGCATCGGCTGGGACCGCCCTCGCCTGGGGCGCTCTACAACAACCCAAAATGGCAGATCAAGCCCAAGCACGGAACCGCGCCGTTGCGCCTGGGTACGCGCGACGCCAAGAGCTTCCTAGCCGGCGGCCTCGATGAGGCGGCCATTTACCCACGTGTGCTGTCCGCCAAGGAGATTCTCGAGAATTACAACGCCGGCATGGGTACATGACATCCCAGCGCATCGTAGTCTGGCGCCTCGACCGCTTGGGTCGAACGACGAAGGGGCTTTGCCAGCTCTTTGACGAATTGACTGAACGGAAGGTCGATCTAGTTTCCATCAAGGATGGCTTCTCTCTAGCATCACCGGCCGGCCGGTTGCATGCTCGCATTCTGGCTAGCGTCGTCGAGTACGAAACAGAAGTCAGGGCCGAGCGGGTGGCCGCAGGGCAAGCGGTCGCCAGGCGCAATGGCAAGAGGTGGGGCGAGTCAAAGAAGGGCTGGCGCTGGAAAGTCAGCGCCGAGCAGCAGGCAGCAATCCTTGAAATGGGCCGAGTAGGAAAGCCGGTCACACAGATTGCGCGGATTACGGGTCTGTCTCGCCCCAGTGTTTATCGCGTTCTCAAGGTTTCAGGTTCGGTAAAGGACACAAAACGAAAATGAATCTTCAATCGCCCCTAGGTTTATTTGATAAGGGCCATCGTAATGATGTTGCCGATGAAGCCGGTGACGCACCCCGAAATGAAGGATATGCTGATCCCCGGCAGCTGGCCCCGCCAGCTTTGGGCGAAGGTCTGGCTCGCAACGTCAAATGTACATGCGAGATAGTCAATCCGCCCCAAAGGTTCGCTGCTGGCACCACGCGTCCAGTGCAGGATATTGCTTCATCGCATGGTGCGCATCAACGTTTGTCAGCAAGCGGCATCAAGAAAAAGGTGAGGAGCTGGCCGCCAAGGAGTGAGGGACGGCCCGTCCGGTAGACTGATTCATTTACTTCTCCCCGATCCTCTCAACGAGTTCCAGATACGCTTTTTCCACGCGCTTGGCTTCGAGGATGTACCCGTCAATGCTGCAGGGATCGCGGAAAACCCGCTGTGTGATGCCCCTGGAGTCGATCTTGAGGATGCCCCAGTCTTTATGGGTTCAGTTCGCTGAGTCGATATTCCTCGATCCACGTCTTAGCCGAATTGTAGTCGAAGGTGACGTAGATGTGATCGGCGCAATCCAATCGCCGCGAAGTGGACCGTCCTGCCTCTGCGCCCGTTAACAAGCCTTTATCGTTGATAGATTCCACATTCTCGTAAGGCGTCGTATGGAAGCAAGATTCTGGGGGAGTCACTGGGACTTGGGGACCCAATATAATCCGTTCCTTGTCAATTTGCGCGATGCAGTCGTTCTGCCAGAGCCATTCCAACCTTATAATCGATAGATCCACTTTGGCGCGGGGAATGGTGAAGCCGAGATAGCCTCCCTCCCACGGAAGAAGGAAAGGATCAGGATCGACGGGCCATTGCCACTTCCCGATGATGATGGCATAAACCAGACGGTAGAGCTTCAAACCTTGCTGTTGCTGCACACTCATGACTTCCCCTGGCTATGACTCGCGGAATGTCTCCGCGTCGTCACGTAAACGTCACATGTATCTTATCGTGGCGGGCTGCCGCGACACTGCAGGCGAGAGTGCGAAGATGGCTTCAAGAATGGGCCCTTGCAAGATCGCTGAGAGTAATTGCGTTTATAGGGCCTCATGTGCGCTTCCGGTCCGAAACACCGAGGGAGGTCGTGTGTCCGTTTGGTGCGAAGGTCGCATTTACGAATAAATCGAACGGTGCCTGAAATTTGCTTGGAAGCTCTCCATTTTGATTGAGGCTGTCACGATCGCCTGTACACAAGGGGTGGGTTGCGTCCACTGAAAACGGGATCAGAGACGGCGCTTGTCTAACCAGGCAGACAGTGGATTCGCCGAGGTAGGGTGCGATTGCTTTGTGGCCCATTGGACGCGACGCGCCCCAACGCGTAGTGACTCATCGAAGAAGTCTTCGGCAACTCGAATTTCCTATGCAGAATTATCCATTTCCCGACATGCAGGTCCGCGGCGAAGGCAGCGTGAAGCCGCCGCCGCTGGCCGATCTCGACCTGGCCGAGATGGCGAGGATCAGGACCTGCTGACGCGCGCCGATCGCCGCGACGCGCATGCCGCGTAATGCGAGAAGGAACTGGCCGAGGTGATGAAGCAGATCGCCAGCCTGTAGAAACAGGTGCAGACAGTCCGCGACGCCATGAAGCGCTAGCCGAGACAATTGTTGGGCGGCACTGTCGCCCGCGAAGTTCTTTGACAATTTGGAGGATCGTCATCTTCTTTCGTCCTTTCAAGTGCGCGATGGTTTTATCAATCGTCCCAAGTAGGCTGCGTGTTCGCGTGAGCTTCACTTCGAGAACCTGCCGATGGGACTGGAGGGCAGCGACCCTCTCGAATTCGGCCCGGCCCAGGACCTGCTTGATTAGTTTCAGCTCCAGCCCCAGCTCCCGGTAGAACAGGATCTGCTGGAGGGTCAGAAGCTGCGGCTCCTCATAGAACCGGTAGCCATTGGTCCCGACATAGGCGGGCTTGAGCAGACCCGTCTCATCGTAGAAATGCAGCGTCCGCACGCTGACGCCGGACAACGCGGCCACTTGCTTGACGGTGTATGCCATCGCTTGCTCCCCGCGGAGAACACCTGGTCCCCGTGCCCACTGTGCAGTCTAAGGGATCACGTAACGTGAGGGTCAAGGGATAGTTTTACGAATGTGCGCGTTTCATCGGGCCGGTCAGTATAGCACGGGGCGGCCACGGAGACCGAAGCCTGGCAACGGGCCTTTGAACAGGCCGACAGTCTTGGCATGATGGGAAGATGGTTCTAGGGCCAGGACAGGATAGAGGGAACAGGCTGTGGAGTGGAAACCAATCAGCGAAGATCAGCTCCGTGACCTCGCGGGCAAGGCAACCGATCCGGACTTGAAATGGTTGATTGCCGAGGTCTACCGCCTGCGCGCCGTCATGAAAAGCCACGGGATCGCCACCCGTGCCGTCTCAATTCCGCTTTGTGATGAGACCAAGTTCATTGGGCCCAAAGGGGGGAAAAGCGATAAAGGGATTGAAGACGATCGCCTTGTTAAGGGCGCAGAGGTCAAGCTGGTAGTTGCCGGAAACAACAAGACCTTGAGGGAAGTGCACTTACCGGAAAGAAAGGATAAGTAATCCTCTACGCGGATACAGCCATTAAAGCCTCAAATAAGCTGCCCTATTGAGAGGAGTATGGACCACAGCGGCCTATATTGCTCTCTGGCAGGTGGCAAATTACCTGGGGGCAATGGAGCTCATCATCTTGTTTCGGAGCCGCATTCGATGGAAGCACCCGGCGACAATTCGACCAGCCTGGTCGTACTCCTTACGGGCGGCAGCGGCTACGTCGGCGGTCGGCTGATCCCCCTCCTCGAACGGCAGCGAGTGGTTTTACGGTGTGTAGCCCGAAACCCCGACAAGATGCGGCTGTGTGTCAAGAAAACCACGCAAGTGGTTCGGGGCGACGTTCTCGACGTTGCCTCGCTGGACGGCGCACTGCACGGTGTCCACACGGGTTACTACCTCGTCCATCTGATGGCCGGGTCGAATGACTTTGAGAAGCAGGATCGGCAGGCAGCGATCAACTTTGCCGAGGCCGCAAAGAAAGCCGGCGTGCGGCGCATCATCTACCTGGGCGGCCTGGGCGACGACGCAGACCCGAACCTGTCTCCGCACCTGCGCAGTCGCCATGAGGTCGGCCGCTTCCTGCAGGATTCTGGGGTGGAAACCGTCGAGTTGCGGGCATCGATGGTGGTCGGGGCGGGCAGCCTGTCTTTCCAGTTGATGAAGGCCCTGACCGACCGGCTGCCGGTCATGCTCTGCCCGCGCTGGCTCTCGACACCGACGCAGCCTATCGCCGTGGACGACGTGCTGGCCTACCTGCTGGCGGCGAAAGACTTGCCTGCTGGTGAGAGCCGCATCATCGAGATCGGCGGCACGGATGTCGTGAGTTACGGCGAATTGATCCGGGAGTACGCCCGGCAGAAAGGCTTGCGGCGCTGGCTGATCTCGGTGCCCGTGTTAACCCCTTACCTATCGAGCCTATGGCTGGCGCTGGTGACGCCCACGGCCTTCGAGGTTGGGCGGCACTTAATCGAAGGCCTGAAGAACCCCACCGTCGTCCGAGACACCAAGGCTTTGGATGTGTTCCCGATTCGCCCGATGGGAGTGCGAGATGCAATTCAGAGAGCGCTGGGCAAAGACAAAGCCGAACCGAACCCTTTGTGTACGGCCGCGAATCAAGCCTTGCTCGTCCAAGACGGAAACGGACGGACCATCTGGTTTCGTTGCATCCATTACGACCCGCAGCCGGCCGGCAGGATTGTTGTCTTTGGTTTCGCCCGGTTTGAACCACTGGTACACCAACCCGACGATGGCTAGAGCGCCCAGAATCGCGGACACGGCCACCATACGTCTGCCTTGGTGAACTTGCTTTTTCCAAATGTGTCAGGCGTTCCTGGAGAACAGTCAACTCAGACAACATCCCCATTCCTAACGCACTGCCTTTTGTACTTTCCAAGCTTGCGGCCGAACCCAAATTGAAGCCTGGCATCGTGCCTGTGAAGCTGCCGAAGCGGGAATGCCCGGGCCGGCTCGTTCTTCATTATCGAGGGTTTCCACATAGCGTGAAGCCGCAAAAAGCGCAAGTGCAGCTGTCGCCAGCTGACTCATTTTGTTTATGGCACTTGTTTTTGGACCGAACCTTGTCTGTGAATATAACGCCGGATTAACAAACTCTTTACGAGAAACTGCTAGCAAATCGTCTCCAGCTATGACAGTCTCTGTCATACCGGTGGATCTATAGTTGTCCGATTGTCATCACCTTACTAGGAGGGACCGTCGTGAAAATCGCGTCCCGCATCCCCTTGCGCCGTTTGGTCGTATTGGATCAAATGGTGCGTAACGGGGACTATCCTAATGCTTCCACTGCGGCGGTGGCCCTTGAGGTCCACGCGCGCACGATTGCACGCGACCTGGAGTTTCTCCGCGATTCCTGGGGCGCGCCGGTGGAGTTTTCACACGAGCACAACGGTTACTTTTATCGCGATCCCGATTACACCTTGCCGCTTCAGCGCTTGTCGGAAGGTGAACTGATCGCACTCTTCCTGGCGGAGCGCGTCATGCAGCAGTACAAGAACACGCCCTTCGCCAAGGATTTGGCTACCGCGTTTCGCAAACTTACCATGGCCTTGCCTGACGAAGTGACCATTAACTTGAACCACCTGATTGAGTCGTTTTCGTTTCGCCAGCCCGCGGAACGGGCGGTTGACCTAAAGTGTTTTCAATCTCTGGCGCGAGCCGTACGGGAGCGTCGCCGCTTGGAATTGCTTTACTGGACGGCCTCGCGCGACGAGACCTGCCGGCGCGTCGTTGATCCGTACCACTTGACCTCGATTGATGGCGACTGGTACTTGATTGCCTATTGCCATCTTCGGGAGGAAATACGGATGTTTGTGCCTGCCCGCATCAAGCAACTCCAAGTAACGGACGAGTGCTTCGAACCGCCCAGCGATTTTCGCGTGGACGATTTTCTGGACGCTAGCTTTCGTGTAATGCGAAACGACGGCAAGCCACGGCAAATTCGACTGCGATTCAAACCATCCGCGGCCCGCTACGTGGTCGAAAAGGTTTGGCATCCGAGCCAGCAGGTACTGAAGAAAAAAGACGGCAGTCTGATTCTAACGCTCGCCTTGGATCATTTTTTGGAAGTAAAACGCTGGGTGCTGGCCCACGGAGCTGGCTGTGAGGTGTTGGAGCCGGCGGAGTTACGGGAGGATGTTCAACGAGAACTGCGTGAGGCATTCAAGCTATATGACTAGATTTGTGCTCTACCAGACCATCTTTCAACCTTTGACCGCAAAGGCGCGGTGATACATGGCCCATGTCGATTTGCTCTTTCCCGTCTTGGGAACCACGTTGCCCATCGACCACAGCTACCTCCTATATGGAGCCTTGTCCAAGCTGGTCCCACGCTTTCACGATCCGAACGGCAACCTTCGGTTCGCGGCCATCAATGGGCAACCGGGGGCGCCGGGGGAGCTTGGTCTTTTCAATAAGTCCCGATTACGTTGCCGCCTGAATCACGACGCCATAACAGAGGTTTTGCCGCTGGCCGGCAAGAGCCTACAAGTGGGCGACCATCGCCTTCGCCTAGGTGTGCCCCAAGTTGCTGCATTGATACCGGCGGCCACTCTTGTCGCGCGCCTAGTGACCTTCAAGAACGCCGACACACCCGATCACTTTCTGGAACACGCCCGCGAAACGCTGAAGGAAATGATCATCCAGGGCGAGCCCGGCATTCCCCTCATTCAAGCTGGCCCACGTCAAGGCGAACCGCGCCGCATGATCGTTCGCATCAAAGGCAAACGCGTCATCGGCTTCGCCCTACGCGTCGAGGGCTTGACGGCGGAAGAGTCGATCAAGTTGCAGGAGGAGGGTCTTGGAGGGAGGACTCGGATGGGGTGTGGGTTCTTTGTGACCATGAAGGAGGACCACTAATGACGATGGACCCTAAGCACCTTTGGGCCAAAAGCAAGCGGGATGAAGATCCGTTGCTCCCGTCTATGTTGTTGCCGGGACACCTTGCTGATGTTTACGAAGCGGCGAAACGCATTCTTTACGCCACGGCCGACGACCAACTGGAAGCGCTGGGACTAAAACCCATCGAATATGGAGAACGATTTCGAAGGATTGTCCTCCTGGCCGCTGCAATTCACGACTTGGGCAAAGCGAACGACCATTTTCAGGGGATGATCTGCCGCACGAAAGACCGTGAAGGGAAGCAACAGGGCGTTCGCCATGAGTGGGTCACGGTGCTGATGCTAAGGTCTCTGCGAGAGTGGCTGCTCCCGGCAGTCAGTGGAAGCACAATTGATTTTGCAATCGTCGAATGGGCCGTCGCAGGACATCACCCTGCTCACGACCATGCCAGCCCGCCCAAGTTATGCCCTGCGGGCTCGGGGCCAACATTGAATTTGAAACTGCAGGAACCTGACTTCCAGGCCGCCACGAAATGGCTTGGTGAAAGCTTCAACCTCGGCAAGCCTCCATTGCTTAAAAACACCAGCCGAAATCTAGTTGGCGCGGAAAATGTTTTCGCTGAGATAGTTGCTTGGGCCAAAGGTGCTCGACGAACTTGGGACGGCATGATTGATAACGACAGACGCCTCGTGGCCGCTGTCAAGGATTGCCTTGTCGCTGCGGATATAGCCGGTTCCGCATTGCCGAAAAAGTTGCCTTTTGATTCTGAGCGGTGGAGTTGGATTAGTGAATCATTCGTAGAGAAACCGAAGCGGGGTGAACTTCAACAAATTGTGGATCACCGACTTAAAGGTGGAGCTCCGCGCGAATTTCAGACTGCCGTTGCCGATTCCAATAGCGGAGTAACCTACGTCAAAGCCGGGTGTGGCAGTGGCAAGACCCTCGCAGCCTACATGTGGGCAGCCAAAAACCATGCAACGCGCCGACTCTATTTCTGCTACCCAACCACAGGCACGGCCACCGAAGGCTTCAAAGATTACTTGTTTGAGCCGGACGTGCGCGCGGACTTGTTCCATAGCCGCAGAGACGTTGATTTTGAGATCATTCTGAATACAGGCGGCGATACCAAGTCTCCCGAAATGGACGCCGCCATCCGCATTGATTCGCTCGATTCCTGGTCCACCCCCATCGTTGCTTGCACCGTAGACACGGTTCTTGGCATCGTGCAGAACAACAAACGGGGACTATTCTCCTGGCCGGCGCTGGCGCAATCCGCATTCGTCTTCGATGAAATTCATGCCTATGACGACCTGCTATTTGGAGCACTGCTCCGTTTCCTTCGCGACCTACCGGGATTGCCATCATTGTTAATGACAGCAAGTCTGCCCAAGGCCCGCGAGGATGCCTTAAGGGCACTGTTAAAGGACTATCGGGGAATCGACCTAATGCCCATTGCCGGGCCTACGGAATTGGAGGAGTTGCCTCGTTACAAGAAAGCAAACCTTGAAGGCAGTGACCCATTGTCATTCGTTCGCGAGGCACTCAAAGCAGGCGACAAAGTGTTGTGGGTATGCAACACCGTTAAGCGTGTGATGGAAGCTGCGGATCGAACCAGCGATTGCAGTCCTTTCATCTACCATAGCCGGTTCAAGTACGAAGACCGTGTTCACAGACACAAGGCCGTCATTGAAGTGTTTGACCCTAAGAAGAACGCCGGCAAGGCTCTCGCCATCTGTTCACAAGTTGCAGAAATGTCACTCGACCTATCAGCTGATCTGCTGGTGTCCGACTTCGCCACCGTTCCTGCTTTGATTCAGAGACTTGGCCGTCTAAACAGGCGAGCGAAGATGGGCGATCCAACAAAACCGTTCATCCTAATCGAACCAGAAAATCACTTGCCTTATACCCCTGCGGATTTGGAAGCCGCTCGTGCTTGGTATTCAAAGCTCGCGGAGGAAGGCATCAGCCAAAAGCATTTGGCCGATGCATGGGAACAAATAGGCGACCAGCCACCAGGTCTGGTACCTAGCGCCTGGCTTGACGGCGGACCTAAGACCGAGGTCACAGAACTCCGCGAAAGCTCACCCGGCATCACCGTCCTGATGGCAGAAGACCTACCGCGATTGAAAACCAAAAGGGAAGATCTCGGCAAGCTGACTCTTCCCATGCCCCCGACAAATCTTCCCTGGCAAAAGTGGGACCGCGAGCGCGGCCTGCCGGTCGCGCCAGTGGCCTCGATCACATATCGCAACATGAGAGGAGGCGAATGGGTAAACGCCTGACGGCATCAAAGAAAAAAAACGGCTACTTCTCAACTACCTGATTGCTCAACGCCTTACGGCGATCACCGCTGTTTCTTATTTAAGAAAGTAGACACTGAGGGGGCCAGAGTGTCTACAAATATATCAGGTAGTTGCGAAGTTTACAAGCTCAAGAGGTCCAAGAATGCAAGAGAATGATCTTGTCCGTCATCTTAGGCAGTTCTTAGCTACTCTGCCAGTCAAAAAACTTTGCCGTAGTTACCACGCTGAACCAGAAGAAGCGATGGGCGAACTGTACCTTGGGCTTTTCAAACTTGCCAACGACAAAGAAATAAGACAACCCATTGCCTGGATTTCTCGCAACGGCATGGGCTTGTTGAAAAACCATATGCGTCGTGAATACCTTTGCAGACTTTGAGCCTCGAAGGAATCAAGAATGAAAATGACAGATACGTACCCCATTGTTAACCGCCTTGGGGGCCGCCGCGCAAGACTTGAGCAGATTAAGAAACCAATTTCGTTCGACGAGTTCGTGGAAAAAGCTTCGGCCAAGCCAAGAGATGCAAATGAGGATTCCGAAATCTTCGGTCTTGTCAGGGCAACGCTTGGCAACCTGCCACTACACGAACGCGAGGCACTGGAAGCGCTCGTTCGTATCAGCGGCCATTCCTGCAGAACGGTCGCAAGGCGACGTGGAGTTTCCACCCAGACTGTTTGCAACTGGGCAAAGGCTGCAAAAGCAAGACTTCGTCCGCAATTGGAGGGTTGCCTATGACTGCAATAATCGACATTCGCTGGCGAATCACATCCACTAGGAGCATACCGATTCACCACCAGTATTTGCTTCTTTCTGCGGTTTCGCGAATCGTCCCCGCAGTTCACGCTTCTAATGACTTTGGCGTCCATCCGATTCGGGGCATGAGAACGACGCCTGGCCGACTGGATCCGCTGCCTCATAGTTCGCTGACGATTCGGACGCGAGTCGAGAATGTTTCGGCTTTATTGCCCCTGACTGGTAAGAAGCTCGACTTGGCGGGTTGTCCAATAAGGTTGGGCGTACCCCATGTGATCGCACTCTCGGCGTGTCCAAGCTTGGAGAGTCCACTCGTCACCGTCAAAGGGTATTTGGAAGAGATAGCATTCAAAGGAGCCATCCGCCGTCAATTGGACGGGCTTGGCATTTCGCGTTCTGTCACCGTAGAAGTCGATGCGCGCAAGGTGCTGCGAATCAAACAACAAGTAATCGTCGGGTTCGCCATCCGCTTGGATCACCTTGATGACACTGAATCACTTTTGATTCAATCGTCGGGTCTTGGCGGAAGAAGGCACCTAGGGTGTGGGCTTTTCAATCCCGTACGCAAAGCCCACGAGGAAGAGGGAGGCAACTAAAGATGGCAAACGCAATCAAGCCGTCCGCGCCCGATTATCTCACGATAAAACTATTTGCGCCGGGAATGTCTGCCTTGCATCGGGCAGGGTTGGGTGGATTGGCATGCACGCTAAAGGCAATGGGGCAACAGTTCAAGAATGGAATGCTGTCGAAAGACAAACTCCCCGCGCCATTCGGGGGCGACGGACCGCCCTGGATGATCGACGAACATAGCGTCACGTTAAGATTCGGCAAACCGGAAAACGCAGGTGAGTATCTAAAGAACCTGTTCGCGTTTGCATTTGGTATCCGGAAAGATGGCCTTATTAGCTTGCCAGGACAATACGAATCCGAGCCGTCCGCGGCCGTCCTGGCTGATTTGCAGGCCGGGTTCACCTTAACCTTTTTGCAGCATGGTCGCGTTCGAGCGCTGGCCAAAGAGCCGACAACAGTGACATACGACCCAGAAGGAGAAGGCATTCCAGGTGTCGTGGTTCAATACAAGAAATGTTCGGGTTTTAAGCATCAAGACGGTTGGAAAGAGTTGATCGACAAAAACGGTTGCCTCACGACAAACACTATAAGAGTTGACGGTCCCATCAGCCCCGGAACGGTCGTGCGACATGTCGCGTTTACTGGCGATACGGGCGCTGAAGACCCACCTGAGCGGATGTTGCCTTTGTATTTTGCATTGATTGGTTGCCTTTCTTTGCCCGTAAACCGAGGCGTGGCAGCTCTCTTGGTACCCGATGTTTCTGATCTGACCGAGTTCGTCTATGACCGTCCTGCCATGACGCCGACGACCTCAACCGAGTGCCAGATTACAAATGCGGCGGACGCGGCTTTCAGGGCACAGGTTCGCATGAGAAGAAATCCCCGACGAGTTGCCGAAATCCAGTCCCGAGCCCGGAAGTCCCTCGCCGGCTCTTCGATTCCTGGTTGCAATGCCATGACGTTTACGCCGACGCCCTGGGCCAGTCAGCAAAAATCACGCGTTGCATCCATTCACGTTCCTCCAGGGGATGACCGAGTTCTAGATCGATATGAACGCGCCGCCTCCCATCTGCCAGCCCGCATCGCAGTACGGACGATCAAGGCGTCAACAGGCAAGGGCAAGCAAAAAGTGACGACGGAAAGGCAGGAGTCTTTCCGCGCGGACAGCATCGTCCGCCCTCTCATCGCTGAAAACCTTGCCCTCGGCAGGAAGTGGTTTGCCGGATTCATCAAACTCATGACCAAGACTAATCCGGCCACGGATAAACCGTACCGGAATCAACTTCAGTTCGAGCGAAAGGGGCTACATGACATGATCGCTGACGACAAAATGTGGGATGAATCGGGAGAACGCACCGTCGTTCAGGCGGTTCACGAGGCCCTCCGCGGTCGGTATGCCCAAATCGCGGAAGAGAACAAGTCGAATCCCGTCGCCATGCGCAATCGCTTTAGTGGCGAGTACGACAGATGGCGCCTGGCCTTTGCCGGGTCGAAAACTCCCGATCAGTTTCGCAAAGCGCTTTGCGATTTGTTCAGTCGAGCCGGCCGCAACCCGGTCCTTCAAAAACAGTGGCAGGAAATATTGCCGGTCCTTCGAGTGAACAACTGGCAACATGCCCGGGATTTGGCCTTGCTCGCTCTTTGCAGCTATCAGGGCCGTAAAGAAGAACAACCAGAAGAAGACGCCTCGAAATCAAACTAACTCCAATTCGAAAGGATATTTAATGGCTCTGCATGTATTCGCCAATTTTGTCACTCCATTCGGCACCGCGGCCAACAACCGCGCCGAAACGGAAGGCAACATTACCACGCTTCAAAAAATCCTTTGGATGGGCGAGACCCATAGCACGGTGTCGGCAGAAGCGATTCGGTTCGCATTACGGCGGCGGCTTGGCGGGAATGAAGAAACCAATCGCAGTTGGGACGAGACACTTCGAGCAAATGTCTGGAAGGATCACCAATTCAAAAGCTGGGCAGGAGAAAAAGGTACTACTTTCGTAGACGACGATCTTCTCGGTTACATGATCGCAGAAGCAGCAAAAGAAGATGGCAGCGACGATGGTAAGGGCTCAGCAAGCGTTCGCCGCGCTGTCCTCGAAATCACGCGAGCCGTGTCCCTCACGCCGTGGGCCGGTGATGTCACCTTCAACGCCGCCTCCCCAGGAGCAACGCCCTCCGCTCAGAAAAAAGGTTCCAACCCCGTTCCCTATGGCACCGAATTGCACGCCACCCGTTACCAATACGGCATCGCCCTCACGCCCGACCGGTTGCGTGATAAATCCCGCGCCGCCAAGGCCGTCGAAGCTATGTGCAATCTCGGCACCGTGGCCGGCAACCATGGCCGGTTCCTCTTCGACTTCTCCCCTGATTCCGTCGTCTTCCGTATCACCGATGATCCGGCACCGCGACTGCTCTACTGCTTTGATACTGCCGACGACGGTAAGACCGTGATCGCTCCAGCATTGGAAGAACGGGTTAAGGATGGCGACATTAAAGGTGAGGAACTGATTATCGGTGGAACTTTTGCCAAATCGGAAGCCGCAAAGAAATTGGGAGGCTTCATCGGAGTCAACGGACATTCCGGCGTCAAGGGAGCGGCTGCGGAAGCCGTGAAACGCATTAACCAACTGCTTGGAAGCAAGGGGTGAACTATGCTTGGCGTCCGTGTCACTGTTCCTATCGCCTGCTTTCGCAAGGGCCTGGCTCGTGAATACCTGGAAACTGAACCGCTGCCTCCTCCCAGCACTTGTTACGGTTTCCTGTTATCCCTTGTGGGTGAAACTCTGCGCCGGCAACATGTAGGTTGTCGCGTTGCACCTGTGCTTGTCAATCCTCGTCATGAAGACCAGCGAACACGAACAAGCGTCGTATTGCGGACTGTCTGGCGTGTGAAGAAGGTGCCTCTTGGCTCCCCAGGTAATACACGTCCTGACTACCAGCAACTGTTGTCACCGATTGAATTGGTCTTCTGGCTTGATTCACGCGAGGAAGCTTCATCAGGCCAGACCTTGGAACAGCGTGTGAACAACGCGCTCAAAAATCCTACCTCCGTCAATCGTTTCGGCGGTTTGAGCCTCGGGGAAAGCACTCATCTAGTTAACGACGTTGACCTTTTTCCCGGCAAGATTGCTGCTCGCCACGAGGGTCGATCAGGAAGCGCGTTCCTTCTTGCCGAGCGCGGTCGGCTCACGTTGCCGGTCTGGGTTGACCACGTCGGTTCAGCCGGAACCCGCCATGTCACCGGCGACTTGCAACCGAATTGGCCGCTGGATTGTTCACCAGAGCTTGAGAAAATGCCCCGCATTGAACCACCATGAGGAAATGTCGCCATGATTGCTCTACCACTCGCCGATCCCCACACACCGCCCGTCCGCGTGATGGCCTTGCATGCGTTGGCGTATTGCCAGCGGCTGTTCTACCTTGAGGAGGTTGAAGAAATCCGATTGGCGGATCAGCGTGTCTACGCCGGCCGGGAGCTTCATTCCGGCTTGGAAGCCGAGGAAGGGGAGGAGTGGGCCAGTCTGGAACTGAGCAGCACTTCCCTTGGCCTTACGGGGAAGATTGATTGTTTGCGGCGGCGGGATGGCAGCTACTTGCCTTACGAGCATAAGCGCGGGCAGCCGCGGCGGCTGGAGGATGGGACCGCGGCGGCCTGGCCTTCGGATCGGTTGCAGGTCATCGCGTATTCCGTGCTTTTGGAGGAGGAGTTTGGCCAGCCGATTGCCGAGGGACGGGTGCGCTATCACGCGGCCAACGTCACCGTGCGCGTGGCCCTTGACGCAATGGCCCGGTCCGATCTGGCCGAAGCGCTCGGCTTGGCCCGGCGGCTGCGCGAGTCGGTGGAGCGGCCGCCCATCACGGACAATGAACGCTTATGCGTCAAATGTTCGCTGGCGCCGGTTTGTTTGCCCGAGGAGGTGCGGCAGGAACGGTCGCACGAGCGTGATCCGGTGCGGCTGTTTCCGCCCGACCGGGATGGCGCCACGGTGCACGTGGTATCGCAGGGCGCTCACATTGGCCGCAGTGGAGACAGCCTGGTCGTGAGGCCGCGCGACGAGCCGGAGATCAAGCATCCCGTACGCGGCGTGGATACGCTGCTCATCCACGGGTTTGCCCAGGTATCCACGCAGGCGTTGAGGATGTGCGTGGAACGGGAAGTCGGCGTGCATTGGTTGACGACTTCGGGCTATCACACGGCGAGCCTGGTCCCGACGGCCGGGCAGGTGCAGCGGCGCATCCGCCAATACCGGGCGCTGACCGACGAGGCGGTGTGCCTGCGCTTGGCTCGGGCCCTGGTGCTGGCGAAGGTGGAGGGGCAGCATCGCTATTTGCTGCGCGTCTCGCGCGGCGGCACGGAGACGCGGGAGGATCTGCTGCCCGCCCTGAGCGGTTTGCAAGACGCTCTGGAGAAAGCCGCCCATGCCGATAGCCGGGATTCGCTGCGCGGCCACGAGGGGACGGCGGCCGTGCATTACTTTCAGGGGCTGCGCAAGGTCTTGGGGCCGCAGGTGCCCGATGAGTTGCGCTCCCCCAACCGCAATCGCCGGCCGCCCATTGACCGCTTCAACGCCCTGCTCAGTTATGGCTATGGGCTGGTGCATACGGCCGTCATGCGGGCGGTCTTGGCGGCCGGGCTCGAACCGGCTCTGGGGTTTTTCCACACACCCCGCAGCGCGGCATATCCGCTCGTCCTCGATCTTCTCGATCTTTTTCGGGTCACGCTCTGGGATCTGGTGCTGGTCGGCTCGCTGAACCGCGGCCAGTGGGACATCGAGGCCGACTTCAGCGTGACGCGGGCCAAGGTTTGGTTGTCCGACGCGGGCCGCAAGAAAGCGATCGGTTTGTTTGAAGCGCGGCTGCAGGAGTCGTGGAAACATCCTGTAGTGCAGTATTCGTTGTCGTATCAGCGGACCATCGAGCTGGAAGCGCGGCTGCTGGAGAAAGAATGGACCGGCGAACCCGGATTGTTCGCGCGGTCGCGGCTTCGCTAGATGGGGAGCGGCCTATGCAAAGCGCCCGCTGGTGGCTGATTTGTTACGATGTCCACAACAAGAAACGGCTGCGGAAGTGCGCCAAACACATGGAAGGCTACGGCGAACGGATGCAGTACTCAGTGTTTAGGTGTTGGCTCACGCCGCGCGACATGCAGCGGCTGCGCTGGGAACTGACGGAACTGCTGGCCTCCGAGGACGAGGTCTTATTGATTCCCCTTTGTGACCGCTGCGTGGACGGGATTCAGGGCACGCATTCGGCTGTGAATCAACCAGACTGGCCCGAAAAGCCCGAGGGACACAAGATTATTTGACAGGATGAGGTCAATCATGGATCTAAGGAAGTTGGGCGATAAACGCGGGAGAAACGGAGCACGGGTTCTTGTGGGGAGGAGTTGCGTCTTTTCAGTAGCATTGAAGGTCCTTGAGTGTACGATAAGGTCTTTGACAAACAAGATTTGGAGTGAGGCCAAGAGGCAATTATTCTTGGGATTTAGCTTGATCGGAAACGATTTGCAGAGGTGCTTGAATGGAGGTGATCTAAACCCTGTGATATTAGCAACTTGGAAGGTAAGCGGTGATGAAGTCAGTGATGCCGAAAGGCGTTGAGCACACGCGCAGGCCATCAAGTTCATCATGCTCTGCAAGGTGATGAAGTCAGTGATGCCGAAAGGCGTTGAGCACCCGGTCGATCCGACCCGCATGTTCGCCGGTCGCAAGTGATGAAGTCAGTGATGCCGAAAGGCGTTGAGCACAGCTTGATCACGGGCACCAGCGTTTACCCCGGCTTGTGATGAAGTCAGTGATGCCGAAAGGCGTTGAGCACACCGCGCGCCAGTCCGTTTTGCCCCCCTGGCTGGGTGATGAAGTCAGTGATGCCGAAAGGCGTTGAGCACACGATCATCTATCCATCGAAGAAATCTCGTCCCTTGTGATGAAGTCAGTGATGCCGAAAGGCGTTGAGCACGCCAAGCGAACATCTCGCAGCCATTCGCGGGCGAAGTGATGAAGTCAGTGATGCCGAAAGGCGTTGAGCACGGAATGAGCACGTCGGCCAGCGCCTCGACGAGCGGGTGATGAAGTCAGTGATGCCGAAAGGCGTTGAGCACGTCCCGTTCCGCGCCGCATGCTTAGGCCGCGTTCGCGTGATGAAGTCAGTGATGCCGAAAGGCGTTGAGCACATTACCGTCCGCTGCTCCAGCCTGCCCCTCGTCAGTGATGAAGTCAGTGATGCCGAAAGGCGTTGAGCACCGAGACTATGGCAAGGTCGCCCCGACCTTTTGGACAGTGATGAAGTCAGTGATGCCGAAAGGCGTTGAGCACCACACGGCGGGGCTGTCGTAGATCCGACAGCCAAGTGATGAAGTCAGTGATGCCGAAAGGCGTTGAGCACGCTCTCCGCCACATAGACGCCCTCCGCGTCGAGAACGTGATGAAGTCAGTGATGCCGAAAGGCGTTGAGCACGACGCCAGCGCCCGCGAATCCCAGACCAAAGCTGCGTGATGAAGTCAGTGATGCCGAAAGGCGTTGAGCACCGTTGCACGGCTTGCGAGAGTCGCCAGGGCAGCGAAGTGATGAAGTCAGTGATGCCGAAAGGCGTTGAGCACGCTCTCCGCCACATAGACGCCCTCCGCGTCGAGAAGTGATGAAGTCAGTGATGCCGAAAGGCGTTGAGCACCCCTAGGCCCTGGAGAGGTTGGCCCCGGAGAGGTTGTGATGAAGTCAGTGATGCCGAAAGGCGTTGAGCACGCGTGGGCCGCATGGCGGGCGTCGGCGACGTTGCCGGGTGATGAAGTCAGTGATGCCGAAAGGCGTTGAGCACTCCGGCAGAAGCGGGCGCGTCTCCTGTTGATCGTTGGTGATGAAGTCAGTGATGCCGAAAGGCGTTGAGCACACGCCTTGCCGCGCATAATTGGCCTGGAACCCGTGGTGATGAAGTCAGTGATGCCGAAAGGCGTTGAGCACTGCAACAATCTGGCAAGTACTAGTTGACAACCAGACGTGATGAAGTCAGTGATGCCGAAAGGCGTTGAGCACGCCCCGTCCGTGTCGAGCTGGTGTAATAGCCGGTTTACGTGATGAAGTCAGTGATGCCGAAAGGCGTTGAGCACAATCCCGATGGCACGATGGGAGCGATGGCGACAACGTGATGAAGTCAGTGATGCCGAAAGGCGTTGAGCACGCGTGACGGCGACTGTGGATAATGACATCCAATTCGGTGATGAAGTCAGTGATGCCGAAAGGCGTTGAGCACAAGTCGGCTTCGCTTCCTCCGTCAATTCCGTGGTAATCGGTGATGAAGTCAGTGATGCCGAAAGGCGTTGAGCACACCCCTTTGGGCGAGTTGACGTCTTTGGAACTGTTTTGTGATGAAGTCAGTGATGCCGAAAGGCGTTGAGCACGGTCTGGTAGGGTGAAAAGTTATTTGGATCCCTCCTGTGATGAAGTCAGTGATGCCGAAAGGCGTTGAGCACTTCAGGACGCTGTGCGGCGTGAGCTATGAATGGACGTGATGAAGTCAGTGATGCCGAAAGGCGTTGAGCACGTGCGATCGCCCGATGGGTGAAGATGCCGATAACGAGTGATGAAGTCAGTGATGCCGAAAGGCGTTGAGCACGAGGACGTTTCGGTAACTGGCGACCACTATGCCAAGTGATGAAGTCAGTGATGCCGAAAGGCGTTGAGCACAAGGGTGATCTTCTTGCTTGGCATGTTCTGTTTCCGTGTGATGAAGTCAGTGATGCCGAAAGGCGTTGAGCACAAGAAATGGTGTTTACAGGTAGAGACCGCTTTTTTGGTGATGAAGTCAGTGATGCCGAAAGGCGTTGAGCACTCACGCAGTCTCACGTAGAACCAATGCGCGTCGTTGGTGATGAAGTCAGTGATGCCGAAAGGCGTTGAGCACTAGACGCCTTCAGGCCGGTTCACCACGTTATTGGCGTGATGAAGTCAGTGATGCCGAAAGGCGTTGAGCACGAAAGGCGCTTCATTGCGTCTTGTCTCCAGGGGAGTGATGAAGTCAGTGATGCCGAAAGGCGTTGAGCACCAATCCACGAGCAGGGCAATGCCCCAACCCTTGGTTTGCGTGATGAAGTCAGTGATGCCGAAAGGCGTTGAGCACCTGAACGCCGGCAGCATGTCCGCGGACGCGCTCCAGTGATGAAGTCAGTGATGCCGAAAGGCGTTGAGCACTAGCGCCAGTAGGGTAGGACGGGCGGCATTCGGCGTGATGAAGTCAGTGATGCCGAAAGGCGTTGAGCACCGAAATTATGTAAGACAATCGCAGCCGGCGAATACGTGATGAAGTCAGTGATGCCGAAAGGCGTTGAGCACCCGTCAAACCAGGCGTTCATGCGGGCCCGGTTGGCGTGATGAAGTCAGTGATGCCGAAAGGCGTTGAGCACTGACTCAAGAGTTGGAAATGGCCGATGCCCTGGAAGTGATGAAGTCAGTGATGCCGAAAGGCGTTGAGCACCAAGGGCAGTTGGCGGCGATGGCGTCGGGGTTTGGAGTGATGAAGTCAGTGATGCCGAAAGGCGTTGAGCACTTTCCTCATCCGCCTTGATCTTCTTTTTCTTCGGCGTGATGAAGTCAGTGATGCCGAAAGGCGTTGAGCACATTTGGATGCTTCGCGGCGATCCGATGGCCGGCGGGGTGATGAAGTCAGTGATGCCGAAAGGCGTTGAGCACAATCGACCGGGCAATTCCGGCTGGATAAGCACAAGGTGATGAAGTCAGTGATGCCGAAAGGCGTTGAGCACATAAACGCGACCGTGCAGCCTTCCCCGTAGGCCACGTGATGAAGTCAGTGATGCCGAAAGGCGTTGAGCACGCAGAAGAGGCCAAAGCTGGGGCCACGCCTGAAAGTGATGAAGTCAGTGATGCCGAAAGGCGTTGAGCACATCTTTACCCCGAAGAGTTTGGCGACTAAGCCCCGGTGATGAAGTCAGTGATGCCGAAAGGCGTTGAGCACGATTCCTGATCCGACATGATGTGACCAGTGATGAAGTCAGTGATGCCCTCGTTTACCGGCGCGGGGTCACTTCTTCTTAGCCTTGCGGCGATTCACTTTGGCCTTGGCCTCCTTCGCCTTAACGCTCGTATTGCCGACGTGATCGGCAAAAACGTCCAGCGATATTCCTAGCGAATTCGCCAGCATGATACCGGACCACAGGGTTGGCTCTCTTTTGCCTTGCTCATAATCACGTATTGCCCCGAGGCTAATGCCACTGGCTTCAGCCAGGGCGACTTGCGTTAAATTGGCTTGCTCCCTCAATTCTTGAAGCTTCGTCGCGAAGGTCATTTCATCCTCTCCTCAAGCTTTTTCCAAGCCTTAACAGTCTACTGCAATTGCCTTAGTGACACAAACCGTGCTTCCCCTTTTGTAATGAACTTGCATTACTACTGTAACTGCCTTATGCTCTCTTCATTCATCTTTGATGATTCACCTTCTTTGACAACTCGGACCCTTCGCAGCCACCCTTTCTGTGGGCCGATTGACAGACGTCGGCCAGTAAGAGCCCGTCTCTAATGAGAAAGAGCAAAACTACCCGCAATTAGGCTGGGGAGAAGCTTGAGTTCGTCGCTTTTGCCCATTACCTGTCCGCCGCAAGGGTCTTCCACCTTTGCTGCAAGCGAGCGGTCGGGCCATAGGCTACATACGGGCTAAACATCTGAATGCACAATGGGATTTCCGGCGTCGAAATATGGGAATTATTATTCCCATTAGTTTGCATCTACATAAAATCGACTTTACATCCTTTGCCGCGCGGCAGGTCCACTCTGAAACGCGGTCCTGCCCACGTGGCCTTTCCAGAAAGGGGAAACCTATGCACGAGAAGCGCATCACCGTCTGGGTCCAGAAGTTCAATGACCGCAAGCACCTGGTTTTACAATGGCACGACCCAATCACCAATCACCGCCGAAGCCGATCTGCAAAGACCGCTGACCCCAAAGAAGCAGAAGACGTCCGTGCCGATCTTGAATACGAGCTCAGCCACGGCAAATACCTTGAAGCTTCCCAAATGACTTGGGAGCGGTTCCGTGAGCAATTTGAGGACGAGCACTTGGTCGGAACGCGACCTAATACCCAACTCAACTACAAAGCAACTTTCGATTCGTTCGAACGGATCTGCAATCCCGGAAAACTTCGAGCAATCTCCGGCGCCACAATTTCCGCATTCCTTGCCGGAATGCGCAAGGTGGCGATCGCCGGGCGAACAGGCATGCAAGCGACCACAATTCGCGTTCGCCTTCAATTCCTCAGATCGGCTTTGCATTGGGCTGTCACAAAAGAGTTTCTGCCCAAATGCCCGAATTTTCCTTGCATTAAGGTGCCTCATAAAACACCTCAAGCGGTCCCAGCGGAGGCCTTCGAAAAAATGCTTTTTAAAGCCCCCGATCAGCAGATGGAGACTTTCCTGCTTTCCGGTTGGCTTGCTGGATTACGTTTGTCCGAAGCCATGCAACTGGAATGGGAACCTAACGATAAGTCTCCTTACGTTGATTTCGCACAAGAGCGCATCATCCTGCCGGCTGAGTTTGCCAAGGCAGTCAAGGACCAGTGGGTGCCACTCGACGCCCTCCTCCGCACCGCTCTGGAAAGGCTGCCACGCCAAGGGAAGAAGGTGTTCCATATTTGCCGGGCAAACGGCAAGCTACTTACAAGAAACGGCGTATCGTTCCGCGTTCGGGCGCTGGCCCGCCTCGCAGGCGTAAAGTTAAGCATGCGATCTCTGCGGCGCGGGTTTGGCTGCCGTTATGCAGGCAAGGTGCCTGCCCAGGTCCTCCAAAAGCTCATGAGGCATAGCAACATCACCATCACCATGAACTATTACGCCAACGTGGACGATGCCGTTGAGGAGGCGATTTTGGGTCGCAAACGTAACGACTCACGTAACAGCCCCAAACAATCGTGCGAGAAAAGAGAGCCAGGAAAAGACGTAAGTGCTTACGGACTAGGGGCAGAAAGACCATCGTTCAATGAAGAGGGTTAGCTTTGGAAGTACTGGGTGTAAAAGTAATAAAACGCCAGCCCGAAGCCGATCGCCACAACGATCCACCGCACGATCTCGCGATTCATTCGCCGCGCGGTGTGAGCGCCCACGTAGCCGCCAAGGATGGCAAATCCCATCATAGCCAGAGCGTAGCGCCAGGCCACTTGATCTTGGACGATGAATACAACTACAGAGATGCCGTTGATGCAGAAGGCCAAGAATGTCTTCAACGCGTTGATGCGATGAATGTCGCCGATGCCCATTAGACTCAGGCTAGAAATCATCAAAATGCCGATCCCCGCCCCAAAATAGCCACCGTAAACCGCGACAAAAAACTGAAAGATGACGAGCCCGATTTTGCTGATAAGGGAAGGGTGATGCGTTCCACCGATGTCGATCCAGCGCGAAATGGCCGGCTGGAGCAGGAACAAAAGGGCCGCCGTTAGAATGAGCCAGGGCACGAGTTCGGCGAACCATTCCTTTGGCAATCTCGTCAGCAAAAGCGCACCAACGAGACCGCCGATCAGGCAAGGCCAGATGAGCAATTCCACCCAGTGGCGGCTTTGTTGCATTTCACGCCGATAGCCACCCACCCCGGCAAGGGATCCGGGCACGAGAGCGACGGTGCTTGTGGTGTTGGCCAAAACTTCACCGCCGGGGCCTAGAGCGGCCATCAGCGCCGGGAACGTCAACAATGTCCCACCGCCCGCGACCGAATTAATGATCCCCGCCGCCAGCGCAGACAGACATAGTAGGCCGTAATTTGCTAGGGAATCGTACATGGAATGATCTCGGTTTAGCGGCGAGCCTCGGGCGAGCGCGTTGCAACGCGCTCGCCCGAGGCTCGCCGCTAAACGTTGCCGTCTAAACCCACTTCACCATCGCTCCCAAATAATGTTCCTTGTCCTTTAGCAATCCTTCGTATGCCGAGCCAATATCCTGCGGCTTGATGCCATGCGTGACTAAACCCGCCAGACTGAGACGCTTATCGGCCAAGGCGGTTAGCAGCCAGCTCTGAGCCTTGTCGATGTCCCAGGCGCCGGCAAGGCGCGTGTGGGAGGGTTCAAAGAGCATGTTGCCGTGCGCGCCGGTGACTTCAATGTAGCGGCGATGCAGGTCGTCGTAAAAATTCACCTCCTTGGCCTTGCCGCGTGGGCTACCGACCACCACGACTTGCCCGGCGTCACATGCCAAGGACATGGCGACGGGAACGGCATCGGGAATGCCGGTGGCATCGGCGACGATTTCCGCGCCGCGCGTACCCAGGAAGTGGGCTAACTGCTCTTTGGCATCACCGGTAGATGGGTCAATGACCTGATGCGCGCCGGCGGCCAAAGCCGATTCGCGACGCATGCGCACGCCATCAATGCCGACAACCGGCGAGGCGCCGGCTGCGAGTAAGCAGCGCAGCGAAAACTGACCGATGATGCCTAATCCCAGGACCGCCGCCGACCGACCCAGGGTGATCCCGGCGCGGATGGACGCGCCCATGCCGTAACGGGCGATGCAGGCCCAGGCGGCGGACTCAGCTTCGAGTTTAGGTGGGAGCCTCCATAGGCGACCACGCTCATGGCCTATGGTCAACAGCTCGGCCGAGGCGTGGTTGCCTGGATAGCTGACGCGATCGCCGGCCCGCCAATCCCTGATTTCCGAACCGACTGCGATCACTTTCCCGGCTGCGCTATAGCCGGGTCGGAATGGAAACTTCCAGTCGAGCAAGTTCGGGTCCTTGAGCCATTGGTGCGAGCCGGTGTAGACCGCCAGCTCGGTGCCCGCGCTGACCGCGCTGGCCTCCGTTGCGACCAGGATTTGGTGGGATGCCGGATTGGGCAGTTCTACCTCGCGAACACCGACCCGGCCCGGTTCGAGGATGACGACTTGACGAGCTTTCATTGGCATTCCGAGGGTTAACCCACAATCAAAAATCGTAGCGGTTTCCTTCAAGGAACAGTATAACAATGCCTACCCCACCGGCGACTCAGGCCCGCTATATAGGAACGACGAAAGTCTAACCCGGGTAATTCTTATTGCAATCCTAGTTAGTTTGCCCCACCCGCGATGCTTCCTCTTCCCATTCCGGCGAAAGGCGAAATGTATGATTTGTCGATTGGCAATTTGTGTAGCGATCTTGATTGCGGCCAATTCTCCTATTTCGGCAGCCGATGATTACAAGCTCGGACCCGACTCCCAAGAAAAACCCGGCGTGCCCAAGGGCATGATCTCCAAGGCGACGTGGAAGAGTGAAGTCTTTCCGGGCACCGTGCGCGATTACTGGATGTACGTGCCGGCCCAGTATGACGAAAAGAAGCCCACTGCCGTTATGGTTTTTCAGGATGGCGGCGGGTATCAGGACAAGAAGGGCCAGTTTCGCGTGCCCGTCGTTTTCGATAACCTAATTCACGAAAAAGCAATGCCCGTGACCATCGGTATTTTCATTAATCCGGGCAAAGCGCCCGCTTCGGACCCCTCCAAGAAAGACCGAGACAACCGCAGCTTCGAATACGACACGTTGTCCGACCAATACGCCACTTTCCTCGAAAAAGAGATCCTGCCCGAAGTCGGCAAAAAGTACAACCTGACCAAGGACCCCGACCAGCGGGCGATTTGCGGCATCAGTTCCGGCGGAATCTGCGCCTTCACCGTTGCGTGGGAACGGCCGGATTTGTTCCGCAAGGTGCTGAGCCACGTCGGCAGCTTCACCAATATTCGCGGCGGCGACGTCTATCCGGGAATGATCCGCAAGACCGAGGCCAAGCCGATCCGCATTTTCCTGCAAGACGGGTCCGGCGATCTCGACAACATGCACGGCAACTGGCCGCTGGCCAACCAGCAGATGGCCGCGGCACTCAAGTTCGCCAAGTACGATTATAAGTTTGTCTATGGCGATGGCGGCCACAACGGCAAACAAGGCGGGGCCATCTTGCCCGAGTCATTGATATGGTTGTGGCGCGAGAGCAAGGGAACCCTGTTCGACAAGAAAACGGATAAGTAACGATCATGAAACGAGTAGTTGGCGCCTGCTTTATACTGCTGATTTGGGCCCCCTGCTCACGCAGTCAGGATATGGCACTCTCGCAAATCCTTGTGGAGGGCCAGGACTGGCAGCTTGTGGAGAAGGAGAACGAGTCAATAGTGCCCCTTTTGGGGCAAGCCAAGGCGCCAGCCAAGGTCTGGCTGCCTGGAGGCCGCTCTTACGCCCCGCTGCCAGGCAAACCCGGCTTGATATTCAATAACAACCTCGAAAAGAAAACGCTGGAAGTTGGCATCAAAATCACCGGCCTTACTCTTTGGCCCGACGCGGGCACGCTTGTCGCAGCCGACGCGGACAGCAAGTATCTTTGGGCTTTTCGCATCGATACCGACGGAACCTTGAGCGCGAAGGAGCCTTACTACGCCCTCCGCACGAAACCAGGAAAGAAATCGGCCGGAACGACGGGGTTGACTGCTGATTCGGCCGGGCGGATCTATGCGGCCACTGAACTTGGCGTCCAAGTGTTCGATCCCACAGGACGCCTTTGTGGCGTCATTTCCAAACCGGCGAAGGGCCAACTAAGCTATCTCGCATTTGGAGAAGAAGACCGCGGTTTGCTGTTTGCGGTTTGCGAGGGAAAGATCTATGTTCGCAAGACCAAGGCGAACGGGATAGCCGGCAAGGATACGAAAGTGCAAGGGAAGTAGTTTCGGAAGCGGGCAGTGCGTTTGCCTCATTTCTCGTTCGAGATCCCCCGTATATTCCTCTTTGTTAAGCTCTAACATCTTGCCTTGCCGGCATAGTGGCGAACTGGGTCAGACCATTGAACGCAAAGGCTTTAGATACAGCATCTTGCGGTGTGTTAGCCAGTCCGCCACTTTCCCAAAAAAGTGGCGGACTGGGGTCAGCCAACTAACCAGGCAGCCTCATCAAGGGGCTTACGCCTCGCGCTCGCCCTGGAATTCCTTTTTGAATTCGCGCAAGCGCTGGCGGTAGAATTCCCGTGCGTCGCGGAAAAAGGCATGCACGCTTGGTTGTCGGTAGTCGGCATAAGTCCAAGGCCAAGGCTCGAATTGGCCCGCCTGGTAGCGCAAGGTCACTTCCGCGAAAATGCCGTCCCGCAAATAAATACGATGCGACTGATCTTTCGTCGTCGCCAGCATGAACTTGCCCAAGGAAAGCAACCCCGGATCCAGGTTAATAGGCCGTGACTGCGGATAACTTCCTTGGTTCGCGAGTTGTAACTCCAGTGCGTTTGTTAGCTGTTTCGCCTCAGACAAAACCTCGGGATTAACCAGGTTACGAAACGCCCAGAAGCCTTTGCGCAGCCCGGTCCCCATGCTTGTTTCGTAATAGCTAGTTTGGGTAAAGGCGAAAGGAATGCTGCACAGCGCTAGTGGACCGAAGGTTTGCTCCAGGCGCTCGCTGGCCCAAGCCAGCGCTTCTACGTGCCGGCTGAACGCGGCGACTACCAAAAGGACCGGATCAGGAGCCCCTGATTTGGCCATACAGCAGCGGGTTTCGGTTTATCGTTTTTGCGCCCTAGACTCCCTTTGGTCGCAAAAACGCAAAGGAATGAACTCAAACTCTTCGATTCAGTTTCGAGGGGTTTCCATCCTTCAATCGCGCAGCTTCTTCTGTATGAGCAGCGTGGCGATCCACTTGCGGTCTTCTTCGGGAACCGCTACGGGAGGATCGCTTTTGTAGTCGATTTTGCCGGCGAAGTCAGCGTGGTCGTAGCAGCGGGTGAAAATGGTTTGCAGGTCCAGGACGGTGTCGCGATCGTCGGGCGAAAGCGGCAGGCGAAAACGGGTTAGCGGCTTCTGCAGGGTCGTCGTATAAATCTCGTGACGATCGGGGGAAGCGGCACGCGTCAAGGTGACCGCGTAATCCCATTTCTCCAGTTTGTCGCGCGAATATTCGAGCATCGGCTGCCCTTGGAGCAGCAGATCGATCTCGACGAGGCTGGCGCCCCGGCTGGCGCGCCGCCGATCCAAATACGCTTGCCGGCCGGCCGCGGTAGTCTTGTTCGTGGGACTGACGACTTCAATCAGCGTTACCAGCCGGCCGTCACTCCGCTGCCTAATCTCAATAAATTCCTCCACATGCTCCTCGCGCACCACGGAGGTGAAGAGGGCCTGCTCGTTGAAATAATGGCGTTGATTGATGCGAGCGCGGTAACGATCCATAAGCCCGGGTTGAAGCGTTTGATGGAGGCAGAGGATCAGTTGTTGCTGGAAAACCGGCCAGGTTTTCGAATTCTCAAGATAAGGGTCCATTCCCGGAAAGGGACTTGGCATGCGTGTTTCTCCCCATGAAAGCGGGCCAATCTGCAACCCTGCAGCGCCGATTCGGAAGCGCCCGATCCGTAGGCCAAGCAGCACACGCATCCTTGCTCGGCGCAGACCCCACTCGCTCCTGCGCCGGTTTGCTCGGTGGCTTCAGAATGTTCAAGGCCTCCGATTCTAACAAGATTATCGCAAGCTCGGCCAGAGTTTTGCCCGAAGATTTTAAAAAGACTGGCGACCCGGAGGCGGGAGACTTGAGCGGGTAAACAACACCAGCCCGATGCGCCAGCGTGGGGGTCGGGTTTTCCTCGCTGGCGCTTCGAGTTGGTAGTGGCGCTTCGGAGTCGGGTTTTCCTCGCCGGCGCTTCGGTCTCCTGATTCGCTTATGCACATTCACTTCGCCTTCATTGCCTGAATGCTTTTTAAACACTCGGTGAATGCGACCCGCAAACTTTCATTGAGGTCTTTCTTCTCGAGGAGCTTGGTGAGGACCGGAATAGCCTCCGCCGCGTTTTTTCCCATGTTGGGCAGGGAGTTCGCGGCTGTCCAGGCGGCGATGGGCTCCTTGTCCTCGAGAAGGTCAATGACCTTGGAGGCGTAGGCGCCGGCCTCCTTGCCGATCGTGCCTAGCGCCTTGGCAGCATGGGCCCGGGAAGACATTTTCGGGCTTTTCAGAAAGCTGGCGATGGCGGAAAGTTGGGCGTCCGAAAACTTGCCCTCGATATACATATAAGATGTATGAGCCCAGATGCGAACCGAATCGTCTTTGTCTGTTTTGTAACGAGTTTCCAAGGCGGCCAGTACTGCATTTTTATCGGCTTCCGCGGCCGGCTGTCCGCACATTCCCAGGCCCGTCACAGCCTCCAGCCGCACCACTGAACATTGATCCCTAGTTCGATCGACTAGCGCCATGACCGCGCGTCCATCCTGAGGAAACCTGCCGTCCGGTGCTCCGGCAACCCCGAGGGCCATGGTCGCAGCGCGGCGCAGTTCCCACGTAAGGTTGTCTTTGCTGGCGGCAATCAGTTGGGGAATAACAGGGCGAGCTTGGTTGCCGAAGAAGTAAAGCGCCATGGCCGCGTGAAATGCCACGAGGGATTGGCCATCCGTCATCTTGTTGGCCAAACGTACGACGGCGCGCTCCGTGTCCGTGTTAGTCAGGTAAGGGCTAAGGAATCCCAGAGTGGCGGCCGCATTGCCCTTGACGCTGGAGTCCTTATGCCCCAATTGATCGATCAGGGCCGGCGCCGCCTTGGCGCCTTTCTTCCCGAAGAGAATAACCGTGCGAATAGCATTTTCGCAAATGGCGGGGTCCGTCGATTTGATTTCCGCGATCCATTGCTCAAGGGTCTTGCCGCCGATTTCCTGGGGCTCTTTATCTTCTCCCGCCAAAAGAGGGAATGAAGTGAAGAAAAAAAGGAAGGCGAACGCCAACCCAAAGGAGGTGCGCATGAATAAGGCTCCGCTATAATAACTTCTTCCCCTGCCCTAAATTACCAGAGCCAGTGAGGCCCTGGCAATGATGGAATCGGCACGCGAGGCAAATGGATGCGGCGCAGATACTGTAATTCCTTGGCAATTACGTTATTTGGGCGGTTTTTTGGAAGCGATTGCAGTGGTTAGAGGGATAGTGCGCTAGGTTAGTACGAGACGAGCTATTTCAGGGAGCCAGGTTCCGGCTGGCCCCACCAGGATTGCCAAGCTGCCAGACCGCGCACCCCGACGGGCGCTCCGTCAACGCACATCCAATCGGACGTTCCCTGATACTTATTGTCGCGTCCGTGCCATGCGGTATTCTGCCAGGCCGTTTTATCGGGGAAGCCCGCGTAGCTGAGCAGCGCTCGTTCGAAAGTAAACTCGTTTCGATAGGCGTGCACTGCCACAGGCGCCGCTAATCCTGAAAAACTTACCACCCGCCCAGCCTGAAGGTGATTATGTTCGAGGTTCAGGCGGACCGGGGACGGCCGGCTGGCTTCTTCTGCCCAAAACACTAATCCGGCGCTGTCCGGGTTGGTCGCGGTAAGCCGGCATCGGTCCAGACTCACGTCAACCGCACTAGCCTCGCCGACCTCCACGCACAACAATGAGCCTGCGGCAACGATTTCGCTGTCCAGCAATTTCACCTCGGAACAATTACGGCACACCAGGGGCGAATGCCCACCCGGAGCGCGGAGCAAACAGCCGGTTATTTGCAGGCTGGTATCCTGGCAGTAGACCAAATGTACGGCTGGAGTTGAAAACGACTGCTCCGGGAAAGCAGGTAAATCCAGTTCGAGGCCCTGAAGAATTAAGGGGCGATCGACCGTTAAGAGCGCCTGTCTGATTTGCGGGTCTTTCGGCGGCGCGAAATGCAAAATCGGCCGGGCGCCTGATGCTGCCATTAGAGTGAGGGCTTTTCCGCGAAGATCAATCGAGCCTGTTGTCAGGTTTCCTTCGGCTTGAATGCGGATCGTATCGCCGTCCTCGGCCGCGGCGACCGCTTCGGCCAGGCTTCTGAAGGCCGCGCCGCTTCGCTGTACGACAAACGGACGCACATCCTCCTTCGGCGGCAACGACGGAGGCGACCGTTCCGGCTGCTCTGACACGGTCTTGGACTTAGCCCATTCCGCCCAGTCGCTTACCGCCTCGCGATGCCGGGCCATCCAACCCATGCCCATCCCGAATACTACGGCCAAGCCGACCTGACCAACGAACCGTCTTATCCTTGGCATTGACCGCGAGACCGGATGAGAGATGTTGGAGCCGTCTGGGGTTAGCTCAAATCGCGAGATTCCCTCTAATCTTTCGTTCACGTCGGTCCCGATGTCCGCCGCGTTGACTCCCCACTTGAATTCATCCCCAACTGAACACATGGCTCCCTCGCCCTGCATCGACAGGGCCTCGAACACTTCGATGGGAATCTGAAAGCGCTTGGCGGGGTCCTTGGCGATGAGCTTCTGCAGGATGGCGACAACAGGCAAGGGAATTTCGGGTCGCAGGATTTCTGGTGAGGTCAAGGGATCCAGATGATGACGGAGAAGCTTCTCAGTCCACGAGCCCCCTGGGTAAGGCACTTGACCGGTGAGCAGGAAGTAAAAGGTACAGCCCAAACTATAAAGATCACTGCGAATATCGGCGGCGCGGCTATCGTGAGCCACTTCAGGAGGCAGAAAATCGGGTGTGCCGGACAAAATGCCTGCTTGGCCGCTGTCCTCGCGCTTGCGCGCCAAACCTAGGTCGAGGATCTTCACAACGCCTTGCCATGCCGATTGTGGCAATGGTTGGTCTATCTCGATTTCCACGCCTGCAAGGAGCAGGTTGGTTGGTTTGATGTCGCGATGGACTAGTCCGCATTCGTGCAGATATTGCAGTCCGAGGGCGGATTGTCGGATGCAGGAGCAAGCCAAGGCAACCGGCAAGGGGCCTGTGAGGCGAACGAGGCGATCCAAATCAATGCCCGCGATGTATTCCATCGCGAGAAAATAAATGGAACCAACGCGTCCGGCATCATAGGTGGCCACGATATGCGGATGCGTCAACTTGGCGGCAGCCTGGGCCTCTCGGCGCAAACAATCGATGTGCAGGCCGGTCTGTTTGCTGCGGCCGGGTGGGAGTGAGGGAAAGAGGTCGAACCCTTTCCCGGGGCAGAGCGTCGGCGGGCAAGCCGCGAAAGGATGACCAGCCAGAATCTTCAAAGCAATGACACGTTTCATCCAGCGATGCCGGGCTTTGAATACGTGCCCCATGCCGCCGGCGCCCAGCGGTTCCAGGACTTGATAGGGACCGAGGAGCAGATATAGTCCGCGGCCCGCGAGAACCTGCTGCGCTTGGAATTTAGTGAGCCAACCCTTGTCGATCAGTTTACCAATCCAGATATGGGCCGCAGCCGGGCGTTTATTAATTTGGCGAGTCAACCAGTCGAGGCGGCGCGGCGACAAGAGCCGCGCGGTTCGGAGAGCCGACAGCAATTGCTCGGGAGTGGTGGGCGGCAGAGAGGGAGCGGTGCGGCTTCTCATCCTGATCGGTCGCAATCCCGTCTTCGGGAGGGATAGGAGTACGTCCCTGTACACGCACGCATGAGCGACTGTTAAGTTTAGCGATTAGCCAGTGCGCGCCCAGAGCTTTTTCCGGAAATGGGAAGAATGGTGCGCCCTCGCGGATTTGGGACGGTGAGCAGGCGACTGCGGCGCTTAGTAATCAGGGGATCGCACTCTCAAGGCAAAACGTAAGAGCTTTTCATTTTCAGCAGGGCTGGAAGTTGCTACAATCACCACGCTGACCTCTCTTCCCGGTTGACGGCGGCCATTTCCCAGCCTCCCGCCACGGGCCGATCCTATTGCAGCCACACCTGGGTTTGAGGGACCTCATGGCCGAGCGATCGTTCGTTCATTTGCATTGCCACAGCCATTACAGCCTCCTTGACGGGGCTAGCCGAATTCCGGAGCTAGTCGCCCGGGCCAAGGAATTGGGAATGAACGCCCTGGCCCTGACCGACCATGGCAACCTCTATGGGGCCATTGAGTTCTATCGCGAGTGCGAGGCTGCCGGCATCAATCCGATCATCGGCTACGAGGCCTACATCGCCCCGGGCAAACGCACCGAGCGAGAAGCCCGACGGCGCGGCGACGCCGGCTACCACCTTACTCTCCTGGCTCGCGACCTCCAAGGTTTTAAGAACTTGGTGAAAATGGCCTCTGTCGCCTTCTTGGAGGGCTATCATTACGTCCCGCGTATCGATAAGGAACTTCTTGAAGCCCATTGCCAGGGCATCACCTGCTTAAGCGGCTGCGCCTCGGGCGAATTCAGCGAGTATATCCTCAAGGACCAGCTGGAGGATGCGACCAAGGTGGCCGAATGGTTTGCCACGGTGTTTGGCAAACATTTCTACATTGAGATCCAAAACAATGGCCTGCCAATCCAGCAGCAATGCGCCGAGGGCGCCATCGACATTGCCAAGCGGCTGGGCCTGCCGCTTGTGGCGACGAGCGACGCCCATTACCTGTGCCAGGCCGATAGCGACGCACATGATGTCCTCTTGTGTATCAATACGGGCCGGGTCCGCAGTGATCCCAATCGCATGCGCTACGGCAGCGATCGATTCTACGTCCGGCCGCCCAACGAAATGTATGAGTTGTTTCCCGGCCATGAAGATGCCGTGCAGCGCAGCCAGGAAATCGCGGACGGCTGCTGCATCAAGCTGGACTTCAAAGCACGGCACTTCCCTGTCTTCACACCGCCGGCCGGCAAGAAACCCGAGGAGTTCTTGCGCGAGATTTGCCTAGAAGGACTGCGCCAGCGCTATGGCGACAATCCTTCCCAGGCGGTCAAAGATCGGTTTGAACTAGAACTAGAAATCGTTTGCCGGATGGGGTTTGCCAGCTATTTCCTCATTGTCTGGGATTTCGTCCGCTTTGCGCGCGAAAGAGGAATTCCGGCCACGGCACGCGGGTCCGCCTGCGGAGCCATCATCAGCTACGTGCTGTACCTCAGCCATGTTGATCCCCTGCGGTATGACTTGCTTTTTGAGCGGTTCCTCGATCCGAATCGCTCCGAAGCCCCCGATATCGATATCGACTTTTGCCAGGAGGGCCGCGAGGAGGTCATTGCATATGTCCGCCAGCGGTATGGCGAAGCGAGCGTGGCTCAGATCGGCACGTTCGGAACCATGGCTGCTCGCGCCGCCATCAAGGACGTGGGTCGGGTGCTCGACGTGCCGTTGGCCCGTGTGATCCAACTTACCGACATGATTCCCAAGACATTGGGCATCACGCTGGACGAGGCCCTTAAACAAAGCACCGATCTTAGAGACCAGTACGATAAAGACACGCAGGTCCGCGAACTGATTGACATCGCCCGCAAGCTGGAAGGCACCAACCGCAATGCCGGCACCCATGCCGCGGGCGTTGTTATCGCCAATGGACCGCTGACCGACTACGTTCCGCTTCAACGAGTCATTCGAAAAGGAGATGATGCGGGCGCGAAACGCGATGAAGCGGTCATGACGACGCAGTGGGTCATGGGCGATCTGGAAAAGGTCGGATTGCTCAAGATGGATTTTTTGGGCCTTCGTACGTTAACTCTGCTCGAAAACGCCGTCCGCCTCATCAAGAAGACTCGGGGCAAAACCATAGACCTGCACAACCTACCGCTCGATGACCGCCCAACCTACGAGCTCCTTCAGCGGGGCGACGCCAAGGGCGTTTTCCAATTTGAATCCGACGGCATCCGCGAGTTGCTCAAGCGGATGAAGCCGGACCATATCCGCGACATCATCGCCAGCACCGCGCTCTACCGTCCTGGTCCGCTTCAAGGCGGCATGGTCGATGCCTACGTCAACCGCAAACACGGTCGTGAGAAGCCGGACTATCCGCATCCTGTGATGCAAGAAATACTAGGCGAGACCTACGGCATCATGGTCTATCAAGAGCAGGTCATGCGGATTCTCAATCGCCTGGGCGGCATTGACCTCTCCAGTGCCTATGCCTGTATCAAAGCCATCAGCAAGAAAAAGCAGGAGATCATTGACGAGCGCCGGGCGGAGTTTCTCAAGGGCGCGCAGGAACGCGGGGTCAGTGAGGATCAGGCTCGAGCAGTTTTTGAATTGATCACCTTTTTCGGCGGCTACGGGTTCAACAAGTCGCATTCTGCCGCGTATGCGCTGGTTTCCTTTCAGACGGCTTATCTCAAAGCGCACTACACGGCCGAGTTCATGGCCGCGCTGCTGTCCAGCGAAATCGAGGACGGCAACAAGCGCGACATCATGGTCCAGCATATTGATGACGCACGCCGGTTGGGCGTGGAGGTGCTGCCGCCTAACGTCAATGCCAGCGAATCGGAATTCGCCGTCGTAGAAGGCAGAATTCTCTTCGGTCTGACGGCAATCAAAGGAGTCGGGCGCGGGGCGGCCGACAATATCGTCGAAGCCCGACATCTGGGTGGACCATTCCGCGACATCTTCGACTTCTGTGAGCGAATCGACAGCCGAATCGTCACGAAGGCGGCAATCGAAAAACTGATCAAAGCAGGCGCCTGCGATGCCTTCGGGCGGCGATCGCAGCTCTGGGCCGTTTTGCAGCGATCGATTCAAGCCGCGGCCACCCTGCACGATGATCGGCGGGCCGGCCAATCTAGCTTGTTTGGCTCGTTTAGCGACTCGGACCAAAGCTCGCAGGCCGCGATGGAGACCTTGCCCGACGTTCCGGAATGGCCGGAAAATGAAAAACTGAAGAACGAGAAGGAAGCGCTCGACTTCTACTTCTCGAGCCATCCACTGGCCCAGCACGAAGCGGACTTGCGCCGTTTCGCCAACATCACCCTAGAGCACCTGAAGGATGTGCCGACCGGCCAGGAGATCGTCCTTGGCGGCATGCTCACCCAAGTGCGCCTCATGAACACCAAGAAGGCACGAAACGGCAATAGCCGGTATGTCCGCTGTAAGTTGGAAGACCTCAATGCAGCTACCGAGTGCGTGATGTGGCCCGACGATTATGTCCGCTATAAAGACGAAATCGTCGAGGATCGGGTTTGCTTCGTGAAAGGAACCGTTGAGCGGACGCGCGATGAGCCGGGATTGATTTTGACGCAGATTCTCAGCATCGAGCAAGCTCAACGGGAACTGACCAAGGGCCTTGTCCTCTCCTTGACGCTCGGCCGTCACGGCCCGGAGACCATTGACGCCATTGGACGCGTGCTCAAGCGAACCCCCGGGCCGTGTCCGGTCTACATTCAGGTTCGCGATGGAGTAGGTAAACGCAGCGTTCTCCGGGCCGGCGACATCTACCGGATCAATCCCGCCAACGTATCGACCTCGGAGCTGGAAACCATCCTCGGCAGCGGCTGCGTCAAGTTTTCCGGACCGGTGAATGGCAGCGGCAGAAATGGAAAGTAACCAATACCATTTAGCGGCGAGCGCGTCGCGTAATGCGCTCGCCGGAGGCTCCCCGCTAAACTACTTCTTCTCTGCGGTGTTTTCCTTCTTCTTGGCGTGCTCTTGCCGGAATTTCTTGAACTCTTCAAGGGTTACAAAGCCATCGCCGTTGGCGTCCATTTTCTTGAATATTCTTTCAATGAGCTCCGGTTTATCCTTGAGTTTGCCCTTGCCCAAGTTGGCGATTCCCTTGAATTCCTCCAGACTCAATTTGCCGTCATTGTTCGTATCGAGCTTTTTGAAAAGCTTTTCCGGATTACCTTTCTTGCTTTTGCCTTTGGCTCCCTCCTCATCGGCACGCACTGCGCCAACCAATAAGAGGGTGCTAACCAAACCCAGGACACTGAGGAATCGAAACATGTTGGTATGCTCCTTTGGGGCGCCGTGACTACGCATCACTTCAAACCCCGTTTACGGCGCTCGGTTCCGCCGTCGGGATTTAAAATGAGTTTTACCCACTTAATTGGTAATGCATGGTGCGCAGAGCTTGCCGGAGGCTAAGCCTACGTTCGCTGAGGAGCAGGGTGCGTTTTATCAAAGCCAAAGAAAGCCAGGAAACCGACTAGAAAGATGACGGCCATCGACCGGATCGCTTCGCGGGGATTGACCTTGGAGGTCCCCGCCCGGCGGTTCTCGAAGATAATCGGCGTCTCGCCAATGCGGGCGCCGGCTTTACGACAGCGGTAAAGCACCTCTTGCTGAAACGAGTAGCCTTTCGACCAGAGGTTTTTCAGGTCGGTTTCGCGCAATTTGGAAACGCGATAGCAGCGAAATGCACCACTGGTGTCGCGGGCAGGAATACGCATGAGCAGGCGAACCGTAGTGCCCACTCCCCAACTCATGATCCGGCGTGATAGAGGCCACTTTTCCGTGCCGCCGCCCTTGATATAGCGTGATCCAATCATAATGTCGTTTTTCTTCATGCCAGCCAAAACACCGGGCAGATAGCGCGGATGATGGCTGAAATCGGCGTCCATGTTGACCATGAGGTCGTAATCGTGATCCATGGCGTAGCGCATGGCGGCAAGCGTTGCCGTGCCCAGTCCCTGTTTGCCGGGACGATGGAGAACATGGACGCTCGGATTGGCGGCGGCCAATTCATCGGCTATGTTGCCGGTGCCGTCGGGGGAGTTGTCGTCGATGACCAGCACGGCGGCAGAAGGGATTGACTGTTGGATTTCCCGAATGAGCGGGGTGACGTTTTCGCGTTCATTGTAAGTGGCCAAGGTAACCAGGATACGCGGTGCGGCAGCGGTCGGCGGCACGGATTTCCCCCGTTTGGCATTGCGGCTTGCGTTTCGTCCAGCTTTCGAACTATCTTACTATATTCACCAAATCCGTTCTGGGATGCGCCCCTAGCTCAGCGAGTGTTGCTCATGTCAACCACGATACCAATCATCTGCCCGCACTGCAAAAAAGCGAGCAAGGGCCCTTCCGAGCTTATGGGCAAGAAGATTCGCTGCAAAAGTTGCCGCGAGATTTTCACCGTTGAAAAGGTTAAGCAAGCCGCCCCCAAGAGATCGTCTGCCAAGCCTGCAAAACCCGCAAAAGAGGAAGAAGCCCCCGTCCTGGCAATAGCAGATGATGAAGAGGATGAAGGAGTGGCCCGACCTTACGCGGTCACCGACCTTGACCTGACGCCCCGTTGCCCACATTGTGCCAACGAGATGGAAGAAGGAGCCATCATTTGTATCCACTGTGGTTATAACACACATACCCGCGAGCGGTTCTTTACGCGCAAGGTGATCGAACACACCGGCATGGACATCTTCCTCTGGTTGCTTCCCGGAATTCTGTGCGTCATCGTGGTGCTTATTTGCATCGCCGGCATCGTCTATGCCTGGGTCAAGTTTGACGACCATTACAATGACAATAAGGACGAATGGTGGGTGGGTGCGGTGTTCGGCATGTTCGCCAAGATCTATAGTTCGGTGATCGAGCTTTTTATCATCTATCTTGCCGGGCGATTTGCGATCAAACGGCTCATCCTGCATCCGACGCCGCCGGAAAAGGTTGTGCATTGATACATCTTCACCAGCCCGCAGCGCCAGCAAGGACGTGAACCAAATTGCCCTTGCTGGCGCCGCGGTCTGGCATGATTTCTACCCTCTAGCGTTCGGCGTCACGCTCCAATCAAAGACGTTGTAACCCCACGCCGGCAAATCAATGAAAAGCCCATTTGCGGCGAGATCTTTGCCATCGCGCTCATAGCTTGACGGCCGCATCAAATCGATCAGCAATACCTTCTTGCCGGTCAGATTGGTAAACGGCAGCCTAATGCGGCATTGGCCCTGGTTCGGGCCATAATTCACTACGATTACCGAGGTTTGGCCGTCTCCCTCCCACGCAAAGGCAAGGTAGAACCACCACGTTGGATTGCCGTCCCAGGCCGGCTTGCAATCCAGGAGTCGCCAGCGTCCGACGCGGAGATCGGGACGCTTCAAGCAATTCAACAATCGCTCATAAAATGCGGAAGCCTCAAGGTCTATAACCTCATCCGGACGCCGACTCAGGTGCATCGACACCCGGGAGCGACGACCTTCGAACTGCCCTTCGTGAAAAAAGCGCAGGCCGGGGATCAAGAATGTCACGATGGCTGCCGCTTGGTGAACTGGCCAGGCAAAAGCATTTGCGGCGCGCGGCTCATCATGGTTTTCGAGAAAACGCACCGACTTGTATTGAAAGTCAAGGTCGGCGCCAAGATGGCCACGGACGCCGCCGGCATCACGTGTGTGCAGCCGATCGTAGAGCCGCTTGTCGTAGGTGTAATCAAATCCTTGCTGCTGTAGCGTCCATTCGAGGTCCCAATATACCTCGGCCATGAACACGAAATCGGGATGTTCCGCGTGAACGCTGTCGATAGCTTCGGGCCAAAAAGGGACATCCACCGGGGCGGCGCCGTCGTGCGGGATGGAGGCGTCGCCCCAAGTCCTTTGAAAGACATCGGGAAGGATGAGCATAGCCATGTCACAGCGGACGCCATCGCACAAATCGGCCATTTGACGCAACTCATTAATCATGGCTGCCCGCAGGCCGGGATGCCGGTAGTTCAATTGCAGGGTGTCGGGCCAGCCAGGGAAATAGGGATCCCGGCCGTGAGCCAGAATCAACCAGCGGTCCGCTCCTTCGACCCGGCAATAGTTCTGTGGAATATGGGCGAGGTCCGTTTCCGTCCCTTCAATAAAATATTCCGGATGCGACTTGCCCCAGGGATGATCCAGGGCCACATGATTGGGAACGAAGTCAAGCAGCAAACGCAGGCCACGTTGCTGGAGCCTCTCTCGAAAGCGCGGCAAGGAATCGAGCGTGCCAAAGTCCGAATGCAAGGCATAGTCGTGAATCGCGAAAGGCGAGCCGGAGACATCGGCATCCGTGAAATCCAGTAAAGTGACCTCATACTCTTTACGCCACTGGGGCTGAGTAAGCGAAACTTGCCGGCCCGCCGGTCCGGTCTGCCAAACGCCCAGCAGCCAAATCCAGTCGAACCCCAACCCCAAAAAGCGATCAAGTTCGGCATCGGGAATGTCGTCTAACGTAACTGGCCGTCCCAATTTGTCAGCAAGTTCATGAAGGCAGATGCGCGTGTTGATTTGATAGAGCGAAGGGTTGCGCGAGTGGGCCATCTGGTCTGACTCCAGCGGTCTAAATGGATTGCTCCATTCACTATAAGCCATTTTCTAGAGTCATTGATTGTCTAGTTGCCAGGCCAGGCCCCTCCACCTTTAGTCGATGGCAGTAACTGCCCGGGGATTATTGCCCGCCAAGAATTGTCAGCACTACAACCGGCTCGGTAGGCTTGGATTCTATTCGTTGCTCATGTTGGCTAACGACGACTTCATAACCTATCCTTTCGTGATTGCTCTGGGGACATTGTTTCCCGAATTCTGAAAAAGGCCTCCTCGAACCCCATCGGCTGTCCGCGGGAGAAGGAATCTTGGCAGGATCTTCCGATTTCTATACCCTGCATTCTCCCTCGAGTAAATTGCGGCTCGATGGTCAGGTCGAGACCCCATCCCAGGACGTTACACCCCTACCAAGTAACTTGGATGGCTCGGCAGCAACTGGCATCTCCGCGTTCGCGGCTCAACCTTCAATCGGCTACAAGTTCTTGGATTCGCTGGGGCGCGGTCCGCTGGGTGAGTTGTGGAATGTGCGGACGCCGGACGGCCGCGCAAACCTGGCCCGTATTGTGTTCAACCCTCATCAAAGGGAAAGCCCGAGTATCGCCACCCTTTCTTGCGTGGAAAACCTGGGCCATCCTGCTCTCATCCCTTGGCGGCTTGTAGCTCGCCAGCCGGAACGATGGACTTTTGCGGCCGATGTGGCCGGCCCGACTCTGCAAGATCGCTGCCAGCAGTGCCGGGATCAAGGTCAAACCGGCATCCCGCGGTCTGAGCTTCTGGGCTATCTGCGCGGCGTGGCCGAGGCCGTGGATGCATTCTCCCAACGCTACGCCCTCCCGCACCTGCGGCTCAATCCGCGCTCGGTTTGCCTACAAGATGACCAAGTGAAAGTTCTCGATGCGGGTCTCGTGGCCGCTTTCGCCGGGTGGACCAATGAGAGCTATTTTGGCTGCAATCCGCGCTACGCCGCGCCCGAACTCGCTGAAAACCGCCCGGCCGGATCGTCTGATGTATACAGTCTGGCGATCATGTTCATGGAATTGCTCACCGGCTACTCGCCTCATCGGGGTCAGAGCCCGCGTCACCTGCTTCAGGCTCGGCTCAAGGACCGGCCGGACTTGACTCTGCTGGCAGCCGGCGACCGTGGTCATCTGGGCAGGGCTTTGCATACCAATCCCGAGCGGCGCTTTTCCCGTTGTCTCGATTTCATCGAGGCCTTGGAAGACCGGGTGAAAAGTGACTCAGTGAAAATAGAGGTAGGGGGCTTGTTACTTCCGTTTCTTATCGCGGCGGAGCCGGCATCTAGGATCGGGCTGCCCAATCCCCTGTTGCCCACGCCGCATCAATTCGTAGCCGATCTCGTCGCCACGGCTGGTGTCCTCGAAGTCCACGCCCAGCCGGACATCCGCTGTCAATTGGAACCGGGCGAAATGCTGCTCTATCGCTGTGGAGCGCGTATCGTTCCCGACCTGGCTCGCCTCAAGGTGGCCGGCTTTTGCCAGCGTTGGCGCGGCCACATCCTGTCTACCACCGCCGATTTGATGCTCATTCAAATCAATACCGGCGCCACTTGGTGGCAGAAGTTTCGCGGCAAAGAGTGCGGCCTCAAGGTGGAACTGCGAATGCTCCGCTCCCCCATTCTTGAGTCTCAACTGACTGAAATCATCATTCGCATTTACCCCTTCGGCTGCACCCGCGAGCTGGCTGATGATCTTCTAGCCCAGTTCGCTCCGCTCCTGGTGTGCAGCTTGCGAGAATATCTTCAGGCCGGGCCGGAGCAGCGGAACACCGAACGTCTCTATTTCCCGCACCAACTCCGCGTAACTCCGGTCTTGGCCGACCAATCGCTCGGCGAGACATTCGACTGCCAAGGCAAGGACGTATCCAGCACCGGCATGGGCTTCGTATCGCTTCGAGAACTGCCGACGCCGCGTATTTACATCAATCCGGCCGTCCCCGACGCCGCGCCGCTCCCAGCCGTCCTCGCCAACATTGTTCGCGTCCACGAACGTGGTGACGGCCTTTTCGAGATGGGCGTCCAATTTCACCTGGAATAGGCTCAAGACCAACCTGGCGAGGCGGTCTGGTATCATGCCAGGGAGCCGACGAACACCTTGCGCGCCGGCGCCCTCCGTTGGGCCAAGAATAGCAATGGCCAATCAGGCCGAGCCGAAACATAAAGCTCGAAAGAAGAACTTACCTTTAATGTTCAGTTGTATACTATAGATTGGTCGACCGCATGGACGCAATTCGTTTCGTTTCAACCCCCGGACACCCCCCTCCGAGGTGGCCAGCGTGGAAGATACGTTTATCGTCACCTGGTGGTTTTGCTCAACTTAGTTTTTGGCAGCCGAAACCTCGGTGGTTTGCGAACCTTTCTGGTTCTCCTTGACCTTGCTCAAGGTCTTAATGGCATCGCTCGCCAAACCCGCCACCGCGGGACTGGGATCTTCCAGCAGTTCACTCAGGTCGGACACCAGAGAAGCCTCGCCCTTAATGACGCAGGCCTGAATGGCGGCCGTGCGGATTTCTATGTCATCGTCTCCGAACTTATCGCGCAATGTTTCGGCCGTCATCAAGCTGAGGCGTTCGGCGAGAGCCTGGCGAGTCTTGTCTTGATAATCCTTGGGCAGCTTAGGGATGGCATCGGCGAGAGCGACGGTGTATTCGGGGCCTTCACCGTCTTTAAGAGTGGTTAAGACAACATCTCGTTTTTTGGCTGAGGCATTGATAAGTTGATCCCGCAATTTAGCGGCCTCAACAGCCAGTTCGGCGTGCGGAAAGAGCTTCTGCCAGCCTTCCGTCGTCGGTCCGGCGTCCTGACCCGTCAATTCGCGAAGGGCAAAGAGAACGGCTTCTCGTTGAGGGTAGCTCTCCTCTTTCTCCAATCTCTTTTGTAGTTCGCGCGCCTTCTTTTCCTGCATGTAGCGTAGGCGGACCATATAATCAAACCGCAAATAAGCGGGTAAGGTCGTGCCCGCACGAAGCTCCGGCTGGGTGACCGAAAAATCTTGCCGGATAAAGGCTATGTCGGCGCGAATCAATAGGGCTTGAGAAGGACCGGTGGTAACGCCGCTGCCGCCGCCTCCCCACCTGCCTGCCGAAGGCCCGGTGCTTCCCTGACCTCTGACTGTTAGATTAGGGTCAACGCCAATCACACCGTCGTCGATAGCCGTCACCGCCGGGGCATGGCATAACAAACAATTCGCAACATGATTGGCCCGGACGATCTCCTTCTGAAATCCCCCTCTGCTGCCAACAACCACCGGGATTAGCGGGTCTGGGTCGCTCAACATAACGACCAATTGTGAAATAGTCCTGTCGTTTTGCACAGTCAAGGCGACAAGGGCTTCCGCGGCGTGGTCGGCAAAGGCCGGCATCGGATACCGAAGCGCTTTGAGGAAAATCGGCAGATAATCCTCAGGTTTTCTTTTCTTCAGGGCCGTCAGGGCCGTCTCGCGGATTTCGGGGGCCAGATCAAAAACCGCCCGCTGCGCAAGAGCGATCGTCGCCTGTTTTTCCGGTATCTCCGCCAGCATGTCCACCAGAATCGACCGGAGCGGCTTATCTTCGTGCATGAGGATTTGCATCATGGCGGGGATGGCTTCATAGCGGAGCCATTCGGGACGTTTTCCGCGCATCTCCATACGCAGGGTTTCGCGCAATAGGGTCACGTCGCTGGGGCGGCGCCCTTCCACATCGGGCGGGGCGGCGGCGTTCAAGTAGAGCTTGAGCTTGGGGCCGAGTTGCGCCAAGGTCCGGGCTTCCTTGGGGCTTATTTGGCACGAATTTCCCTGCCGGAAAGGGAGACCGCCAAGATCCGGTCTGCTGTTAATAATTGGCGTAGCGTGTTTGAGATTGATGAGCTTCGCTTCTTGAGGCGTGTCGCCGGCCAGAGAACCTCTTATCCACTTTCCCCAATTAGCGAGCACTCCCGAGGCGGTGGCGCCGAGGCCGATTTGCTTTACCCAGGCCAGGTCCTTACGCAGTTCTTCCTCGCTTTTGATTTGCCGGCGTTTTTTCACGAGGCCTGCGTAACCATTCTGCTTATCAGCCCCTTCGGGCTTTCCGGCAGGTTTTGGCGGATCGGCCGGAACATTGTTCAGCATCTGGCTTTTCCGTTCCACGTCGAGCTTGGCGATAACCGGTTCATCAGCCGTCTCCTCGGAGTCTTCACCATCAGTGGCCGGCTCACAATCCTGGGCCAGCGCGGTCACCAACGGTTTCAATTCCGTGACGCGTTCTTTTTCCTCATCGGTGATTGAATTGGAAACGATGCCGTTATCGTGGCGCGGGCGCGTCTGGCTGACGACAGCTCCGGCAACAGTCAAACCTACCAAAACTAGATAGACGGCGCTGAAAGAATAAGCCCAGCGCCTGTTGTTGCGACGGCGGGGCGCTCGACTTTCTGAAGAAGGCACGAGGCCAAGAGGATCTGTCTTATTCTGGTTTGGCGCCTTACTCACATGCGGGCGCGCGGCAGGCTCACAACCTTTTGCCGGCATAGCTGAAGCAGAATCCGCATTCATTACCGCCGAACACGACGGCGCGAGGCTTGGCTCATCCAGTCCAGGCGGGTCTATTTCGGAGCACAAGGGCACCAGAAGTTTGGTTTGACAATTGGGACAAACGGCCGATTTGCCGACTTGCGTGGCCAAATCCGACAGAAGTCGCCGGCAACCACGACAATGGAAGTAGATGCGCATGGAACACCTTCTTTGCAGCCCACCATCCTCTTCCCCAAGAGGAATACATCAGGCGCGACCGAATGACTGTGTTTGCTACAAACCCCCGTCTCCTTTCCGAATTTCTCGGTCTTTAGGCATCGATCCCCGGCGGAGATTAATTCTTGGTCGATGAGACTTCCGTGGCTTGAGAACTCTTTTGTTTCTGCTTGGCCTTGCTCAAGACCTTAATTGCATCGCCTGCCAAGCCCGCCACCGCGGGGCTGGGATCTTCCAGCAGTTCACTCAGATCGGACACCAAAGAGGCGTCGCCCTTCATGACGCAGGCCTGAATGGCGGCCTTACGAATCTCTACATCATCGTCGGCAAACTTGTCGCGCAGCGTCTCGGGCGTCATGCGGCTGAGGCGTTCCGCGAGAGCCTGACGGGCTTTGTCCTGGAAATCCTTAGCAAGCTTGGGAATTGCGTCAGCCAGTGCCAAGCTGTACACGACGCCTTCGCCATCCTTCAGCGTGCTTAAGACAGTTTCTCGTTTCTTAGCCGAGGCATTTACGAGTTGATCCCGATAGTTCGCAGCCTCGACATTAAGTTCGGCGCGCGGGAAGAGTTTTTGCCAGGCTTCCGACGTTGGCCCGGCGTCTTGGCCCGTCAGTTCACGCAAGGCGAAGAGAACGGATTCGCGTTGGGAGTAAGTCGTTTCTTCATCCAGTTTCGTCTTTAACTCGCGGGCCAGTTTTTCAGGTATCCATTGCAAGCGGACAAAGTAGTCAAAACGCATTTGAGCGGGCAAAGTTGTGCCTGCTCGAAGAACCGGTTGGATAACGGAGAAATCTTGACGGACGTAGGTTATGTCGCCGCGAATCAAAAGCCTATTTTCATGCTGTAGATTTGATGCGGGATTTCCGCCCGGGTAAGGATAAGATACTCGACTGGCTATGGTGCTGGGCTGTATTTGGGAACTGGTGAAAGTGACGACAGGGTCTACCCCTAAGACTCCGTCATTTCCATTGGCGGAAGGCGGATGACACATCAAACAATTCGCAGAATGATTGGCGCGAACAACTTCGCGCTGAAATCCTCCTCTCCTGCCAATCACGGCTGGAGTTGCCGGATCAGGGTCATGAAGCATTGCCACTAAATGGGAAACTGAGTCCTCGTCCTGAACATTCAGAGCGATCATGGCCTCCGCGGCATGGTCGGCCGCTGGGGCCCAGGGATAAGACATCCCCTTAAGAAGAATGCCACGATAATCCTCCGGTTTGCGCTTGCTTAGAGCCAATAAGGAAGCCTCGCGAACCTCCTTTGCCAGATCAAATACGGCTCGATTGGCCAAAGCCACAGTGGCCTGCTTCTCTGGTATTTCGGCTAACATGTCCACCAGAATCAGCCGGAGCTGTGTTTCTTCATGCATCAAAAGCTGAACCATGGCCGGTACCGCCTCGTAGCGCAGCCATTCGGGGCGCTTGCCCCGCATTTCCAAGCGCAAGGCTTCACGTAGTAAGGTGAGGTTCTTGGGTCGATGCCCTTCTTCATCAAGCGGGGCCGCATAGTCTAAATAGAGTCTGAGTTTCTTAGCAAGTTGGCCCAGGGTCTTGGTTTCATGATCGTTAAGCTGGCAGCGGTTTCCCTGCCGAAACGGCAATCCGGCAAGGTCTGGCCTAACGCTTATCAACGGGCCTATGTGCTGCAAGTTGACTAATCTCGCGTTCTGGCTGACAGAGTCCAAGCAATTAGTGATGTAGCTTTGCCAATTCGCCATGACCTGCGGCGCGGTCGTTCCGAGGCCAATTTCTTTTACCCACGCCAAATCCTTGCGAAGTTCTTCTTCGCCTTTTGCTTGGCGGCGTTTCCTCACTAGATCAGCTTCTGTTTTCGGCTTTTCTTTCACTTCAGGCTTGCCGGCCGATTTTTTCGGCTTAGCCAGGTCATTGACCAGATCATTGCCGTTTTTCTGCACATCCAACTTGGCAACAACAGATTGTTCGCCTTTATCTTCCGACTCGTTGCTTTCTTCCGCTGGCTCGCAAGCATTGCAACATTCTGGAGCGGGCGGGATCGCAGTCTGATCCAATTCGGCAATTTGATCTTGCTCCTCGGTCGGTTGAACAGAAGCCGCCGTGTCTTTCTGATGCGGCCACATGCGGCTCGTGACGGCTCCGGCGGTTCCCAAAAGAAGGAGCACACCGGCGACCGCTCCGATTCGGTAGAGCCAGGCTTTGTCCGTTGATCGCGCGGAGATTGCCGGCGCGTTCGCCGGATTGGTCTTGGCAGGTGGCGCTGCTTCGTTAAAAGCAGCAGAGTCGATGGAGGCGATTGCCCCGGCTACCGGGACAGTGGGGATTTCGGCAATAATCGGCGCGCAACGTACCGGGGTGGGAGTGCGGTTCTCCAGCGCGGGCGGGCCCATCTCGGAGCCGGGGGGCACGATGATTTCCGCCTTGCAACCCGGACAAATCACCGGCTTGCCCGCCTGCGTTGGCAAGTCGGACAGAGCGCGCCGGCAACGGCGACAACGGAAGTAAATGCGCATGGGGGCACCCCAGTGAAGAAAGGGTCGCGAACTGCAAACATGAGAACGGTTGCGCCGGCGGTCGCATCCTGCTTTCCTAGAAGGAGAAACCGCTACAACCTCGATCGGATCAGCCGCCCGAATGTACGCCGGATGGCGGCTTGCTGTCAATTAAATAAATCTGCAATGTGGGGCTCGACCCAAAGCAGGGTTAACGATCTGAGCCCGGATTCTCTGTGCCTCAGAGCGGGTTGTACCCGCAACCCAATAGACGATAAAACCATGCTGGGTGCCATGCTTTCGCGGCTCTTTCGAGGTGTGATCCTTGACTCAAGTAATCTGAGGCCGCGAAAGCATGCCGAGCCGTGTGGATATTCGGGTTCATTCAAGGGGCCCAAGCGCGTCGTGCCAATTGGCTTGTAAGCGGTATTGGGACGGCTTCAAGAAAGCTGTGAACCAGGGTTTGGGCTGGGGTAGGCATGCTTTCGCGGCCCCACTGAATCAAGTAGTACGATGACGTTCACTCAGGGCCGCGAAAGCATGGCACCCAACGCTTACCTTCTTTGCTTCACGCGAGCATTTCAGGGGATATCAATGAAGCGATAGCGAGGGAGAAATCGTGTTCCCTTTCGCTGGCGCTGGCGCTATGCACTCAGGACAAATCTCAAAGTGGACGCGAATTTCTTGATGGGTTTCTATGGCTTGGGTGATTTGTCGGGCGCGGCTTCTTGAAAGACGTTTTCGCGCTCGAGGGGAAGTTGAAAAGCGTCGGCGACGCGCGTCATGTAGTGGCAGCGACATGACCACCAGATGACGTCCAGGGCCCGCTCGCGGCCGTAATGGCGGATCAGCCCTTCGACATCTTGTTTAGTAATGGACGAAGGGTTCTTTGTTTGTTTGCGGACAAAAGCAAAGGCCGCTTGTTCGGCAGGCGAAAAAGTCGACCAGTCCGCGCTGGCCAACCGGCGCGTTCGATCGGCAACGGCATCGGCTTCAAGGCCCGCGACCGCGAGCAACATTTCGCAATGACCCATTCAGTAAAAACACTGCGTGGAGCGGGTTATCACCCAGAAAAGGCTTTCTTCCAAGACGCGATCCTGCTTGGCTTCTTGAGCGAAAGTGCGCAGACAAGCGAACCAGCCGACGGCCAGTTCAGGCTGGTGGCCCAGGCACACCAGGCTCCAGCGGATCCGGGACGGCTTGTCGCGGTTATACCAGGAGGGCAGACCCTTCTTGACATCTTCCCAATCCGGGACGCTAACGCGCGCCTGCCTCGACCGTTGCTCTTCCATGGCTGATTGCAGCGAATTGAAGTCACGTGCCCGCCAGTCATCGGTCGCCCCCGGCTCGATTACTTTTCGGCTTACAGAAGTCGAAGCGGTTTGGGATGGAGGGCGCGGAGCCGCCTCGGCCGGCTTTCGAGCAAAGCGAACGTTGAGAGGCATTAGCGGCCCCTCCTCCTCCACGGGCAAATCGAGCGCCAGCAAGAGCCGATCTTGAAAGTTGGCATACGCCAGCAGCAGGACCATGGCGACGAGTTGCTTTTCGCCATAAGGCTTGAGCAGCCTCGCCACTTCTTCATCGGTCACGGTATCAGCGGCTACCGTCATCTTGCGAGCGAATTCGAGGGCCAGGCGGTCCGCTTGGGGCAACTCCGAGTGATCCCCTGCCAGAGCCGCGATTTCCGTATCCGATACGCCGGCGCGGCGAAGGTCCGCTGCTGCATAAGCTTCGCTATACGAACAACGATTGGCATGGGCTGCGACCCAGCGCATCCGGCCGCGCAATTTCGCATTAAGCGGGCTTTGGGCGCGCTGCAGGTAGTCCAGCTCCAGCATCGCGGCGGTGGTGCACGGCAACGATTCCGCTAAAGCGCGAGCCCAGACGGGAAGCGGTTGACCGGCGCCCTGTTCCGCCGGAGGGAGACGTTTCCAGGCCTCCTTGCCATCCAGCAAGGGAACGCGGGGCTCGGCCTTGGCCGGTGTCTGCTCCAGAAGCAGCATGACCATCGCTTGCTCCAGCTCGCCCGGCTTGTAACCGAACGGCCCTCGCCCGCTCTTGTACGCAATCTTGCCTTCCGGATCGATCAGGTATAGGCGATCGGGCATGCCGCTGTAGGCATGGCCGACCTTATCATCAAGGTCATCGACTAACACGGGCCAGGTTATTTCCAGGGAACTACAGCACTTCTTGGCGACATCCGTGCGTTCATCTTTGCTGGTGGGCTGCTTGACGGTGATGCCGACTCGATCGTTGGACGCCATCCGCCAGCCGTCGGTCGGATGGGCTTCGCGGACATAGATCGCCAGAAATTCGAAGCGGTCGCCATAGCGGCGTTGCAATTCGGCCAGGACCCCAGACTGGGATCGATAGGGGCCTCAGGTAAAGCTGCCGAAGATCAGGACGACCGGTTTCTTACCGCGAAACTGCGAGAGGGTGTAAACGTCTTTGCCGTCCAGCGTCTTGAGGATGAAATCGGGCGCCGGCTGGTTAATGCCGGGCCCTTCATGCCAGGAACCCAGTTCGCCATTGAACAAGCCGGAGGCGAGCACCAAGGGCGACGGGCCGTCTTGGCCCTTTTTGTCCTTGGGAGGCGGTGGAGGAAACAGAGCATCTCGCAGATCGTCGGCGGTCAAATGATCCTTGCCCTTGGCCGCTTTCTGGAAAAAAGCCTCCCACTCGGCCCGCGAGATGCGGCCGTTGCTGTCCGCATCCAGCCGCGCAATCCATTGGCTGGCCAGCCCGGCTTGACGGATAAACGGCGACCGATCGGACCAGTCCAAGTCCTCTGGCGTCAACTCCCCGTCGTGGTTGCGATCCAGCTTTTCGAAAAGGGCGGGGTCGCCGGTGAACTCCGTGCGGGTGATCTTGCCATCGTGATTCGTATCGTAGCGAGCGGCGAGCCATTTCCAGTCGTGGCGCGCCTGACCTGAATGAAACCAGCCCTCCCCTGGTCCCATCTGCGAACCCCCCGCGATGGCCAACACCATTTCGACCCCCTCGATGTGCTGGACGCGATCAACTTTATCCAGCAGTTGGTCGCGATAACGCAGCGGATTAAGCCAACTGCGCGGAGGAAGCGCCGGGTCGGCTGCTGAAGCCGCTTGGACCATTGCGGTCAGAACCAGCGCGTACGCAAAAATCATTTTGAGGCAGTTTTGATGGAGCATTTCAGACCCTTAGACATTAATAAGTTCGGTCAGGGCGGCCCTGTGTTTCTGGGAACCTATTTTTTCAGTTTCCGCTCAGGCAACGGCATTCGAACGCCAACGTCGTCTCCGGGCGGGTCGTCGTCAAACCAACGCCCCTCCTCGTCCTTGCCATTGACGCCGACGCTGTAGAACAGGTAGCCCTTCTCCGACGGGCGATAGATGAGGGCCTTGCCCGAAAAGAGGTCGCCGGGGATCGTGGCTAAATACTGGGGGGCCAGATCTTCCAACTTCGCGGGGTAATTGCCCTTATCACTATGGTAGGCAGCCAGTGCGAAAGCCAGGTGCAGATTGAGCTGGACCTGATCCGTCCGATCAAAGGCGCTTTGTACTTTGCGGGTGGCGGGAAGTAACAGGCCAATAAGGATATCACTGATCGCCTTGCCTGTGTCCTTGGGAGCATCTTTACCAAGTAGGAGTTTGGCGAGCGTGGCATTTCCCGCAGCATCTTTTCGGATTTCCTTGAGATCCTGATCAATCTTGTCAAATTGCTTCTCCCGGCCAGCGCGGTCTTTGATGCGCCCGGCGGCGGCCATCCGGTCATACCACCGGTTGCCGCTGCGCAGCGCCGGTTCCCAGTCGATCCCTGCCATGGCCTTTTCAGCCCGCGGGTCTGTTTTCTTGGGCCCGGGCCCGCCCGAGAGGCCTTCCAAAGCAGCGAGACCCTGGCGGCGAATGAGCTGCGTCGAATCGAGGAACATGAAGCGCTCGCCAAGATCGATCTTGTCGGCGAAGACCGGCATTGGCGCAAGGCCCTTCAAGTCTTTCAAGCAGTCCTGCGCTTGCCTCGCCGTAAGCCTGGCGCGCTCGAGATACGCCAGATCGGCATTGCTGGCGATTTGGTTGATGGCAATGCCTACCAGGCTCTCGATAAAGGTGGCGCCCCGGGCGATGAGCCGGCCCAGGCGGTGGCAAGCGAGCAGATCCTGCCAGGCCTCATCACCCTTGCCTTCTCCAACCCGCAGCATGGCGCGAGCGGCCAGGGCGTTCGCCAATTCTCGGCACTTCTGTACGCTCGGTAGCAGGGCGTCCGTTAGTCTGCCCGGCGCCGTCTTAGATCGTCGTGAGACCAACGGATTGAAATACGCCGGACGTTTGGTCGCCTCGAAGACCATGGCCAGCGGTTTCTCGTTGGCCTTAAGCCATGCCGCAATGTGGGGATGGTCTTTGGCTGCCCATGGCCGCTCGGCGGCCCGGCTCTGCTGGTCGAAACCTACCTCGATCTCGCTGGGGTCGAGTTTCAGGTTGTGCTTCATGTACGTTCCCAGTCCGATGAAGTAGTCACCTTGGTCGGGCGGCTCCTCGATTTCCAGACGTTTGAAGAACTCCACCGGCATCCGCTCGCCGCCTTCGGGACGAGGCCCGAGGGCTTTCCAGATCAACACGTTGGCGTTTTTCTCTCGGGTGATACCTTTGCCGAGCCGGTCGTTCAAGCCCGACTGGTAGTCGATGTACCCCTCTTCGTCCAAGGGTTCAGTGATGTAGGTCGTTTCCTTGCCAAGCGGAAATTTGGGAATCGGCTTATCTTCCGCTGCTAGGAGAAGGATCAGAAATAGGGGAGTACCGATCATATTAATCTCGCAAAAGGAACCGTTTTCAAGACGGTCGGCAATCAGCTATTCTAACCCGCTACGAAGCGATTGCCGGGGGGATTTCGCCGCGTAATCCAGGCTACCGGATTGTTTTAGTTCCTGCACGTATTTCGCCTTTTGGCAAACCTCGTGCACCTTATAGACCACGGGAACGAGCATACCCAAAAGGCAGCCCATTACCAGAGTGGCCAGCAAAAACTCCAGGACGTTTGACGCGGAACGTTGGCGACGCATATGAAACCATCCTTTCCGACTCGAAAGCCAAGAAAAGAACAAATGTTCGTGGGAAGCGGTGTCAGGGGGGGATCGTGATCGAGCCATTTTGTGACCACATCGCGCAGGAGGATGCGGACAAAGCCACGATCACGCGTCCCGATAAACGGAGAATCCGACTAGACGGAGGGAGAGGAAGAAAAGCGCGGAGGGTGGAAAATGAAGCTTGGCCGGCTAACCGGTTCTTGCGAAGCATTGGCCGCCAACCGCTGGATCAGGAAGTAAGTAATGTCTTGGTTTTTAGTCGAGAGAAGTCCCAAGTCATGGTGCGACGTCGTAGGCGCCGGTGTGGGAGTCATCGGCTGTTGGACCGGGCCGCCCGAACACATGGGACCAGAGCAAGGGCGGTGCGGGACGCTCGGAATATCAGTCTTTCCACCCTTTTGATCCAGAGAGCTATTTTGGGCATGCGCGCCCATCGTCACATAGTCGCCGCAGGAGGCTTTGGCGGAGGTGGAAAAGGCGACCAGGGCCAAGAGCGGCAAAGCCACTCCAAGCAGCGCGTTCTTCAAGTGCCTGTGACGTGAGGTAACCAAAGAGACCACCTGATATTCGCCAACGGCGATTCAACAACTAGTGGAGCATATTAAAGAAGTGTCCAATTTGCAACGAAAAAGCCGTCAAAAACGTCCCGATTAGGCGAGGGCTCAATAACCGTGGTTGCTCCGTCCTGTCGTTCCGCAGATAGACCCTGTGGACCAGCTTGTGACCCTGTGGACCAGGTAAAGACCTTCCGGACCAACAAAATGAGTCTAGATGGTGTGTTGGGCCATAAGCGCAGTGGGTGTCTTTGGATGTCAGAAGGCTCCATGCTTTTACAGCTGGACCCTGTGGACCACCTTTTGACCCTGAGGGTCAGGCGCCGACCCTCTGGACCCGCACCAGTTGGTCCACAGGGTCAGAGGGTAGATTCCCTCACAGCCGGGTGGCAGCCGACCCTTACTTTCCAAAGCTCTCATAGTCATCTTTGGTCGGCTCGCCGGGTTGCGAGGAAGAGGTCCGAGATTCTTCCTCAAACTTCTGTCGCGCCTGGAAAACGACCAGGGCTACCGGAATGGCAACCAACGCGATGCGCAGCGTTTCACGAAAAACCGAGCGGAGTTTTCGCAAAGGCGGCACTTCAGGCAACCAACAAAGCAGCAGGGAGAAGAACAAAAGGGAACCATGCACGGTCGTGAGTTGCGCAAAGAAATGATTGTAGACGAGGACGCCAAACAAGATCACAAGCCCAACGCCCAGGAAACCACTGCCTTCGCGTGATGCCGGCAATAGAAAGGATGCCAAGAACACTCCCGCCAGGGCGCCGGCCAATGGGAGCGCCAATAAGCCACCGGACAGGCTGCCGGAGAAAAAGGCGGTCGCCGCCGATCCGGCACTGACCACACTTAACGCCAACGGCATCGACCGGCCCGGCCCTTTATGAAGAAGGAGATCCAAGGCCGCCCAAACCAGCAGCAGTGAACCGCCCAGGGCTGAAAGGTAAAGCGTTTGTTGCTTGGGGGTCCATTCGGGCCCGTCGGATCCGGTGAGGTTTTCCAGGTAGACTGATTGGTAAAGCACGATCCAGGCGACGCTGGCCGCCACCACGGACCTGAGGAGCCAAGCTGCCCAGCGCGGCATGCCGCGGAGACCGGCCAGGCCTTCAACCACCATAGCGGCCGGCAGCACGACGAGGAGAAGTCGATCCGTACCCTCGGCGTTCGCGGCGAAGGGAGGATGCAAGTTCACCCGAAGAACAAGGCAGCCCAGAAAGAATCCCAGACCCACGCCGAGAGTCCAACCGAAAACTAATCGCGTTGGACTCGGGGTTCGCCAAGGCCAGCCCAGAGCCAGTAACGAAAAAGCGGCTACTCCAGCCGCAACGGCCATGGCCTGGAGGACCAGATTCTGGTCGAACATGGCTAATTACTCGGCGACGAAGTTGAAATCTAGGTTTGCAAATAAGGCGAGCGAGGGAGACCTGGCCCTCCCTCACTCGCCCTTTGGAGCGTTACTTCGTCATTCCCTCAAGGCCAATTGAGATTTGAACATCGTCGCCGATGGCAGGCGCCATCTTGTCCATGCCAAATTCGGAGCGCTTAAGAGTCAGCTCGGTTGTGAAACCAATCCGTTTCGTGCCTTTTGGGAATTCGACTTCCTTGCCGCCCTTGAGATTGAAGCTGATCGGTTTCGTCTCACCGTGCATGGTCAAGTCGCCGGTGACGACGTAGGACTTGTCCTTGGCCAGTGCAACCTTGGTGCTCTTGAACGTGATAGCCGGGAATTGCTTGACGTTGAAGAAATCGGGGCTTCGCAGGTGGTCGTCGCGCTTTTTATTATTTGTGTCCACGCTTTCCGTCTTTACGGTAAGGGTGAAAGAACATTTCCCCGGATCGTCCTTGTCGATCTCGAAGGTTCCCGCCATGTCATCGAACCGCCCGTGAACTTCGCTAATTCCAAGATGGCTAATCTTAAAGGTGACCGAGGAATGAGAATCATCCACGGTATAATCGGCGGCCCGCACAGGCGCGGCCACGATCCCGATGACGGCCACGAGACAAAATGCAGCAACCCGGCAATGCAAACTTCTGCGCATACGTCGACTCCTTGCGGAAAAATGAACTCGCCACGGCAGTACGTAAAGCCATGGCTTCCCTACTTCTTCGCAGGATAACGGGGATTGGTTCACCTGTCTCGAAAAAAGACATCGGCGTAACACGGTAAGGCTAACAAGGGATGAACGGATTGCGTGGTCGCCCATGGCATCAAATATGGCAGCTCGCCATGCCGCGCTTTTCCAAATATTGCTGGTGGTAATCTTCTGCTTTCCAGAAGGTCGCCGCGGGCGTGATTTCCGTTACGATCGGTCTCTTGAAGCGGCCACTAGCCTGTAGTTTAGCCTTGGATGCCTGCGCAGCGGCTTGCTGTTCCGTCGTGTGATAGAAAATAGCCGATCGATATTGCGTGCCGTAATCGGGGCCCTGGCGATTGAGAGTCGTCGGGTCATGGCTTTCCCAGAAGATATTTAACAACTGGTCACACGAAACTTCGGCCGGATCGTACTCAACCTGCACCACCTCCGCGTGTCCCGTCTTGTCGGTGCAAACGTCCTTGTAGGTAGGCTTGTCGAGCGATCCGCCCATGTATCCGACAGCCGTGGCCTTGACTCCCTTGACCTTTCGGAACGTTGCCTCAACGCCCCAGAAACACCCGGCTCCAAAGGTCGCTTTCTCCATGATTGGCATGGCTCCTTGTAATTTGCGATCATTAGAAAGTGTCTAAGCGATATTTTATTAATAATCCTCATGAAAGGCGTTTGCTTGGTTGGGGTCCCACAATGACCGAACGGAAATCGGTCCTGGCGCTGGGACTTAGCAACCCGTAACCTCTTACGTTGGCTACACCCACATGAAATCCAAGGCCTTTACTGCAGCGGATGGACTGGTCGCAAGCTTGCGTGATCATGGCGTCCGCCATGTCTTCGGCTACCCCGGCGGTCAATTGACGCCAATTTATGACGCCCTGTATCGGGAACGAAGTGTTCGCCACATTCTTGCCCGCAACGAGCAAGCGGCGGCATTCATGGCGGATGGCTATGCTCGGGCCACGGGAGAGGCGGGTGTCTGTCTCGCGGTTTGTGGTCCTGGCGTGCTCAATGCCGCGACCGCACTGGCCACGAGCTTTACAGACTCGATTCCCGTGTTGCTAATTAGCGGCCAAGTGCCGAGCAAAGGGCTTGGACTGCGCTCAGGATACTACCACGAGAACGACCAGCTAACCGTCTGTTCGACTCTTGCTAAGCAATGCATCCGCGTTCTCGAGCCGGCGAAGATTGTCTCGGCACTAGAGGAGGCATTGGCTCTCCTGACAGCCGGCCGACCGGGACCGGTCCTTCTTGAAATTCCGATTGATGTCCTGCGCTCTCCGTTGCCGTCCGGGGTTAAGGCGTCGGCTTCTGTGAAGTCAACACGATCCGAAGCGGGTGCACCTGAAACCCATTTTAGTGCCCTGGCCGATCTCGTGGGCTCTTGGCGTAGGCCGCTTATCTTGGCAGGAGGTGGCGTGGTTCGCGCCAGGGCTGAAGAGCCTCTACGTCGGCTAGCCGAACTCCTGGGCGCTCCCATTATCACTACCGCAAATGGCAAAGGGGCCATTTCGGCAGATCATCCCCTCCATGCCGGTCTACCGTGGCATCGGGCGACTTCGGATCTCTCGGAAATGGCAAGCCTCTTCTCACCGCTGTTGAGCCAAGCGGATGGCCTGTTGGCGATTGGCTGCCGCTTTACGCAACTCACAACGGGATCCTGGACCATGCCGCTGCCGCCGTCGCTCGGGCAAATCGACATTGATTCTGCCGAAATCGGTCGGCATTATCCCGTGGCATGTGGTATCCGGAAGGATGCTTGTGCCGCACTTACGAGTTTACTTGAGATTCTGCCGCGTAAAGATCGCCAGCCCTGGGCGGCGCCGTTCGCATCCATCGATCCTTGGCGTCTTCCAGGCCTCGACATTGTTGAACGGCTCCGGCGCCTTTTGCCGCGCGACGGCATAGTCGTCGCGGACATTACGCGCCTGGCCTATGTCCTGTTGGCCGAGTTCCCCGTTTATCAGCCCCGCACATTCCTGCACCCAGCCGGGTCGGTGGCAATGGGCTATGGCATCCCGGCCGCGCTGGGCGCCAAGGCGGCGTTTCCCAACCGCAAAGTCGTGGCGGTCGTCGGCGACGGTTGCTTCCAAATGAGCGGCATGGAGTTAGCCAGCGCCGCTCAAGAGAATTTGCCCATCATCGTCATTCTTATTAACGACAATTGCCTGACACTAATCAAGGCTACGCAGGAGCGGCGTTATGCCAGTCGCTTCATTGGGGTAGATCTCCAAAATCCCGATTTCGCTCTCTTCGCCAAGGCATTTGGAGCGCACTATTGGCGTGCGGATACAGAGACAGCCTTTGAATCGGCATTGGCGGAAGCACTGGAGCGTGAGGTGGTAGGGTTGATTGAGGTTAGGCCACCTGTTTCGCAGACCAGGTCCGGCGGTCGGCGAGACCTCGTGCAAACGTTGCCAGGCCCCTTAAAGTAGCCCGCCGCTCCGCGGCGGAATCTGCCTCGGAGAGGCGGGCTAATTTGGCCCTCCGCTAATGGCATGAGACGAATCTAGGATATGAAAGCAGAATAATGAAGGGGGAGGCCGGACCGTGAAGTCCTGTTTAGTCCCTTTGAATGGCTCTCGTTCGAGGTGAGTCGGTTAGGAACAGACAGGAAGAGGGAAAACGCAGCTGGGGGCGCACCCTGGTCCGAAATCCGCTAGAGGGGGGGGTGTCCTATTAGTGACATGAGACGAATCCACCTCAGTATAGCAGAATGAGAAAGGAAGGCCAATGTAGGAGGAAAGATCGAAGCAACAGCGTTAAATCGCCTCTGTATGAACCCATCTAACTAGGCGCTTGACCAGGCTCCACGTGCGCGGAACAATAAGAGCTTAGAGACACATCTATTGTCCGGCCCACCTTCAAAGTGGGAGGTAGTTATGGCCCGCAAAGCGCTTATCGTGGAAGACGAACGCGATACTGGTGAGTTGCTGGTCGAAATCCTCCGCCGCCGAGGATTCGACGCCACTCTGTTGATGGAAGGCAAGCCTGTCATTCCCTGGACTTATCAACATCAGCCTGAGCTGATTCTCCTGGACCTCATGTTGCCGGACGTTGACGGCTATACGATCTGTGAGGACCTCAAACTCGACCGGACGACGAACATGATTCCCGTCGTCATGGTCACGGCACGCGATCAACCCCAAGACAAGGTGCACGGCCTGCAAGTCGGCGCGAATTTCTACTTGACCAAACCGTTCACAGTAGAACAGCTTGACCATGCGATCAATCATGCGTTTTCCTGGCGTGAAAGTCTTCAACGCAGTGGGACCGAGGGCGAAATCCATTTTCAGCTGCAAAGCGATTCGCGTTACCTTGAGGAACTTAATCAGCTACTAGCCTCGCTGTTCCTTTTCAGCGGCCTCTCGCAAGCTCAAGTAAGGCAAATGACGACGGCCATCCGCGAAATCGGCACCAACGCCATTGAATGGGGTCATCAAAAGCAAATCGATCGCATTGTCACAGTCAATTATCGCATCGATCCGGAAAAAATCACGATCACTATCAGAGACACCGGACCGGGATTCGATCCAAAAAACGTGCCGCACGCGGCCCAGCCGGAGGATCCGGTCAACCACATGATGGTCCGTGAAATGCTTGGTCTTCGCGAAGGAGGTTTCGGCATCCTGATGGCCCGTGGTTTAGTGGATGATTTGCAATACAACGAAGCAGGCAACGAGGTGCGCTTGGTCAAGTATTTTGCCGGAAAACCAGCCAACGGTGCAGCCGTTTAAACGGGCCCTGCGGGCAAAATCATCGTAAACGTTGATCCTTTGCCCGGTTCGCTAGCCACCTCAACTTTTCCGCCGTGCATTTCCACAAACGACTTGACGAGACTTAACCCCAATCCCATACCGCGCCGGTTGAACTCGAAGCGGCCCGAAGAGTGGCGCGAAACATCAAACCCGGTAAAAAACGTTTTGAAGAGGTGGGGACGATTGGCCGGGTCAATTCCTACGCCGGAATCGCAGACACGAATTTCAGCACTGCCGTTCTCGGTCCTGCGGGCGCAGAGCCGGATTTTGCCGCCATCGGGCGTGAACTTGATGGCGTTGAGTAACAGGTTCTCAAGGCTGTCGCGGATTTTGTCAGCTTCCAAGTCAATAGTGCCAAGGTCAACCGCGAGATCCAGCGCGAGCTCCTGCTTTCGTTGATCAATGAACGGCCTCACCTCCTGGGCAGCCTGGCGAACGAGAATGGCCAGGTCCGTTGGCTTGCGATTGAGGGAGCGCTTGAAGTCGCCGACCGTAAGCATTTTCGTCAACTGGTCAACGAGCCGATCAAGCCTCTCGCAGGCTCGCGATGCGCTGGTGAGCCAAAGCCTGACCCCTTCCGTCATGCAGTCAGGCGTTCGTAGGGCAAGATCCGTCAAACCCGAGATGATCGTGAGCGGTGTGCGCAGTTCATGGCTGGCCACTCGAATGAAGGCCTCCTTGAGCTGGTTGGCCTGTTGCAGCTCGGTGTTGGCTTCTTCGAGTTCCTGGTTCTTGCTCTTGAGTTCGGCAAGCAGCTTCTTTCGTTCGATGAGAAGATCGTATTGCTGCGTCGCTTGACGAATGATCGTCTGAAGTTCGTCGGGGTCCCACGGCTTGGTGATGTAACGGTAAACGCTTCCCTGATTAATTGCATCGATCACGGCCTTGATATCGGCATAGCCGGTGATGAGAAGTCGCAGCGTATCCGGGTGATGGTCGCGCACCCGGCGTAAAAACTCGACTCCGGTCATTTCCGGCATGCGCTGGTCGGAAATGACAACCTGGACTTCCACCGATTCCATGATCTTGATGCCTTCGGTCGCGCGCGTGGCTCCCAAGACCTTGTAATCCAGGCGAAGCAAATCCTGAACGCTTTGCACCACGTCCGGCTCATCATCGACAACCAGAATGGTGTGTCGTCGCGCCATGTTTCTTGGCTTCATTGGAAAATCGTTTAGCGGCTATGCTCTGGCGAGCGCCTAGCTCTGCGCGGTCGCGGAGGCTCGCTGCAAAACGATCAACCTACCTTGCCGTCCTCCTGCTCTCCCTTGTATTTCCGCGGTAGATCGATGTGGAACCGCGTTCCTTTGCCAATCTGGGTCTCAAAGTTGATCGTACCGCCGTGCGCTCGCACAATACCATAACTAATGCTCAAGCCAAGACCTGTTCCCTTTCCTTGCGGCTTAGTGGTGAAAAACGGATCGAAGATCTTGGCCGCCACGGCCGGGTCGATGCCACTGCCGGTGTCAGCTACTTCGATTGCAACACCGTCACCATTGGCCCTGGTGGAGACGGTGACTTTGCCGCCCGCGGAACACGCATCGATCGCGTTAGCTACGAGGTTGAGCACAACCTGGTTGATTTTGGCAGGATAACAGGTAACGCCTGGCAGAGGCGCCAGATCCAGTTGAAGTTCCACGTCCTGTTTCTTAGCCTGGCCTCGGATGATGTTAACCGTGGATTCAATGCCGGCATTCAAGTCAACCTCATGGAGATCGCTTTCATCCAGACGAGCAAAATCCCGCAGGTCCTTAACGATGTGCTGAATGCGTTTCAGCCCGTCACGCGAACGGGCCATTAGACCGTCAAGATTCTCCAAGGTGTATGGTAAGTCGATTTGCTCCCCCAGTTCATGGAGCCGGGCGTGCAGATCTGGGCGCTCTTTCTCAAGAAATGGGTCGGTTTCCTCATAGAGCTTGAGTATCTCGCGCAAAGCTCGAACGTCGCGCTGCAAGACGGCAACATTATTGCTTACGTACGACAGGGGATTATTGATCTCATGAGCGACGCCGGCGACGAGTTGACCCAGAGCGGCCAGTTTTTCGGTCTGCACCATCTGAGTCTGCGCGTGCTTGAGCGCTGCATGCGCCTCGCGCTCCGATTCAGCCATTTCCTGTAGGAGGCCATTCTTAAGATGCAGCTGCTCCTCGACTTGCTTGCGTTCCGTAATGTCGGTAAATGTAACCACCGCGCCCTGAATTCTGTGTCCGGCCACGATCGGATGCGAGGAGTACTCCACAGGAAAGGAAGACCCATCGCATCGCCAGAAAACCTCATTGTCAATTCGGCAGGCCTCGCCGGTCTGGAACGCACGGAAAATTGGGCATAATTCAACAGGATACGGAGAACCGTCCAGCCGGCTATGATGGGTGAATTCGTGCATATTCTTACCCAGGACCTCGTCGGCCAGGCAACCGATCATGCGCGCCGCGGCAGGGTTGATGAAGGTGCAGCCGCCCTTCAAGTCGACACCATAGATGCCCTCGGCGGCAGAGTTTAGTAACATCCGGATTCGTTCCTCGCTGGCCCGCAGGGCCGCGTCCGCCTGGCGCCTCTTGGTCACATCGCGAAAGACAGCCACGGCTCCGGTGAGCGTCCCGGTTTCATCGTAAAGCGGCCGTGCGCTGACGGTCAGGTAGAGGCCTTCCGGTTTGCGCGTGTGACGCACAAAGATCTCCCCTTCGTCTACCGCTTCCCCCATGAGCGCTCGCGCGAGAGGCAAATCCTTGGATGGATAAGGAGTCTTCCTATCGGTAAGGAAAAGGCCATAATGTTCGGGCCAACCTTCGGGTCCACCCTCCGTGGCGCCGATTCCGAGAATCGATTCGGCCGCCGGATTGAAGATCAAAAACTTGCCGGCTGGGTCAGCGACAACGACGCCATCGCTGATATTGTCCAGAAGCGATTGTAAGATGCGCGTCTGTTCGCGTAAGGCTTGTTCGGAGCGAGCTAGTTCCCGGGTCCGATCCTCGGCAGCGGCGCTGCGCTCGGTTACCCGCTTTTCCAGCGATTCGTTGAGGGCGTAGAGTTCCTGAGCAAGGCGGCGCGCTTGGCGCTCCGCTTGTTGTAATTCCTGGTCGGCTTGATCGAGTTGCGAACCTACGGATCGAGCGATGCGCAGACAAACAGAGCCGACGAGGATGAGAGACACCACGGCTAAAACTGCGGAAATCAGCGCCGCGGAGCTGGGGGAGCTTTCCTGCGTCACCACGTGCATCAGCCAGGCAACTAGACAGACGGTCAGCGCGGTAAACGGCAAGAACGCGCGGAGCAGGCGAGCCTGGACGGAGCGGCCATAAAATGGCCGTAAGAGCACAAAGTCCGGCCCCACCGTGGCGATAAGCCCAACTCCCGAAAGCAGAAAAGCGATCGCCGTGCTTACCGCCATGGGGATGTTAAGCTCATCCGTAAGGAAGGGAGAACCGTAGAGATAGCCGAGGAAAAACACAAAGCCCAAAGTCGCCACGGCCGCGGCCAAGTATCCACCCGCTTGCCGGCTCCTCCACGAATGTCCTGGAGCGGTGATCAGGAGAAAGGCCAGGCCACCGGTGAAAAGACCCAGAGCCGTCTGCGAAGCCATTTGTCCCGAGGGGGAGTTTTGAAATGTTCCTGAAGGAGTTTTGAGAATCCAACGGTCGGATCCCAGATCGTTTTCGGAAACCAGTTCAAACAGCCTGAAGCTTGCAAGAACAGCGCACAACCCGGCTGAAATACGGGCAAGCCAGGTGATCCAGTCCGGCAAAGCCCGGATTGTGAGCAAGCCAATGGCCGCTGCCAGCAGGAGGAAGCTGGCGGCCGTGTTGGGCGCCATCGGAATGGAGCCAGAAATGCCAAATTGCGTTACAAGGCTCCACGAATTCACCCACCCTAAAAGAGTCACCCCGCCCAGGAACATAACAGCGACCGCGCAGAGGCGGCGGGTTCTGGGAAAGTAGGACCAGATCAACGGCTCATGCTCCGGGCTCGGTTGTCCTGGCGCCATGAAGGGAACCTGGTTCGAATCACGTTCTAGCAAGATAGAAAGATCATACTAAACTCACGTGCACGGAATTGCAGCCCCTGCGCCTCAACTCCAGTGGTCACTCCTTCTGTCCGCTAAGCTTGTTGGATGACAGGGAAACTCAGTCGGTGCATTGGATCCAAAGCGACCAACTGGTGCGGGCCCAAAGGGTCATCCCTTGGCCCCTCCAGGGTGGCCGAAAAGCCGTCAACCGACCTTGCCTAGTAGTGGCTATTTGCACACAATTCGCACTTCGTAAATTGGGCTGGAATAGGTTGAAATGCATTGAACCCCACCCCCCCGGCGCCGCTCCATTGAGTGTCTTTGAGCGTCAATGATGCCGCCGGTTTTCGAAGAGGGTCGGCTGGCGCCCGAAAATAGGGTCGTCATTCTGCCCACCGGGGCAAAAAGCCGGTCCAGCAGGCCCTGCTGAAAAACATCGAACGGCACAGACTTCCCGTGATTGAGCCCCAAACTCACGCTATATTACCTTTTCCACGCTGTGTTCGGCTCCTGGTAACTTTCATGACCCGCGGCGAAAGCATTACGCTGGAAGGGCTGACGACCGCCATTTTGGGTAGAGCTTGCCGGCTATTCCTAACGCTTGCTTACCCAGAAGGACCGGCGACGATTCCGCCGCCCAAAAAGCCCTATTTCAATCCGCCGGCCGAGCAGCCGGTACAAGACTTGCTTAAGCCGCCGGTGTGCGCTGAGTTGCACAACCGGGATGGAGGCCTCCGCGGTTATGCTTTTCGTCTGGGCAGCGTCATTTATCCCCATATTAAACTGCAGGTTGTCCATCATAAAGTGTTGGGCCCTTGCGTCTTTAGCGTCGATACGCATGACGAGCTAAATCTGGACCCCGATCACCCCGACGCCGCCGGGTGGGCCCAGCTTCAGATTGCCAACCGCCAGCTAAAGGAGGGAATTGAATGTGCCTGGGAAGCGGACGGCCTCTTGACCTTTAATGCGTCTTTGCGAAGGGAACTGGACAAGATTGACTAGAGACTGCAAGAGCACCAACAGCGAAACGCGACTGCCAAAATGCCGGCGGAGACAAACAGCTATTTCAGCAAGGCCGTGAATCCGGCTTGCTCAAAATGTCGATCTCCAGTCAACGCTTCAGTGATGTTCTCCCGTTGCATGGCGACGAACGAAATGCAGTCCGTTAGCGACCATTCCTTGTCGAGACGTGCGGTATAGAGATTCAAACCTTCGTCATAGAGTCTCATGTCCAGAGGAATAACTCGATAGGCCGCGTCACTAAGCAGCTTTTGGCGTGTTTTCGCGAAAATGCCCCTTTGCTTGGAACTGGCCAAGCCGTCTGCCAATTCGATCAGAACCCATTCCGTGGTAATGACCTGGCCGGTGTAGCTCTTGGTCCAATCCGTAGCATTAACATGATCCTGGTCTTTCTTGTTGAGCAATGCAAAGAAATAGAAGGAATCGGCGAAGACTCTTCTCATCGCTTGGGGGCCCCGTGAAGGTAATGATCATGGTTACGGGCCATGTCGCTAGGCAAATCATCCACGGTTCCGGCCAGCTCCAGTAAACCTGTCAGACTCGGCTTGTCGGCTCCGGCAGACGGCTTCTCCCTTACGATTACCTCGACGAGCGTTCCGTCCGGGAATTCATAGGGTTCCTCTAGTACCACCACCCCATTTCTAAAAACACCGGAAAGGGTCATTACATCCTCCTACGAGCGGATCTGGCCAATTCGTCTAACTTGGCGCGTGACAGCGGTGAGTAAGGGCAGATTCGGTAACTTTAGTCTACCATGTCTTGACGGCCAGTTTATTGGCACTAAACCAGTTCACCAACTTTTTCCCTCATTTCTAAGCTCCTGGTTGAGATTATTCGTATAGCCCGGTTCAGGCAAACAACAGCAGAAATCGACCGGCTATCCCCCGCCTGCTCCTTATCGGGTCCAAGCTTCTTCCGTAAATAAACCATATCCGACCACGAATAATAGGCGAGTCAACATCTTGCTCGTTGGGGCGCGGGCGCCTGGAGCGAACGTTCTTGCAGGAGCCTTATGGCTGCCGTCGTAATCGATCATGTAACGAAGACTTATGGCGCATTCACGGCTGTCAATGATCTGAGTCTGCAGGTGCCGGACAATAGCATCTATGGGTTCATCGGCCCCAATGGCTCCGGAAAGACGACGACGCTGCGCATGATCATGCGCATTCTCCATCCCGACAAAGGCGACATTAGCGTTTTGGGCGATAACTCGCTTGATTCGGCCAATGATCAAGTGGGTTATCTTCCCGAGGAACGCGGCCTCTACAAGCAAATGAAGGTCCGCGAAGTCTTGCGTTTCTACGCGGAACTGAAAGGCTGCCGGGACAGCAAAGATTCCATCAGTAGCTGGCTTGAACGCATGGGCTTGACCGACTGGGCTGAAAAAAAGGTAGAGGCTCTCTCCAAGGGCATGTCCCAAAAAGTGCAATTCATCGCCACGGTGGTCGCCAGGCCCAAGTTGGTCCTGCTCGACGAACCGTTCAGCGGCCTCGATCCCGTTAATGCCGAAGTCCTCCGGGAAGCGGTGCTTGACCTGAAGCGCGAAGGCGCGACCGTTATCTTTTCGACCCACGATATGAGCGTGGCCGAGAAAATGTGCGACTTCATTTTCATGATTTACAAGGGCAACAAGGTCCTCGATGGCACGCTCGATTCCATTCAAAATCAATACGGCAGCGATACCGTGCATGTGCGGCTGGAGGGGCAGCAGGTTTACTTGGAGAACCTGGCCGGTGTCCTCAAAGTAACCGATTTCGGCCGCTACCAGGAACTTCGGCTGGATCGCAATGCGGATTCGCAACAGGTTTTGGCCGATTTGATGAAGAGAGGCAAGGTCCGCCATTTTGAGGTGACCAGACCCTCTTTGCACGAAATCTTCGTGCGCATCGCCGCGCCGGAAGCAGAGGAGAATCACCATGCGTAAGATGCTCGTCATCGCGGCCCGCGAGTATCGGGCGGCCGTGCGGAGCAAGGCGTTTATTGTTAGTTTGTTAATGGTGCCGATACTAATGGGCTCCAGCATCGGCATTCAATTTGTGATTAAGAAGCTAGATGATACAACCGAGAAACGCTACGCGGTAATCGACCGGACGCCGGGGCACAAACTATTCGATTTCCTCGAAAAAGCGGTCAAGCAACGAAACGACAACGAAATCTTTGACCCTGGGACAAAAAAGCAGAACAAACCGAGATTCGAGATAGTGCGGATCGAACCAAGCCCCGGGGACAAGAATGCCATTGATGAGCAGCGTTTCGAACTCTCACGAGGCGTTGAAAAGGATGAGTTTCAGGGTTTTCTCGATATCGGACCCGAAGTCTGTCAGTACGACGAAACGCCCCGACTTGAGCGGATGCAAAAACCCAAAGAAGAATCCGAGTCGATCCGCTACCAATCCAATAAACCGACGAACCAGGACTTCTATCGTTGGGCCGAGAAAACTGTCAATTTGGGTGTGCAACAAAAGCGGTTCCAGGATGCCCAGGTGCCGCTGCCGAAGGTAACGGCGATTCAGCAAGCAGTTCCCCTTAGCGTAAAGGGGTTGTCCAAGCGAGACCCGGAGACCGGCAAAATCAAAGATGCATCCGATAACAGCCAGGTGGCCAGTCTCTTGTTGCCCGCGGCGTTAATCGGCCTGATGTTTACGCTGATCATGATTGGCGCGACGCCTGCGATGCAGGGCGTTGTCGAAGAAAAGATGCAACGGATCGCGGAAGTCCTTCTTGGCTCCGTGTCCCCGTTTCAACTCATGATGGGTAAACTGGCGGGAATGATAGGCGTGTCATTGACAGTGGCGGCATTCTATCTCTTGGGGGCTTATACCGTCGCAAGGTATAACGAAGTTACCGAGTTTCTTTCCCTCAACGTGGTTGCTTGGTTCTTGGTCTTTCAGGTCTTGGCTATCTTGATGTTCGGTTCGCTCTTCATAGCCATTGGAGCCGCTGCCACTGACATGAAGGAGACGCAAAGTTTAGTCATGCCGGTTATGATAATCGCGGTTCTACCAATGCTCCTGCTGGGCGCAATCATTCAGGACCCCAATTCAACATTTGCAACGCTGTGCTCCTTTTTCCCACCCTCGACACCGATGCTCATGACGGCCCGCATTTCCGTCCCCCCCGGCATCCCCTGGTGGCAACCCGTCGTTGGCGTCATCGGCGTGTTGGCGACGACGCTGGCCTGCGTCTACGCAGCCGGACGCATCTTTCGAGTCGGCATCCTGATGCAGGGCAAAGGGGCGAAATACAGCGATCTGGTGAAGTGGGTAGTGCGAGGCTAAGTTTAGCGGGGAGCCTCCGGCGAGCGCGGTCTAGGACGGCTTTTTCCTTCTTGCTAATTCCTCCACAATTCGGGCGTGTTCAGCCGAAGCAAGGCCTTGACTTCTTTAGCGAGAATCAGCCAATAATCTCCACCCCCGGCTCCCCCTCGCGCACTTCGCCAATCACATAAGTCGGCATCCGATCCTCGCACAGTCGGCGCTGCACGCTCTCCGCGTAATAGGAGCTGACAATAACGGCGAAGCCAATGCCGCCGTTGAACACCTGATCCATCTCTTTTTGCTCGATGTTGCCAAGGCGCTGGAGCCAGGGAAAGACGGGCGGCGCCGGCCAGCCGCGCTTTAGAAAAATGCGCCGGCCGGGCGGCAAGATGCGCGGCAAATTGTCTACGAGCCCGCCGCCCGTGATATGCGCCAGGCCGCGGACAACGCGGCGTTTGACCTGGTAATGTTGCAGGATGTTTTTGATGGCGCGGACGTAAATGCGCGTCGGCTCGAGCAATTCCTCACCGACGGTTCGGCCCAATTCGGGGACGAAGTCGGTCACTTTGAGCTTGGCATGATCGAAGACGACCTTGCGGACAAGGCTATAACCATTGGAATGCAGGCCGCTGCTGGCGATGCCGAGGACGATGTCGCCGGGGCGGATGGCTTTGCCGCTGATGATGCGATCCTTTTCAACCACGCCGACGCAGAAGCCGGCCATGTCGTAATCGCCGGGGGCGTAAAAGTCGGGTAGGATTGCCGTTTCGCCGCCGACCAATGAGCACTCGGCCTCCATGCAACCGTCGCTGATGCCTTTGATCAAGTCACGTGTCAGTGCCGGATCGTCCTTGGGCATAGCGAGATAATCAAGGAACAGGAGCGGTTCTCCGCCGGTGCACAGGCAATCGTTGACGGACATGCCAACGAGATCGATGCCGACCGTGTCGTGCTTGCCGACCAGGCTTGCCACTTTGAGCTTGCTGCCGACGCCGTCGGTGCAGGAGACCAGCACAGGCCGGCGATAGTTCTTGGCGAAGAGCCGGCTGTTGTAATCCAGGCTGAACAAGCTCGCAAAGCCGCCGAAACCGTCTAGAACGCGCGGCGTATGCGTACGCTTCAGTAGCGGAGGCATGCACGCCAGGCTTTTCTCGTATAGATCGAGATCCAGCCCGGCATCGCGGTAGGTCAGGTGGCGCCGCTTGTCGTCGGACATCCTTGATTTATTACCCAAAAAGGAAACTGGAGTTGGCTCTTTTATCGCCAATGATTTAACACATGCAACTCATTTTCTATGGGAATGTTGGCGGCAAGTAGATTGGCTATGGCCTGAACGATGCCGGCTGGCCTAAGATCCCTCTTGGGATCGTCGTCCTTCCGAAGGAGAAGGACTCCGAAATGATGACCCTGGGCTTGCAAAATCAATTCGTGTAAATAGGGAAAATCCTTGCGATTAGCGGTAAGGATGGCCCGCTCTTCCCGAATGGCCAGTTTGAAATGGATTGCGTCATGGCTGCCAACGGAGCCAAATTCGGCGGGCAGCACCAGTGCATGGCCGGCTTTACGTAGCAATCGGACTAGGCTGGCATGGACTGAATCGTCGTCCAGGTACAATCGCATGGGCGCTAAGACTTCCTCGCTTCCTGGTCCGCGAGAAGTTGGGAGCGAACTTTTTCAATTCCAGGAAAGTAGTAATTAGGATCGCTCAGGATCCGGGCTTTTTCAATTGCTTCCTCTTCTTCCCAATCTTGTTGGATTTCGGGGGGATTCCCTTGACAGTAAGCAATGGCTTCCAAAACTGCTCCGAGAGGTAAATCCCAATCCTCCGCGATTTGTTCCGGGGTGCGCGGCTCTTCTTCGTTCATGAATTCGCCGAATAAGGTGCGCGCAGCAATTTTGCGGCCCTTGACGAAAAGCTGCTTGTAGGATGAGCCAGGTTTGGGGCCCAGGTATTTCCAACCGTTGGGAATAGGCGTGTCCATATCGTTAAAATAACCCAACCGCTTACTTTCCTCAATAGAGACGAAATAGTCCCGTGTTGGAGACGAGGATTTGGATTAGACAGGAACTGCCGGCATGTCTCGCTTCCTCGAAACTCTGCATTCCGGCCGCGTGCTGCTCATGGATGGGGCAATGGGTACGGAACTGCAACGCGCCGGGCTGCCTTTGGGCGAAAAGGGCGAATCGTGGAATCTTTCGCGTCCGGGCCGGGTGCTTGATATCCACAAGGCCTATGTCGCTTCCGGGGCCCAGTGCCTATTGACAAACACCTTTCAGGCCATTCCTTCTAACCTCGTGTTTCCGGACCGGGAGGAGAACACGGTTGCCAAAATCATTAAAGAGGCGATCTTCCTGGCTCGCATGGCCTGTGGCCCGGACGGCTTTGTATTGGCGGATCTTGGTCCATCCTTGTTGGAATCCAGTTCGTTTGATGAGTTGATTGCGAACCGGTCCTTTATTGGTGTTGTGCGCACATTGGTCGAAGCCGATGCGATCTTGCTCGAAACGTGCTCCAATCCGGGCATTCGCAAGGCCATCCGATTCATCCAAGAAGTGACGGCCGGGGAAACCGATCGAGAAATCCCAGTCCTTCTCTCCCTGACTTATCATCGCAGCGCCGGGGGCGAACTGCGCACAATCAGCGATGATCCGCCCGAAGCGTTCGCTTGGCCCGAATTGAAAGCCCTTGGTGTTAACTGCGGCAAAGAGATTGGCATGGATGAAATCATTGAAATCGTGCGCAGCTATCGTCAAGTTACCGACCTGCCTCTATTCGCCCGACCCAACGCCGGCACGCCAACGCGCGCGGGTGATAGCTGGATCTATCCTCGGTCTCCGGAACATCTGGCCGCACGCCTGCCCGAACTCCTGGAAGCCGGTGTGGCCATGGTCGGCGGCTGCTGCGGTACTACACCCGCGCACATCGCCGCCATGAAGCCGATCGTTGATCAATGGAACAGCCCCCTGGGCGACCAACCCTCTGACCCTCTGGCTCACTTGTGCTGACCCAGAGGGTCGGTACCTGATCCAGAGGGTCTAAGTCCGCAGTTTGAACTGGTTTAGGGCTGCTTATATCTCCTAATGCTGAGGGTCGCTAGCTGAGCCAGAGGGTCTTGGGTGCCACTTATAAATAAGGGACATCAGAGGGTCTCGACCTAAATCGGAAAATGTTTGCTTTTTATTAGGAAGTAAAGAAGGCCAAAAACAGAAGGCCTGAGCGAGATGAAGGTCAAATGAGCCTATGGTCCCGCATGTGCCTTTCATTTCTCATTCATCATTTTCCCCGACCTCTGGCGCGAGTACTTCCACCCCGGAATCAAGAAACATACCGCCGTCACCAGGCCGAACAGCAGGGGGCCGACCTGCGGAAAAATCGCCATCGGGATTGCGACCAAAAACAACGCCGCCGCCTGAAAGTAGAACAGGCCTGACAGCATGCCGGCTTTTACTACAAACGTCATGCCCGCAATGATCGCCAATAGCGGCGACAGTTTCAGCGGCGGCAATCCGAGAAGGACTTCGACGATGAAGATGCCGATCGTGCCGATGATGGCCGCGCCCCAGACGTGAGCGATTTGCCGTTCGATGAACTGCACCGGGCCGCCGCGCTTGCGCAGGTTCCAAAAGATCACACCCCAGGAGCACAAACCAAGTGACCAAAGGGCGACGTAAGCTAAATGGCTCACGACGCCCCACCAGGCCAGGGCATTGGTCAAGACACATAGCATGAAAATCTGGAGGCTGTGCCACATCCATAGCGTGCCCCAATTCTCCAGGACGGGAGCATGATGCGTCTCCCGGAGCGCCGTGCTAATTAGGTTGACAAAGCTGCCGGACCAGACGGACGGGCGTTCATAGTTAAGAAACTTGCGCAGGTCGTCGGCTAGCTGGGCGGCCGTGCCGTAGCGCAGTTCGACCGGCTTTTGCAAACACTTGAGACAGATGAGTTCGAGATCGCGGTCAACGCTGGGGTTGAGCCGGCGCGGCGCGACCGGATCTTGATCGAGGACGCGAAAAATAACGTCCACGGGATCGGCCGCGAGGAACGGCGGCCGGCCTGTCAGCATTTCATAAAGAATCGCGCCGAGGCTATAGACGTCGCTGGCTCGCCCCAGCTGCCCGCGCCGGCTGTCAACCTGTTCGGGAGGCATGTACGACGGCGTACCCAAAATGGCGTTCGTCGCCGTTAAGTGGCCGCTTGCCCCTGTAATCGAAGCTTGCAACTCGTCCGTGGAGACGCGTTTGGCCAGGCCGAAGTCCGTCACATAGGGAGTCCACTGTCCCAAATATTTCTCGGATGACGGGAGACTTGGGACCGAGGAGTTGGAACTGAGAAGAATGTTTGACGGCTTGAGATCGCGATGGAGGATGCCGCGCTCGTGGGCATAATGAACCGCGTCGGCAATCGCGACCAGCAGCCGGGCCGCTTCGCGCGGAGGCAGGGGGCCGTTCGCCAGCAGCTTGGCCAGCGTCATGCCCTCAACATACTTCATGCTGAAATAGAGCTTACCGTCGCATTCGCCTACATCGTAAACGGGCACAATGTTGGCATGATCCAGGCGGGCCACCTCTTTCGCCTCGGCCCGGAATCGGGATCGATTCTCCTCATCGGTATGATCGCTGCGAATCGTTTTGAGAGCGACGAGCCGATTGAGACTGCGCTGACGCGCCTTATAAACCACCCCCTGGCCGCCTTGTCCAAGCGTTTCCAGAAGATCGTAATCGTCTAGACTGTTCGGAGGAGGAGGTTGAATGCCAGGCGGAGCCCAGGGAAGCGTCGATGGCGTATCGGGCGACGGCTTGACCAGGGCCTCCGTGAAGAGGACGGTGCCCCACAAAGCGCGCAGTTCGGCGGCCAATTCCGGATGCGCGCACACCGCGCCGTCAAGGTCGGGTTGCCGCCCGTGATGCAACTGATCGGTTAACTCGGCTAGCAGCCGGGCCAATTGCTCGTCTCGGGTGGCGCTGCCGACAGCGGCCGGATCGCTCATGCGTCGGCCTCCCGGTTGCCTTCCTGATCCGGCGCCAATAGCGTCCGCAATTTACGCTGAGCGCGTAGGCAACGCATGGAAGCGGCCGGCTCACTCAGATTCAGATTCTGGGCCACTTCTTGATTGGAAAGCTGCTCGAAATGGCGCATGAGGAGAATCTCGCGGTCATCATCTTCCAGTTGACCGAGAGCCGTATGGAGCCGTCTTTCCATCTCCTGACGCATGGCAGCGGAGGCCGGCGTGAGTTCCTGATCGATGAACTGGGCGGCCAGATCGAGGGAGGATTGATCCGCCAAGCCCGCCGGGACGAGGGCTTGTTCGCGGTCGAGGCTGCGGCGCTGAGCCTGGCGATGGCGGCGATGGGCGTCCTTGATGTGATCGAGAGCGATATAGCGCAACCACAGATGGAACGGCATCGCGCTCGGATCGCGCAAGTAGTCTTGCAAACGACGGCTCGCTTCAAGCATCACGTCCTGCGTGACATCGCTAGCATCAACGCGCCGAGCCAGAGCGGGATCAATCCGCATCGCTATCATGCGGCGCAAAGCGTCGCGATGGGCGTCCAGCAGCCGATCGACCGCGGTCGGCGCTCCCTGGCGAGCTTGATCAAGCAAGTCCTGAGTCTGTGGAGAATGAGGCCACATGGAAGCCGGTTTGGTTAGATTGTGAGATTCCGCTTTCGTTTCACTTCTGGCATCGTATCCCAAGGCGGGGCAACTGTCACGGAAGCAACCACGCGTCCGCAGCCGTGAAATAATTCGTTGCATTCATTGCGCACGCCGACCTGCTTTTCTGTAAACCCTTGCTGGCAAATAGCTAAACGAATGCAACGAATCTTCCAATGCAACGAATGTTATGAAATAAATGAGCGGTTGCTGTCATCCTTGGCAAGGGGTAGATTCGTAGGGTAATCGACTCCCCGGACCAAACTCAACTGAGGACCTTTAGGGTGCCGGACTATGAACCGTCTCAAGAACAAGGTGGCGATCATCACCGGCGGCGGAGCGGGCATTGGCCGCGAGACGTGCGATCTTTTTGCCGAGGAGGGTGCCGTTGTCGTCGTTGCCGAACGCAATAGGGACACTGGCCAGTCGGCGGCGGATCAACTCAATAAAGCCGGCGCCAAGGCCCTCTTCGTGCAGACCGAGGTTTCCGATGAGCCCAGCGTTAAGCGAATGGTCGAGGCGGCCGTCCGAGCGTTTGGCCGAATTGACATTCTCGTAAACAACGCCGGCATCTTTGTGCTCAAGGGCATCGAGGCCACGCCGGAGGAATGGCGGCAGGTCCTTGATGTCAACGTCATGGGGCCGGCGCTTGTGGCCAAGCATGTCGTGCCCGAGATGCGCAAGGTCGGCGGCGGGGCCATCGTGAACTTGGGATCGATCTCCAGTTTCATTGCCCAACCGCATTTTGTCACCTACAACGCCAGCAAGGCCGCCATCGCCAACATGACGCGCTGCATGGCTCTGGACCTGGCGCCGGACAATATCCGCGTCAATGCCGTCTGCCCCGGCACGGTCTGGACGCAGATCGTCGAACGCCTGACGCGCGAGCGCGGCCTGGATCGCGCGGCCGCCGACCAGCATCCCGATTTCGGGGCCTCGCACATGATCAAGCGCCTCGCCGACCCGCGCGAGGTGGCCTATGCCATCCTGTTCTTGGCCTCGGACGAGGCGTCGTTCATCACGGCGGAGAACCTGATGGTGGATGGGGGCTATGTGGCCAAATGACCTTATCTAGGAGTGATCTATTTTCTGGCTGAAGTTTTCACTCCACGGAACTGCGGTTGCGATTTTTTTAGTCGCTCTGAGTGCAGGCGTTCGAGGTCGCGATGCGCCTCCTTCAATTCCCAAGGACACTCTCCCAGTCAAGCTGGCCACGGATACCGTCCCTCTCGGGCTCGATTCACGTAAAGTTCCTGATGACAACGCCCTGACCGAAGCTCGCGTTCAGCTAGGCCGAAGCCTCTTCTTCGATCCGATCCTGTCGGCTGACAATACCGTCGCCTGTGCCAGCTGCCATCAGCCGGAACACGGCTTTTCCAGCGGCGAGGCCAAACCACGCGGCATCAAAGGCCAGCAAACCACACGAAAAGCGCCGAGTTTGTTCAACCGCGCTTACGGTTCATCTTTTTTCTGGGACGGCCGGGAGACGACGCTGGAAGCCCAGGCCCTGCGCCCCATTGAACATCCCGCGGAATTGGGCTCGAAAGTCGCTGAAGTGGTAAAACGCTTGCAGGGTCATAAAGAGTACAAGGCGCGCTTCGAGGAGGCGTACGAGGGGGGTGTGACGGCGGTCAATCTGGGCAAAGCCCTGGCCAGCTTCGAGCGCGTCTTGCTGCGCGGCGATAGCGCCATCGATCGCTTTCGCCGTAAGGGCGATGTCGCGGCCTTGACGGCGGAGCAGCGACATGGTCTGTGGCTCTACGAGAGCAAAGCCCGCTGCTGGCGCTGCCATAGCGGCGCCAATTTCACCGATGAGCAATTCCACAACACGGGCGTAAGTTGGGCCAAGGAGCCGCTCGACCTGGGCCGTTTTGCCATTACGAAGCGCGATGCCGACCGCGGCAAGTTCAAAACCCCCACTCTGCGAGGCACAGTCTTGACCGGCCCGTACATGCACGATGGCAGCCTGAAGACATTGGAAGATGTGGTTGAGTTTTACAATGGCGGCGGCGGGGCCAACCCCCATCGGGATCCGATATTGGAACCGCTCGGGCTGTCGAAAGAGGATCTGCGCGACCTGGTGGCATTTCTGAAAGCGCTCTAACGTTTAGCGGCGAGCCTCCGGCGAGCGCGGTGGCCAACGCGCTCGCCGGAGGCTCGCCGCTAAACGGGTTTGTCATTTCTGGATCTTCTCGATCGCCTTGTTCGCTGCCGTGGCCAACGGTTTATCGTTGCTCTCGGCAATCTCTTTCAACGTGCGGACGGCGTCTTTGGCGCCAGGGCCGATTTTGCCAAGCGCGTCGATGGCCAAGAGGCGGGCCGGGCCGGCGTTTTTGTCGTTGAGCAAATCGAGCAGCGGCAAGACCGCTTTTTCGGCATCGGGACCGATCTGGCCCAGGGCCGTGGCCGCGTGGAAGCGTAGCGGCCCGTATTTAGCCGTCTCGGCGTTTAACGCGTCCACCAGCGCGGGCACGGCGTCCTTGGCGCCCGGGCCCATGTTACCCAGCGCCATGGCCGCGCGTAGCCGGAACGGGCTATGGGCGGTTTTATCCTTAAGGGCTTCGGTCAACTCGGGCACGGCGTCTTTGGCGTTGGGGCCGATCTTGCCCAGCGCGTCGATCGCCTGAAGGCCGGCGATGTCGGTGGCATCTTTGCGCTTCTTGACCACGTCGATAAGCTCGGGCACGGCGTCCTTGGCTTCGGGGCCCATCAGCTTCAGCGCCCCAGCCGCCTCGCCCTGAATCGTGACATTGTTTCCTTTGAGCAATTCACGCAGAGCGGGCACCGCATTCGGCCCGATCTTGCCCAGAGCCAGGGCCAAGGCGGAGGTGGCATAGGGCTCGTTTTGTTCGTTAAGGGCTTGCACGATTTCGGGAATGGCGTCCTTGGCGTCAGGGCCGATTTGCCCCAGGGCGTTGGCGACGATGCTGCGCAAGTTGCCGTCCTTTTCCTTGATGGCTTCCTTCAAGACGGGCACGGCGACCTTGCCCATTTTGGCCAGACGATCCGCGGTCCACACCGGGTTCTTGCCGTGGAGTTGTTTGCCGAGTTCTTGAGCGGCCTCGCCGGTGTCGGCAGCGCGGACGCCGGATGATACGAGAAACAAAAATGCTAGACCGAAAAAGTACGATTTCTTCATGGCGCCATACCTCAGGGAAGAGTTTGCTTTTGAATTACCAATCCGATCCGAGAACCTCGCCTCCGTTGGGTGTACACGCGGAATACCAGGTCAGCGGGCTGATAGTCTGGTTCACGAAGCGGACGCTGCCGTCAGCCATGCCAACGTTGATGCCGGCCGTGTGGGGCGACTGCGGCAGGGCGGGATTGCACTGGCCAGGTCTGGGTTGTACCTGGAACTTGTCACAGCCGGCCCGCTCGAAAATCGGCGCCCAGTCGCTGTCGCCGGCATAACCCCAGGCATTGGGGGCGCCATCGCACAACTGATGGCGTTCGGTGAAGATGATCGTGTTCGAGGTGCCGTCGGTAAAGGATGCCGGATAGCGCGCGCCTTCGAAGCCGAACGCCAGGAAGTTGGCGGCATAACCACTCGTGGCCAGCCAATCGTTGTAGAGAGGAATCGGGCCCCCGGTGGGGTCGCTGGGGCAGATGTACGTCTTGAGGATAAAGCTGAAAGTATTATTGTTCCACACGGAGAGGTTGCCTTTGCCGTCGTCGGAGTTCTTGTAGACGTTGTCCTGCTCGATGTAGGGAAGGATGTGATAGAACAGGGTGCCATAGGCCGAACCATTAGAGTAAGCACCGAAGACCCCCGGTAATTGGCCATTGTACGTGTCCGCCATGTTGATCGTGGCCAGGATGATTTGTTTTTGGTTATTGGCGCACTGAGTCCTGGCCGCCGCCTCGCGCACCTTTTGCACGGCCGGCAGCAACAAACCAATCAAAATGGCGATCACGGCAATGATCACGAGCAGCTCGAAAAGCGAAAACCCGCGAGGCATTTTGTTTGTTCGAATCATGGGTTCATCCTTTCCAACTGAAAACCTACATTCGTTTACCAATCGATTCCCAGCGGCATGCCATCATTGGGACAGGTGGCGTAATACCACGTCTGCGGGCTGACTGCCGGATTGACGAACCGAACGCTGCCGTCGGCCATGCCGACATTGATTCCCCCGGAATGAAGGGACTGGGGCAGCGCCGGATTGCACTGACCGGGCGCGGGCAGCACCTGAAACTTCGCCACGCTGCTAAGGGCAAAGACCGGCGCCCAATCGGTGTTGCCGCTGTAGCCCCAGCCGCACGGGGTGTCGCTGCAAACCTGATAGCGTTCGGTGAAAGCGATCGTGTTTGATAAGCCGTCAGGGAAGGAAGTCGGAATCCGAGCGCCGCTGGCGCCGAGCACCAACCAGTTGGCCGCGTAGTTGGACGTGGCCAGCCACTCGTTGAACAGATGGCGGTCTCTGCCGCTGGCGTCCGACGGACATAGATAGGTGGGGATCGTCTTGCTATAGACTTCGTTGTTCCAGACCGACGTGCCCTGGCCGTCGATCATGGCTAACTTGTAGAGGTTGTCTTGCTCGATGAAAGGCAGGATGTGAAAGAAATAAGTGCCTGTCGAGCCGTTAAAGTCGCCGAACGCGGGACTGATCCCGTTGTACGTATCGTTCATGTTATGCATGGCCAAGATGATTTGTTTCAGGTTGTTCTGGCACTGCACCCGCGCCGCCGCGTCGCGCACCTTTTGCACTGCCGGCAACAGGAGGCCAATCAAAATGGCGATCACGGCGATGATGACGAGTAATTCGAAAAGGCTAAAGCCACGCCTGGATGGATACATTCTCATGTTCATGAGTCTGTCCTTTCGTCGATGCGCCTCGTGGTAGGTCGCGGATAGGCCTCAAAAGTCAAAGTCGATTATTTCTCCGCCGGCCGGAGTGCACATATAGTACCAGGTTTGGGAGGTGACCTTTGCGGTTCCTGTGCGGACACTGCCGTCAGCGAAGCCCAAGTTAATAGTGGAGCTATGGGCTGACTGAGCGAGAGCCGGGTTGCATTGGCTTTGAGTGGGATTCAACTGAAACTTTTCGAAACTGGAATAGGCGAAAATGGGGGCCCAGTCATTTGCCCCGGTGTAAGCCCAGGCACAGGGCGTATCGTTACAGATTTGGTAGCGTTCGGTAATAATCAACGTATTGGAAGTGCCATCCGTGAAATCGGTAATCTTTGTGCCGCCCGTTCCAAACGCCAGGTAATTGGCCGCATAGCTCCCCGTTGCCAGCCAACCGCGATATAGCTGGTTCGTGCCTCCGCTGGCGTCAACAGGGCAGGAGTAAACCTTTAAAGGTGTGTCAAAGACACCGCTCCTCCAAACCGACCACACGCCGTTTTCATCCGGCACGACAGTCTTGTACAAGTTTTCCTGTTCAATGAAGGGCAAAAGGCAAAAGAAAAAGCTAAGTTGTGCCTTGGAATCCGAGGCAGGTATTGCGGGGGGGAGAAACCCCATAGTGCCATGATAATTGTGAGCTGCCAGAGCGATCTGGTGAATGTTGTTGGTACAACTCATGCGGTCCGCGGCTTCACGGACTTTTTGGATCGCGGGAAGCAATAGGCCGAGGAGAATGGCAATCACGGCGATGATGACCAGCAATTCAAAGAGCGAAAAACCTGGCCGCCGCGCCGGGGGAGGAAATCGCATGGTGGTGGCCTCCTAATGTCAAAATCTGCTAGACGGGTGCTAATACATGACGCCTCGTGAGTAGCGCCATTCCAAGATTCCTCTCGGTCCCAGGGTCTGCATTAGACCAGGATCCTCATTACTTCGGCTGCCAGGCCGCGCGGCTGCCTTCGATATTGCCCTCAAGCTTCAGGACGATCTTTTGATTGCCGCCGTCGGCGTCGGTGACGTTTAGGGGGCCGTCGGCGTTGCCTTCGAAATGGCGGAACAGGATCTGCTTGCTATCCGGCGACCAGGCCGGGTAGCTGTTCTGTCCGCCCAATTTGGATAGCTGCTTGACGTTTTCGCCGTCTGGATCGCAAACGAAAAGCTCCAGGCTGTTTTCGGCCTGGTCGGCATAGGCGATCCGTTTGCCGTCGGGCGACCAGGCGGGATAGGCGAAGCCGAAGCGGTTGGGGTTCTTGGTGATTTCCTTCACATTTTCACCGTTGGCGTCCATGACGTAGATCTTGAAGCCCTCGCCGCCGCGGTTTGACGTAAAGACGAGCCTTTTGCCGTCGGGCGACCAGCTTACATCGGCGTCGTAGGCGTCGTTCTTGGTCAGGTTGACTTGGTTGGAGCCGTCGGCATCCATGACGTAGATCTCCGGGTTGCCCTCGTCGTGGCGGCAGAAGGCAATCTTCTTGCCGTCGGGCGACCAGGCGGGGGCGCGATCGTATCCTTTGGTAATTTGCTTGGCGTTCTTGCCGTCGGCATCCATGGTCCAGATCGCGGGCGGTTGGCCTTCGTCATAGCGACAAAAGGCGATGGTCTTGCCATCGGGCGACCAGGCCGGGAACGTGTTGTAAGACTTGCTGTTGGTCAAGTTTTTGGCATCGCTGCCGTCAGGGTTCATCAAATAAATATCATAGTTGCCGGAGCGCTTGGAAGAAAAAAGGATCTTCGGATCGTCCCCGGCCGGCGCCGCCACCAATGCGCCAAGGAATCCGCAAAGACCCAGACCGAGGAATAAGCGCGTGAGCATGGATATCCTCCTTCCTGGACGTGAGGCGATGGGCAGACTTTCCACGACGGGAGCCGCGATTTCTTTTGCCTTTCTGGCATTAAAACGTGTACACAGGTGGAAATCCACGAAAATCCGGAGATCCGTTTAGCGCGGAGCCTCCGGCGACCGTGGAGGAGCCGGCTGCAGCGAGCGCGCGGCCTTCACCACGCGCTGAAACTCGGCATCCTTGCGCAGCGGGTCGAGATCGTGGTCGTCATCGACCCATTCCAGGCCCGCGCCGGCGCGCAGGGCGGAGGACAAGAGGTGAAGGGCGCGGGTCCGGTCGTCGGCATTTTCTTTCGACGTGAGGGCGTAAATGCCGGCGATCTGGTACTCGGTCAGGGGCGAGGGATCGAGCACAAGGGCTTCGCTGGCGTCGGTGAGGGCCAGGTCTCTTTTCCCCTTGCGCGCCAGAAGGATGCCCCGGCCGCCGCGTGCCAGCACGGAGTCGGGATAGAGCTTGACCGCCTCGTCCAGGACACTCAATGCCTCGTCATCTTTGCCGAACTTTTCCGACAAAAGAGCCGCCTTGTTCTGTAATCCTTCAAAGGAGCGGGGATTGAGCGTCAAGGCGCGGTCAAAATCGGCGAGGGCCCCTTTCGGATCCTCGTCCTTTTTGGCAAGGCCGCGCGCGACCCAGTCATACTCGTCGGCGGGTTGAGATTGCGTGCATTTCGCAAGTTGGCGCTTCGCTTCCGCCTTGTCGCCCGTTTTGTCGTGCACCCGCGCTAGCCGGAAGTAAATCCGGCTGCACGCCGGGCCGACTTCCAGCGCCCGGTTCAAATCCTCCAGGGCTTCGGTGAGTTCACCCATCTCTTCCCGGGCGAGGGCGCGGTTTAGGTACGCGTCCTTCAGCTTTGGATCCAGCCCGAGCGCCTCGTCGAAATCCTCGCAGGCTTGCCGGTGGTGGTGCAGGCGGAGATGAGCCAGGCCGCGGTTGAGCCATGCCCAAGCAAAGCTGGGACGCAGGCCCAGGCAGGTGTTGAAACAAGCCACTGCTTCCCCGTCGCGCAGCAACTCGTAATAACAATTGCCGCGCACGAACCAGGCGGCGAAGTTTTGCGGATCGTGCTGGGTGGCCTTTTGCAGCAACTCCAGCGCCAGGCGGTAGTTTCCCTGGAGGACCAGACCGTGAGCGAGAAGGTAAAAGTCTTTATCGGGCCGCAGCGGGCTTTGGCGCGCTTTTAAGGCCAGCGCCTGGGCCTCGGTGTTGTCCCCAAGTTCCCGGGCCAAGCTGGCATGTTGCTCCCATAGGGCTCGAGGGGCGCGGTCCGTGGAGTAGCAGGTCTCGGCAAGCGTGTTGTAGTTCAGCGCCACGCGGAGTTCTTCGGGCCGTTGAGACGGGTCGCTATGGTATTTCGCGTACTGGGCCGTATTACGGGCTAGCAGGAATAGCAGTTCACCGATCTTGTCGGTGAGCCGATCGCGGTCTTCGGGCGTGAGATGGCGCACGGCCGGTTGCTCGCGCCAGCCGGAGTTCTCCAGCACTTGATAGCGGCCGAGCGTTGCTCGAGCTAGGGTAAGGCCTTCATCCAGCTGGCGGGGGTCGGAGTGTCGGCCGTAGAGCAGGATCTGGGCCGTTTTCATGTCGTCGTCGAACTGGTGCAACCCCTCAACTGCTTGCAAGCGGTCCAACCGTTGCCCGCGGACGACGAACGACGCCGTCAGCGCCACGAGCAGCGTACCCAAGAGGACGCCGACGCTGGTCGTGGACGTTAGCCGGGGATGGCGGCGCACCCACTTGCGCCCGCGCTCGCGCAGCGACGGCTCCGGCGTGTGCTTCAGGGGCAAGTCATGCAATTGCCGCTCCAGGTCGTCGTGCAGGTCGCGGGCCGACTGATATCGGCGGGCTGGGTCAGGATTCAGGCAGCGACGAACGATGGCTTCAACGGCCGGCGAGACCGCCGAATTTGCCCGGCACAGGCTTGGCGGAGACTTGCGCCGGTCTTCGAGCATGTCATCGAGCACGGCCTTGGAGTGGCTAAGGTAGCTCGCGTACGGGTGCCTGCCCGTCAGCAGTTCATAGAGGATCACGCCGAGAGCGAAAAGGTCGCTACGGGCGTCCACCGGTTGCCCGCGGCCGCGGAAGGCCTCCAGATGTTCGGGCGCCATGTACTGCAGCGTCCCTCCGATCGAGGCCGACGCGGCGGAGCGCAGCTTGGTGTCGCGGGAGAGGTTGAAATCGAGGAGCATGGGCTGCCCGTCTTCGGTCAAGAGGACGTTGGCCGGCTTCAGGTCCAGGTGAAGGATGCCTCGTTCGTGAGCGTGGCTCAGACCGTCCGCTAGTTGGGCGCCGACCGAAAGAACCGCCTCTACATAAGTCATGCCTTCCAAGTTTCGCAGCGTGGGCACTTCATTGTCGCCCTTGGGAAGCGCCGAAGGGCCGCTCGGCTCATTCCCAGAAATATGTTGCGCTGGAGCAATGACCGATTGCCGTGAAGACTTTGAGCTGTCGGCCCGGCTGGTAAGGGCCTTGCGATTGTTCAGAGTGCTAACGAGAAACTTACCCGAGGCGGGCAACGACGCGCTGCTGCGCACCTGCTGTAACAAATCGGCCAGCGTCGTCGCGCCGAAATAAGGCATGCAGACGGCCTGAAAGGCGCCGGCTCGGTGGATGGAGTAAATCGGGACGATATTGGTGTGCTGGAGTTGGGCGAGAGTTTGCGACTCTCCGAAAATGTCGGTAGCGACTTTCAGCGCCACCGGGCGGTTGGCCAGGTCGCCCTGCTCGGCCAGAAAGACTTTGCCGAATGCCCCCTTCCCCAGTTCCTCGATCAGGCGAAAGCCAAGGAACTCGGTTCCGACTTTGGGAAGCGCGGTCGCGGCCTGGGCTAAATTGAAGGCTGCCTGGGGATCCGCCTGATGCATCTCACGGAATAACTCGATGTGCCGCTGGCTGCCATGGAACGATTGACGCCAGGAGCCCAGTGACCGGGAGTTTCCGTCCGCATCAAGCAACCGGAACTCGAGATAAGCCTGGGCCGCTTCTTCATACTCCGCCCCGGCCGGCGCGCGGACCGTCGGCGGCAGCAGCGGCGGAGCTTCCACGGGCTCTAAATGTGGACTCACGAGGGTCTTCGGCCAGGCGTTATTCGATTGCATGGTGGAAATGGCCTCGTATGGCGCCAAACCTGGCGAGCGGGGGACGAGAGTCCCCCGTGAAAACCGCCGTGAAAACCCTCCGTGAAAACCACGGGGGACTTTCGTCCCCCGCTCGCCAAGTGGTCGGAAGATCCCGCGCTAGTAGTAGTATTGTTTCGAGGGTCCTGTTGAAGATCCCGAGTAAGTGTAGCTTGCGCCTGAGCCGCTTGAGGAGCTGGAGCCGGTAGTGGTGTAATATGGGCCGATCGGGTCGCTCAGAATCTCCCCTTCCAGCCAGAAGTTCACAGGCACATAGGCGCCGGACGTGCTCAGGGCACTGTAGCGGATCGTATAAGTGCCCGCTTGCAGGTAAACCACCGCGGAGACCGGCGGACGTCCTGTCTGGGCATCCAGGGTCAGGATGAAATTGCCGTTCTGGTCGTAAACCGTCATGGTCACCTTGGCCGAAGACGACGAACTGCCGTTGTCCGCTGCCAGGACGAAGTGGAAGAGGCTGTCCTGGGCCATATTCAACGTCGCGGAACTGGTGCTCGTGGGTGAGGACAGTCCACCACTTCCCAGCGCCGCCAGGACTACGGGAGGACTCGCGTCGAATTTAATGCCGAGCACGAAGTTCCCCGTATTGTTGCTCCCGTTCGGGTTAAGGGCGGCAACCTCCACGTAGTAAGTAGCGCTGGCTGTCGCATTTGGAATCTGGATCGAATAAAAGCCGCCGCCGTTGGCCAGGACCTGAACCGAAAGCGGTTTGCCTTTGGCGTCGAAAACATGCACCACTGGGGCCAAACCATTGACATCCGTGCCCCAGGCGATCACATGCATCGCATAGGGGCCGGCGGTGGACGCGGCCGGCGACTGGATCTGGTAGTAATGCTGGGGCGTCAGGAAGTTGATGCTGGCTTCGTGGACATAATCGAAACGTTGGTCCGTCTTGTTCGCCAAGGCGGGGACGAGCACACTGGCCAGGTCGAGCACCGTGTTCGTCAAGCTGTTATCCAACGGCGACGCCAGGACTCCGCTCACGATCGACGTCAGCGATTGGTAAGCGACTTTGACCTGGTAAGCGCCAACGCCGAACACGTCGGGGGTCGCATTGTCCACCTTGAAATAATAGGTCTTGTTCGAATTGATGTTGTTCACCGTCACGTTGAGGTCGCCATTGAGCGGGCTGGAAGCCGTAGCGAACGTGAGAAGATGATAGGAGGCGTCATAAATCGACAAAGTCGGCGTCAATAAGCTGACTCCCGACGTCTTCAATTGAATGTTCAGTGAGGTTGGCAACAGATTGAACGGACTGACGATTTTGTAGTAGTCCACGTCGCTGAGCGAGCTCAAGTCGGCCTGGAATGCCAGTTGCGACGCCGAATTGCCGATATAGCTGGCCGTGCCGAAACTGTCGTTGGGGTGAACCTTGTCAAACGCGTCGGGTTCACGAATGCCGTAGAGGGACTGAATATCCGCGATGTCCTGACTGGCCAGGCCGGTGCGGGGGCCGATGTAGGAGCCGAACATGGCCGATTGCGTATTCGTGGTATTGTCCTCGATGCCAAAGACGTGGCCCGCTTCGTGCAGGGCGATGGTGAAAAGGTCGTACCCGCCACCCTTACCCCCGATGTTGAATTTATAGTTGCTGTTCAAGACCACATCCCCTGCCCAGGTCGTGCCCGTCCAGGAAAAGGGTGAGGCCGTGGAAACGGCCGTGGGTTGCAGCGGCTTGGCGGCGATGCGAATGTCGCCGAAGCGCGCATCCCCTTGAACCGCCCCGGTCGATCCCAGCGCTTGGCCGCCGTCCGCCGTGACGCCGACATTGACGTTGGTGTTAACCGCCCAGGTTTGAAAAGCCTGCAAAATCGCGGTCTCCCAGGTACTGGTCGCGGCTTGAGCGTTGAGCAGATGAAAGAGACTGCTGGGTGCGCCACCGGCGTCGGTTCCATCGGGAACGAAACTGAGCGTCAAGTGGCCAGGATTTGGCCAGGCCCCGCCAAAGGTCGAAGGCGTCAGGCGGTCTTCTAGTATTTCCAGGGTCGGTTTGAATTTCTTACGCATCTATCTTCTCCTCTATGCCGTGGGCCGCGTCGACGTGGCGACGGACCAGCCACGGTTCTGTACCGGGTTGGATCGAATCGAACGAATGTCAGGGAAAAACGGCTACGGACCTACCAGAACCGGCCTTTTCATGGAGAGCGGCTTCGGAACGGCGTCCGCCGGTGCGGGAGAAGATGATCGCTTGAACTTTGGGAAGAGGCTGAAGGGAGGGGGCCAACCAGCCTGGTTTGGAGCTGGAAGGCGGAAGACTGAGATGCGATGGCGCATGAAGGCTCTTCTCCGGAAAGAAAGTTGGCGGACCAGACCGGCGGTTACACGTGAACCGGGTCTCACAACGCTGTGCGTCCGCTCACCCTTTCGGTAGCCTGGCGATCCACGTCGCGCCCGTCGGCGCTCCCGCGGATCCATGGCTTTGCGTCCCACCCTTGCAAGTGGTTTGCCTTTTCGAGGATGAAGAGCTTACCTAATTGTCTCCGCCGGTTGACCCGAAGGCCCCGCCCGGCGGGCATCCCACCATCAGAAAAAGGCTAGATCACAAGATTCGACGTGTCAAACGGGCCCAAGCGATTTTTTCGTGATTTCTCGGCCGTTCCCATCAGTCCCTTTTCGCCGCAGAGGAAATGTGAATTGAGGCCAAACCATGAGCATTGGCGAGCGTCGTCAGGTTTTGGCGACCGTCGAGCCGTCAGGCCGACGTGAAGGACAGAAAGCACGTCGGCCTGACGGCTCGACGCTCGCCGGTAGACTGTTCTGACTCAGAGGGTCAAGTGACGACCCTCGGGGCCCGCACCAGTTGGTTTACAGAGGTCAGCAGGTCAAGGTGGTCAATTCTTGATGGGACAGAATACGGCCAGGAACCCTGCTGCTCTCATGAATCACCTTGCGGGCTTGGCTGGGTCTTTTTCAATAATCTCCAGTAGGCCCCCGGTCCGTAGTTGGTCGGTGCCCGCCAAGAGCCAAGCTTCCCCCTTGAGAGCATCGCTCCGCTGAGCGCGAAGTTGTTCCATCAAGCGCCGGGAAGTCACCACCTGCAATTTGTGGCCAGCCTTGGCAATTAACCCAGGAGACGTGTCGCCAACGGCGAGCCCGCGTGGTTGACACCAATCACGCCAGGCTTGCAACCAGAGTTTTTTGGGCGGATCTTCGGTCAGTTCGTCGAAGACTTCCCTCCAGGAATCGAAGAGCGTGAACATCGGTTTTGATTCGTCGAGATCCCATTGAGGCCCTTCGACCGGAAATCCCAGTAAACATTCTTTTTTGCCGGCATCCTGAGTCAACGTGATTGCCACGGATTGACGCCAAGCGTCAGCGAGGATGACGCACTGCCAGTCCCAAAGGGGGCTTGGAGTTACGAATCGATCGACGCCATTCGGATACGCCCGCTTTGGTTGTTGCGGCGATTCGCACCCCGCACGGTCGGATGGAGTCAGGAGTTGGACGACGTCTTCGGGAAATTGACGACTTTTTTTCCACTCAGGCGTTTGGTGTAGACACTGTGTCAGCCAAGCAACCTCAAATCTCGGCGACGACGGCAAGGCAGATCTGGTCGGGATGTTTTTCTGAAGGTAGATATAAGCGGGGTTCTTGTTTTCAGACACTTGTACGAAAGTGAACAATCGCCTTTCTTCATGCGACGTCAAATAGATTCCTTCTTGAAGGCCACGCCTTCCTTTCGTGGTCAATCGCCAGACTCCCGACTTATCGGCTTCAACCAGCGCGTCTCTTTCAAGGCTTTTCAGCACCTGGAGCACCGCCTGCTGATCCAACAACAAAAGGTTAGCCAGGCCGGAAACCGTCCGGTCTTGAATGCAGTCAAGGCCCTGAAGGATGAGACGTGCAAATCGGGGCAATTGATTAAGCCGGGTTACCTGGACCGGAGCTTCTACCCCGTGGAATACAAAGCTGCCTATCCAGAGACCGATGGGATTTAGAGGAGCAAGGCGTCGCCACCAACCCGCGAGGACACGACTACCGGGAAAGTGGATCGAATGGGCTACGGTCATGTCCAACCGCCCTGACGAATCCGAAAGCAAGTGGGATGCGTTTCCTGTCCCTGAATATAACTGACCAGTCGGGCTACGATCCCTCGCTCGACCGCCGAAGCCTGCTCATCCAATGGCTCCACGACTCCATCCCATTGGCTTCGGCGGATCAAGGTTTCGGGGTCGCCGAAGATGAAAAGCTTTTTTCTGGCACGCGACAGCGCTAGAGCCAGAGTCTGCGGGTCACCGCCCAAACTCGTTGCCCGATAGCCATGACTGCGGGTAAGACCTAGCAAGACAATCGCGCATTCCCGTTCTCGAAAGCCTTCCGGCACGTCAACTACGAAGGATATTGGCGAAGCGACTAGACCAGGAATCTGGTCTATCAGCCGACGTATCAGTTCGACCTGAGCCGGGTATAAGGCCATAATGCCGATGGTTGGCGTCCAGCCAGCGTTGTCTGGTTCGTCTATTCGGCCGGAAGCTGAGAACTCGCTAACCAGAGATTCAAGCACATAAACCACGCTTTGCGCTTCGTCATAATTGACGAGACCTTTTGCCGGTAAACCAAATGCCAATTCGGAAGGAAGTCTTGAGCGCTGCGCGAAGTCGGCTAAATCCAGTTCCTGGCCGACTCCACTGAGGCCGTGCCTCGTAAGCGTACAGGTAGCGGCGCCCTTACTCTCACGCCGCGTAGACCCATCCCGAGCTGTAACTTGGCCGACCGTCCCACCCCCCTGAGAAGCTGACACAGGCACAAACTCAACTGGAGTATCGCCGAAGTGGTTTTCGTCAACTGCCTCCCCGTTGACTCGGCCAGGCGCCTGAATCGGGATCTTGTAATTCCCTTGCCCTTGAAACAATAGACCCCAGAGGAATTGTCCGAGCATGGGACTCATGCGGTAAGCCGTTTCAAGGCAAACTGTACGCCCCAAGTCTTTAAGGCCGAGTTGCTTTTCTACCCACTCCTCCGCTTGCAGACGCTGCCAGCCGATTTCGCGGTGAAACTCGAGACAACAAGTGTGCCACGGATTTGGCTCACTGTTGGACCGCGAAGCTTCGACCAGTTCAAAGACGCCCGGCGCTAGGCAAATGGAAGTGCCTTGGGGGGAACACTGATCTGAAAGGCCGAAGGCGATTCGATCCGGGTGTTCGGTCCATTTGACGTTGCCTGCTGCGGCTTGGACCGCAAGCTCCTGGATCTCGTTGAAGATATACTCCTTGGCCTGGACGATCGACATGGAGCGGGGAAAGGCGACTTCCGCCAAGACGGGCGCCTTCCGAGGCATATTGAGAATTCTCAATTCAATTTCCGGATGATCCGCAACCGGCTCGAGTTCCAGCCAATGCCGCTGCTCGGGTTTAACTCTTCGAAGCTGGCAGCAGAGGTGATCCTGCTCCATCCGCCATCGATAAGGTAGCTGCCGAGGATCGCAATGAAGGAGACTCCACAATCGCTGGAAAATCCCCGGTTTAATAGAAGACTTAAGGGTCTGGAAACCATTTTGTTTTCGAGAAGATGAGGATGCTTGGGGCGGTTCAACAGAAGGTTCACCGATTAGAACACATCGACGGCAGCATCCGGCCATGCGCGCGAATTCCGCTTCGGTAACTTTGTGGGCTCCCTCGAGGACTAACAAATCGAAAGCGGCGCCGGCAATCGATCCTCTGAAGACAGCGTGTTCGGGAATGTTCCCGGCTGTGCTCAGAATAAGGTTTGCAGTTTGGAATAACGAGTCCATTACTTCTTCCGGCTCTTTCTGCAGATGGTCAAGCCACTGGCTCAGGAAAGTCCCACGAGCCACTTCTGCAGCCAGGTTTTCTTTCCAGCGACTCTCTGCTGTCACGACGGCTTCTTCCGAGAGGTCGGCCGGTGGCGAGATTTCATTTGGCAGTTCCAGACAAGTCGAACGCCATGATTGCTCAATTGCGACTATCTCTCGCGTAGGCCGTTCCGCTTTTTGCGTGGCTTCCGCGAGCCTTTCCTCGATTTCCTTTTGAATCAGCTTTTTTCGATCGGATTCAAAAACTTCCTGGTGTTCCTTGAGTTCACCGGAAACCTGTTTGGCTCGATCCGTCAGTTTTTCAAGGACCTGTCGCGCTTGCTGCCAGCGTGCTTGCATGTCCCGAGCTTGTGCCAAACGCCCAGGACTGAAAATGGCCTGCCACCAAGCCATGGTCCAGAATCGGCCATGAGTTTTGGCGTCGATCAAGGGCTTTAGGGGGAATAGTTGTTCATCAAGGTCTTGGAATTCTTTCTGCTTTTCCAAGATTTGCGAACCTAGGGCCTTCAGCTCGCTTTCTAACCGTCCGATTTCGTTGTGCTTCTCGCGGAGAACAGTCTGTTGCTCGATTAAGCGATTGCCGTCGAGGGTTATTTCACCGATAGAAGCAAATTCCGCTTCGAGGTTGGTGGCCAACCGTAGCCGAAAATGGGATAGTTCATTGATCTGTCGCGCCAATTCGCCATGTCGCCGGGACCAGGAAAGCAAACAAGGCCAAACCGATTCCATAGTCTGGAGTCGCCGCAAACGATTATTGCTCTCTTGTGCCTGGCGATCGACCGCTGGAATGACCCGTTCTTGGAGATTCCGTAGCCGTTCTGGCGATATAAATGGACGGGCACCGTGGGATAACGAATCCGGAATCTCGTCAGGCGCTAGCAATTGCCACGGCGAGACGGAATCCTTGCCGGCCTGAGAAATCAAAACGTTATCTAGGGCGTTGGCCCAAGGTGAAACATAGAGGACCCGTTCGCCTCGGACCGTTGCCTGATGGATGATTTCAGCTACGACTCGACTCTTGCCCGTCCCCGGCAAACCTTGGATCAATGATAGGTCAGGCGTCTGGAGGGCTGCGGCAACCGCGCGGCGCTGGGTTTCATCAAGAGATGAATCAAAGCAATCAACGGCCAGCTCGCGCAGGGGCTCCAAACATTCAATTTGGCCTGCCAGAATCTCTGTTAGCCAGGCGGGCTCGGAATCCTGCCGAATGGAGTTTCCCGGGTTTGGAATCTCGCGGAAGGACAGGTAACCTTGATGATTGGCCTGATCAAGCAATTGTCTTTTCTGAGCAAGCGGAAGCCGGTGAAACAGTTGCTGCCATGTAGACGAGGCGATTGCACCGCCATTGGATTGCGAGAAGGGCGGGATTTCACCCCGATTACTCCCTTCCGGGGGTAACGGCGCCTTGCCCGCAGTCTGGGCGTTCCGTGGCCCGTCTTTCATCGCAAATCCTTAGTCCAATTCATCGGACATGATCGCGGGGGGCATAGCCTGGCTAGGACTGGTTGAGTAATCCCCGGTTCCTTCGTAGGAATGCCGAACCTTAAAAGAAAATCAGGTGGCCTAGGGTTACTTCGCACAAGTAAGCGACACATTTTATTGGCAATTTAGGTTTCCGCGGGGGGCTTAAGGAACAAGCGCTTTTGATTGCCGGTCTAGTGATGGGATTATTTCGGATTGTCCAGAGGGATCACCAACGGGATAAGAGGGGCCGTTTTTTGGCACGGGCTTGTATTCACGAAGAAGCATCTCACCAGGATGACTTTTTAGGCGATAGCGCGGATTTGTGCATTAATTGCCTAAAACTAGCAGCGCCTTTCACGTGAAGCAAGCGAATGCATCTGGGCAGCGTAACCCCAGATAGGCAACGCCCACGATTATAGACGCCGGGGAAGTCTGTTACTATCGAAATGCACGAAGTTATCGTGAATCTTTTTTTGCACGGCGTAAGCTGATTACCCAAATTAGCAATGGTTTCCTTCAAGAAAAGCACTTCGCTCATTTGCTGCGGCCATCCACGCTGACCACCTCGATTGTGAGATTTCCAATCACCCTGGCGACGCCTAGCAGCGGAGTATAGGATTGTGTGTCATGCCAGCTGTGGTCAGCAATTTTAATATGGGTCGCAGCCACCTTTCCTGGGCCAAATGTGGGATCTATGGACAACCATTGTCCGTGAACCCACACTTCTGCCCACATGTGGAATCCTAGAGCGGGGCCTTTTTTCACGTCATCCAGATAGATAAGGCCAACTGCTGTTCGCGAAGGCACGTTAGCCGCTCTACACATAGAAGCTGCCAACAGCGTATGTTGGCGGCAATCGCCAAGAAGTTTGTTAGCAACCTGGCTGGCGGGACCGAAAGGCACGCCATTATTCGGATGCACGTTTTGATAAACCCAATCCTCGATCAACTTCGCTTTTATCCAGGGATCGGTTTCTTCTCCGACGGCGGCCTTCGCCAATCGCTTGATCTTGGTGTTTTCCCAATCGAGAAAATAATTGCTTTCAACGAATTCGGAATCAATGTCCTTGCTATTTCCTAGAGGTCTCGGTTTCTTGATCGCCGTGACATGGAGCTCAAAAGACTTGCCCTTTGTGTTCTTGATTTCCTGACGATCGTCCTTAGCGAAGGCGGTGGTGGGATTGGAATCATCATTCTTGAGGGTAATTCGGTAGACAGCAGTCTTGGTGTTATAGGGATCGGCAATGGATCGATTGAGCGGCACGAGTGTATTAAGTCCAATGTCGGGCAACTTCGACGGATCAATGGGCGCCTTGGCAGTCGCTTGGTCCGTTCGGCACAAAACCACCGCGCCCATTCCTGGCATGGTCATTTCCGACCGAACTACTTTTAAGTCCTTATCTAACCAATTCACCAGGACAGGCAACTGGATGGGCGCCATATTGCCGACGTTGATTCTATCTGGCTTGGCTTCCACCCGGAGTAGCCGCTTCTTGACCCCCAGGTAATCCACCTCTTCCACGTCGAGCACTTTAGCCTGAACGGTAACCACGGTGTTTAAGGTTGGCTCATAGGTGAGATAGGTGATTTTATCGCCGGGCTTAGCGTTTCGGGCCTTAAAGAGCCTCTGTTGATGGTGGAGGCCGATTACTTCGTCGTTCCAAGGTATTCTCTTGTCAATCCGGGCGCTTTCCACCGTGACATGCAATTGGCCGTCCTCTACGGCTCCGTTAAGGACAAGTTTCTTGCCCGCATCTTGATACATTGTCATGAAAACAGCGATAACTTTGCCCTCAGCCGTTTCGTCGGTCCCGTTTTCCATGCGCAAACGAACATTTGATCCGTATCGTTTTACGGTCAAATCCATTTCCAGCGTCGTCCGGAAAACCTTCCTGCCTTCACGCTCGATCTCGCGGGTGGTGGTATGAAAGAAGCCGATGCGGTTGCCTTCGAGAAAAGCGGCATCCCATGTTTCGTTAACCTTTGAAGCTTTCGGTTCCGCGGCGAAGGTCGAACTCAATAAGAAAAAGAGGGCCAAGAGCCCTGGGCTGTATTTCCGCATCGCCGACTCCTTATGCCCTGCTCATCCGGTTCTATTTTTGACCGCTTTCCTACCGTCTTACCCTGTTTTCCGCTACCCATCATAACTGCTTGGGAAATCCCGCCAACCGCAGAAATGCGAAGATGGGCAAACTGACCGAATTGCCGTTTCCATTTGGCTTGAATGTCCTGTTCCACGAGGCGTCCAACCCATCTAACCCTTGCCAGCGTAATGCATTACAGCCTATCCCTTGATTCGTCCCTACAATCCAGCAGGTTGGTTGGCATTCACGTTATTCGCAACCTATAGTTGGACAAGTCACGGTTATCCCCCACCCATTATCGCCCCGATCGAGCTTACAATTCATCTTCGGCAGGTTATTTGGGGTTCCATTGTGAAAGTCAAGAAACTAGCCGCTCACCTTCAGGTCGATTCTTATGGCGATTTTCGCTTGACCGACGCCATTCGTCCTTCGCTTGATCTACAGATTATTCCCATGCAAGGTTTTAGGATTGAAACTTATCGAGATCAGCAAAACAAGCTGGAAGTGCCCGTAATGGCTGCCGCCGTTTCTCGGGAACAACTCTTTGATGTTTTCCTGGCCCTCCTGGAACCGTTGGGCGAAGTCGTGGACGTAGTGCTGGAAAGCAGCCACCATTTGGTCGACAACAAACATGACGACCTGCACCGGGAACAGATCGAATTGCCGATTTTGATGAGCCATTTCTGCGACTACGAAGATCTGCTAATGCACGATGGCTGCACCGGTGTGGCCGTTATTAGCACTCACGAACCAATGGAGGTTCAATTCGACGAGCATAAGTTACTCGTCGTCTACGCGCATGACTTGGAGCCGTTTGAGCGCATTCTTCGTCAGTTCGGTCTCCTCCGTGACGACAAGCTGAAGCTTATTACCGAAGGAGAGCATCTGCACAGCACGGACGAGCGCTATGCGGATGCTTTCGAACAACTCAACTACCGGCTTGGAACTGGGGCGGCAGCGGAACGGGTCAATTGGTGAAAGGGGCCGACTTTTTTCGGCAGTTTCGTGCTTCTACGGGCAGAGCGGCTTCTTCGTCATGTCGGGATCAGACCAATCACTTCGGCCGCCACCCTGTATGACAAGGTCTAAATTGTTGTAGTATTTGCGCCTTTGGAGCGGGGCGCCTCTAGCGGTTCCCCCAAGTCAGTCCAAGCCACATTTTGTTTCTTTATCTCAGATTGAGCAGGCGCGTCCCCGCTTTCCAAGCTAGGGATGAAAATCGTTGCTATCGTGCCACCCATCGGCTGTCTCGCTAATTCTAGACGTCCGCCGTGGAGCTTGAGAAAGTGCTGACTGACAGTCAAACCCAGCCCCGTGGCCTCAATTGCCGCATGAGCCGCATCGCGACCGAAGGCGCCCTTGGTCGACACAAAGGGGCCAAGTAACATGGGCCAATCATCCTCCGGTAAACCTTCGCCGCTGTCCGCGATGGAGCAAATCAATTCCCCCGCTTTTCGAACAAGCGAAACGGCGATTCTTCTAATCGTGGTGGTAGTGAGCGCTTGCTCGGCGTTCGTATAAAGATGTCTCAATGCCGTTTTCAGCATGCGCGGGTTCGCCCGAACGAGAAGGTCCTCTGAGGGCAAATCAAGAACCAGTTCGTAATTAAGCAAGGCCGGCCTATCCCTCTGTTCCTGAAGGAATTCTTGAATCAAATAGCCCAAATCAATCTCGCGTAGGTCGGGGGGCGCAACAAAAACCAGGTCTTGAAGGTTGTTCAACAACCGGCCGGACTGCTGGCAGAACTCAAGGATTTGTTCAAACGAGCCGGCGGTTGTAGAAGGAAATGAGCTTTGTTCCAGGCCTCGATCCGCAAGGCTGACCAGCCTGAGGAAATAGTGGTTGAGAAGGCGGTTCAATCCCCGCATGAATGAACGTCCGACTTGAGGAACTAATAGCGAATCGCCCTTCACGGCTTGTTTGGACTCGTCGAAAACCACAATCCAATGCCGTCCTTCTTTCCCTTCGACGGGCAACCACGTACAGCGAAACGGTCTGCTCCCCATCCGAGTAAGGACTTCCAATACCATGGGGCCACCAGGCGGTGAAGTCTCGTGGAGAAGATCGGCGACCTTGTTTCGATCCGCCTGGACTGGAAAAATCCAGTCTAAGACCAGCTCGATTGGCACTCCAGTTAGATCGGATCTATTTAAGCCCGTCAGGCTTTCCCAGCGCTTATCCCATAAGTCGATTTCCCGACCTGGATGAATGCTCAAAACCAGGCTAGCCGAAGGTGGTTGAACTTTGTTGGATTCTTCTTCGATCGGGCCTTTTTCAGAAGGATAATACGCGCTCCAATTATCAGACAGGCAAACAAAGTATTCGGGAGGCGCAGACGCTGTTTTCACCCAAAAAGCCGCCAAAGAACCGGTAATAGCCGAGGAACCAAGTGGAACTAGATTCAAACTGCCGAAGGATACACTATGAGGCATGGAACCCAGGGCCAGGAAAGGACCGCCAAAGTCAGCGGACGGTGAACAAGAGAAATAATCGCTCAGGTACTTGCCTGACACCGGACAATGCGGGGAAAACTGGGCCAGAAAAGGGAGGTTAGCCCGTGACATTTTTCCCTTTTCGTCCGTTAAAACCGCGGCAAATGGTAATTGCTCAAGAAAGCTTTCAAGCGCGGCCAGCAGTTGCTGCTTTAGAGGCGGACTCGTAGCTGCTGCGCTGGCTTGATCCGGTTTCCGGAGAATGACCAACGAGATTTCGCCCTCGCCGATCTTCTCTGACAAGGACTGGATCCGGCACCAGAAGATTGAGTCATCTTTCTTGCGAAACGGTAAGAAGAGGGAAGGCTCTTGTCTTTGGATGGCATCCACCCAAGGAGGAAAAGAATCATCGCGAGCGAGTGAGTGAAGGGCACGATGGCTTATCCAAAATGGGTAAGGCGGCAATTGGCCAACCAGTTCATTTTTTTCAAAGCCCGACCAATTCAAAAAACTAGTATTGGCGAAGAGAATCTCCGCGCCTGGTTCGAAAGCTACAACCCCATCCTCCAGATTATCCAAAGCGCTAAAAATCCCGGCTAGTTTCTCCAATGCCGTTTCAGTCTGTTCACGCCGGTGCGTCGAGAGGTACCCGCCAACCAAATGCGCCATAGCCTGGACAACCGAGGCATCATGCGAGGTGAATCCCGCGGTCTTGTTTGCCAGCACTATTTGGCCCGCGACCTTCTCGGCCCAAAATATAGGACTCGACAATATGTTCCTTAGGCCTGGCTTTCCAAAACTGGGGACCTGGGCCAGGTCATTGAGCAGCGTTGGAGAACGCTCCCGAAAACTAAAGCCCCAAATGGATTGGATTCCTTGTTGTTTCGTCAACCAATCGCTGGTGAATTCCCCTAAGGCAGCGGGAAAAATCAGCCGGCCGTCATCTTGGATGACTCCAACCCAGGCGGCTTTGGCACCCGTGAATTGCATCAGGGAAGTGAGAATCTCTTCGAGTCGAAGGATTAGCCAGTCTTGTTTAGGTTTCTTTGCCGATCCTGGAACAAGAATGGCCATTAAGGCGTCCAATCACGACAAAGGGCCATTGTTGGCGTTAACCCAACGGGGGAATTGGCGTTTGTGAAGGCGGGGGACTTGACTGGTTCATTATCTTGGCATGGAGGAAGGTCTAACGGACAATGGATCCCCTCGCTTGCCCGACTACAGGGGGAAGATCATAACTTCTGGCACAAGCTGTTACTTGAATGCGATATCGCACCCTACAATAGCAAGCTTTGTGCCAAACTAGTGGTTGCTCACTTGCCCGAGATTGGTTTTCAGCCACTCAGAGGCTTGGTATGATAGGGCTGCGAGAAGGTTGATGGTTGGCAGGAGACGCTGGTTGTGGAATGCTTGAAATGGTGCCTCAATAGCTATATTTTCTATGCCCGGTAATCGGAAACAAACTAGGCATGCCCTGGGTAAGAACCGCTGATTTTTTCTCCATCTCAAGCCTCTAGAGAGCGGCTTGCTCTCTTTATATTCATCCGAGACAGGTCAATGGGAAGTATGTGCCGACAGATGAATGGAAGCCCGACTGGCAAGACCTCTATGCAAAGAATTTGGCTCTTGGAGGAGAAGCCGCCGGGCGATGCCGCCAGCCTTCGCCCGGTTTTGCAAAAGCTCGCCGAGCAACCTTCGGAGGGAATCCTTTTGTTGGGGTCCAGCCCGGCTAATCGAGAACATATTGAGCAAATGTCCGGTCGCGAGCCCGATGTGGTGGTTATTCACGAAGCGACTTGGCCCGAAGGAAGAGCCTTGAATGAAATAGGGGAGGTAAACGCCGGTTTTCTTATCGTTGCTTCGTCCTCTCGTGCCGATCGTTTTGAATTCTTAGCCCAACGTCATTCGGTATCCTTCATCCCTGCCAATGCGGAATCAGAATCGATTGGGCTGGCTCTGCGCGGTCTCGCGTTCGCGAGGCTTCGAGAAACGGAATGGCAAGCGCAAGTCACGGCACTTCAGCATCGCCTCAACGACCGTATCCTCATAGAGCGGGCCAAGGGGATCCTTGTTCAAAAGTTGGGCATTACAGAGGAAGAAGCTTATAAGCGCCTTCGCCTGTCGTCGCGACGCCAGCGCCGCCAAATCCGCGATATTGCCCAGTCACTGCTTGACACGCAGGCTCTGCTCTCTCCCGAAGAATCGAGTTCCGCCGAAAGTGGCGAGGCTGGCGTATCGTCCCGAGCCGGTTTAGGAAATGGCATTGGCAACTATTAGGCCGATCTTCTTTGGTTCGCCAGCCCATCCGATTAATTGTCAAAAACAATTCTCGCTGGAATAGTCGCTAGAACCGCGAAAACTGTTAACTTTTGAATTAAAGGAGATATTTCTTGACAAAATGGGGAAACGTCAATTAAAGTTAACACGCGTAAACACCGCTCAGCCCTGTCGCTGGGTGAAACAGGTGCGATGCAGGACGCACCGCCAGAATAATAGGCGACCGCTTCGTCGCCCGAGCGCGAGGCCAAGTCTGTCCTCCGTTTGTTTTCCCACCGAAGTGGACACAAGGACGCAATAAGAGGAGCAAAGGCCGGCTTAACCGTAACCAACTAGACCCCTGCTGGTTGTCGAACTGGAAAGCCTCAACCTCGATCTGCATTTGCTGTCTTTGAACTCAGTGTGGTCGCGATTGTGTGTTTCGTCCTAGCGCTTTTATTCGGGACGCAACTTCATCACAAAAGCTTAACCATACTCCCCGGTCCCTCGGTACTCCCCTGAAGTAGTGCCGAAATCGTTGTGAATTGGAAAGTCACGAGGATGCCGCGCCTGCTTTTCGTGACATGCGCGGCAAGTAACAGTACAGTCCCTTGGGATTTGGATTACCGTAGCTGGAATGCCTTTGCAGCCCTTATTATCGCTTTTCCTGGCATCGTACGGTTGTTCTTCCAAAGGATTGTGTTAACCCAGTGGGGAGTCTGATTAATACGATGTCAGCAAATCGTTTAGCCTTGGTCGCTGATGACCAATCCGTTGCGGCGTCTATTCAATCCGCTTTCAAGAAACACCTAGACGTTTGTCCTCCGATTCGGTCTTTTCAGGCAGTCCGCGACTGCTTGGGTCGTGACACAGATGGTGTCGTGATCCTCGTTGCGGCTTCATTGCAAGACCTGGAACAGGCTTACCGTCTTGTGCAGGAAATTACCCTGTTGCAATACCCGGTAAACCTGGTTCTTGTTCAAGCGGAGAATGTTGCCACCGAGCAGCCCTTTCTCACCAACCTTCACCAGTCGACAGTCCACCGCTTCCGGTGGCCGGTGGAGAGTGAATTATTAACCAATTTGGCCAGGGAGCGTGTTGGCAAAGGTGCTGGCTTTCTTGATGACCATAGCGAGTCGATTTCTGACATTATCAGCCGGCGGTTGTTGAGCCACACGCCCTCGCTACTGCCTCTGGTAGAACGAATTGCGCTGACGGCCACCCATGATGTGACGGTTTTACTTACCGGAGAGACTGGCACAGGCAAGACCTTTCTAGCGCGGCTCATGCACGAGTGCTCGCCACGGCGCGGCAATCCGTTTATGGTGGTTCCTTGCGGCGCCCAACCGGCCAATTTGGTTGAAAGCGCCTTCTTTGGCCACACCAAAGGCGCTTTCACCGGCGCCGACCGTGCCAAGCTCGGCAAGTTTGCGGCAGCCGGAGAGGGCACTATTCTTTTAGACGAAATAGATACGCTAGGGCTGGAGCAGCAGGCCAGTCTCCTCCGAGTCATTGAAACCGGCGAATACGAACCAGTAGGCAGCAACGAAACCAATAACTGCAAAGCACGGATTATCGTGGCGAGTAACTGGGATCTTCAAGAAGCAACCACGGCCGGTCGATTTCGACCCGATCTGTATTACCGCCTTAATGGCATGGCCTTTCATTTGCCGCCCTTGCGCGAACGCATTCAGGATATCGCGCCGCTAGTTCGCGGAATGGCCGCCAAGTTTAACACCAAATTCCGCAAGGACTTATTCCACATCAGCACGCAAGCTATGGCCGCCCTGGAAACCTTCCACTGGCCGGGCAACATTCGCCAGTTGGAAAACGCCGTCCAACAAGCAGTTTTGGTAAGCGCTGGCCCAGAATTGTTTCTACAGCATCTTCCACAACCCATTCGCGACTATATGCCTGTCACCAATGGTGACGGAGCCCCGCGCGGCGAATCGCTTCTTCACAATCGCGAAGTGCTCGAACGTAATGTGATTCAGCGCGCCCTTGCCAATAATGCCAACAGCCGGGCCCGGGCAGCAAACGCATTAGGAATTAGTCGAGTAACCCTTTACAAGAAAATGAAAAAGTATGGGCTGATGAATGCTCCCCTAAGGGTGTCGCACGTTTGAAGCGCAGCCTTGTTAGCGCCAGTTGGTTTGCTATGAAGCCAATCAATGCAGGTTCCCCTATAGGCGTTCACTCGACCAATTGCCGCCTATGCCGACGGAGGATTTTGAAAGAGCTTTGATTTTCTTGCTTCTTATGGAAAAGGATCGTCGCTACGGTAAACTTCGGTTATCAAGGCTATTTACACCTTGTTAAGGATAGTTAACGGAAAAAGATGTCGAAAGGGCTAGTAGATTGCCCTAAAACGGCCAATTGTTCAGCTGACGTTTCAAGGAATTGCCTCTCATAGCAATGCAACAATCTCAGTCTGAGGCGTGCCGCCGGTAACGTGGACTTGTTCGTCTTTATCCACAAAAACATTCACTTCGCTGCGTACGCCGAAATCGGGAAGATAGATGCCTGGCTCGACCGAAAAGCAGGTCCTGGGCAAAACTCGCCGTTCTTCATGCGTCTCAAGATCGTCCATGTTCGCGCCGTTTCCGTGAGTCTCTTGACCGATGGAATGGCCGGTCCGGTGGCAAAACGCGGCGCCAAAGCCCGCCTGTTCGATAACCGTCCGAGCCGCGACATCGACCTCCCAACCCTTTAAGCTGTATTTCTTAGCGAATGCCTCGCGAACTCGTTCAATGGCGGCGTCGCGCGCCTGAGCCACAATTTGAAATACCTTGCGATACTTTTGCGGGGCTTCCGAGCCGACGAAGCAAGTCCAGGTCAGATCACTATAGACTGAGTTTGGTTTATCGAGCTTTGCCCACAAGTCGATTAAAACGAAATCCCCACAGCGAATTGTTCCGTCCGGACCGGGTCCTGGGGAGAAATGAGGATCGCCGCTGTGCGGGCCGACGGCGCAAATCGGCGGGTGATCGGTAACGAGATGGTTGGCCGCAAAATGGTCCATGATACATTGTTGCACGGCCATCTCGTGTACGGAACCATCTCCGCGAACCCGATCCCTGATGAACTGGAATGCGACGTCGTAAGCAGACCTAGTGTGTTTGGCGGCCTCTAGGTGCATGGCCCATTGTTCATCGCTCCAGCAAGCCTCGAATAGCTGGATCAAATCGCCCGAGGGTACAATGTCCACCCCGAAAGAACGAACGAGTTCAATGGTCCCGGCATCAACTCGGGAAACATAAGGATTGGCGTTGCGCGGGACGTACTCCATGGCAATCCGTTTAGTTCCGCTAACGAGCCGGCCAACGCTTTGCTCCAGTTCCTGCCAGCGTAAATACTTGGTAACGGAACCCTGCAAATGGTCCAGGGCATGCGGTTCGATAAAGTGAACCAGTTTCCGCGGCTCGCCTTTGGCAGGGACGAAATAGAACCAGCGGCGTGAAAGCATGGCCTCGTTGCCCAGGCCGATAATTCGCCGGGCCAGCACATTAAGGCCGCGGAAATCGTAGAGCAGCCAACCGTCAATGCCTTCTTGCTGAATTGCCGCCTGAACTGAACTCAGGTCAAACATTGGAATTTCCCTGAAAAAGGAGACGACTGACCGTTGTGTCTGTCAGCCGCTTGAAGATTAATAGTATCCGAATGCGCCGACCTCTTCATCCCGTCTGTAGGGCGTTTATTTGGGGAATGGAGCTGTAGCCTTTCCGGTTGTGCCGCGATTCTTAGAATTGAGATTGCATCGCCCATCATCGCCGCTGAGGATCACCTAGGTGTTTGTCGGCAATAACAACAAACTGAAAGTCTTTAGCGGCCGTGCGAACATTCCGCTCGCCGAGAAGATCGCCCATTGTCTAGGTGATTCACTCGGCAAGTTGACGCTGTCCAACTTTCCCGACGGCGAAATCTCCGTGCGGATCGAGGAAGACGTTCGCGGCCGCGACGTCTTCCTGGTGCAACCGACCTGTCCGCCGGTCAACGACAACATCATGGAGCTGTTGATCATGATCGACAGCTTCAAACGCGCCAGCGCCGCCCGCATCACGGCGGTGCTTCCTTACTATGGCTATGCCCGCCAAGACCGCAAAGACGTCGGCCGGGTGCCAATCACCGCCAAGCTGGTCGCGGACTTACTGACCACGGCCGGCGCCAACCGCGTCCTTGCGCTCGATCTCCACGCCGCTCAGATTCAGGGCTTCTTCAATATCCCGGTCGATCATCTCCATGCCGGTCCGGTAATTAACGATTTTGTGCTCAGCCTGAGAATTCCCCCCAAGGATTTTGTAGTCCTCAGTCCTGATGAGGGCAGCATTAAGAAAGCGCTGATGTACCAGAACAAACTGGGCGGCGCCATCGCCATCGTGGACAAGCGCCGGTCGAGCGCGACCGACACCAAGCAAGCCAACCTGATCGGCGCATCGTTGGAGGGCAAAGTCGCCGTGATCTTTGACGACATGATTTCGACGGCCGGCAGCGTCGTCGGCGCCGCCCATGTCGCCAAGGTCAACGGGGCCAGGGAAATCTATGCCTGCGCCACTCACGGCGTCCTGTGCGGCCCGGCCATTGAACGCCTGCGCGAATCCCCCATCAAGCAACTGGTCATTACCGACAGCATCCCGCTGCCGCCCAACAAGCAGTTGCCCCAGATCAAGGTGGTCAGCGTCGCTCAGCTTTTGGCCAACGCGATCGATCACATCCATTACAACGAGTCGGTTAGCAAGCTATTTGAATAGTGCAAAGACCTACCCTCTGACCCTTCTATGAAAGCCCGCTGCTCGTCAAGAGAAGAAAGTTAACCAACGGCGAACCGGCGTCCCATTCTTCTATCCGAGCGTCAGCCGGGTGGCCTAGCCCAAGTGGGTTGCTTTCGAGAGTGGCGCCGACTGCCCCATCTGTGGACGAGCCCGGAGGCCCATGGGTCAGTCGAGCGCGTCGGCGCCAGCTCAGGACGCGGTTGCTATTTCGTGCTCCTACTTTCTTGCGCGAACAGAGA
>Ga0185299_10000100_pt1 | contig 274379 bp, 267 predicted proteins | sample PaiPotPPA55metaG_FD_128002 | JGI IMG/M metagenome (GOLD analysis project Ga0185299, IMG submission 128002) | Iron sulfur acid spring bacterial and archeal communities from Banff, Canada, to study Microbial Dark Matter (Phase II) - Paint Pots PPA... ...
GGGCCTCGAAGCTGCTGAGATCCGCGCTGGAGGTATTCGGCGTGGCGCAACGCCTGAAGAAAATGATCCGTTACGGGACCGGCCGGGCAGTGCGGAGCTAGCGCGTACCCGGCGAGGAGCCGTCATGACCCAATCCCGCAGCTCGCCACCATCGGCGCTGGCCCATTCGGGCTGTCGATCGCCGCCCATTTGCTTGCGCATGGCATCGAATTCCGCATTTTAGGGAGTCTGATACACAGCTCGCGGACGCGCATGCCGGCGGGCATGTTCCTGAAATCGGTGGGCTTCGCCGACGGGTACGCTGGGTTCAACGAGCTATTCGGCGGTGGGGGATCATCGAGGCGGCCTGCTGGGCCCGTGTCCGGCGAAAGTTCTTCGATGTACACGCCGCCATCGCTTCACCGATTGCCAAGGAGGCGCTCGACCGCATCGGCCGGCCGGCTGGGGATTTGAACCGATAAGCCGCGCCCGCCCGCCAGAGGGAGGTCGCCATTTCGCTTGCTGGTCAGTTCATGCCCGCGCTCTCAAGCGCCATAATATTTTCCCAGCTGCTTATACGCGCCGGCCACTACGTCGCCGGACTTCGCAGCACGTCTGCCATCCACCATCGACAGAAGCACGCCGGTTTCCGCACCACCGGCCTCCAGCAACTGCGTCGCCGCGTGACGCGCGATCGCTGGCGAGGTGCTGCCCCACTTGACCACCAAAATCACCTTTTGAGCGATCTGCGCCAGCAGTACCGTCTCCGGCACCGCGAGTATGGGAGCCGAGTCCAGGATTACAAACGCGAATCTCTCTCGGAGCCGGTCGATCAGCGGGAACAAGCGATCGGAGGTTATGCGTCGAGCCTCTTGCGACAATGCTGTGCCGGCGGAAATGTAGGCTAATCCCGAGCCGCTATCATGTTGGATGATTTCATCGAGCGCGGCATCGCTGGCAAAATAGTCGCTCAGGCCCGGCCCGCGCTTGCCGTCGAACATCTTGTGCACGGTGGGCCGGTACAAGTCACAATCGACGAGCACGACGCTAGACCGATCCGCCGCAAAAGATTCTGCCAGACTGACGGCGAACCAGGTCTTGCCCTCGGCCGGGAGGGCCGCCGTCACCAAAATCACTTGCGAGTTGTTATGGCCGTAAAAACTGAGTAACTTCAACTGTACGTTGCGGATCGCCTGCTGAAAGGGGATGTTTTGCTGCTCTAGAAGCGGAGGCGGACGTCGGCCGCGATTCCACCACGTGAGCCTCGGCACGAAACCAAGGCACTTGATCCCCAGGGACTCCTCGACCTGCTCCTTGTTTCGCAGGCCCCCGAGCAGCGTATCGAGCATTGCGGCCAGAACTATGCCGGCACCAACACCGATCGTAGCACCGATCATTACCATTAGCGTGACGGGAAACGATGGTGTGAGCGGCACATCGGCACGGGACACGACGCTTGCGTCGGGCTGGGCATGGCCAAGGTTGCTGTGAAGCGCGTTCGATCGTGCCAAATACTCCTCGTAGGTCTTGCGATCTGCGTCGGCCTCGCCGACTAAGCTCTGTAGCTGGGAATCGCCGCCGTTCACCTGAGTGAATTCGTGCGTGAATTCCGCCACCCGCTTGCTGAGGGCGGCCTCTGTCGCCTGGGCAGCAGCCAGATCTGCCTTCAGCCGACCAGCGACCCCGGCACCCTCGCGCTTCATCCCGTCCGTCAGCCCCTTCAACTGGGCCTCGGCAGCCAGCGTTTTGGGGTTGTTGGCGCCAAGCGAGCTCCTGAGAGCCGCCAACTGCCCCTGAAGGGTCACCTCCTGCTCGCGGAGGATTTGCAGGGTGGGTGATTCAGTGGCAACACCAGACTGGCCCTGACTCAGCCGAACAGCCGCCTCCGCCGTGTGCGCGTGCGCGATGGCCAGCTGCGCCTTGGTTTCGGACAACTGCTGCCACAACACCGTCTGATTCCGGTCGCCGACCAACCCGGATTTCTGGCGGTAGTCAGCCAGCGCGAGTTCCGCCGCGCGCAGCTTCTCGCGCAAATTCGGCAGGACAACCAGATCGAACCGTTCGTTCTCCTGTGCCAGCGCTTTGTTCTGTTCGCTGATCCGTTGTTCTAGATAAAGTTCGATCAGAGTGTTCGGCACCAAGGCGGCGGTCACTGGGCGCGACGAGCTGAACGACACCTGGATGACATTCGAGCGCGTCTGCATCTCGACATGCAGCCGTGCCATGAACGCGTTCACAGCGGCTGTGCTCGGTTTGCCCGCTGCGGCGGATTTATCTGCTTCGGTCGTCGCTGGAACCTCGTCGCCGGCCGCCGGCGCATCGGCTGCGCCGGACCCGGGTTGGGGCTGGCCTAGAATTTTGTTAAATAGAACCCTCACGGGTTCGAGCAGCGCCAGCAAAGGATTCGGCTTGCGCAATGACGGATTGAATTCGGGATCGCGATCGAGGTGGAGGCGGTCGATCGTCTCGCTCGCCAGCGCGCGGGACTGCAGGACGAAGGCCTGGCTCTGCACCGCCTCGGGACCGCCTTGTATCACTGTCCTCACGGCCCCATCGGTTGCCGGCGCGCCGAGCTGCTGCGGGACGATCATAACAAAAGCCGCGCCCTTATAAGTTGGCGTCATCAGCTTGGCGATCGCAAAAGCCAATAGGGCACAGATCAGCGTCGTGGCCAGAATTAACCGTTTCCGCGCCCAAAACTTCACCAATACGTCATGCAAATTGATCGTGTCGCGCACGCCCCTCCAGTGCCCATCATCGCTGATCCGGTACGCAGGTTCGCGAGGCAACGGATTTTCCAAGATTTCCATTCCTGTCAATCCTTAGACTAATCGCGAAGGTACTGCGGTGCCCTCATCCCGCTTGCTGCGCCAAGCTGCGATTAGCCCATCGGCACAAGGCGCCGATCGCCTGCCTCGAACTTCCCGGCCCAGAGGGATATGCCGGCCTCGCTCGGGGCGAACGGCTGATTTCGTCACTTTTCGGCCGACTCCTTAAACCGTGATTGCGAGGGGGCAATGTCAACTCTCCGCGATATTACGAGAAATAACGGCCACAAGTCAAGTCTATTTTTATAGAGAACAGGCTTACAAACGCTTCGCATTGGCAGGCGATATTTAATCGAGGGGAGCCAAGCCGGTAACAGTACACTGGCTCTGTTCTATAGCGGCTTCGTATATCTCTGCCAATTGTCGAAAGTTGATGGAGGGCGAGTACTTTTGCTCATAAGCCCTGCGGGCATTGGCCCCGATCAGGCGCATTTCTTCCGGATGCTGATGGGCCCAGCGGATCTTGCTCGCAAGAGCGTCGTGGTCCCCTTGAGAGAAGAACAGTCCGGTTACTCCCTCCTCGATGATTTCCATTGATCCGCCGACATTCGAAGCGATTACCGGTAGGCTTTGACAAAACGCCTCGACAGTCACCGCCCCGAAAGTCTCGGGCCATGTCGAAGGCACAACCAGAAAGGCTGCCTGCGCCATCTCCGCGGCAACCTCGGCGGGCGTCTTCCACCCGAGCGCGACGATCGTTTGCCCGGTCGCATTCTCAACAAGCTCGCGTAGCGGCCCATCCCCGACCACCCGCAACGGCACGTCGAGACCCTCCCAGGCGCGCAGCAGCGTGCTGAGGCCCTTTTCCGGACTCAAACGCCCGACAAAAAGCCCGCCGACCCGTGCCGCCGATCCGGCGGCAACGGGCCGGTCCGGCGTAAAATTGGGCTTGACCGTGATCCGATCGGCCGGAAAGCCGGCGGCGAGGAACTTGCTTTTGGCCAACTCCGTTAAGGCGATGAAGCGGTCGACCTTATGCGACCAGGTCCCCCGGCGGCGGTGCATGTCGATCATTCTTGCCACTGCCAGGGAGCCGATGCGGGAGCCGCGGTAGCAGCCATGGAGTGCGCCCTGAAAGGGAGAGGCACCGATGCAGTCCTCGCATGGATGTCCGTCTCGTAGGAGCATCCCTCCCGCGCAGATCGTGCGATAGTTGTGCAATGTCTGCACCACGGCAACGCCCGCCTCGCGACACGCGTCGTAGATCGAAGGGGACAGGAGCGGGAAGAAATTATGAACGTGAACGACGGCCGGCGCGAATTCGGCGATCACGCGAGCAAGCCGGTCGCGAGCAGGCCGGGAATATGGGGCGCGCACCGCCGCCGCGATCTTGCTCCAGGTGCCGGCGATTACGTCATTCCCTACGGAGAACAGCCGCGTTTCCCAGCCGTTCTGCTCAAGCAGATCGTGCTCGTTCGCCACCACTGTATCCTCACCACCGGCCTGCTGATAACGGTTGTGGACGATAAGGACTCTCATGACATCCTCGACGGCTCACAGAACCGGACAGACGACAACAAGAAAGCAACGTCGGAATACCGCGGCACGCGCTCGACCGTCGGGCTGAAGTTGTGCCAGGAGATCAACACAGTGGCCATGCCGCCGCCTCCGGGCTTCGCTCTGCGAGGTCCGTCGCCGGCGTGACCCCGTGGGCCCCTTTCGCGGGCATGACGGCTGAGTAAGTTGCACGCGAGTTTTGAACCCGTCTCAAGGTTTTTCCGCATCCTGTTTAGGAGGTCGCAAAACTCGGGCTTCGCGCTGACCTCGCTCGACCGGCGCCAACTTTTCCCGGTTCAGGTCGCTGACGGAGACGACCTGCACGCCCTCCGTGTTGGCGATATTGCGTACCAGTAAAGAGCCCGATTGACACCCTGCTGCTGCCGTTAATTTGACACAGGTTCGTCCAAAGGCATACCATTAAACTCGTCATGGTTCGTAAAACTGCGGTTAATTTCTGTTCGCCCTGATTGTGACGGGCTGTCACACGAAGAAAACCCTACATTTGACCCAAGTTTGGTCGAAAAATCTCCTAAGGTTACCAGGTTTGGATTAAGGACCCCATCAGGGCGCAAATTCACCTATGCAAGCGGCGAGGCGGCGCCGATGAGCAAGTAACCCATTGCCGCTGGTTCCGACCAATGTGTCCGTCGCCCGAGTCTGACAAAGTCGCGCTTTGCAGGCTTGCCGCGCCCGCCATAATCCCGCATTCCCCGGATGAAGCGGCGATTTTGAGCGAACTTTCCACCATTCCAGTATATTATATTAGGATCTTATCGTAGTTCAAACGGGGCGGCAATGGCGAACCCGGCAGGTGAATCGGAGAGCGGGGCGTCGAGGCTCGATTTTCGACCACCGGCTGTTGCTCGGGTTCTCGTTCTGTGATTTCCAATGGCGGATTGCGGCCCGGTGGCGCACGGTGAGGCGGTGCTGCCTCCGCGGCTACGCGGCCGTCGCTAACCCGGAGATCTGCGAGTTCCTCGAAGCCGAAGGCATGGTTACATGACCCCGTTATCACGTAACCATGGCTTGCAGCACCAAACCGGATACCTGGTCTCGCGTCCCGTCGGGCGACCGCCGCTTGAGGTGCGGCGGTATTGCGCCAGCTCTGCCCACCAAGCCGGATCATGAAGAAACTGCGGCGGGCGGTAGCTGAGGTCGAATGGCATCCCGGCGAGCTTTGCCCCGCGAGTCCGCTTCATCGCTACCAACCTGGAGCGGGCGGCGTGGTCGCTGACCAGGCTCCGGGAGAAGTTGGTCAACATCAGTGGCAAGGTCGTCAGATGACAACGACAGGGGTGTGCCTTGATCACAGGGGTGTGCCTTGATCAAGGTGAAGCCAGGGGTTCCGGCACTTCGAGGCCGACCGACGCGCCATTTTGCCGCCAACGGGTCGGCCGCAACCGAATTCCGTTGTGGCACAGCCGCGCTGAGACGGAAAATCACAGCCCAATGGGCCGGAAATCCGGCAAATTGTCGGCGAAATTGCCTTTGCATCTGAAAGTCGATGCTCGCGCGCTTGACGGGTGATCACAAATGCAATCGAATTTAATTTTCGACGTGGGACTTCACCAAGGGGAGGACAGCGAATTTTATTTGAAGAAAGGATTTTCAGTTGTCGCAGTCGAGGCGGACCCCCGTATTGCGGCGCAAGCCGCCGATCGACTTCGCACGTACCTTGATAAGGGTCAGTTGACCATTGTTAACAAGGCGATAGCTAACGAGGAAGGGCCCATATCGTTTTTTGTCAGCGAGAATGTCACGGTATGGGGAACAACGGATCCGACCTGGGCCGAACGTAATCGGCAACTGGGAGCTTTGATAAAAGAGATCTCTGTCGAGGGTATTCACTTCTCGCGCCTGATCAAAGAATATGGGGTACCTTATTATGTAAAAATTGATATAGAGGGAGCAGATGCGCTTTGCCTTGAAGGCCTTCTCAAGTCTGATGATCGACCCAAATTTCTGTCGATAGAGTCGTGCAAAACATCCTTTGACCAATTAGTGAGAGAGTTTTGCTTATTTCAGCAGCTTGGTTATAAACGATATAAAATAGTTGCTCAGCATAAAATTGCAGAACAACAACTCCCGAATCCACCTAAAGAGGGGCAATTCGTGGAGCATAAGTTTGAGGAGGGTAGTAGCGGCACTTTCGGCCTTGAACTGCCAGGTGAGTGGCTTGCACTTGAGCCGGCGCTAAAGATATACATGGCCATATTTAAGAAATACCGGCTGACGGGTGATGCCGGGCTTTCGAGCGTCAGATTGATGCGTGGTGTCCTCAACTCCGAAAAAAGCCGGTTGCCCTCACCCGTCGCGAGCATGGCTCGAAAGCTCATCCGAAACATCGGATCTAGACTGAATTTGCGAGCAGGTTGGTATGATACCCATGCCATGCTCGAGGAATGAATCCTCGGGTAATGCCAAAACGAACTAAGTCTTCCAACTGGCGACAATAGACCAGGTACGCATAAGGTACATTGTCCGCTTTACGCAATGGCAGAAACACGAAAGGATAGTTGAGGCCCCTCAGCGTGCAGATCACGCTTATGCAGCCGTAGTCGGTATGTTTCAAAAGAAATTATTCTCGAATGATCCCAGATCCCATGTCGACGGCACTCGTCCGTGTAACTTTGCGAATTCGTAAATCCGAGTCAATTTTTACCACCGCCGGGGCTGTTAGGAAGCGGCCTTTGGAGTATCGGACGTACTCCAGTGCCTCCACAATCGGCAGAGTATGCCGGCTCGACGTAATGTTAAAATAAGTGACATGCGTGTGACCCACCGCGCGAGACTCGAGCACCGCTGCGTAGCAGCGATATGCCGGTTCCACGTACCAACTTGACACGTTGCAGCGAATCGCAGGTTCGCCATTAACTTCAATCGTTGTAAATATCGTCAAACCAACACCCACTGGAGCGCCGTTGCACTCCAATAGATGACCGTTCTCGGTAATCCCGGCGGCGTTGCATGTTTCGACAATTGATCCAGAGCGCGCACCCAGAAGTCGCGGGGGCGGGTGGGAAATCCATGCGTCAGCAGGTCGGCGATCTGGTCTAAATCGGGAGCCGCGATTTCTCGGCAGCGGACCCTAGCGGCTCAGGCGACATTGCCCCAACCTTCGGAATGCGAACCAGCTGTCTAACTGCCTAAAAGCATGTCATAAATGTGCCAGCGATACAATCTACCGCAGGCCGAGAATGTCTTTGAGATCTGAGATCTGGCCCAATTCGAACGCGTCGCACGCCACGATGATTCCACAGCACAGAGCGTCGAGCCCCGACGAGAAATTTAGAATTTCCCTGTGGCATTAGGCGAGTTGATCCCGGCTTATAAAGATGCCGCCAGTGGATCGACTCTAACATTCGTTTTCGCGGCGGGCTTTTTTCGATGACGGAATCGGGCTCGGCGGTTCCGAACGGCTTGGGATCTTCATTGGTGTGGCGAGGTACCGGTTGATGACCGGGCGGGCCACGGCGTGGGTGGCTCGATGCCGCTCGCGATCAGACGCACATCGCGCCGGCGAAGCAGCGTCACCCGCTCGACCGCAACGCCGGGCCGCGTGCTACAATGCGAGCTTTGCCTCTGCCGGAACCATGCGGCCCGAGGCGACCGCCAGGGTGCGGGCGCCGGCGGGGCGGGTGAAGCGGTGGACATCTTCGACACCCGGTTGCGCTCGCATGATCTCGCCGTCGGCGCTCGGATGCCGGTCGGCAGTGTCGCCCAGATCGTAGCCGAGCGCTGCGGCGCGCTCTGAGAGGGCGGCGCGGACCGCGGCCAGCTCGGCCGAGCCCTCTTCCGCCCGCGGCGCGCAGAAATCCCACGGCGCCGGCAGGTCGCCGGGATAGAGCCGGGCGAACTCCGCGCCATTGTGGAACATAAAGCGGTTGTCGCAATCGACGTAGGTCTCGGCCGGCGCCCCCTCGGCCAGGATCACATCGTGCCCTTCCAGCTCGATGTGGAAATACTCCAGCCGAGCGACGCTCTCCTCCTGGCGGATCGTGGCGCCATTGACGAGCTGTCCGGCCGGCACCAGCGCGCCATCGAGGTAGAGCGCGTGCTCGGGCGACAGCAGAAGATCGCGCGCCGGCACGCCCGCGGCCAAGGCGTCGGCCGCGACCCGGATCGGCAGCACCCCGCGGTTGGCGGCGATAAACCGTCCGTCATAGGCGCGATGCCCGATCCATTTGACCCGCCGCGCCGCGCCAGAGACCGTCACCAGCCGGTCGCCGATCACCAGATCCTCGACCGCCACCTCGCCGCGATCGCTGAGGATCAGCGTGCCGCGGCAGAAGCACGCCGGCGTGATGTCGGTGCCGGTACCGCCATCGGATTTCGCGACCCAGGTAACGCCGGCGTAGCTCGCGTTGCCGAGCAAGAGCGAGACCGCGTTGGCACCCTCGGTGACTGTCAATACATGCGTCGATGAGTTGAAGCTCGCGCTGGTGTTGCCGGCGAATACCAGGCCGGTCAGGTCGATGGTCTCGTTGGCCAGTGTGAACCCCGAGATCGTTACCGTCCCCGCCCCGAGGGTGCCGGTGGTGTTGGTCGCCTTCAGTATCTCGTTGCCGCTGGCACCGAACAGCACATCCTGGAAATTGACCAGGCCCAGGGTGTTGTACGTTGCCGTCACCGTGCCGAGGGCGCCCGAGAGTTCCAGCGTGTTGGTCGCGCCGGTGCCGCCGTAATCACCGCCGACCAGCTTGTAGCCCTGCTCGACGACTAGGAGATTGCCGCTGCCCGCGAACCTGACCGCATTCCCGCCGCTACCGACGATGGTTCCCGAATCGACGATGGTGCCGGAGGTGCCGCCGATGTAGACACCGGCCGGGCCGCCTTGGATCAGGCCCGCGCCCGTGTTGAAGACCCGGCCGCCGGCGTTGAGCGCGACGCCAGCGGAGGCGTTCGCCCCGATGACAGTACCGGAATTGGTGAGCGTGCCCGCGGCGTTGCCGATGTAGACGCCGTCGCCAGCGGTGTCCACAATCTTCCCGGCATTGACCACCGTGCCGCCGGCGACTTGGAATCCGACGCCGGTGGAGCCGATGTATCCGCCCGAGCTGTTGCTGAGAAACCCGCCGTCAGTGAATAAAACGGCATATTGCGCGGTGCCGGGGGCGGTGATCGTGCCGCCCGCCAGGTTGTCAAGAACCCCGCCGCCCGCGAGCGTCACCTCGAGCCCGATTGAGCCGGTGTTGAACATGGTCCCCGGGTCGACGATGAGGGGGCCGGTGCCGGTCAGTATCCCCGCATTGGTCAAGGTGCCGAAATCGGTCAGCGTGATACCGGTCAGCGAGTTGTTGCCGGTCAGCGTCCATTGCGCGCCGGGATCGACGGTGACCGTGCCGAAATTCTGGAACTCAGTAGCCAGCACCGCCGTGACAGTGCCGGCGCTCCCCGTCGAGCCCAGCTCCAACGTGTTGGTCGCGGTCCCGGGGCCGTAGACAATGCCGCCAAGACGATAGCCGGGGTCCAGGACGAGGCGGTCGGTCAGGGCGGTGCTGTAGATGCCAAAGCTGATTGCGTATTTGCCGCCGCCGATGATCGTGCCGGAATCGATAACAGTGCCGCCCGCGTCAAGCGCGACGCCATTGGCGGTCGTGCCGATGATCGTGCCGGAATTGACGACCGTGGTGACGTTGCCGAGCCCGGTGGCGACGCCGAAGCCCGCCCCCCGGATCAGCCCGGTGGCCGTGTTGATGACAGCTCCGCCGGTCAGCAGATCGATGCCGTTAACCGTGCCGATGACGGTGCCCGAATTGGTGATCGTTCCCGAGGCGCCGGTGATGTAGACACCGAAGGCGCCTTCGATCAGGCCGCCCGTGTTGCCGACGCTGCCACCCAAGCGGAAATCGACGGCGCGACCAACGGTGTTGAGGATCGTGCCATAATTCGCGACCGTCCAGGCCTGCGTGTTCGGGCCGAAGACCAGATAATTGCCGCTCGCGGTGACCCCGCCGCTCCCGGTGATCGTCAGCGGCGAGGCGTAGTTGCCCGACGTGCCGAGCGTGATTCCGCTAGAAAAAAAGGTAGAACCGGTGATCGTCGAGCCGCTCACACGTGGGCCCCCTTATCCGCAGCAGGTTGTACGGCCGCCAGACACAGCGCTCAGCGCACCGCGACGCGGCCTCTAAAATGAGTGGTCCGGAGTGTGCAGCACAGGAGCAGACGCGTCAAGGCCTAGTGCCCGTTGACGACTGACGGGCCCGCTCTACCCGGCCTTTCTGGTCAAGGAAGAGGGAACTCAGTCGAGCTTTCGCGGCATCGCCGCGGGGTCTGCAGCATGATCGTCGCATCACAATATCCGTCGCATTTTAGATAAACTTGATTTAGTTTTAGCTAAACTCGATTACAGGAACTTGACGGACACAACTTCAATGAGTAGGTTAAACGCTGCAACGGGGCGCGCTCGTCAGAACCCATCAAGGAGAGTAAGGATGATCTGCCGCGTCGCTTGCGCGCTGGCCTCGCGTATTCCATTTCTTCCGCGGCTGACGACGCCGACAGGGCGGCGCCCCAACACGCCACTGTCGCTGTCAGAGAGTCGGCCCATGCGGATGCGACGCCTACTGGTCATATTGCTGCCGCTCGCGTTGCTGACGGGCGGCACGGCGCGGTCGCAATCGACGGTCAGCGTGTTCACTAACGTCGTACCGGCCACTCCGGTGGATAAAAACCGCAATCCCACTACCCTCGGAGTGAAGTTTTGGAGTTCGGAGCCCGGGACGATCTCCTCGATCCTGTTCTACCGCGGTGCGAAGAGCCCGCAGGGCTACGTGGCAAGTCTTTATACAGCCGATGGTAGTACGGTACTGGGTTCGGTGACAATGGCGACCGAGTCGGGCCCGGTGCCGGGATGGCAACAGGCGACCTTCGCTGCCCCGATATCGATCAAACCGAATACCACCTACGTCGCGGCCTATTATGCGCCGAGCGGGCAATATTCCGACACGTCATTCGGCTTGACGAGCACGGTGTCGAATGGGACGCTGAGCGCGCCGGCGGCCGCGCTGGTCGGGGGAAACGGCGTCCTTTACAACGGCAATGGCTTTCCCACCAACCCTCGGGAGAGCACGAATTTCTTCGTTGATGTCGCGTTTGCGTCGACCGCGCCGTTTCTCAACATCGTCGTAAACCCAACCAATCCGACGATTCCCAGTACCACCCCGTTAGGGTCCGTGGTGGCGACAGTCACCGTCACCTGGAGCAACGGAGCGCCGTTCACCGGGACGCTTTCATTCGGCCCGCCCAATAACAACGGCGGCGGCGTCTACGCGCTCAACGGCAACAACCTGATCATCAATCCTTCCGGACCAGGCGTCGGCCCTGCCGGCGGCTCCATCCAAAACGTCACCATCGTCGCGACCCAGTAAGGACACGAACATGAACCGCCGCTTATGGTTTATTCCGGCGCTTTTGGGGGTGCTTCTGGCGCCAACAAGCGCGTGGGAGAAGAGCGCGTCGCACAATCTCGGGATCACGGTTACCAAATCGACCGAGACGATCGGCCTGAACCCGACCAGTCTCACCTTTGCCTCGCAGAACACGGGGACGTCGAGCACCGCGCAAGCCATTACCGCAACCAGCACGGGCACCGCGGCGTTCCCACTTTCCGGCGTTGCCATCAGTGGCACCAACGCGGCCGATTTCTCCCAAACGAACAATTGTCCGACCTCGCTGGCGGTGAACGCCACCTGCGCCATCAATGTGGTCTTCACGCCTGCGGCCACGGGCGCCCGGACGGCCTCGCTGGTTGTCTCCCAGACCGGCGGCGGCACCTATACGGTCGCGCTCAGCGGCACGGGAACGCCTCCGCCGCCACCACCGGCTGCGGCGTTCTACGTCGCGACCAACGGCAAGGACAGCAACGCCGGCACACTGGCGGCGCCGTTTGCCACCCTCACGAAGTGCCAGAGCGCGATGCAAGCGAGTAGCACGGTCAAGACATGCTACATCCGGGCGGGAACCTATACGCCCGCCTCGGCCGGCAACGGTTGCGGGTTCACCAATGGCGCCGCGCTGCTGCTGGGCAACTCCGACAATGGAGAAACCTGGTCGTACTATCCATCCGACGGATATGGAACCGCGATCATCAACGGTCAGGCGAGCGGCAATACCGGGCTTGGTTTCGGCATCTGCTCATCTGCCAACAATCTAGTGGTTAACGGACTGTATTTCGAGAATTTTCAGATTTCCGGCATTACTACGTCAGGCAGCAGCCCGGTGATTGAAAACAATACAGTTAAGAATATCACAAACACTGCAAATGCAACCTATTGCATCGGTACCGTCAATGCAGTCAATGGTCAGATAATCCACAACTATGTATCGAACTGCACCGATATGGGTATCGGAAGTTGGCCAAGCAGCCCGAACGGTGCGAACAATTTGCTCATCGCATACAATTATGTCACCAACGCCTGCTCTGTTTGGGCCGACTGCGGCGGCATCTACATCGAGAATAACAATGGGGAGCCGGAATCAGGAGAGATCATCGAATACAACTACGTTACTAACATGAGTGGTGCGGGTGGCGGCGAGCCCATCTATTTGGATGACGGAACCAGCAACATAACGGTCACCGGCAATGTGCTCGCCGGCTCCGCCTGGCAATGCTATTTCGTGCACGGCGGTAGCAGCAACGTGGCGACGGGAAACATCTGCGACTTGGGCGCGAACGGCTCGATGGGTCCGGTTGCCGCGCAGTCTATCGGGGTGACGATGACCGGCAATGCGTGGACCAACAACCTCATCCTGGCCGGAGTCTCCGGAAGCAATGTAGGCAGCGGCTACAACTGCAACACCGCACCGTGTCAAATGACGATCGGCCCAAATGCCTATTTCAATTTTGCCGGCTCATCCGTGAATGCCAGCGGCGGTCTCGGTAGCGATAGCAATCCGGTCAACGCAAATCCAAACTTTACGTGCGGATGGGAATATACGCTGCCGAGCAATAGCCCGGTCTACAGTTCGCCCCCGGGTTTCCGTGCGCAGCCAGCAGGATGGGGCACCGCGGGTTTCTGGGGGCCGCCAGGCTTCGTGATACCGCAAACCGGCACGGCGCCGTCGCCGCCACACTCGTGCTGAGTCTGCACAATCTGGCAAACTCGAAGACGACTACCGGTTCCTTCGCGGAGCGCGGCGATGGCGTTCCTGCCGGGGAGGAACGCGCCGACGCCCTCAGTGAGAGCTTGCGCGTTTCTCATACCGGTGGACCCGTCGGTGCTTGCGCTTCCGTCCGACTATCGGTGCGGAGCACCCACCAAAGCATGACAAGCATCGTCGTCACACAGCTAGCAAGCAGGCCCAGGACCGCACCGAGGACGCCCCACGCGTCGATCGCGATGATGCCGATGCACGCAACCACGGTGGCGGCCACGTTGGCAGAAAGCTCGCGGTCGGGCCTTTCATATGCCCGAAGGACAGCACCGAATGTGGTGAATGCCGCGATCGGCAGCACGATGAGCCCCATAAGCCAGGCAAGGTTGGTGTATTGGGTGTAGCGTCCGTGGTAGACCAGATCGATTAGCGTTCCACCGAACAGACCGATAAGCAGAGCGTAAACCGACGCCCCGGCTACCAGCACGAGCAGCACGCGCCACATCAGCGACTTAAAGCGCCGGTCCTGCCGGCGGCGACTGAAGGCCGGGACGAGCAAGGCGCCGGCCGCGATGTACAGCTGGACCGCCGGCATGACTAGGTTCCACAGCACGTTTAGGGCGGCGTTCGCCTCCAAGCCGACTGAAACCGGCACGACTAGATAGTAAATGCTCCCCCTGGCCCACCCGACGACCCCGGTCAGAACCGCCCAGCGGCCATAACGCCAATGGGCGGCCGCCACCTCCCGCAGGAAGGCGCCTCCCCAGGGCGACCACAGCCGGATGCGCCGCATAGCAAACATGCTGGCGATCGCCAAGGCGCTCGCGCCTGCCGTGGCGAGCGGCGCGGTGAACGACGACAGTGTCGCCGAACGGTAAAGCGCATAGAGGATCGCAAACGTTCCGGCCATATAGATGGCGCTCGTAACGGCGGCCCGCCATGGATGCGACCAAACGTAGAAGGTCCGCCGCAGCAGCGGCTGCAAGAGCACCAGGGGAGCCCCCACCGCGTAACCGAGGATGCTCAAACCGGAGAGTGGCGAACCCCAGAACATCACGCCGAGCCCACCGACGGCCAGCGCGGCCGAAATCATCGCGGAAACGCACCAATGAAAACTTGTGAGGATCGCCAGATAGGCGGAAGGCCGGTCGTGGAACCGGCCGGATCCAAATACCATCATCGGCTGGATCAGCAATCCGTCGTAACCGCTCACGGCAATCCAAAATAGGGCGGTAGCCGCCACATAGCCGCCATACTCGGCGGGCGTAAGCCACAGCGCCAGAACCAGATTCGCCGCGAAGCTTGCAAATGAGAGCAGGCCCTGGTCGATGACGGCCCACGAAGTCTGGCCAACGACACGACCGAGCGCTCTTATAACGCCGGGGGTCGGAGCTCCGCCCGTCGCTATTTGATTAGCATCCTGCAACTAGTGAAAACTCCATCCGGACGCCAAAATGCCACTGCGTCACTATGTGTACGTTGACCGTTGTGAAATAGATCGCTACAGGGTTGATATTGGCTGCGGTCTAGTACTGCATGAATGCGAATCTACAACGCGGTGTTGTGTTCCCGTTCTCGATGAGATTGATCCGGGGTCAAGGATCTGTGGTAAACACCGGAACGGCTTTGTTCTTCTTTCATTTGAAAACAGAATAAATTCTCGCCGCGCCACATGTAGTCCATCGGTTTCGACGCCACTGCCGAAAAAAACCTCCGACCGTTGCCTTCGCCAGGGTACAGCCAGTCATGTAGCTCAATTATCAAAAGATCAACCGCCTCAAGCCAAGATGTATTTTTGGAAAATACCTCCCTCTCAGCACCCTCTATATCAATTTTCACGATAGTTCTTGTGTCTTCAGCGTCGTGTGCAAGCAGGTCATCCAATGTTACCGTATCGATCGCCGATGTGTTCTTACCTATGCCGCCCACGACCGCCTCGGTGCGAAAAGCCCAAGGATCGGCATTAGGATTGGAGATCACCACAGAAGTTGCGCTGCTCCAAAGGGCGGCGTGCATTATTCGGACGTTGCCGAGTTCGGCCACATTTTGCTCGAGCAACTTGAAATTCGCCAAGTCGGGTTCGATCGCGACTATATCAGCTCCCGGGAACTGGGTGGCGAACCAAATTACCGAACATCCTATATTTGCGCCGCAATCCACGATCTTGGTGCGTACCATTTCGGCCCCTCTGGGAGCAGGGCCCACAGGAAAATGCGCGGCGTGCGGAAAACGGGAGAAATCATACTCCCGGTGGATGAAGATCTGATTGTACGTCCGGATGTCGCTCCAGTTGTTGCGCAGTTGGATCGTTCGACACGTTCCAGGCACCCGAAGGCGGACGACCGGACGCCGAAGCAACTTGGCTACAAGGATCGAGGCGATTACCCGAGCGCCACCCAGGATCGAGAACGCGCTGAAATAGTCGATGGCCAGCTTCAGGCCCTGATAGAGGCGAGATTTTGTCGACGTACAGGGTGGCATTTTGATCTCCGTGCCTGCTGCTGTAGGGCTTTGGCTGCAAACGACATCTAATCTAGGATCGATCCATCATTCGCGCAGCAACGCCTCCAGCAGTGTGGCCGTGCACCTTCCTCAGAACGTTCCGCGTCAAGTGGGAATATATCTAAGCGCGGCTTGCCCCCGAGACAACCCGGACCCGGCTAAATCTGCTCATCTCCGGCTCGCCGGCTCAGGACCCGCTTGGCCGTCCGGACCGGGTGCAAGGCAAACGCCGCACCGATACTCGGAAGGAAGTCGAGCCACTTCCCTTCGGCGAATGCGCGGCTGGATTTCTTGTATTGGGATTGCCAAAGGAACTCGACTAAATCCCCGGTTTTCTGGAAAAATGGTCGCCTCGCCTTCATCGCAACAAACTCCTCGAGCGACAATTCCTCCTGTCCAGCCATGGCCCTCGTGAAGTTGCTGTGCACCAGTTCGCACAAGAGATGTTGCCTCGCCAGGTTGTGCATCGAGATGCTCGAAGAGTGCACCCGGTGCATCATCAGACACTCCGGTTGTACGGCAAATCTGCAGCCTCGGACGAGGAGCCGAGCCCAGAGATCCTGGTCCTCGGCGTAAAAGAATTCGTCACGATAACCGCCCGCCGATAACACGTCCTGTTTTCTCATCATCACAGAGGAATGCGTAAAGGCGACAAATCTGCCGACCGAACTGGGCGGCGGAAGCTCCGGCCGAGATTCCCCTACGATCCGACCATCGCTGTTGATCAGCTGAACGTGAGAGCAGGCTACTGTCACGTCCTTGTTCTGCTCGAGGAATACCAACTGCCGTTCGAGCCGTACCGGCATCATGATGTCATCAGCATCCATGCGCGCAATCAGCTCGTGACGCGCCTGCTCGATCCCCCGGTTGAGCGCCGCGGGCAATCCGCGGTTCTCCTGCTCGATAAGTACTATGTTATTATAATTGCGAGCAAATTGTTGGATGATTCGATTGCTGCCATCGGTCGAGCCGTCATCCACGATTACGAATTCGAACGAGTCGAGGCTCTGCCGCAAGACGCTCTCGATTGCGGCCTCCAGGTAGGCTTCACCGTTGTATACACTCATTACCACGGATACGGGCATCAGCAAGCCTCTGGTCGCTCTAGAGAGATCGGTCAGGGCGCGCGGTTTGCCGCTATAACCTGTCCAGCCGCTGAGCCGCTTGGAGCGTCGAACCTATGGTGAAAATGGTGCCTCTGGGTTGCCGCTACCAGGCACACCGGCGGTAACACAGGGACAACGGTATCGGCCGATTCCTCCGATCTGTCCCGATGAATTTTATAGAACTTTCGGATATACAGACCGCGCATTGATCCCTCCTCTGACAGCAGCTGACGGTCCGATTATATATCGGCTAGCATCTAAAGAATCCATAAAGGTATGCGCGACCGCAACCTGCCCTCGCCTGCCCTAAGACCATTACTGGGCGCCCCCCGTGCAAAAACCGTGCATGCGACATTCACCGCGTGCGCCGGCGCACGCGGTGAATGCCTAGGTGAAGCGGGGTGACGGAAACGGTGGTGCGGATGGAACGGCCCGCCTCGTTGGCACAATGTCCGCGCTGAACTCCATCCGCTCGAAGAAATCGGCATCGCGGCGGACCATACGCGCCGCTGCTGCTCCGACGCCGAAGATCGTCCAGAACCAGATTCCCCCCTGCGGGCCTTCGAAGACTACGCCCGTTGCGGCATACACCATAAATTGCACCCAGAAGGCGAGCACGAAGGTCATGAGGCCCGCAGCTCGGGGCCGTCCTGTCCGGCGCGCGAAGAACAGCACGCGCGAGATGCTAGCGACCCATGCCGCCTGCAGCACCACCCAAAGCACCAGCCCCGGGACGCCGGAGCGGGCGAGGAAGGTGAGGTGCGAGTTTTCCGGGTTGCGAGTATCTCCTGGGAGTTCGTGACCAAGGTCATCGACGATGTTGATGCCATAGCCTTTCCCGGTCCAGAAATAAGAGCCGAATACCGTCATATCAATAATTTGGTTCCACAATTCCATCCGCCACTCGCGGGTTCCATCGAGCCCCCCCGCCGCTCCTCCGGTGCTCGTGAAAGAGCCCTCGATATTTTGCAGCAACTGGTTGGGTCCGAGCGCGCGCCCGCTGGCGGAGACGCCGAAATCGAGGTCCAGCATAAGTGTTGCCGCCAGCAGGAAGCAGAGCCCCGCGACCGCTCCGATAACTGGGACGCTGAGGCGCGTTCGCCATGGTTTGCAAAGCCAAACCACGGCAGCGGCCGCGATGAAGGACAGCAGAGCCCCACGTCCCTGCGTTCCTACCGCTGAGACGTCGATGGCCAAGGCCCACCACCACACGGCTGGCACCGAAACGAAGCGGCAAGCCACAAAGGCCATGGTTCCCGTGAGATACGGCATCAGGGACGGTACCGCCGGCGGTCCCCAGGCGAAAACGCCGGGGTCATCGGGGACGTAGGCTAGGGAGATCGGTATAATGATCAGGGTGTAGGGGACATAAAAGCGGCAGAACACCCGGTACCGGTTAAACAGAATCAGGAACCCGGAAGGACGGGCCAGCAGGTGCGAGACGATGATGACCGCAAACAGCGAATACCCCCAAACCGTGGCATCTCTCAGCGGGGCTAGACCATATACTGAGAAATAGGGGAGGGTCTGTGCAGCGTTCCAGCCGAAGAAGATTAACCATAACCATGCCACCGGCAGCGCAAAAAACCGCTCGTAGCCGCCCCGGAACATCAGCATCGCAAGACCGAAGAGCAGCACGACGTCGCCGATGAAGATACCGCCGCCCCCCGCGCCGGGGATCGGTATGCCGATGTGAGCACCGGACCTGCCCAGTGTTGCATAGATGACGAGCAAAAGGCACAGAAGCCAAAGGAAAGGCTGCTTGCCGCGGCTCACCAGCGGTGCCGACGGAAGCCAATCACCGTTGTGGATATAAGCCCCGGGGTTCACCGGCGACGGTTCAGCTGAAGGGTTCATCCGACACTCGATAGCGACGACAGCCCCCTCGCTGCCAGTCAGGGTGAGTAGGCATGCGTCCGCTCCTTTGGGTCCGGAACCTCATAAGGGCGGCGAGTATCCACGCGTGGGTGAGATACGACCTCCCAAATATAGCTGAGGGTTTCGATGCTAGCATTTTAAGTAACAGATGAACTATCTGAGCGCTCCGAGCGCGCACCGGGTGTTCCGCGAAGCCAGCTCCCCAGCTTGATGACCGTCATCGCGAGAGGCATCTCAGTCCCGCCTCAAGTGGATGCGGAGATCCAAATATAACAGCCTTAAGTCGTGAAGCCTACCTGCGATTTCGTTTCCTTCCCGGCGAAATGAGTTTAGAAATCTCCCTTGGCGCGAGACCACGAGATGAAATAGACGTCCACAGCGTGGGGTTCAAAGCTTGCCTTGGCTTTCGTGTTTGATCCGGGGGCGAAGATCGCTCTAGCGCGACCAAGGCCTTGCCGCTGCCGAGGCAGGGGCGACCGGACAGTGGGTCAACTGGCGAGCGGCGGCTCATCGATCTGGAGGTGACCGCTTGATCGCTAGCAAGGCATACCTTGCCGTCCTCCGGACTTGGTCAGCCCGACTGGCTGGTGCGTCGGGGCGGCGAGCCACTGCGTCTGCGGTTTACAGCCGCAGCAGCGGCTTCGCGCTCCTAATCGTGCTGTGGACGCTCGTGCTGGTTGCCTTCATCGTCGCCCACGTCACGGCGAGCGGGCGGACCGAGGTCCGAATTGCTGGCAATCTCGTTGCAAATGCGGTTGCCGGCGCGGCCGCCGACGGGGCGATTTTCGCGACGATCTTCAACCTGATGGATCCGAAATCGGAACAGCACCTGGCGCCCGATAATACTCCCCGCGAGCTTACGATCGGCGATAGTCGGGTAGTGGTGCGCATTGAGAACGAAGCCGGGCGGATAAATCCGAACTGGGCGTCGCCTGCGCTCCTCGAAGCCCTGCTGCACGTCAGCGGCAGCAATCCGGAGAGCGCACGGCGCCTGGCGGCCGCGATCGGTGAATGGGCAGGCTCCGCGCCTATCCTAGCGCCACCGACCGCGCGCCTCGCGGAGTACCGCGCAGCGGGGCTCGATTACGGGCCTCCCGGCGCACCGCTGGAGACCCTCGACGAGCTCGCCCGCGTGCTTGGTATGACCCCGGCTATCCTCGCAGCGATCCGCCCGCATCTGACGCTGTTCGGTCCGCCCGAACCGAGCCCGGCCACCACCGACCAGGTCGTCGCCGCCGCCCTCGCTGAGCTCACGTTGGCCGGTGGGGCCACGTCTTCCGTGAACCAAATGCCGCCGGATGTGCTCACGGTGCGGATCACGGCGCTCGCGGCTGGTCGGGACAACGCGCGGGTGACCCGCTCCGCTGTCGTCCGCTTCGGGGCGATGCTGCCCCGCGGATACGTCGTGCTCGCCTGGGGCAGCAGCTTCGATTGAGGCTCGGACGCGTTCGGCCGCATCCCGATCGGCGCAATTCAGACGGCCACAGACAATACGGCTTTCTTACGACCGGCGGGTCGCCGCTAGTTAGCTGACTGCGAGAGCCCAGGGATGCCCGGTATCGGTGGTATTTTTTGCGCCGAACACGCCACCGGAGCGAGTTTACTTAAAGGGCGACTTGGCACCGCGGGTGCGCGGCTCCTGGCGTTCCGCTCTTTACATCGACGCGGCCGGTGTGTAGGAAAAACGACATAGCGGGCGGGCGCACTGGGAGTTGGGGAACGTCGCCGGTTCGTCCAGAACGGGGTTGGACCAGGCTTTAACGTTCCCGGATGGCGTCACCCTATATTTCAATGGCGGGCGTCCTACATGCAGCAGAATATTCAGAAATTGATCCGCAGAGTACATCGCGCTTTTGTTCGGCGGTCGTTGCCCCGTAAATTAAGCCTTTACTTACATTCTACCGCAGGATTCGAGCGCCAACTTGACGAACTTCTTTATTTTCTGAAAGAGCGCGGGTACGTGTTCACGGGGCCTGGCGAATTCCTGACTGCCGCGGGTAATACGTGCTTTCTCAGCTTTGATGACAACTATCGCTCTTGGCTACGAACGCTGCCGATCTTCGAAAAGCATCAAGTCCGAGCGACATTCTATGTCAACTCCTGGCCGTTCCGCGATCGGGTCAGCGCGACGGATGTGCGCCGTTACCTCAAAAACCTAGGCCTTTCGGATGTCGAGGCGGAGCAGGAAACAACCCTCAGCACGGCCGAATTAAGGGAAATTGCCGCTGCCGGCCATACAATCGGTGCCCACACCCATACCCACCCGGTACTGACGGCACTTCCGCAGGTGTCTGCCGAGGAGGAGATCCGCATCAGCAAGGAGGAACTGGCATCCCTCTTGGGTTGCCCCTCGGAGCATTTCGCATACCCCTTCGGCATGCGTCGCCACTTCAGCCAGTCGTTGCGCGCGTATTGCCAGTCCATCGGCTTTGCGACCATAGCCAACGCCATCCCGTGCATGCAGTACGCCGGCAGCCGACCGGACAGTCTGCACCGATCGGTCTGGTTCCTGGAGCAGCCGCTGGCATTTAATCTGGACAATGTGTGTATCGATGGCCGCCTGTTCTCTTATCTGACCGGCCGAAGCGCCGTCGGCGGGAGTTTCTCGTGACGCTCATCCGGCGGAATTTAGGCTGATCGGTCCCGGAGCGAACAGGAGTGGCTCCGATTCGCTGGGTGATGCGAGCTATTGCGAGGCGACTGGACGATAGGCTTCAGTCTCGGGCCTCGACTATCATGTCGTGTCCCCCGTCGTGCTATAATTGGGGGCGTGGCCCGATGCTGGCTTTCGAGAAGGATTCGAGCATGAAACCGTATGTTGGCATATTCTGGGCGGCGCTGACAGCTCTCTTGCCAATGGCCGGCTGCTCCTCACCGGGCGCCGATCTGCCGTTGCTTTCTTCGGCGCCGGATACATCGTCCTATCACCTGGGATCAGGCGACACCCTCAACATCAAAGTGCTCGGCGCCGATGAGCTGGCCGGCCAATACATCGTTCAAGACGACGGGTCGATTCGCATGCTGATGATCGGCAAGGTGCCGGCGGCGGGTCTCACCTCGGAACAGCTTGAGAAGGCGATCGCGGACCGGCTGAGGTCGACCGGCAGCATTGTCAAACCCCAGGTCAGTGCATCGGTCCAGATCTATCGACCGTTCTACATCCTGGGCGAAGTCGCCAAGCCCGGCGGTTATCCCTACGCCAACGGGATGCGCGTGCTCAGCGCCGTCGCTGCCGCCCAAGGCTACACGTATCGAGCGAATCTGCAGTACGTGATCATCACCCGCAACGGGACAGAAAGCCAGGCCGGGGTATTGTCATCGATCCAGCCCGATGACATCGTCCGCGTTCCCGAGCGCTACTTCTGAGCCCAACGTTGGCATCTCGATGGGTAAGGTGGACCTCTTCATTTTGGGGCCGGGGCTATTTGCAGCACGGATTTCCCTGTCTCCCGCCCGCATCGCACGAAGAGGGTGCGTGGGTGGCCTCGCGATTCCCAACGAGTATCTACCGCGAGTGAACGAGGAATTCTGACCGGGCGACCTCGTACAGACGGGAGTGGTGCTCCGCGCGGATGAGTGGCGGGTGCCCAGAGCCGAGCGGAGGCCCGCCTTTACCGTTCCTGCCGCGCGGGCCGCGGAGCAAGCTGGCGAGGCCGCTCTCCTCGAGGGTCCAATTCCGCACTGGCCCGACATCGAGGTGGATGAACCCAGAATGTGGATACGAGCCGACGCCGCCCCGCATCATCGCCCGTGCCGCTGTGACGGCGTCGCTGAGCTTGCATCCTAAATGTATGTCAAGCGCGCGCCCGTAAAGATGCTGACTGTTCTCCGCAACGCCGAAGGTGGTGCGTGCCAGCATCGCATTGGTCTCCGGGTTGCGATAGGCGGACAACACGGTGGCACGAGTTTCGCCCATGGCAGCCATCACGTCGGACAAGAAATCGATGACACCAACATCCATCTTCGTCTTCTCGCCCGAATGATGGTCGCGGAAGAATACGCAGAGTTCGTCCATTACCCGCTCGATTGGGCCGTTATCGTCGCGGTAGGTTCCTTCGAAGGTCTCCGAGGTGTGTAGGTTGACGAGGCGAAGCCGGCGCAGCCGCGGTGGACGCGGAACGGCGTGCGCCTGCAACGGCACTGCCAACCCCGCTACCAGAGAAAGGAAAAGACGACGATTCATCAGCGTCCTCGGGATACTCGGAAGCTGCGCGGATCGGAAAGATCCAATCTGACGATCGATGTGACCCGTTTATCCAGGCCAGCCTGAGTAATGATCTGTCACGTGAATATGTCAAGTTCTACGCGGCTGATGCGATTTGGTGGATTGAGACGGTGAGCTGGGCGTTGTTTTGTCGATCGAAGGGCGAGGCGCTGAGGCTCGATTTCAAACCGCCCCCGCGGCGACGCGGCCTTCGCTGACCCGGAGAGTTACGCTCCTCGAAGCCGGGGATGGATGCGAGAGTGAGGCGCACCCCCTCCCGTCGCTCAGTAAGCGTTGCGACGCTGGAGCAGCGTGGTCACCGTCAAGGCCAGGATCTTCAGGTCGAGCGACGGCGACCATTCGTCGATGTAAGAGAGATCATACGCAACGCGGGTGCGCGCTTTCTCGATCGTATCGATTTCACCGCGGCAGCCATTCACCTGCGCCCAACCGGTGATACCCGGCTTGACCCGATGGCGATGCGCGTATTTCTCGACAGCATCAGTGTACGGGCGCAATCCGACCATCATTGGTAGCGCGTGGGGGCGAGGCCCGACGAGCGACATCTCGCCCTTCAGCACGTTGAGGAGTTGCGGAAGCTCATCAAGGCTGAGCGCCCGGAGAACGCGACCGAGAGGCGTGACCCGCGGGTCATTTCGCACGGTGCGCTGCGCGCCACCCAGGTCGCAGCAGTCGGTATACATCGTGCGGAATTTGAGCACATGAATTATGTTATTGTTAAAGCCGAACCGCTCTTGGACGAAGAATACACTTCCCCGGCTCTCCAATTTTATCAGCAGCGCAATCAGCAACATCACTGGCGCCAACAACACCAGTAGAAATCCGCCGAGCACCTTGTCCTCGAACCACTTGATGACCGCGTTCCAGCTCGTGATGGGTCGCTCGACAATCCCAAGCAAAGCCACATCGCCGACATAGCTGACACCGCGCGCGCCGAAATTCTCGGTGATCGGCTCGGCGCTAAGGCGCAAGTCGATCGCCAACGGGCTGAGTTTCTCGATGAGTTCCTTGACCCGCTGATCGGCGCTAAGAGGTAGGGTGATGATCACCTCGTCGATCGGCGCCCGACGGGCGAAACTTAGCAGCGCGTCAGTCGTGCCGAGCACCCTGTGGCTGCCGAGCGAGTCGGGGACGCGCGATCCACGATCATCAAAAACGCCGCGGATTGCCACGCTCATACCCTGCGATTTCTGAAGTTTCTCGATCAGCCGTTCACCCTGCTCGCCGGCACCCACAATGACCACGTTACGAGCAAGGTAACCGTGTCGCGCCCACTGCGCGATCGCGGCCGAGACAATAGCGCGCTCGGACAACAGAAATGCGAGTGTGGTTCCCATCCAGCCGGGCGCCCCGGCCGTGGGATAAATTCCGAATATCCCGCTGAAAAACGCCGCGGAGAGCAAAACGGATGCGCTGATCGCCCACACCGCGGCCGCGCACGTCAGTTGCCAACGAAGCTTGACCAGTTGCGCAAGCTTATAGCCGCCGATCCGCTGGAAGCTCGCAGTAAACAGCATCGCCGCAAGCAGCGACATCAGCAAAACGCCGTGTACCGCTGCCTCCGGGGCCATCTTGACACCGTGCTGGTACGCAAACATGGCAACCGTCGCCCCCACGATCGCGCAGAGATCGATGGCCTTGACGACCCCGCCTACGATCTCGGGATGCAGAGAGCTGCGCTGAGCCCAGTGAGCATCGGCGGGTGACGTTCTTTTACGGTTGGCAAATGACGTCTTTTGACGGTTATTGATCCTGGATGGCCCTAGGTATCCAATGTTTAGATTGGATACTAGGGACGACCCAAGGTCTGACGTGGGGGGGGAGACCATGTCATTCATATCGCTTTGCAGTCTAAACGCGTTTCTGGGTAGGGCCACCGTCCGGGAGGGTAGATCGCATCAGCACTAATGCATCGAATGCACTGCGTTTTCAATGGAAAAAACGCCGCAATCCACGGTAATATGGTTAATCTCTGTTCACCAATGGCGCAATCTGTTCAGCGATCGTTCAGATTGCATAGAGGCGTTGTTAAATCGGCGGCACTGTTAATGAACTGTTAATGATTTGTTAAGGAAAATTTACGGCATCGGCCTCCCCTGGGATACCACATGTGGTGGTAGAGCACCACTTTGGGTACGATCAACGGAGTCGTTTAGCAGGGCGACGAAGCGTTTGAGCTAGTATCGGCGTGCGTTCCGACCCGTTAGCAACACTTACGTTACTAATTATTGCAGCGAAACCGATCCGCACATCCATACAACCCAAGCGGGTAGCGCTAGGAAGGGTCCAAAGGGTAGTGCCGAGGAGGCGCGCAGCCGAGCCCCGGCAAGCCGCAGAACGCCGGCGACGGCAAGCCCGCCGAGCGCCGCGGCAAGGATCACCTCCGGAAGCGCCGCCAAGCCCAGCCAGCCGCCAATCGCGCTCAGGAGCTTGGCATCGCCTCCGCCCAGGCCTTCGCGCTGGCGCAGGGAGCGATAGACCCACGCGAGCCCACGGAGCGTCGGATAACCGACGGCGGCGCCGAGGGCGCGATCGAGCAGATTGTCGGGGTCGAACACGGCGGCGGCGGCCAGCCCGACGACGATCAGCGGCAACGTCAGCACATCGGGTAGGACCCATTGCCGCAGGTCGATCCAGGCGAGCGTGAGCAACCACCAGCCGAGTACGCAATCCAGCCACGCCCGCGACGCGTCGTCGATCGCGACCGCGATGAGGGCAACGAGCAGCGCCGCGATCTCGATCGCCGGATAGAACCAGCCGAGGCGCTGGCGGCAGTAGCGGCAGCGCCCCAACATGGCAGCCCAGCTGATCAACGGCACGAGATCCCGCGACGCCAATACGGTCCCGCAGCCCTCGCAGCGAGAGCGGGACCAGCCAATCGTCTCCCCTGCCGGGTACCGGCGGACGACGACCCCGAGAAAACTGCCGATGATGGGGGCCAAAACCAGCAGGCTTACGGCTTGCAGGTCAAGCGTTCGCAGCATCAGATTACGGCTCCTTGGCTTCCCGTCGACCGCTTCTTCGCCAATCCCAGCGGGAAAACATATCCGCCGCAGCGTTCATCGCTCGGCGTCTGAGTTCGAGGCGACCATCAAGGCCTACATCGAGGCTGTCAATGCCAACCCCTTCCGGTGCCGCTAGGATATAGAGGACGATTTTGGCCGGAAGGAACGCGGTCGGCGAGAACCGCGGCGCAGAACGCTCCATGCCCTCCAAGCCACCGGTCAGCAGCCGACCCCGCCAAATATGCTTGTTTGTAATGAAGACAGGATATGCTTGTTTGTGATGAAGATCGGCACTGTCTGTCGGGTGTCACTCTTTTGTGCTGTTCGCTGACGGACGGACGCACGTGGTTATCACTTCGTAAAGCAATACCGTTTATCCTCGCCTTCCATCGGTCCCGGTTTCCGGGATATAAGAACATCCTTTCGTGTTTGAATACAGGAGAGCGGCTTGGAGAAGACCGGAACGGTTCTTGTTACCGGAGGGGGTGGTTTCATCGGCGGACATTTGGTAGCTGAGCTCCTTCGGACCGGGCATTCGGACATTCGTGTGGTCGATTGCAAGCCCCTGTCGGAGTGGTATCAGCTCTTGCCCCAGGCCGAAAACATCTGCGCCGATCTCACCCAACTCAGTGCGTGTCGAGCCGCCGCGCATGATGTGCGTTACGTCTTCAACCTAGCGGCCGACATGGGCGGGATGGGCTTCATCGAAACGCACAAGGCCGAATGCATGTTGTCGGTGCTGATTAGCACGCACATGCTGATGGCGGCGCGCGAGGCTTCGGTTGAGCGCCTTTTCTATAGCTCATCCGCCTGCGTTTATGCGGCGGAGAAACAGACCAACGCCGATGTGGTCGCATTGCGCGAGAGTGACGCCTATCCGGCGATGCCCGAGGACGGTTACGGATGGGAAAAGCTGTTCAGCGAACGGATGTGCCGTCATTTTCGGGAGGATTACGGGCTAGAGACGAGGGTCGCGCGGTATCACAATGTTTACGGTCCCCATGGCACTTACGATGGCGGGCGTGAGAAAGCGCCGGCAGCGATGTGTCGGAAGGTCATTGCCGCCAAGCTCTGGGGTGCTGATGAAATCGAGATTTGGGGCGACGGCAATCAGACCCGCAGCTTCATGTACATAGACGATTGCATCACCGGCAGCCGCATGATCCTCGATAGTGACGAAACGGAGCCGCTGAACCTCGGGAGCGATCGGTTGGTTACCATCAACCAGCTGGTGGACATCGTCGAGGGGATCGGCGGGGTGAGGCTGAAACGGACCTACAACCTGTCAGCTCCCAAGGGGGTGCGCGGCCGCAATAGCGACAATGCGTTGATCTCCGAACGTCTCGGCTGGGCTCCTGCGATTTCTCTCGAGGTCGGGCTGGAGCAGACCTATCGCTGGATCTACGATCAGATGATCGCGGGAGGAAGGACATCGTGAACGCGAGCGACCCGATCGCGCGTCTTGATGTCCTTGGCGTCCAAGTCAGCGCAGCCGACATCCCCATCGCCCTGGATGAGATCGACCGGTGGGTTCGGCAAGGGCACCGCGGCTATGTGACCCTGACCGGTGTGCACGGGATCATGGAATCGGTGAGGGACGAGGAAATCCGCCGGGTCCATAATGCGGCCGGCCTCGTTCTTCCGGACGGCATGCCGCTGGTCTGGCTGCTTTGGCACGGCGGATTCGAGTACGCCGACCGCGTCTGCGGACCAGATTTTATGCCGGCGCTCTTCAAACATTCGCAACAGGCCGGCTACCGGCATTTCCTCTACGGGGCAACGCCGCGCACGCTCGAGCTCCTGCAAGCCAATCTCAAGCGGAAGTTCCCTGCCGCCGAGATCGTCGGCGCCCATGCCCCACCCTTCCGGCCCGCCGGCGCCGATGAGGACGAGGCGGTGATCGAGGCGGTCAACGCGAGCGCGGCCGACATCATTTGGGTGGGGCTGAGCACGCCGAAGCAGGAATTGTGGATGGCACGCCACCGGCATCGCCTTCTCGCGCCGGTCTTGATCGGGGTCGGCGCCGCATTCGATTTCCATGCCGAGCTGGTACGCCAAGCTCCACGCTGGTTGCAAAGAACCGGCCTGGAGTGGACCTTCAGGATCGCCATGGACCCTCGGCGGCTGGCGAGGCGCTATTTGCGAAATAACCCGGCGTTTCTGGCGCAGATCGCGGCAGAGCGGCTCGGGCTTCCGCGGCGAGGAGAGGTTAGGAACTCCCGGCGAGCTTCCTAAAAATCACCCACGCGCACGTCCGTCGTGTGACGGCGAGCATCCCCATCAGGCAAAGCGGGTCGGCGTCCGTTCAAAACTGCGCGCTGGCCCGGAGCATCACGATGCTCTGCGCAAAGGGGCTGACCCCCGCGGTGCCGCTGGAACTGCGCTGCTGATAGTTATAAGTGCCGCTTAAGTAGAGGTTTCGGTTAACCAGGTATTTGACCCCGGCACCGGCACTGAAGGCATCGTCAGTTCGGGAAATGCCCTTGAACTCGTCAATTTCGTAGCCGACATTGGCGTTGAGCAGACAGTTGCGCAAGAGTTCGTGATCGACGTTCAGCGTGGCTACCGAGGTGAGGTAGCCGGTCCCGTTGCCGATCGCGGGATTGGTCGTATTGACCGCGCGTGAGGCGTTGAAGGTGAGCGTGGTAAGCCGGGTGACATTCCATGCCAGCCGGGCGCCGGCGTCGGGAGCCGAGATCGAGCCGAGGCTCGACACTCGAAAATCCTGACTCAAATACCCGGCATAGATCTCGCCGTGGACGAAACCGTAGGGAAGGATCTCCAACCCGAGATCGGCGCGGTAGCCCTGAGAGTTGAAACTCGGGACGCCCGCCAAATTGTTCGGAAAAATGCGCAGATTTTCGGCGAACCGGATGTAGCCCCGATAATCCGGAATGAATTCGTAGTTGCCGCGGACTACTGCTTGATAGACGTCCACGTCGGCCGAGCCCTCCGGCGCTATGCCACCGCCGGTCAACCGCACGGCGTTGTACCTCACGCTGTTCACCGCGAGCTCGGCCTGGTAGCCCACGCGCAGCCCGGTTTGCGTATACCCGGCATTAGCCATGTAGCTGGTAAAGGTTACCGGCTCTGCCGCGTTGCCGGGCGAATCGGGGGACGTGCGGGCTATATGCGATTGCGCAATCTGCGCGCCACCGTAGAAATTGCTTCCGGCGGTCACATCGAGCCGTCCATCGGTCCTGACAAAGAAGTCTGCGGTGTCCTGGGCCGAATGCCTCGCATAGTATTGCAGCGCAGCGCCGCCGTGCAGGTTGATGGCGTTCTGCGGCAAACTCGACATGAGATCGAAGCTCGGCTGGAGGACAGTGATCAAATCGCTGCTGGTCGACGTGGAGGTGGCGAAAATGTTGTTGTTGTAGGCTTCGTCGAGTTCGACCCGCGGGAACCAGAAGAAGTCACCGATGTGCAACCCGATCGGGTCGAGTTCGGGGCGGGGGCGCTCGGTTACCGTCTGGCCCGCAGGGATCGGTTGCCCCGGCTCGGCCGGGATTTGTGGGAGGGTGGGCGGCGGTGGCGCCGGCAGCAACGGCTCGGTGACCTGCGCGACGGCGACGAGCGGCGACAGGCCGACTGTGAGCACGCAAAGCGCCGCGAGCCAGCGTTTCGGTCTTCGCCCGAGGATTTGCAGGCGGCTTTGCTGACTCCGCGCGACCTTGGCCAGACCTTTTGGCGCTGTTCGATCACGGCTCTCTCCGCTGTCGCCGCGTTGCCGACTTCGGAGCTGCCGACAAACTGATCCACAGGCGATGAAACCTGTCAGAGGCCACCCTTGAGCGCGAACTGCCTTAGCCGCGGCAGCCTTCGCGGCCGCGACGTAACGACGGCACCGCAGGAGTGCCCGGGGCCGTATTCTCCCCGTCCAATAAATCGTCAATCTACCCACGATATCGTTCAGCTGTACGCAAGCTTGCTCGCGCCGTTGATGAATGAGTGAATTCTACTCGAAGTTTCCTCAAGGCACGATGGTTTTCGCTTGACCTGAAGGGCTGGGGCCTCATCGCCCTTCCGGCAACGCGCGAGCCCGCCGCTGACGGCAGCATATTGCAGGATGCCGTTGATCGCCTGTCAACCCGACGCGCTCGGCGGCCTCGCGGAGGCAAAAGTTCGATCCGCGCCCATCCAAGCCTCAATCGTTTTGAAAATGGCCCCGCACTGAGTATCCCCTAATTTAGTACAGGCCCTAGGCTAGGACAGCACCGAAGATCGGTTGCTCTGGCTTCTCGGAAGGGTTTGTGTTAAACGCCGGCTTGAGACGGTAATGACCGAGCAGCGCATCTCATATTCGCCCAAACAATGGTGCGAGGCGGGGGGACCGCGATTGGCGGCCGACCGCGGCGACCGCACGCGAGGCTGCGAGAGCGGTTTCACGCTGCTCGAACTGCTCGTCGTCCTCGCTATTCTCGGGCTACTGATCGGGCTTGTCGCACCAGCTGCGCTGAAACAACTCGGTTCGGCCAAGGAGAAAATCGCCCATCAATCGATCGAGCGCCTGGCAAGCGTACTCGACCTCTATAAGCTCGACGTCGGCAGCTATCCGACGACAGAGCAGGGGTTGCAGGCCCTAATGTCGCCCCCGCAAGGAGTGGCTCACTGGAGCGGCCCCTATCTCAAAGGCGAAAAGATGCCCGAAGATCCCTGGGGCCGTCCGTTCGCCTATCGCAGTCCCAGTCAACGTCCCGGCCACGAATTCGACCTGTATTCGCTGGGACCGACCGGGCAGGCCGGCGGAACTGGGGCTGACGCCTCGATCTACAACGAGTAACCGGCCTCAGCTGGCGAGTTCGTCGCCGCTGCCACCGGACCGCCATTCGCGGCGTCCGGTGCACCCGCCAACCGACTACCAATGGTTCGGGTTCGCCGAGCCCGAAAATGGCTGCCGGCGCAGAGCTTGCGGCACAGCATCGGCGCGGATCAATTGCTTGCGCAGATCCTCGGTGAGCGCCCGCGCGTCGCGCTGATCGCGCACCACATGCGGTGTGATCAGAACCAGCAATTCGGTGCGGGTTCGGGCATTGCTTTGATTGGAAAAGAGCGTGCCGAGCACCGGGATATCCTTGATCACCGGAATCCCTTGATTGTCCCGCGAATCGCTGTCGCGGATCAAGCCGGCGATGCCGACAGTCTGGCCGTCCTGGACCGCGAGCCGTGTACGGATCAGCCGCTGGTCGAATGTCGGCGAGTTGATGTTACCCGTCGTTTCTGAGGCGACATCGCTGACTTCCTGGGAGATGTCGAGCGAGACCAGCCCGCCCGAATTGACCCGCGGGGTTACCGACAGGATCACACCGGTATCCCGGTAGTCGATGCTGTTGACGATCGGTGCGTTTGACGTGAGGGTGCTCTGCTGGCTCTGGATTTGCACCGGCACGAGGGAACCGACCTGCAGCCGCGCCGGCTCGTTATCCGACACCAGCACCTGCGGCGCGGAGAGGACCTTTAGTTCGGTGACAGCGGAGAGGGCGTTGATTACCTCGCGCGCGCCGTTGCCAAACACGAACCCCGGAAGACCTGGGGCGAGCGTTACCGCCTGTCCGGCTATTATCCCGGAGGCGCCGGGGGGCAGACCGTTAAGGATCGATTGGGGCCCGTTTAAGCTTAGCGCGCCGGCAAGTTTGTGGCCGAGAAAAAACTGCGTGCCATAAGTCAGCTGATCGTTGAGGGTGACTTCCGCGATCGTCGCCTCGATCAGGACCTGCAACGGGATGATATCGATTTTGCGCAACATCCCCTCGATGACCACGTATTCGCTGGGCGTCGCGTAGATCAGCAACGCGTTGTTGCGCCGGTTCGCCAGGATCCGAATGCGGTCTTCCGCACCGCCGCTGCCAGCCTCGGCTGTCGCCGATAAGGGTTCGGTGGCGGGGTTGGCGGTATCCTTCTCCACCGCGGCGGCCGCCAAAGTGCTCGCCCCGCCCGCCGTTCCGCCGCTCTGACTCTGACCGAAGCCCGAAGCGCTCGCTGTGCCGCGCCCGCCGAGGGCACTGGACGTGCGTGCCGGCTCGGCAGTGGGAGCAGTCGTTCCGGGCGGCGCGGCGCTCGGGGCGATGTGTCCCGGAGTAAAGGCCCGCTGCAACAGGGCTTCGAGATCGGCGCTTTGGCCGTTTTGCACGTAATAGACATGCCAGGCTCGCGCGGTCGCGTCCTCGACCCGCCGTTCGAGGCCAAGGAACCGCCGCGCCTCGTCGATATAGCGGGGCTGCGCGGAGACCACGAGGACCGCATGGACCCGCTCCATCGGCAAGACCCGGACAACGCCGGAAAGCGGTCCATCGTTTTCTGAGCGAAAGACCTTCTCCAGCTCGCTGGCAAGTTTGTCGGGGCTGCTATCGCCGGCGGGAAAGACCGCGTACGATTGCCCGGCGAGCGAGTCGATATCGAACGCGCGGATCAGCCCGGTCAGGGTCTGGCGGACTGCCGAATCGCCGCTGACGATCAGCGCATTGCGGGCGGAATCGGCGGCAATCTTCCCGCCCTCGGTGACATACGGCTCAAGTACCTTCGCCAGCTCTTTGGCTGAGGCATATTTGAGAGCGACGATCTGGGTGCTTGCGCCGACGGCCTCCGAGCCGATCACCGCACCGGCGGCGAGAGGCGCCACCCGGTAGATGCCATTGCGCACGATCAGCGTCGCCCCGTTCTGGTTGAGCAGCGTTTCGAGTGTGGGCAGCACTTGCGAGCGCGGCAGCGGTTTGGCGATCTCCAGCGACGCCGTTCCTTGGACGCTGGGGTCGATCGTGTAGTTGAGCTTGAGCGTGGTGCCAAGGATAGTGCGGACGATTTCGCGAATGTCGGTATCGACAAAGGTCAGCGTGACGTCGCCCTCTTCGCCGCCAGCGCCGGCCGATGGCGAAGTGGGGAGGGCCGGCGACGTAGGCACGCCGCGGGCTTCAAAGATTCCCTGCCGATTGCGGTCGCCCGGGATGACAGCGTTGACCCGCGGCGCCGCCGGTTGCAGCGCGGTCGAGGTCTCGCTCTGGCTGGGAACCGATGACAGCGGCAAGGGCTCACAAGTCGCCAAACCCGTGAGTGCCGCCGCGATTATCGCCCGAAGCAGTACCGCCCCGGCGGGTGAGAGCCTCATCACTACTGTTTCGATGGAACCGAGCCGGGCGCCGGGCCCGGCGGGCGAAACCGGGCCGCCGATGCCGGCTGAGGCTGCGCCCCGACCGAGGGGGGCGGGCCGGCTTGCACGACCGGGACGGGTGGGCGACCGGGGGCGCCAGGCTGGCCAGCGGGCGCGCCGGGCTGGGCCGTCGGTACAGGCCGGATGATCTTCGGATCGGTTTTCGGCTCCAGTGTCGTGATGCCAGTCGGACCGCTGAGCGACACCTGGTGCGGCTCGATGCTGTCGAGCCGCCATTCATTTATCGTCTCGCCCTCCGAGCGAACCAGCGGTTTAGCCCCCGCTACAGCGAAGATTGCGAGATGGCGCCTCGGTTCGATAACAATCCCTGTCAGCCGAAGATTCGGCAGCTCCTGGTGAGCGGGGCCATCGGCTGTCGCCTGTTCCTGCGGCGTCCGCGTGGGGCTAAACAAGGGGCGGCCGAGGGAAGTCGCCACAAGCTCATCGATCTGCGGCACCTGCGACCGTGGCGCCAAAGGCGCTTCGACCCGCGCTGGCACGCTCGTCACGGCCGGCTGGTTGTCATCGGCGGAGGTCAGCTCAAAAAACAGCAGGGTGCCGAAAACCGCGCACCCGCCGAGAGAAAGCAGCAGAACCCGATCGATCATCACGCGCTATCCGATTGATACCATGCCTACTAAATCTTGGGCTCTCAATCATATCGCTACCTACCCGCACGATGCACGTGGCGTCGCGTTGGTCAACCCATCCGGACGAAAGCACAAGCCCCGAGCCAACCGCCGCCATCCACCTGCCGGCCCGGCCTGCGGACTTCTGCCGAATCGTCACACTGACCAGCCGAGTCTGCGATCGCGCGGCGCAATCCACAATAGGCTCGGCGGCACTGGGGTGGTCAGGCCTCCGGGTCGCAAATCACTATGCGCAATGCTACGTGCAGCCGCTCGACAATCGGCTTATGCGTTGTGACCGTAGGGCATGGATCATTGCTTCACGGCGAGCGGCACATCGGTGCGGCGGAAGCCATAGACCTCAAAGCCGGCATCGAGCCGTGCGCCTGACGGCGGGCCGCTCGGCTGCACCGTGCCATGGATCTGCAGGTTGCCCAGGACGAGGGGAGGGGTTCCCTTTTCGATCGCGGCGAGCAGATTCACCACGGCGCCGTACGCACCGCTGACCGCTATGCGCAGCCCGATCCGGCGATAGGCTCCCTGGTTTTCCGCCGCGAGCGCCTCGGTGCTGGCGATCGTGGCGCCGGCAGATGCCGCCAGCTCTCCGATACGGCTTTGCAAATTGGCCGAAACGATCGCGTCGCTGGCACCGTCGAGGGTGATCTGGCTGGAGTTCGCCGCGGTCCGCAATTCAGCGACCCGGGCGCGCAAGGCCGGCAGTCCCTCGGCGGCGGCGCGCAACCGCGGTGCCAGCATGCGGCGATCCTCCAGGACCATCTCGCGCTCGCTGTAGTGATCGAGCATCGGGGCCACCACCAGCAGGTACAAGCTCCCCAACACGACCAATAGGATCGCCACAGCCAGCAATCGACCGGTCTGGCCACTCGGCAGATTTAGGTTGGTGGCGATGGTCCGACCTCCGCTGTGATGGTAAAGACGTCCGACTTGGCGGCCTCGTTCCGCGTGACTGGTGCTGCGAAGGCTGGGTTGCGGAACTGGTCGCTGGCAGCAAGTAATCCGATCAGCCGTGAGGCCGCGGCCGAGCTACCGCTCAGCGTCAGCTGATGCTGCTGCTGTTGCCATTCCGTGAGATAGGTGTCGTTCGGCAGCAGTTGGGTCAGCGCCGCGAGCGTCACGAGCGGACGCCCCGCCTTGTCGCGCTCGCTGTCGATCAGATCCACCGTGGCCGTCAAACGAGTGATTTCCTTTTGCAACTTCTCGGCATCGGCAGCGGCATTCCGGCCGGCCGCGACTTGCCGGTCGACGTTGGCCAGGGCCAAGCTCTGGCGCACATACGGTGTCACGATTACGGCGAGGGCCAGTACGGCGCAGCACGCCGCCGCCGGCCACCTTCTGCTTGCCGAAACGCGCAGCCGACCGCTATCGGCATCGAGCGGCAGATAGCTGCCGCGATCGGGACCGGAGGCGATCTCGGCGCTTTTGGGAACGATCCCGGCTTTAGCGAGCGCGTCGAGCAGCGCGGCCAGGCTGGCCCGAGGTACCAGCAAGAGCCTGACCGACAATAGCCCGCGCTCCCGGTCACGCCGTTCGATCCGATGGTTCCAGAAGATTTCCTCCGGGCTGAACGGGGTCTCCCGGTCCATCTCGAAGGCGAGCACCTGATCGAGTTGGCGCTCAGCGGAAAGCGGCAGGGTTACTGTCTTGCTCAGCACGTCCGTTTCAGACAACTGCAACACCACCGACTTGCCAGCCGACTGCGGCAGATCCGCGAGCCCCCCGGAGGCGAGCTCGAAGCGGCCGAGGGGTGTCTCGTTGCGACCGCGGCGCAGGCTGATTTGAGCGGTTTCGACACCGCCCGATAGCGGCCCCGCCGGCGCGAAGACCAGCGCATCGCCGCTCGACGAGCCCAGCCGCCGCCACCGCTCGGGGACGAGATCACTAAGCTGTGCAAACCACCATGTCAGGAAGTCGCCAAACATGCGTCGCAATCCGCAACTCAAAGCGAGGAGTTTACCCTACGTGAGGGCCTTATCGAAGAGATTACGACATATTTTCAGTAGGTTAACCAAGTATTATACGGTGGATGGCATCGAACCATATTTGGTGTCGTTGCCGGTTCGGAGGCGCAGGATAGAGTATCACGCCGGCCACGGCTCAATGTTTGTTAACCCGCACGTGAGAGGGACGGAAGGACAGGAGTCAGACGGATTGCGGCAATGTCGAGCGGGGCCGAGAAGGTAAGGTTCCGCAACGGAAGGCCAGGTAGCCGCGCCCGTGGGAGACCGAAGCGCCGGCGTCGGACATTCGGCCGGATACCTGCGGCGCTGCAAGCAAGTCCGGCCAGTGGCGGCTATCGCCTTTGGCGAAGGTCAGGCGAACACGGATCAGTTCGGGAAGCCCCGGGCCGTCCCACTCGGCGAGCCAGCGGGCTGGCGCCCCCGGCGAAGGGGCGCCCCAATAGGCCAGTTCCAGACGGTCGACACGGCTGATCAGCTCGCTCTCGGTCTCAGTTGGTGTCGCGCCGGCGAGCTCGTGTCGATGCGGCGACGACACCAGGACGAGCCGTCCACCGCGCAGCGTCAGCATAACGTCGGCGCGCTGGCTGTTGCCAAGCCCAGTCGGCAGGTCACCGACAAACGTCAGCCGGTCCGACTTACCCGCGAACGAGGTGGCAGCCGGAGAATCGCCGACATTGGCGGCGGCCGCCGGTGGGACAGGGATCCCACTTAGTAGGGCACGCAGCACGCGAGCGGTTGAATCAAGTTCCGCCGTTCTGGCGATTTGGCGGTTCTGCACGCCCCAGAACTCGAGCCCGGTGCGCACTCCCTGGTTCAGCGCGATCACCAGGAACCCAAGAACGGTCAGCGCAACCAGCAATTCGAGCAGGGTAAAGCCACCCTGCCGATGGTGCTCGATGCCCGGAGGCATAATCCTTTCCGTCATGGGGAGCCAGCGGCGGTGCTGAAGCGCCGCGATACGAGAACAACCGATCGCTCGCGGCCCCCGGCTCGCCACGAGATCGTCACCTCGACGTCAAACAGCGTTGTCGCCAAGTTGCTGCGTCCTTGGATCGGCGGCCCAACCGCCAGCGGACTCGCGTGAAGCCGCCAATGAAAGCCGCCGCCATCGTCGCCGTCCTGGTCGCCCGCAGCGATCGCGCCAGCTCGGCCGAAGGCGGCGAGATGCGATTGGGCGCGCTCGATCGCTTCCTCAACCCGTCCGGCTGCATCGGCCGCAAACAGCCCGCCGCCGGCAGCTTGGAACATTCCGACAAGAGCCAATGCTGCGATCGCAAGCGCCACGATGACTTCGAGCAGCGTAAAGCCGGGCGCGGACCGCCGCCGGCAAGCTGCGGCGGTGGCGCGCCGCCGCTCGCACGTATCAACGCTCATCCGCGACACTCACCCGGCCAGTCAGCCAATCGACGCCGACGGCGATGCCGCGTTTGCCATCGCCGATCGAGATTCGGCCACCGGTCGAGCTGCCGTCCGGGTTGAAGCGGATGTCTCCGGTGGCGCTTCCATGCCGCTCACCGGCAACCGTCAGCAGCTCGATCGTCAACTGGGCGGGCAACGGCCGGGGTTCCGCCTTGCCGACCTGGTAGCGATGGCCGGCAAGATCGAGCTGGAAGGCCACGGGCCGGTTGCTGATGATTGCCTCGGAGCGCGCCACGCGCAACCCGCCGGCCAGCTCCGCCGCGGTACCGCGCAGTCCAAGCCCACCGCTCCACGGCGCCCGGTAACCCACAATCAGGGCGAGCGAAAGGCCGAGAATGGCGAGCACGACGATGACCTCGATCATCGTAAACCCCGCCTCCCTCCGGTGGTGTATCGGCGCGGCCGTTTGCGGCGAGGAAATCGAGTCAGACCGCGAGATCATTGAGGCTGAGCATCGCGGTGAGCAGCGCGCCGACGATGCCGGCAACCGCCACCCCCATCACGATCGTGATGATCGGTACCGCCAGCGCGACCATACGCTGGATCATCAGCCGGGCCTGCTCCTCATGGATGTCGGCGGCTTTGAGCGACATCGCCGCGAGTTGCGCCGCTTCCTCGCCGAGCTGCAGGAGATGGATGGTGCGCGCGGGGAAGAGGCCGGCCTCGCGCAATGGCCGCGACAGACCGCGTCCGGCTTGGGCTTCCACCGAGGCGGCTTGCACGGCCGCCGTCGCTGCGAGGTTGCCGAGCGCGTCCTTGGCGACGGCGAGCGCCGGGATCAGCGGCATGCCATTTTGCAAGAGGGTGCCGAGGGTGCGCGTCAGCCGCGCCGCCACGATTTCTTGCAACAGGCGACCGACGATCGGCAGCCGCAACACCAGCCGGTCTGCCTGCAGCCGCCGCGCCGGCTCCGCGAGGACGCGCCGCACCAACAACACAGCGGCGGGGGTCGCGACCAGCAGCCACGGCCCGACCGTGCCAACAGCGTTGCCGAGCGCCATCAGAAAGCGGGTCGCGGCCGGCAATTCGGCCCCGGCCTGCTCGAAGACCGGGATGAATTGCGGCAGTACGTATTCGAGCAACAACACGATCGAGCCGATCGCCGCGATCGTCAACAGCGCAGGATAGATCAACGCCGCGTGCAGGCTGGCCTTGAGGCTGCGCTCGCTTTCCAGCAGCGCCGCCAGACGGTCGAGGGAGGCGGGTAGCGTTCCGCCCGCTTCGCCGGCCCGCACCATGCCGACATAGAGCTGCGGAAAACTGCGGGGCTCGGCGGCTAGGGCGGCGGCAAGCGAGCTGCCGGCGCGCACCTTGTCGCGCACCTCGCTGAGAATCGGCCGGGCGCGCGCGTTGCCGATGTTATCGATGATAAATCGTAAGGCGCGCTCGAGATCCTGGCCAGCGCTCAGCATGATCGCCAGCTCGCGCGTGACCTCGCTCAAGCTCGTCCGGTCGAGCCCGCGCCGGGTGCCGAATTCGACTTTCAACAGATCGGCAAGACGCCAACGTCCACCTGCGGGTTCGGCGCTTAGCACAAGCTGCCCCTGGCGCTGCAGACGGTCGACAACGGTGGCACGATCGGCGGCGTCGATCACGCCATGGACAGTCTCGCCGCCGGGATTGATTGCCGACCACTGGAAGGAGGGCATCTCAGCTTTCCGTGTGCTCTGCTCTCGCCGGATCTACGCTTCACCGCGGATGCAGCGCACGATCTCCTCGACGGTCGTGTCCCCCTCGATGACCGCGAGCAAGCCGGTGTCGAAGATCGGTCGCATGCCGCCCTTGACAGCGGCTTTCTCGATCGCGGTTTGATCGCCGTGCTCCAAAATCATCTGATCAATTTCCGGGCTCTGCACCAGCAGTTCGGCGATCGCCCGCCGCCCGCGATAGCCGGTGCCGCGGCACTCCGGGCAGCCGATCGGGCGTTGCAAGTTTGGCGTGGTGCCCTTGGGCACCAAGCGCTCCAGCCCGACCGGCACCCCGCGGCGTTCGGGGGCTTTGCATTTGGGGCACAGCCGACGCACCAGCCGCTGCGCCAGCACCGCTTTCAGCGTCGACGCGAGCAGGTAGTCCTCGATCCCCATGTCGTGCAGACGGGTTACCGTAGCGGCTGCCGAGTTGGTATGCAGGGTCGACAGCACGAGATGACCCGTCAGTGCCGCTTGCACCGCAATCTGCGCGGTCTCGAGGTCGCGGATCTCGCCGATCATGATGACGTTGGGATCCTGCCGCAGGATCGAGCGCAACAGACTGGCAAAGTCGAGGCCGATTTGCGGCTTGACCTGGATCTGGTTGATGCCGCCGAGCTGGTATTCGATCGGATCCTCGACGGTGACGATGTTGCGCTCGACCGAGTTCAGGTGCAGCAACCCGGTGTATAGCGTCGTCGTTTTACCGCTGCCGGTCGGGCCGGTGACCAGCACCATGCCATTAGGGAGATTGAGCGCGTGCTCGAGACCTTGCTTGATGTCGTCCGGCAGGCCGAGCTTGGTGTAGTCCAACTCGACCGCGCTGCGGTCGAGCACCCGCAGCACGACGCTTTCGCCATAGAGCGAGGGTATGGTCGATACGCGGAAATCGATCTCGTGGCCGCGCACAGTCAGCCGGATGCGGCCATCCTGCGGCAGCCGACGCTCGGCGATGTCGAGCCGGGCCATGATCTTGATGCGCGAGATCACGGCGGCGTACAAGCGCGCCGCCGGCGGCTCGACCTCGTGCAAGATCCCGTCATAGCGGTAGCGCACGCGCATTCGGTCCTCGAACGACTCGATATGCACGTCCGATGCTCCGGTTTCGGCGGCGCGGGAAATCAGCTGATTGACGAGGCGGATGACCGGGGCTTCGCTGGCGAGGTCCTTGAGCCGCTCGGTATCCTCTTCTGCCGGTTCCTCATCAGCGGCGCTCGCACCCATGGCACCGGGATCGCCGCCCTCACCGGCCTCGGGGTACAGCCGGTTGAAGGCCGCTTCCAGATCGATCGGCACGGCAACCGCGATGACCACCGGCCGGCCGAGCGCGGCTGCGATCGCATTTTGGGTAAAGCCATCAAGCGGATAGGCCAGCGCGACGACGACGCCGTCTCCCGCCTCGGCAATCGGCAGGGCGAGCGCCTTGCGCAGGAATTTCGGCTTCAGCCGGTCGACAAACAGCGGCTCCTCAGGGAAATCAGCGAGCCCCACGACCGGCGCACCGAGCAGTTGCGCCAGCGCCTCGGCGAGGGCACGGTCGCTGACCATGCCGAGCTGAGTGAGCACTCGGTCGAGCCTGCTGCCGCTCTCAGCCGCGACACGGCGAGCCCGCTCCAGAGTGTGGGAGTCGACCGCTCCGGTTTCAATCAAGACCTGACCGAGCCGGACCAGGTCATCGACTGGCTCGTCGTCGACGGCATCGGTAAAGCCGGCCGGAGAAGCGACGGCTTCGAGTGTCATGTCGGGAAATATACGGGCAAAGCTCGGCGCATGTCGATCGGAATCCCTGGAAGCTGCGGTTCAGCCATCAAGAATGGACGGCCGAGGGCCCGAGCAACCGGGCAAGCTCGGACAGCTTTCGACTGCTCTATGGCGTGACCGGCCTAGGCCTCGTCGAGCGGGGGCAGCAGCGGATGCTTCAGGGTACGCGGCAGGATGCCCTGGGTGCGCGGGTCTTCAAAGCGCAGTTGCTGGCGCGCGTAGACGACAAACCCGGCGCGCTGATAATGCCCCAGCGCCTTCGGGTGATCGAAGCTGCGAGTGTGCACCCAAAACCGACGGATCGGACGCGACCAGGCCCGGTCGATTGCCGCGCGCAACAGGAAGGACCCGAGCCCGCGCCCGATGAATTCGGGGATCAACCCGAAATAGCACAGCTCGGTCTCCTGCGGCGCCGCCGCATCCAGCTCGAAATAACCGGCTGGAAGACCACCGGCATACAGCACAAAGATCTCGGTCGTGGGCTTGCTGATCTGGGCGGCGAGCGCGGCATCGTCGAGCAACCGGCGCTGGTACCACAGCCAGGGGGTACCGACGGTTTCGTAAAGATAGCGATAGAACGAGACCGTGCAGTTCTCGGCGCGCATCAGGGCAAGCTTGCGAAGCGGTGCCGCTATGCGGGGCGCCGCCAGTTCGCCAAAATGGGGCCGCTCGCGCATTTCAAGATAGGTGATGACGTCGTCGATGAGAGCCATCGCCGGGCGCTAGCGCCACCTCATGATTGTCGCGATGATTGTCGCGCGGGGCCGGTTTCGATTGGCGTGTCGCCCGGCAGGCCCCATTCCGACCACGACCCGTCATAGACCGCGGCGCCGGGATGGCCGATCAGATGGAGCGCAAAGGCGAGCGCGCAGGCCGTTACCCCGGAGCCGCAGCTCGCGACGATCGGACGATCGAGGCTGACCGAGGCGTCTTCGAACAAAGCCCGCAGCTCATCGGCGCTCCTCAGCTGTCGGGTGCGCGGATCGGTGACCCCGTCGAACGGCAGATTGCGGCTGCCCGGGATATGGCCACGCCGCCGCCCGGGCCAGGTCTCCTCGGCGGTGCCCTCGAAGCGGCCGGCCGAGCGGGCATCGACGACCTGCTCGCGATTGCCTTCGATGTTGGCGTGGATCGCGGCCTTGTCCCGCACCAGCCTGGGATCGAACGTCGCGGTAAACCGACGCGCCGGGATCATCGGTTTGGCGGTCTCGAGCGGGCGTCCCTCGGCCCGCCATTTCGGCAAGCCGCCATCGAGCAACGCCACATTCGCGTGCCCGAAGAGGCGCAGCATCCACCAGGCGCGAGCGGCCGAGGACAGCCCGACGCTGTCATAGACGATGACCCGGTCGGCATCGCCGATGCCGCGCTCCATCATCTTGGCCGCAAACCGCTCGGCCGAGGGGATCATATGCGGCAAGCTCGTTCCGGGCTGGGCGACATCGTCGATGTCGAAGAACACCGCCCCCGGGATATGGCCGGATTCGTAATCCTGGCGTGCGGTCGGGGTGATGCCGGGCTGCTTGTAGGAGCTGTCGAGCACGCGGACATGCGGGTCGGCGAGGTGCGCGGCGAGCCACTCGGTGCCGACGAGCGCCTCGGGTCGGGCGTATGGCATCGCGGTTCCTCCGAATTATTCCGCGAAAGCGATGACGATCCGCCGGTTCTGGCGGCCCTTGTTCTCGATCTTGCCGATTGTCACCGGACCGATCTCGGCAGTGTTGCGGATGTGGGTCCCGCCGCACGGCTGCAGGTCGATCTGCCCATCTGGGCCGGCAATCTCCATCAGCCTGACCCGGCCGGCGCCGGAGGGGGGCTTCACCGACATCGTGCGCACCAGCTCGGGGCGGGCGGCCAGCTCCGCGTCGCTGATCCAGCGCGGCACGACCGGGTGGCCGGCGGAGATCAGCGCGTTGAGCCCCACGGCGATCGCGTCGCGGTCGAGGTTCGACCCGGGCACGTCGAAATCGAGCCGGCCGCGACCGTCGGAGACTTGGCCGCCGGTGACCGCCCCCGGGACGACGGCGCACAACAGGTGCAGGCAGGTGTGCATGCGCATCAGCCGGTGGCGCCGGTCCCAATCGATTTCGGCGGTGACTTCCGCGCCGGGCTCGGGCACGGCGCCGCCCGGCGCCGGGACATGGATCACCTCATCGGGCCCCTCACCCTTCACCCGGGCGGCGCAGGACCGGGCGTAAGCGTCGTCGCGGAACACGAGTTCGGTCATGCCTTGGCACCCCCATCCAGCCACGGTGGGGTGGGCAGGTTCTTTTCCTTGAGAAAGGCCGGGTTGAACAGCTTCGACTGGTAGCGCGTCCCAGAATCGGCGAGGATCGTGACGATGGTGTGGCCCGGCCCGAGCTCGCGGGCGAGGCGGATCGCGCCACAGACATTGATGCCGGTCGAGCCGCCGAGCACCAGCCCCTCTTGGGTGACCAGATCGAACAGGATCGGCAGCATCTCCTCGTCGGTGACCTGGTATTGCCCGTCGGGCGCGAAGCCTTCGAGGTTCTTGGTTTCGCGGTTGTTGCCGATGCCTTCGGTGATCGAATTGCCCTCCGGCTTGAATTCGCGGCGCGCGTACCAGCCGTAAATCCCCGAGCCCATCGGGTCGGACAGATAAATCTTTACCTTCGGGTTGCGCTCTTTCAGTGAGATGCCGACCCCGGACAAGGTGCCGCCGGTGCCGACCGAGCAGACAAAGCCGTCGACCTTGCCGTCGGTCTGGGCCCAGATCTCGGGGCCGGTCGTCTCGTAGTGGCCGCGCCGGTTGGCAAGGTTGTCGAACTGGTTGGCCCAGATCGCGCCGTTCGGCTCCTTGGCGGCAATCTCCTCGGCGAGGGTCCCGGAATAGCGCACGTAGTTCATCGGGTTGGCGTAGGGCACCGCGGGGACGAGCCGCAGATCGACCCCGCACAACAAGAGCATGTCCTTCTTTTCCTGGCTCTGCGTCTCGGGCATGACGATGACGGTGCGGTAGCCGCGCGCATTGCCGACGAGCGCGAGGCCGATCCCGGTATTGCCGGCGGTGCCCTCGACGATGACCCCGCCCGGCCGCAACAGCCCCTTCTCCTCGGCGTCCTTGATGATGGCGAGCGCGGCGCGGTCCTTGACCGAGCCGCCGGGGTTGAGGAACTCGGCCTTGCCGAGGATCGTGCAGCCGGTCATTTCCGAGGCGCGGCGCAGCTTGATGAGGGGGGTGTTGCCGACCGAGCCGACAAAGCCGTCGCGGGTATCCATGCTCGCCTCCAAAAGGGCGCTCGCGTTGCCGCTATCTCAGGCCAACACTATCGGGCCGCGGCAAGGGAGGGCAAGCCGGCTGACCGGCACGGCGTCTCCGCGCGCGGCGAAATTCCCTGCCGGCAGGGAAAAAATCGCACGACACCCGGCTACTGCGTTGAAATCACGTGGTTTTCGCCAAACTTACGGGAATTCCCGCAGGGAATTTCTTGCGCGGGGCAGGGAATTCAAATTCCCTGCTCTGGGAATTAGCAGGGAATTTCGACAGAACAGATCTTATATTCACGCTGCAGTCCGAAAGCATAGCTGTCGTCCGCCACAAATAATATCGGACAAGCGAGGATCAAGGTCCAATAGAAAACCCCTCCACAACCCAGCGCCCTTGGACGCTTGCCGATACCCACCTCACCCTCCGATTACCCTCTCCCCCCAAACGGGCTCTGCACGACAATTCGTCATTCCGGGGGCCGAGCGTGGCGGGGCAACCCGGAATCCATGCCGCACGGGCCCGTGTTCCTGGATTCCGGGTTCGGCGCCTGCGGCGGCGCCCCGGAATGACGGAGTATTTGCAGTTTTCGCGCAAAGCCCCCCTGAAGGGCCGAAGGGGAAGATCCGGATCGGTCAGAGCACTTCTGCTCGCAACCTTGTCCGGTCTCCGATCAAACAAGGATTGCGCGCTGAGCCCGCGGGCGCTAGGCGTGGTACACCATCGCAAACGGAGGGCAACCGCCGGATGAGTGAGGCGCAGGAGGGCGAGCTGTTCCCGGTGCGCGAGAGCGAGCGCTCGATCGGGGAATTGTTTCCGCCGCCCGAACCGCGAGAGCTTGAGCACGCCACCGGGATCCTGCCGTCGCAATTGTTGCGCGATGCGATCGAGCGCACCCGCGAGATCCAGTCGCTGGAACCGATCGAGGACGACCAGATCCAGCCCGCCAGCCTCGATCTGCGGCTCGGGGCTGTCGCGCATCGGGTGCGTGCGAGCTTTCTGCCCGGCCGCGAGCGCACGGTCAGCGAGGGGCTGCGGGCGCTGTCGCTGCACACCCTCGATCTGCGCGAGGGCGCCGTTCTCGAACGCGACTGCATCTATATCGTTCCGCTGTTGGAGCATCTGGCGCTGCGCTACCGTACCTCGGGGGCCGCCAATCCGAAAAGCTCGACCGGGCGGCTCAATATTTTCGCGCGGGTCATTACCGATTACGGCACCGAGTTCGACCAGATCAGATCCAATTACACCGGGCCGCTTTATGCCGAGCTGTCGCCGCGATCTTTCGGCGTCAGGGTTCGCAAGGGGTCGCGCCTCGTGCAGCTTCGCGTGCGGCGCGGCCGGCCAACCTCGAGCAACGCCGCGCTGCGCCGGCTGCACGAGGAGATCGGCTTCGAAATCGTGCCGCCCGGCTTTCCGATCCGCCGGGAATTACTCGAAGGCGGTCTGGCGGTTACTGTCAATGTCGTGGGAACCCGGCGCAGCGGCTTTGTCGGGTACAAGGCGAAAAAGCATGCCCCGGTGGTCGATGTCGATCAGGTCAACCACTACAACGTCCGGGAATTCTGGGACCCGGTATTTACCCATCGCGGCGAGGGAATCATATTGGACCCCGACGATTTCTACATCCTGGCCTCGCGCGAGCCGGTGGCGGTGCCGCCCGACCAGGCGGCCGAGATGCTGGCCTATGACACGCTGGTCGGGGAATTCCGCGTCCATTACGCGGGGTTCTTCGACCCCGGCTTTGGCCTCGCCGAGACAAAGGGGGCGGGCAGCCGCGCCGTCCTCGAAGTGCGCTCGCACGAGGTGCCGTTTCTGATCGACCACGGCCAGATCATCGGCCGGCTGGTCTATGAGCGGCTGATCGCGCGGCCCGACCGGCTCTACGGCGGCGCGATCGGCTCGTCGTATCAGAGCCAGGGCCTGGCGCTCTCGAAGCACTTCAAGAAGCCGCCGCGGGCGTGACGCCCCAGTCCTTCCGCAGCCGGTCGCGGTGGCGCAGCAGCCAATAGAGGCAGATCACGGTGTGCGAGCTGTCGATCTGCCCGGCATCGAGCATCGTCTCGATTTCGGCCAGGGTCTTGACGGTGACACGGATGTCCTCCTGTTCGGCGGCGAGCCCGTAGATGCCGGCGGCGCCGCGGCAATCGACCCGGCCGCAAAACAAATAGACCGTTTCGTCGAAGCTGCCGCTTGCCGGCAAGATGGTTTGGATCGGGACGAGCGGGCCCTCCGGGTCGAGATTGGCTTCCTCCTTTGCCTCGCGCCGGGCGACTTGTTCGGGCGTCTCGTCCGAATCGATGAGTCCCGCCACCGCCTCGATCTGCCAGGGCGAGCGCCCGGCGTAGAGCGCGGCCACGCGGAACTGCTCGATCAACACGACGCTGTCGCGCTCGGGGTCGTAGAGCAGGATCGCCACCGCGGCGCCCCGGCGCACCACGTCGAACACCCGCTCGCCGCTCCAGCCCCCGGCGAACCGGCGATGGCGGAAGCGCACGATTTCGACCCGCAGATGGCGGGCAAACCCGGTCTCGGCGCCGAGGATCTCGACGTCGGGGTGTGTCGGGGCACGCCCTTTGGCGGTCATGACCACTCCTGGCGGTTAGGACACGACAGGCGTATCGAGCACGGACTCGGGCAGCCCGCTCTCGATCTCGATTACCCACAGATCGGGGTCGCGGCCGCGCTGCCGAGCGATATAGGCATCGGCCTCGGCTTCGGCCACCGGAACGGGGCCGGTCGCCCGCATCCAGACCGCCGCGCCATCGGCCTGGCGCGCCTGCGCCAGCACCGTGCAGCCGTCCTCACGCCCGTTCAGCTTCAACAGAATGGCGCCGGCATCGCCGTCGCCTCGCGCCACCACGGCGACCCCGATTGCGGCGAGATCGCAGCGGCGGATCAGCGCCTTGACCCAGATCCCGCTTTTGAGCCGCGGTTCCATTTGCGAAGGGGGGCGTGCTTTACAGCCGCGACAGGCGCTCGATGCCCGCGATGTCGCGGTCGCGATGGATCACCACCAGATCGCGCTCGTCGAGCAGCACGTAAGTGCTGTTGCCCTCATCGCAGGCCAGCTCGGCGACCGCGTAGTCCGGCCGCACCAGGAGGCTCGCGAGCCTGCCGGTCAGATCGGGCTGCCGCGACGTCAGACCGATCAGAGCCTCGCGGCTTTTGCGGCCATAAGAGAAACGGAACGCGCCGGCGCAGGATTCCGCCCCCATCGTCGTCGGCTGAGCGTCGGGCGGGTGGACGACGATCGTGTCGTCGCGAAACGCGATCTGCTGCCGTTCGGCGGTCGTCCAGGCGCCGGCAAACGGATTGGGCGGAGGGGGCGCGGCGCAGCCGATCGGGAGCGCCGCGACGAAGGCCAAAAGCGCGAGGCGCGGCAGGAATGTCACGATCGACCTCATCAACCAGATCGACAATTTATCCGGGGCTCAAGCGCAGGGAATGCCCGGGAAACGTATTCGGTTGCAACAGGGTGTACAACCACTACGACAGACACCCCATGGGCGACTTTGAGGAGCGGTTGCGGTCGGGCGGATCGGGTGGTAGGCCGGGTCGTCACGGGCGGGAGGTTGGTGATGAGTCTGCGCGAGCGCATCGGCATCGATATCGGGCGCAAGCTGCCGCTGGAAGACGCGGTGGCCTGGGCAGCGACGCATTCGGTGCGGTTTGTCGATGTCCAGCTCGACACCGGCGCGAACGCGCTCGGCACGATCGACGAGCGCCGGGCCGCGGCGCTGCGCGCGGGCTGCGAGCGGCGCGGGGTCCATCTCGGCCTCCATACCTCGTCGGCGGTCAATGTGGCGGAATACGCGCCCTATGTCGGGGATGCCGTCGAGCAATACCTGATGGCCTATGTCGATGCCGCGGTGCTGCTCGGGCGCGGAATGGATCGTCATGCATGCCGGGTTTCACTTCACTTCCGATCGCGAGCAACGCATGGCGGCCGGGCGCGAGCGGCTATCGCGGATCGTCGCCTATGCCGAGCGGAAGGGGGCGCTCATTCTGCTCGAAAACCTCAACAAGGAGCCGCAGGAGGCCGAAATCCACTACCTCGCCCACACGGTCGCGGAGTGGCGCTATTATTTCGAGCATATCCGGTCGCCGGCGTTCCGGTTGTCGTTCACGGTCAACCACGCCCATCTCGTGCCCGAAGGGGTCGAGGGCTTTGTCGGCGCGCTCGACTTCGCCCGGGTCGAGGAGGTGCGGCTCGCCGATTGTTTCCGGGCCGGCCATGAGGTGCATCTGCCGCCCGGCGCGGGCGACATTGATTTTGGCGACATGTTCCGGCGGATCGAGGGTGCGGGCTTCTGCGGCCATTACATGAACGCCTTCGGCTCGCTGGACGACATGCTGAAAGGCCGCGACGATCTGGTGCGCCTCGCCAAAGCGGTGGGCGTATCGGTCGATTGACCACTCTCGTGGTTCGCCATGGAGCCCGACCGCGATCCCTTCGAGCCAAGGCTTCGGCTTGCCCCTCACCCCGGAGAGGGACAGGGTGAGGGGGCGTTTGCCGTGGGATTAGGTCCGCTTGAACAGCCGGTCGGCGTTGCCGGCCATCAGCTTCTTCCGCACGTCGGGTTTCATGTCCCAGGCCAGAAAGTTGTCGACGGTCTCGGGGAACTGGCATTCCGAATGCGGGTAGTCGGAGGCGTACATCAAGACGTCGTCGCCGATGAACCCCCGCACCGCGTCGAGCATGTCGGCGCCTTCGTGCCGCTCGACGCTGCAGAAATAGCGCCCGCTCGTCAGGTACTCGCTCGGCTTCATCTTGAGTTGCGCGGTCGAGCCGACATAGGCGTATTGCTCATCCATGCGGCGGCCCCAGAACGGCAGCCAGCCAAAGCCGCACTCCAATGTGCCGACCCGCAAATTGGGGTAGCGGTCCATGATGCCGCCGCCGATGACCGAAGCGATAAAGCGCATCGCGCCCCATGGGTGCGAGGCGAGGCGGCCGAGGAAAATGTTGTCCCACAGATCGAAGACGCCGGGGAAATAGGGCGGCGTCCAGGTGAAGCTGTGATGGACGATCGGCAGATCGTGCTCGTCGGCGGCGCGCCAGATCGGGTCGAGCTGGGGATGGTCGGCGGGGATGTCCTTGGTGACCAGCGGCATCACCGCGACGGCCCAGCGCGACTTGCCCCACTCACGGATCTCCTTGACCGCCGCATCGACGTCGCGCGCCGAGGCGACGATCATGCTTTGCAGCCGGTCGGGGTGGTTGCCGCTGAAATCCGCCATATGCCGGTGGAAGGCGCGGATGACATTGACCTCGATCGCCGGGTCTTCGTGACCGACAAAGCTCGTCCACGAGGTCGGGATCAGGAAATGCGTGTCGGTCCCCTCGTCGTCCATGTCCTGAAGCCGGCTTGCGGCCTGGTCGTCCTGGGTCCCGGCGCGCGGCTGCTTTGAACCCATCCATTGGGTATCGCGCCCGCTATGGGTCTCGCGCGGTGCCGCCTCGCCGAGGATCCGCTTGTAGGAGATCTGGCCATAACGGTAGACATGGCGGCCGGGCGCGCCACCGGGCGAGCCGGGCCGGACCGGCTGTCGGTATTGCGCCAATTCGGGCAGGCGCGGCCGGAATGCGGGATCGACATAGCTGTCGATGACTTCCGCTGTCGGCTCGACATGCGTGTCGGCGTCGAATACGCGCAGTCCGTCCTTCATCATCCGCCTCCTTGGCTTGCTCGTTGCTTGTCTCTATACACCGGCTTGCGCCGCGCGGAAACGCCGCCATGGAACTCAGCCGAAAATGCTCGACCGGGCCCCTCAGATTGCGTAAGGCTGGCCCTCCAACGGCCCGAGCGAGGACACTAAATACCATGCCGCGAGTGACCTACATCAGCCAAGACGAAGAGGCGACGACGCTCGACATCGCAATCGGCACCAGCGTCATGCAAGCCGCCGTCTTCAACGGGGTCGACGGCATCGTCGCCGAGTGCGGCGGCTCGTGCATGTGCGCGACCTGCCATGTCTATGTGCGCGAGGATTTGTTGGCGCTGTGCCCGCCGATGGAGCCCGATGAGGACGCGATGCTCGAAGGCACGGCGAGCCCGCGCCTCCCCAACAGCCGCCTCTCGTGCCAGCTCGTCGTTGCGGAGCAGATGGATGGGCTCGTCGTGACCCTGCCGGAGACGCAGACGTGATGCCTCAAGCCAGTCCACGACCGTCATTCCGGGGCCGGCAAAGCCGGAGCCCGGAACCCATGCACACGGGCGTCGGCGAGGCGAGCGACGACGGTTGTGCCTCGCTTCCTGCCGCCTGTGTTCTTGGGTTCCGGGTTCGCGCCCGCGGCGCGCCCCGGAATGACATTCCATACGGCTTCTACCTGACGCGGTAGACCGCAATGGCAGGAGAACCTGTCGTAATCGTCGGCGCCGGCCATGCCGGCTTCCAGCTGGCGGCATCGCTGCGCCAGCACGGTTTCGAGGGTGGCATCACGCTGATCAGCGACGAGCCGGTGCTGCCCTATCAGCGCCCGCCACTTTCGAAGGATTATCTCGACGGCAAGATCGGCCTCGACCTCTTGCTGATGCGGCCGGAGGCGTTCTATCGCGACCACCGTATCGACTATCTCCCCGGAACCGGGGTGAGCGAGATCGACCGGGCCGGGAAAACCGTGCGCCTCGCCTCCGGCGAACGCCTCCCTTACGACCATCTCGTGCTCGCCACCGGCGCGCGCAATCGGGTGCCGGCGCTACCCGGCGTCGAGCTCGACGGCGTCTGCTATCTGCGCACCCTCGCCGAGACCGATCTCTTGCGCGACCGGCTCGCTGCGGCGGACAACATCGCCGTGATCGGCGCCGGGTTCATCGGTCTCGAATTCGCCGCGGTCGCGCGCAGCCATGGGAAAAGTGTGCACATCGTCGAATTGACCGAGCGGGCGATGGGCCGCGTCGTGTCGCACGCGACGTCGGGCTTTTTTGCCGAGGCGCACCGCCGCACCGGGGTCGAGTTCGATTTTGGTGCGCAGGCGGCGCGGATCGTCGGGATTAACGGCCGGGTCGTCCATGTCGAACTCGCCAGCGGCGGGAAGTTGCCGGCCGACCTCGTCCTCGTCAGCATCGGCGTGGTGCCCAACAGCGAGCTGGCAGCCTCAGCCGGGCTCGCGGTCGCGAACGGCATCGTCGTCAATGAGGAGCTATTGACCGCCGACAGCAATATTTCGGCGATCGGCGATTGCGCCGTCTTTCCATACCAGCACGCCGCCGGCCAGCCGACCCGCCTTGAAGCGGTGCAGAACGCCGCCGACCACGCGCGCTGCGTCGCCGACCGTCTGATCGGCAAACCGCACCCCTACGCTGCGCTGCCGTGGTTCTGGAGCGAGCAAGGCCCGCTCAGACTGCAGATCGCCGGGTTGACCCAGGGGCACGACCGGACTGTGCTGCGCGGCGCGGTCGAGAGCGGCGAGTTTTCCGTGTTCTGCTACAAGGAGGCCGCGCTGCTCGGCGTCGAATCGATCAACCGCCCGGCCGACCATGCCCATGCCCGGCGCCTCCTCGCCGTCGGGCGCCAAATCACCCCCGAACAGGCCGCCGACGCCAGCTTTGACCTGCGCGCCGCAGCGACCGCGAGGGCGGCTTAAGTCGGCGCGTGAGGAAGAGGCAATGGGCGCGACGCTCGGAACACGGATATTGACGTGGCTGCGCGGCGAATTCGTCGGCGCCGATGGCCATGGCAATCGGTACTACCGTCTCAAGGGCGACAAGCCGGCGCGGCGCGGCGGTGGGCGCTTCAGCCGCGAGCGGCGCTGGGTCATCTACAATGGCGAGCCGGAGGGCTCCAAGGTGCCGTCGGAATGGCATGGCTGGCTGCATCACATGGTCGACGAGCTGCCGCAACCGCGCCAGCGCCATCCCTGGGAAAGGGACCACCTCCCAAACATGACCGGGACCCCGTACGCCTACCATCCGCCGGGCTCGGTGCTGCGCGGCGGGCATCGCGTTCGCGCGACTGGCGATTACGAGCCGTGGTCGCCGGAATAGCGTGCGCCCCGGATGCGGTCTGCCAAGGCAGCGGCCGATGAGGGGCAATGTCATCGAGACCGTGATGGGCGCGGTCGTCATCCTGGCCGCCGCGCTATTCCTGGTGTTTGCCTACAAGACGAGCCAGCTGCGCGCGGTGCCGGGATATCAGGTGACCGCCGAGTTCGCGCGGGTCGACGGGATCCGCCAGGGCAGCGACGTGCGCATCGCCGGGATCAAGATCGGCTCGGTGGTGGGCGAAGATCTCGACCCGAAGACATTTCTCGCCACGGTGCGGATGAGCATCGACCCCTCGGTCAATCTGCCGAACGACACCGTGGCCGAGATCATTTCGTCGGGGCTTCTGGGCGACAAATACATGTCGCTGGTCCCGGGCGGCTCGGACAAAGTGATCCCGCCCGGCGGCAAGATCACCTATACGCAATCCTCGGTAAGCCTCGAAAACCTGATCGGCCAGATGATGTTTTCCGCGCCCGCCGCAAAAAAGCCCGGCGAGGGCGGCGACGCGCCGCAGCCGCCCCAGCCCGGCGCCGAGCCAGCGCCGAAATGAGGCGCCCGGGGCTGCGGTGCTATTGTCGCAGCGGGGACATCGCACATCTTTAGGCGTGCACGGAACTCAGGACAAAACCATGGCCGACAGGGCAGCGGACGAATTGCCGGTTTGGCACACGCCGGAAGGCGAACCGGTTTCCTGTGTCGAGAAGATCAAGGTCCTGAACGAGAACCTCGTCGAGTTGCGCGGGCTCGCGCAGGACGCGCTCGAAGATGCGGTGCTGATGGGCTGCGACGAGCGCCAGGTGCGCGAGGTCCTCGCCGGGATCGTTGCCGGCCTCGTCAACCCCTATCGCCGGTGAGGCTTGGGTCGGCGCTCGGCGCGCTGGCCGCGCCGACGCTCATCGCGGGGCTGTGGGCGAGCGGCGCCGGTGCCGCGATGACCGCCGAACCGGTGGCGCTGATACAGGGGCTCGACAAGATCACCGCGCGGGTTTCCCGATTCGACGCGCGGGTCGGACAGAGCGTGAATTTCGGTACTTTGTCGATCGTGGTGCGCGACTGCGAAAAGAGCGCACCCGAGGACCGGCCCGAGAATGCGGCCTTTATCGAGATCTACGAAAACCGCCCGGGCGAGCGCCAGCTGCGCCTGTTCAGCGGCTGGATGTTTTCGTCGAGCCCGGCGCTGTCAGCGCTGGAGCACCCGGTCTATGACGTCAACCTGCTCGAATGCAAAGGGCCGAGCGGGTCCCCGCCGCCGGCGCCGCCCGCTCCCAAAGCCCCCGGCGGGTCGCGCGGAAAGACCGCCGGATAGCGCAGCGCTTCGGCGAGCAACCGGTGATAGCGCGCGCGGGAAATCTCGATCCCGCCGAACTGCGCGAGATGCGGCGTCAGGAACTGGGTGTCGAGCAGGCGATAGCCGCCGCGCCGCAGCCGCATCACCAACTCGACGAGGGCGACCTTGCTCGCATCGCTCACCCGGCTGAACATGCTTTCGCCGAAAAATGCGGCGCCCAGCGAAACCCCGTAGAGCCCGCCCACCAGCGTACCCTCATGCCAGCATTCGACGCTGTGCGCCGCGCCGCGCTCGAACAGCGCGCTGTAGAGCCTGATGATCTCGGCATTGATCCAGGTCGACGGGCGGCTCTCGCTGGCCTCGGCGCACCCTTGCATCACCGCGGTGAACGCGGTGTCGACGCGCGCCGCAAAGCTGCCCCGGCGCAGCACGCGCTTCAAGCGCCGCGGCAGGTGGAACGCGTCGAGCGGCAGGATGCCGCGCCGGGTCGGGTCGACCCAGAACAGTTCCGGGTTGTCGGCCGATTCGGCCATCGGGAAGATGCCGGCGGCATAGGCCTGAATGAGGATGTCGGGGGTGAGCCGGATCGCCACGGGCGCCTGCCTCAGTCCCGACGCGTGAGGAAGCGTTCGAGCCAACGGATGTCATAGGCGCCGCGGCGGAACTCGGGGTCGTCGACAAGGCGCTGGTGCAGCGGGATCGTCGTTTCGATGCCGCCGACCACGTATTCCGCGAGCGCCCGGCGCAGCCGCATCACACATTCCTCGCGGCTCCAACCATGCACGATAAGCTTGGCGACGAGGCTGTCGTAGAAGGGCGGCACCTCGTAGCCCTGATAGAGTGCGCTGTCGACGCGCACCCCGAACCCGCCGGGCGCGTGGTATTCGCTGACCCGCCCGGGCGACGGGCGGAAATCCGCGGGGTCCTCGGCGTTGATGCGGCATTCGATGGCGTGGCCGCGCAGCGCGATATCGTTTTGCCGGTAGCCGAGCGGTGCGCCGGCGGCGATCCGCAGCTGCTCCTTCACGATGTCGACGCCGCTGATCATTTCGCTGATCGGATGCTCGACCTGCAGCCGGGTGTTCATCTCGATGAAATAGAACGCGCCGTCCTCGTAGAGGAACTCGATCGTTCCGGCGTTCTTGTAGCCGAGTTGGCGCAGGGCCGCGACGGCAAGTTCGAAAAGGCGCTCGCGCCCCGGCGGGTCGAGGGCGGGCGAGGGGGTCTCCTCGAGCAGTTTCTGGTGGGCGCGCTGCAGCGAACAATCGCGCTCGCCAAGATGGATCATGCCGCCCTGGCCGTCGCCGAGCAGCTGTACCTCAATATGCCGCGGGCGGTCGAGGAACCGCTCGAGGTAGATCGCGTCATCGCCAAAGGCGGCCCTGGCCTCGGCCTGCGCCAGCGGCAGCATCCGGGCGAGTTCGGCGGCGTCGCGGGCCGGCTTGATGCCGCGCCCGCCGCCGCCCGCCGCCGCCTTCAGCAGCACCGGGTAGCCGAGGGCGCGCGCGCCTGCCGCGGCATCGGCGATATCGCGCACCGCTTCGGGCGAGCCCGGCACGACCGTCAAGCCGAGCCGGGTCGCTTCGGCCTTGGCGCGGAGCTTGTCGCCCATCAGCCGGATGTGCTCGGGCGAGGGGCCGATGAACGTAAAACCGTGCTCTTCGACCGCCTCGGCGAAATCGGCGTTCTCGGCGAGAAAGCCGAGCCCGGGGTGGATCGCATCGGCCCCGGTGATCGTCGCGGCCGACAGGATCGCCGGGATGTTGAGATAGCTCCCCAGTGCTGGCGGCGGGCCGATGCACACGGTCTCGTCGGCGAGCCGCACATGCATCGCATGCGAATCCGCGGTCGAATGTACCGCGACGGTCCTGATCCCCATCTCGTGGCAGGCGCGATGGATGCGCAGCGCGATCTCGCCGCGATTGGCGATCAGCACCTTGTCGAACATCGCGGAAACAATCCGCCGATCACTCGATCAGCATCAGCGCGGCGCCGTATTCGACCGGTTCGCCATCCTCGGCAAAAATCTGGCCGACCCGTCCGGCCCGCGGCGCGCGAATCTGGTTCATCACCTTCATCGCCTCAATAATCAACAGTGTCGCGCCCTCGCTGACGCTGTCGCCGATCCGCACGAACGGCGCTGCGCCGGGCTCTGGCGCCAGATAGGCGACGCCGACCACCGGCGAGCTGATTGTCCCGGGATGACCCGCGCCGTTGGTCGCGGGAACCTCGGCCGGAGCGGTGGGCTCGGCGCTCGGCGGGGCAGCCGCATGGCCATTGCCCGCCGGGCTGCGCGCCACCCGGATGCGATGATCGCCGACCGCGTATTCGATCTCGGTGAGGCCGGTTTCGCAGAGGAGACCGGCGAGGGCGCGAATCACCTCGGCGTCGGGCACGAGCGGCGGTCGGCGTCCGCCGAGCCTGCCGCCCAGCTTCTCCCCCAGTTTCACCGGGGCGCCTCGCTCGTTTCGGCCTCGATCATGCTGGCGAGCGCTTCCAGTGCGAGCTCATAGCCTTGCGGCCCGAGGCCGCATATCACCCCGCGCGCAGCCAGGCTCACGTAGGAATGATGGCGGAAGCGCTCGCGCCGAAAGATGTTCGACAGATGGACCTCGATGACCGGCAGATCGGCCGCGTTCAGCGCGTCGAGAATCGCCACCGATGTATGGGTGAACGCGCCGGCGTTGAGGATAACGCCGTCGGCCGCCTCGCGCGCCTCATGGATCCAGTCGACGAGCTGGCCTTCGTGGTTGGTCTGGCGGAACTCGATCGCCAGGTCGAGCGCGGCGGCGCGCGCCAGGCAGCGCTCCTCGACATCGGCCAGCGTATCGTAGCCGTAGGTCGCCGGCTCGCGCACGCCGAGCAGGTTGAGATTGGGGCCATTCAGAATGAAGACGGTCGGCACGCGCACACTCCGCGACGGGCGCCCGAATTATAGCACGCGAACAGGCGGGGACAAATCCGGGCGCCGGGTGCGGCACGGGTGAAGGTTCCGGCGCCATGACTGGCGCTGATCTATTTATCCCAAACCGAAGAATCACGGGCAGGCAGCCCCTCACCCTGTCCCCTCTCCCGCTTGCGGGGAGATGGACAGGGTGTGAGGACATCGGGCCGAGGCGGCTAATCGGCCGCCGCCGCCAGCCGCGCCGCCGGCCCGACCGCTTCCGGGGTGCGCGAGGCCGCCCAGTAGCCCAGCCCCATGATGCCGGCGCCGGCGATCGCGTTGCCGATCGTCACCCACAACAGGTTCCAGCCGAGGCCGGCTAGGCTGACACTCGCCGGATGCTCGGTCAGGAGCGCGATCGACAAGAGCGTCATATTGGCGACCGAGTGCTCGAAGCCGCTGGCAATGAAGGCGTAAAGGCACCAGAAGATTGCGATGCATTTGGCGGCATCGCTGGTCATCCGCGCCGAGGTCCAGATCGCCAGGCAGACGAGCCAGTTGCACAGGATCGCGCGGGCGAGCAGCTCGAATGCCGGAGCGTTCATCTTGGCCGCCGCGACCGTGACGATCAGCGGCGCCTTGCCGCCGAGACCGAGCAGCGCCGGCCCGCCGCCGCCGGCGACGAAGAGGCCCGCCAACAGCGCGCAGCCGACCAGATTGCCGGCCCAGGAGGCGCCCCAGCAGGCGCCGAGGTCGCGCAGGCTGGTGCGGCCCTGCAGCCAGCCATGCGTCATGAACATCGTATGCCCGGTGAACAGATCCGAGCCGGCGAAGATCACGAGGGTCAAGGCGATGCCGAACGAAGCGCCCATCACGACCGGGCGGATCGATGGGTCGACCGCATTGCCGACGCAGAAGATGAGGATGATGCCGAGGCCGACATAGGCCCCGGCCATCATCGAGCTGATCGTGAAGCCGAGCGGCGCGCGGCGCAGGAATTCCGCCTTGGCGACGGCCGTCTTGGCAAACTGATCGACAGTCTCGATGAACATGCGCGTTTCTCCGTTGCGGGATGACAGGGCGGCGGGATGCCGGTACGGCTTCAGTAAATGTCCCTCTGATAGCGGCCCTCGCGAGCCAACCGGGCGAGATAGGCCTTGGCCGCCGCCGGCTCCATGCGGCCCTCCTTGGCGAGGATGTAGGCCAGCCCGCGATCGACATCGCGTGCCATCCGCTCGGCATCGCCGCAGACATAGAGATGCGCGCCGTCCTCCAGCCACGCCCAGATCTCGGCGGCGTTTTCGAGGAGCCGGTGCTGCACGTAGATCTTGTGCTCCTGGTCGCGCGAAAACGCGGTGTCGAGCCGGGTCAACAGCCCGCCCTTGTGCCATGCGGTCAGCTCGTCCTCGAACAGGAAATCGGACTGCCGGTGAGGGTTGCCGAAGACCAGCCAGTTGCGTCCGCGCGCCCCTATCGCTTGCCGCTCCTGCAGAAAGGCGCGGAACGGCGCGACCCCGGTGCCGGGTCCGATCATGATGACCGGACGATCGGGCGCCGCCAGGCGGAAAGCCTCGGCGGGATGGACGTAGACCGTGACCTCGGTGCCCGGCGCGACCCGGTCGCACAGGAAGGTCGAGGCGACACCGGTGCGCCGCCGCGCCCGCTTGTCGTAACGCACCGCGGCGACCGTCAGATGAACCTCGCCCTCAGCGTGTTTTGGCGAAGAGGCGATCGAGTAGAGCCGCGGCTGTAGCGGGTCGAGCGCCGAAATCAGCTCGGAGAGCGGCGGCCGCGCCGACGGAAAGCCGTCGAGCAAATCCAACAGATCGGCATCGTCCGGGCCGGCCCCGGGATAGCCTTCGGCCATCGCCTGCAAGATGCGCGACTCGTCGAGGTCGTGGGCCCGCGATGCCAAGACCTCGATCGCCTGGTCGGACGGGCGGCGGATCTCGCAGGCTTGCGAAAGCGCCTCTCCGAGCGGCCGCTCGAACCCGTCGGGCGACAGCACCGGCGTTTCCGGCGTCGCTCCCAGCCGAGCGATGATCTCGGCCACCAGCTCCGGGCAATTGCGCGCGACGACGCCGAGGCTGTCGCCGACCTGGAAGCGCTCCGCGCCGGAATCGGTTTCGAGCACGATCAGCCGCGTGTCCTTCTCGGAGCTGTCGCGATTGAGCCGGGTCGCGGCACGCAGCCTGGCCGGAAACGGCTCGTGGAGCACGCGCGGCAGGGCCGACGGAGCAGGGGCGGCGGCGGCGATCGCGGGGATCGACGCATTCGCCGCCACCGGCACGGCGATGTCGCCCAGCAGTTCCTTGAGCTTGCGCGAGGTCGCCTTGCCGCCGGGAGCGCAGCGGCCGATATTGCCGTCGACCCCGCCGACGATCGCTTCGGCATAGGCCTGGCAGGTATAGCCGCACTGGCCGCAATCGGTCTGCGACATCGCCGCCATCAGGACGTGCTCGGGCCGTCGTCCGGCGGCGAGCGCGACACGCTCTTCGAGCGGCAGGCCGGGGTCGTGCCACGGAAAATCCTCGGGTTCGGGCGGCATTCCGCCGTCATGACCGGGCTCGACCCGTGGGCCTTCAGCCCACGGACTTGATCCGTGGGCATCTCTGGCCGCTTCGAAAGATCCCCGGATCAAGTCCGGGGATGACGATGAAAGTGAAGCAGCACGATCGAGCCCGCCATCGCTCAGCAGCCCGGCGAGAAAACCGTCGAGCCAGGCACGCTGAGATGGCGAAAACGGCGCGGTCTCGGGGAAGCAGGGGGCGATGAAGCTCATGTCACCGCCCCCGCGCCGAACAGCGCGGCCAATTGCTCGACGCTGTGGCGTTTGGCGAAGGCCTGGAAACTCTCGTCGGCATCGCGCCGGGCGAGATAGGCGCCGAGACCGATTTCGAGCCGGTGGGGCAATTCGTCCGCCGGGATGTCGCGGCAGATCTCGCGGCCGAGCGCCAAATCGGCGCCGCTGCCGCCGCCGACAATCAGGTGGTAGCCCTCGGTCTCGGTGCCGCCGAGGTCGACCTTGGCGGCGAGCAGCCCGATATCGCCGACATAATGCTGCGCGCAGGAATTGGGGCAGCCGGTCAGATGGATGTTGAGCGGCTGGTCGAGCTCGATCCTGGCATCGAGGTAATCGGCGATCTCCAGCGCTTGGCGCTTGGTGTCGCTCAATGAAAACTTGCACCCGACATTGCCGGTGCAGGCAATAAGACCGGCCCGGACCGCGCTCGCGTTAGTTGCCAGACCGAACGCCTCGATCTCCGCGACCGCTTCCGGGATCAGCGCATCCGGAATATCGGAGATCAGCAGGTTCTGCCAGACCGTCAGCCGCAAGGTGCCGGAGCCGCGCCGCGCCGCGATGTCGGCAAGACCGCGCAGCTGCTCCGCGGTCAGGCGCGAGGCCGGCAGCACGACCCCGACATAGGAAAGCCCGGGCTGGGCCTGCGCGTGCACCGCGACATGCGCGTGCCGATCAATGGGGCCGCGCGGCTCGCACTGATCGGCCGCGACGAAGCGCCACGGGAACGGCAGGTGCGTCGCCGCCTCGCTCACCAGCTTCTCGATCCCCCAGCGCTCGATCAGGTATTTGAGCCGCGCGCGCTTCCTGTCGGTGCGGTCGCCATGGTCGATGAAGACGCGTAGAATCGCCGCCGTGGCGGCAACCAGCTCGTGCGGTTCGAGCAGCACGCCGGCGTCGCGGCCGAAGCTGCCGTGGCCGGTGAGCCCGCCGAGCAGCATGCGGAAATAGACGCCGGCGGCGACCGGCTTCTCGGGTCCGACCCTGACCGCGGCAAAGCCGATATCGGCGGTGTCTTCGAGCATCGCGATGCGGCCGCCGCCGTCGAACGAGATGTTGAACTTGCGCGGCAAGCCGTAAAGCTCGCGGTGGTTCAGGATGTGGTGGTAGAGCGCGCGGGTCAGCGGCCTGGTGTCGATCAGCTCGTGCGGGTCGATGCCGGCCAGGGGGCTGCCGGTCAGGTTGCGGATGTTGTCGGCGCCGGCGCCGCGCGAGGTCAGGCCCAATTCGTCGATCGCGCTTAAAACGGCGATCGGATGGGCGGCGCCGATCTCGCGGATCTGCAGGTTCGCCCGCGTCGTGACGTCGAGAGTGCCGCCGCCGAACCGCTCGGCGATGTCGGCAAGCCCCTTTGCCTGATGCGACGACACAATGCCGCCCGGCAAGCGCAGGCGCAGCATGAACGCATCCTGGTTCGGCGCGACATAGAAGAGGCCGTGGAATTTGTGACGGAAGACATCGAGGCCCTTCGGGAACCGGCCGGCCGCCGCGTTGGCCGCGATCTCATCCCACATGTCGAACGGGTTCTTCTCGCGTTTCGCCAGCTCTTCGGGAACGAGCCTGCCGCCGACGGCGACCGCCCGGTGCTGCGCCGCGACATGGATCGCGGTCGGGTCGCCGGCGCCCGGCGCGCCGGGACGCGCTGGCGCGCCATTGGGCACGGCGATGCCGTGTTTTTTGGCAATCCCGGCGATAAAGCCTTCGAGATACTGCTTCTGCTCGTCGGTAAACCCGGGGTCTTGCGGCATCGAGCCTGGCATCGGCGGTGACATGATTGCTGCAGCGCAGCAATCCCCGTGCCAAGCGGCTGCGACCCGCCCAAGCCGCTGAACACCGTCTTGACGAAGCGGGTGTTTTGGCGTGTTTAGGGCACCATGAGTTCGGTGGCCTTCGACACGTTAAAGCTCGCCCAGCGCCTCGAAGCGGCCGGCTTCCCGCCAAAGCAGGCGCAGGACATGGCGAGCGCCATCTCGGACACGATCATCGATACGGTCGTCACCCGCGAATATCTCGATTTGCGTCTCGGCGAGATCCGTGTGGAACTCGCCGCGCTGAAGGCAGAAATGCTGAAATGGATGTTTGGCGCGGTGGGGTTGCAGACGTTGGCTATCCTCGGCGGGGTGGCGGCGCTGTTCCGGCTGATTCGCTAGCAGAGCCCCAAATTCACCCCTCAAGCAGCGTTTTCAGCCGATAGATCAGTTCGAGCGCCTCGCGCGGAGAAAGCTCGTCGGGCCGCGCTTCGCGTAGGAGATCCTCCAGCGGCGTGGCGCGCGGCGTCGGCTCGGGCGCACTGCGGCGGGCGGCGCGGAACAGGGGCAGATCGTCGGCAAGCCGCGAGAGGGCGCCCGCTTCCTCGCCCTTTTCGAGGATCTCCAATACCTCGGTGGCGCGCGCGGTGACCGCCTCCGGCAAGCCGGCGAGCTTGGCGACATGGATGCCGTAGGAGCGGTCGGCGGTGCCGGGCGCGACCTCGTGCAGAAAGACGACGTCGCCCTGCCATTCCTTGACCCGCATCGTCTGGCAGGCGAGCTGTGGCAGCTTGGCAGCGAGCGCGGTCAGCTCGTGGTAATGGGTCGCGAAGAGCGCCCGGCAGCGGTTGACCTCGTGCAGGTGTTCGAGCGCCGCCCAGGCGATCGAGAGGCCGTCATAGGTCGCCGTCCCACGCCCGATCTCGTCGAGGATGACAAAGCTCCTCGGGCCGGCCTGATTGAGGATCGCCGCGGTCTCGACCATCTCGACCATGAAGGTCGAGCGGCCGCGCGCCAGATCGTCGGCGGCGCCGACCCGGCTATAGAGCCGGTCGACGATGCCGATCCGGGCCGAGCGCGCCGGCACGAACGAGCCGATCTGCGCCAGGATCAGGATCAGCGCGTTCTGGCGCAGAAAGGTGCTCTTGCCGGCCATGTTGGGGCCGGTGACGAGCCAGATCCGATCCTCGCCCAGGACGCAGTCATTGGCGATGAAGCTGCCCTGCCCGGCCAGCGCGGCCTCGACCGTCGGGTGGCGGCCGCCGCTTATCTCGAAACCGGTGCCCGGCTCGATCTCCGGTCGGGTCCAGCCGGTCTCGGCGGCGCATTCCGCGTGGCTGGCGGCGAGATCCAAGGCGGCGAGCGCCGTCGCCGCGGCGGCGATCTCGGGGCGCGCGGCCATGATCTCACCGACCAGGTCGTCGAACAGGCGCAGTTCGAGGGCGAGGGCGCGGTCGGCGGCGCTGGCGATCTTGCTTTCGAGCTCGCTCAGCTCGATCGTGGTGTAGCGCAGCGCCCCGGCCATCGTCTGGCGGTGGATGAAATCGGCGCCGAGCTTGCCGCCCTGCCGTTCAACATTCGCGGCCGAGACCTCGATGTAATAGCCGATGACGTTGTTGTGGCGAATGCGCAGCGAGGCGATCCCGGTCGCCGCGGCATAGCGCGCCTGCAAGGCGGCGATCGTGCGCCGGCTGGCATCGCGCAATTCGCGCAACTGATCGAGTTCGGCGGCATACCCCGCCGCGATGAACCCGCCGTCGCGGGTGAACAGCGGCAGCTCGGCGGCGAGCGCGCGGCCGAGTCGCTCGACCACCGCGCCATGCTCGCCGAGCCCCCGCTCGGCGCGCGCCAACAGCTCGGGTAACGGCACCAACCCGGGGGCCAGGAGAATGGCGCGGATCGGTGCGGTCTCGCCGAGCCCGTCGCGCATCGCGGCGAGGTCGCGCGGGCTGCCGCGCCCGAGGCTCAACCGAGTCAGCGCTCGCTCGATGTCGGGAACGCGACGCAGGATTTGGCGCAGACCCGCCCGCATCTCGGCGCGGTCGAAAAGGAATTGGATGGCATCGAGCCGAGCTCCGATCGCGTCGGGTGCGGTCAACGGGGCGGCAAGCTGCTCGGCCAAGAGCCGGGCTCCGGGTCCCGTCAGCGTGCGGTCGATCGTCGCGATGAGGCTCCCGCGGCGTTCGCCCGACAACGTCGTCACGAGTTCGAGGTTGCGCCGGGTTGCGGCGTCGATCTGCATCACCGTATCGGGCGCGACCCGAACCGGCGCGTCGAGATGCGGCGCCCCGCCTCGCTTGCCCACCTGCTGCGTCAGCGCGACATAATCGACGAGCGCCCCGGCCGCGGCGATCTCGGCGCGGCTGAAGCTGCCGAACCCGTCGAGCGCCTTGACGCCGTAGAAGCTTTCGAGCCGGCGGCGCGCCCCCTCACTGTCGAAGCGCGGGTTGGCGAGCGGGGTCAGGACCCCCTTCCAGTCGCTGAACAATTCGAACAGCGCCGGGCCCGCCAGGAGCCGCTCGGGCAGCAGGATCTCGCCCGGCATGATGCGGGCGAGATCGGCGGCGAGCGACGATTCCGCGGTCGGCGCCAGCGAAAATGCGCCGGTCGACAGATCGAGCCAAGCCAGGCCCAATTCGCCGCCGGCCTCGGCGATCCCGGCGAGGTAATTGTGCCGGCGGGCATCGAGCAGGCCGTCCTCGGTCAAGGTGCCGGCGGTGACGACCCGTACCACGGCGCGCTTGACCGGCCCCTTGGAGCCGCGCCGCCGCGCTTCGGCCGGATCCTCGATCTGGTCGCAGATCGCCACCTTGAACCCGGCGCGGATGAGCTTGGCCAGATAGGCATCGGCGGTGTGCACCGGGACGCCGCACATCGGGATGTCGGCGCCGTCATGCCGGCCGCGCTTGGTCAGCGCGATGTCGAGCGCGGGTGCGGCGGCCTGCGCGTCCTCGAAGAACAATTCGTAAAAATCGCCCATCCGGAAAAACAAGAGGCATCCGGGATGGGCGCGCTTGATCTCGTGGTACTGCGCCATGACCGGCGTCGCCGCTGCCGCGGCGGGCGGCGCGGCCGGATCAGCGTCACGGAAGGGCTCTGCGGTCATCGGTGCGCGGGCAAGGGGAAAAGATCGGGAGCGGAAGGCGCGACTTCGACGTTAACATGGGGTAAGGCAGAACGCGTAACGGATGATCACGATGAGTGCAGCCTCCTCAGCCTTTCCGGTGATCCGCGAAGCGGTCGCTTCGTTCCCCGACCGCGAGCATTTCCGCAACGCCGTTGCGGCGGTGCTTGCCGCCGGTTTCGCGCCGAGCGATTTGTCGGTGCTCGCCTCGCACGAGCCGCTGGCCGCCGCCGAGGAAAAGCCGGGTGACTTGATCGCGATGGAGTTGAGCGACGAGATCAAATACATCGCGCCGCTGACCGTCGCCGGCATCATCCTGATATCGGGTGGGCCGATCGCCGCGACGGTCGCCGCGCTGGTCGGCGCCGGGATCGGCGGCGCCGCGCTGAAGGAGCTGTTCGACGATTATACCGCCTCGCCGCATAGCGAGGAGTTCGCCGCCGCTCTACAGGCCGGCGCCGCTCTGTTATGGGTGCGTTGCGCCGATCCCGATCTCGAACTGCGCGCCCTGCGCATTCTCGAAGAAGCCGGCGGCCATCATGTCCACATCCACGGCCGCCCCGCAGGAAGCGACCAGGCTTGACCCGGCCATGACGGCAAAGACCATCAGATCTCGATCGGGAAGCCGGACGTCACCACACAATATTCGAGAATGCCGCGGCCGCGATCGGGCAGGCGCCGCTCGCCGGCAAAGCGTTCGAGCGCGCCGGTGATCGCCTCCGGCCGGCGCTCGCCGCCGGTCGGCAGATACTGGATCAGATTGTCGCGAAAGCCGCGCCGGGTCACGAAATAGCTGCCAAGGCCGCGGGCGCGGGCGACCGCCTCCTGCGCTTCGGCCATCGGCCGCACCCCTTTGTTGGTGGCGAAATCAGCCCAGTTGGTGGCAAGACATCCGCCGGGCGCCAGCGCGTCGATAGCGCGCGTCCAGAAGCCCTCGTTGAGCCGCGCCGGCCCCCGCGCATCGTAGAGATCGACGTGGACCACATCGAAGCGCTGCGTATTGCCGGCTAGAAAGCGCTCCGCCGTATCGACGACGGCCGGCTGGGTCAAATAAAACCAGCGCCGCGCGACCGCCATCACACTCTCGTCGGCGTCAACGAGGGTGGGCGCGCATTCCGGGAGATAGGCGCGCATGAAGCGCCACATCGCGGCGCCGCCAACCCCGAGCAAAAGCGCCGTCACCGGCCGCTCGCACAGGGCAAAGGCGAGCGACATCAGCCGCTCGTAATGAAACACCAGCTGCGATGGGTACAAGAGGTCCATGCTCGATTGCTCGGTGACCTGCGGCGCCTCCGGGTTTGCCGCGCCAAAGGTCGGGCCGAACGACCCGAGGGTGCGATAGTGCCGCGCGCCGCGGTCGAAATCGACGACGAACACCGGAGCGCCGAAGGCCGCCGTCGGGCGCAGCAACCGCAGCCGCGAAGCGGCGCCGAAATATTCGGCGACCAACTGGCGCCGCCCCTCGTCCTCGATCCTGGTTGCCATCACGCGACAGCCCGATCCTCGCAGCCGGCACTCAGCTCGACGAGCGCCGCCACCGCGCCGGCGAATTGCTCGAGCGCGGCATGCCCGCGCTCGGACAGCGCATAGGTGCCCCGGCTGAGCCGAGCGAACCAGCCGTAGACATTGCGCTGCAGGATGCGCGCGGCATCCGCGATCCCGGTCGCGGCGCGCAGATCGGCGAGCCGCATCGGTCCCGTCATGGCGAGCGCACGGGCGAGGCGCAGCGCATCCTGGCGATAGGCGGTGACGATCGGGGCGCGATTGTGGCCACCGACGTTCAGGTCGCCCAAGCGCCGCTCGAACTCGGCGATCAGCCCGGCCGCGCGCTGGCGCGCCGGCCGCGGGCGATAGGGCGCCGGCTCCTCGACGATGGCGACCGTGTCGCGGCCCACCAGGATCAGCCCCAGCCCGAGCCGCCGGCACAACCGGCGAATCGGCGGCGCATCGGGCACGATGCCGCGCGAGCGACGTCCGCCGCGCGAGGGCCGCGGCACCGCGAGATAGACCCGCTCGCTCAGCGCCAGGCGGTCGATCCCTTGCAGCACCAGCGCCATGGTGAAACGCAGCTTCAGCTCGACGATAACCGCCGGCTCCGCGCCGCGCCGTGCGACGAGGTCGCACCCCTTCACCTCGTAGCCGCAGCGTTCGAGGAAGCGCTTGACCGGCGCATAGAGCGCGGCCTCGCTGTTCGGGAGTGTTGGGCTGCGGCTCATCACGGGTCGATCAGGAAGCCGAATTTGCCGCTCTTGCCAAGCCCCTTCTGTAACGCAGCGGTTGAGCGGTGATATGTCCCCCATCCCCTAGACACTGAGAATGCAGGCTCGCCGCCTAATACGATTTCCCCGGCTAATACGATCTCCCCGGCGGATAGGTCGGGTATTTGGGCAGCGCGGGGTTCATGTAGTCCCAGGGCTGGGCACTTTTGACAAAGATGTCGGCGTCGGCGCGAAACCCGCTCGGGTCGTCGAGCGTGCCGACCCGAATACCGACGATGTCGGGCCGGGTCGACACCTGGATGTAGAGTGGCGAGCCGCAATCGCCGCAGAAGAAGCGGGTCACCGCGTTGCCGGCCTCCGACTGCGACACATAGCGCTTCGGTGCGCCTTGGGTAACGCGGAACCCGGCGGCCGGCACGCGCATCGCTGCGACAAAGGCGGTGCCGCTCGCGCGCTGGCAGTCGCGGCAATGGCAGTGCAGCGAAAACACCGGATCGCCGGCGGATTCGTACCGCACCGCGCCGCACAGGCATCCTCCGGCCCTGATCGCCGCCATCCTCGCCTCCCTCGCCCGAACGGCGTGAAATGATCGGCCACTAACGCGGCCGCGGCAAGCGACGGCTTGCGCCGGCTCCGGGCGACTGGGCACAATCGGGGGAAGCGTAGGGAGAGAGGGCCGATGTCGAGCAGGGTGGAAGAATCGGGACGGCTGCCCCTCGCCGGCCTGGTGGTCATCGATTTCGGTCAGATCTTTCAGGGGCCCTATGCGAGCCTCTTGCTGGCCAAGGGCGGCGCCGACGTGATCAAGATCGAGCCGCTCTCCGGCGAGCCGCTGCGCCGCCGCGCGGCTCCGGGCAAAAGCGCCACGCTGCCGTTCGCGATGCTCAACCAGAACAAGCGCGCGGTGACGCTCAACCTCAAGCACAAGCGCGGCCGCGAGCTCCTGTTCGAGATGGTGAGGCGTGCCGATGTGCTCTTGGAAAATTTCTCGCCCGGCACGATGGACGATCTCGGGATCGGCTGGAGCGTCCTGCGCGAGATCAACTCGCGCCTCATTTACGCGACCGGGACCGGGTTTGGCATCAGCGGTCCCGATCGCGACAATCTGGCAATGGATCTGACGATCCAGGCGGCCTCGGGGATCATGAGCGTCACCGGCGCGCCTGACGGGCCGCCGATGAAGGCCGGCCCCACCCTGGTCGATTTCATGGGGGGCATCCACCTCTACGGCGCGATCCTTACCGCGCTTTACGAGCGCGACCGCAGCGGCGAAGCCAGTGGCGAAGGACGTCTCGTCGAGGTGGCGATGCAGGAGACGGTCTATTCGAGCCTCGCGGCGAGCTTCGAATACACCCATCGCACCGGCCAGCCGCCGCCGCGCACCGGCAACCGCCAGGCCGGGCTGTCGAGCACACCCTACAATGTCTATCCGACCGCCGACGGCCATGTCGCGATCCACATCGTCACCGAAGGGCACTGGAAGAACCTGCTGAAAGCGATGGGCCGCGAGGAATTGGCCGACGATCCGCGCTTTGCCACCAACGCCGACCGCGTCGCCCATATGGACGAGACCGACGCCGTCGTCGCCGAGTGGACGCGCACCCTCGGCAAGATGGAGGTGTTCGCCCGCACCAAGGCGCTGCGGATCCCGTGCGCGCCGGTGCGGACTGCGCCCGAGGTCATGGCCGATCCGCACATGCACGAGCGCGGCATGCTGGAAGAGATCGACCACCCCGAATTGGGACGGGTCACGGTGCCGACAACACCGCTGCGCCTGCATGGGCTTGGGAAGGCGCCGGCCGGGCCGAGCCCGCGAGTCGGCCAGCATAACGCCGAGATCTATGGCGGCTGGCTCGGGCTTTCGGCGAGCGAGATCGCGGCGCTGAAGGCGGAGGGCGTGATCTGAAAACTGGCGGGAAAGAAGGGGGGCAGGTTCGCGTGGAAACCGTCGGCCTTGGCTTTTTCTTTGAGGATTTGCCGGTCGGGCGGCAATTCAAGACGATCGGCCGCACCGTGACCGAGGCCGACATCACCAATTTCGTCAACGCGACCGGCATGGTCGAGGTGCTGTTTACCAACGGCGAATTCCTCGCCCATGAAAGCGACATCAAGGGACGGCCGGCGCCGGGCGCCCTGGTCTATTGCTTTGCCGAGGGCCTTCTGGTCCAGGCGACGATGCAGCACACCGGCCTCGCCTTTCTCCATATGGAGCTGACGATCGAGAACCCGGTCCTCGCCGGCGACACGATCCATGCCGAATGCGAGATCATTGAGGCGCGACGCTCGAAGAGCCGGCCCGGACGCGGCCTCGTGCGCACCCGGGTGCGCGTCGTGAAGCAGGATGGCGAGACGGCGCTGGTCTATACCCCGCTGCGCATGATCAGGTGCCGCGGCGAGGGCTGACCCGCAGGGTCAGGGATGCCAATGGGGGTCCAGGCTCTTGCCGTGACCACGCGGGCAAGTACCGTATCCGGTAGCCGAAATCGACCAATGTGTCGGGCAGTAGAACTCGCGGCATTGCGTGCAGAGGCCCGCGCTATCGTACAATCCGCAGGCCTTCATCGCCTCGGGAGTCGGATTGGCGATTGCCGCGAGAAACAGAGCGGCGCGTTCCTGAGGGATCTCATCGCCCCAACCATTGCCACCACCCGGGCCCTCATAAATCAGATAGTGCGAGGTTGGGGAGCGGCGCTTCGCGAACTGATCGCGGCGTTCTTGCGGCCACGACTCCCGTTCCGCCGCCAACTCATCCGGCCCGAGCACCTCGATGCTTGAGCAGCGCAAGCCGCACTCTTTGCATTTCGGTTGAAAGAGCATGGCGGTCCCTCAGGGCAGCCCCATCGCGCTCGGTTTGTCGACCTCGTTGAAATTGAAGGCCGCTTCCCAGACCGCGATCTTCCCCTCCCGCATCAGCCAGATCTCGACGCCGCGGCCGGCCATCTGTTTGCCGGTGGCGTGGTCCTGCCATTCGCCTTCCCAGTAATTGGCGATCGTGTCACCCGTGAACGCCCGCAATTCCTTCCTCAGCCGGTAATCCTTCTGTCGCTCGCTGCGGCTGCGGAACAGCTGTTCGAGCGCGGCTTTCCCGCGAAATTCAGGCAAGTCGCCAAAGCGCACGACGCAATCCTCGGTGAAGCCGGCGACGAGGGCCGGGATGTTCCACGGCATGAACAGCGACTGCACATGAGCGACAAAGGCTCGCGCCTCGTCGAGGGTGGCTGGATTGCTGCCGGTCATGGCGCTTCCCCCATCAACCATTCGCCACGAAGACACGGAGGTCACGAAGAAGAGATTTCACCGTGTCCTCGGTGCCCCCGTGGTCAAATCGATTCAGCGCAGCTCGGGCACGATCCAGAACGCCTTTTGCCCGCGGGCGACGCGCTCGCAATTGTCGAAGGCGTTGCGCCAGCGCTTCCAGTGATTGTCCCAGGTCGGGCCGGCGGCGTGCGGGCTGAAGATCGCGTTCTTCAGCGTGAACAGCTGGTGGTCGGGCTTGGGCGGCTCTTCGACCATCACGTCGAGCCCGGCGGCCATGATCCGCTCATTGCTGAGCGCGTTGTAGAGCGCCACCTCGTCGACGACCGGACCGCGGCAGGTGTTGACCAGGATCGCGGTCGGCTTCATCAGCGCCAGCTCTTTCTCGCCGATCAGATTGTGCGTCGACAGGTCGAGCGGCACGTGGAGGCTGACGATGTCCGAGGTCTTCAACAATTCGGGGAATAGCGCGAAGCGCACGCCCAGCGCGTCTTCCTGGTCGCCGGTGAGGCGGTTGATGTCGTAGTACTGGATGCGCATGTCGAACGCCTTGGCGCGGCGCGCGACCTTTTTGCCGATATTGCCGAGCCCGATGATGCCGAGGGTCTTGTCTTCGAGCTCGTAGAGCTTGGCCGAGTTGAAGTCGTTGCCGCGCCAGCGCCCGGAGACGACGCCTTCATGCAGCCAGATGAGCCGGCGCGAGACGGCCAGCATCAGCATCAGCGCGTGCTCGGCGACCGCGGTCGCGTTGGCGCCGCCATTGTTGCAGATCGGCACGCTGGCGGCGCGCGCGGCTTCCAGATCGTAGGTGTTGTAGCCGGCGCTCAAGGTCTGGACGAGCTTCAGCTTTGGCGCCTGGCGGTAGAACTCCGGGCCGTGCTTGAACTGGCCGGCGCCGATGTAGAACTCGCTGTCCTTGAGGAGCTCCCAGAATTCCGGGCGGCCGTGCGGCGCCGTCACCAGCTCGTAGCCGGGCGGGATCAAATCATGGGCGATCGCCAGCGTCTCGTCGGAATGGGTGTCGGGGGTGAGGATGCGGTGGGGCACTAGGGGCGTCTCCTCTTCGCGGGGTTGTCGTCCTTCTATCGTAGCGACAGCAAGCGAGACTGCCCAATAGCAAAACTCGCAGCCCACGCCGTCATTGCGAGCGCAGCGAAGCAATCTCCCGCCGATTGAGCGTCGCCAACCGGGATCGCTTCGTCGCCGCATTCGTCGCAATGACACCCCAGGAAGGAGCGCGACGCATTTCAGTCCCCTCCCCCTAGATGGGGGAGGGATAGGGAGGGGGTGATGGTGCGTCGGGAAACTCGGCTGAGGTGCCAAGCTGCCAATTCACCCCCACCCCGACCCTCCCCTCGAGGGGGAGGGAGGGAATGCGATCGCCCCCCAAGGAAACGCCCCCGGTTGCCGCTGCGCGGCGGCTCCGCTAGGGTCGCCGCGCAATTCACCATACGAGGCCGCGATGTCCGACGACTATCTCCAAGAGCGTTTCCAGAACCTGCACGAGTTCGTCAAGGCGGCGCGCCAGAACCTCGACCGCAACAATTGGGATTATCTGATCGGCGGCTCGGAGACCGAGACGACGCTGGCGCGCAACCGCCTCGCGCTCGATTCGATCGGCTTTCGCCCGCGGGTGTTGCGCGACGTGTCGAACGTCGACTGCACGCGCGCCCTGTTCGGCCGCAAATTGCGCATCCCGGTGCTGTGCGCGCCGGTCGGCTCGCTGCAGGTGTTCGAACCGGGCGGCGGTGCCACGGTCGCCGCGGCGACCCGCGATTTCGGCAACGGCATGATCCTCTCATCGGTCTCGGAACCGGGGCTCGACAAGACCGCCGCGGCCGCGCCCGACGGCTTCCGCATCTTTCAGCTTTACGTGCGCGGCGACGCCGCCTGGGTCGACGACCATGTGCGGCGCACGATCGACCAGGGCTATGCCGCCTTTTGCCTGACCGTCGACACCGACAGCTATTCGCGGCGCGAGCGCGACATCGCCAAGCGCCATCAGCGCCGCCGCGTGCGGGTCGACGATGCGCGGATCTATCAGGCGCAGTTCAACTGGCGCGACATCGAGCGGATCAAGAAGAATTTCGACATCCCGCTGATCATCAAGGGCATCGCCACCGCAGAGGACGCCAGGATCGCGGTCGAGCACGGGGTCGACTGCGTCTATGTGTCCAACCACGGCGGGCGCCAGCTCGACCAGGGCACGGGCTCGATCGATGTTTTGCCCGAGGTCGTCGAGGCGGTCGGGGGGCGGGCCCGCGTGCTGGTCGACGGCTCGATCACCCGCGGCACCGATGTTGTCAAGGCGATCACCTTGGGCGCCGACGCGGTCGTCGTCGGCCGGCTCTATGTCTACGGGCTGGCCGCTGCCGGCGGGCCGGGGATCGTGCGCCTCTTCGAGATCCTCGAAGACGAGATCCGCATCTGCCTGTCGCTGCTCGGCGTCACCGGCTATGGCGAGCTCGACAAATCCTATATCCGCGCGGCGCGGCCGGTGGTGCCGGCGCATGTCCACAGCCCCTTCCCGCACCTCGATCTGCCGAAAGAGACGTATTAGAGCGCTTGAATCGTCATTCCCGCGAGAGCGGGAATCCATTGCGACCGGTGTGCCGCTTGCCCCGGCCCCCTGCTTTAGCGGGGTTGACGGGGAAACGCAGGCGCCTAAGGAGGGAAAGATGGAAGAACGGGTCGCGCTCGTCACCGGCGGGTTGCGCGGTCTCGGCCGGGCGATGGCGCTAGGGCTGGCGAAGGAAGGCCACGCCGTTGTCGCGGTCGGTCACATCGCCGAGGACGTACCCGAAATCGAGCGCGCATCGGCGCAGCTCCCCGGCACCTTGCAGGCGCTCGTCGCCGATCTGCGCGAAGCCGGCGAATGCGACCGCGTCGTCGCCGCGGCGAAGGGCCGCTTCGGCCGGATCGATATCCTCGTCAACTGCGCCGGGCTGACCTTCACCTATATCGACCCGCCGCGCTTCCGGCGGTCGACGATCCAACGCTTCTGGGAGGTCGGCGATGAGATCATCGACAATGTCGTCGCGGTCAATTTGATCGCAGCCGACCGGCTCAGCCGCCGCGTCGCCGGGGCGATGGTCGAAGCCGGGTGGGGCCGCATCGTCAACGTGACGACCAAGCTCGACACGATGAACCGGGCCGGCACCCACCCTTACGGCGCCACCAAGGCGGCTCTGGAGATGGCGACCGAAGTGTGGGCCAAGGAGGTCGAGGGGACCGGCCTCACGATCAACATCGTCAACCCCGGCGCCGGCGCCAACACGCCCGGCATGGCCGAGGAAATGCGCGCGATGAGCCGCGACGGCCGCGCCGCGCGACTCGTCGAGCCCGAGGAGATGGTGCCGCCCTTGCTCTATGTCGTCTCGCGCGAGGCAGACCGGGTCAACGGCTACCGCTTCGACGCCAATCTGTGGGACGCGGCGCTGCCCGCCGCCGAAGCCGCCCGCCGCGCCGGCCGCCCGGCCGGTTTCGAGATGCACCCGGCGGGGTAGGGCGACTCACCCGTCATTCCCGCGAAAGCGGGAATGACGCTTCAATCTGATTGATTACAGCCCTAAGCGGTTGGCGGCAGATCGACGGCGTCGGCTTCGTGAAAGGTGCCGATCCGGTTGATCCCGTCAAAGGCCGCGACCTTGTAGCATTCCGCCAAGGTCGGGTAATTAAAGACCGTATTGATAAAGTAATCGATCGTACCGCCGAACGACAGGACCGCCTGCCCGATATGGATCAGCTCGCTGGCACCATCGCCAATGATGTGGACGCCGAGCAATTCACGGGTCTCGGAGTGGAATATCAGCTTTAAGAGGCCGGAGGTGTCGCCGATGATCTGGCCGCGGGCGATCTCCCGGTAGCGCGCCTTGCCGACTTCGTAGGCGATGCCGGCGTGCGTCAATTCCTCCTCGGTCTTGCCGACCATCGAGATCTCCGGAACCGCGTAGATCCCGAACGGGAACAGCGCGGGGACGCTGTGCGCGCCTATCCCGAAAGCGTGGCACACCGCGAGGCGGCCCTGCTCCATCGACGTCGAGGCCAGCGCCGGGAAGCCGATGACGTCGCCCGCCGCGTAGATGCTCGGGACGCAGGTTTGATAATGCTCGTCGACGACGAGCCTGCCCCGGTCGTCGCAAGCGACCCCGCATTTGTCGAGCGCCAGCCGGCTCGTGGCACCGGTGCGGCCGACCGCGTACAGCGCCTTCTCGGTGATGATCGTCTTGCCGCTCTCCAGATGCAGCCGGACGCGGTTGCCGGGCCCGTCCTCCTCGGCGACGTCGATCCGCTGGACGCTCTCGTTGAGGCGCAGCGTGACGCGGTTTTCCCGCAGGTGATAGCACAGCGTATCGACGATCTCCTCGTCGACAAACGGCAACAGGCGATTGCGTTTGTCGATCAATGTCACGCGGACGCCGAGGGCGGCAAAGATGCTGGCGTATTCGCAGCCGATGACCCCGGCGCCGACCACCGCCAGCGTACGCGGCAGGCGGTCGAGTTTGAGCACGTCATCGCTGGTGAACACGTGTTTGCCGTCGAGCGGTATATCCGGGTCGCGGGTCGTGTCGGTGCCGGCCGCGATGACAATGTTGCGCGCGGTGACCGTGCGTGCCGTGCTGCCATCCATGAAGTCGAGCTGGACGGTCTCGGGGCCGCAGAACGAGGCTGTCGCCGAGATCAACTCGACGCCATTGCGCATCAATTGATGGCGGGCAACATCGATCTCGTGCTGGATCACCTTGTTGGTGCGGACCAAGAGGTCCTGCATCGTGATGTTCTGCTTGACCGTGTAGGAGGCGCCATAGAATTCCCGCGAGCGATAGCCGGATAATTCGAGAACCGCCTCGCGCAGGGTTTTGGAGGGGATCGTGCCAAGATTGACGCAGATGCCGCCGAGGACGGTGGTGCGCTCGACGATGGCGACACGCTTGTCGAGCTTGGCACCCTGGATCGCGGCGCGCTGGCCGGCCGGACCCGAGCCGATCACCAAGAGATCATAATCGTAACTCAGCGCCATGGCCGCACCCCCCTCAAAGGCATATACAGAGTCCCGCAGCCGCACGCCATTGCCCGATTTCGATGAGCAGCGGCGCGGTGCCGCAGACCACGTCGTTCACCCAGCGAGCGATACGCCGACCAGGCGGCCGATGGCGTAGGTGATGCCGGCCGCGGCAAAACCGATCGCGAGCTGCCGCGCGCTCGAAAAGAACAGGCTGCGGCCGGTGAACAGCGAGGTCCCGGCGCCGATCAGGATTAGCGCGACGCCGCTGGCCGCAAGGCTGGCGAAGAGCGCGGCGGCGCCGCCGAGCCAGAAGAACGGCGCCACCGGAAAGATCGCGCCCACCGCGAACAGCCCGAACGAGGCGGCTGCCGCCGCCCAGGGCGAGCCGCCGAGTTCGGCGGGGTCGATCCCCAGCTCCTCGCGTACCAGTGTGTCGAGGGCGCTATCCTTGTTGGCCATCAGCCGGTCGGCGATGGCGCGCGCGGCCGTCTCGTCGAGACCCTTGGCCTGATAGATCAGAACCATCTCCTCCTTTTCCTCCTCGGGCATCCGCTTCAGCTCGTCGGCTTCGATCTCGATCTGCTGCTGGTTTAATTCGCGCGAGCTGGTCACCGACAGCCACTCGCCCATCGCCATCGAGCACGCGCCGGCGACCAGCCCGGCCAGCCCGGTGAGGAGGATCGTGCCGCCGGAAACCGCGGCGCCGGCCACGCCCATAACCAGGCTGAGATTGGAAACAAGCCCGTCATTGGCGCCGAGCACCGCGGCGCGCAGTGCGTTGCCGCCGGTGCGGTGGCGCCCTTCCAGGCGCGCCAGGCTGCTGCCCGAGGCGCCGCCGGGCAGCGCCGCCTCCATCGCCTCGACGATGCGGTTGTGCGAGCGCTCGGCCACCGGCAACCCGGCGGCGACGGCTTCCGGCTGCTGGTCGTACATCCCGCTGTCGCGCCGCTCGAGCGTGCTCAGCGTCGGCAGCACGAATTGGGGGCCGAAGCGCCGGGCGAGCCAGACCAGCGCGCGCGTCCACCAGCCCGGACGCCCTACCGTTGCTTTCGCGCCGAGCCGGCCCAGCTGCTTCTTCCAGAATTCGGCGTGGGCCTCCTCGACAGCGGCGAGGCGGCGGTAAACCTCCTTCAGATGCGGGTCCTGCTCCGCTTCGGCCATGGCGCGGTAGAGCGCGGCGCTGTCGACTTCGCCCTGAAGGTTGGTGCGGTAGCGTGCAACCGAGCCGTCGTCGACCGTCATGGGTCCTCCTCACGCGGGCAAGTGCCGGGCACTAGGCGATTTATGTTGCATGCGGCCGAGTCGATCGGCTAGCCCAATCGGGGTCGGCGCTCGGATCTCAGGCCTCCGCCGCATCGTACCGTCGACGCATGCAGGCCGCCTGGTCGCCATGCTTGATACCGTCTTTGTCCTGCTCGTCATCGCGGGCTTGCTGGTCGTCGTCGGGCTAAGCCAACCCTTGGCGATCCGCCTGCGGCTGCCGCCGTCGGTGTTGCTTGCGGCGGTGGGGGTCGGGATTGGCGCGTTGCCGACGGTCTCAAAGCAATTTGGCCTGTCGGGCTCGGTCGACGCGGCTGCCGGGCTGTTTGCCGATTTGCCGGTCAGTTCGGTCACCTTCATTTACGTTTTTCTGCCGCTGCTCGTCTTCGAGGCCGGGATTGCCACCGACGTCAGGCGGACCGCCCAGGACGCCGCCGCGATATTGCTGCTGGCGGTTGTCGCCACGCTGATGGCGACGGCGGCGGTCGGCTTTGCGCTGTGGCCGTTCGCCGGGGTTCCCCTCGTGGTTTGCCTCCTCCTCGGCGCCGTCATTGCCACGACTGACCCGGCGGCGGTCATCGCGATCTTCCGCGACGTCGGCGCACCGGCGCGGCTGAGGCGGCTGGTCGAGGGCGAAGCCCTGCTCAACGACGCAGCCGCGATCGTTCTGTTCGTCGTGTTGCTCGGGATGATCCTGAACGGGCGCGAACCGAATGCGGTAGCGGGGCTCGGCGAGTTTGTTGTGTCCTTTGTCGGTGGGGGCGTCGTCGGGCTCTTCCTCGGTCGCTTTCTGCTTTGGATCATCCCGCGGGTCGGCGACGACCGGCTGGCCGAAGCAACGCTGACCCTGGCCTTTGCCTATCTGGTGTTTATCGCCGCGGAACGCCTGTTTCATGTGTCGGGCGTCGTTGCAGTGCTGGTCTCGGGGTTGACCGTAAGCGCGCTCGGACCGTCCCGCATCGCACCCGAAAACTGGTCGTTCCTCGTCGATCTCTGGGAACAGATCGCGTTCTGGGCGCGCTCGTTGATCTTTGTGCTGGCCTCGATCCTGGTCCCGAGATTGCTGGTCGATATAGGGTTTCGCGACGCGTTTCTGTTGGCCGCGGTGATCGCGGCCGCGTTCGGAGCGCGCGTTCTGGCGCTGTTTATCCTGGTGCCGCCGCTCGAGCATTTCGGCCTGACCCAGCGCATTGACGCGCCCTACAAGCTCGCCATCATCTGGGGCGGTCTGCGCGGCGCTCTGACTTTGGTATTGGCGCTGGCGGTGACGGAAAACCGGGCGCTGCCGCCCGATATCCAGCGCTTTGTTGCGGTGCTGGCAACCGGCTTTGTGCTGTTCACGCTGTTTGTCAACGGCACCACGCTGCGTCTCGTCATCGGTCTGCTTGGCCTCGACCGTCTGTCGCCCAGAGATGCGGCGCTGCGCGACCAGATCCTGGCACTGTCCTATGGCGAAGCCCGCGAGGCAGCGCGCGAGATCGCCCACACCCATGCCCTCTCCCAATCGGCCGTCGAGCGGGTTATCGCGCCTTACGAAGCCCGGATTGCGGCCGCGAATGCCGAAGCGGCCACACCGGGGAACCTGACCGAACGGGACCGTCTGGCGATCGCCCTCGTCGCGCTCGGCAACCAGGAGCGCGTGCTCGTCCTCGACATGCTGGGTCATCGCGTCGCGTCGCCGTCAGCGGTGCAGGTGTTGCTGGGCAACGCGGACGCCATCACCGAAGCGGTGCGGAGCGAGGGGCGCCCCGGTTATCGCAGAGCCAGCGAGGCGGCGTTGGCGTTTCCGGCGGGCTTTCGCATCGCCTATTTCCTCTATCGCCGCTTCGGGATCGTGCGGCCGCTCGCCGACCGCCTTGCCGATCGCGTCGAGATCCTGTTGATCATGCGCGTTGTGATCGAGCGCCTGCGTCCCTTCAACAATCACCAGATCCGCTCGCTCTTCGGGGAGCGGATAGCCGGCGTCACCGGCGATATCATCGCCCGACGGCGCGACGCGGTGGCGAGCGCTCTTGACGCGCTGCGTCGGCAATACCCCGACTTTGCTGCCGAGCTTGAGGCGCGGTTTCTCCGCCAATCGACGCTGCGCCAGGAAATGTCGCGCTACCAGAGCCTGTTCGACGAGGGGCTGATCGCGCACGAGGTTTACGGTGATCTGAAGCGCAACGTGCTTGACGCCCGCGTCGCCGAACAGCGCCCGCGCCTCGATATCGGCCTCGATACGCATCAGCTGGTCGAGCGGCTCGATATTTTGGCCGGCCTCGACGAGACCCAGCTCGACCGCGTGTGCCAGCTGCTGCGCCCGCGCTTTGCCGTGCCGAACGATCATATCATTCGCAAGGGGGAGCGGGGCGATGCGGTCTACTTCATCGCGTCCGGAGCGGTCGAGGTGGTCCTGCCGGAGCGGCGGGTGCGGCTCGGGAGCGGCGAGTTCTTCGGGGAATTGGCCCTGCTGTCGGGGCGGCCGCGACAGGCGGATGTCGTGGCTCTCACCTATTGCCAATTGCTCGTCCTGCGGCGGACCGATTTCGAGTCCTTTATGGCGGCCAGCCCTGAAGCGAGAGCCACGATCAATCGCGTCGCCGAGGCCCGGCGGGCGATGAACCTCTTAGACCAGGCAACCTCGTCCGGTGCCCCGGTCTAGGCCTGCGCTCCTGACCTGGTCAAATGCGGCCACGCGGCCTAGCTAGCACTGACTGGCGAGCTCGCACTCGATCAGTCGGTGCACAAGATCCGGCATGGTGGTTTTCGCCGACCAGCCGAGCGCGGCTCTTGCCCGGGCCGGATTGCCGACGCTGACCATCACGTCGATCGGCCGGAATTCCGCCGATTTCGAGATCACATGGCGTTCCCAGTCGAGCCCGAAATGGGCGAAGGCTTGCGCGACAAACTCCCGCAACGTCGATGACACCCCGGTCGCAATGACGAAATCGGCCGGCTGATCCTGCTGCAACATCGATCGCATCGCTTCGACGTATTCGGGAGCCCAGCCCCAGTCGCGGGCGATGGTCAACGATCCCAACTCCAGAGTTTCGGCCCGTTTATGGGCAATATCGATCGCGCCCTTGACGATTTTGCGGGTGACGAACCGGATTGGCCGAAGCGCCGATTCGTGATTGAACAGCAGTGCTGAACAGGCAAAAAGACCATAGGCATCGCGATAGTTCGCTACCAGCCAAGTCGCCGCCGCCTTGGCGATACCATAGGGATTGACGGGCTGAAACGGGCTCGTCTCCGTCGCCGGAGAAGGTGTGTTGCCGAAACATTCGCCGGAAGAGGCGTGGAAGATGCGGCAATCAAGCTTTAGCTGCCGTACCGCTTCCAGAACATTCAAGGTGCCGGCGGTTATGCTGTTTATCGTTTCCGCCGGCTGCTCAAATGACAGACCTACTGACGATTGGGCGGCCAGGATATAGATTTCGCCCGGTTGCAGCGCGCCTATGACGCCGCGGACGGCCGTAAAATCCTGCACCGCAGCCGAATGCACCGTTACCCGGTCGGCTATCGCCAGCCGCAGCAAGTTGACGGCGCTGGCACGGGTGTCGGCGCGCGAGGTCCCGTGCACCGCATAACCGCGGCCGAGCAGATGCTGCGCCAGATAAGCGCCGTCTTGACCGGTGACGCCAAATATCAGGGCTACCGCGGCGTTCGTCATCGGCTTTACAGGTGTTCAGCCCCGTACCTCACTCCCGGTCCGCGATTCTCAGCGGTTCCGACTTCAGCAATGCGAGATCGGCGTCGACCATCTCGCGGACCAGTTCACCGAAGCCGATATGATGCCGCCAGCCAAGTCGCTGATGCGCCTTCGATGCGTCGCCGATCAGTCCATCGACCTCGGCCGGGCGGAAATAGCGCGGATCCACCACCACCAAAACCTCGCCGGAGCGCCGGTCGGTCCCGGTCTCATTGGCCCCCCGTCCACGCCAGTCAAGCGCACGGCCGACATGCGCGAACGCGACTTCTACAAACTCGCGCACCGAATGACTCTCGCCGGTGGCAAGCACATAATCGTCCGGCTGGTCCTGCTGAACGATGCGCCAAATCCCCTCGACATAGTCTCGGGCATGCCCCCAATCGCGCCGCGCGTCGAGATTGCCGAGCTGCAGCCTTTGCTGGCGCCCGAGTGTAATCGCCGCCACCCCGCGCGTGATTTTGCGGGTCACGAAGGTTTCGCCGCGAGTCGGCCCCTCATGATTGAATAGGATCCCGTTCGACGCGTGCAGACCATAAGCTTCGCGGTAGTTGACCGTGGCCCAGTAGGCATAAAGCTTGGCGACGGCGTACGGACTGCGCGGATGGAACGGGGTGGTTTCCCGCTGCGGCGTCTCGTTCGCCTTGCCGTAAAGCTCGGAGGTGGATGCCTGATAGAACCGGCTGGCGTGCTTTCGCTTGAGAATGCGGATCGCTTCGAGCAGGCGCAGGGCGCCGAGCGCGTCGGCATTGGCGGTATATTCCGGCGTCTCGAAGCTCACGGCGACGTGACTTTGCGCCGCGAGATTGTAGATCTCGCTCGGCTGGATCTCCTCTACCAATCTGACAAGGTTGGTTGAATCGGTCATCTCGCCGAAATGCAGAGAGAATGGCAGACCCTGTTCATCAACTTGCCGCAACAGGTGGGCAATCCGGCCGAAATTGTAGGACGAGGAGCGGCGGACGATGCCGTGCACGACGTATTGCTTGCGCAGCAGGAGTTCAGCGAGGTATGCGCCGTCTTGACCGGTGACGCCGGTAATCATGGCGACGTTCTGCGACATCAGGGACTCCCCCCAGGATCTTGGTAAAAATAGCGTCGCCGACGGCCCGGGCAATAGCGACAGTTGCATCCCGGGATTTGGCGAGCACCGCCAGGAGCCGGGCCAATCGCGCTGTCCGGGGAATGTCGGGCGAGCGCGATTCGGCGAGACGGTCGATTGCGAGCACCGGCCGGCGCCGCTTTCGGGCAATCTTCCGCAGGTGAGCTTGAAGGCCAAGTCTGGCTGGTGTAGATCGTCGGCGCCCTCAAGAGTCCAACCGATCGCGACGATGGCGCCAAGGATGGACAGGAAGCAAATGGGTGATCCGGCTCTGCTCACGCCGCACCCGGCAACCCATTCTGCGCACGTCATGAATGAGAGAGCTTTATATGACGCAGCACCGATCGTTAGTTGGCTGGGTGGGATCGATCGGCGAGAAGGCCCTTCGGGCATTTGGCGGTCGCGACCGTGCGGCTCTCCCGCGTCCCGTAGCGGTGGTATCCAACAGGATGCCTGTGCGTCGGGCATTTGCTGGGCCGGTCGCCTTCGTATCGAGCGGCGAGGACGATCGCGGAGCATCGCTCACCAACGCACGGAAGCCGGTGCTGGTGGGCATTCTGATCATATTGGTCGCATTTGTCGGGTTCGGAGGCTGGGCCGCGATCGCCCCGATCGACAGTGGCGCAATCGCCACAGGCGTCGTTGCCGTTGAGTCGGGTCGTCAAACGATTCAGCATCTCGAAGGTGGCATCATCAAACAAATCCTCGTTCGGGACGGTGATCACGTAAAAGCCGGCGATGTGCTGGTGCGCCTGGACGGCGCCCGAGCGAGGGCCGAATCGGCGCTCATTCAAGGCCAATTGGATTTGGCGGAGGCGATCTATGCGCGTTTGATTGCAGAGCGCGACGGCTTGAGCGAGCCGCAATTTCCGGCGGAGTTGCTCGCGCGTGCCGCCGCTCCCGAAGTCGCCGCGGTGATAGCCGGTCAGTCCAACGTGTTCAAGGCGCGCCAATCCGTATGGACGGGTCAAAAAGACATCTTGCGACAGCAGATTCCGCAATACGAAGAACAGATCAAGGGTTACCAGGCGATAGAGGCCTCCAAGCAGGCGCAATTGAAACTCGTGGAATCGGAATTATCGGATCTAAACGGGCTGCTCAAAAAAGGCTTGGTGCCAAGGTCGCGGGTGCTCGCGCTCGAGCGAGAGGGCAACGAGCTAGGCGGCCAACGAGGCGAGGCCATTGCCGAAGCCGCGCGTGCCCGGCAGGGAATCGCAGAGGCCAGCCGAAAGATTTTGGAGATCGATTACCAGCGGCAAGAGGATATTTCCAAAGACTTCAACAGCGTCCAGGGTCAACTCAGCGACCTAAGGCAGAAATTGGTCGCCGCCACGGACGTTGTTGGACGCCTCGATATCATCGCCCCGATCGACGGGACGGTGACCAACCTGCAGGTGCATACTCTTGGCGGGGTCATTGGTCCAAGCACTAAAATGATGGAGATCGTGCCGACAAACGACAAACTTATCGTTGAGGCCGAGGTTAGTCCGATGGATATCGACACGGTCCACGCGGGACAAGAGGTGGCGCTTCGAGTCTCGCTGGCCGGCGGCCGGCTGCTGCCGGTCATTTATGGCAAGCTGGACGAGGTCTCGGCTGACCGGATGGAAGTTTTAAGTAGTTCGGGCGTTGCCGGGCGCAGCTATTACCAAGCGCGAATTTCGATTGCTCCCGCGGACGTGGCTCCGTTAGGTGACATCAAATTGCGGGTTGGCATGCCGGTCGAGGCGATGATCACTCGAGGCTCGCACACTGCATTGCATTACGCCGTCAAACCCTTTCTCGACAGCATTTTCAAGGCGTTTCGAGAACCGTGACCTCGCTCCATTTGTGGTCAGCCCTTCAGCAACTCTGGGGATTGTTCTAAATGAGATCGCGACCGGAAAAGCAGGTTTCAAAATCTGATTTGGCGATCGCGCTCGGCATGTGTCGCTCGGCATTTGCCGGCGCTGCTGTATTCAGCATCTTTATCAATATGTTGGTGCTCGTCCCCTCGATCTACATGCTGCAAATATACGACCGCGTGTTGAGCAGCCGCAGCGAGACGACACTGTGGGTGATGACGCTGGTATGCGTTGCTCTGATCGCAGTTTACGCGGGGTTGGAGACGGTACGCTCGCAGATCCTGGTGAGGGTCGGGAGACGCATCGACCAATTGCTTGGCGGTCGTGTTTTCTCGGCCATCTTCAAAATCGCGGTGCTGCGCCCGAGCGGCGGTTCGTCGCAATCGTTGCGCGACCTCGATACGGTGCGGGAATTTCTGACCGGCCAAGGTTTGTTCGCCCTGTTCGATGCGCCTTGGGTGCCGATTTACACGATATTTGTGTTTATGATTCATCCTCTTCTCGGCGTGATATCGCTGGTCGGGGCGGGTATTATTTTTGTATCGGCCTTAGCAAACGAGTTGGTCACGCGCACGCTTCTCCGCGACGCGACGGTGCAGAACATGGGCGCCCTCCGCTTTGTCGATTCGAGTTTACGGAATGTCGAGGCCGTCGCGGCTATGGGCATGCTCGAGGGGATCTATGCGCGCTGGCAGAGCAAGCGGTTGCAGAGCCTGCAATTACAATCGGCGGCCAGCGATCGTGCCGGCGCCATCATGGCAGTCATGAAATTCGTCCGCGTCGTCCTTCAGATGTTGATCCTCGGGGCAGGTGCCTGGTTGGTAATTCAGAACCAAATCACGGCCGGTTTGATGATCGCGGCATCGATCATCATGGGCCGCGCTTTGGCCCCGGTCGAGATCGCGGTTGCGACATGGAGACAATTTCTGGCCACGCGGAGCGCCTATGGCCGCTTGACTGATCTGTTGGATGCCGCGGCCGCGCCGCGAGAGAGCATGCCTCTGCCGGCGCCGCGGGGGGAGGTCGCTGTCGAAAACGTGATCGTCGCAGCTCCGGGGGGAAGGTTACCGATCCTGCGGGGTCTGACCTTCCGTGTGGCAGCGGGGGACATGATCGCTATCATCGGACCAAGTGCGGCCGGGAAATCCACCTTGTGTAGGGCGATCGTCGGGGTATGGCCGGTCTTCTCGGGTACGATCCGCATCGACGGCGCCGATATCAACAGTTGGGACAAGGGTCGGCTCGGGCCGCACATCGGTTATTTGCCGCAAGATGTCGAACTCTTCGAGGGCACGATCGCCGAAAACATCGCCCGCTTCGGCGAGGTAGACTCCGTCAAGGTGATCGCCGCCGCCCAACAGGCGGGTGTCCATCAACTCATTCTGGATCTGCCGAACGGTTATGATACCGAGATCGGCCAGGGAGGCATGACCTTGTCCGGCGGCCAGCGGCAACGCGTCGCGCTGGCCCGCGCGCTTTATGGCTCGCCCCAGATTCTTGTCCTCGATGAGCCGAATTCAAATCTCGATACAATCGGTGAAAACGCTCTGACCGAGGCAATGATAAACGTCAAAGCACAGCGCCAAACGACGTTTGTCGTTACCCATCGTGTGCAGATTTTGGCGCAGGTTGACTACATCATGGCGCTGAACCAAGGCGTGATCGAGAAATTTGGCACGCGCGATCAGATCCTCTCGCAGTTCCTGAAGCCTGTCGCGTCCGCCGTCCCCGCCTCGAGAGCATAATCGATCTCCGGCATCGACCTCGGAAACTCGTCCAAGCTTGACTGAACTGCCCTTGGACCGCTTTGCCGCCAACGCAGAGAAACTCGTAGCCGGCTTGGGTGCACCCGCCGAAGCGCTGGCGACGCTTGGCGATGTGGGGTGGTTTCACTCCTTCGCGCTGTCGGATGGAACCTGCGTGAATGGGACAAAGCTGCCGGCCATGTTGCAGGCCGAGTTCGCAGCGATCCTGGCGCCGCTGCCTCTCAATGGGCTAACTGTACTGGATGTCGGCGCCTGGAACGGCGCCTTCTCCTTCGAGGCAAAGCGGCGTGGTGCCGCCCGGGTGCTCGCAACCGACATGTTTGCCTGGACACACCCCGTGTTTCGAGGGCTCGAAAGGTTTCTGTATGTTAGAAAGGACGCCGGTCTGAACATTGAATACAAACCGATAGACGTTCCTGAAATTAGCACTGAAACAGTCGGAAAATTTGATGTCGTGTTGTTCCTGGGCGTTTTTTATCACATGCCAGACCCGCTATCTGCGATCAAACCTCTCGCAGAGATTTCAAAACTTTGGATGGTGCTGGAAACACACTTGGATCTCGACGAGGTACCATATCCCGCGATGCGCTATTACCCTGGCAGCGAGCTCGGGAACGACCCAACGAATTGGTGGGGCCCGAACCAGCAATGTATAGAAGCTCTCCTGGAGAACGCCGGGTTCACCCAGATAGAATTTGCCAGACACCCGATGGCCCCCGATCGGGGTATCTTTCATGCTAGGAAATAACAACTTTGGCGTCGGTAGTCGCCCGGCTGCCGACACGGTGACCTCGCCCGCCGGTACGCGCTGGCGCTCGAAATGAAGGTGGGCATGAGCAATTTGTCGCTCTCTCTTCGAAAACTCATAAAGGCGGCAAAGCGCGATCAACGTAATGGGCCGCTGGCGACAGCCAGTGGCGATGAGGGCGAGGCCGAGCACCACAGCGTCGGTACTGAGGCGCTTCGCGGCGCCGGGGACCAGGCGCGTGACGCCCGGCGCTGGGCGGAAGCGGCGCGGGTCTATGAGGCGTATTTGCGCCACGTCAGCGACGATGTCGCAATCTGGGCCCAGTTCGGACATTGCCTCAAGGAGAGCGGCGATCTAGCGGGCGGCGAGGCCGCATATCGTTCCGGGTTGGCAAAGGACCCCGAGAACGCCGATCTTTATTTGCACCTCGGTCACGTGCTGAAACTTTTGGAGCAGTTCGAGGATGCGGCCGCGGCGTACCGGCGCTCGTTCGAATTGTTGCCGTTGAAGGCCGCCTATGACGAGCTGGCAAGGCTGCACATCACGCTACCGGAGGACGTTTTAACGAGGGCATCGAATCATGCCGAGGCGGCGGATCTCCTCTACCTTGAGATTGACGATCTGCTGAACTACGCGCGCACCTACCGGACCGTGTCGGGCATCCAGCGGGTTCAAGTGGGCATTATCGAGCAGGTGATGGAGCGTCTGGAAAAGAACGCAACCGGTTACGCCTTTGTGTTCGGCAGCGCCGGCCGTGACGGGTTCTGGCGAGCCGAGCCGGCCCGCCTTAAGCTCCTCATCCATTACCTCACCGGCGATACGATCGATCAGGAGCGCCTGATCGACCTGGTCCAGCAGGTCGAGAGTCAGGCCGTCCTCGTTCGGCCGACAGCTGGCCAGTGCTACTTCGTCCTTGGCGCGTTCTGGGCGTTCGGCGGAGATGTTGCGCGCTATCCTCGGCTCAAGGCTGCCGGTGTGGCGACCGGCGCCTGCGTCTACGACCTGATCCCGCTGACGCATCCCGAATTCTGCAGTGCGCAACTGGTCAACGACTTCACCCTCGCGATCGGCGACGGCTTCGCAGTCTTTGATTTCGTGCTGACGATCTCCGAATTCACGGCGCAGGAAGTAAGGCGCTTCCAAGACAAACACGATCTGCGGCGTGTGCCGGTAGTGCCTGTGCCGCTCGCCCATCTGCTGCAGGAGAAGACGCCCGAGCCAGCGCCGTGGAGCGGCGCGATCGCGCCGCTGCGCGGCCGGCCGTTCGTTCTGAGCGTGTCGACGCTCGAGCCGCGCAAGAACCATGCCTACCTCGTAACCATCTGGAAGCTATTTCTGGAGGAGGGGCTCGACCCGCCGGATCTGGTATTCGTCGGCAAGTACGGCTGGAACGTGGCCGATTTCAAGCAGCAGCTGGAGTCGACGAGCTATCTGGGGGGCCGCGTCCATGTTCTACACGGTCTCACCGACGCGCAGCTTGAGAGGCTCTATCAAGGCTGCCTCTTCACGGCTTTTCCGAGCATCGTGGAAGGTTGGGGTCTGCCGGTCGGCGAGAGCTTGGCGCACGGGCGTGCTTGCGTCGCGTCGAGCGCCTCGTCGATCCCGGAGGTAGGCCGCGATCTCGTCGACTACGTCGACCCTTACAATTTGCGCGCCGGCGTCGAGGTCTTTCGCCGCATGGCGTTCGATGCCGATTACCGCGCCCGGCGCGAAAAGGCGGTGCGCGAAGGCTTCGTAGCGCGCACTTGGCGCGAGGTCGGCGACGACCTGCTGGGCTCGATTGCGCGTTTGCGCAAGGTCGAGGTCGACCGGCGGGTAGCGCCGCTGCTCCAGCCCGGCGAAATTTTCTTACCCGCCGAGTTGCGCCAGGCGCGTACTGTGCCGGCCAACTATCCGGCGCGCCCGCTGCGGCCGATCATGGCGGAGGGTTGGTACGTCGCCGAAGCCTCCGGCGCCTGGATGCGCGGCGGCGAGGGTGTGCTGCGCTTCCGAGCCGAGCTTCCCGCGACAACCGAGTTGGTGGTCTATCTTCGTCTCGCCGGCGCCCGGTGGTGCAAGAACCAGACGGTCGACATCGGCGTTGGCAGCATCGCGGATACCGGCGGCGCCGGGCAACCGGCCGACGATGGTTTTGGCGGCGTCAGCGGCGAACCCGCGGCCGCGAAGGAATTTCCCGCCACAGCGAGGAGCGGGCGCGGCGAGCTCCCGATCAGGGCCGGTCGTTCGTTTCTGTGCCATGCGGTCGGCCGTGTCGCGGCCGATGGCATGGTTGAGGTCCGCCTGCGGGTCAACGGGAGGTCGCGGATACCGAGGACCGAGGACCGCTTGTTCTGGGTGGGGCTGGTTTGTCTGGCTTACGCCGAGGCGGCCGATATCGAGCTCCGCACCGCCATCCTGGAAAGCCTCGCGTTGGGAGACGCCGGGCGAGCGGCGGCGGCGCGAAAACCGACTTCCGAGCGATCCGACGCATCCTCCCGCGAGACGCGATCCGACCTCTCGCGTGACGGCGCGGAAACCCGTGCAGCGCATGCCAAAGCCGAACGCGAAGCAGTAGTGTTCGCGCGGCCATAGGGAGTCTGGAAAGTTGGACCGCTTTGTGGCAAAGGCAAAGGCACTCGTAGCCGGCCTGGGTGCCCCCGCCGAGGCGCTGGCAACCCTTGGCGCGGAGTCCTGGTTCCACTCCTTTGTGCTGTCGGATGGAACCTTGGTGAATGGGGAAAAGACGCCGGCCATCCTGCAGGCCGAGTTCGAAACGGTCCTCGCGCCATTGTCGCTCGATGGGCTCACCGTACTGGATGTTGGCGCCTGGAACGGCGCCCACTCCTTCGAGGCGAAGCGGCGCGGTGCGGCCCGCGTGCTTGCAACCGACATGTTTGCCTGGACACACCCCAGGTTTCGCGGGCTCGAAAAATTCCTCTACGTCAGAAAGGACAGCGGTCTCGACATCGAATACAAACTGATAGACGTTCCCGAAATTAGCACCGAAACAGTCGGACAATTTGATGTCGTGTTGTTCCTCGGCGTGTTTTATCACATGCCGGATCCGCTCTCTGCGATCAAACATCTGGCAGAGATTTCCAAGTGCTGGTTGGTCTTGGAAACACATTTGGATCTCGCCGAAGTTGCATATCCGGCGATGCGCTACTACCCCGGCCGCGAACTCCAGGACGACCCGACGAATTGGTGGGGTCCCAACCGGAAGTGTATCGAAGCCCTGCTGGAGAACGCCGGGTTCACCGATATAAGATTTACGTCTTATCCGACCGGCTACCGGGGTATCTTTCATGCCAGAAAGGCTGATCATTTGTATGGGATCGACATGGCCCATCGCACGCTGAGCGCTCGCCTTACCGAACGCCTTCGCGAGGCGGGCGAGCTGTTTGCCGAGCGGGCCCCAGCCGACGCCGGATCGGCACCGCCGGTGCCGGAAATCGAGACTGCGCCGTCCGCGGGCCGACCCGCGCCTCTCCCCCGGGCGGAGCATCCGTTGGACACCGCCGAGGCTGAGGTGTTGGAGGATGGCAGCCTGCTCTTCGCGCCCGAAGACACGAGCCGGCTGGACGTGTGGTGGGTCTTCGCCCGGGCTGCGTCGGAGCGCGAGGAAATCCCGGCGGTGTTCACACTGCAGGGTGCCATACCGGCCTTCATCTCATCCGAAGCGTTCGTGTCCACGGCGTATCGGACAGTGCTGATGCGAGAGGCCGACGAAGTTGGCCGAAGCGGGTTCACGGCGCAGCTGGAGGCTGGGAAGTCCGCGCGTTCCGGCGTCCTCAGGGCCCTCGTGACTTCCGGGGAGGCGCGCGTGCGGAACGACCAGTTCGTGTTCGTGCCGCAGCCGAGCCGGTGGCTTCCCGAGACGACGGCGCGGCCTGAGGCAGCCGAGCACATCGCCGTCGTTCATTGGCGACCTGGCCTGCCCGCGCGCAGCGATCACTCTGCCTTGCAGGTTTATGCCGGCTATGCCGCGGAAGACCTCGCCATCTTCGAGGAATTCCGCGACCCGGCGGCACGGGCCCAGCCGGGGTTCGTCGTCGACTTTCTCGGCGGCCGGATCCGAGTGTCGTCGCTGTGGCCGTCGGCACGCACTCACGACGGCCAATTGCTGGCCCTTCCCGTGCCGGCTGATTATCATGCCGAGGCCATCGAATGGATTGGTCTCCTCAAGAGCGTCAAGACGGCTGTCGCCCAATATGTCGCGATGGAGCTGGGCGCGGGGTTCGGGCCGTGGTCGATCGCCGGCGGGCTGGCCGCGCGCCGTAGGGGCATTGCCAACATCCGACTCTGCGCGGTCGAGGCCGACCCGCAGCACTTCCGCTCGCTGCGGCAGAACTTCCTGGACAACGGGTTCGACCCCGCCAGCCATACGATGATCGAGGCGGCGGTGGGGGTTGCGGCCGGGGAGGCGCGCTGGCCCGCGCTCGCCGATTCGTCGGGCGATTGGGGCTCGCGCCCGATCATCGGGGACGGCGATCGGGACCAGCCGGTGCAGGATCATCGCGGGGTGACCTTCGCGGACACCATCGCGGTCAAGATCGTCCCGGTGCTCGACCTGATTCGCCGCGAGCCCAGCTGGGACCTCGTGCATATCGACGTGCAAGGGACCGAGGCCGACCTCGTGCGATCGGCGCTCGACGAACTCAACCAGCGCGTCCATTGGCTGGTGATCGGGACCCATTCGCGCAAGATCGATGGCGACCTGATCGAGCTGCTGGGCGGCGCCGGCTGGCTGCTGGAGCACGAGAAGCCGGCGAAATTCGTCTTCCAGCCGGGCGCGGCAACGCTCGAGGCGATGACCATCCTGGATGGCACGCAGGTGTGGCGAAATCCGCGGCGCGGCGGGGCGTGAGCGCGGCAGCGGCGGCCGGCGCGGCGAGGCGGGTTGCGGCTCGGCCGGGCTGTCGGTGGTTTTTGGCGATTTCCTGTTGACAGCCGCAGCAAGGTTCGGCAGCATGCTATGTAACGTTGCTGTACAGCGCCTGCGGGGGGAATCCGCGGCATTATCTAATGACGAGTTTTGCGCGGCGCCGCTGGCACGATGCCGACGGCCGATCTGCTTCTGAGGAGGATTTCGATGTCGCTTACCGGAGCCCAGATCAACACGATTTATCTGAACACCCTGGGCCGCCCAGCCGCCAGCGCCGAACAGGCGGCATGGGTTGCGCTCGACAGCTCGGGCACGCTAACCGATTCGCAGGTCATCGCCGGCATCGTCAACTCGGCTGAGGCCGAGGGCACTGCCTGGGAAGTCGTGCGCTTCTACCAGGGGGCGTTTAACCGCATTCCCGATCAGGCGGGCTTTAACGCCAACGTCAAAGCCATCGATACCTTCGCGGGTGGCACTCTATCGATTGTGCAGCTGGCAAACGACTATGTCGGCTCCCAGGAATTCATGAACCACTTCGGAAACCTGGTGAACCAGACGACCGCCACCGCCCCCCAAACGATGGCGATCTTCATCCAGGCGCTGTACCTGAATGTGCTGGGGCGCGCCGGAGCGCAGAGCGAGGTCAACGCCTGGCTGGCGACCGGCGACGCCGCCGCGCAAGTCATGGTCGGATTCACCGATTCGCCGGAGTTTCAGGCGAAGGCCAACAACGCGGTCGCCGCGCTGCTGACGCTCAATGCAAACGATCAGATCGCGACGACGCCGACGACTGCCCTCACCGGTGTCGGACCCCTGATCAACCCCGGGATCCAGGTGTTCAACCTCACCCAGGGTATCGACACGTTCACGGCCACGACCGCGGGTGCGACATTCAACGCCCTTCCGTTCGTCACCCCGTTTGGCCTCCCGAACAACACCCTGAACGCCGGCGACAATTTGCAGGACCCGGTCGGTGACGGTACCCTCAACTTTACCGATCAGACCATAACCGCTTTTTCAGCCAACCCGGCCTTTGCTGTGGGTGTGACGATCAACGGCATCAAAACCCTGAATTTTACCGATACTAATGGGTTCGGCGGGTTCCAGGGCACCGTGAACGGTCTACAGACTGTCAATTCTAACGCTTCGATCGGCGGCCTGGAGGTCGGTTTTGTCGGGCAAGGTATCGATGCAACCGGACCGGTGGTCACCACCGTCAACGTCAACGGCTTTGCGGCTGGGCCGGGCTTTCTCATCTATAACGAATGGCTGGCGGCGGCCAATTCAGTTGCAACGAACGCGATCGCGATTACATTGAGCGGCGCTCTTGGCGGCACTTTGGCGGCCGGCGCCGATGTCATCGCGATCTCGAACGATGGTGCGGCCGGGACAACCGGTGCGCCCAATCTTGCTTACGGGTCGCAGAAATACACGGTGAATTCGGCGGCAAATTTGCAGCTGCAGTCGGAGATATTTGTCGGCGGGCTGGCAGCCGGGACCAACGTCGACGGAACGACAGCGTTTGTCTTCTCGGGAGGCGGGGCGCTGGCGGTCGGTCAGGATTTCGCCGGCAACCATACCAAGGTGACGTCGATCGACGCCTCGGCCGAGACCGCCACCGTGTGGATCACCGGCTCTGCGGCGGACAACCCTGCTGCTCAACCCAACAACGCGCAATCGACGGGTGCCGCGGGGGTAGGGGCGAACCCGTTCGGTAAGTTCGGCAGCGGCGCCGGCTTTCTCGACGACACCGCCGTCCCGGGGGCGGCCTTTGCCTTGACCTCGTTTAAGGAGGGCACCGGTACCACCAACCTTGACGCCAGCAGCGCGAGCCTCGCCCAGATGGCGGCGCTGACGACAACCGCGAATACCGGCAACACGCAAACCAACAACATGATCATCGTGAACAGCACGGTCGCCGACACGACGATCGGAGCGACGTTTGCGAATGTCGGCGGGTTCCAGGTGCTGGGCGTCGGTGGTGCGGCGGCCGCTAACGGCGCGACCGGTACGATCGACATGTCGCAGCTGCCAAAGTCGATCAACGATATCCTTCTCGAAACCGCGCAATTCGGCGCGCTCGCCATCATAAACGCGCCGTCCGGGACCACAGTGGACCTCGAGGACCAGTCCGGCGCCGGCGGGGCCGTTACGGTTGGTACTGTTGGTCCGCCGACCGGGCTGAGCGACAGCTTGACCTGGATCGTCGGCGACGCAGGAACAAAGACTGGCAATATTCTTGCCGGCCCGCTGAGTTCGTTTGGCTACGAGAACATCACGATAACCGCGAACGGCGGGACCGATTCGACCGGTCTTGTCGCGATCGCGCCAAATCCGCTCGCCTCGGTCAATGCGACGATCAACGGCAGCCAAACCATCACTCTTGGTGTCGGCGGCGGTGGAGCAATAGAGGCTTTGGGTGTCGGTGGTACTCCGGCCGGCGGCCCGCTCCTTACCACTGGGTTATTTACGCTGACGATCAACGATACTGGTGCAACCAAGGTCGTGGGGTTGCTGGGCGACGCAACGCCGGCGACGCCGCTCAATTTCGCAACCGGTGGCGGTCCGCTGGCGGCGGCGGCTCCGGCGATCGGCTACTCGAACAACGCCCAGACGATCCTTGACAGCGGGGCCGCCGGGCTGGTGATGAACGCCGGCGACGCGAACTTCACGGCCGCGGCGACCGTGGCGGCAAGCACCGGCGACACAATCACCGGCTCAACGACGGCGAGCAATGTTCTGATCGGCTCGATCGGTAACGACAAGCTGACGGGCAACACCAGCACATCGCCGACGGCTCCCGACACAATCGTCACCAATGGCGGCGCCGACGCGATTACACTCGGTGCCGGGCATACCGCCGCCGATCATGTCGACGTGTATGTCGGGAACAACGGTGCCGGCGCGCTGATCGCTCCTGGAGCCGATGCCACCTCAGTCGCGAACGCGATCACAGGTACCGCTCTCGGTTTTGGTAACGTGGCACAAGTCGGGTGGTGGGGTACTCCGACCGCTCCCGCCGGAGGAATCTTGCCGCTTGCCGCAAACACGTCGGCCGACCAGGCGACGGTGGCCAATTTTGCCCCGGGAACCAAGGCTATACCGCAGGATCAAGTCGTCTTCTCGGTAAAGGCGTGGGATGCCACGGGTGCCTCGTTTGACGCTGGTCTTGTCAACGGTGCCTTGACCACGATTACCGCCGCGCAGCTTGGCAGCTCTGTTGCCCTGGCAAATGCCGGCGGCACGGTCGCAACCGCTTCGAACACGTTGACGGCCACTACGACGTTGGTTATTGAGAACACGACAACCTTTGGCAATGCCGCGGCGGTAGCCGCGGCGGTCACGACCAGCGCCAGCGGGTTCTTTTACGCCGTGGCAGCGCCTGCAACGTTGAATTACCACCTGTTGGTTGCGTATCAGGATCTGAGCAGCAACACGCACATCATGGACTTGAACCTGGCAATCACCGCGGGTGCGACAAACACCTTCGGCGGCGGAACGACCGCATTGGGTTCAGACATGGTGCAGCTCACCGGCGTGCCGCTGTCCGCGTTGCTTGCGGAGCCGAATATTACCGCGGTGCTCGGGAACAACTTTGTACACGTCGTGGCGTAGACCAAAGGGGTTCACCTCCGGCGGCGCAAGCCCGCGAACCAACGGAAGATCATCGGCGGGGATTTCGGTCCCCGCCGATTTTTGTTTGCGTAAGCCGGCGGGTTGTTTTTGCCGGGGCTAGACTTGACCACGCCGTCAGTCCGGCACCATGCTGCCGGGCCATTCCTCCAGCGACGGGGACATCGGCCATCATGACGAACGCTACCGTTACTCCGCCTCCCAACACGATCACGATTGACGGCACCCCCTACGAGACGGACAAGCTCAGCGACGCCGCCAAAATGCAGCTCGGGAATCTGCAACTCTGCGAGCTTGAGATCGCGCGGCTGAACATACAACTCGCCATTGCCCAGACCGCCAAGGCGGCCTACGGCGCGGCGCTGCGGGATGCGCTGGCGAAGCAGGATCAATGACGCCCGGCGTCCCCCTCGCCCCTCAGGAGAGGGAAACGTCGTCAGCTGGTGAGATGGGCGGTGTCTACGACGCCCAGCAGCGTCATCGCGCCGCCGTTGGCGAGGTCGACCGTCACGACGTTTGCCGGCGATGTCTGGGCCGGGCCGACGCCCAGCTCATGGTCGCTGACGAACACGACGCCCTTCGTCAACTCGAAGATCGACAAGGAGACGGCTGTGCTGTCGAAAACGATCAGCCGCACGGGCTGTGGCACCTCGGCGGTATAGATCGGAAGAACCAGGGCAAGCACGGGCGAAACCGCGAACGTACCGGTCATCGGATGGTTCGTCAGCCCGTAATCGAGCAGCTGCGCGAGAGCTTCGTTGGGATTGTCCGCGATGACGATCGTCGGCGTAGCCGGCGGAGACGTCGCCTGCGCCGCTGGTGTCGCTACCGAGACAGAAGAGGGGGGCGATGCGACATCGGTGGATGGACCGGAATCGGAGGCGTCAGCCGTAGGCGACGAGCCGCCGGATGTCGCGCCGGTGGAGGTGCGCGATCCGACGTGGGCCGATGCCGCTCCGGTGCCGGCGTGGGAGGCATCAGCCGTGGGCGAAAAGCTGTCGGGCGTGCCGCTGGAGGATACCGCATTCGCCGGATCGTTCGCCGGCCCGCCCAGCAGAACCGCAAGTGCGACCGGCGAGATCGTGCTGAGATCCACACCATGGGACGGATCGGGGGTTGCCGGGGCAACCGGGGAGCTCTGGACTGTGGCGGCCGTTGTTACCGCAACCGTCCCGAGGTGGGCGGGTGGCGCACCGACGTGGTCGATGATGTTGTCCGCGACAGTGGCAAAATAATCGGACGTCGGCTGCGACGGGTGGAAGGTGCCCGACTGCGGAGACAAATCGGCGGCGGCTCCGGGAACCGCGAGGGTCGCAGATCCTGGTGTCACATCACCCGCGAGGTGCCAGTTTGCGACGACGGTCGATGCCGCCTGGGGCGGGCCGCTTTCCTGCGCAACGGCATCGCCGGTAGCGACCGGGAAAACCAGCGAATGGGCCAGCGGGTGCAGCGGCGAATGCTCGTCCGGCCTGGCCGACGGCAAGAGTTCGGATTGCATCGTTGTCGGGTCATGGTCGGCTGACACGGCCGCCGGACCGACCACGGCCGTCGCCGCGGACATCAGCGCCGCGAGCGAGATCGAAGCGTCGAGGCTGGCCGAACCATCCAATGTGCCGCTGCCGTCGACGCTCGCAAGCGGTAAGGGCCCGAACGCGTCAGCCGCCACCTTCGGCACCAGAACCATTCTGGCCGGTGACGCGTGCGACTCCGCCCCCTTGGACGCAGCGCTCGAATGGGTTTCCTGCGCCGCAGCCTGCTTGGTGAATGCCAGCGCCGCGGCAATGAAGGCCGTCAAGACAACGGCAGGGTGGAGGAATAGACGCCTGTCCGCATCGGCAACCGGCATACCAAGCGGCGCGATGCGGGTGACCGCGTCGATGATGTTGCGCATCTCTGCGCCGCGGATGATCTCTTTACTGGCGATGCTGGTCGCCACCAGCAGCCCATCGATCCGGGCAATATGAACGATAACATCGCCGGTATCACCGCGGCAGAAGGCGAACCAAGGGTCGCCTTCGTCGGATATGCCCATATCGGGAACGACGACCAAACCGGCGCGGCCAAGGATATCGATGGCGCGGTAGAATTCGGCAAGTTCGTGGTTCTGCCACGGCCGATGCGAAGACCGACCCTCTCCGAAGGCGAAAACAACGGCGCCCACTTTACCCCTGTCGAATGCGTGCGATGGTCAGACGCTATCAAAACCCCGCTGACGTCTCAACGCCGATCGCCGTGATGATCGGTTTCGCAGACCTCCTGCTCACCGAAGAGCAGGCGATAGGTCTCGGGGTCGTAGAATCGCATCAGTTTTTTGACGAACTCCGCCGGCTCTATGTCTAATACCTTGGCCCAGCGTTCGTACCGGTCGGGCGGAATGCGACCGCGTCCGACCTCGAGCTGGGAGATGAAGGTGTAATAGTCAATCCCAACCAGCGCTGCCAGTTCGCGCTGTGTCAAATTTCGCTTTTCACGCAGATCCTTCAACCATCTCCCCGCCTCGCGGCGGAGCTCATGCACGTCGTGCCGGGCACTCTGCTGGGGGTGTATGTACATGGCAGCCTCAATGCATCACGAGCGTGTTACATATACAGCAACTTCCATAGCACGTAAAGCATACCCCGGTGCGCTCCTTCTACGCAAAAATGATGCCACTGGAATGCGCCGATTTGCCTTTGCTTGGAAGTGCACAATGCGGCGCGCCCTGGTTGTTGGCATTGCCGGAAAGGATGGGCCTATCGGATTTGTTGCTCGAGCAAAGCTACGACATTTGCGGAACTGTTACGCCTCGTCGCTTCCTCCGATATCATACTCGCCGTCGCCCGGAATGACCGGGCAGCCATGGCGCACCGACCGGACCGGTGGACGCTGAGGAGATCCGGATAAGATGGGAGGGTGCCGTTGCAGCAGCGCAATCTCGGCCGCAGCGGCCTGATCGTCTCGGCGGTTGGGCTCGGTTGCAACAATTTCGGCGGCCGCGTCGACCGGGAAGCGACGCGCGCAGTCGTGCACAAGGCGCTCGACCTCGGCATTACCTTCTTCGATACCTCGGACACCTATGGCGAGGACGGCGCCTCGGAGGAGTATCTCGGGCTCGCCCTCGCCGGCCGGCGCGACGAGATCGTGCTTGCCAGCAAGTTCGCCCGGCCGATGGATCGAGAAGGCCGGCTGCAGGGCGCCTCGCGCCGCTATATCATGAGTGCGGTCGAGGCCAGCCTCAGGCGGCTCAACACCGACCGGATCGACATTTATCAGCAGCATATCGCCGATCCCAGAACGCCGATCGAAGAGACCTTGCGGGCGCTCGACGACCTCGTGCGCCAGGGCAAAATCCGCTATATCGGCTGCTCGACATTGTCCGCCTGGCAGGTCGTCGAGGCGCAATGGACCTCGACGCATCTCGGGCTCGAGCGTTTCGTCGCCTGCCAGGAGCGCTACAATCTGCTCGAACGCCAGCTCGACGAGGAGCTGATGCCGGTGATCCAATCCTACGGTTTGGGGCTGATCCCGTTTGCGCCGCTGGCGAACGGGCTGCTGACCGGAAAATACCGACGCGATGAGCCGCTGCCGGCGGGTGCCCGTCTCACCACAACGCCGCGCACCGCCGAGCGCTATCTGACCGAGGCGAATTGGGCTGTCGTCGAGCGCCTCGGCGCGTTCTGCGCGGTGTGCGGGCGCAGCCTCTTGGAGCTCGCGTTCGGTTGGCTGTTGCAACGGCCGGCGGTGGCGAGCGTAATCGCCGGCGCGACCACGCCGGAGCAGGTCGAGGCCAATGTCCGAGCCGCCGAATGGGTCCTTTCGCGCGAAGAGATGGACGAGATCGACCGCGTCACGGCAAAGTAGGAGCCCAGCCGGTGCGTCGCCGGCACGCCATTGGATTTGGTCCATTCTGGGGAGGAGCCTGGTCATGGAAATTCGACTGGACGGCAAAAGCGCGATCGTCACCGGCGGCAGCAAGGGGCTCGGTTTGGCAATTGCCGAGGAATACGCTAAGTCGGGTGCCGATGTCGCGATCCTGGCGCGGGATCCCGGCACGCTGGCCGAAGCCAAGCAGAAGATCGGGGCTGGTGCTCCGGGACGCAAGGTCGCCGCGGTCAGCTGCGATGTCGCGAAGGCGGCGGATATCAAGCGGGCTTATGACCAGGTGATGGCCGAGTTCGGCAAGATCGACATCTTCGTCAACAATGCCGGGCAGTCGACGCGCGGCCCGTCCGAGCAACTCACCGACGAGCAATGGCAGGCCGATTTCGATCTGAAATTGTTCGCGCAAGTCCGCTTCTGTCGCTTGGTCTTTCCGCAGATGAAGCAGCGCCGCTGGGGTCGCATCATCAGCGTGCTCAATATCGGCGCCAAGGCGCCCGGGCCGGACAGCGCGCCGACCTCGATCAGCCGCGCCGCGCAGCTGGCATTTACCAAGGTGCTGTCGCAGGAAGGCGCGCCGTACAACGTGCTGGCCAACTCGCTGCATGTCGGGGTTATCGTCAGCGACCAGATCGTGCGCCGGCATCGCCGCGAGGGCACCAATGTCTCGCTCGAGGACTTCATCAAGAAGGCCGGCGAGGCGGTGCCCCTGGGCCGGATGGGTCGGGCCGAGGAGTTCGCCAGCGTGGCCTGCTTCCTCGCCTCCGATGCCGCCTCTTATGTGACTGGCACCTCGATCAACGTCGATGGCGGGCGCTCGCCAATATGGTAAGGCGCTGCCCGGTACACAATCTATAGACCACGGGATCGTTGCTCGCATTTAATAGGCGCGATGCCTGCGGTTGGCCGGGAGGGTAACATGGCCGCACCTTTGCTTGCCGAAGAACCAGAACTTGCCTATCCGCGACTGATCGAGCTCGGCATCGCGCTGTCGGCCGAGCACAATCACCCCCGCCTGTTGGAAAAGATCCTGCTCGGCGCCAAGGAGATGACTAATGCCGATGGAGGCACCCTCTACCTCGTAAGCGAAGGCGGGCGCGAGTTGCGCTTTATGATCATGCGCAACGACACGATGGGAATGGCCTTGGGGGGCAGCACCGGGGCGCCGGTCCCGTTCCCGCCGGTCCCTCTGCGCGATCCCGACGGCTCGCCCAACTACAAGAGCGTCGTCGCCGCGGCGGCATTGACCGGCGAGACGATCAACCTGGCTGATGCCTATCATGCGCCGGGCTTCGACTTCAGCGGCACGCGCGCCTTTGACGCAAGGACCGGCTATCGGTCGCAATCATTTCTGAACGTCCCGCTCAAGAACCACGAGGCCGAAGTCGTTGGCGTGCTGCAACTGATCAACGCGCGATCGCCGGACGGGCAGACCATTGCGTTCCCAGCCGAAATCATGCCGCTGATCGAGGCGCTCGCCGGCCAGGCCGCGGTGGCGCTCGACAACCAGAGGCTGATTGAGGCGCAACGGAACCTTTTTCGGGCCGTGCTCAAGGTCTTCGCCAGCGCCATCGATGCCAAGTCGGCCTATACCGGAGGGCATTGCCATCGCGTCCCCGACCTGACCAACATGCTGGCCCGGGCGGCGGACGAGGCCGAAGCGGGCCCGCTCGCCGATTTCCACCTGACCGAGCTCGAGTGGTACGAGCTCGAAGTCGCTGGCGGGCTGCATGATTGCGGCAAGGTAACGACCCGCGAATTCGTCGTCGACAAGGCGACCAAGCTCGAGACGATCTACAATCGCATTCACGAGATCCGCGCCCGCTTCGAAATCGTCAAGCGCGATGCCGAGATCGAATACCTGCGGGCGGTGATGGCGGGCGGCGACGAGCCGGCGCTGCGCGCCGCGTGCGATGCGCGCCTGGCCGACCTCGACGACGATTTCGCCTTTGTCGCCGAATGCAATATCGGCGGCGAATTCATGGCTCCGGAAAAGATCGCCCGGCTCCAGCGTATCGCCCGGATCACTTGGCTGCGCACGCTGGACGATCGGCTCGGTCTGTCATGGGAGGAGAGCGCCCGACAGCCGCAAACCCGCGCGAGCCTGCCCGCCACCGAGGAGCTGCTCGCCGACAAGCCCAGCCATATTATCGAGCATGACGTGGCACCAGTCCCCGCCGACAACCCCTGGGGGTTTGTCGTAACCCCGCCACCGCATAAGGCCAATCTGGGAGAGGTCTATAATCTGTCGATCCGCCGCGGCACGCTCACCGAGGAGGAGCGCTATCACATCAACGATCACATCGTGCAGACCATTATCATGCTGGAGGCGCTGCCCTACCCGAAGCATTTGCGGCGCGTCCCGGAATGGGCCGGCGGACATCACGAGAAGATGGACGGGACCGGTTATCCGCGCCGGCTCAAGCGCGAGCAGATGAGCATTCCCGCGCGGATCATGATGATCGCCGACATCTTCGAGGCGCTGAGCGCGCGCGATCGCCCCTACAAAGCGCGGAAAAAGCTGTCCGAATGCATCGACATCATGGCGAGCATGAGCCGCGAGCACCACATCGACCCCGACCTGTTCGAGCTCTTCCTAACCTCGGGGGTATACCGGCAATACGCCGACAAGTTCCTCTTGCCCGAGCAGATCGATGACGTCGACATCGGGTGCTATCTCGGCACGCTGGCCCCGCGCGAGCCCGTGGTCGCTTGATGCGCCAATTACGGGCGTCGCTCCGGCTCGCGCTAAGGCGGAAGGAGGGCGCTGACCAGAAGAACGACCGGGCAGTAGCGCAAAACGAGGCCGGCGGCCGCCACGCATTGATGTCAATAAAGGCGACCTCCAACCGGGTTTTCTGGCGCCGGTGTGCGTGCCATATTCTGGGATGACCGATATCGAAAAGACGCCCGATGCGACCACCGAACGGCGGGTAGACAGGCAAACCCGCGAGGTGGTCGAGTTGGTGCTCATCGAGCTTCGCCGACAGGGCATCATTGAAAAAGAAATCGAGGCATTTCTTGCCCGCCGGCGGAAGGCGGCGAAAAGCGGCCTCTCATCCGGAGGTCGGCGGCGGCCGCGGCGACCCCAAACCTAGCGACGGAGGTTTTACGGTACGATGCCGCGCAATCGGTTCGGTGGCGCCATTGTCACACGGCCCCGCACGCCTTCTGGATCAGCGCATCGATCCGTTCCGCTGAATAGTTCGCGGCGATATAGGCCTTGCCGGCCTCGACGATGCGTCGATATTCGGCACAGTCTTGACAGAGCGTCGCGATTCGGTCCGACAGCGCATCGGGCTCGTCGACGACAAGCGACTGCAGATCAGCCGGCAAGTCGAGACCTTCGGCCGCGACCGTGGTCATGACGCACGGGATACCGGCCGCCAGGCTGTCGAGAACCTTGCCCTTCAGGCCGGCGCCATAGCGAAGCGGCGCGATCGTCAGCCGGATCCGGGCAAACACGCTGTCCAGCGAGGGCACGTAACCGAGGGGAATTATATCCTTCGCCGCCAGCGCGCTGACCTCGTTCGGCATATGGCTCCCAACCAGCAGCAGCTCGATGCCTGGGACTTTGCTGCGCAACGCCGGCATGACGCTCTGCGCCGCCCATTTCGCCGCGTCGACATTGGGCAGGTGGCGATAGCCGCCAATAAAGGCGATCTCCGGCTGCTGGCCGGTGATCTGGGTAATGTCGCGGACCGCGATTGTCCAGGGGATCACTTGCACTTCGACATCAGGCGCGATTTGCTGCAACAGCTCGGCCTCGGCGGCCGAATGCACGATCACACAATCGACAAACGACATCGCGCCGAGCTCAAGCCGGCGCAGCTGGCCGGCCTCTTCGCGCAACCCTGGATCGTTCTCCAGCTCGGCTTGCCGCTGCGTTCGCAGGAAGTGCAGATCGGCCACACAGTAGAGAATGCGCGCCTCCGGAAATTGCTGCCTGATCATACCGGCATATTTGGAGGCATTCGAGTAGCGGTGCAGGTATACCAGCTCGAACGGAAATTGCTGCTTTCTGAGGACATCCTCGACCGAAAAGTAATAGGGACGGTCCAGGCATTCGATGCCGCGGCGCTGAAGCTCGTTGGTATATAGATCGATCTCGGCCTTATTGTCGCTGGGAAGGAACGTCACCTCGTAACCCAGGCGCCGCAGCGACAGCATATGCTGGAACGCGGCGTTGGAGCCGGCGTCCTTGTCCGGCTCGGGCACCAGATCATCAATGAACAGAGCCCGCGGGTGGCGGACGTCGCGCTCGGCTTCGAGATCGGGTGATTCGCCGTCGAAGCGATGGATCGCGAGAACGTCCTTCCGTTGTTCCCTCGGATCAGAGCGATACTCGATGCAGGGCGCTTCGAAGGTCGCCCAAGCGAAAGCGTTCGAGACCGAACCGCTGCTCATCTCGGTTGACAGCTCAATCGAGATCGGTCCTTGCAACTCATAGAGCGATAGCCTGACGTCACGTCGTTCGCCCGGAGCCACTGTCGTCTCGCTGACGACCGCCGTCGCACCGTCTCGCACACGGACGCGGAAAAGCACTTCGCCTGCGCTCTCTTGGCTAAGTGTTGCCGTATAATGCAGGACCGCTCCAGGAGATGAAGGCGCAACCTCGCTGGCGCAAATTCTTGTGGCTCCCTCGCGTGGGGGATGTAGGAACAGATCGTTTCGCCTGAATTCAATCAGGTTTGGCTCGGCGTCGAAGCGGTAAGATGATCGGCGGATGGCTGTTGAGAGGTATAGGAGATGTGGCGTTCTTGGTGGAGTGGAAATCCGACTTTCGTAGCTGCTCTTGTTTGCTTCGTACATCCGCCTCATCGCCGAGGCGTACAATGACAAATCAAATCTAAGATGATTAGTAATAATATGAAGTAATTGCGGAGTATCTCGCTCGATGGTAAATCGGCTGTAAGCATCCAGGTTGAGAATAGACGCTCTCCGCGAGATTGATATCCCATATTTATTGATAAATTCGTCAACCGATACGTCCAATTTGTCGCAGTCAAATATAAAATCCGCTTCTGATAAGTTCCGTCGAGCGGTCCCATAGTCCGTCAATCGCAACTCTCCGGTGAGTTTCCCACACAGATAACGGCAAAAGACATTAACGCATGCGGAGTCAAAATCGACCTTAGGGTCGAACTCTCGGAGAAATCGCCTGAGCGGCAACGGTCTGCGTCTACGCTCGATTGGCGGATAGAAAAGTCGATTATGCAAAAATAACGAATAAAAATGTGAAACAGGATGCCTTATCGTCAGTAGGATTTCTATACGGTGTTCTGGAAATGCGCGCTTCACCGCGATAAGGTCAGGGAGCGGCAAATGGCCCGAAAAAAAGCGGACTCCTGCCTCGACGTCGACCTTAAATTTTGCCAAAAATTCGGTATTCAGAGGTTCGGACTGAATTCGGCACTTTTCGGTGCCATAGATCCGGGAAAATAGGGTTCGGATAGCTGTATCGTCCGTTTTTGGCACATGGCACATTAGAAAAACGTAATCGCTGCGGCGAAGCTTTTCCATCTCTCGTGTTTTTTTCAGGAGGGCGGGCGCCTGTCCGTTTTTCGGCGTGTGTGTTCCGGCAAATATGGCACCAACCGGTACTCGCGCAAGGCCCGAAGATAGCCATCAACCGGCGCTTTGATCGTCAGCGCAGCGCCGGACACGTGGTCGGCGTCCGGCACATAGCTACACCGGGGTCGTCGACCGGGTGGCCTCAAGCCCCAATTCACCGGTCGCCAAGACGCTGATGATCCCGCCGCAATCCTGGAGGCTTCCTATCAGGGGAGCTTTCGAAAAATTGCCGTTGTGCCGGCGGCAATTAGCCACTGGGTTTCATTATCAAGATGCTCGACGATCGGGTCGCGGCTATCGATGTAAGAATCCGGCGATCGTGACAACAAATCTGAGATTGTCATTTGCAAAAATTCTGTGCGGGTTGGCTCTGGAAGGCCGTAGGTATAGGTACTGAGGATCTGATTCAGAACGAAAATCGGCAGATTTGAGCGCTCAAGAAACTGATCTTCCAGCTCTACCGCTGATTTGAACAGTTCCCGCACCCCGAAACGCGTGAAATTGGCGTAATGCGACGGATAGCCGTGCTCTGCCTGTAGGAATGGGATTATGGCGAAGATTTTGCCGCTTGGTTTCACGACCCTGACCAACTCCCTGGCGCACAAAAATGGGTCGTTGACATGCTCTAGCACCGCTATGGAAAGGATACCGTCGAATGTATTATCCTTGAACGGAAGATCCTGGCCTACCGCGAGGATGTCGGTAGAAGGATAGTCATAAATGTCAAGGTTGATGACATTCCGGGCGGGCATGCGTCGTAGCCCGGCTCCAGCATCGAGGATCATTGCCTCAGAGCCAAGCGATTCGAGGAACTTCCAGATCACAGCACCATAATCGTGTGCCGAAGCCACGTCGGCTTTGTCCTTCAGACATGCAGAGATGGGCCAGTTTTTGGGGAGTGCGCTCGGAGCACGACACCCGGGCACCTTATTGAGCGGACGTTTTGTATTGCGAGCTATGAATGTCGCTTTCTGCTCCCGGTTTTCCAAAATTTTCCGACAACGTTCAGCGACCGAGCGGGACACAGGCAAATTGAGCTCACCAATAGTCACCGCGCCTTGCCGAAGTTTGAGTAGAAGCGTGTCTTCGAGAGTAACTCCGGCGCCAACCATCGTCGGCAGATCCAGGAAGAAGGAAAACCCGATGTGGGCGCGTCCAATTAGATCTGGTCGTACGTTTCGTGCAGCTGCGGTGGAGAAGTCGTCGTAAAATATTTCGAGGCGCTCGCCCGAATCGGGTACGCCGATCCATCCGCGAATCTGTTCTATTGGATAGTCAATCGAAGGGTTACTTGGTAAATCAATCCATATTGGCAGGTTTGCGTTGATCATGAAGCTCATTCAGGTCAATCCTGTGGCAGCAGTCCCGAACCCCTGTGTTGAAGCCAGGCGTCTGGGACACCCCGAGGTAGATCGTTCTTGATCACGTCGAGAAGATCTCGGCGATTAAGTTCAATCAACCTCATCTCCAACGTCGCTGCCTCATCTCCAACGTCGCTGCGTCGTGAAACCCAACGCCTGGTGCCAAACAGGTTCCTCGTTAAAACACCGCCTCGACCAGTGAGCAATTATTGCACCAGTCGGTATTCTCGTAAGGCCCGGAGATAGCCGTCAATTCGGCTCTTATTCTGCGCAAGACGCCTCGCAACCGCCTCTTTGGAAACGCGCTGCTCCCTCGCGAAACGAAGGTCATGCCGATTCTGGGCCTCCAAATCACGAACGGCGCCTTCCGTCGATTGTACCATCCGGTAGCTGAAAAGCTCATAGAAGGACCGTGCCTCGGTATAACACCGCTCCTCGACGACGTCGGGCGGATCGTCATGCGAATGATAAACCACGGCGTTTCGCGCATAAGCCTTGCCGTATCCGTTGTTAAGCAGTTCCAAGCCAAATAGTTGATCCTCTGCAAAGTCAACTTCAGGTATAGGAACCGATTTCCAAATCGATTTTCGTAGACAGGAGTTGTTGTCGCTATAAAAATGGAGTTTCTGACGATCGACGAAATCAGTGTAAAGCTTAGCCATTTCGGGATCCGTCAGGCTTACGCAGACAGGCAGGTCATCGAATTGTGCAAAATGGGCAGCTATATCGCGCTTTACAAATTCGGACACGTGCTCGTATGGGGCATGACGACCAAAGACGCCGCCAGCGTGAGGGTAGCTCACCAGGGTGCAAACGAGGTTGTATAACCACCGATCGTCAACCGGCAGCGCATCCTGGGTCAGAAAGGCCACGAATTCGCCTCTGGCGGCCGCGACCCCGGCGTTACGGGTTCGACCATGCTGAAATTCCGCCTTTTTGATTTTGATCAGCTCCACCCCCGACCGGCTCTCCAGGAACTCCGTGGTGCCGTCGGTAGACCCGCTATCGATGCACACCAACTGAACATCGCCGGGAACGCCCTGCGACAAAACTTGCTCGATCACCTCCTTGAGCAAGTCCCCGCCATTGAGGGTCGGTATCACGACGGTCGCGAACAGCTCCGAGGAACCCAGCACGGCCGGCTTAGCAGGCTCAAACCCCACTTCGTTAAGCCGATCCACGAACGCCGCCTGGACGAGCCTTGCGGATTCGCGCCATGAGAATTGGCTGACCCAAGCCTCAGCCTGGGCCGACTGCAACGCGCGCCCGTCGGGATCGGCGAGCATGCTTTGAATTGCATCAGCTATCGCTCGGGGCTCGGGTTTCGCCAGCCGAACGGTACCAGGATCATAAACAGCTCGCGTGCTTTCGACGTCCAGATCCAGTAACGGAAGCCGACAGGCCATCATCTCCTGTGGCACGATGGAGTAGTTGGTCGCGGAGAAGACGACCCCTATATCGGCCTGCTGATAAATCCGGGCCAGAGTGCCCGCGTCGCAAATTCCGTGGTTCGTCGCCTCGTATGGGACGGATGTGAATGGCAGCTCACCCTGGCCGAAGAAATCGACATGGAAGCTCACCCCTCGCTTGACCAACAGCTCAAGCGCCAGCAACCCCAACTCCACCGCACGCCGCTCGGAGAAGGCTCGACAATAGAAAGCGATGCGCGGGATCAGGCTGGCCGATTTGCGCTCTGCCGGACGGTACACGCTCCGGTCGGCGGCCTGCCAAAACTTCCGAGCCCACCGGCCATATTTTCCGGTCATCAATCGTTCCAACCACGGTCCGGCACAAATGCAGTCAAGGTCCAAACGATAGGTCGATTCGGCCAGCAGATACCGGCTGCTCATCGGTGAAAATGCCGCCTCAAAATCTTGTACGAAATAAAATCGCTTCTTGAACATCCACGCAGAGCAAGCGAGAGGGACACTCCAGGCGTCGGTAGCCACCACAATGTCGCCTGACGCTTCGGTCAGGGCTTCATCCGCAAAGCGTATGGTACCCCGGAGGGGTTGAAAATGGCGGTGCAGCGTTTGCTTGGCTGATAGCGGGTCTTTGTGAAAAACGGGATCACGGATCCAAATCGTTATTTTATGTCCAAAGGACTCGAGGTAATTGCATATCCTAAAGATGTTCATATGCCCGCCTCCCCCCGGGCAGAAATCAGGAATCACCCAATGTATATCGAGCGCTGACGGGTTGAAGTCATTTGATAACGGCGATAGCGCGGGACCCTCGTTCGAAGCGAAACGCCGAACCTCCGGATCGAGCACCGTGACCGCCGATCGGCTAAACGGAATCCGGTTCGCATCCGGCTGGTTAATTTTCGGGGCCGAGACGGCCAGACTTTTGGCCGGCACGTGCCCCTGCAACAACCCCACCAACACGTGATAAACGAGCGGGTTAATATCCGCCGCTTTCGCGTCAGGATAAGCCGATAGGTAATGTGCTGTAGAAAAATTTGGGCTGGGATCCCTGTTTTCCTTCCATCCGTAGTAGTGAAAATGCTCGGCAGAGACGACAGAATTGTCTAAATCGTTGTAGACCGACGCATAAAACACCGGGTCAAACAAACCATCCATTATTTGTTTAAATTCACGGTCAATGGCGGTAGAACCCACCTGCCGGAGATGGAGGTCCTTTCCCGCGTGACGCAACGGTGTCTTGCTGAACGATATCGAAAAACCATGACGCCCATCGCCGATGCCGAACCGTTCAAGATCCTCTCGGTATTCGCTCGCCAGCACCGTTGCAAGCCGGGTGTCGCCTTCCAATAACTCCAGCAGTATCCGCTTCTGTGGGTCCTGGCGGTCCCAGATCCACCCCTTGATGCCGGTCCGATCGGCGAAGTCGATATAGCTTTGGAGTGCACTCTGACCATCGGGCATAGCGCTAATTGCATTGACCAGCCGAGGCATCGACCGCTTCACACGACCGCCACTGACGATCTGATGTCCCGGTGGTGTGTCTGGAACCGGATCGGCTTCGGCGGGTTGGTCGACGGGATCGGTGAAGAGCGCATCGACCGGTGACGCTGGCAGGTGCGGCATTGCGGGCTTCGCGAAGGCCAGGCGCCCTGCGAGTACACCGCGCTCGATGACGACCGGCGATCCGGGCACTTCCCTGCCGGTCTCGGCGCAGCGCAGGTGCAGGAGATTTCGAGCAGCAGACAGCGACGCCCCCTCCAAGGCAACTGTAAAAGCGTGCCGCCCGTCGCCGATGCCTGCCTGCCGCAGATCCGAGCGGTACTGGTTCGCCATCGCGCTCGCCAGCCGAGCGTCACCGTCGACCAGTTCGAGCGCGATCCGGCTTTCGGGCTGCCGCGGGTCCCATACCCAGCCTCTGATGCGGCTACTATTTGCCTCGTCGATATAGCCTTGAAGAGGGCGGGCGGGCGCTGCCGCCCGATCGTCCCCGTCCCCGAAGCGCGCCTCATCCTGCTCCGGCATCGCCGCCGTCGCAAAGGCTGCCCTCGCGCGCGTGAAAGCCGGGCTCTCCCAATCGACGGCTGTCGCATCCTCCCCGTCGAGCGCGGCCAGCCAGTCCTCGCGCCCGAGATCGGCTACCTGGGTGCCCGCTCGCGCCGCCTGTTGCCCCGTCTTGCCTCCCCGTTTCCCGTCCAATTCAACCGCGGCCGCGATGATTTCTCGGACAGCCGGCGCTGCACTGCGCGACGGCGGCGCCGCGTTGGCGAGTTTGGCGGCACCGGCTATCCCGCTCTTTCCGCGCGAAGCTCTCGCCATGTCGGCCTCAGACCGCCCCGATCGAATGCATTACTGCAGACAACTACTTCCTGCCCTGAATCCCTGCCGGAATACGGCATTGCGCGACTGAAGCTCACGGGATGACGATATCCTACATCAAACAAACATCGGCGCGCAACCGCGTCGGTTCATTGGAAAAAAACGGTTCTGGCAGACAATCTGCAAGTCAATTCCCTCAGCCGAATCTATCATGAGCAGTAAATTGGAGGTGACGATGCTTAAGCCGCTGGTCGATGATGTGCTGAGTGTGTTCGGCCGGGTGCGCGGTCCGTTTAGCATGTTGCCGCACAGTCCTCGTTGGCGGAACGGATGTTGCGCCGCGTCAAGTTCGACCGCCATCCACCCAGGCCGTCGTGCCGGTGCGCATGCCATCGTCCTGATGGACAAGGCCGGCTGGCACATCGGCGGCGACCTGGTGGTGCCGGCCAATCTCAGCCTGGTGCTCCTGCCGCCCTATTCGCCCGAGCTGAACCCGATCGAGCGCCTCTGGCTCTACCTCCGGGACAACCGCCTCACCCACCGCGTCCTCGCCGATACCGCCCAAATCATCGATGCCTGCTGCGATGCCTGGAATGACCTGCTCGCCCAAACCGGACGCATCCGATCCCCGTGCTCCTATCCTTGGCTCGAAAAGGCCCGCCAGGCCGAGGGCAATCGCATCGTCGCGCCCGTGGGTGATCGCGGCATGGGCGTGGCGCACTGCCGCCTCGGCAATTTCCGGGTCGAGTCCGCCGCGCAGGAACAAGATTTCGAAGCACCAGGCTAGATAACCATGCGCGAGACCGTAATCAGGCTCCAGAGCGAGCGCCCGTTCGAGCAACGGCACGGCGATGCGCGCCTCGTCCGGCATCGACGCATTGACATGTGGCAGCGCCCGCAACACGAGGTCATAGGCGTCGAGATCGTCCGGCCGCTTGCGTTTGACCCGTTCGATCTCGGCTGCCCGGAGGGTCGGCTCGATCGCGCCGATAGTGCTTAAGGTGATCTCGTCCTGCAGGGCGAAAATATCGTCGAGCGAACGATCGTACCGCTCGGCCCAGACATGCACGCCCGTTTCCGCCTCGATCAGCTGCGTCGTAATGCGGACGCGGTTGCCCGCCTTGCGGACGCTGCCTTCGAGCACGTAGCGCACGCCCAATTCGCGCGCCCACCTGCTTCACGTCGATGGCTTTACCCTTGTACGTAAAGCTTGAATTGCGCGCGATAACGAGGAGCCAGCGGATACGTGATAGGCCGGTGATGATGTCCTCTACGACGCCATCAGCAAAATACTCCTGCTCGGGGTCACCGCTCATATTCTGAAACGGCAACACCGCGATCGACGGCTTATCGGGCAGGGCAAGCGTTGGGGTGGTTTCAACCGCCGAAATGGTTGGCGTTTTCTCAGCTGTGCGGAGCCGCACTCGGTATGCTCGAACGGGGCGTGCAATATTTCTGAGGCTCTGCTCGCCCATGTCCTCGAACGACAAATCAAGCCTGTCGCCGATATGGTCGCGGACCGTGCCCGATATGCAGATGCCGCCTGGCTCTGAGATCGCCTCTAACCGTGCGGCGACGTTCGCCCCGTCGCCGTGGATGTCGTTGTCCCCCCCGATGATGATGTCGCCCAAATTGACCCCGACACGGAATACGATCCGCTGCCCCTCGGGCGTCACCGTGTTGCGCTCGGCCATCCCACGCTGCACCGCAACCGCGCAGGCGACGGCCTCTACGACGCTCGGGAATTCGATCAGGATACCGTCGCCGGTGGTTTTGACGATGCGGCCTTTGTGCTCGGAAATCTTTGCATCGATGAGTTCGCCGCGGTGCTCTTTGAGTCGCGCCAGTGTGCCGGCCTCATCGTCACCCATGAGCCGGGAATAACCGACAACATCTGCTGCAAGAATGGCGGCAAGTTTGCGCTCTACCGAATGGACGGGCACGCTTGGTTCCTCCCCATCAGAGTATAGGCAGACGTGCAACCCCTGCGCGACCTTTCACGCGAAGACTGAGCCGTCCGGTCTTACGTGCCCTGAACGTCCGTTTTCGTGCACCAACGCGCGACCCCGATCATGCCGGACCTCACTGGCCTCGGCAGCTTTGTTGGCACGCTCATGCACTCTCACGCCCATGCACTGTGTTGACTCTGTCCGAACTGTCTTTCACCGTTGGCGAGGCATTTTTCAGCTGCGGACCCCAGACACGCGATGAGCCCATCGGACGCTGCTGCGTGGCAACAATTGATCTCCACATTGCACGGGTCCGGCCGCAAGGCTGCACTCGCGATCACCGGGGGCGGCAGTGGGGCGGTCGGCGAGCTGCTTCGTGTTCCCGGCGGCTCTCGGCTGCTGATCGAGGCGCAGGTTCCCTACGACATGGCAGCGCTTGCCGCGTTTCTCGGCTTTGCGCCGGCACAGGCCTGCAGCTCCGACACCGCGATCGCGATGGCACAAAGCGCACGGGCACGCGTAGTCAGGCTGGTGCCGGGTACTAGCGTTGGATTGGGCACCGATCTGGTTGGCCCGGATCTGGTTGGCCTGGGGGCGACGGCGGCACTGGTGAGCGATCGCCCGCGTAAAGGCGAGCATCGATTTCACATCGCATTCGCCAACTCCGCCGGCATCGCGCACTGCACTTGCGTCTTGGCCAAGGGCCGACGTGATCGCGCCGCGGAAGAAGATCTCGTTTCGCGCGCGATCGTCCTGTGGCTGGCCCGCGCATGTGGGGTTGCCGCAGCGTCGCCGCGCAGCCTCTTCGACGCGGATGAACATTATGCGGAGACGGGCGTCGCGGCGCTGGATACGATCGATCAGCTCCTGGCGGGCGAACTCGATCGCGTCACCGCCCAGCCCGATGGCCAAATGATGCTGTCGGCACCGCAGCCCTTTGTGCTGTTCCCAGGTTCTTTCAACCCGATGCACGAGGGACATGTATTGCTGGCGCGGGTCGCCGAAGAGCTCAGGCAGCAGCCCGTGGCATTCGAAATCTCCGTCACCAACGTCGACAAGCCGCCGCTTGCGGGCGAGACGGTGAGACGCCGGCTCGCACAATTCGCCTGGAAGGCGCCGGTCGAACTCACCAGAGCGCCCACCTTCGTCGAAAAGTCGCGCTTGTTTCCTGGGACGACGTTTGTGGTCGGTGCGGATACGGCGGAGCGGCTATTTGGCCCGAAGTATTATGGCAACGACGAGGTTCGAATGCACATGGCGCTCGAGGAAATCGCTAATTCCGGGGGCAGCTTTCTGGTGGCGGTACGCCTCGACGCAGCGGGGCGCGTACGCGCGCTGAATGACCTCCCCGTGCCGCGGCGCTATGCCGATCTCTTCACCGAAATCCCTGAGCACCGTTTCCGCTTTGACACCTCCTCATCCGAGATTCGCGCCAGGAGACATGCAGACGGGGGACGTGCGGCTGGTAATGCATAGCGGGCCCACAGATTACCTTTGTCGTTGCTGCGGCAGGTGCACCCTGCGAGTAGGAGAGAAGACTGACCTGGCCGCCATCAAGCGCGATCGGCTGATCATGTCGGGCCGCTGGTCCCCGAGACCCGCTTGATCACCCGGGAAATGGCGACGAGGATGATCGCGCCTGCCGACGCGCAGATCAGCATTGCCACCAGGCCACCAACGGCACTGCTGAGCGTACCGAACAGCCAAAATCCAATGAAACCGGCGGGAACCGCACCGATAACACCGCACACGATGTCGCCAATACGCCCGAAGCCGCCGCTTCCCATCATCCGCCCGGCGAGCCATCCGGCGACCGAGCCGATCAGGGCAAGAACGCCAAGGATAGTGATGATGGTGATTTGACCGGCTGATCCGCGCAAATTCGGGTACGGCGCAATATCGGCTCGCGCCGGGGCGATGGTGGCAGCAGCGACAATCCCGATCGTCAGGGCCCGAGCAAGCGTTCCGCCGTTGCGCATGCGACTCTCCCCCAGGCGCCGTCAGCTTCTTATTCTGCACGCGGCTACCACCAGCGCCAAGTCGATGCCGCAAGCCCTCGCCCTCGTTCTGTCGATCGCTATCGAAGCCGTCGTCGCCTTTTTCGCGATGCGGGCGCTGGGCTGGGGCAGCGGGAGGCGGGTCGCGCTCGCCGCCACCATCGGGACGCTGATCACCCATCCGATCATCTGGCAGGGGATCCCGCGTCTGGAACCGGCGCTCGGCTATGGTGCGGCGGTGGCGCTGGCCGAAGGTGCAGTTGTCCTCGCCGAGAGTATCGCCTATCGCCTGATCGTGCCCCTCGCCTGGCCACGAAGCCTTGCGGTCTCGGCGATCGCGAACGGAGCCTCCGCCGGGGCAGGCCTCGCCTATTACGCCCTGACCGGTTGAGCCGAGGGGAGGCCGCCGAGCGCCAGCAGCAGGATCGGGATCTCGACCCAGGCATGCACCAGCGCGGCCAGCGAGTAAAAGCGCCGCGCGAGGTCGTAGTCCAGGGCGAAGACGAGCGCTAGGACGGCGCCCGCCGCGATTCCGACAGGTGCGATCCGGCGGCGGGCGGCTCCCCGCGCCGCGCCGCGCGCCAGCCGCGGCAGCAACAGCATTACCGCGGCGTAATGCGCAAGCTGGGCAAAGACAGCGGCGCTGAACGCGTGCCGGGCCCAGCCGGCATCGGCGAACTCGCGCGGGACGTAAGCGCCCAGATTGAGCGCCAACGGCCCGCTCGCGAAGACCCGCAGCTCGGGGTTGGTCAAGCCGGCCGCATCGAGCGCTGCGTAGGGCAGGCCGGTGGCGATCAACAGCGGCAGCACGATGAACGGGATCGTCAGCAACCCCAGCATCCACCGCCGCGCCGACCCCTTCAGCGCCTCGGCGACAAAGCCGAGCGGCGTCAGATTGTGCAAGAGGGCCAAAACGAGCAGCAGATGGTACGGCGCCATGACCGCACCGGACACGAGCACCACACCGACCATCGCGCCGGCCGCGCGCCGGCGGCGCATCGCCATCGTTGCGCCAATGGCCAGCACCGCGGCGGCCACCAGCTCGATCGCGACTGCGACGGTCGGCGGCAGCACGCCCCAAGTCGCGGCCGCTCGTGCCAGCGCTGCAACCGCGATCGGCAGCCCAAACCGCTCCGCCAGGCCGCTGCTGAGCCGCCCGGCAAAGCGGCCCCGCACGTAATGCATCTCGCTCAACACATGGGCGAGACCGAAGCCAGCCAGCGAGATCGTGTAGGTTGCCAGCGGCAACGCCACCGTCGCTGCCAGGGCAGGCAGGGCGAGCGCCGCCGCCGTGAGCACCATCCCCGCTGTCGGGTTCGCGACATCGACCTGCCGCTCGGCTACGGTGACAACGCTCATGTTACCGGCCATCCCGAAGTTCGACGCCAGCTACCCAGTACCCGAAATGCGGTAACTCTCCCACGCTGCGGTCGTCCGGTTAAGTCCAAACGTCCATAAGCGGCGCACCTTGCGCATTGGCGCCCGTACCGGCGATCGACGAGGTTTGCCCCTTTCCAGCCATCGTTCTCAGCACCCCGAGCACCGGACGAGGTCGGGCGGAAACCCCCGCGTCGCGCCATCGGCGCCTCTACGCCAGGTAATGAGGACGCGCCGTGCATCGGCAGGAGAGCGCCCCCGGCTGGGTGGCAACCTCGGCGTCCCGCCGGCGATCGCCGACTCGGTGATCCGCCGCACGACCGTTATCGTCAAGTCAAGCCGGCGCCTTTATATTGGGCGATCTGCATAACGCTCTTCGCCAAGAGCGCGATTGCCCGGAAGACCGCCTATGGTGGCCTACGACGCCTTTATTTCCTACAGCCACGCGCGCGACAAGCCCCTCGCGTCAGCGTTGCAGTCGGCGATGCAGCGGCTTGGCAAGGCTTGGTATCGACGCCGCGCGTTGCGACTGTTTCGCGACGACACGAGCTTGTCAGCCAGCCCCGAGCTGTGGCGTTCAATTGAAGAGGCTCTGGGTCAATCGCGGTTTTTGATCTTGATTGCGTCGCTCGATTCGGCGGTCTCGCCCTGGGTCGACAAGGAGGTCGCCCATTGGCTCGATCATAACGGCGTGGACACGGTGCTGATCGCGCTGACCGAGGGCCACCTCGCGTGGGACGAAGCGGCCAGCGATTTCCATTCCTGCGCCGCAACCCCGCTACCACCTGCGCTCAAAGGCCGTTTCGCGTCCGAGCCGTTCTGGATCGACCTGCGCCCTTACCGCGATGAGCCGCGTCCAAGCGATTCCAAATTTGTCGATCTGGCGGCGGATTTCGCGGCGACAATCCATGGGATGCCGAAGGAGGACCTGCTGTCGCAGGAGGTTCGACAGCAACGGCGGGCGTTGCGCCTAGCTGGGTCCGCGGTCGGATTGCTGGTGATCTTGCTGGGGCTTGCGGGCTGGCAATGGACGATTGCCGAAGCTCAGAAAAAAGAGGCCCAGGCCCAGCGGGACCGGGCCGAGCGCAGCCTCGCTTTGGCGACGGAGACCGCGAATGGTTTGACCTTCGATCTGGCGCAAAAATTTAGAGATCTGGGTCTGCCGGCCGCGATCGTCGGAGATATTCTGGACCGAGTCCGCAAGCTCCAGGAAGAGCTTATCGCGGGCGGCGAAACCTCCTCTGACCTGAGCCGCAGCGAGGCCGCGGCTCTCCACGAGACCGCGCTAACGCTGCTGGCGCTCGGCAATACCGAAGGTGCCCTCGGTGCTGCCAAGCAGTCCCGTGGTATTATGCAAGGTCTCGCCGCCGCGGAGCCCGATAATACCCTATGGCAACGCGATCTCTCGCTTAGCCACAACAAGATCGGTGACGTGCTCCAGACACGCGGCGATCTCGGTGGCGCCCTCGCCGCTTATCGCGACAGCCTCGCCATCAGGAAGGCACTGGCCCTCAAAGACCCCAGCAATACCGAGTGGCGGCGCGATCTCTTGGTCAGCGACGAGAGGATCGGCACCGTACTCCAGGCACAGGGCGATCTCGCCGGCGCCCTCGCGGCTTATCGCGACGGTTTCGCGATCGCAACGGCGCTGGTGCTAGAAGACCCCAGCAATACCCAGTGGCAGCGCGATCTAGGACTTAGCGGTGGCAGGATCGGCGCCGTGCTCGAGGCGCAGGGCGATCTCGCCGGCGCCCTCGCGGCTTATCGCGACGGTTTCGCGATCGCAACGGCGCTGGCACTCAAGGATCCCAGCAATACCCAGTGGCAAGGCGATCTCTCGCTCGGCGACGAGAGGATCGGCGACGTGCTCAAGGCGCAAGGCGATCTTGCCGGCGCACTCGCCGCCTATCGCGACAGCCTCGCGATCAAAAAGGCGCTGGCCGTCAAGGACCCCGGCAACACCGAGTCGCAGGCCGGGCTCTCAGTCAGCAGCGAAAAGATTGGTGACGTGCTTCAGGCGCAGGGCGATCTGCCGGGCGCGCTCGCTGCCTATCGCGAGGGCCTCTCCATCAAAAAGGCGCTGACGCTCAAAGACCCCAACAATACCCAATGGCAGAGCGATCTCTCGGTCAGCGATAACAACATCGGCGACGTGGCCACGGCGCAGGGCGATCTTGCCGGGGCGCTCGCCGCTTATCGCGAGGGCCTTGTCATTATGAAAACGCTGGCGCTCAAAGACCCCGCTAATACTCTGTGGCAGCGCGATCTCTCGGTCAGAGACGATAGGATCGGCGACGTGCTCCAGGCGCAGGGCGATACCACCGGTGCGCTCGCCGCTTATCGCGAGGGCCTTGCCATCAGAAAGGCGCTCGCGCTCAAAGACCCCAGCAATACGCAGTGGCAGCGCGATCTCTCGGTCAGCGACAACAAAATCGGCGAGGTGGTCACGGCGCAGGGCGATCTGGTCGATGCGCTCGCCGCTTATCGCGAGGGCCTTGCCATTATGAAAACGCTGGCGCTCAAAGACCCCGCTAATACTCTGTGGCAGCGCGATCTCTCGGTCAGAGACGATAGGATCGGCGACGTGCTGCAGGCGCAGGGCGATCTCGCCGGGGCGCTCGCCGCTTATCGCGAGTGCCTCGCCATTATGAAAGCGTTGGCGCTTAAAAACCCCAGCGATACCGACTCGCAACACGGGCTCGCGGTTAGCGATGATAGGATCGGTGACGTGCTCCAGGCGCAGGGCGATCTCGCCGGGGCGCTCGCCAGCTATCGCGCCAGCCTCGCGATTATGAAAGCGCTGGCGCTCCAGGATCCGGCCAATACTCTGTGGCAGCGCGATCTCTCTGTCAGCGACGACAAAATCGGCGACGTGGCCAAGGCCCAGGGCGATCTCGCGGGCGCCCTCGCCGCCTATCGTGAGGGCCTCGCCATTATGCAAACGCTGGCGCTCAAAGACGCCGCTAATACCGATTGGCAACGTGATCTCGGGGTTAGCGACGATAAGATCGGTGACGTGCTCCAGGCGCAGGGTGATCTCGCCCGGGCGCTCGCCATCTACCGCGCCAGCCTCGCCATCAAAACGGCTCTGGCGCTCAAAGACCCCAGAAATACTCTGTGGCAGCGCGATCTCTCGGTCGGCGACGAGCAGATTGCTGACGTGCTCAAGGTCCAGGGCAATCTTGCTGGGGCGCTCGCCGCCTATCACGACAGCCTCGACATTATGAAGGCGCTGACGCTCAAAGACCCCGGCAATAGCGAGTGGCAGCACGATCTTGCCGACATACTTGGCAGAACCGGCGGGGTTGAGCTGGGAATCGGCGAGGTGGCGGGTGCGCTCGCCGCCTATGAGGAGCAACTCGCGCTCCGGCAACAGCTTCACGCGGCATCCGCGACTGACGGCACCAAATCCGCGCTTGGCGACGCTTTGAACAGCCTCTCCTTCGCGCTTCTCTTCAATCATCGCCCGCGGGATGCGCTCGACCGCGCACAGGAGGCGCTCGCCCTCGATCCTTCTGCCCTCGTGATCGAAACCAACCGGGCGCACGCCCTTTTGTTTCTTGGCCGCTTGAAGGAGGCCAAGGCCATCTATCTAGGGGATAAGAACAAGCCCCTAGGAGAGGGCAAGACTTTCGGCGATGCCGTGCGGGACGATTTCGCGATGTTCCGCAAGAACGGCATCGATACCCCGGAGATGAAGAGGATCGAGGCCCTCCTCGCGGGTTGACCAGCGCTAGTCTGGGAGCGCCGGTTTTTCTATACCTGATAAGCCCGACCAATTGCTTCGCCACTCAGCGAAATGGCGGCTCTCGGGCGCTTCACGGTCATCGGAGCGCGTATGGGCCGAGGGCTGAAATCCGCTCACTGCCGAATGGCAAACTGGAACATCACCCGCCCGCGCTTCCCCTTTCGCCGCGGCGGATTTGCCGCTTATACTTGGCGATGAGCGCGGGTCGGGTAAACCGGCCCGGACATGCCCGACTTCAGAACAGGGAGGAAGCGCCATGGCGCAGACCGGCACCTCGACCGAGTCGGTAGCCTGGTATCGCACGCTCAACCGCGAGCAGTGGCAGGTGCTGTTTGCTTCGAACCTCGGCTGGCTGTTCGACGGGTTCGAGATCTACGCACTGTTCCTGACCGTCGGCTTCGCATTGCACCAGCTGCTCGACGCGGCGCAATATTCTCAGATCCCGCGTTACGCCGGCTATGTACTGGCGACGACCGTGTTCGGCTGGGCGACCGGCGGCGTCATCGGCGGCATCGTCGCGGACTATATCGGCCGCAAGCGGACGATGATGCTGGCGATCCTCGCCTATTCGCTGACGACGGCGCTCAGCGCCCTTGCCTGGAATTGGGAATCGTTCGCGATCCTGCGCTTCCTGGTCGGCGTCGGGATCGGCTCGGAATGGGTGACCGGCGCCTCGATCGTCTCCGAATTGTGGCCCGACCATGCGCGCGGCAAGGGCGGCGGGTTCTTGCAGAGCGGCGCCGGGATCGGCAGCTTCCTCGCCTCGGGCGTGTGGCTGCTGATCGGCGACATGGGGCCCAATGCCTGGCGTTACATGTACCTCGTCGGCGTTCTGCCGGCGCTGCTCGTGCTGTATATCCGGCGCAGCATGCCGGAATCGGCGCGCTGGGAGGAGGCCAACGAACGCCGCCGCGTGGCGCGGGCCCAGCAGCGCAGCGGCGCCACGCTCGACGGCGTCGATGCGGCGCTGACCCGCTTCACGGTCACCGACATGTTTCTCGACAAAAGCGTCCGACCGCGCCTGATCGCGGCGTTTTTGATGATGCTGTCGGTGACGTTCGGGTTCTGGGGCGTCGCGACCTTTGTCCCGACCTATGTCGGCACGGTTGCCACCAAGACGGGGCTTGACGCGCCGTGGTATTCCGCGGTGGCCGGGCTGCTCGGCACCGGCGTCGCGATCTTCGGCTTTATCACACTCGGCTTTCTGGCCGATTCGATCGGCCGCAAGCCGACGGCGATGCTGTATTACGCGATGTGCCTCGTATTGACCCCGGTGGTCTATCTGTGGGCGCAGTCGATGGCATCGCTGCTCGTCGCCGTGACGATCTTCGGCTTCTTCACCGGCGGCATCTGGTCTTGGGCGCCGATTTGGCTGCCGGAATTGTTCCCGACGCGGATGCGCGGCACAGCGGTCGCTTTCTGCTTCAACGCGCCGCGCTGGATCTCGTGCGTCGGTCCGCTGATCGCCGGCACGCTGATCGTCAGCCTCGGCGGCTACGGGCGGGCAGCGACGATCGTCGGGCTGTTCTTTATCGTCGGGGTCATCGCGGCGCCGTTCCTGCCCGAGACCAAGGGCAAGCCGCTGCCACACGCGTTGTGGGCCGAGGACCCTGCGCCATCGGCAGGATTGTAACGCTGCCGCCGTCCGTCAGCGCAGACGGGCGGCGATCGCCGGCAGCGCCGCGATGTCGATGCCGTGGCGCGCCGCCGCGGCGACCAGCGCCGCCGGTTCGGCGCCGTCGCGCATACGGGCGAGCGCCCATAAGAGGGCCGAGCGCGGCCCGGCGCGGCAATGGGCGACGATCGGGGTCGGCGCCGTCTTCAGCACTTCGGCGAACGCCTCCACATCGGCGCGCGACAGGCTCGCCATGGTGACCGGGATATGGTGATAGGCGATGCGATGGCTTTCGGCGATGCGGCGTGCCTCGGCGGCGGGGAGCTGGCCGGGGTCTTCGCCATCCGGGCGATTGTTGACGATCGTGCGGATGCCGGCCTCGGCGAGCGCCTCGATATCGCTGCGGTCGAGCTTACCGGCGGCGCTCAGACCAGGGGCGAGCTCGGCGAGCGCGGGTGGTGACAAGGGCATGTGGGATCTCCGGCGATGATCGCGGCACACTCGCAGCCCGTCGCCTCCCCGTCATGCGAAAAATGCCTCTCGAAAAATCAGGCGGCGAAGCGGCCTGGGTGCTGGACCAGATCGCCGGCGCGCACCCAGAAGCGTTCCAGCCGGCGCAGCGTCGCGATGACATTTTGCAGATTGTCGTCGGTGACCGCGGTCTGCGCCAGCATCTCGATGTGCCGGCGATGCATGCCGCTCAGCTGATCGCGCAGGGCGCGTCCCTTGTCGGTAAGACGGACGTGGATCGAGCGGCGATCGTGCACCGAGCGCTCCTGCACGAGATAGTCGTTCTCGACCATCTTCTTGACGTTGTAGGAGACGTTCGAGCCGAGATAGCAGCCGCGCAAGGTCAGCTCGCCGACGGTCATCTCCGCATCGCCGATGTTGAACAGCATCAGGCCCTGGACGTTGTTGATGTCGTGCACGCCGAGCCCGTCGAGCTCGAGCTTCACGACTTCAAGGAAATGCCGGTGAAGCCGCTCGACCAGCGCAATCACTTCGAGATACTCGTTCGTCATAGCAGCCTCGTCTCGCGACCGTTCCATAAGCAAGCTAGCAGTGGTTTCGTTAAAATTTAGTTGTCATTTCCCGGGGTCTTGTCATTTCCCGGGGTCTTGTCATTTTTCGGGCTCTTCACGCCGCAGGAACTGCATGATCCCGGAAAAATCGAGCCCACCGGCGCCGCTGTCGACATAGAGCTGGTAAAGATTGGCCGCCGCCGCACCAAGCGGCGTCGCCGCCGCGGTGGCGCCGGCCGCCTGCTGCGCAAGGCGCAAATCCTTCAGCATGTTGGCTGCGGTAAAACCGGGTGCGTAGCCGCGGTTCGATGGCGCTGCCGGTACCGGCCCCGGCACCGGGCAATAGCCCGTCATCGCCCAGCACTGGCTGGTCGAATTCTTGCAGATGTCAAACAATGTCTGGGCCGGCAGCCCAAGCTTTTCGGCGAGCGCGAAGCCCTCGCACACCGCGATCATCGAAGCGGCGAGGATCATGTTGTTACAAATCTTGGCGGTCTGCCCGCTGCCGGCGGGGCCGGCATGGACGATCGTCCGCCCCATTGCCTTGAGGATCGGTTCGGCACGGGCGAAGGCCGCCGCCTCGCCCCCCACCATAAAGGTCAGCGAGCCGGCCTCGGCGCCGATGACCCCGCCCGAGACCGGCGCGTCGAGCATTGTGAGGCCGGCCTCGTTCGCCGCGGCGGTAACCAGGCGGGCGGTCTCGACATCGATCGTCGAGCAATCGATCAAGAGCGCGCCCGGGCGCGCCCTGGCGATCACCCCATCCGGCCCGAGATAGACCGCACGCACCTGCGGCCCGGCCGGCAGCATCGTGATTACAATGTCGCCCGAAGCGGCGGCTTCGACGGCGCTCGTGGCGGCATGCCCGCCCCTTTCCGCGAGCGCGACGCAGGCGCCGGCGACGATGTCGTAGCCGGTCACATGGTGCTGGGCTTTCACCAGATTGGCCGCCATCGGCGCTCCCATATTGCCGAGCCCGATAAAGCCGATCGTCGCCATGTGGCCACCCTCCCTAATCGAAGCGCAGCTCGCCGGCGCCGAGCGACGCAAAATAACCATCGACGATCGCCTCGCCCACCTCCGCGAGGGTCGCCGGATGCCAGCGCGGCTGCTGATCCTTGTCGATCAGCGCGGCGCGCACGCCCTCGTAGAAATCGTGGCCCTGCATGAAATGCTGGGTCAGCCGGTATTCGAGGGCGAGCGCTCCCTCGATGTCGCGGCCCCGCCCGACAGTCAGCTGGCGCAGCGTGACCTTGAGGCCGGTCGGCGATTTCGTCAGCAGCCCGGCGCGGGTCCGCGACGCCCATTCGGCGTCGCTGCCACCCGCCGCCGCTTCGCGGGCGAGCGCGTCGAGCACCGCCTCGACCGTGTCCCCGGCAAAACAGCGGTCGATCGCCGCCCGCCGCGCCGCCAGCGGCGGCTCGCCCGGGTCGGTGTTGAAGCCGGCGAGCGCCTCTTCGACCTGCGCGGGCTCCTCGCCCGCCCGCCACGCGATGTGGCTGAGCGCCTCAACCAGCCCCGATATCCGCTCGCGCGGCACGAAATGGGTGGCAAAGCCGCAATAGAGCGCATCGGCCGGCCCGAGCCGTGTCCCGGTCAGCGCGAGATAGCGCCCGATATGCCCGGGGGCGAGGTTGAGAAACCGGGTCGCGCCGACATCGGGAAAGAGGCCGATCCCGGTCTCCGGCATCGCCAGCATGGTGCGCTCGGTGGCGATGCGCCAGGCGCCGTTGACCGACACCCCGGCGCCGCCGCCCATCGTGATCCCGTCGATGATCGCGATGTAGGGTTTGGGATAACGGTGGATATGCCGGATCAGCTCATATTCTTCCCAAAAGAAGCGGCTGGTCAGCGCTGGGTCGCCGGAGACGCCGCGCCCGGCCTCGGCGATGGCGCGGACATCGCCCCCGGCGCAGAACGCGCGTTCGCCGGCGCCGCTGATCAACACGGCGTGAACTGCAGGATCATCGGCCCATTCCCGCAGCATCGGCGCGAAACGCCGGTACATGCCGAGGGTGAAGGCATTGAGCGCCTGCGGCCGGTTCAGGGTAACGGTGGCCACCCCGCCCTCGTACCCGAATAGGATGTCGTTGGAATCAGTGGTCAACAAAGCACCATTATCGTTCATGGCCGGGCTTGGCCCGGCCATCCACGAGATCAGATTAACTGTTCGTAGAGATCACCCCAATCCGGATTGCTGAGTAGTATCAAGCGGACCTTCCACGCACGCCGATAGTGCTTCAAGTTCTGCTCGCGCTGCCGGGCGTCCCGAATATCATCATAGTGCTCGAAATAAACTAGGCGTTTCAGTCGATATCGCTTGCTGAAGCCGTCCATCACGCCTTCGCGATGTTCCCATGCCCGGCGGGGCAAATCCTCTGTCACACCGGTATAAAGGATCCCGTTCGGCCGATTGGTCATGAAATACACCCAACCCTGGGCCATTTCCGGACCTCACCTTGCGCGGTTGAACGGCGTCTCGTGGATGGCCGGGCCAAGCCCGGCCACGAACGGGTGGGGACTAAAGCGGGATCACCAGGAGCGTGTCGATCTTCTGGCTGTCGAGGACGACGATGCGCTCGATAAAGCGGAAGGGGCTGCCGCTGACATCGATACGGTCGAGATAGCGGCCGGTGGCGAAAAGCCGGCTGTCGCCGTCGTGCATGATCCTGACGGCGAGGAAGTTCGAGCGCGCCTCGGCGACCCCGCCCTCGACCCGGTCGATGCGCACCGGGCCGACGATGTGGCGGTAGCGTTGCGCCTCGTAGATGTTGGCGCGGCGCATCGCCATCACCCGATCGGCGAGCATGCCGCGCGAGGCGGCATAGATGATGCCGTGGCGCAAGCCCGCGGCGTGGCTCTCGCGGTCGGTGATCAGATAGCGGCAATTCTCGACGAAGAAATCCGGCCATTCCTCGAGCCGGTCGTCGTCGATGCAATCGGCATAGGCGGCGCAGAGGTCGCCGATGCCGAGCCGCAGCGCGGTCTCGTCCATCAGGTGCCCGCCGAATCAGGCGCCGGTCAGGGCGCGGTATTTCTTCCAGAAGCCGCGGATCGCCGCCTCGCTGGCGCGGAAGCTCTGCGACTCGGCGTCGTGCCCGCCCATCATCACGACGCCGCTGTCCTCGTCATTGTAGTTGAGCGCGCGCTGCACAAAGCCACCGACGCAGCCATCTTCGAGCGAGATGTAGCCGGCCGGGCCGACCAAATTGCCCTGGCGCAGGCGGCGCTCGGTCATCGCCTCGTCGTCGCCCGCAAAGCCGAGATGCACCCATTCCAATTCGGTGCGCTCGACCCCGCGCGGGCGGATCACGCGCACCGCGATCGTGTTGCGGATCTGCTGGACAACCAGGTTGGGGAACACGGTCAGGATCTGCACCGAGATGCTGTCGCCGTACTCGTCGACCGATTCGATGATCGAATTGTCGGCCAGCTTGAGGTCGGTGTCGGAGCGCAGCTGTGCCGCCTTGTACTCGGCGTCCTCGGCGGCGTAGTCGAGCTTGGCGAAGCTGAAATGGTTGCCGCCCGACTCGTCGATGTTGATGCCGCCGGCCTGGCTGAGGCGATTGATCCGGAACGTCGTCAAAAACGCGTGCAGGATCGAGGCGTGGTAGGTGTCCTTGGTGTTCTCGAAATAGAGCTTCCAGTTGTTCGGCAATACCTGGGTCGAGCGCCCGATGATATGCGCCGGACGGTTCATCACACGGCGGATGCCGCCGGCGACGACCGGCCCGAGATAGGTTTCGAGGTCGGGCACATCCGCGTCGAACGAGCCGAAGATGAGGCCCGACAACTCCGCCACCTGGAGCCGTTGCAAATGATGGTCGTCCTTGCGGAATTCCGGCGGCATGCCGCCCTGGCGCTTGACGCCGCGCTCAAAGGCGACCCCGGTCAGCTTGCCTTCGAGGTCGTAGCTCCAGCCGTGATAGATGCAGGTGATCTCCTTGCCGTGGCCCTTTTGCGTGAGGCACAGGAGGTTGCCGCGATGGGCACAGCGGTTGACAAAGGCATTGACCGCGCCGTCCGCCCCGCGCACGACGATGACCGCGACCTCGCCCAATGTCGTGGCGACCCAGTCGCCCGGCGCGGGGATCTCGGCCGCCAGGCATAGATAGTTCCAGGTCGGCCCCTTGAAGATCCGCTCCTGCTCGATCCGGTATTGCTCGGGATCGGTATAGAGGCGGAACGGCACCTCGCTGATGCCGTTCGACGGCCAGGCGACGGGACTATCAAATTCGAGATCTTGCACGGACACGGACAGGCCCTCCTCGCTGGGCGATCGGTTCATCCGAATATGGCCCGATGACCGCGGCGCGTCCAGACAGGGCGCATCGCCGAATGACCGAGGTCCAATTTCTGGTGGTGTCGAATAGACGCGACGGAGGGAGTGTGTCCGCGCATGCTCAGATATGAGTGATAATGTCCTTTATCGAATGTCAGTTGCGTGTTGTCGCACAAATTCGGGCCAACCTTTGTAACCATAATATTCGGAATAATGCTGGGGGGTATTTCCGCTGCTATCTTTAGAATCTGGATTGGCCTTCCGCTGAAGTAAGAGCCGTGCTTCCTGACAGCAGCCGTTCCGAGCAGCAATATGCAACGGGGTCTTCCCGCCATTGTCTACCGCTTCAATATCCGCTCTATTATCTAACAGTGTTTCTATTGCTTGTCGCCTTTCCTTCGTCACGGCTAGATGTAAGGCGGTCATTCCATCTTTGTCTTTTGCCTCAATGTCGGGTCTGTAATCTAGCAAGAGTCCAATCATCTCGGTCCATAATCCATCCACGGCATAGTGCAAAGGCGTCCTCCCATCCTTGTTTTTCGCATTGATATTAGCATTTTTTGACAGTAAAAATTTGGCAGCATCCCTACGTCCGGTAATTACGGCTCGATGCAAAGGCGTAACATCGAATAAATTTCGAACATTAACATCCGCCTTGTGACTTAGGAGTAACTCAATCAGCTTGATTTGGTCGCGACTCGCTGCGCCGTGCAAGGTGGCCCATCCGTCACTATCCTTGCAAATGGCCAAACGAGGATTGTGCTTAAGCATATTACCGACTTGCTCCAAGTCGTCTTTCTCGGCCGCCGCGCGAAACGCGTATGACGGATCGTGTTTAGCGAACACGTCTTCTTTGGAACCGAAAATTCCTTTTAGCCACATGCTCAGTTCCTTCTGTCTTCCAGGAATTGTTTTCCCTGCCTTTAATAGGTCGCGAAAAAGCTCGCAGCCTTCTCCGGATTGTACCCGCGCCGATCATAGAGCTTGGCCGTGCTCGGGTCACGATGCCCGGCCGCTTTTTTGCACATCCTCCAGTTGGGCTCCATTTCCCAGCGCCGTGGTGATGAACGTGGCTCGCATCGAGTGCGCCGAGTAGCCGCGATCGAGCCCGAGGGCACCGGCGTATTTCCGGACGACGCGGTCGATCGCGTCGGGGTCCATATGCCGGCGTTACCTCGTCTTGCTTGCCGTTGTGCCGCCACCGCCTCGGTAGTCTGCGACCGTCATGGTTGCCCCCTGTGGCAACCGTTCTACCTAATTTTCTTTATGATAAACCAGCGGGCGCGCCGGTCGCGGCAGATGGCGCTCGATTGCAAATCCTTAAAGCGCGATTGCCGCTTGTCTACGATAGCTGACCGAAAACGGCTAAGCCGCAGCCTCACGCGGCTGAACTTGGCGCTCGATTTCCGCGCCGCTCTCCCGCTCGGCGACGGAAAGGTCATAGGCGCATTGCAGGTTGAGCCAGAACTGTGCGGTCGTGCCAAAGTACCGTGCCAGTCGCATCGCGGTATCGGCGGAAACTGCTCGGGGTTTGTCATCGCGCAGGATGTCGCCGATCCGCGTGGGTGGTACGCGCAGCGCCAAAGCGAGCGCGTTGGCTGACAGACCCAGCGGCTTCATGAATTCCTCACGAAGTACTTCACCGGGGTGGGTGCGCGTCCTTAGCATCATTTCGATCTATCCTCTTAATGGTAATCAACAATCTCAACCTGCTCGGGACCTGAGTCGGTCCACACAAAGCAGATACGGAACTGATCATTGATCCGAATGCTATGTTGCCCCTTCCTGTTGCCAGCGAGCGCTTCAAGCCGGTTTGCCGGCGGGACGCGCAGGTCGCCGAGCGTCGCGGCAGCGTCGAGCATGTCGAGTTTCCTTAGCGCGACCTGGCGCAGGTTCTGCAACGCAGGCACCAACACGCCTCTGAACAGCGCTTCCGTATCTTTCGATTTGAATGAACGGATCATACCCTACTATACCACGTATGACGTGTCACGTTATATGGAGGAGTATCATAGGCCGAGCACACATTCGGCGCGGCATCCTTGACATCTCGCTACCTCTCCATATATCGAGTATGGCAATTCTTATGTTTATTTAATCGCAACATGGTGTATCGCATGTGCCGGATCAATTCCCTGCTAATTCCCTGCCTCGCCGTCAAGAATTCCCTGCGTTCGCGCCAGAAAATTCCCTGCGCCGGTGCGTTCCTCGGTGCGCAGGCCCATGAATATCAATGCGTTGCGGGCAATTCTGGTCGTCGCACAGAAAAATTCCCTGCTCGCAGGGAATTCGGTCGCCCCGGGGCCCCGTTATTGGTGCGGCCGCTTCTCGGCTAGCGCCGCTGTACGCGTCCACCCTGCTAGCGCGCCGGGTCGGCTCGTCGGGCCACGGCGGCACCACCTTGGTTTCGCCCGGCCGCAACCCGCCGATGTGGCGCAGGACCTCCTGGTAGTCGGGGCTGTCCGGCTTGTATTCGAGCGTGCCCTCGGCAAAACCGCCGCAGTCCGGGAAGGGGGCGCGGAAGCGCATCTTGATCGTGCCGTCCGGCTGCATCGTTGCGACGCCGTAGAAGGCGCAGTCCTTGGCCATTGCCGGCCCGGCACCGCCGATCATGCCCGAGACCAGCACGCCGATCAGCCCGCGGCGGATCATTGGCGCAGCAACCGGCGGGCAATGATGACGCGCATGATCTCGTTGGTGCCTTCGAGGATCTGGTGGACGCGGACATCGCGCAGGTAGCGCTCGATCCCGAAATCCTTGAGGTAGCCGTAGCCGCCGTGCAGCTGTAAGGCCTCGTTGCAGACCCGGAACCCGGCGTCGGTGGCGAGGCGCTTCGCCATCGCGCAATGGAGGGTCGCGTCGGGGTCGCCCTTGTCGAGGCTGGCGGCGGCGCGGCGCAGCATCAGGCGGGCGGCGTCGAGCTCGGTCGCCATGTCGGCGAGCTTGAATTGCAACGCCTGGAAATCGGCGAGCCGCGTGCCGAACTGGCGGCGCTCCAGCATATAGCCGCGCGCGGCCTCCCAGCACGCGCGGGCGCCGCCCAATGAGCAGGCGCCGATATTGAGCCGCCCGCCATCCAGCCCCATCATCGCGATCGCAAACCCCTCGCCCTCGGCGCCGAGGCGGTTCCTGACCGGCACCCGGCAATCCTCGAACACCACCATCGCGGTCGGCTGGGTGTTCCAGCCGAGTTTCTTCTCCTTTTTGCCGAAAGAGAGGCCCGGGGTGCCCTTTTCCACGACAACGCAGGAGATCCCCTTGGGGCCGGGCTCGCCGGTGCGCACCATCGTCACGTATATGTCGCTGCGCCCACCGCCCGAGATGAACGCCTTGGTCCCGTTCAAGACATAATCCTCACCGTCGCGCCGGGCGCGAGTGGCGAGCGCCGCGGCATCCGAGCCGCTGCCCGGCTCGGTCAGGCAATAGCTGGCGAAATGCTCCATCGTCATCAGGCGGGGCAAGAAACGGGCGCGCTGCCTCTCATCGCCGAAGCGGTCGATCATCCACGCCGCCATGTTGTGGATCGAGAGATAGGCGGCGGTCGAGACGCAGGCCGCCGCCAGCTCCTCGAAGATGATCGTCGCGTCGAGCCGCGAGAGCCCACTGCCGCCGAACTGTTCCTTCACATAAACCCCGGCAAAGCCGAGCGCGGCGGCGCGGCGCAATGCCGCCTCGGGGAACTCCTCGCGCTCGTCCCAGCCCGCCGCATGCGGCAGCCATTCGTCGGTCGCGAACTGCCGCGCGGTTTCCGCGAAGGCACGCTGCTCGTCGGAGAGCTCGAAATCCATGGCGCGAGATTAAGGGCGATGCCAGAAAGACGGCAATGGTCTCGGGCTCGATGCCCGCGGCGGGAGAGGGTCGGCACGCCTGATGCTGCGCAAAACGCTCGCTCCGATACACCCGGACGGCTGGAAGTTCGTCGCCGGCGCGGTGTTGGCGGCCGCCGTTCTGTTCCTGGTGTGGCGGCCGGCCGGCTGGGCGGGGCTGGTCTTCACGCTGTGGATGGCCTATTTTTTTCGCGACCCCTGGCGGGTGACGCCTACCCGTCCCGGTCTGATCGTCAGCCCGGCCGACGGGGTCGTGGTCGCGCTGGCGCCGGCGCCGCCTCCGCCCGAGCTCGAAATGGGCGCAATTCCGGTGCCACGGATCGGCATCTTCCTCAACCTGTTCGATGTCCACGTCGCGCGCACGCCGGTCGGCGGCAGGGTCGCGGCGCGGCGCTATACCAAGGGGAGGTTCGTCAACGCCAGCCTCGACAAGGCGAGCCTCGATAATGAGCGTCTGGCGATCCGCGTTGCCCCCGACGAGCTGCCCGAGATCGCATTCGTGCTGATCGCCGGGCTGGTGGCGCGACGCATCGTTTGCCCGGTCTATGAGGGTCAGCGCCTCGCCGCCGGGGAGCGCATCGGTCTGATCCGCTTCGGGTCGCGCGTCGACATCTACATCCCGCCGCCCTACGTGCCGCTGGTCGCGCTCGGCCAGCGCATGGTCGCCGGCGAAACCGTGCTCGCCGACCGGCGGGTCCCCAAAGGACCGATCCCTGAGCCGGAGCAGGGCGGCATCACGCATTGATCGCAGCGGACCCGCCGCATGGTAAATTCGTGTACACTGGGCAATACCAGCTTGCGGTGAGGAGAACCTCCTTGGCGATGCGATCGCCCCGAAACCGCGCACGAGCGCGGCGGCCGCGCATGCGGCGCCGGTTGTCCGACTTGTCGTTCAACCGCATGGTGCCCAACGTGCTGACCCTGCTGGCGCTGTGCGCCGGGATGACGGCAATCCGCTTCGCGGTGAACGGCGATTTCCAGTACGCGGTGTTCGCGATCATCGCGGCCGGCATTTTTGATGGGCTCGACGGCCGCCTCGCACGGCTGTTGAAGGCGACCACGCAATTCGGCGCCGAGCTCGACAGCCTGGCCGACTTCATCAGCTTCGGGGTCGCCCCGGCCACCGTTCTCTATTTGTGGACGATGGCGGCGTTGCACAGCGTCGGCTGGGCAATCGTGCTGTTTTACGCGGTGTGCTGCGCGTTGCGTCTGGCGCGCTTCAATACGCAGCTGGTGACCGAGACGCCGCCCTGGGCCGCCAATTTTTTCAGCGGCGCACCAGCCCCCGCGGGCGCCGGCCTGCTCATGCTGCCGATGTTCATTAGCTTCGAATGGGGCGGTGGATGGGCCGACTGGATCGCGCGCTCACCCTATCTCAACGCGGTGTGGATCAGCGGCGTCGCGCTGATGATGATCAGCACGATCCCGACGGTGTCCCTGAAGCGCATCCGCATCCCGCATCGGTTCGTGATCCCGACCTTGCTCGGCATCGGCGTCATGGCCGGGTTTTTCACAACGGCGCCGTGGCCGACCCTCACCTTTGTCGGGGCGGTATATCTCGGATCGATCCCGCTGACGATCCGCGCCGCGGCACGGGCGCGCCGCGCCGCCGTGGCGCGCCAGGCTGAACCGGCAAACCCGGGGCTGCCGCTGCCCGCCATGGCGACCCTGCCGCTCGGCGAGGCCGCGCCGCCGCCGAGCGAATGGCGGCATTGAGCCAACCAAGGAAACGCAGGCGATGCACAGCTTCAATCTGAAGACCGAGCAGAAATTCGACCCCAAGAAGCATGTCGAGCGGGTGCTGGGGCAGGTTGCCGACGGCGATGTCACGATCGCCTGCTGGGAGCCGGGGCAGGTCAGCCCCTATCATTGCCATCCGCACGCCACCGAGATCTATTTCTGCTTCGAGGGCGGCGGCAGGATGCGCACGCCGGCCGAAAGCGTGGCGGTGGTCCCGGGCTCGTTTGTCGTACACCCGCCCGGCGAGGTGCACGAGTGGACCACCGGGCCCGAGCGCACCCTCCTCTTCCGCGTGCGCTACGGCGGGGACATGGCCGGGCGCACCAAGGAATGGCCCAGCAACCCCGATTGGCGCCCGCGGCCGCAGGATATCGAATATTTCAACAAAGGCTGAGGCAGCCGCTCACCGGCCCTCGCGACGCCACGCCGCGAGCAGCAGCCCGATCGCGAGCAACAGCGCGGCGAGGGCGGGGAAAAGCGGCACCTGGCTGAAGCCGGTCACCAGATAGTCGCCGTTTTCGCGGATCCCCATCCAGTTGTGGCCCGACGCGGCGCGCCCCGGCGACACCCGGCGAATCTCCGGGATTGCACCATCGCCAATCCAGAATACCCCGCCGCCGCTGGCCCGCGCTACGGGGCCGAGCTTCTCTGCGGTGGTGCGAACATCGGCGAACTCGACGGGATTGAGCGGGCCGGCCGCGGCGAGCGCGGTGTGGCTGCCATCGCTCACCCGATAGAGCCCCATCTGCGCGATCGCCAGCGAACCGGTGTTGCGCCCGCCGGTGTCGGGCGTCAAAGCAAGGCTCGCGCTGGTCCCGTCGGGCGCCGTCACGGTCACCGGGCGGTCGTCCGGTTCGAGCGATTGGCGCGTCACGACGAGCCGGTCGCCGTCGATCGCCGCGCGCAGGTCGTTCTCCTCCAGATCGGGCTCCTTCATCAGCCAATAGGCGAGCCGGCGCAGCAACTCGGCCTGCGGCCCACCGCCTTCAAAGCCGCGCGCCCACAGCCACATCTGGTCGGAGAGGAGCTGCGCCACCCTGCCTTTGCCGACCCGGTCGAGGACCAGCAGCGGCTCGCCGTGATCGCCGTTCATGATCGTTGTACCCCGATGGGCGCGCGCCTCGACCTGACGGAACCAGCGGCCCCAGCTCGGTACCCCGCCCGGCGTGCCAGCGCCCGGCAGATCCTCGGTCACCGGGTGACGCCGCCCTAGCGCGGTCAGCTGCGGCTTGAAACCCTCCTCATCGACATTGCCGGTCGGTTCGGTCGGCAGGATCTCACCCAACGGCGTACGGAACAGGCTCATCGGGGTCCCGAAGCTCGGGCCCACGGCTTCGAGAAAGGCGCCGCCGCCGCGCACATAGCGCACGACATTCTCGATATAGGCCTGCGGGATGATGCCGCGCCGGCTGTAGCGGTCGAAGATGATCAGGTCGAAATCCTCGAGCTTGACGTCGAACAGCTCGCGGATCGGAAAGGCGATCAGCGAGAGTTCGCGGATCGGCGTGCCGTCCTGCTTTTCCGGCGGACGCAGGATCGTGAAGTGCACAAGGTCGACCGAGGGGTCTGATTTGAGGATGTTGCGCCACACCCGCTCGCCGGCATGCGGCTCGCCCGAAACCAAGAGCACCCGCAACCGGTCGCGCACCCCATTGACGACGACCACGGCGCGGTTATTGACCAGGGTGAGCTCCTGCGGCCCCGACTCGACCTCGAATTCGAGCACGTTCGGCCCGCCATGATCGATCAGGATCGCCAGCGGTACGTCGCTCCCAACCGGCACTGTCAGCTGGTGCGGCGCGCCGCCATCCTTGCGCCACGTCAAGCGTGCCTGATGCTCGGGCGCGCCCGCGGAACCCGCCTTCGGCTCGGGCAGATCCTCGACCCGGATGGTCAGCGGCATCTCCTTGCCGACGAGGCCAAAGCTCGGCGCCTGGTGGACCACGAGGCGCCGATCGCGCTCATCCGGGTGACCGGATAGCAGGACTTGCAGGGGCGCGCCGAGCTCCTGAGCGGTCGCCGCCGGCTCGGTGGTGGGAACGTCATGGACCTGCCCATCGGTGATCATGATAATCGCAGCGAGCCGTTGCCGTGGGATGTCGGACATCGCGCGGCTCAACGCGGTGAACAGCTTGGTGCCGTCGTCGCCGCTGCCGGGCTGCAGCTTGCCAGCGCGAATCACGCGCAGGTCGAGATCGCGTTCGCGCCGCAAGCGCTCGCTCAGGGCGGCCAACGCCGCCTCGGTGGCTGGGCGGCGGTTGCCGATCTCCTGGCTCGGCGACTCATCGACGATGACGACCGCGACGTCCCGCAGCGGCGAGCGCTTCTCCTCGACGAGCGAAGGGTTGACGAGGATCGCCAGCAACATCGCCACCGCCGTCCCCCGCCAGGCGATGCCGCGCATGCGGCGCCAGATGCCGGGCGAGAGCACCAGCACGCCCGCGGCGGCGAGCGCTGCGATCGCCCACCATGGCAGAAGCGGCGCGGTAGCCAGCGCATAGGAGCTGCCGCCGACCGCGGCGATCATGGGCCCGCCCTCATTGACCGAGCCGCTCCAGGATCGCCGGCACGTGCACCTGGTCGGTCTTGTAGTTGCCGGTCAGCACGTACATGATGAGATTGACGCCGAACCGCATCGCCATCTCGCGTTGCGGCTCGCCGCCGGGAACGCAGGCGAAGGCCGGTCGGCCTTGGTCGTCGACCGCCCAGGCGCCGGCCCAGTCGTTGCCGCCGACGATAACGCTCGCCACTCCGTCATTGACACGATCTTCGACCGGCTCGATCCAAACCTTGTCGCTGTTCCTGCGGCCGGGAAATTCGTGCAGTAGGTAAAACGATTTGGTCAGCACATGATCGGGCGGCACCGGCACCAGCGGCGGGATCTTGACCCCCGCGACGAGGCGGCGCAGCCGAGCCTGCGAGGATGCGGCGCCGCCAAAGGCTCCCGGGGTTTCCTGGCCCGCATCGCGGGTATCAAACAGGATCGTCCCGCCGGTCTCGAGATAGCGGTTGATACGCTCGATCGCACGCGGCGAAGGCGGGGTCTGCTCGGCCGTCACCGGCCAGTAGAGCAGCGGGAAAAAAATGAGCTCGTCGCTTTCGATTTCGACCCCCAAGGGCTCCGCGGTCTCGACCGCAGTGCGCCGGTCGAGCATCGCGATCAGGCCGACGAGGCCCGCGCGGCTCACCGCGTCGACCGCAGCGTTGCCGGTCTGGATGTAAGCCAAGCGCAGCTCGGAGGTCGCGCGCACGACAAAACTGTCATCGGCTCGCGCGCCAGCTTGCGGCAGCAGGATCAGCGCGAGCACAACCCGGGATGCGACCCTGGCAGGGTGCCGCCGCAACAGACCGCGCAGCGCATAGACGATCAGCAGATCGAGGAGGGCGAGAAGAAAGGCGACCGTCAGCAGCGGCGGACGGATGTCGATTTCGGCGCTCTTCGCAAAAACCGCGCGCGTCACGCCCGGCAGTTCGCCGATCGGATTGAGCTCGCGGATCGTCGTCGACAGGTTGAGCGCAATTCGTGAATCGGCGGTGCCGTAAAAGCCCGGCGGATGGCGCGGCGACGGCTTGGCCGTCGCGATTTCCTTGCCGGAAATCGGCCGCGCATTTGGCGGGGGATGCTGCAGATGGCCGAACCCGTCCAGCGTTTCGACCGGCGGCAGCTCGCCCTCGCTCACCGCGGCAACTCCCTGGCTCATTGCCACGATGCGTCGCAACATCTGGACGAAGAGCCCGGAAAGCGCGAGATCGGACCATTCGGCATTGGCGGTGGTGTGCACCAGGACGGTCCAGCCCTGGCCGAGCTTTTCGGCGGTCACCAGCGGGGTGCCGTCGGCGAGTCGCGCCCAGCTCTTGCCGGCGAGGTCGAGGTCGGGCTCGGCCAGGACCTGTCGCGACACCGTGACGTCGGCGGGTATCGCCAGCCCCGCAAACGGGCTGTCGGGGGCAAACGGCGCGAGCCGTGCCGGCTTCTCCCAGGACAGCGCGCCGCCGATCGTGCGCCCACCGCGCCGCAGGCGAACCGGCAGCAATTGGTCGCCCTGCTCGGCGAGGTGAGGCCCGGCGAAGCGCAGCAGGATGCCGCCGGCTTCGATCCATTTGCGCACGCTGTCTTCCTCTGCCGGCGAATCCGGGCCGGCATCGGAATAGATCAGCACCGCGACTTGGCGCTTGAGCAGATCGAGGGCGTGGCCGCGGCGGATTTCGGTGAATGGGGCGAGCGCGCGTTCGAGATAGAAGTTCTGGCTGAGCAGCGGCTGGCCGGCGGTGTTCGGGGCCGCGGCGATGCCGACCGGCCGGCGCCGCCAGCGCTCGTCGATCAGCAGCACCGCGCCAGCCGATTCCTCGCCTTCGACATCGATCCGCGCGACTCGGTTGCGCAGCTCGGTCGGCATCGACAACCGAACCGCGACGCTGCTGTTGTCGGGTGCGATGGTCGCTGTTTCGCGCGCGAGCAAGGCGCCGTCTTCACCGCTCGCCCGCACAGCGATCGGGCGTGGCGCCGGTTCCGGGAGCGAGCGCACGGCGACCGCGAGATCCTTCCCCGCCAGCTCACCCGGGGCCGCGTTGGCGACGAGCAAGCGCGGCGCCTCGGCCGCCTCCGCCGCGACATACCGCACATTGCCATGCCCGGCGAGATAATCGGCGAGCGCCCTGGCGGCGCCGTCCTCGATGCCGTCGCTGAGCCACACCGTCATGCCGCCCTGCGGCAACGGCATCGCCTCAAGCCGGGCGAGCGCCGCCTGCCGGTCGCTGGGCCACGGCTTCGGCCGCAGGGCCTCGACCGCAGCGCGCGCGTCGGCGGCGCGGATCGGCGCAAGCGGCGGCGCCGGCTCGTCGGACGCGAAGGGTGCGGTCGTGACCAGCACAATCTGCCGGTCCTCGCGCAGGGCCGCGGCCAGGACGTCGTTCGCCGCCGCCTGGCGCCGGCTCCAATCCCGCGCTGCAGCCCAGCCATCATCGATGACGAGCGCCACCGGCCCGGCGCCGGTTAGCCCGGCCTGCGGATTGAGCAGCGGATGGGCCAGCGCAACGATGATCAGTGCCGCGACGAGGGCGCGCAACAAGATCAGCCACCATGGCGTGCGTGACGGCGTCTCCTCGCGTGGGGTCAGCCCGAGCAGCAGCCGGATCGCCGGAAAGGCGATATGGCGCGGCGCCGGCGGGGTCACCCGCAGCAACCACCAGATCACCGGCAGTGCGGCGAGCGCCGCCAGCAGCCACGGCGACGCGAAAGCGAGCGATCCGAGCGCGAGCATCTAGAGGGCCATTTGCGGCCAGCGGAATACGGGTTTGTAGGCAGCCGCTACCCTTACCCTCCCCCGCTCGCGGGACAGCCTCACCGCCGGCGGTCCGCCGCCAGTGCCGCATGAAGCGCGAGCAGCGCCAGATTGGGCGGGTGGTCGGTGCGATGATAGCCGAGCGTCCAGCCCACCGCCCGAGCAATGTCGGCGAGACCCTCACGATGGCGCCGGAAGCGCAGCGCATAATCCTCGCGAACCGTCTCGACCCGGCTGATCACGATCTCATCGCGCTCCTCGACCCCGGCGAAGCGGATTCGGCCGGCAAAGGGCAGCTCCTCCTCCGCCGGATCGGCGATGTGGAGCAGATGTCCCTTGAGCCCAGCCCCGGCGAACTCGGCGACAGTGGCGTTGATCGTTTCGAGCGGCGCCAGGAAATCGCCGATCAGGACAAGCTGCCCGGCACGCGGCAGCGGCTCGAAGATCGGCAGTCCATGGGTTGCCGAGGCCCGACCCGGCGCGCCCTCTATCAGTTGACCGTCTATAAGCTGAACCAGCCGGCTCAACGCCACCCGGCCAGTCATCGGCGCGACCGCGCTGCCGAGCAGGGTCAACCGCTCGCCGCCGCGCACCAAGAGGCTCGCCAGCGCGACCAGGATCAACTCGGCGCGGTCGCGCTTGGTCGGCCACTGCGCGCCGGCGATATAGCCGGCGGAGGTATAGTTCATCGATGGGGAGGCATCGCGCCACAGCCACACGCTCTGCGCCGCCTCCCATTCGGTCTCTCGAACGTAAAGGCGCTGCGACTTGGCGCTTTTGCGCCAATCGATGCGGGAGGCCGCATCGCCCGGCTGATACTGGCGGAATTGCCAGAAGGTCTCGCCCTGGCCGACACGGCGCCGCCCGTGCACGCCTTGCGCCACGGTCTGGGCGACCCGTTCGGCGGCGACCAGAAGCGGGGGCAGGGCGGCCGCAATCTGCTCTGCCCGGTCGCGCAGCGGCGCTGCACGGCGCGGCGACAGCACACTCATCGCGCGATCGGAGATCACCGCAGCGGCATCGCCATCTGATCGATCACCTGGGCGACGGTGATCCCCTCGGCGCGACCGGCAAAGCTGACCGCCATGCGGTGGCGCAATACCGGCGGCGCGAGCGCCAGCACATCTTCGACCGAGGGGGCGTAGCGTCCATCGATCAACGCCCGGGCGCGGCAGGCGAGCATCAGCGCCTGGCTGGCGCGCGGCCCCGGTCCCCAAGCGACGAAGCGGCGCGGCCCCTCGGCCGCGGGGCTCGGCCGACCGGAGCCGACCAGGCTGAGGATCGCGTCGACGACGCTGTCGCCGACCGGTACGCGTCGCACCAGGCGTTGCGCGGCCAAGAGCTCCTCGCCGGTCATCGCCTGCCGCGGCGGCTGCTCGGCGAGCCCCGTGGTGGCAATAAGCATGCGCCGTTCGGCCTCGCGGTCGGGATAGTCGACGTCGATCTGCAAGAGGAAGCGATCGAGCTGGGCTTCGGGAAGCGGATAGGTGCCTTCCTGCTCGAGCGGGTTCTGCGTCGCCAGCACATGAAACGGCCGCGGCAGCGGATGGTACTGGCCGGCGATCGATACCCTGCCTTCCTGCATCGCCTGTAAGAGCGCCGATTGCGTGCGTGGGCTGGCGCGGTTGATCTCGTCGGCCATCAACAGCTGGCAGAACACCGGCCCGGGAAGGAAGCGGAACGAGCGCCGCCCGCTCTCGCTTTCCTCGAGCACCTCGGAGCCGAGAATGTCGGCGGGCATGAGGTCGGGGGTGCATTGGATGCGCTTGTCGTCGAGCCCGAGGATGGTGCCGAGCGTCTCGACAAGCCTCGTCTTGGCGAGCCCGGGCACGCCGATCAACAGCGCGTGGCCGCCCGACAACAGCGTGATCAAGGCTTGCTCGATCACCTCGGCCTGGCCGAAGATGACCTCGCCGATACGCTCGCGCACCAAGCTCAGCCGGGCGCCCAGCGCTTCGACCTCGGCGACGAGATCCGCCGGATTCGTGTTAATCTGGGCGGCACTTACCGATGTGGTTGAGTTCAAGCTCTCCGATCCTTCCTCACGCGCGGTACCGGCGCCGACACTGATGCAAAAACCCGACCGCGGCAATTCTTCCCCGGCCCCCTCGCGCGGCGGACGTCGGCCCGCGATCGAACTCGGCGATCTCGACATGCGCATCGCGCGCGACGGCACATGGTTTTATCGCGGGTCTGCGATCGACCGGATGCCGCTCGTCAAACTGTTCGCCTCCGTGCTGCGCCGCGAGCCCGACGGCAGCTATTGGCTGGTGACCCCAGCCGAACGCGGTTGGGTCACGGTCGAGGATGCGCCGTTCATCGCGGTCGCCGTCGACAGAGAAGGCGATGGCCCGGAGCAGCGCCTGATCTTCCGGACCAATCTGGACGAGATTGTGACGGCGAGCCCCGACCACCCGCTGCGCGTCGAGACCGCTGACGATGGCGCGCCGAAGCCCTATATCCTGGTGCGGCCCGGGCTCGAGGCGCGGCTTGCGCGCCCGGTGTTCTACGAGCTGGTCGAGTGGGGCCAGGAGGAGCCGATCGCCGATGCGCGTCAATTCGGGGTATGGAGCGGCGGCCAGTTCTTCCGGCTTGGCGACCCGGGCGAGGAAATTTAGCCAGTTTTATTTGTTATTGTCGCCGGGACGCCGAGAAGGTTCTATCCGACACATGATCCGACAGCGTGCCATCGAACGCCTGGCGGACCGCCAACCCGGGCGGCGCGGCTTTGGCGGCACCGACGACCCGGAAGAGGCTGCGGCGTTTCGCGATGTCCTGCGCGGTGATCGTGGCCTCGATCCCAGCCTTGACCCCACCGTGACCCCGCCCAGCACCGCGCTGCGGCCGGCGGCGGTGCTGGTGCCACTGATCGACCACGCGCGCGGCATGTCGGTGCTCTTGACCCAGCGAACGGCGCATCTCTCGGCTCATGCCGGGCAGATCTCGTTTCCCGGCGGCCGCATCGAAGAGGAGGACCGCGACGCGGTCGCCGCCGCCTTGCGCGAGACCGAGGAGGAGGTCGGGCTGCCGCGGGATCGGGTCAGCGTCATCGGCCGGCTCGACACCTACGTGACCGGCACCGGTTTCGAGATCACCCCGATCGTCGGGATCGTTGCGCCGCCCCTGGCGCTGGCGATCGACCCGTTCGAGGTCGCCGAGGCGTTCGAGGTGCCACTCGCCTTCATCCTCGACCGGCGCAACCATCAGCGGATCGAGCGCGCGGTCGGCCCGCGCAGCCGGTGCTTTTTCGTACTGCCCTACGAGGGGCGCAACATCTGGGGCGCCACCGCCGGGATCCTCGTCAATTTGGCCGAGGTGTTGGCAGATTGATTGCGCCATGCTCCGGGTCTTTTTCACAATCGTGATGCCCCTTGTGCTTCCGACCGCCCTCTATCTGGTCTGGTTGCGGCTCGCGCATTGGTCGCAGCGGTGGTCGCCGCAGGGATCGCAGCAAGGCGAGACGCTGCGCTCGGCCGTCCTGCCGTGGGTGTGGCTGGCGGCGGCCGGGGTGCTGCTGCTCGCCCTGGTGCTGTTTGTCGTGACCGTCCATTACGGCACCTCGCAGCCCGGAACCTATGTGCCGCCGCGCTGGGAAAACGGCCGGATCGTGCCCGGTCATATCGAGCCGGCGCAGAACCCGTGACCAGGATCGCGCCGCAGCTCTGGCTCGAGGAGTCACCGACCCGGATGCTGCTCGAAACGCTCGCGCAGGCCGGCATCAAGGCGCGTTTTGTCGGGGGCGTCGTGCGCGATGCGCTGCTCGGCCGTCCGATCGCGGATATCGACCTCGCCACCCCGGCCCGACCCGAAGAGGTTGCCGCTGCGCTCGCGAAGGCCGGCATCAAGGTCGTGCCGACCGGGCTCGCCCACGGCACCGTCACCGCGCTGGTGCCGCCGCGGCATTACGAGATCACCACCTTGAGGCGCGATGTCGAGACCGATGGCCGGCGCGCGCGGGTCGCTTTCGATGCCGATTGGGCGGAAGACGCCGCGCGTCGCGACTTCACGATCAACGCGATCTACCTCGACCCGGACGGCACCGTGCACGACCCGGTCGGCGGGCTCGCCGATCTCAAGGCGCATCGGGTGCGCTTTGTGGGCGAGCCGGCGACGCGGATCGCCGAGGATGTGCTGCGGGTCCTGCGCTATTACCGCTTCACGGCGCGGTTCGCTGATGGCAACGGCGACCCCGCGGCGCGTGCCGCCTGTCGCGCGGCGGTGCCACTGTTGCCGAAACTGTCGGCGGAGCGGGTTGCGCAGGAACTGATCCGGTTGCTCGGCGTCGCAAATCCCGTCCCGGTATTGCAAATGATGGACGAGGACCGCGTGCTCGCCGAGATCCTGCCCGAGGCGTTGGTTGGCGGGAAGGCCCGCCTCAATCGCCTCGATAGGCTGATCGCAATCGAGCCGGAGCCGGATCCGCTGCGCCGCCTCGCGGTGTTGCTCATGGTCGATGCGGCGCGCGCGGCCGGCGTGGCAGAGCGGCTGCGCCTGCCAAACGCCTGGCGCGACCGGCTGATCGGGCTCGCACCACCCTGGCCGCTCGATCCGGCCGGCGATGCCAGAGGACAGCGCCTGGCGCTATACCGCCTCGGTATCCAGCGGTACCGCGATCTCGTGCTGCTGATCACCGCGGAGGGCGGCGTCGATGATACCCGGCTCATCGAATTGCTCGCTTTAGCCGCCGGCTGGACAGCGCCGGCGTTCCCGCTTGCCGGGCGCGATGTCACCGCACTCGGCATCCCACCCGGTCCTCGGGTCGGCCAGTTCTTAGCTGAGGTGCGGGATTGGTGGGAAGAGGGCGATTTCGCCGCCGACCGCGCGGCGTGCCTCGAAAAACTCAAGAAACTCACTGCCGGCGGCTCGGTTCTCTCTGGTTGAGTTGGTCGCAAATTAACCGGTCCGTCGCGCGGCCTCAGCGGCGCGCGTTCACGCCTGAAACGCCCGCAGGAAGGTGGCGACGGCGTTCGCCGCCGCGACGCTGAGAACCGTTGAGTCGGTTGGTTCCTCTACCCGAAATAGACCGCGCAGATGGATCTCACCGCGTGCCAACGCAGCAAATTGCTCGGCAGCCTGGCGCGGATCGGGGATGACCAGCGTACCGGCTGCGCCGGCGCGGCGAAAGAACGCCTCGAGCTGTTCCCGCATCCGCTCCGGGCCAGCTGTCCAGAACACTTGGGCCAAGACCGGAAAACGGGTGACCTCTCCGATGATAATGCGGTTGAGCGCGATCACCTCTGGCGCGAGCACAAGGTCCAGAAACCGGGTCGCGATCGTGGTCAGCGACGCCGCGATATCGACCGGATCGAGAGCTTCCGCAGAGAAGCCGCCAAAGCGGCGCTCGCTGACATGCGCGATGACCGCGCCGAACAGCTCTTCCTTGCTCGTGAAATGGGCGTAGACCGTCGCCTTCGAGACGCTGGCCTCGCGCGCGATCGCATCCATCGAAACGGCGCCGAAGCCGCGGGCGAGGAAGGCGCGCTCTGCGGCGGCGAGGATCGTCTCGGCCTTGCCCCCTGGTCCCTCGCGGCCCGCAACCCGCTGCGGCACGCTCATCGATCGGATCCTCGTCAATCGCCTCTGCCCGGCGGATAACCTCTGGCGCCGCTTTTTTGTGCAGAGTAAACTGAACTGAACCGTTCAGTTCAGTTTGTGATCGCTTCCATACCATGCGCAAGGCTGCATTGATAGTCGTCCTGGTCGTTGTCCTGGTGCTCGGCGCCGGCACCGGGTGGTACTGGTGGACCGCCTGGCGCTTCCAGCAGTCGACCGACGACGCCTATGTCCAGAGCGACATTACGGTGATCAGCCCGAAGGTCGAGGGCTATCTCAAGGAAGTCCGGGTTGAAGAGAACCAACAAGTTGCCGCGGGGCAGGTGCTGATCGTGGTGGACGACCGCGACCTCGCCGCCAAGGTCGTGCAGGCCGAGGCGGCGGTGGCGACCGAGGAGGCAGTCGTCGCAACCTATGCGAGCCGGCTCAACCACCAGCAGGCGATGATCGAGCAGGCGGCGGCGACGGTGCAATCGGTCGCCGCCGATCTGGACCGGGCACAACTCGACTACAAGCGCTACGCAACGCTGGTTACCAGCGATTTCGCGAGCCGGCAGCGCTTCGAGACGGCGCAAGCCGATTCGCGCAAGGCCAAGGCCGCCCTTGACAAGGCGCGCGCGGCGCTGGGCGCGGAGCAGAGCCAGCGCGCCGTGCTGCAATCGCAAAAGCAGGAGGAAGAGGCGCGCCTAACGCAGGCCCGCGCCAGTTTGCAGCTGGCGCGCAACGATCTCGACAACACGGTCATCCGCGCGCCGGTCACCGGAGTCGTCGGCAACCGCGCCGGGCGGGTTGGCCAATATGTCAAACCCGGGACGCAGCTTCTGTCGCTGGTGCCGTTGCCCTATGTCTACGTCACTGCCAATTTCAAGGAGACCCAGCTGACCCACATGCGGCCGGGCCAGAGGGCCGAGATCTCGGTCGACGCGTATCCCGACCAGCCGCTCACCGGCCGCATCGAGAGCTTTGCACCGGCGAGCGGCGCCCAGTTCAGCCTGTTGCCGCCGGACAACGCGACCGGGAATTTCACCAAGATCGTGCAGCGTGTGCCGGTGCGTATCGCGGTGCCGGCGGACGGGCCTCTCGCCCGGCTGCTGCGGCCCGGCCTCTCGGTCACCGTGACGGTCGATACCCGCACCGGGCCCTCGGCCGAGGCCGGTGCAGGCATCGTCGGCGCGGCGCTGGCCCGCCCGGCAGCGCCCGACAGCCCGGTCAAGCAGTGACTCTCGCCGAAACGCTTCGGCGCGGGCGTCTCTCCCGTGCGAGGGTAGCGCCTCCGGAGCCGCCAATGGTGCCGGTCCGGCCAGCTGCCGCCGCCGAACCGGATGGCAGCGGGGCAGGGCCGGGGCCGCGCCTGCGTGACTGGTTCGGCGTCCTGGCGATGGTCGTCGGCCTCTTCATGGCGATCATGGATGTCCAGATCGTGACCAGCTCGCTGACCCAGATCCAGGGCGGGTTGTCGGCGAGCGCCGATGAGATCGCCTGGGTCCAGACTGCCTATCTAATCGCCGCTGTCGTGATGGTCCCGATGTCGGGGATCCTGTCGCGGCTGTTGTCGACGCGCGTACTGTTCGTCATCGCCACGCTCGGATTTACCGCCGCCAGCGCGCTGTGCGCGAGCGCGACCAGCCTCGACCAGATGATCCTTTACCGCGCAATGCAGGGGTTTTGCGGCGGCGCCATTACGCCCGGCGTGTTCCCGGTGGTTTACACGACATTCCGCGGGCCGCAGCTGGCGACGCTGATGGTGATCATCTCAGTGATCCTGAACCTCTCTTCGACACTGGGCCCGACGATCGGCGGCTTCCTGACCGACACCTATTCCTGGCATTGGCTGTTCCTGGTCAACATCGTGCCCGGCCTTTTCGTAGCCGCGGTGGTCTGGGTAACAATCGATATCGACAAACCCGACCTGTCTTTGTTGCGCCACTTCGATCTGACCGGGCTGGTCTTGATGGCGAGCTTCCTCGGCTGCTTGGAGTACGCGCTCGAGGAGGGTCCGCGCTGGGATTGGCTCGATGATTCGACGATCCGCGCCGCGGTGGCAGTGTCCGCTGTCGCCTCCGTGTTGTTCTTCTGGCGCGTGCTGAGCTATCGCCAGCCGATTGTCGACCTGCGCGCTTTCGAGAACCGCAATTTCGCGCTCGGCTCGTTCTATACCTTCGTGGTCGGCACCGGGATGTACGGCACCACCTATCTGATACCGCTGTTTCTGGCGCAGGTGCGTGGCTTCAACGCTTTGCAGATCGGCGAGACGGTCGTTGTCGCCGGGCTGGCGCAGATGGCGATGTCGCCGTTCAGCGCCTACATCGCCCGCCATCTGGATCTGCGCATCATGCTGGCGGTCGGGCTGGGTGCGTTCGCCTTCTCGATGTACCTGACGGCTGGCCTGACCAACCAGGCCGGTTTTGTCGAGCTGTTCGTGCCGCAGGCGGTGCGTGGTTTTGCGCTGATGTTCTGCTACCTGCCGGCCAATCTGATCGCGCTCAGTACTGTCCCCTCCGACATGCTCAAGAATGCCGCCGGGCTCTACAATCTGACGCGTGAGCTCGGCGGCGCGATCGCCCTGGCGACGATCGGCACGGTGATGAACAACCGGCTGCATTTTCACTGGAACCGCCTGATCGAAGACATCAACCCGGCGCGCTCCGCGGTGCAGCAGTTTCTTGAAGCCCAAACCAACCGATTCGACTCGCTCATTCCCGGCGACCCAAACCACGCCGCCGTCAAGTTGCTCGCCGATCTGGTGCAGCGCGAAGCCCTGGTGCTGACCTATAACGACGTGCTGACGCTGGTGGGTGGGGTGTTCGTCATCGCCATGATGCTACTGCCGCTGGTCCGCCGCCAGCGCTCGTTGATGGCGCGTTGAACGGCGGTTTCCCGGCAATGCTGGCAGCCGCGCGCCGATCTTGATAAAACAGCGCCGCCGCCCGATGGCATTGTGCGGTGGCACACAGGAGATGAGCTGTGCGGGTCGCGACGGTCGAGCGCAACACGAAAGAGACGCAGATCAAGGGCCGGGTCGATCTCGACGGCACCGGCGTCTCCGAGATTTCGACCGGCATCGGCTTTCTCGATCACATGCTTGAGCAGCTGGCTAAGCACAGCCTCATCGACATCACGCTCAACGCCAAGGGCGATCTGCACATCGATTTTCACCACACCACCGAAGACACCGGCTATGTGGTCGGCGAGGCGGTGTCGAAGGCGTTGGGCGACCGCGCCGGGATCCAGCGCTATGGCCATGCGATGATCCCGTTCGACGAGACCCTGACCCGGGTGAGCCTCGACGCTTCCAACCGCCCGCACCTGGTATGGAAGGTCGCCTTCTCGCGACCCAAGCTCGGCGAGATGGACACTGAATTGTTCAAGGAATGGTTCCAGGCCTTTGCCCATTCGGCCGGCGTCACGCTGCACGTCGACAATCTCTATGGCGAGAACAATCACCATATCGTCGAATCCTGTTTCAAGGGTCTGGCGCGTGCCTTGCGGCAGGCGATCGAGATCGATCCGCGCCGCGGCGGCGAAATCCCCTCGACTAAGGGGACCCTCGGCGGCAGCGACGCATAGTCGACGCGCATGACGACCGCGATCGTCGATTATGGCTCAGGCAACCTGCGCTCGGCGGCGAAGGCGTTCGAACGCGCCGCCAGCGAGGCTGGCTTGGACGAGAGCATCCTGGTGACGAGGCGGCCGGAGGAGGTCGCCCTGGCCGAGCGAATCGTGCTGCCGGGGGTCGGCGCCTTCGCCGATTGCCGGCGCGGGCTTGCCGCCGTACCGGGCCTCGAAGCGGCGCTCGGCGAAGCGGTGATCGGACGCGGCCGGCCCTTTCTCGGCATCTGCGTCGGGATGCAGCTGATGGCAGATTGCGGTCGCGAATTCGAGACCATCGACGGTCTCGGCTGGGTCGCGGGCGAGGTCGTCGCGATCGAGCCGTTCAGCGCCCTTGGGGATCCTCCGCTCAAGATCCCCCATATGGGCTGGAACGAGCTCCTGCCCCGCGCCGCGCATCCGGTGCTGGCCGGGCTGCCCGCAGGGACCCATGCATATTTTGTGCACGGCTATCATTTCCGCCCGGCCGATCCGGCCGATCTGATTGCCGAGACCGATTATGGCGGCCTGCTTGCCGCGGCGATCGCGCGTGACAATTTGATCGGCACGCAATTTCATCCGGAAAAAAGCCAGATGGCGGGGCTGCGGCTGATTGCCAATTTCCTGCGGTGGCGGCCATGAGTGTGAGCGCTGGGCCGGGATCGTCCGGGCGGGTCGCGGTCGAGCGCCTGACGCAGTATTCCGGCACCGATCTCGACGATTTGTGCGAGGCGACCGAAAGCGCGATTCTGGAAGGCGGCGGGTTCGGCTGGCTCAGGGCACCGCCGCGCCAGGTCCTGGAGAATTACTGGAAGGGCATGCTGCTGATCCCCGAGCGGCGCCTTGTCGTCGGGCGGCTCGACGGGGTCATCGCCGGCTCGGTGCAATTGTCGCGCGCGCCGCGCAACAACGAGGCGCAGGCTTTTGCCGGGACCATCAGCGCTGCCTTTGTCGCACCTTGGGCGCGCGGCCGCGGCATCGGCCGCGGCGTTGTTAGCGAGATCGAACGCCTCGCCCGCGAGCTCGGGCTCGCCGTCCTCAACCTCGATCTGCGCGACACCCAGCGCGCCGCGATCGGGCTTTACGAGAGCCTCGGCTATCAGCGCTGGGGCATCCACCCGTGCTATGCCCAGGTCGAGGGGCGCGTCATCCCCGGCTATTATTATTACAAGCGCATCGACCGGGCGCCACAGTGATCAACGAATGATCCTCTATCCGGCCATCGACCTGAAAGCCGGCGCCTGCGTCCGTCTTGTCCGCGGCGAAATGGCGAGCGCGACAACGTTCAACGACGACCCGGCAGCGCAAGCCCGCCGGTTCGCCGAAGTGGGCTTTGCGTGGCTGCACGTCGTCGATCTCGATGGCGCTTTTGCCGGCCGCTCGGTCAATGGCGAGGCGGTGGGGGCGATCCGGCGAGCGGTCGATCTCAAGATCCAGCTCGGCGGCGGCGTTCGCGACCGTGCGGCGATCGACAGGTGGGTCGATCTCGGCATCGACCGCGTCGTACTCGGCACGATTGCGTTGCGCGATCCCGCGCTGGTGCGCCGCGCCGCCGCCGATCACCCCGGTCGGATCGTCGTCGGTATCGATGCGCGTGACGGGCGTGTCGCGGTCGAGGGATGGGCCGAAACCAGCAACATTGGCGCGGTCGAGCTGGCCCGGCATTTCGCCGATGCGGGAATCGCCGCGATCGTCTACACCGACATCGCGCGCGACGGCGCGCTGACCGGGGTTGATGCCGCAGGCACAGCCGGGTTCGCCCGGCAGGTCGGGCTGCCGGTCATCGCCTCCGGCGGGATCGCGACGCTTGCCGACATCGCCGCGCTGGCCGCGTGCGCAGAGGACGGCATCGCCGGTGCGATCTGCGGCCGCGCCCTCTATGACGGGCGCGTCGACCCGAAAGCGGCGCTGCTTCTGGCGGCCGGCGAGGCGGTTCAATGCTGAAGATGCGCGTCATCCCGTGCCTCGACGTCAAGGACGGGCGGGTCGTCAAGGGTGTCAACTTCGTCGATCTGACCGATGCCGGCGACCCGGTCGAGCAGGCGCGGGTCTATGACCGCGCGGGCGCCGACGAGCTGTGCTTTCTCGACATCACCGCGAGCCATGAGGGGCGCGACACGCTCTACGCCGTGGTCGGCCGCACCGCCGATCAGTGCTTCATGCCGCTGACCGTCGGCGGCGGGGTGCGCACGGTCGAGGACATCCGCCGGCTGTTGCTGGCCGGCGCAGACAAGGTGTCGATCAACACCGCCGCGGTGGCGCGGCCCGATTTCGTGCGCGAAGCGGCGCAGAAATTCGGCAGCCAGTGCATCGTTGCGGCGATCGACGCCAAGGCGGTCGGCGCCGGAAAGTGGGGCGTCTTCACCCATGGGGGTCGCCGGCCGACCGGGCTCGATGCGGTCGAATGGGCCCGCCGGCTCACGGATTACGGCGCCGGCGAGATCCTGCTCACCTCGATGGACCGCGACGGCACCAAAACCGGCTTCGACATCCCGCTGACCCGGGCGGTGGCGGATTCGGTGCGGGTGCCGGTCATTGCCTCGGGCGGAGTCGGCACCCTCGACCATCTGGTCGAGGGGATCCGCGACGGTCACGCGACCGCCGTGCTCGCCGCCTCGATCTTTCATTTTGGCACGTTCCGCATTGGCGAGGCGAAAACGCACCTCGCCGCTTGCGGGGTGCCGATGCGGCCCTGAGCGATGGCCGATTCGCTCGGAGCGGCGCTGGAGCGGCTGTGGCGGGTCATCGATTCGCGCCGCGGCGCCGACCCCGGCACCTCCTACACGGCAAAGCTGCTCGCCCGCGGCAATGCGAAAGTGGCGCAGAAGTTCGGCGAGGAAGCCGTCGAGGCGGTTATCGAGGGCGCCCGGGGCGACCGCGCCGCGCTGATCGGCGAGAGCGCCGATGTCCTATACCACCTCTTTGTGCTGTGGGCGGCGCTCGGCGTCTCGCCCGACGAAATTGCCGGCGAGCTCACGCGTCGCGAAGGCGTCTCTGGCATCGCGGAAAAGAAGGGGCGCAAGCAACAGTGAGCGCCAATGTGGACCAAGCCGTGGATAAACAGTGGGTAAGTGTTCTTTCCGGGGGGCAACCCGGTGGAATACCGATTCTTGGGTTGTGAGCCCGGCGGATTTGCTTAGCGTGCCGACCGTGTGATCGATAGGGCTCTCGCGGCTATGGCTCGGTGATCGATCGAATTTTACCGGGGGGTATGCGAGCCCCCTGCATCACACAGGGGGACGGGCGGCCCGTAGCGGTCGCCCGTTTTCGCTTGCCTGCCCTCCCCCGCCAGTGCCGATAGAGAATAGTTGACCAACTTCTTCGTCAGGGCTGGCAGCGCGTAATTCTTGAATTCGCCGGGTCTGGCCCAAATGCCCGCGATCGGGTCGGCGGTCGTTCCTGCCAGCAGTGCCATTTCGAGACGGAAATGGGTGAAGCCGTGATGCACCGTTCCCGACAACGCGGTCCATTCGGTCGCTGCAGGCGCTCCAGTGATCGCCTCGCCCGCCGACCACGGCGCCGCGCGCCAGGGCGTCGAGGGCAGCTCGATCATGCCGCCGAGCAGACCCCGCTCGGGGCGGCGGCGCAGCAGCACCGCGCCGTCGGCACGGGCGAGCCAGAACGCGACGCCGTACCGCAACGGCCGCTCCGGCTTTTCCGCGGGAACCGGGAGGCTTTCGGCGATGCCCGCCGCGGCTGCCGCGCAATCGCCGCGCCATGGGCACAAGACGCAGCGCGGCCGGCGCGGCGTGCAGATGACCGCGCCGAGATCCATCATCGCCTGGGCGAAATCGCCGGCGCGCGCGTCGGGCACCAGCGCGGCGGCGAGCGCCTTGAGGTGCGGCTTGACCGCGGGCAGCGGCGCGCGCTCGGCAAAGAGTCGGGCTATCACGCGTTCGACATTGCCGTCGACCGCTGCGATCGGCCGATCGAACGCGATCGCCGCGATTGCCGCCGCGGTGTAGTCGCCGATCCCGGGAAGGGCGCGCAGCTGTTGCGGCTCGTCGGGGAAACTGCCGTCATGGCGTTCGACGATCGCACGGGCGCAGGAATGCAGGTTGCGGGCGCGTGCGTAATAGCCGAGCCCCTGCCACAAATGCAGTACCTCGTCGAGCGAGGCCGCCGCCAATGCACGAATGTCGGGGCAGCGTGCCACGAATCGGTCAAAATAGGGGCCGACCGTCGCCACCGTGGTCTGCTGCAGCATGATCTCGCTGAGCCAGACACGGTAGGGCTCCGCGCGCTCGCCGGGCGGCGCGCGCCACGGCAGATCGCGGCGCTGGCGGTCGTACCAGGCGAGCAGCACGGCCGGGTCGGGCCGGGGGGATGCTAGCGAGGATCGGGGTCGCATCGACGGCATGGGCAGCGAACGCAGGGATCACGAAACCGACAGAGTATCCGGCGCGCCGGTCAACAGCGAGCGCCGGCCAAATCTGCGCCCCAATTTGCGCCAGGGGGGGCTACGCGCTATAGGCATCGCCACCTCGCGGCTGGCCGCGCCGATCGTCGCCCGTCGCGGCGGCGGGGTCCTGGGCCTTCTCAAGGCGGAATGGACGGCGGTGGCCGGGGCTGAGCTTGCCGCGGCGAGCTGGCCCGAGGCGCTCGGCCGCGACGGCGCGCTGAAACTTCACGTCGTTTCGAGCGTGGCCCTCGATCTGCAGCATCGTGCGCCGCTGGCGATCGAGCGCATCAACTTGTTTTTCGGACGTGCCGTCGTCGCACGGCTGGTTCTCGTCCAGGGGCCGCTGCCGCTTGCGACCCCGCCGCCGACGGCGATGCCGGCGCCGCTCGCGATCGAGGAGGCAAAAGCCCTCGACAGGCGGCTCGGCGACATCGCCGATCCCGAGCTGCGCGCCGCGCTCGCCCGGCTCGGGCGTCTGGTGCTGGCCGGCGCGCAGCACGGCAGGTAAGGCAATCTCGCAAAGGGGGAGCCGGCGGTCGTTGCGCCGCTCCGTGGAAGCGATTAACATCAACATCTGGTAGCAGGAAGGTTCTAATGCGGGAGATCTGGTTTGTCGCGCTGGTTGCGCTGACCATCGCGGGGGCATTCCCGGCGGCCGCCCAGGCGCCAAAGTCAGGTAACGATGGGAGCGCCGAGAAACTGCTGGCGCCCACTGCGCAGGATCGGGTGCTCGGCCGATCCGACGCGCCGATCACGATCATCGAATATGCCTCACTGACCTGTCCCCATTGCGCCCATTTCGCGACCGACGTGCTGCCGAAGCTCAGAGAGAAATGGATCGACACCGGAAAAGCCAAGCTGATCCTGCGCGCTTACCCGCTCGACGAGCCGGCACTGCGCGCCGCGATGGTGGCACACTGTGCCCCGCCCGAGCGCTATTACCCACTGGTCGAGATGTTTTTCGAGACGCAGGAAAAATGGGCGCTCGCGAAGGATTCCCGCGCCACCCTGGAGCGCCTGACTCGTCTCGCCGGGATCGGCAAGAAGGAGTTCGATGCCTGCTTCGACGACAAGACGCTCGAGGACGAGATCACGCAGAGCCGTCTCACGGCGGCTACCCAGCTTGGCGTCGAGGCCACCCCGACCTTCTTCATCAACGGCAAGAAATTCGCGGGGCAGCCGACCTTCGAGGCGATCGACCAGATGCTGTCGGGATTGGCCGAGAAATCATGATGGCCCAAAAATTATGACAGATGGCCGATGCAGCTAGAGCGCCTTCGTCTTGCCGGGTTCAAATCCTTTGTCGAGCCAGCCGAGCTGACGATCGGGCCGGGTCTCACCGGCATCGTCGGCCCCAATGGCTGCGGTAAATCCAATCTTGTCGAGGCGCTGCGCTGGGCGATGGGCGAAGCCTCCGCCAAGCGGCTGCGCGGCGGCGAGATGGACGATTTGATCTTTGCCGGGTCCGGCAGTCGCCCGGCGCGCAACCTCGCCGAGGTCGCGCTGACGATCGACAATAGCGCGCGCGATGCGCCCTTCGCCCATAACGAGAGCATGACGATCGAGGTGGTGCGCCGGATCGCGCGCGGCGGCGGCTCCTCCTATCGGATCAATGGTCGCGAAGCGCGGGCCCGCGATGTCCAGCTGCTGTTCGCCGATGCCGCGACCGGGCCGCATTCCGGCGCGCTGGTCGGTCAGGGGCGGATCGGCGCGCTGATTGCGGCCAAGCCGACCGAACGGCGGGTGCTGCTCGACGAGGCGGCCGGTACCGCCGGGCTTCATGCGCGGCGCCACGAGGCCGAGCTGAAGCTCCAAGCCGCCGAGGACAACCTTAGCCGGCTCGACGATGTGATCCTGACCCTCGCAGCGCAGATCGAGACCCTTCGGAAACAGGCGCGGCAGGCACAACGCTACCGCCGGCTCGGCGAGCAGATCCGGCGCATCGAGGCGCAGTTGCTGCATTTGCGCTGGCGGGTCGCTGCGACGCAATCCGACCAACTTGCCGGCGAATTGCGCGCGAGCGAGCGCACGCTTGCCGCTGCGACCGAGGCCGCCTTGGCGCAGGAGCGCCTTCGGGCCGAGGCGGAAGATGCGCTGCCGCCGTTGCGCATGGCGCAGGCCGCGGCAACGGCCGGGTTGCAGCGCATGCTGCATGCGCGGGAGGCGCTCGAACACGAGCTTGGCCGGGTCGTCGCGGGGCACGCCGAGGCCGAGCGGCGCCTAGCGCAGACCGCCGCCGACCTTGAACGCGAGGCCGAGCACCTCGCCGATACCGAGGCCGGGCTCGCAAGCCTTGCTGACGAGCGGCTCGCGCTGGAGCGGGCCCGCGGCGCGGCCGAAACCGCTTGCGCCGCGGCGGCGGAGCGGGTCGCTGCCGCGGCCGGCGACCTCGAATCCGCCGAAACCGGCCTGCAGCAGATGACCGAAGCCAGCGCCGCCGACGCGGCGCGCCGCGTCGCGCTTGAACGCCAGCACCGTGAGCTTGTCGACCGTCAGACCCGGTTGCGGGCCCGGCTCGCCGAGCGCGAGCAGCAGCGCGACGCGCTGCAGCGCACCATCGTGTTGCCCACGGCGATCGCCGCGGCCGCGGCTGCGGTGGCCGGGGTGGTGGCGCTGATCGACAGCGCTCGCACCGAAGCGGTGGCTGCGAGCGAGACGCTAAGCCTTTGCCAACAACGCGAGACGACGGCGGCGGACAGCGCGCGCGAGGCCGATCTCCGGCTCGCCGGCCTAAAGACCGAAGCCGAGGCGCTCGGAAGGATCCTGGCGCACGACATCGCCGACCAGGGGGACGGCGCTTCGCTGCTGTCGCTGCTGCAGGTCCCGGCCGGGTTCGAGGCTGCGATTGCGACGCTGTTCGACGACGAGCTGTCCGCACCGGTGCTAGCGCCTGCACGGGAGCCCGCGACCGGCCGGGCGGTCGGCTGGGTCGAACTGGCGCCGCTCGCCGCCGCCGGGCTCCCGGAAGGGGCGCACCCGCTTGCCGGCGAGATTGGCGCTCCGCCAGCCCTCGCCCGCCGGCTGGCGCGAACCGGCTGGGTCGCGCGCGCGTCTGACGGCTGGCGCCTGCAGCCGCTTCTCGAGGCGGGCCAGAACCTCGTCGACCGCGACGGACGCTTGTGGCGCTGGGACGGTTTCACCCGGCCGACACCGGGTTCGGCCGCGACGGCCGAACAGCTGCGCCAGCGCAATCGGCTTGCCCAGCTTACGAAACAGATTGCCACAGCGGCCGCCGAGTCGCGTCGCGCCGGCGAATTGGCCGAGGCCGCCCGAGCCGAGCGCGACGCGGCCGCAATCGCCGAGCGCAACGCCGTCGCCGCGCAGAGAGCGGCCGAGGAGCGCCTCGCCCGGGCGCGCGCCGCCGAGGCCGAGCTGGCCCGGCACCGGCTCAACGCCGAGACGCGCCTTGCCGCCGCGGCCGAGACGGTCGAGAAGCTCGGTGCCGAGCTTGCCGATCTCGCCCGGCAAATGGCCGAAGCCGAACGCTCGCTCGCGCTGTTGCCGCATCCGGAGCTGGCCCGTACCGCCCTGGAAGCGGCGCGGTCGCAGACTCTGGCCGCGCGTCGCCGCGACAGCGAAGCGCGGGCTGCGCAGGACCGGCTTGCCCGCGACGCCGAGGCGCGCGAGCAGCGCCTTGCCGCAATCGCTGCGGAGGAAGAAGCGTGGCGCAAGCGGCGCGATCGTGGTGCCGCGCAGCACGCGGTTCTTGTCGATCGGCGGGGCGCGCTCGCCGCGGAGATCGCCGAACTGGCCGGACGCCCGGCCGCGATCGCCGCCGAAACCGAGGCGCTTATCCGCAGCGGCGCTGCGGCGACCGCCGCGCAGCGCGCCGCCGAAGACGCGCTCGCGTCGGCCGAAACCCGGCTGCGCCAGACTGGCGAGGCGGCGCGCCGGGCCGATGCAGCCGTCGCCGAGGCGCGCGAGCAGCGCGCCCGCCTCCAGGCACGCTGCGAGGCCGCCGCCGAGGAGTTGGCCAGGCTGCGCGCCGAGATCGCCGAGCGGCTCGATCAGACCCCGAAAACCCTGGCCATGATGGCCGCCGAGAGCAACGATGCGGATGCGGGCAACCCCGGCGATAGCGGCGCTCTCGCCGCCCGCCTCGACCGCCTGCTGCGGGAGCGCGCCGCGATGGGTCCGGTCAACCTGCTCGCCGAACGGGAGGTGGAGGAAGTCGCCGAGCGGCTCAGCGGGCTCGAATACGAGCGCAGCGATCTGACCGCCGCGATCGCGCGGCTGCGGCGCGGCATCGCCACGCTCAACCAGGAAGGCCGCAAGCGGCTCATCGCCGCGTTCGACGAGCTCAACGCGCATTTCGGCGAGCTGTTTGCTCGGCTGTTCGGCGGCGGCAAGGCGGAACTCGCCTGGGCCGGCGGCGACGATCCGCTCGAAGCCGGACTCGACATCATGGCGAGCCCGCCGGGCAAGCGTCTGGAGGCTCTGTCGCTGCTTTCCGGCGGCGAGCAGGCGCTGACCGCCATCGCCCTGATCTTCGGCGTGTTCCTGACCAATCCTGCGCCGATCTGCGTCCTCGACGAGGTCGATGCGCCGCTCGACGACGCCAATGTCGACGCCTTCTGCCGGCTTGTCGCCGATATTGCGGACAGCACCGGCACCCGGTTTCTGCTGATCACCCATCACCGCGTGACAATGGCGCGAATGGATCGGCTGTTCGGCGTGACGATGGCGGAGCGCGGCGTCTCGCAGCTGGTTTCGGTCGATCTCGCGCGCGCCGCCGAATTGCGGCAGAGCGCCTGACTCTCCGCTCCCCCGCGGAGGTTCGATAATCGGTTTTTTTATGCGCAGTGTGAGCTGCCTCACGCGCATTGCTGGTTTCCGGGAGATATTCTCCGAGCGTAAGAGGGGATGGCTGCAACGCTTATCGGCACTCTCCGGTGTCCCGAACCTAGTAGTGGCACTCAGCTCGAAGGTAGGATGAAGCTATGTACAAGACAATGTACAAGATACAACTCACGACTGGGATGGGATGGGATGCGCCAGTCCTTGCAGAGCATTTCGTAAAAGCGGGAATACATATTGTCGACGTAGAGCGCATGGCGCAGGCATTGCTGCACGATGCGCGGCGTGAACCAAAGCACGTAGGGCCGACCGACTATCGCGTATTCGATGCCCTCGGGGGATGCGTGCGGTCGAGCGCAAACAGCATACCGCGAGGGGCCTTCGTGCGGCGGGCTGGCCGGACCGTTTGGGCGGGCACCGGCGCTCTCCTGCGTCGGTAGCCGATCTTAAATCTCCGGAGGGTTCGATATAGTCGCAACCCCATTGCGGACCTCGATGACCGCGCCCGCGGATGGTCTGGTCGGCCGCTAACGCCTCATCCGACCGCAGTCAAGCCGCCGGCCCGGCGATGTCACGAAACGTACCGCGCGAGACAATCCCGACGACTTTGCCCTCTTGCAAGATGGGCAGATGTCGGCACTGCGCATCCCGCATCACGCGCACGATTTCTTCGGCGGTGTCCTGTGGGCTGACGGTTTCGGGGTTGTCGGTCATGACCGCGGCAAGAGTTGTTGCGGTCGGGTCCATTCCCTCTGCCAGGACGCGACTGATGGCGTCGCGTTCGGTAAAGATGCCCACGAGCTTGGCGTCGCCTTCTGTGATCATGACCGCGCTGACGTGACGACTGCGCATGTGCCGCGCCGCCATCATGACCGTCGCGCTGGATGCGAGCGTCACGGGGTCGAAGGTGCGTACGATCTCGACTTCAGCATGTTCGCCCATGGTAATGCCTGCCTCGTATCCGTGGCCCTGCGCCTGAATGAGAGGCCCAACGTAGTTACGCTGGGATTAAACTTCAGAAAATGATCTCGATTGTGATCACCAACATCACTGCGGCAAGCAGAGCAATTTCGATAGCCGTTACCCATGTTCGGCGGGGCTGCAGTGGAACGCGATCGTAGTAGATCGGACGCTCCAACCAACTGCGTTCGGCGGAGTTGGAAAGTAAAGATCTACTCATCGTTTCTACTCCAATCGGGGAGAGAGGACTGCTTTAAGGGTAGAAATCCTAACCCAACGTTAACAGGAACGCCACTCTACGGCTGCCTTTATTTCTTAAACTTATCTTCATTTTTAACTCAATCTGGAGCGATGTTCGCGCGGTTGAATCACCCTTTTATCCGTCATGGCCGCCCCCGGACGGCCGGCCCTGCGGGGCCGTTCCGGGGGTGCCCCGTGGGCCTTCAGCCCACGGACTTGATCCGTGGGCATCTCCCAGAAATTCAACGAGATCCCGGGTTCGAGCCCGGGGATGACGATTGGGAGGTAATCGCGCTTGATCGGATTCCGCTCTGGTGTCCAAAAATGCGACGCTTCGCTGGCGCAGGCTGCTCGTAGATGGCTCTATCTAATTGGTGTTGTTGAAGAATGCGTCTTGAGGCCGGTGGCCGGACGGGTTGACAGCGCAGTGGTGCCTCACTATCGTTCGCGCCGCTCCGGCTGACATCGGCCGGCAAGGATGGCTGCGCGTCCCTGAATGAGCGAGAGCAGGCCACCCAAGCCGCTGCAGCGGCTTGCCGAGGAGATCGACCAGGCGCGCTCGCGAGCCGGTGAGGGGCGACCGGGTGGCCGCGGCGATGTGACATCGGGCAACGCGCTCGGGTTTGGCCTGCGCATCGGGATTGAACTCATCGCAGCGCTGTGTGTGGGGCTTGCTCTCGGTTGGCTCGCCGATCGTTATATTGGCACCCGGCCCTGGGGATTGGTCGTGGGATTTTTCCTGGGGAGCGCGGCCGGGATTGTGAACGTGTTCCGGGCGGTGCGGGGCATGGGCCGCGGAGGACCGCCATGAGGCGGCCGCGGATGAGGCGGCCACGGCACCCGGCATTGTGGGGTTGGAGACGAACGTGGCGGATGTAAGTGTGCCTCTCGAGCAGTTCGTGATCAAGCCGTTGGTGCCGCTGCACATCGGCGCGGTCGACATCTCTTATACGAATTCGGCTCTGCTGATGACGATCGTCGTCGCGCTGATCATGCTGCTGCTGGTCGGCGCTACGCGCCGCGCCGCGCTGGTCCCGGGAAGGCTGCAATCGATCGCGGAGCTATCCTATGAATTCGTCGCGAACATGGTCCGCGAGAATGTCGGCACCGAGGGAATCGAATTCTTTCCGCTCATCTTCTCGATATTCATGTTCGTATTGTTCAGCAACTTTCTTGGCCTGATCCCGTACAGCTTTACCGTAACTGGGCAAATCGTTGTGACATTCGCGCTTTCCATTTTTGTTTTTTCATTGGTGACAATCGTCGCGCTGGTACGGCACCGTGTCCATTTTTTCAGCCTCTTCTTTCCGCCGGGTGCGCCGGTGTTCATGGCGCCGGTGCTGGTGCCGATCGAAGTCATTTCCTACCTGTCGCGTCCGGTCAGCCTCGGGATCCGGCTCTTCGCAAACATGATGGCCGGTCACACGATGATGGCGGTGTTCGCCGGCTTCACGATAACGCTCGGTCTCTTCGGCTTTCTGCCGATTGCGATCAATGTCGCGATGTTCGCGCTGGAGATGATCGTCTGCGCCCTGCAGGCTTACGTATTCACGATCCTCAGCTGCCTTTACCTGCGCGACGCGATCCATCTCCACTGATCGCGCCGCCAAGGCCTTCCGCTCTGCAACTTGCCAGCAAAGGATGACGCAATGGATCCGACCTCCGCAAAAATGATTGGCGCCGGCCTCGCCGCAATCGGCGTGGCGGGAGCCGGCGTCGGCATTGGCAACATTTTCGGGAGCCTAGTCAGCTCGATCGCCCGCAATCCGGCCGCACGCGACCAGGTGTTCGGCATCGGCATGCTCGGCTTTGCCTTGACCGAGGCGGTGGCGCTTTATGCGTTGCTGATCGCCTTCCTCGTGCTGTACGCAGTTTAGCCTGGACCGGGCGCCAGGTTCCTCATGCCGCAACTCGATCCCGCCGGCTTTCTGCCTCAGCTGTTTTGGCTGCTCATCACCTTCGTCGTGCTCTACGTGCTGATGAAGCGGCTCGCGGTGCCGCAGGTCGGGCGTGCGATCGAGGCGCGCCGGCAGCGGCTCGACGGCGATCTCGGCCGTGCCAGCGAGTTGAAGGCCGAGGCCGAAACCGTGCTCGCCGCCTATGAGAAGACGCTGTCCTCGGCCCGCGCCGAAGCACAGGCAACGCTACGGGAGACCTCCGAGCGCATGGCCGCACAGGCGGCCGAGCGCCAACGCCAGCTCGCCGCCACCTTGGCGCAACAGGTTGCGGCGGCGGAACTGCGCATCGCTGCCGGCAAGGACGAGGCGCTCATCGAAATCCGCGGGATTGCCGTTGAGGTCGGCCGGGCGGTGGTCGAGAAATTGACCGGCGCCGCGCCCGACGCTGCCCGGATGGAAGCGGCGGTAGACGGCGCCTTGCCCGGGCGCGCCGGCTGATGCATCTCCTCGCCGATCCCGAGTTCTGGGTGCTGGTCGCGGCGTTGATCTTTGTCGCGGTCGTTTGGAGGCCGGCGCGCAAATCGCTGATCGGCAGCCTCGACCAGCGCGCCGCCCGGATCCGCGCCGAGCTCGAGGAAGCGACGAAGCTGCGCGAGGAAGCCGAGCAATTACTCGCGCAATATCTGCAGAAGGAGCGCGAGGCGGCGGCCGAAGCCGAGGCGATCATCGCGCGTGCCCGCGAAGAGGCCGAACGCATCGTCGCGCAATCGGCCCGCGATCTCGATCAGACTCTGATGCGGCGTCAGCGGCTTGCGGAGGAGCGGATCGCGCAGGTCGAGCAGAAGGCGCTCGACGAGATCCGCGCCGCGGCCGTCGATATCGCGATCGGTGCGGCGCGCGAGGTCATCATCTCGCAGATCGACGAAGAGCGCGGCGGGGCACTGCTCGATGCCGCGATCGCGGCATTGCCGCAACGGTTGCGCTAAGAAAAAAGCATCGCACCGACACCGCGTGGTCTGACGAGGAGCCGATGTCATGCGCGCGAGAAACCTCGTGCCGTTACTGTGCGTCCTGGTCGCGCTAACGCCGGCGGCGCGCGCCACTGTCCCGGCGAGCGTGTTCGTCGAGGATCTGACTTGGACCGAATTGCGCGACCTCGTCGCCGCGGGGAAGACGACGGTCATCATCCCGATCGGCGGCACCGAACAGAACGGGCCCCACATGGCAATCGGCAAGCACAATATCCGGGTCAGGCTGCTCGCCGGGAAGATCGCCGGAGAGCTCGGGAATGCGCTCGTGGCGCCGGTGCTGCCCTATGTACCCGAGGGCGGGCTCGCCCCGCCGACCGCGCATATGCGCTTTCCCGGCACGATCACGGTCCCGGTAGTTGCTTTCGAGAGTGTGATCGAATACGCGGCGCGGAGTTTCAAACAGCATGGTTTCCGCGACATCGTCTTCCTCGGCGATCACGGCTCATACCAAAGCGAGGAAGCAGCCGTCGCACAGCGGCTTGACCGCGAATGGGCAGCAACGCCGGTGCGCGCCCATGCAATTTTCGAGTATTACCAGGCGAGCGAGCATGGCTTTGCGACGCTGCTGGAAAGTCGCGGCTATCCGGCGAGCGAGGTCGGCACCCATGCGGGACTTGCCGATACATCGCTGATGTTGGCGCTCGATCCAAGCCTGGTACGGGCCGACCGGCTGAAACCGGGCGAGGGTGATGACGGCGACCCGAGCCGGGCGAGCGCCGAACTCGGCAAGCTCGGGGTCGATCTGATCGTCGGCAAGACGGTCGAAGCGATCAAAACGGCAGTCGCCCACCGTTGAGGAAAGGGCCGCGACGTGGCCAGACGAACGACGCTGCACGGTGGTCTCGCCGCAACATTCGCAGTTGGCTTGTGCCTGTGGACCGGCCGCCTGCTTGCGACGACAGGGGTGGACGTGCTGCCCGGGATGCCGCCGGTCGCCGACCCGACCAACCTTTACAGCGAGGTGGCGGCAGGGCATCTGAGCGCGGCCGTGGCCGACGCCCTGCCACGGGTCTATGTCCCAAACTTGCAATCAAACGACGTGTATGTGATCGATCCCGAGACATTCAAGGTCGTTGACCGTTTTGCCGTCGGTCCGGAACCGCAGCACATCGTCCCCTCCTGGGACCTCAGGACGCTCTGGGTGAACAATAACGGAAAGCGCAGCGGCGGAGGCAGCCTCACCCCGATCGATCCGAAGACCGGCAAACCCGGCCCGGCAATCTCCGTCGAAGATCCGTATAATCTCTACTTCACGCCGGACGGTCATGCCGCGATTGTCGTTGCGGAGCGCCTGAAGCGGCTCGATTTCCGCGATCCCCAGGAAATGACGCTGCAGCAGTCGCTGCCGACGCCGCAATGCTCCGGCGTTAACCACGCCGATTTTTCGATCGACGGCAGATACGCGATCTTTACCTGCGAGTTCCGCGGCGGCGGGCTGATCAAACTCGACGTGATCAACCGCAAGCTCGTCGGCCATTTGAATTTGTCGCGCGTCAGCCTCGCCGAGAATCTCTCGGCTCCGGATGTGCGCCAGGTCGATGCCGCCTTCTGCAGCAGCGAGATGCCGCAGGACATCCGGATCTCGCCCGACGGCAAGGTCTTCTATGTCGCGGACATGATAGCCGACGGCGTCTTTGTGGTGGATGGCGATGCGTTCAAGCCGATCGGGTTCATCCCGACCGGGATCGGCGCGCACGGTCTCTACCCGAGCCGCGACGGGACGAAGCTCTACGTCACCAACCGCGGCTCGCATTCGCCGAAGGGTCGCTGGCGCGGCCCCGGCAGCGTCTCGGTGATCGATTTCGCGACCCGTGCGGTCGTCGCCAATTGGCCGATCCCGGGCGGCGGCAGCCCCGACATGGGCAATGTCAGCGCCGACGGCAAAGTGCTCTGGCTGTCCGGGCGCTACGACAATGTCGTCTATGCGATCGACACCAATTCGGGCGCCGTCGCCATCATCCCGGTCGGCGTCGAACCGCACGGGGCGACGGTCTGGCCACAACCCGGTCGCTACTCGCTCGGTCACACCGGCAACATGCGTTAGGTCTCGGGCGCGCCCCTAGCTCAGCTCGACGGCCGGGGTGAAAATATAGCCACTGCCGCGCACCGTCTTGATAAGGCTGGGGTTCTGCGGGTCGTCCTCGAGCTTGCGGCGCAGCCGCCCGACCTGCACATCGATCGTCCGGTCAAACGGACCCGCCTCTCGGTTGCGCGCCAGATCGAGCAGCCGATCGCGCGACAGCACCTCGTTTGCATGGTTTACGAAAGCTGCCAGCAGATCGAACTCGCCGGTCGTGAGCCGGACTTCCCGGCCCGCCGGCGAGAGCAATTCGCGGCTCGTCAAATCGAAGTCCCAGCCGGCGAATCGGGCGCGCGACCGAGCGGGCTGCGGACCCTCGCCGGTTCGGCTCTGGACGCGACGCAGGACGCTTTTTACGCGCGCCAGCAGCTCGCGCAGATTGAACGGCTTTGGCAGATAATCGTCGGCCCCCATTTCGAGACCGATAATACGATCGACGGTCTCGCCGCGGCCGGTGAGGATGATAATTCCGATGCCGGATTGGCTGCGCAGCGAGCGCGCGAGGGTCAGCCCGTCCTCGCCTGGCAGCATCAGGTCGAGGATGACGAGGTCGGCGGGGGATTGGCTCAGCACGCCGCGCATGCCCGGCCCGTCAGGGGCGGTCGACACTCGAAAGCCTTCGCCCGTCAGGTACTCTTGGACGACCTCCCGGATCTCCTGCGCATCGTCGACAATCAGGATATGCGCGTTATCGCTCATACGCGGCGAACCTGCCTTCCCAGGGCTGGGCCGGGGCCTGGCTATCGAGAGAAACGAGCGAAGTCAATGCCATGAGTGTTCCCACAAACGGTTACAATTCCTTACAAAAAAACGTCAGACGGTCATCAACCGGTTGAGCGTGTTCGCTATTCTCCCCCGATCTGGATTGGCCTCGTGCCGATCGTAGCCGGCGGGAGAGTCCCTATGGCCGAAACATATCGAAGTACGCAGGCCGAAATCTATCGCAGCATCGAGGCCGAGATTCCTCGTTTGCGGCGCTACGCTCGTGCGCTTACGCGCGACGCTGTCGCGAGCGACGATCTGGTTCAGGATTGCCTCGCCCGAGCGCTTGGGAAGTTGCATCTCTGGCAAGAGGGAACCGACCTGCGGGCTTGGCTCTTCACGATCCTTCACAACCAGTATGTCAACCAGGTTCGTCGCGCGATCCGCGAAGGCGCGCCTGTCGGGTTGAGCGAAACCGAGCCGATGCTGACCCAGGCGCCGCATCAGGGCAAGCGCTTAGAGCTGCGCGATCTTGAACGCGCCATCGCCAAGCTGCCGGAGGAGCAGCGCTCGGTCATTCTCCTGGTCGGGCTAGAGGGGATGCGCTACGAGGAAGTCGCCGAAGTCCTCGACGTCCCGATCGGTACCGTACGTTCGCGGCTGTCGCGCGGGCGCGAGACGCTGCGCCGGCTGATCGGGATCGTGCCCGATCAGCGGAGCGAGATGGTGATGGCCGGGCCTGGCGCGTTGCAACGGGCCAGCCACCGCTTTCCAGCCGGAGTGGCGGTTTCGGCGCCTACCAGTCGGGGGGCCTGCCTTACCCGCTCGCGGCAGCGTCGCGGCGCCGCAAAACCGGCCGCGCGTTCTGCCTGATTGAGGTGGGGCTACCCGGCGGGAACTCTTTGTTCGGGCCTTGCGTTGACCGGCCGTGATCGGATCACCAAGGAGGCAACGATCATGAAGAGGATACCGCTGACGACCCTCACTATGGCGACCGTCTGCTTGACGGTGATCGGGGTGACCGCGCCGGCTCGCGCGCAACAGGAGGGCGTACCGCTGCAGCTCGTCACCAACGGTCCGCAATTCACCCCGGGCGATGAGGCGGGGCGCCAGACCTCCGAGCAGAACGTGCGCGAAAGTGCGCAATACGAAGCGCTGCTGCGCGCCAACCCGGGCTTTCGCGCGATACGCATCCAAAAGGAATGCGGCCCGATCTCCGACCCGGAGCTGCGCACCTTGTGCCTCAGCAGTTTCGGCTCCGCGGGGACGGCGACTCCGTCGCGCTACGGCCGCTATAGCCAAGCCGCGAAGAACTATAACGATTAGGGAAGAGCTATAACGATTAGGCTTGCGGAAGGCCGCCCTAAGGGCGGCCTTCTTTCTTGGCCACCTTAAAGGGTCCCTCCCTGGGACGGGAGAGGCGGTTCCCGAAACCGCGCAACGCCGCTATCATGGGACCGGGTTGGCGCGTCAGCCGCCGTCGAGACATTTGCGTCATGGACACGGACCCTCGGACGCTTTCGCGGATCCGCCTCGACACCGGCGACATCACCCGGCTGGCCGTCGATGCCATCGTCAACGCCGCAAATGCCTCGCTGCTCGGCGGCGGCGGCGTCGATGGGGCGATCCACCGCGCGGCAGGCCCCGAACTGCTTGCTGAATGCCGTCTGATTGGTAGCTGTCCGCCGGGCGAGGCGCGACTGACGCGCGGTTATCGCCTGCTGGCCGAACATGTGATCCATACGGTCGGGCCGATCTGGCGCGGTGGGAATTCGGGCGAACGGGACGTCCTCGCCAGCTGCTACCGCGCCTGTCTCGCTATCGCGCAAGAGCGGCTATTTCGCACGATCGCCTTCCCGGCAATCGCGACCGGGATCTACGGCTTTCCGCGGGAGGAGGCGGCGGGTATCGCGACCGCCGCCGCGTGCGCGCATCTCGCCAACAGCCAGAGGATCGAGCGCCTCATCTTTGTATGCTTTGATGACGCGACGCTTGCGGCCTATCGGCTGGCGCTCGGCCCGGAAGCGGGCTGACCCATCCCGGCGCTATTCGATGCGCTTGCCGTCTAGATCGCGCTCGCCGCGCTCGCGCTCGCCGTCCGTTTTGCGGCGCTCGGCCTTGCTGCGTCCGAACGCGGTGCGGTTTTCCGCTGCGCGGCGCTCGGCCTCGGCGGCCTTTTTCGCCTTGCGGAACCGGTTGAGATTGACGATCGGTGACATTACCCGCTCCCGTACGCTCCGGGGGTGTGCTCTGTTCAGGTTCAGAATGGTCCCGGGTGGCGTTCGCGCGCAACCGCGGCATTAACGGGGCGGCGGAGCGCCATTGCCAAGCTCGCCGCAGCGGCAGCATTCCAGCACGAAGAGGCGGATCGCGCTCGACAGGTTGCCGCCGCGCTCGGCATCGATCTCCGACAACAGCGCGTTGACCGACAGATGCCGGCGCATCGCGATCTCGCACAAACCCTCCCAAAATGCGGGTTCGAGCGAGACGCTGGTCATATGCCCGGCGATCCGGACGGAATGCTTGATCGGGGAGACCCTGCTCATGTCGGCTTAACGATGGCAAGCCCGAGAAGGTTTTCAAGCGCTTGGCCGGCAACAGCGCCGGCACCCCACACGCGGCTTGTAATAGAGCAGGCGATCCGCAAGGATCGGCTTTCAACAAGGTAGCGGTGCCGGCCTTCACCGTGACGTTCGCGACGGCAGCAACTATCCGTTGCCGGATGCGGTCGTTGATGTCATTGATCGGCAAGTTGATCTGGGGCGTAACGGTCGGTTGCGTTGGAGCATCAGATCGGCCGCAACTTTGGATTCATCATCCCAATGATTGGTAGAATGCTTGGCTTGTTGTCCGCCGATATGGCGATCGATCTCGGCACCGCGAATACCCTTGTCTATGTCAAGGGTCGCGGGATCGTGCTCAACGAGCCCTCGGTGGTCGCGATTGCCAGCGTCAAAGGCAGGAGGCAGGTCCTCGCGGTTGGCGAGGAGGCCAAGCTGATGCTCGGCCGCACGCCGGGTAACATTCAGGCGATCCGGCCGCTGCGCGACGGCGTCATCGCCGATTTTGAGGTGGCGGAGGAAATGATCAAGCATTTCATCCGCAAGGTCCACAACCGGCGAAGTTTCGCCAGTCCGCAGATCATCATTTGCGTGCCGTCCGGTTCGACCGCGGTCGAGCGGCGCGCCATTCAGGAATCGGCGGAAAGCGCCGGGGCGCGCCGGGTGTTCCTGATTGAGGAGCCGATGGCGGCGGCGATCGGCGCCGGATTGCCGGTGACCGAACCGACCGGATCGATGATAGTCGATGTCGGCGGCGGCACGACCGAAGTCGCCGTGCTGTCGCTGGGAGGGATCGTCTATTGCAGGTCCGTGCGGGTGGCGGGAGACAAGATGGATGAGGCGATCATCGCCTATATCCGACGCAATCATAACCTCCTTGTTGGCGAAAGCAGCGCCGAGCGGATCAAGAAGGAAATCGGCTCGGCTTGCATGCCGGAAGACGGCGAAGGCAGGGTGATGGAAATCAAGGGGCGCGATCTGATGAACGGCGTCCCGAAAGAGGTCGTCATGAGCGAGCGGCAGATCTCGGAAAGCCTTGCCGAACCGGTCGGCTCGATCGTCGAGGCGGTCAAGGTTGCGCTCGAGCACACCGCGCCAGAACTGGCGGCCGATATCGTCGACAAGGGCATCGTGTTGACCGGTGGCGGGGCGTTGCTGGGTAATCTCGATTTTGTGCTGCGGCATGCCACCGGATTGCCGGTGTCGATCGCCGACGATCCGCTGAGCTGCGTTGCGCTCGGAACAGGGCGAGCGCTTGAGGAAATGAAGACGCTAAAAAACCTGTTGATCAACATGTGGTGAGGGAGTTTATCTCGGGTGAGCTCCGAGCTGGGGGGTATCGGGGACCATGCCAACATCAGCGCCGTGGCGCCGGCCGAATGGCAGCGTCCGGCACGCCATAGCCTAAGGGGGCATCGGTGATCCGACCGTCGGCGCAACTCCGCGCGGCGATCCAGCGCACCACGCCGCCGCTGCTCATTCTGCTGTCGGCAGCGATGATCATCCTCGGCAAGGCCGACCAAACAATGTTCGAGTCGCTGCGCACGAACCTGACGGACGATGCGGCACCAGCGCTCAATGCGCTGGCGCGCCCGCTCGATGCCGCGGCAGCGCTCGTCGACCAGGTTCGTGGGGTTGTCACAATGTACCAGGACAATCTGCGGCTGGCGCACGAGAACGAGCGGCTTTTGCAGTGGCAGCAGATCGCCCTCAAGCTGTCCGCCGACAACCGCGAGTTGCGCGGGTTGCTCAAATCGGTGCCGGAAACCGCGGTCTCCTACATGACCGCCCGGGTGATTGCCAATTCGGGCGGCGGCTATGTGCGAACCGTGATGGTGAACGGCGGTACGGATCGGGGCCTCGCGCGCGGTCAGGCGGCCATTGCCGGCGAAGGCCTCGTCGGGCGGCTGACCGAAGTCGGGAGCCGCGCAGCGCGGGTCCTGTTGATCACCGACCTCAACTCGCGCATCCCGGTCGTCATCGAGAAGGCGCACGCCAACGCGGTGCTGGCTGGCGATAATTCCGAGCGCCCTCGCCTCCTCTACGTCGGGAAACCAGACACGATCAAGATCGGCGACCGCATCCTCACTTCCGGCGAAGGCGGGGTGTTTCCGCCGGGTCTGCCGGTCGGCGTGGTTGCGGCGCTTGGCCCCGGCGAGGCGCGGGTCGAGCCCTATGTCGAGCTGTCGCAGCTGGAATATGTCCTGATCGTCGATTATGGCCTGTCCGGAGCCTTGCCCCAACCGGTGCCGGTAGCGGCGCGCCCCGATCGGCGCAGCAAGCCGGCAGCAGCCGACGAGGCAGGCGCGCGCTGAGCCGATGGCGCTCAAGGTTTCCAGCATTCCCTCGCTGCCGCGGGTCAATAGCGGCGTCGCCCGGATGCTGCCGATCGCAACCACGCTGCTCGCGGCGATCATCGCGATCCTGCCGGTGCCTGTGCCGGGATATGCGGCGCTGACCCCCGCCTTTACCTTGATGGCGGTCTATCACTGGACGATCTACCGACCCGACCTGCTGCCGCCGATCGGCGTATTCGGCGTCGGCCTCGCCCAGGACCTGCTCGCCGGCGCACCGGTCGGAGTCGGTACACTGGTGTTGCTGCTCGCACGCGCCGCGGTGCTGCGGGCTCGGCGTTATTTCATCAACCGGACCTTCCCGTTCGTGTGGACCGGCTTCACCCTGCTTGGTGCCGCCGCAATGATCACCCTGTGGGCGCTGCATTGCCTCGTCCAACTGACCCTCTTCGATTTGCGCAGCACGATGTTTCGCACGGTGCTGACGATTGCGATCTTTCCGGTGGCTAGCTTTGCGCTGGGACGGACCCAGCGGGCGCTGATCGGGGCCGCCGGATGACGCGCCCCGGTTAGCCCGCAGCTCGTGCCTCGGGAAACCCAGCGCGAGAAGCTCCTTACTCGGCGGGCTGCCCTGCTCGCCGGCGGCCAGGTGGTGCTCGGGGGCATCCTCGCGGCGCGCATGTATCAGCTGCAAATTCTGGAGAAGGATCGTTACACCGTCCTCGCCGACGAGAACCGCATCAATCTGCGGCTTGTTGCGCCGCCGCGTGGGCGCATCTTCGACCGCTTCGGCGTGACCCTCGCCGATAACCGGCGCAATTATCGGGTCGTTGTCGTGCCCGAGCAGGCCGGTGATCTCGAGGCGACGTTGAGCGCGCTCGGGACACTGATCGAGATCGGCGATGCCGAGCGCCGCCGGGTGCTGCGCGAGGCGCGCCGCAGGCACAGCTTTGTCCCGCTGGTGGTCCGCGCCAACGTGAGCTGGGACGAGATGGCGCGGATCGAGATCGCGATCCCCGAGCTTGCCGGCGTTGCTATCGAACAGGGCATGATCCGCTATTACCCGTATGGGGCTACGGCCGCACATGTGCTTGGCTATGTCGCTGCGGTATCGGAAAAAGAGCTGACCGGCGATCCGCTGCTCGAACTGCCGGATTTTCGGATCGGCAAGAGCGGCATCGAGAAATCGCGTGACGCTCGGTTGCGCGGCATCGCAGGTACCAGCGAGATCGAGGTCAATGCCTATGGCCGCGTAGTGCGCGAGATCGCTGCACGGCCAGGGCAGCCGGGAGAGGATGCGGTGCTCGGGCTCGATATGGCGATGCAAGATTTCGTGATGCGACGCTGCGCCTCGGAACCCAGCATCTCCTGCGTGCTGCTCGATGCGGCGATGGGCGACGTGCTTGCCCTGGTGTCGAGCCCGGGCTTCGACCCGACGCTGTTCTCGACCGGCCTCACCCCGGCCCTCTGGCAGGAGCTGTCGACCGATCCGCGCAACCCGCTGATCGACAAGGCGATCGGCGGCGTCTATCCGCCCGGATCGACATTCAAGCCGGTGACCGCGCTCGCCGCGCTTGAAGCCGGCACACTCACGCCGGACACTGCGATCACCTGCCCAGGCTATCTGGAGCTTGGGGACGATACCTTCCATTGCTGGCAAAAGGGCGGCCACGGTACGCTCCATCTACGCGACGCGATAAAAAAATCCTGCGATGTGTTCTTTTATGAGACGGCCCGGCGCACCGGCATCGATCGGATAGCCGCGATGGCCCGGCGCTTCGGTTTCGGCGTCCCTCTCGGCCTCGACATTTCGGGCGAGCGCGGCGGATTGATGCCGACGCGTGATTGGAAGGTGGCGACGACCGGGAACAGCTGGCAACAGGGCGAGACCGTGATCACCGGCATCGGTCAAGGCTCGGTTTTGGCGACGCCGTTACAGGTGGCGACGATGGCGGCACGCCTCGTCACCGGTCGGGCCATGGTTCCGCATTTGGTGCGCGAGGAGCTGCTTCCGCCGGGCGGCGATCCGCACCCGCCCGGCTTCCCCCCGCTCGGCATCAACCCGCGGCACCTCGCCCTCGTGCTCGACGGGATGAGCGCGGTGGTAAATGAGCAGGGCGGGACCGCTTATGCCGCCCGGATCACCGATCCCGCCCTGGCGATGGGGGGCAAGTCGGGCACCTCCCAGGTGCGGCGCATCAGCCAATCCGAGCGTGATCGCGGAGTGCGTAAATCCACCGAGATCCCCTGGAAGGAGCGCGACCACGCTCTTTTCGTAGCGTTCGCGCCGGTCGGCGCGCCGCGCTATGTCTGCGCCGTCGTCATCGAACACGGCGGCGAAACCGGCGGCGGCGGATCGGCGGCGGCGGCGCCGATTTGCCGCGACGTATTGATCGAGGCGCAGCGGCGCGACCCGGCGCGGCGCATACCGCAGTCCGATTTGGTGTCTGAAGGAGCGCGGCCGGAGGCACCGACCCCACCGCCGCCGCTGGCAGCGATCGCGCCACGCCGGCTGTAGCAGATGGCGAGCGTTCCGCCCGACATCGGCCGACCCGAACTCACTTTCGCGGATAAAATCCGCGCGATCCAGTGGGGATTGGTGCTGCTGATCGCCGTGATCTCCGGCATCGGCATCGCCATGCTGTATTCGGCCGCGAACGGCAATCCGCAGCCTTGGGCGTCGCGCCAGATGGCGCGTTTCGCAATCGCTTTGGTGCCGATGGTGGCCGCGGGGCTGATTGACGTGCGTTACTGGTTTCGTAGTGCGTACTGGGTGTACGGCGCCGCGCTGTTGTTGATCATCGCCGTCGATCTGCACGGCACCGCCGGCATGGGCGCGCAACGCTGGATCGATCTTGGCGTCATCCAGCTGCAGCCGTCGGAAATCATGAAGATCGCGTTGGTGCTGGCGCTGGCCCGGTATTTTCACAGCCTGCCGGCCGAGCACGCCGGACGACTGAGCCGGCTGATCATTCCGGGTTTGTTGGTCGTGGTTCCGGCCGCCCTGGTGTTGAAGCAACCCGATCTCGGCACCGCGATTGTGCTCGTTGTTTCAGGCGCCGTTCTCTTCTACCTCGGCGGCGTTCGGCTGTGGGTGTTCGCGGCGGGAACGCTTGCCGCGGCGGCGGCCGCGCCGCTTGCCTGGTCGCTGTTGCGCGACTATCAGAAAACCCGGCTCGCTACGTTTCTCGACCCTGACCGCGACCCGCTCGGCGCCGGGTATCATATCTTGCAATCGAAGATCGCGCTCGGTTCGGGCGGCGTGTTCGGCAAGGGCTTCCTGCTCGGCACGCAAAGCCATCTAAGCTTCCTGCCGGAAAAGCAGACCGATTTCATCTTCACGATGATCGCCGAGGAATTCGGGCTGATCGGTGGGCTGGCGCTGTTGACGCTGTATTTCCTGGTGATCTTCTATGCTTTCGCGATTTCGCTACGCAGCCGCAGCCAGTTCGGCCGGCTTCTCGGTCTGGGGATCGCCGTCAATTTCTTTCTGTACGCGTTCATCAACACAGCGATGGTCATGGGTCTGATCCCGGTGGTCGGAATGCCCTTGCCGCTGATTTCCTACGGAGGAAGCGCGCTGGTCACGGTGATGTTCGGGTTTGGCCTGGTGATGAGCATCGGCATCCACCGCGATGTGCGCATCAGCCGACTCGGCGAAAGCCGGGTTGGCTGATCATGCCGGTTGCGCACCACGCCTCGCTGCTTGTATTCGATTGGTTCGAGGAGAAGCGATGGCCGAGACGGAAGCGCCAGAAGCCGCCCGCCGACTGCACGTCACCGTGCTTCTTGTCGCCTCGCGCCGGGCGCTTGACAACGCGTTGAGCGAGCTCGGTTTCGCCGAAGATGACGACCGGGTCATCGAGCATGATGGCCGGTTGGCCTTTTTGACCTGCACCCACGAAGAAGATTGCGACGATCTTTTTGCCCTGATCACCGAGCTGTCCGCGCGCGGCGAGAGCTGGGAGCTGCAATCACGCATCGACACCGAGGCGGACCGGGCGATTTATCAGTCGCTGGCGCGCCACCGACCGGTCGAAGCGGTTGATGCCGCCGTCGACGAAGAGGTCGAGGCCGACCCGGCCGCAATGCCCGCGCTCGATGTCGAGACCGGCGACGGGTTGCAGGCGCTGAAGCGGCTGTTGCGCAGGGTCGAACCGGCCGAAGTCTTCGCAACGATCCGGCCAGGCCGCGAAGGGCGCGCCACAGCTCGCGTCCTGCGCCGCGTCTCGCGCCGGGTGCTCGCCGCGGCGACGGCATCGGATGAGGCGACCTTGCGTGGGGTGCTGCGCGAGATCCTCCCCAACGTCATGCTCGACGTGGCGATGAAGCCGCCAAGCTGAACGACCATCGGGTCAACCGCCCACACGCCAGCGTCTCGGTCTTGCCGTGCAGGCCGATTTGGCGTGAAACTTGCGGTTATCGACAACGCCTTTCTGGAGCGGAGATCGAGCCATGCTGTCGCGCCGTGCCCTGGTCATCGACCTATCCACCGCCGCGCTCCTCGCGAGCTCGGCATTCCCCGTCCGCGCCGCCGACAAGACCCTCACGATCGGGATCAACCTGCCGCTGACCGGCGCCGACGCACATGATGCCGAGCTGATCAAGGACGGTGCCCTGCTGGCCCTCGATGAGGCGAATGCGGCTGGCGGCGTCGCCGACTACAAGATCAATGTGCTGGTGCTCGATGATGGCACTGCGACCGCCGGCCAGTACGACCCGGCGCAGGCGGCGACCAATGCCCGCAAGATGGTTGCCGACAGCAGCGTCGTCGCCGCGATCGGGCCGCAGATGAGCGGCTCCGGCAAGGCCATGTCGCCGATCCTTTCCCAGGGCAATCTGGCGATCATCACGCCGTCTTCGACCAACCCCGACATCACCGATCCGAAATTCGCCGGGCAATATCGGCCCGCCGGCAAGGCGATCTATTTCCGCACGGTGACGACCGACGCCTTTCAGGGCCCCAACCAAGCCAACTATTTCGCCGACACGCTGCATGTCAAATCAGTCTATGTGCTCGACGATAGCGGCGCTTACGGGGTCGGCATCGCCGATGCGTTCCAGCGCCAGGCCGAGAAGCGAGGCATCAAGATCCTCGGCCGCGACCAGCTCAACCCGAAGGAGGCCGACTACACGACCGTGCTGACCAAGGTCAAATCGCTGAACCCTGACGCAATGTACTACGGCGGGGTGGGCCAGGCCGGGGTCAAGGTGGTCAAGCAGTCCTACGATATCTTGCCAAAGCTGATCAAAAGCGGCGGCGACGGCATGTACAGCGCCGAGGTCCTCAAAGGGGCCGGGTTTCCGGCCGCCGAGGGCTGGTATGCGACGACCGCTTCACCCGACCTGGTGCAAAGCCCGGAGACCAAGCCGTTTGTCGAGGCTTTCGCCAAGAAATACGGGCAGCAGCCCGAGAATTACTCGATCACCGCATATGACGCCGCTCTGGTCATCCTCGACGCGATCAAGCGGGTCGCCGCCTCCGGCAAGGCGGTCGATCGCAACAATGTGCGCGATGCGATCCAGGATACCCATCTCAAGACGTTGCAGGGCGATGTTAGCTTCGACGCCAACGGCGACATCACCAACCGGATTGTCAGCGTTTACCAGATCGTCAAAGACGACAAATACCCGTCCGACGACATGATCCATCAGTACAAGTACCTGGGAGTCGCGCCGCAAAGCTCGTGAGTTGAATGGCTAACGCGTCCTGTCATTGCGTGCGGAGCGAAGCAATCTCCTTCCGCCTAAGGCTCATCGGATGGGGATTGCTTCGTCGCTGTGCTCCTCGCAATGACGAGCTAGTCAGAGGCGACGGTACCGCCCAGAGCGCGCATGACCATTGATCCGGTCCTGCTGCAGCAGGTGATCAACGGCCTGAGCCTCGGTGCGATGTACGCGCTCCTGGCGCTCGGCTTTACGCTGGTCTACGGCATCCTGGAGCTGATCAACTTCGCCCATTTCAACGTGTTCATGGTCAGCTCGTTTATCGGCATGTGGGCGCTCCAATTGCTTGGGCTCTCGGGACAAAGCACGGTCCTGACCGGCATGGCCTTGGTGGGAACTCTCGCCTTCGCCTTCATCGTGACGATGCTGGCGGCCGGCATCCTCGGTGTCGCGATCGAGCGTATCGCTTTGAGACCCTTGCGCGGGGTGCGCGGCACCGCCGCGATGATCACGACGATCGGCGTCTCCTATATCCTGTTCAACATCATCCTGTTGACCGTCGGTGCCTCCTCGGAGAATTTCCCGAACCCGCTGCCGACGGTGCGCTGGGACATTGCCGGTGCCGTGCTTGAATTGCGCGAGGTGCTGATCTGGGGGATTACCGTGGCGCTGATGCTGGCGCTGCACCTTTTCGTCAACCGGACACGGCTTGGCAAGGCGATGCGGGCGACCGCGCAGGATCCCGAGGCGGCGCGCATGATGGGGATCGATGTCGACCGGGTCGTAGTGACGGCGTTCTTTCTGGGATCGGCGTTGGCCGGCGCGGCGGCGTTGATATTCGGCCTCTATTACAATTTTACCAGCTTCATCATCGGCTATACCGCGGGCCTACGGGCGTTTACGGCGGCGGTGCTGGGCGGCATCGGCAGCGTTACCGGAGCGATGGTCGGCGGGGTGCTGATCGGGCTGATCGAGAGCCTCGGCGGCCACTTCTTTCAGGTGCGCTGGGCCGACGTGATCATCTTTTCGATCCTCGTCCTGGTGCTGGTCTTCGCTCCCAACGGGCTGTTCGGCCGCGCGACGGCGACACGGTCCTGACATGGCCAAGCGCGATCTCGCCGCGCCCCGATGGGGCATGGTGGGCGAGTCGTTCTCCCGGATCCGCCGGGCCTCGCCGATTGCCCGGATCGCACCGCATCTGCGCTCGCGCGCCGTCGTCGCGATCGTTTTTGCGCTGGCGATGCTGTTCCCAATCATCCACCAGAACGATGCCGACATCGACTCGGCGGCCAACGCGCTGACCTTCGCCGCGCTCGCGCTCGGCCTCAACATCGTGGTCGGCCTCGCCGGGCTCCTCGATCTCGGCTATGCCGCGTTTTTCGCGATCGGCGCCTATACCTACGGGATCGCCGCCTCGTGGCAGGTGGCGCCCGAATGGACGAGCTTCTGGGAAGCCTTCCAATGGCTGGGCCTGGTCGCGCGCTTTCACGAGACCGGTGGCGATGTCGTCCATTTCCAAGTCTCGTTCTGGTTAATGATGCCGGTCGCCGCCGCGCTGACCGCGTTTTTTGGGGTGTTGTTCGGCTTCCCGACGCTGCGCCTCAAGGGCGATTACCTCGCGATCGTGACCCTCGGTTTCGGCGAGATCGTGCCGATCGTCGTCCGCAACACCCCGAGCCTCACCAACGGCGCCATGGGTCTGAACGGGGTGATGGCGCCCCAGCTGTTCGGTTGGAGCTTCGGCGTCGACGCGACGCCCTATTACTATGTCGGCCTCCTGCTCGTCGCCTTCCTGATCCTGACCAGCCAGCGGCTTAAATTCTCCCGAATCGGCCGGGCCTGGATGGCGATCCGCGAGGACGAGGTCGCCGCGGCCGCGATGGGGGTCAACCGGGTCAAGCTGAAACTCCTCGCCTTCGCGACCGGAGCGGCCTTCGCCGGCGCGACCGGCACGCTGTTTGTCGCGAAATTGCAGACCGCGACCCCCGACATGTTCGGCTTCCCGGTCTCGGTGATGATCCTGGTGATGATCGTGTTCGGCGGGATCGGCAGCGTGTGGGGCGTCGTGCTCGGCGCGCTGGTCCTGCAGATGCTGCAATCGTGGTTTCTCGAAGACCTGTCGGGATGGCTGCATGCGCTGGGCCGGCTCGTCGGTGTCGAATGGCTGCAGCGGGTCGAGCTCGCCTCCTCGATCGAGCTGATCTTCGGCCTGATCCTGGTCACGATGATGCTGTACCGCCGCGAGGGCCTGATCCCGGCGACCCGGCGGGTCGCCGCGCTCTCGCTCGACGAACAGAACGCGCCGGTCACAAGCGGGGGTTTCGATGGCCTGAGCGGGCTCGGCGCGCTCGACGAAGCCCTTGATACACCCGGGGCCCGCCCGCTGCTCGAGATCGACAACCTGACTGTCCGCTTTGGCGGCCTCGTCGCGCTGCGCTCGGTAGCGCTGACGGTGCCGGCGCATTCGGTGCTCGCCGTCATCGGGCCGAACGGCTCTGGCAAGTCGACGCTGTTCAACACCGCCACCGGGCTGGTGCCGGCCGAGGAGGGCAGCATCCGCTTTGCCGGCGCCGAGATCGCCGGCAAGCCGCCGCATGTCGTCCTCGAACGCGGCATCGCCCGCACCTTTCAGAACATCCGCCTGTTCCCTAACTTGACGGTCCTCGAAAACATCCTTATCGGCATGCATGCGCGGCTTCATACCGGCGCGCTCGGCGCGCTGTTGCGCCTGCCGGCGACCCATCGCGAGGAAGCGGCAGCGCGTGAGCGCGCCCGCGGGATCCTCTCGATCTTTGGCAACAGGTTGCTGCCGCGCGCCGATCACGTCGTGGCGAGCCTCAGCTACGCCAATCGCCGGCGGGTGGAGATCGCCCGCGCACTCGCCTCCCAGCCAAAGCTCCTCTTGCTCGACGAGCCGACCGCCGGCATGAACCCGGCCGAAACCCTCGAACTGGCCGAGCAGATCAAGAGCCTCAACCGGCTCGGCCTCACCATCGTCTTGATCGAACATAAGCTCGATGTCGTGGTCAATCTCGCCGACAAGGTGATCGTGTTCGACCATGGCGAGAAGATCGCCGAGGGTTCGCCCGCCGAAATCCGCCGCGACGAGGAGGTGATCCGCGCCTATCTCGGCCGGAGCGCAGCAATTGCCTGAGGAAAAAGAACCCGCAGTCCCGGCGAATGCCGGGACCCACCCGGCCGATTTCGAGCGGGTTGACAAGTGGGTCCCGGCTTCCGCCGGGACTGCGAATTTATAGTGCGATGCCGCCCGATCCCCTTCTCGAATTCAGGCAGGTCGACACGCATTACGGCGATTTGCATGTGCTCAAATCGGTCGATTACAGGATCGACGAGGGCGAGATCGTCTGCCTCTTGGGCGGCAATGCCTCGGGCAAGTCGACGACGATGAAGACGATCATGGGCGTGGTCGTGCCGACCTCGGGCGAGATCCGCTTCGACGGAAGCTCGCTCGCCGGGGTCAGCATCGCCGAGCGGGTGCGGCGCGGCATCGCCCCGGTGCTCGAGGCGCGCCGCCTGTTCCCGCGCATGACAGTCTACGAGAACCTCGAAATGGGTGCTTTTACGCGCCCGCGCGGCGGGGAATTCTCGGCGGACCTGGAGCGCGTCTTCACGTTGTTTCCCCGCGTCAAGGAGCGCCTCAAGCAGCTTGCCGGCACGCTCTCCGGCGGCGAGCAGCAGATGGTTGCGATCGGGCGGGCCTTGATGGCGCACCCGAGGCTCCTCTGCATGGACGAGCCCTCGATGGGGCTGGCGCCGGTCTTTGTCGAGCAGGTCTTCGACATCATCCAGACGATCAACCGCCAGGGCACCACGATCTTCATGGTCGAGCAAAACGCCAACATGGCGCTCCAGATCGCGCATCGCGCCTATGTGCTGCAAACCGGCCAGGTCGTGCTGAGCGGCGCCGCCGCGGAATTGCGCCAGAACCCGATGATCCGCGAAGCCTATCTCGGCGAGATGAAGGTCGAGTAGTACCGTTCGGCAACATTCCCCGGCGCACGGCGTTAATTCCCCAGGAGCGATTTTACCCTGAGGTTACGAGCGGCTTTACCGGGTTGTTTGGGAGCTTGCAGATTTCGGATTGGTTTCAGCGGGCGAGCGAGGTCGCGGTGTCGCGCGAGCTGCTCGAAAGCCTGGCGCTTCAGCTCGTCCTAATCTGTGCGATCTTCGGACTTGCCTTGGGGATCCGGCTAGCCACCAGGTCCTTTACCGACCGCTTGGCCGAGCGCATCGCGCTTTATCCGCATGCCAGCCGGATCGCGAGCAATCTGCGCAGAGTCGTGCCCCTCGCCTATGCCTGGCTGCTGCTGCTGATCGGCGAGCGGGTGATGGCCCGGTTCGGGGCCGATCCGACGCTTGTCGGCATCGCTGCCACCCTTTCCGCTTTATGGATCGTGCTGCGGGCGTCGAGCCTCTTGTTCCGCGATGCGCTGCTGGCTCGGCTCGTCGCCATGGCGGCATGGGTCGTTGCCGCGCTCGACATCACCGGCCTGTTGACGCCGACGGCTGCGGCCCTCGACGGCGCCGCACTGACCATCGGGACGGTTCGCCTCTCGCTGCTGCTCGTCGTCAAAGCGGCTTTGGTTACAGCCGTCCTGATGTGGGGTGCGCTCGCCCTCGCTCGACTGGCCGGTATACGGATTCAGCGCATCGCCGGGCTCAGCCCGTCGGTGCAGGCTTTGTCGGCCAATCTTATCAAGATCATATTGGTGTCGCTGGCCCTGCTGATCGGCCTCAACGTGGTCGGGATCGACCTGACCGCACTTGCGGTGTTCAGTGGCGCCGTCGGGGTCGGCCTGGGCTTCGGACTCCAGAAGATCGTCTCGAATTTCGTTAGCGGCATCATCCTGCTGCTCGAACACTCGATAAAGCCGGGCGACGTTATCGAGGTCGGCCACACGCACGGTTTGGTGACCGCGCTGGGAGGACGCTACGCTTCGGTTCGCGGCCGTGACGGCAAGGAATACCTGATCCCGAACGAGACGCTAATCACCAATCAAGTCACCAACTGGTCGTATTCGAGCCCGTTGTTGCGCCTCGATGTGGCATTTGGCGTCAGCTACGACAGCGATCTGCACGAGGTGCGCGGGCTCGCGGTGGAAGCCGCGCAGCGATCCGAGCGCGTGCTCGCCGCGCCGGAGCCGGTCTGCCATGTCACCGCATTCGGTGACGACTCGGTCAACCTGTTGCTGCGCTTCTGGATCGGCGACCCGGCAAACGGCGTCAGGAACGTCACCGGCGACGTCTACCTTGCGCTGTGGGACAGCTTTCACGAGAACGGTATCGAGCTACCGTTCCCGCAACGTGAAATCCGCATCCGCGAAATGCCGGCGAAGCTGTCTCGCCCGGCGCCGGTCCGCTCCGCCGCCAAGTGAGGCGGCGCATCCTCGTCAACCGGCCTTCTTGCGCCGCGATTGGCCGGATTCCGACATTGCGATCGCGATCGCCTGCTTGCGGCTTTTGACCTTCTTGCCCGATCCGCTCCTCAGCGTGCCTTCCTTGTGCTCGTGCAACACCTTTTCGACCTTCTTCTTCTGCCGTGCGGTAGCCATGCGCTTCTCCTAAAAGTCGTACCTCCACGGGTACGACACAGACGAACGGAAGCATAAGGACCAAGGTTCCTCGACGAAATACCTATAAATCAAATGCAAAGCAGCGTAACCGAATGTAAAAATTTATTACTGATGTGAGTCATGGGAACTCCTCGCATACGGGGCCTGTTCGATCGCACGGAAGATCAATTTGGAGGACGTGCGATGGACAAGCAACGGATCGAGGGTGGCCTCAAAAAGGCGACGGGGACCGTCAAACAGAAGGCCGGCAAAATATTGCACGATCGCAGACTCGAAACCGAAGGCACGGCCGAGAAGGCCGAAGGTCATGTGCGCAGCGCTGTCGGTCATGCCAAGGATGCGGTGCGCGAACTGGTCGGCAAGAAGTGAGGCCCTGCCATGCGCCTCCTGCTCCTAATCCTGGTCCTGCTGATCCTGTTCGGTGCCTTGCCGGTTTGGCCATACAGCTCCGGCTGGGGCTACTACCCGTCGGGCGGGGCAGGCGTGGTGTTACTGGTTCTCATCCTGCTGCTATTGTTTTAGCGAGGTGACATGGGACGCGGAATTCTGCTGTGGCTGATCGGGATTCCGCTCCCGGTCATCCTCCTGCTCTACGTCTTTCACGTAATCTGACCGATACGCGCGGATCGGGCTTTGGGGAGGAACTTTAACACCTGGTCCTCCGTTGGCACTTCCGCTCAGTTGAGCGGGGAAAGGAATCATAATGGCTGTAGCGGCCAGGTCGCGGCCACAGCGAACGAATTCCCACACCCGGCGACAGAACCCCGTAAACGGTGGCGAGGGGCGCTTCCACGAGCTGCTGGAGGCGTTGCCCGCCGCCATTTATACGACCGATTCAACCGGCCGGATCACGTTCTTCAATCCGGCCGCGGCAGAGCTTTCCGGGCGAACGCCCCGGCTCGGCATCGACCGGTGGTGCGTCACATGGCGCCTCTACTGGCCGGATGGCCGTCCGTTGCCGCACGACGAATGCCCGATGGCCATGGCGCTGAAGGAAGATCGGCCGATCCGGGGCATTGAAGCGGTGGTCGAGCGACCGGACGGGACGCGGGTGCGGATATTGCCGTACCCGACGCCGCTTCACGACGCCTCGGGTCGGCTCGTCGGCGCGGTAAACATGCTGGTCGATCTGACCGACCGCGATAACGCCGAGCGCGCTCTGCGAAAGCTCAACAAAGCGCTCGAGAACCGCGTTGACGATCGCACCCGACGATTGCGTGAGAGCGAGCGCCGCTTTCGCCTCTTCGTCCAGCGCGTAACCGATTACGCCATCTTCATGATGGACCCCGAGGGGGTCATAACCGAATGGAACGCTGGCGCCGAGCGCATTAAGGGCTACCGGGCGGCCGAGATAATCGGCAAGCATTTCTCGCGATTTTATACTGCCGAGGATCGCGAGAAGGAGGTGCCGACGCGCGCGCTGGCGACCGCCGCCCGGCAAGGCAGATTCGAGACCGAAGGCTGGCGCGTGCGTAACGACGGCACTCGCTTCTGGGCGAACGTCGTAATCGACGCCATCCACGACGATACCGGCGCCCTGGCGGGGTTCGCCAAGATTACCCGGGACATGACGGAGCGACGCGCTGTCGAAGAGCAGCTCCGACAATCGCAGAAAATGGAAGCGATCGGTCAGCTTACCGGCGGGCTGGCGCATGATTTCAACAATCTTTTCGCCGCGATCATCCCCAACCTGGAACTGGCTCAGCGCCGGATTAAGGACCAAAAAGCGCGCCAATATCTGGCCAACGCGATACGCTCGGTCGATCGCGGGGCAAAGCTGATGCACCAGTTGCTGGCGTTTTCACGCCGCGACGACATCGTGACCGAGCCGGTCGACGTCAATTACCTGACCAGCCAATTGTGCGAGATGCTGCCGCGCACCATAGGGCCGACGATCGCGGTCAAGACGGCTCTCGATCCCGATGCCTGGCAGGCGATGACCGAGCCGGGGCAACTCGAGTTGGCTATACTCAATCTGGCGATCAATGCGCGGGATGCCATGTTGCCCGGCGGAGAATTGAAGATTTCAACCGCAAATATCGAATCGAGCAAATCCGGGCTGCCGGTTGGCGTCAAGGCGGGCGACTATGTGATGCTCTCGGTGGCTGATACCGGAACCGGGATGAGCGAGGAAGTCCGCGGTCGCGCCTTCGAGCCCTTCTACACAACCAAGGACCTTGGCAAAGGCACTGGCCTGGGGCTCAGCATGGTCTATGCGTTTGCCAAGCAGTCAGGCGGCGCCGCCACCATCGATAGCGAAACCGGCAGGGGAACCGTCGTGCGGCTCTATTTGCCAAGAGCTAAGCCGCTGCTGGATGCGGCTGATGAAGATGGCACGCTGACAAAAGCAGACAGCGGGCCGACCGGCCGCATTCTTGTGGTCGACGATGACGACGATGTCCGCAGCATCACCATAACGTTATTGGCGGCATTGGGTCACGAGGCGCGCGAGGCCGGGAACGGGCGAGAGGCTCTCGACCTCCTGCAGCTGGACCGGCGATTCGACCTGTTGATGATCGATCTGCTGATGCCGAATATGCATGGCACAACGTTTGCCGCAAAAGCCCAAAGCCTCGTCCCGGGCGTGCCGGTGCTGTTTATAACCGGCTACAATGGGACGAGCCACGCTCCCAAAATGTCCGACGCCCAGTACCTGATAAAAAAGCCGTTCCGACTGGCGGAGTTGGCGGAGAAGCTCAGGGACATCCTGCGCCGGCACGGGTGGGGGAAGATAGCAGCGGCGCGCGGCGCAGCCGCAACGCATTGCTGACCACGGTAACCGAGCTAAGGCTCATCGCCGCGCTGGCGATCATCGGGTTGAGCAACAGCCCGAACGCAGGATAAAGAACGCCGGCCGCGATCGGCACCGCGAGCGCATTGAAGACGAAGGCGAAGAACAGGTTCTGCCGGATGTTGCGCATCGTCGCGCGGCTGAGCTGGCGGGCGCGGACGATGCCCTGCAAATCACCTTTCACCAGCGTGACTTCGGCGCTTTCCATCGCGATGTCGGTGCCGGTGCCCATCGCGATGCCGATATGCGCCTGGGCCAGCGCCGGGGCGTCGTTGATGCCGTCGCCGGCCATGGCGACAAAGCGGCCTTGATCCTGGAATTTCTTGACCGCGGCGGCCTTCTGATCGGGCAGTACTTCGGCGACCACATCATCGATGCCGAGCTTGCGAGCGACCGCAGCGGCGGTTACCCGGCTGTCGCCGGTTAGCATCACGACGCGAATGCCGTCATCGCGCAGCGCCCGCAACGCAGGGGTCGCGCTCTCCTTGATCGGATCGGCGACGGCAATCAGCCCGGCAGCGCGGCCATCGACCGCGATCAGCATCGCGCCCTGACCCTCTTGGCGGAAGAAATCGGCTTGCTCGGGCAGGCCGTCCGCATCGATCCCGAGCGAGCTGAAAACCGCCTGGTTGCCGACCACGATACGTCTGCCGTCAACCGTCCCGACCACGCCCTTGCCGGGCTCGGCGCTGAAATCCGACGCCGGGGAGAGCTTGAGGCCGCGGTTGTCGGCCCCCTGCACGATTGCGGAGGCCAGCGGGTGCTCGCTGACCCGCTCGAGGCTGGCGACGAGCCGCAGCAATTCGCTGTCATCGAAGCCGCCGATCGGCTGGACGCCGACGAGGCGCGGCTTCCCTTCCGTCAAGGTGCCGGTTTTGTCGACGACCAGGGTGTCCACCTTCTCCAGCAATTCGAGGGCTTCGGCGTTCCTGACCAGGACGCCGAGCCGCGCGCCGCGCCCGGTGCCGACCATGATCGACATCGGGGTCGCAAGGCCCAGCGCGCAGGGACAGGCGATGATCAGCACTGCGACGGCGTTGAGCAGCGCAAAGCCCATCGCCGGCGGCGGGCCGAACAGCGACCAGGCAATAAACGCTGCTGCGGCGACGATGATGACCGCTGGGACGAACCAGCCGGAAACCGTGTCCGCGAGCTTTTGGATCGGCGCGCGCGAGCGCTGCGCGTCGGCGACCATATGAACGATCTGCGCGAGCAGCGTGTCGCTGCCGACCCGCTCGGCGCGCATGACAAAGCTGCCGTCGGCGTTGACGGTGGCACCGGTGACCTTGCCGCCGGGCGTTTTTTCGACCGGCAGCGGCTCGCCTGTGATCATCGACTCGTCAACCGCGCTGCGACCCTCGATCACAATGCCGTCGACCGGTACCTTCTCGCCAGGGCGCACCCGCAAAAGCTGGCCCGGGACGACCGCTTCGAGGGCAATGTCATCCTCGGTGCCGTCGTCGCGCACCAGGCGCGCGTTCTTGGGCGCGAGATCCAGCAGCGCGCGGATCGCGCTGTTGGTCTGCGAGCGCGCACGCAGTTCCAGCACTTGGCCGAGCAGCACGAGTGTCGTGATCACCGCCGCCGCCTCGAAATAGAGCGGGACGCCGCCCATGGGGTCGCGGAAGGATGCCGGAAAGACGCTCGGGACGAGCGCCGCGGCGAGGCTGTAGAGGTAGGCGACCCCGGTTCCCAGCGCGATCAGCGTGAACATGTTGAGAGAGCGGTTGACCACCGATTGCCAGCCGCGCCGGAAGAACGGCGCACCCGCCCATAACACCGCCGGGGTGGCGAGGACGAGCTGGAGCCAGACGGCGATACCAGGCGCGATCAGCGCATCGAGCGCCGGCTTGGCGAGATCGTCGGCCATCGCCATCGCCAGCAGTGGCGCCGACAGCACGACCCCGACCCAGAACCGGCGGGTCATATCCCGCAGCTCGGGGCTTTCGGCATCCTCCGCGGTCGGCATCATTGGTTCAAGCGCCATGCCACAGATCGGGCACGAGCCGGGTTCATCCCGGATCACCTGCGGGTGCATCGGGCAGGTCCATTGCGTGCCCGCGGCAACGGCAGTTGCCGCGGGTTTGCCGGCGCCGACAAACCCCTCGGGTTCGGCGGCGAACCGTTCGCGGCAGCGCGCGCCGCAGAAGAAATATGCCCTGCCGGCGTACTCGGCGCGGTGGTGCGTGGTTGCCGGATCGACGCTCATGCCGCAGACCGGATCAGTCGCCATTCCGGGCGGGTCCGGGCGGCGCTGGCGGGTGACGGCCGGCGTGGCGCCGCTCATCGCACGACAAATTCCCTGTCGGCAGGGAAAAAATTCGTTCCCGGAAACTTATGTTGTTGAAAAAACTCGTATTCTCGCAAAATTATTGTCTCCGAGCAGGGAATTTTTTGCCGCTTGGCAGGGAATTTATTGGACCAAGGCAGGGAAACAGCTGGGAATCTAGCCGCAGGACAAATCAAGCCCAAGAATTTCCGCAGCGGCGTCACCGCGTGTCATTTTGGCAATGAGCGGCCTGGAATCAATACCGGTGTCGGTCGGTCATGCGCTTTCCCGTCGTCTGAGACTCGCCGGCAGCGGTTGGCGAGCGCAATGCCGGCCTATAGCATGATGCCAAGCGGGCAACCCGCGCGGGAGTGAAATCGCCGATGACCGATCGGGTCGCGCATCGACCCGCCGCCCTCACCAACCCGGCGGCGGTCTACGCCACCGGCCTGCTCGGCATGGGCTACACCGACCTCTACATCTTTCTGATCCCGCTTTATGCGCTGTCGCTGGGCATGAGCGCCGGCGAGGTCGGGGCGCTGGCGGGGGCACGCCATTTGCTGCCCGTGTTTCTGTCGATCCATGTCGGCGTCTTGATGGACCGGTTCGGGACGCGGCGGGTCACGCTGTTTTTCGTGTGGGCGGCGATCGCTCTTGCCCCGGTGTTTCCGCTGGTGCCGTCGTTCTGGCCGCTGATGCTGCTCCAGATAGTCAATGGCGGGGCGCTGTCTTTCGGCTGGTCCGGATCGCAGACCTTGATCGCGCAGCTGACGGACGGCGACGCCGAGCATATCGGCCGGTTCAACTTCTTCGCGCGGATCGGCACCACGATTGCGCCGATCATCATCGGGGGCGCTTGGGATATCGGCGGCGCCTGGCCGGCCTATCTGATCGGCGTCGCCTGGGGGATGCTGCTGACGATCGCCCTGCTGCGCGCTCCGGAAGCGGAAATCGCTTCGGGCGATCGAGGCGACGCAGCCGGCGGCACACGTGCCGCGCGGTTTCGCCTGCGCGACGCAGTGCCGCGCCTGTCTGACTATATCGCCTGTTTTTCGCTGATCGCGATCCCGGCGGTGGCGATGACGATGGCCATCTTTTTCCTGCGCAACGCGACCAATGGCGTCCAGTTCTCGCTCTATATCGTCTACCTCGACGGCATCGGCCTGACCGGCACGACGATCGGCATCCTGTTTTCGGCGATCGAGATCACCAGCGCCCTCGGCTCGCTGTTCGCCGGCCGGGCGATGCGCCTCGGCGATCCCCAGCGGACGATGCTGAGCGGCACGGTCCTGTCGATCCTGCTGATCTGCGGGACGCCGTTCCTCGGCGGGATCTTTGTCCTGCTGCTGCTGGCGCAAATCGCCCGCGGCTGGCTGCAGGGCGTGGTGCAGCCGATGATGTTCTCGGTGCAGGCCAAGGCGGTCGGCCGCTATCGGCAAGGCGCGGTCGTCGGGCTGCGCCAGACGATGAACCGGCTCTCCTCGATCGTGATCCCGCCGGTGATGGGCGTCATCGCCGACTGGTGGAGCGCGAGCGCCAGCTTTGTCGTGCTCGGCAGCTTCCTGTTGCTGCTGTGTGTGCCGATCGTCCGGCTCACCCGCCGCGCCGCCGCGCCGCAGATCGTCGAAGAAGCGCCCGAGCCGACGTAGATCCAGCGTAGAATGGAGCGATCACTTTGAGGCCTGAGGACCATGCCAGACGGACCGCGCCCCAACGGACCCAACTATGACGACGATTTTTATGCCTGGACGCAGTACCAGGCCGACGTGCTGCGCTCAATGCGGACGCGCGACAACCGCTTCGACCGCGAGCATGTCGCGGAGGAGATCGAGGATTTGGGCAAAAACTATCGTGATGCCGTCCGCAGCCAAGTGCGCCGCATCCTCGAGCACTTCCTTAAGCTGGCGTATTCACCCGCCGGCGATCCGCGCTACGGCTGGATGGGGTCGATCGTTGAAGCCCGCGCGGAACTCGACGACAAGCTGTCAGCGACTCTCCGCCAAGACATCGAATCCTCGCTGCCCCGCCTTTACAGAAATGCACGAACGCAGGCCGAATTGCGGCTGCGTGAATTCAAGGAAGATGATGCGGCCGCTTCTTTGCCGGTGGAATGTCCTTACAGCGTCAACCAAATTCTCACCGACGACTGGTATCCCGACCCGCCCGGAGAAGCGAAATGACCCGCGATTTTGTCGGCTACGGCGCCGCGCCGCCCAATCCCCACTGGCCCGGCGAGGCACGCGTCGCGGTCAACTTCGTGATCAACTTCGAGGAGGGCTCGGAGCTCTCCTACCCGGCAGGCGACGGCATCTCCGAGACCGGGCTGATCGAGAGCGCCAGCACCGATGCCGGCAATCGCCGCGACCTCGCCGCCGAAAGCATGTTCGAATACGGCGCGCGGGTCGGATGGTGGCGGCTGCACCGGATCTTCACCCGGTTCGGGCTGCCGGTGACGCTGTTCGCCTGTGCCCGGCCGCCGCGGCGAACCCGCCCGCCGCGGCGGCCATCGCCGCGACCGACTGGGACATCTGCGGCCACGGCTACCGCTGGATCAAGCATTACGAGATGGAAGAGACCGAGGAGCGCGATCAGATCGCCCGCGCCGTCGCGCTGATCCAGGAGACCACCGGCAAACCGACCGAGGGATGGTATTGCCGCTACGCGCCGTCCGAGAACACCAGGCGGCTCGTCGTCGAGAATGGCGGCTTCCTCTACGACAGCGACGCCTACAATGACGAACTGCCGTATTGGGTGGCGGCGAGCGGCAAGCCGCATCTCGTGATTCCCTATTCGCTGACGACAAACGATGTGAAATTCGGCCGCGGCGTGTTCGGGCCGGGCGAGGATTTTTTCGCCTTTTTGCGCGACAGCTTCGATCTGCTGTACGAGGAGGGGGCCGAGCATCCGCGCATGATGTCGATCGGCCTGCATATGCGGATCACCGGCCACCCCGGCCGCGCCGCGGCGCTGACCCGCTTCATCGAGCATATCCTCAGTCGGGATCGCGTCTGGGTGTGCCGCCGCGCCGACATCGCCCGACACTGGATGGCGCAGTTCCCGGCGCCGGGATGATCCAATGACGGTGCGTCTGGTTGCCTTTGATATCGGCGAGACGCTGGTCGACGAGACCCGTGTGTGGGGCGAATGGGCGGACTGGCTCGGCATCCCGCGGCTCACCTTCTTCGGGGCGCTGGGCGCGGTCATCGCCGAGCGGCGCCATCATCTCGACGTCTTCCAGTTGCTGCGGCCGGGGTTTGATGTTCGCGCCGCAGCTCGCGCTCGCGGCGGCGCAGCCCGCGGTGGCGCCGACCGCTGGTTGGGGCTGGAGCATGACGATCTCTATCCCGACGCTCTGCGCTGCCTCAGCGAGTTGCGCTCGCGCGGCTACCGGCTGGCATTGGCCGGAAATCAGATACAGGGCGCGCTCGACGCGTTGCGCGGCCTCGGCATCGAAGCCGACCTGATGGCGTCTTCCGAGGCATGGGGTGTCCAGAAGCCGGCACCCGAATTCTTCGCCCGGCTGATCGAGGCTTGCGGCGTGCCGGCGGCGGAAATCGCCTATGTCGGCGACCGGATTGACAATGACGTGCTCCCGGCCAAGCAGGCCGGCATCGTCGCGGTCTTTCTGCGCCGCGGACCCTGGGGGATGATCCAGGCGAATTGGCCGAAAGCGACGGCTGCCGATCTGCGAATCGAAAATCTCGACGAGCTGCCGGACGCGCTCAGCCGCCTGCCGCGAGCGGGTGACGGCGCGGCGTAAATCTTTGCAGTTCCCAGCCGCGCACGCGCATCAGTGCGGCGAGGTTGTCGCGTCGCACCATCATGCTGACGCCGTCGGCGTGGATGACCATGCCGTCGCCGGCATAGATCAGCACGTGCCCGGGCAGGTACAGCAGATCGCCGCGGTGCAGATCGGCTTCGCGGCTGACCGGCAGGTCATCGCCGATCGCGTCGCGTTGCATGTCGGTGTCGCGCGGCACGGTAACGGCGATGTCGCGGAAGGCGCTCTGGACGAGGCCGGAGCAGTCGATGCCGAGCCAGCTGCGGCCGCCCCACAGATAGGGACAGCCGAGATAGAGCGCCGCGGCGGCGACGATATCCGGGGAGCGCGGCGGTTCCTGCGACAAGCAGGCAAGCGGCAGATAGCTGCCGGTGTCGAGCCGGGCATATCCGGTGCCGCGGGTCGAGAGGCCGGTCTCGGCGACGGCGACCGCGCTGTGGCGCGGCAGGAAGTCGATCGCCGCCGATCGCAAATCCGGCGCCGGATAGACGTAGGCGCCTAACGTCGTGATGAAATGCGTCGTGTCGGGTACTGGGCCGATCGCGATGCGGCTCGGCTCGACATAGCCGACGTAGCCGTCATCGAGCGATTGGCACCAGGCGTCCCCCTTGGCCTCGTCGAAGACGAGGATCCGTTCGCCGTAGTGACAGAAGGTAGCGATTTCGGCTTGCGCCGCAGGTCTGCGCCGCATCGGTGCGCGGCCGGCGACGATTCGCGCCGCGCGCCCCTCGACATAGCGCGGCGCCGCGATGACCCGGCGCAGCCGCGCATCGGCCAGGTCGTCGCGATAGGCGTTGAGCCGCGGGTCGAGCGTCGTCACCGCGCCCTCTATCCAGGCGAGTCCGCGGGTTCGCGCGGCAGCACAAGCTGCGTCTGGGTCACGATCGCCGCCCGCTTGCCGTCGGGGCCATAGATCGAGGTCTGCACCACGATCATGCGGCGTCCGACATGCAGCGGCACCGCCTCGCCGACAAGGCGGCCGGGCCGGCAGGCGCGGAAGAAATTGGTCTTCGACTCGATCGTCGTTGTCAGCGTCCCCGGCGACAGGTGCAAACCGGCGGCCTGGCCGCCAAGCTCGTCAGCAAAGGCCATGTACGCGCCGCCATGGACGATACCGCCCGCGTTCAGGTGCCGATCGTCTGCATCGATCTGGCCGAGCACCTTGTCTTTGCCAGCGGCGATGATGCGGATGCCGAAGTGCCGCGCCATGCCGCTCGCGGGATCCGGCGCCATCTCACCGGGCATTCGCGGCCGCGGCCGAGAACAAGCCGACGATCTTCTCGGCGATCAGCTCATACCCGGCGGCAGTCAAGTGGATGCCGTCATCGGCCCGCAACCGCTGCGTCGTGCCGTCGCGGTCCTTGCCATAGGCCGCATAGCCGCCCTGGTCATCCGCGATCACGGTCCATAACGGCACGAATTGTGCGCCAAAACGCGCCGTCTCTTCGGCATAGATGTCGTTGATGTAGCTCATATCAGCGGAATAGGCCGGGCTGCGCGCTATCGGGTTGCCGCACCATATTACCTTGAGCCCGGCGCCGGTGAGCAGGGTGAGGATTTTGTCCGCTCGCGCGGCATAGGCCTCGCGCCAGTCATCGGTGCGGAAATGCAAATAGACGTGACGCTCGTCGCGCAGATCGAGGCGGTCATTGGCGCCGAACATCACCACCGCGATGTCGGCCCGTTCGCGTGACGTAAAGCGCTCGATCGGCGCGAGCCATTCGCTCTCGCCATGCACGAGCGCAGCGCCGGGATGGGTGCGGTTGAGAACCCGATGGTTCGGGTCTTCGATCAGGACACGCTGCAGCCCCCCAGCGAGACCCTGCGCCTGGCTGTCGCCGAACACGACGATCGTCGTCGGGCTCGCCGGTTCATCGGCACGGACCGGGATGACAGCAAGGCTGAGCAGAACGACCAGCCCTGCCGATCGCATGATCACGCGTCCGGCGCCGCAAAGCCGACCGTATCCACGCACGGCGCCCTACCCCCGCGACCAGCACCCAACCTGCAATCGAATACTGATCGGTCGGCACGGGTGATGCAAACCGATTTGCTGCGCCGCGCCGCCGCCCTTTACGTCGGGTCAGAATGGCATTCGGTCGACGATCGCCCGCTTGCCCGGTGTGGTGCCGGCCGATAGAACCGATTCGCGACGGCCAGTCGCAAACTGAGTCTAGCGCTGTACGACAGGTGAAAATGGCCCGTACGCTGTTGTCATCCCGGCGAAGGCCGGGATCCATCCCGGGCATGGGTCCCGGCCTTCGCCGGGATGACACGGAAGGCGGCGGCGGGCGGAGTAACCGCGGCGATCGGCGGTGGTCGCCAGGTGCTGAGCGCTGACCGGGATGCTGTTCCCGACCTCGGGTTTTCTGCTGTTTTTTCTCGTCGTCGCGGCGGCGATGATGCTGCTCGGGACCCGCTTCGCGGCGAAGAAGGCGGTGCTCGTCCTCGCCAGCTATTATTTTTATGCGCAATGGGATTGGCGCTTCTGCCTTCTGCTCGCCTTCAGCTCGGCGCTGAGCTACGCCGCCGGGTGGCTGATCGGCGCGAGCGCAAACCGCGATAGCCGGCGCCGCGTCCTCGGCATCGCTGTCGCGCTCCATCTCGGGCTGCTCGGGGTCTTCAAGTATCTCGACTTTTTCTTGCTTGGCGCCAATCAGCTCGCCCATCTCCTAGGCCTCGAGCACGAACTTCCGTTCTTCGAGGTCCTGCTGCCGGTCGGGATCTCGTTTTTCACCTTCCACGGGATCTCCTATCTCGTCGATGTCTACCGCGGCGATGTCGCGGTCTGCCGCAACCCGATCGACATGACGCTCTACATGTCGTTCTTCCCGCAGCTCGTTGCCGGGCCGATCGTGCGCGCCGCCTATTTTCTGCCGCAACTCGCCCGTCCGTCAGCCGAACCGATCCCGATCGCCCCGGCGCTGCTGCTGATCCTCGGCGGCCTCCTCAAGAAGGTGGTGATCGCCAACTATCTCGCGACCGGCCTCGTCGACCCGGTATTCGCCGCCCCGACCAGCTATGGCGCGCCCGACCTGCTGCTCGCCGTCTATGGGTATGCGGTGCAGATCTATTGCGATTTCAGCGCCTACAGCGACATGGCGATCGCGCTCGCCGCGCTCCTCGGCTTCCGCTTTCCGCCCAATTTCAACCAGCCCTACCGCGCCGAGCGGCTCCGTGAATTCTGGCAGCGCTGGCATATCTCGCTGTCGACCTGGCTGCGCGACTATCTCTACAGGCCGCTCGGCGGCAACCGGCACGGCCGCGCCAAGACCTATCGCAACCTGATGTTGACGATGCTGCTCGGCGGGATCTGGCATGGCGCCGCCTGGAAATTCGTGATGTGGGGGGCGCTGCATGGCGGCGGACTGGCGGTCGAGCGCCTGCTCGAACCCTGGCTCGGCCGGCGCTCGCAATACAGGGCCGCGCGGGTTGTCGCGACGGTCATCGTGTTTCATTTCGTCTGCCTCGCCTGGATCTTCTTCCGCGCCGAGGATTTCGAAGTGGCGCGGCTCTATATCGCGGGCTTTGGCTTCGGCTGGAGCGATGGGTTGCAGCAGGCCGGCCCCTTTATGGTGGCGCTGGTCGCGATCGGCATGGTCGGACAGTTCACCTCGGCCGCGCTGTTTGAGCGCGCCGCCGCAGCGCTCGGCCACATGCCGAGCTGGGTCCTCGGTGCGACCGCCGGCATCGCCGTCGCAGCGATCAACGCGCTCGGCCCCGAGGGGGTCGCCCCGTTCATCTATTTCCGGTTCTGAACATGGTTGGGGTCGAGGGGGGACTGACCAGCACGACCGCGTCCATCGTTGCGGCGCCCAGCGGCGACGCGATCCCGCCCAAGCTGCGCCAGAACGGCGGCTCGCCGCGCCAGGTCTTCGCGATCACGCTGATCGGCACGCTGGTGTTGGCGATATTCGCCTCGCGCGACCTGTCCTCCTGGCTGGACCGGCTCGGCGACGGTCGCGTCGCCCAAACCGCCCAGAGCCTCGCCGCCGAATGGGACGGCGCGATGGCAAAGCTCGCCCTGGTGCGGCCGCATGAAGGATTGCGCCTCGCCATCCGCCGCCTCCTCGACTGGCAGTGGCCCGAGCACTGAGTGCCCTCATCGGGAGGTACACCCCGAATCAGTCTTCCGCCGCGCCGGCCGGTTGAGGCGCCGGGTCGCGCCGCGCTCTCGGCTGGCGCGCCGTCAGCGCCGCCAAGACGCTGAGCGCCGCCAGCACGGCGAAGGATTGCAGCGCCAGTCGGTAATTGCCCGTCAGGTCGCGCAGCGCGCCCGACAGGAGCGGTCCCGCAGCCTGGGCCAGCACCTGCGCCGGGAGCGCGATGCCGCGGATCGCGCCGAAATGGGCGCGGCCGAAATAATCGGCCCAGGCGATCGGCAGCAAGGTCAGGACGCCGCCGATGCCAAAGCCGAAAACACCGGCGGCGAGGTATCCCTGCGCGACCGATCGGACGCCCAGCATCAGGATAACCCCAAGCGTCAGGATGGCGCCGGTGGCGGCGAGCGGATAGCGGATCGGCACCGCCCTCGGCAGCACGCCACAGGTCACCGTCGCAGCTGCCGACATCAGCGAGAACATGCTGACGATCGTGGCGGCGATCGTCGGGTCGATGCCGCACTCGATCAGATACGGCGCCTGATGCAGGCTGACCCCGGCCTGCACCGGGTAGACCAGCGCGGTATAGAGCAGCAGCAGCCAGAACGAGGCGGTGCCGAGCGCCTGCCGGCGCGAGAAGGCAGGCTCCGGCACGGCCCGGGCTGTGACCGGCAGTGTCGCGTCCGCTCGCGTAGCCACGGTGCCGTCGGGCGAGAGACCGAGATCCTCGGGCCGCCGCACCAGCAAGAGCCAGGCCGGGACAAAGCCGACCACGAGGGTCACGGCGCCAATCGCCAGCCAGCCGGCGCGCCAGCCCTCCCTCACCATTGCCAATTGCGCGACCAGCGGCATTGCCACCAGCCCAGCCATCTGCGCCAGGGTCGCCACCGAGCTGGCGAAGGTGCGGCGCCGGACGAACCAGTTGTTGAGCGCGCCGTAGAGACCGAGCTCGAACGGCGCGGCCCAATTCATCCGCGCCAGGCAGAACAGCAGGTAAAACACCAGGAGCGATCCGGTCAGCGACAACAGCATCAGCGCGACGGCGTTGACCAGGACGGCGGCGCACAACACCAGCCGCGACCCCTGCCGGTCGAGCACCGGCCCGATCAACGGCGCGACCAGCGCCGCGAGTACGCCGCCCAATGACACCGCGCCCGAAAGCGCGGTGCGCGACCAGCCGAATTCGCGGGTCAACGGCTCGACAAAGATCGACAAGGTGGCGACCGCCGGGCCCTGGCGGGCAAAGCCGGCAGCGCACAGGCAGGCCAGCACGATCCAGCCGTAAAACACCGGCAGCCGCCGGCGCAAGAGCAGAGCAAGAAATGGCCCGTTCATGACGGCAGCATAGATGGAAGAGGATGGCGCGCATGCCCCTTCAATGAGCGTTCCGGCCCAGCCGGCGGAATCCGGCTTGCTTGGGTCCTGCTTGACCCACGAGCGCCGCACCATTATTGTGAAAATATGAAAAACATCACAGTATCACTTGACGATGAAACCTATCGGCGCGCCCGGATGATCGCCGCCCAGCGCGACACGTCGGTCTCTGCGCTGGTCAAGCGCTTTCTGGTCGACCTTGCCTCCGGCGAGACCGAGTTCGAACGGCTGAAGCGCTTGGAACGTGAAACGCGCGAGCGGATTACCGACTTCAGCGCGTCCGAAAACCTGCCGCGCGACCAGCTATACGATCGCCGGTTGTAAGCGTGGTGGTCTTCTTCGATACCACTGTCCTGATCTATTCGATCAGTCGCGACCCGGACGAGGCGGAGAAGCGCGAGCGCGCGATAGCATTGTTGGAACGCGACGACGGTGCTCTGTCGATCCAGGTGCTTCAGGAGTTTTACACCCAGGCGACGCGCGCGACCCGGCCGCACCGATTACCGCACGAGATGGCGGTTGATCTGATCACCGGGTGGACACGTTACCCTGTTCAGGAACTCAATCTGCCGGTGCTGAACGATGCATTGAGGATTACGCTCAGGTATGGCTTCTCCTACTGGGACAGCGCCATCGTCGCCGCCGCGCGAGCACTTGGCTGCCGTGAGGTCTTCACCGAAGATCTGAGCGACGGTCAGCAGGTCGAAAATCTTGTCATCGTCAACCCGTTCCGCTGACGCGGCGCGGGCTTATTCCGAGGGGAGCCATGGGCGAATTCGCGTTGGGTCAGCCGGTGCCGCGCTTCGAAGACCCGCGGCTGTTGCGCGGCGGCGGCCGCTATGTCGACGACATGGTGCTGCCGCGCATGGTGTTTGGCCATGTGCTGCGCTCGCCGCATGCCTCGGCCCGGATCAAGTCGATCGATGTCCGCGCCGCAAAACAGATGCCGGGGGTGCTGGCGGTGCTGACCGGCGCCGATTGGCAAGAGGCCGGCTGGGGCGATCTGCCGGTGCCGGACGGCATGCGGCGGCGGGGCGGCGGGCCGATGTATCGGCCGCGTTTTCCGGCGCTGGTCACCGACCGGGTGCGCTGGGTCGGCGACTATGTCGCGTTCGTCGTCGCCGAAACCAGGCACCAGGCGGCCGACGCCGCCGAGCTGATCGAGGTCGACTACGAGCCGCTGCCGGCCATCGTCTCGACCGAGGGCGCGGTCGCATCCGGCGCACCGCGCGTCTGGGCCGATTGCCCGGACAACATCTGCTTTGTCCACGAGGTCGGCGACAAGGCGGCGGTCGAAGCCGGGTTTGCGCGCGCCGACCATGTCGTCAAGCGCCGCCTGGTCATCAACCGGGTGACGGCGGCGGCGATGGAGCCGCGCGGCTCGATCGGCGACTACAACCCGGCCGACGGGCGCTACACGATCTATACCACTCTGCAGCGCACCCATTCCTACCGCGCCGAGGTTGCGCAGATCATCGGGGTGCCGGAGAGCCGGGTGCGCGTCGTTGCCGGCGATATCGGCGGCAGCTTTGGTATGAAATCGGCGATCTACAACGAGGTGGCGCTGGTCTTGCTGGCCGCCAAACTGGTTGGGCGCCCGGTCAAATGGACGAGCACGCGCTCGGAAGCGTTTCTCTCCGACGCGCAGGCGCGCGACCACGTCGCCGAGGCCGAGCTGGCACTCGACAAGGACGGGCATTTCCTCGCCTTCCGGGTCAAGATCATCGCCGCCGTCGGCGCTTATGCGCAGGCCGGTTCGAACGCGTTCGTGATGAATCTGGGGACCCTTGCCGGGGTCTACCGCACCCCGGCGATCCATGCCGACGTCACCGCCGTTCTCACCAACACCAACCCGATGCGGCCCTATCGCGGCAACGGGCGGCCGGAATTCGGCTATGTCATCGAGCGGATGGTCGACGAGGCGGCGGCCGAGCTCGGCCTCGACCGGGTCGAGCTTCGCCGGCGCAACATGATCCCGCCCGAGGCGATGCCGTTCAAGACCGGCCTCATTTTTACCTATGATTGCGGCGAGTTCGCAAAGAACCTTGACCTCGCGCTCGACTTCGCCGATGTCGCCGAGTTCGAGACGCGCCGCGCCGAAGCAAAGCGGCGCGGCAGACTGCGCGGCATCGGGCTTTCCAACACGATCGAGCGCGCCGCCGCGGGCGGCTTCGAGGCGGCGGAGATCCGCTTCGACAAGGGTGGCACGGTGACGCTGCTCTCGGGCTCGATCACCCAGGGGATGGGCCACGAGACGATCTACAAACAGCTGGTATGCGATCGGCTCGGGATTCACCCCGACCGGGTGCAGTACATCCAGGGCGACACCGACAAGGTGGCGATCGGCGAAGGGAGCGGCGGCTCGCGCTCGGCGACGCTTGGCGGATCGGCGGTCCATCTCGCCACCGAGAAGATCGTCGCCAAGGCAAAGGCGATCGCCGCCCACATGCTTGAGGCCGCGGAGGCCGACATCGAATTCGCGGATGGCGTCTTTGCGATCACCGGCACCGACCGCACGGTGTCGCTGGGCGAAATTGCAGCCGAGGCATGGGACCCGCCGAGCCTGCCCGACGGCATGGAGCCCGGCCTCGTCGCCAGCGCCGCCTACAGCGCCAAGCAGCAGAATTTTCCCAACGGCGTTCATATCTGCGAATTGGAGCTCGACCCCGAGACCGGCACGGTCGAGCTCCTGCGTTACAGCGTTGTCGATGATGTCGGCACGGTGCTGAACCCACTGCTGCTCGAAGGCCAGATCTGCGGTGGGATCGTCCAGGGCATCGGGCAGGTCCTGCTGGAAGACATCCATTTTGATCCTGGCTCAGGCCAGCTCGTCACCGGCTCGTTCATGGATTACGCCATGCCGCGGGCCGACGATCTGTCGGCGATCCATTGCCGCAGCAACCCGGTGCCGACCAAGACCAACCCGCTCGGGGTCAAGGGCGCGGGCGAAGCCGGCGCGGTCGGCGCGATGCCGGCGGTCGGCAACGCGCTGGTCGATGCCTTAAAGCCGCTCGGCATCCGCGAGGTGGCGATGCCGGCAACGCCGGAGCGCCTCTGGCGTGCGATCAGGGCGGCGGCGCAGAGGAGCTGACAAGCCTGACGCGTCTCGGCGCAATTATTTGTCGCCGGCCGCGTTTGCTATCGCGTTTGCTATGGAGAAGCAGCGGAGGTTGGCATGCTGAGGTTGGCGCTGTTTTTTCTGGTCGTGTCGCTCGTCGCCGCGTTGTTCGGCTTTACCGGCATCGCGGTGGCCGCAGCCGGGATCGCCAGGATCCTCTTTTTCATCTTCCTCGTCGTCTTTCTCGCCCTGCTGATCGCCGGGCTGATGGTCGGCTCCGCGCTCTTCTAGGGCGAAATCAGCTAGTCTACCCGCCGAGCACGATGTCGAAGCTGGCCGCGAGCGCCTCGCGGCCGACCTCCGGCGCCGGCCGCAACGGCACGACCAGGCGAGCCCGCGCGGCGGGGTCGCCGACACCCTGCAGCACCGGGTCGCGGTCGTTGAGCGGCTCGCCGGCGACATACATCTGGGTGACGAAGCGCGGCAATCCGGGCGCTGCGACCGCGAAGTGGATGTGCGGGGTGCGGCCGGGATACGGTACCGGTCGGATCGTCACAAAGCTGTAGCCGCCCTCCGCGCCGGTGACGGTTCGCCCGAAACCCTGGAAGTTGTCGTCGCGCGGCCTCCCCCCACCGCCGTCCTGGACATTATGGTAGCGGCCGTTGTCGTCGCATTGCCAGATCTCGACGCGGGCGCCCGAGAGCGGCCGCCCGGCAGAATCAAGAATGCGCCCGGCGACGCGGGTGATCGTGCCTTTCGCTGGTTCGGCATGGCCGGCCACGTGGACGAGATCGTTGTCGGAATCATTGGGATAGCTCAGCGGATAGAACGGCCCCGCGGTCTGCTGCGGCGTCGGCATCAGCGCCTCGCCGGCGATCGCGCGCAGCACGCGGGGCAACCCCAGCGCCGCCGCGCCGCCAAGCGACATTTCGAGCATCCGCCGCCGCCGAAACGGCATGTTGCGCATCTCGACCCCCGCTACACCCGGTAACGCTCGACGAATTTCCAATCCGGGTCGAGGCCAAAGCCGGGTCTGTCGCCGATATGGATATTGCCGTCGCGCAGCTCGGGGTGCTCGCGAAAGAGGCCGTGAGCGAGCGGGTCGGTGTCATGCCCGCCATGCGACTCGACGCCGAATCCGCAGCGCGGCAGGGCGAGGACGAGATGGCCGTGGATCTCTGGCGCGGTATGCGGCGCGACCATCGCGCCGTGCTGCTCTGCGAGCGCGGCGACGCGCAGCGCCTCGGTGAAACCGGCGGCCCGGGTCGCGTCGAACTGCACATAGCGGATCCCACCTTCAACGATGAAGTCGCGCACCGTGAAGCGGGTCAATTCGCGCTCGCCATGCGCAAGGGGGATCGGCGTCGCCGCGGCGAGCCGGGCGAAATCGGCCGGCTGCAAATACCAATGCAGCGGCTCCTCGAGCCAGAAGATCTGATGAGGCTCGACCCGATGCGCGAAGTCGATGCACTCGGGCAAATCGTAGGGCGCGTTCATGTCGAGCAACAGCAGCGTTGTGTCGCCGATCGCCTTGCGGACGGCGCCCACCCGCGCCGTCTCGGCGATGACGCTGCCGGCCCCGGTCTTGAGCTTGACCGCACGGTAGCCGAGGTCGAGAAACCGCGCCAACTCCTCGCCGTAAGACGCGTCAGACGCGCCGGGCCGGTAATAGCCGCCGGTGGCATAGGTTAACAGCGGGCGGTTTGCGCCGCCGAGCAGACGCCACACCGGCAGTCCCGCCGCCTTGCCCTTCAAATCCCACAGCGCGATGTCGATGCCGGCGATCGCCGCCATGACTGGAGTGCGTTCACCGCGCGGCGCCGGCGGCATCACTTCGCCGCCGGCGATCGCGCCGGGGCGCGGGCAGGTCAGCGCGAACAGCCGGTCCCACACCGCCTCATGCGCCAGCGCGTCCATACCGCGGATCGTCTCGGCGAAGCGGGCGACCCACTCGCAGATCCGCGGCATCGGCGCGCCGTGAATTTCGCCATAGCCGACCAGACCGTCATCGGTTTTCACCTCGGTCAGGATGACAGACCACGCCTTGCTCTCCTCCTGCGCTGTCCACACCGGTTGTGGCCGCGGCACCGAGACCGGGTAGGTGGCGATCGACGCGATGCGGGTCATTGTCTCTCTCCCGAAAGGACGGCGTCGGGGCTACTCCGCCGCGTCCGGGAGCAGCACCGCCTCGACCGCGTTATCGGTGATGCAGGCGGTATGGAAATACTTGATCTGCGGGTCCATGCCATACCGGTCGCGGATGCCCTGAAGCCAGGGGCCGGTGTAGAAGGCCTCGGCATCCGCCCGGCTCTGCCAGAGATAGACGCCGCCGGCCCAGCCGTCCTCGGCATAGATGAACTGCTTGCGAATGAGGCCCGGCACGTCGCGAAAGCCGGGCGCGATGTTCCGGAAGTGCGCATCGCAGGCGTTTAGATCGATGCTCGGCGGCAGACGGTATTGCACGATCGCGGTGATCATCACGGTATCTCCTTCAGATGTCGCTGCCCCGGTTTGGCTCGGGATCACAGCTTCGCATCGACCGAGCGACCGGATGACAGAAACGCCCGGTTCCACTCCGTCCACTTGGGCCATGGCCGGGCCGTTCGCGGCCCCGTTTCGGGCTCGACGGCGCTGCGCCAGCACACATCGGCTCCCGGCGCCCCTTCGATGACCCGGGTGCCGTTGAGCGGCAGCACGAAATCGCTGATCGCGGTCCCCTCGCCGGCCGCGCAGTCCGGAGCACCGGTGATCACCGCCTGGACGTGCGCGTTCTCGAAGCTGAAATTGCTCAGCGTCAAACGCCCGGGCGGCGACGCGCAGGACGCGGTCGCGATCAGCAGCGCCGACGCGATCAGAATGCGCAGGCTATCGTCGTTGATTTGCATCATGCCTCCCCGAGGAAGTCCTTGGTCCACTTGCGGTAATCCGCGTCGCGGGTGACCTGCTGCATCAGTTCGGGCGAGGCGATGCCGGTCAGCTCGCTCGGCTTCTTGCCCTCGCGCAATGCCTTCAGCGTGTTGTAGACCGCCTGTACCGCGGCGCTGAACGGGGCATGCCCCTGCAAGGCAACCCGGACGCCGTGCGCCGCCATCCAATCGAGGTCGGCGAGCGGACCGGCGCCGCCACCGGTAATCAGCGGGATTTTGATTTGCGAAGCGACCGCCTCGATCGCCGCGACGGTGACGCCGCCGGCGAGGAAAATCGCATCGACTCCGGCCGCCTCATAGGCCTTGGCGCGTTTGATCGCGTCGTCGACGCCGGTGATCGCCAGCGCGCTGGTGCGCCCGGCGATGGCGAGGTTCTTGTCCTGGCGGGCGGACAAGGCCGCCTTCATCTTGCCGATCCCCTCCTCGACCGGGATCAGCGTCGGCTTGCCGGAGGGCCCGTAGGGACGCGGCAGCACGGTATCTTCGATCGACATCGCGCAGATGCCGGCGGTCTCCAATTCCTCTACCGTGCGCCGGACATTGAGTGCGTTGCCGTAGCCGTGGTCGGCATCGACCAAAAGGCACAGATTGCCGGCGCGGCAGACGCGGTTGGCCTGGCTGGCGAACTCCGTCAGCGTCATCACCACCAGGTCCGGCGCGCCCAACACCGCCATCGATCCGATGGAGCCCGAGAAGATGCCGACCTCGAACCCGAGGTCCTCGGCAATGCGCGCCGAAATCGCGTCGTAGACGGAGCCGGTGTGCACGCAGCGATTACCGGCAAGCAGCGCGCGAAAGCGCTCGCGTCGTTCGGTCCAATTCATCGGGACGATCCTCTTTCTGCTTTGGGGCACGCTCAGCAGCGATGATAGGTGCCAATCGGGTCCCGGACAAACACAAGCTCGTTCTGGTCCCCGCCAGGAATGGGGCGCGCCCTCATTGCCCAGTGCCTTCGATGATGCACAGTGCACCCCGGCCGTGACGGACCGCTGCCGGCGACAACCGGCGGTCGAACGTCGCCAGCTGCCCCTCATTGATGACGGCAAGGGCCAGAAGATAGGTATCCGTAACCTGGGCCGGGGTCGCGATCCTGGCGGGATCTACGACATCGCAACTCATCAGGCTAAGATCATCCTTCCAGAACACGTGGCCGGGAAGGGCGCGGAGACGTGTCATGATCGGCGCGGCCGCGGCCGGCGAGCCCGCCGAATTCGGGTATTTCGGGTGACCAACAATGCGGATAACACCGTTCTCGGTGAGCGGGCAGGTCGCCCACGAGGCGGCGCCTGTCGTGCCGAACCATCCGTGTGCAGTGTCGTGCCCGACATGGGTCGGATCGATCAAAGCAATCAGGACATTCACGTCGAGCAAAAAGGTCACGGCAACTCGTCACGCAGCGCGTTGACGATGTCGAGCGTGACGACGGCGTTCGGATTGCGCACCGGGAGGAGGGATATGCCGTTTCGTTCGGTCGACGCGGCCGGCGGGCGCAATGACTCGCGCGCCAGTTCCGAGACGACCTGACCGAGGGTTCGGTTCCTCTGCCGCGCGATGGCCTTGGCTGCCGAGAGGACGTCGTCGTCAATGGCAAGGGTTGTGCGCACCGCAGGGTCTCCGTTGCATCACACATCATACATCAGATGTAAGAAGAGGCAAGGTTCGGGCGGGCGGTGGGTCGCGACGCGAGATTGCTTTGCTACTGGATCGGCCCTTAAGGTGCGCTGCGGGTCGCAACCAATGGAGGGCCAAATGGATAAGCGCATCGTCGTCGTCGGCGCCGGCGCGATCGGCGGTTATACCGGGGGCAACCTCGCGCATAACGGGTTCGACGTCACGCTGATCGACCCGTGGCCCGCGCATGTCGAGGCGATCCGCAAGGACGGGCTGTCGCTAGAGGGCATCACGCCGGAAGAATCCGTCGTGGCGCATCCCAAGATGTTGCATCTGACCGAAGTCCAGCACCTCGCCAAGGAGCGGCCGATCGATATCGCCTTCATCTCGATGAAGTCCTACGACACGGAATGGGCGACGACGATGATACGGCAATACCTGGCGCCGACCGGCTATGTCGTGAGCTTGCAGAACTGCATCAACGAAGAACGCATCGCCGCCATCGTCGGCTGGGGCCGGACGGTCGGCGCGATCGCCGCCATTCTCTCCGCCGAGCTTTACGCGCCCGGCAAGATCCGCCGCACCGGCGCCAAGAACCCGCCGGGCCACGAGGTCTACCGGGTTGGCGAGGTGCATGGCCGGATGACCGGGCGCATCGAGGAGCTGGGCGCGATGATCCGCACCGTCGACAGCTGCAAGGTCACCGACAATCTGTGGGGCGAGCGCTGGTCGAAGCTGTGCGTCAACGGCATGCACAATGGCGTCTCGGCGGCGAGCGGGCTTTCCGGCAACGCTATGCGGCAGGACGAGCGCATCCGGCGCGTCATCATCAAGCTCGGCGGCGAAGCGGTGCGGATCGGTCAGGCGCTCGGCTACCGGCTCGAGGATATCGCCGGCCAGGATTCCGACACGCTGGCGCGCGCATCGGAGGGCGACCGGGCCGCGCTTGACGAGGTCGAGTCGCTGATGCTGGCGCTCCGCAACTCGCAGCAGCGCAGCGAGCAGCAGCGCCCATCGATGGGACAGGACATGGAGAAGGGCCGGCGCACCGAGATCGACTTCATCAACGGCGTCATCGTCGAGCGTGGGCGCGAGATCGGCCGCCCGGCCCCGACGCACGAAAAGCTGATCGCGGCGGTGAAGCGGGTCGAGCTGGGCCATGCTCCACCCTCGCCGGAGCACCTCTACGCGCTGGCGTAAACGGCGCGCGTCGCGCATCGGTTCGGGTCTTGCGGCGTCAAGCTTTATTGGGTGATCTTCTGGGGAGTGTCGCTGCTCTTCTCGGGGGTGTCGCTGCTCGACGCCTTGGTGAAGCGGCCGACGTTGCCGAGCACCTGTTCGAGGAAGGTCAGCTCGCGCCCCGGCGCCGGTGTGGCTCCCGGGGCCGGCACGATCTCCTGTCCATCTTTCAGGTCCTTGTGGTCAACGCCTCGGACCACACCTTTGTCATCGAAATTGACGATATAAACCTGCTGGTCCAGGACATCCGGATCGAAGAATGCCACCTGCTTTGTCCGCCGGCTGATGTAGTACCAGTTCTTGTCATCGAATATCCCGGTGCTCGACGGTGTCCCCAGGATGTGGGCCACCTGCTCGCGGGTGGTGGTGCCGGGATGGATTTGCGCGACTCTGTCGGGCTCAGGTAGATTGCCGCGTTGGTCGATGGTGGGAGCGCAGGCCGCCAAGCCGGTTGCGGCGAGCGCGACGGCCACCGAAGCCAAAAGGGGTATCTTGCGGAGGGCGCTGCGGAACACGCGGTCGGATTACCTTGGCTTATGTTGCAATACGTGCGGCCTCGGCCGATGTCTCAACCTGACTTTAGCGAAAGGCATGCTGCTGTCAACGCCGTTACTGCTCTAAATTGCGCCGCGACTGCCTGAATGTTCACAATGTTCCGAACCATTGCCGTCCGAGAAGCTGCCGAGCTTGCCTATGGCCGCGTTGTCGAGCAGGCCCGGCAGCTGGGCTTTTTTGTCAATTGCGGCGTGCCGGACACCGTCGACGGCCGCTTTGAGCTGATCTGTCTGCACGCTTTCCTTTATCTCCATCGGCTGAAGCGCGAACAGCCGCAGGCAGCGCCTTTGGGTCAGCGCTTCTTCGATACGATGTTCGGCGATTTCGACCGATCGCTGCGCGAAATGGGCACCGGTGACCTCAGTGTGGGCCGAGAGATCAAGCGCATGGCGCAAGCGTTCTACGGCCGCGTTGGTGCCTATGAACACGGTCTGGCAGGCGACGATTGGGTGCTGCAGCAGGCGCTGGCGCGCAATTTGTTCGGCACCGCGCCGCCCGATCCTAGCTGCCTTGCGGCGATGGCGGGTTATGTCCGCCGTGAGGCGGCGCGGTTGAGCCGCCAGGGCGCGGATGAGCTGCTGGCGGGGCGCATCTCATTCGGGGATCCGCCGGGCGCCGCGGCGATCCTCGAGCCGGCCGGCGAGCAATGACCAGCGCCGACCAGCCGGAATTCTCGCGCCGTGTCCCGCTGGCGCGAATCGGGGCGGAACCGTTTCGTCGGGACATTACAGCGACGGAGGCCGAATGCGCCGCCCTCGCACGGCGTTTCGAGCTTCCCGCCCTCGACCGGCTCTGCGCGGCGGTCGAGCTGGTCCGTCATGGGAAGAATATGATCCTTTTGTCCGCCGCCTTTGCTGCCGAATTCGTGCAAAGCTGCGTCGTCACCCTCGATCCGGTCGGCGGCGCGGTGTCGGAACAATTCAAATTGCTCTACGGACCGCCCGAGGCGGAGGAGGCAGCGGGCGGGACCGTCGAGGACGAGATTGCCTTCGAGCCGATCCTCGGCAATGCGATCGACGTCGGCGAGGCCGTGGCCCAGCAATTCTCGCTGGCGTTGCCGCCGTTCCCGCGCAGCGCCGGTGCCACGCTCGATGCCGCGGCCTCGCCCGCGGAGGAAGCCGGTCCGCTTGCAGCCGCGCTGTCGCGGCTGGTCGGCGACGCGGGGGGCGAGCCGCGATGAGTAGTGGCGGCCGATCGCACGGCCGAGCTTCCCTGACAAGCGCTCCATTGCTGTTGCCGGCGCCGCGGAAATTTGGCTAAGTACCCGAACTCTCCGCGCAGCCTTCAACGAGTCGATCATGGCCGTTCCAAAAAAGAAAACCTCGCCCTCGCGCCGCAACATGCGCCGATCGCATCATGCGCTGCGTTCGCAGGCTTATGCCGAATGCCCGAATTGCGGCGAGTTGAAGCGGCCGCATCATCTGTGCGGGTCCTGCGGATATTACGACGGACGCGAGGTTACGCCCCAACCGGCGCCAAGCTCTTAGCCCTCGGCGACGGGCGAGGCGCGCGCGGTGAGCGACAGCATCACCATCGCCATCGACGCGATGGGCGGCGACCACGCTCCCGCTATGGTATTGCAGGGGGCCGATATCGCGCTGGAACGCTACCCCGGGGCGCAATTCCTGTTGTTCGGCGACGCATCTCAAATCAATCCGCTGCTCGCCAAATTGCCGCGGCTCGTCGCGGCAGCGACGTTGCAACATACCGACGAGGCGGTGGCGGACGATGCCAAGCCGTCGGTGGCGCTGCGCACCGGACGACGGTCGAGCATGCGGTTGGCGATCGATGCGGTCGCGGATGGGCGCGCCGACGGGATCGTCTCCGCCGGCAATACCGGCGCGCTGATGGCGATCGCGAAATTCGTGCTCAAAACGTTGCCCGGGATCCACCGGCCCGCAATCGCGACAATTTTGCCGACCCGGCGCGGCGAGAGCGTGATGCTCGACCTCGGCGCCAACATCGAATGCGACGCAGAAAACCTGGTGCAATTCGCCCTGATGGGCGACGTCTTCGCGCGCACCGTCCTGGGGCTCGTGCAGCCGGCGGTCGGGCTGTTGAATGTCGGTTCGGAGGATCTCAAGGGCAACGACGCGGTGCGTAGCGCCGCGGCGCGATTACGCGGCGGGATGACGCCGATCCGGTTCCACGGCTTCATCGAGGGCGACGACATTGCCGCCGGGACGGTCGACGTCATTGTCACCGACGGGTTCACCGGCAATGTCTCGCTGAAGGCAATCGAAGGGGTCGCCAAGCTGTTCAGCGAATCGTTGCGCGCCTCGTTCGATCACTCGCTAACGGCGCGCATCGGCTATGTCTTTGCTCGCGGGGCGCTCCGAAAATTCGCAGCGCGTCTCGATCCGCGCCGTTATAACGGGGCGATGTTTCTCGGGTTGGCCGGCATTGCAGTCAAAAGCCACGGTTCGACCGATGCGTTCGGGTTCGCCAACGCCATCGGCGTCGCCGCGGACCTCAAGCTCAACGGTTTTCTGCAGAAGATCGGCGACGAACTTGCGCGCCTCAATCGAGCGCCGTCAACCGAGCAGTCGGCCGCGCTGTGAGCGCGCCGACATGACCCTGCGTTCGCAAATCGCGGGTTGCGGCGGCTATCTCCCGGAGCGGGTCGTCACCAACGATGAGCTTGCCGCCCGGCTCGACACGTCCGATTCGTGGATTCGGCAGCGCACCGGTATCGGCGAGCGCCGCATCGCCGCCGAGGGCGAGCTGACCTCGGACCTTGCTTTCTGGGCGGCTTCTCGTGCTCTCGAGAGTGCCGGGATGAGCGGCAGCGACCTCGATCTGATCGTGCTTGCGACAGCAACGCCCGATGAAACCTTCCCGTCCACCGCGGTCAAGCTGCAGGCGCGGCTGGGCATGAAGCGCGGCGCCGCGTTCGATGTGCAGGCGGTGTGCTCGGGGTTCATCTTCGCACTCGCGGTCGCCGACAACGCGTTGCGGCTTGGTCAGGCGCGCACCGCGCTGGTGGTCGGCGCCGAGACCTTTTCAAGAATCCTCGACTGGCAGGACCGCAGCACCTGCGTTCTGTTTGGCGACGGGGCCGGGGCGATCGTGTTGAATGCGGTGCCGGGCGGGCCGACCAGCCGCGGTGTGCTCTCCACTCATCTTCATTCGGATGGCCGCCTGCACGACATCCTCTATGTCGACGGCGGCCCGTCCTCCACCGGTCGCGCCGGCTGCCTGCGGATGGAAGGCCGCGAGGTATTCCGCCAGGCCGTTCAGCTTTTGAGCGAGGTGGTCGGCGAAGCGCTCACGGCGAACGGGCTCGAACCGGGCGATATCGATTGGCTGGTGCCGCATCAGGCGAACACCCGCATCATCGACGCGGTGGGACGCCGGCTTGGGCTGGCTGCGGACCGCACGATCGTGACGATCGAGCGCCACGCCAACACCTCGGCGGCCTCGATCCCGCTCGCCCTCGATGAGGCGGTGGCCGACGGGCGGATCCGGCCCGGCCACCTCGTCTTGATGGAGGCGCTGGGCGGCGGCCTCACCTGGGGCGCAAGCGTCGTGCGGTGGTAGCGACGCCGGCTAAAATCCGGCAATCAAAAATCCTGGGCAACGCTTTGTAATTTGACGAATTTTTTCGACCGCGATAACTTCCCCTAAAGCAGGGGAGGGGTTCATGGCCGGTCATACGGTTACCCGTGCTCAGCTCACCGAGGCGGTCTATCAAGAGGTCGGGCTCTCGCGCAACGAGTCGGCTGATCTTGTCGAGTCGGTGATTGCCGAGATTTCCCGCGCTCTGGAGCGCGGCGATATGGTCAAGATCTCGTCGTTCGGCAGCTTCGCCGTCCGTCAAAAGGGACAGCGCATCGGGCGCAATCCAAAGACCGGCCAAGAAGTCCCAATCAGCCCGCGCCGCGTGCTCGTCTTTCGCGCGTCGCATGCGCTGAAGCATCAAATCAACAACGGGCTCAATCAATCCGGGCAGCCCGGGACGGGCGCAAGCGCCGCGGCCACGGCCAGAACGAGCGCCGCCAAGGCGACGCCTGCCTGAGGTGAACGAGCCGGGCGAGCCTGCGCCGACTGGGCCGGCCAAAGGCGCCGCGGCGTTCCGAACGATCGGCGAGGTCGCCGACGACCTCGACCTGCCCGCGCATGTGCTGCGGTTCTGGGAATCGAAATTTGCGCAACTGAAGCCGCTGAAGCGGCGCGGCGGCCGGCGCTACTATCGGCCGGAAGATATCCTTCTGCTGCGTCGTATCCGGCAGTGCCTGTACCAGGACGGCTACACGATCCGCGGTGTGCAGAAGCTCCTGGGTGTCAGTGCTGGAGAAGGCGCGGCGGCAGCCGACCCGGCGGCCGTGCCGAGCCTGTTCCCGTTGGATCCCGGGCCGGGTGCGGACGAGCGGCCGAGCCCGGAAACGCCGGCGCGCCGTCCGCGGCGTCCGACCAAGACGGACACGCGAGCCGCGCTCGAGGAGATCCGGCGCGAAATGCTCGAAGCACGGGCGTTGCTGGATCGGTTGATGCGTCGGCCCAAGGTTCCGTGAGCCAATGCCGGTGGCCTCTCGACTTTGCTCGGCTTGCGTGCCCGGTTCGACGAGCGTATCTGAGAGTGGGCGAACTTGGAGGACCCAGATGGCCAATCCTATTTCCGACGCGCCGCCGGCCCCAGCGGAGGCGGTGTCCCCCTGCGGCATCAACCATTTGGTATTGAATGTCCGCGATATCGAGGAGTCGCACCAGTTCTGGACCGAGATCGTCGGCCTAAAGCAGGTCGCGACGCTGCGCCAGCAGCCGGACCGGCCGCAGATGCCGAAAATGCGTTTTTACAGCGCGGTCAACGACGGCAAGGTCACCCACCACACCGTCGCTCTGGTCGAGAGCCCGAACCTGCCGCCACCGGCGGAGTGGGTACTGGCGAACGGCAGCGCCGCGATCAACCACGTCGCGCTGACAATGCCGAGCCGCGAAGCCTGGCAAAAGCAGCTGGCCTTCCTGCAGAGCCGCGGGGTCAAGTTCAACTGGCGCGTCAACCATGGCGTGACGCACAGCGTCTATATTAATGATCCCAACGGATACGGCGTCGAATTCCTCTACGAATTGCCGCGCGAGATGTGGGAAAACGATATCCAGGGCGCGATCGATTGGCTGGAGAACCTGCCGACCGACGGGCCGGAGGCCCTGGTCGACCGCACTGACACCCCGGCCTTCGGGCAGACGGTGCCCGCTGCGGCTCCGGCCGAGTAGCTCGGTCAAAGATGACCCGTCATCCCCGCCCCCGGACGGCCGGCCCTCGCGGGCCGTTCCGGGGGTGACCCGGGGATGACGCAGCGAACGGTTCTGGTTCGGGCTGACTGAAAGCCCAGCTCGCTCAGGTTGCGGCTAGACTATGCCTCGGCGTGGCCTGCGGGCGCTTTCTCGTCCTTGTGGAAGTCGAACTCGACCTTGGCGCCGCACGGGTCGTGGAAGAACAATTGCCAGATCCCGCCGCCGGCAAGCCGGCGCAATTCATAGTCGATCTTGCGGCTCTTCAATTTTTTGACGGTGCCGGGCAGATCCTCGGCGCTGAACGCCATGTGATCGAGCACGCCGGCACGGTCGCCCTCGGGCAGGTGGTCCTTGTGGATCACGTGCAAAATCGGGGTATCGCCGACATAGAGCCACCAGCCCGGGAATTGGAAGGGCGGGCGCCAGCCCACCTTAAATCCCCCGAGGAAATCGACGTAGAATTCCTTCGTCGCCTCGAGATCGTCGCTCAAGACGGTAAAATGGTTCATCGCCGTAACGCTCATTCGGTCCCTCCTGGCAGTCCGGACTGCTTGCTCTGCTACAACAAATGGTCGAACGCTGGCGCTGCGTCAATCGCGGAACGCGGGCCAGCGGTGCTCAGGCCAGCGCAGCATACACTGCCCGCTCGAACGCACCGAGCAATGCGAGCGCCTTCGCGTCGGCGAACGGCAGCAATTGCATCAGGGTGACGCCGGCAACACCCGCCGCTGGATCGATCCAAAAATAGGTATTGCCGAGACCGGCCCACGCGAGAGCGCCGGCGCTGCGCCCGCCCGGCACCTGCTCGGTCGAGATCATAAAGCCGAGGCCCCATCTCTTGACCGTCCCGGGAAAGAATTCGGCGTCGTTCGAAGAGCCCGGCACGGCGGTCTGAAGCAGCCGCACATTCAAGTCGCCGATCGCATTCTGCGCCATCAGCGCCACCGTCTCGGGCTTGAGCACCCGCCCGCCGTCGGCCCGCCCCTGGTTCAGAAAGACCCGCTGGAACGCGAGATAATCGGCCGCGGTGCCGTAAAGCCCACCGCCGCCCATCTCGAACTCGGGCTCTTGGGGGATCTCGAACTCGATCGGCGCGAGCGTGCCATCCGCGCCGCGCGCGTGCATCCGGGCGAGCCGGGCGCGATGGTCCGCTGTCAGTTTGAAAGCGGTATCCTTCATGCCGATCGGCCCGAATAGATGCTCGGCGAAATAGGCGCCAAGCCTCTGACCGCTGACCCGCTCCACCGCCAAGCCCGCCCAGTCGATATTGATGCCGTAATCCCATTTCTCGCCCGGCTCGAAGACGAGCGGCAGCGCCAGCGCCGCGTTCTGGCAGGAGATGATGCCGGGGACGCCCGTCTTTTCCATGTAGCGGCCCATATCCGCGTTCCAGATGTCGTAGACAAAGCCGGCGGTATGGGTGATCAGGTGGCGCAGCGTGATCGGCTGCCGCGCCGGGCGCAGCTTTGGCTCGCCGGCGGAGTCGAAGCCTTCCACCTGCGGCGCGGCAAGTTCGGGCAGGATGTCGGCGATCGGCCGGTCGAGCGAGAGCTTCCCCTGTTCGACGAGCTGCATTGCCGCCGTCGAGGTGACCGCCTTGGTCATCGAGGCGATCCAGAACACGCTACCGGCGGTCATCGCGGCGCCGTCCGGCAGCGCCCGGCGGCCGAATGCGCCCTGATAGACTGCGCCGTCGGAGGTCGCCGCCATGGCGACGACACCCGGCACGTCGCCGCGCCCGATCGCGGCCTCGAGCACCCGATCGATACCCGTTGTCGAACGCATCGCGTTCCTCCGTACTCTATTTGCCGAGGCGCGCCTTTAGCCCGCACAATAGCTGGCCGGCTTCCAAGGGAGCAAGATTGCCGCCGGGCGGCGGTGCGCCCTTGTTAACCCCCAAGATGTCGGCGTGAGAGCGCCGAGAGAGGAGGAGTTCCCTACATGGTCGACGCAACCGAGGAAAAGTCGGGTCTAACCGACAATGGCGCCGTCACGGCCGGGCATGTTCTGGCGACGCGGATCGCACGACACTGGTCGCATCGGCGGCTCCTCGAAAATCGGCTTCTCTCCTATATCGGCCCGGGTTGGATCACCGGCGCCTCGGACGACGATCCGAGCGGGATCGCGACCTACTCCCAGGCTGGCGCGCAGTTCGGCTACGGCATGTGCTGGGTCATGCTGTTCACGTTTCCGCTGATGGCGGCAATCCAGGAGATTTCCGCCCGGATCGGCCGGGTCACCGGCGAGGGAATCGCCGGCAATATCCGCGCCAATTATTCACCATGGCTGCTGCGCGGCATCGTCGGCCTTCTGGTTGTGGCGAACATCATCAATCTCGGCGCAGACCTCGGCGCGATGGGCGAGGCGACGCGCCTGCTGGTGGGTGGCCCCGCCCATCTCTATGTCGCCGCCTTCGCCGTCGCCTGCGCTTTGCTCGAGATATTTTCGCGCTACGAACGCTATGCCTCGATCCTGAAATGGACCGCGCTGTCGCTCTTCGCCTATGTCGCGGCCGCGCTGGTCGTCGACGTTCCCTGGGGCCAGGTCGCCGTCGCCACCTTCATACCGAGCTTCACCTGGCAAAAGGATTACATCGTTACGATCGTCGCCGTGCTCGGCACGACGATCACCCCTTACTGCTTCTTCTGGCAATCCTCGGAAGAGGCGGAAGAAGAGCGCATCGATCCCGCCGCCCATCCTCTGTTGGAGGCGCCGCAGGAAGCCCCGGCGGCGATCGCTCGCATGCGCATCGACACTTATTTCGGCATGGGATTCTCCAACCTTATCAGCTGGTTCATTATCATCACCACGGCGACGACGCTGAATGCGCACGGCATCACCGACATCCAGACCTCGGCCCAGGCGGCCGAAGCCCTGCGCCCGATCGCGGGCGTCTTTACCTTTGCGGTGTTCGCCATCGGCATCATCGGCCTCGGCTTGCTTGCCGTCCCGGTGCTCGCGGGTTCGGCAGCCTATGCGCTCGGCGAGGCGCTCGGCTGGCCGACCGGGCTGAGCCGGCTGCCGAGGGATGCCAAGGCGTTCTACGGGACGATCAGCGCTGCCACGCTGATCGGTGTTTTCATCAACTTCATCAACCTCGACCCGATCAAGGCGCTGTTCTGGGCCGCGGTGATCAACGGGGTCGTGGCGGTGCCCCTGATGGTCGTGATCATGATCATGGCGACACAAGAGCGGGTGATGGGCGCGTTCACCTTGCCGCGACCGCTATGGGCGATGGGCTGGTTGTCGACGATTGCGATGGCGATCGCCGTTATCGTGATGTTTGCGACGTGGTGACCGGCCGTCGCCGCTATGGCTGACAGCGATACGACACCGTTGCCGAGCACAGTGGCTGTTCGCGCTGCGTCGCCATCAGCGCGATTCAATCCGCGGCGCCGCAGCCGCACTCCACGTGAAAAACCCGCGCCGCGTTGTCGCCGAGGATGGCGCCGCGCTCGGCCGCGGTCAGCGGTGTGGCGTCGACAATGCTGCACGGGTCGGGGTCGCCAATCCCGAACGGGTAGTCGGAGCCGAGCATGATCTTGTCGGCGCCAGCCACGTCGCACAGAAAGCGCAGCGCGCGCGGCTCGAACATCACCGTGTCGAAATAGAGCCGGCGGAAGCCTTCCTGCGGGTCGGCGTAATCGGGGTGGATGACCCGGTTGCGTTTCAGCCGCCCCAGCGCATAAGGCAAGGCGCCACCGGCATGCGACAAGACGAGGCTCACCCCGGGATAGCGGGTGAGATGGCCCGAAAACAGCAGCCGCGCGACTGCGATCGTCGTGTCGGTCAAGCGGCCGACCGCGTTGATAAGATCATAGCCGTCGAGCCGGTCGTCGCTGCAGATGTAGTGGGGGTGCAAAAAGATCGCGGCCCGTCGCGCCGAGGCGACCTCCCAGAACGGGTCGAGGCTCGGATCGTCGAGATTGCCGCCGATGCCCTTGGGCTGGGTCGCGATCATCGCGCCCTTGAAGCCGGCGTCGAGCGCCTCGTCGAGCACCCTTGCGGCCAGCGCGCCGTCCTGCAGCGGCACCGTGGCGAGCGCGCTCAAAGCCGGCAAGGCGGCGGCGTCCTGCTGCATGTGCTCGTTGTAGAAGCGCGCCCAATCCGCCCCCTCCGCGCCCGCCAGCTCGTAGCCGTAAACATCGGTCCAGCCGCCCACCAGCTGATGGCCGACGCGCGCCTGTTTGAGCCAGTCGCGGCGCTGCGCGAGATCGGAGAGCCGCGGTTGGATCGGCCGGCCCGGCGGCCCGCCGCCGAAGACCATGTGCGGCGCGGCACCCTCGGTATTGAGCGTGACCGAGGGGAACAGCCGCTTTTCGCTGCGCAGCGCGTCGAGGAGGCTCTGCGGCACGACATGGGCATGCGTGTCGATGATCATGACGACTCTCTCCCCGTTGCTGGCCGCCCCGGCCGTGGACCGGCGCATTTTGCACGATTTCCCCGGGATCGGTTACGAAGCCGACGCGTGCGGCTATACTCGCGCGGACAGGGAGCCTGATGGCCGATCCGATGCCCGTTCAGCGCAAGCTCGCCGCGATCCTCGCCGCCGATGTCGCCGGCTATTCGCGGCTGATGGGTGCGGATGAGGAAGGCACGCTTGCACGGCTCAAGGCGCTGCGCGCCGCGCTGATCGATCCGGCGATCGCCGAGCACAACGGCCGCATCGTCAAGACCACCGGCGATGGTCTGCTGATCGAGTTCGCCAGCGTCGTCGACACGATGCGCTGTGCGATTGCATGGCAGGCGGCGATGGCGGAACGCTCTGAGCCGGTGGACAGCCGCATCGAATGGCGGATCGGGGTCAATCTCGGCGATGTGATCATCGACAGCGACGACATCTATGGCGACGGCGTCAATATCGCCGCTCGTCTCGAAGCTCTGGCCGAGCCGGGCGGCATCTGCATCGAGCGCACGGTCTTAACCCAGACCCGCGGCAAGCTCGATTTCCCGGTCGAGGATCTGGGTGAGCAGGCGCTGAAGAACATCGCCCAGCCGGTGCATGTGTTCCGGGTTCTACCGAGAAGCGCCCTCCCTAACCCTCCCGCGCAAGCGGGGGAGGGAAGCGCGCGCAGCGCACGGGTGGGGGCAGCCGAGCTGGTTCCTCTGCCGCTCCCCGATAAGCCGTCGATCGCGGTGCTGCCATTCCAGAACATGTCAGGCGATCCGGAGCAGGAATATTTCGCCGACGGCATGGTCGAAGAAATCATCACTGCCCTGGCGCGCATCCGCTGGCTCTTCGTCATCGCTCGCAATTCTACGTTTTCGTATAAAGGCCATTCGCCTGATATCAAGCGGGTCGGCCGGGAACTCGGTGTGCGCTACGTGCTCGAAGGCTCGGTCAGGAAGGGCGGCGGTCGGGTGCGCATCACCGCGCAATTGATCGAGGCAGAAACCGGGACGCATCTTTGGGCCGACCGCTTCGATGGCTCCTTGGAAGACGTGTTCGACCTGCAGGACCAGGTCGCGAACGCCGTCGCCGGGATCATCGAGCCGGCGCTGCAGACCGCCGAGATTCGCCGTTCGGGCCACCGGCCGACCGAGGACCTCACCGCTTACGACCTTTATCTGCGTGCCTTGCCGCTGTTCTGGGCTTTGTCGAAGGAAGGAATTCGCCAGGCACTCGGCCTGCTCGAACGGGCGATCGAGCGCGACCCCAATTACGGCCCGGCGCTGGGCTGGGCTGCAATCTGCCACTGGCATTTGACAAATAACTGGCCGGAAGACGTCGAGACCAACCGCCGCAAGGCGAAGGAGCGGGCGCAACGGGCCCTGCAGGACGCCAGCAACGACCCGGCCGTCATCGCGAATGCCGCCTTTGCGCTGGCGGCCTCCGGCGAGAACGTCGAGGCCATGGGCGCGCTGGTAGACCGTGCGCTCGACCTCAATCCGAGTTATGGCCGCGGGTGGTATGTGCGCGGAATGCTCAAAATGATGGCGGGACAGCACCAGGCGGCAATCGAAGACGTCGAAAGATCGATCCGCCTTAATCCGCGGGATCGCTTTGCCGCGCCCCTGTTGATCTTGGGGATGTCCCATTTCTTCCTTCGGCAATTCGATAAGGCGGTGGAGCAGTTTCGGCGCGGGGTACAAGAAAGCCCCGGTTATCCGCTTCCCTACCGTTTTCTCGCGTCATGTTGTGCTCATATGGGCCGACTGGACGAGGCGCGGGCCGCCATCGCGAGCCTGCGCGAGATCGCACCTGATTTCATGGAGAATCTCGCCAGTTTTCGTAGCCCCGAGGACCAGGAGCTGTACGTTTCCGGCTTGCGGATGGCGATCGGTGAGGGCGAATGAGCCTGAACTGCGGCCGGCGTCGCGACGTTGTCCGCCGAGGTATTGGCGGCCGCTGCTGCTATTGTCGCTCGACCGCCGGCGTGACATCGGTATGGATGAAATCGTCGCCCTTGAACAACAGCGGTTCGCCGGCCTCGCGCGCTAGGGCATAGGCGAAACAATCACCGAAATTAAGCCGCGCGGGATGACCGCTGCCACGGCCGTAATCGCGATAGGCCTCGCGGGCGATGCGTGCCTGGGCTTCGGTCACCGGCTCGATGATGATCCGCGCCTCGCGCAAGAGATCGTCGAAGCGCCGGCTGGCGACCGGGCTTCGGCCGGCGTCGATGACAATCGCCGTTTCGAGGAAATTTGCGGCCGAAACTCGGCACTGTCCGGCAGCGTAGATAGCGCGGAGGCAGGCCGCCGCCTCGGGTTCATCATGGAGGATCGCGACGAGCGCCGAGCTGTCAACAATCACGCGGCAGGCCCGTCTTCTCGTCGTACAGGAGATCGCCGTGATCGATCGATCGAGCCTCTTCCGTGAGGTGGGCGGCACAATCGCGGCCGATGGCCAGCAGGCGCTCTACGAACTCCGCTTCGGAACCGCGCTGCAATCGAGCCATCCGCTCCCGCAATGCCACAACCACCGTCTTCGTCATGCTATCGCCGGTGAGATCGGCCAGTTGGCGCGCCAGCCGGTGCGCCTCATTGCTTTTGATATTCAGGCTCAATGGACACCTTCTACCTGATGCGGCTTCCATTCTACCACATCCTGTCGCCATTCTCCATCTTGCGCTGGTGATGGGCGTCCCGTATCAGAGGCCGCCCGCCACTCCTTGACGAGCCTCCATCATGGTCGATCCGGATTTTCTCGCCCGCCATCTCGACCGCGTCCTCGACGACGCGACGATCCCCGAACTGCCCAACCATTATCGCGGCAAGGTGCGCGACAATTACGATTTGCCGGACGGGCGGCGCCTCATCATCGCCACCGACCGGCTCAGCGCCTTTGACATCAACATCGCCGCGATCCCGTTCAAGGGGCAGGTGCTGACCCAGATCGCACGCTTCTGGTTCGACCACACCGCCGACATCTGCCCGAACCACGTCATCGACTATCCCGACCCGAATGTGCTGCTCTGCAAGAGGCTCGACATCCTCCCCATCGAGATGGTGATCCGCGATTACCTGACCGGCAGCACCGCAACCTCGATCTGGCCGATGTACAAGGCCGGGCGTCGCGAGATCTACGGGCAGCACTTTCCCGACGGGTTGCGCCAGAACGAGAAACTGCCGCAGACCATCATCACGCCGACCACCAAGGCGCGCGACGGCGAGCATGACGAGCCGGTCACGCCAGCCGAGATCCTCGATCGCGGCGTACTGAGCCGGGCACAATGGCAGGAAGTCTCGGCAAAGGCGCTCGCACTGTTCGCGCGCGGCCGCGAGTTCGCCGCCAAACGCGGCCTCATCCTCGTCGACACCAAATACGAGTTCGGAACAGACCGCGACGGCCGGATCCTGCTCGCCGACGAGATCCATACCCCCGACAGCAGCCGCTACTGGTTCGCCGAGAGCTATGCCGACCGGTTCGCGGCCGGCGAGATGCCCGACAGCTTCGACAAGGACTTCGTGCGCCGCTGGGTGGCGGCCCGGGTTGATCCCTACCGCGATCCGATCCCGCCGATCCCGCGCGAAATCATCGCCGAGGCTGCGCGGATCTATGTCAGCGTGTTCGAGACGATTACCGGCGAGAGCTTTGCCGTGGCCCAACCGGACACGCCCGTGCTCGAGCGCATCCGCGCCAATCTGCGTCGATTCTTTTGAACTCGCGGCTCCGCACCGCATGTCTCTGAGAGCTGCGGCATTGTCGCGCAATCTGGAGATCCGGACTCGCCGATTCGAGAAAATCGGTGCCACCGTCCCGGTGATCCTTGTGCCGGGCGGGGCCGCAAACGCCGTGTCTCGGAGGAGGCGCCGGCCGCGACAGAGCGACGTCATCAGCGGGGCGAACCGCTGGCTTGGCTGGGGCATGGCGGGATAAAGCCATGGTTGAATTCGGGGGCATGCTCCGTTAACCTTCGCGCCCGTGCCGTTAATAATTGATCTTAATGCGAATGTTTTTTCGATTGGGTTCGACCGCCGTTGATATAGGCTCGCATCCCACGAAAAGCCGGACAGGAATGGGGCGGCATGAGCTGATCAGTGAGGCCGATGATGGGGTGGGGAGTGACGAGCATCGCCAGGCGATGGGTTGGGGATCGGGGGCCGCTGCCGTGCCTATAGAGAACAAGGCTGAAAATGCCCGCGGCGAGGCTGGGGTGGCCGTTCATGCGCCGCCGGTACTGCCGCGACGCGGCGAGACGATCGGGCCTCGAGCGACTCCGGCGGCGCCCGCCGGTTTGGCCTCGGCCACATAGGCCGGCGCGGTTGCTTGACAGCGGAGGGCTGTCGGCCGAAACAACGTCACAACTGGTCTTTGCGGTTCGGGGTGTGTAATGAAGGGGAGGCCGCGCGGCCAGCCGTCACCGACTTTCCTCGCCACGGAATCGAATTTGCCTCAGCGCTATGAGTGACGGGTCGATCGCGATCATTGGCGCCTCCTGCCGCTTTCCGGGCGCGACCAGCCTGGAGGCGTACTGGAAGCTGCTTGCCTCGGGGACCGATGCGATCTCGCAGGTTGACGCGAGCCGCTGGTCGACCCGCTTTTACTACCACCCGACGCAGGGAGAGCCGGCGAAGAGCTACACCTGGTCAGCCGGCCTGCTTGGCGATGTTGATCTGTTCGAGCCGGCCTTTTTCGGGATTTCCCCGCGCGAAGCAGCGCAGATGGACCCGCAGCAAAGGATGCTGCTCGAGCTGGTGTGGCACGCCACCGAGGATGCCGGCATCCGGGCGAGCAAACTCGCCGGCAGCGCAACCGGCGTGTACATCGGCGCATCCGCCACCGACTACCGCGATCTGCGGCTCGGCGACCCGGCGAGCGGCGATTCGTATTTCATGACCGGCGGCACGCTCAGCATCCTCTCCAACCGCATTTCTTACGTCTTCGACCTGCGCGGCCCGAGCCTGACCGTCGACACCGCCTGCTCGTCATCGCTGGTGGCTCTGCATCACGCCTGCGAGGCGATTCGGGACGAGCGCATCGCCAGCGCGATCGTCGGCGGCATCAACCTGCTCTTGGCGCCCTATCCGTTTCTCGGCTTCTGCCGCGCCTCGATGCTGTCGCGCCTTGGCCGCTGCTTTGCGTTCGACGAGCGCGCCGACGGTTACGTGCGCGGCGAAGGCGGCGGCGCCATAATCCTCAAGCCGCTGCGCCAGGCGCTGGCCGACGGCGACCGCATTCGCGCGGTGATCCTCGGGACCGGGGTCAATTCCGACGGCCGCACCATCGGGCTGTCGCTGCCAAGCGAGGCGGCGCAGACCGCCCTCATTCGCACGGTTTACGCACGCGCCGGGGTCGCGGCGGACGATCTGGCGTTTTTCGAGATGCACGGCACCGGGACGCCGGCAGGCGATCCGATCGAGGCCGCTGCCGTCGGCCGCGCGCTCGGCCAAGCGCGGCGCGACCCGCTGCCGATCGGCTCGGTCAAGACCAATATCGGTCATTTGGAGCCAGCCTCAGGGATGGCGGGGCTGATCAAGGCGGCTTTGGCGCTCGAGCGCGGCAGCGTGCCGCCGACGCTGCATTGCGAGACACCGAACTCGAACATCCCGTTCGACGCGCTCAACCTGCGCCTCGTTCGCTGTGTCGAGACCATCGATGGTGGGCGTTGCGCCGGGGTCAACTCGTTCGGCTTCGGCGGCACCAACGGGCACGCCGTCCTGACCGCGCCACCGCGGAGTTCGGAGGCGGCAGCACCCGCACCCGCTGATGGCCCGTTGCCGCCGTTAATCATCTCGGCGCGAACGGAAGCCTCTCTTCGCGCGCTGGCGCAAAGTTGGCATGACCTGCTTGCCGCGGCGCCTGCGGAAGGCGCCCCGGCCTTGCTGCGCGCCGGCGCGCGGCACCGCGATCAGCATCCGCAGCGCCTCGTCGCGCTCGGTGAGGACCGGGGCGGGACCATCGCCGCACTCGGCGATTTCATCGCCGGTGCGGAAAATCCCGCCATCATCACCGGGACGGCGGTGCGCGACGGCAAGGTGGCGTTCGTATTCTCGGGAAACGGCGCGCAATGGCCGGCGATGGGTCGGTACGCCTACCACGCAAGCCCGGCGTTCCGCGAGGCGGTTGGGCAGGCAGACGGTTCATTACGGTGGGCGCTCGGCTGGTCGGTTGCCGAGATGATCGAGCGTGGTGTCGAGGCCGACGAATTGGTGCATGCCGATATTGCCCAGCCGCTCCTGTTTGCGGTGCAGGTCGGGATCGTCACCGTTCTGCGGGGTCTCGGGGTCGAGGCGGCAGGCCATATCGGTCACAGCGTCGGCGAGATCGCGGCGGCCTGGGGCGCGGGCGCCCTGTCGCTGGCGGAGGCCGCGCGCGTCGTCGTGGCGCGCAGCCGGCAGCAGGAGCGGACGCGCGGCAACGGACGCATGGCGGCGCTGGCGTTGGGCGGCGCGGCGGCCCGCGAGCTGCTCAGCGAGCTCGGCAGCCCGCTAGAGGTCGGCGCGATCAACGCCACACAGTCGGTGACGCTCTCGGGCCCCGCCGAGGCGATCGATCGATTGGCAGCGGAAGCACGCCGCCGCGGCGTTGCCATCCGCGCCCTCGATCTCGATTTCGCGTTCCATTCCGAGGCTATGGACCCCATCCGCGATGATTTGCTCGCGGACCTCGCCGGCCTGTCGTCCGAGGCGCCACAGGCCCTACTGGTCTCTACCGTCACCGGCGATCAGGTCGAGGCCGGCCAGCTCGGCGCCGAATACTGGTGGCGCAACATTCGTAGCCCCGTCCGCTTCACCGATGGGATGACCGCGCTGGTCGACGCCGGTTTCCGGATATTTGTCGAGATCGGGGCGAACCCGGTGCTTCAGGCCTATCTGCATGACGCGCTGCGCGCGGCCGAGGGTCAGGGACGGGTGCTGGCCACATTGGCGCGCAAGCAGGGGAGCCAGGACCCGTTTCCGGAAATCGCCGCCCGCTGCCACGTTGCCGGCCATGACATTATCGAGGCAGACCGGTTCGACGGACCGGCCGAGTTGCGCGGACTGCCGCTTTATCCCTGGCAGAAGGAGCGCTTCTGGTTCGAGCGAACGGTTGAGGGGTCCAATCCGGTGGACCCGTCTTTCGACCATCCGCTGCTCGGCTTTCGGCAAAACGGGCCGGTACCGTCCTGGCTCAACCACCTCGATCCGGAGGTGCTGCCCTGGCTCGCCGATCATGCGATCGAGGGCGTGCCGGTACTTCCCGCCACAGCAGTCCTCGAGATGGCGCTCGCCGCGGCATGGCTGCGACGCCCGGATGCGCGCGCCGTCGAGGTCGTCGATGTCGAGTTGCGCCGGCCTCTGCCGTTCGACAAGGGAAGGCCCCGCGAAATACGTACAGTTGTCACCGGCGAGGATGGCGACTGGGAGCTCAGCAGCCGTCCCCGCCTGGCGGATGAGCCGTTGACCTTGCATGCGGTCGCGCGTCTTGCGACGGCTGGAGACCGCCAAGCCGCGCCGCTCTTCACCGAACGAGAACCCGCGCGCGGCGAGGTTGACGCGGAGACCCTCTATCGCCTTGCCGCCCAGCTTGGGCTCAATTACGGGAGCCAGTTTCGCACCGTCGCGCGGATCGAGCTGCTGGGTAGCGACGAGGCGCTGGCGCACCTCGATTCGTCCGTCATCGCCGAGCCGCTCGACCGCTACCTGATCCATCCCGCACTGGTGGATGGGGCGTTGCAGGCGTTGCTCGCGCTGATCGCCGATCGACACGCCGACCTGGAAGGCGTCAGTTTTCTGCCCTGGCGCTTTGGGCGGGTGCGCATTGCCGCGCCGTTTGGGCGGCCGGCCTGTCGCGCGCGGCTTCGCGTGACCCGCCTGGGCACGCGATCGGCTTCCGCCAATATCGCCTTGTTCGACCAGGACGGGGAGATTGTTGGCGAGCTAACCGATTGCTGGTTCCGGCGGGTCGAGCTCACCCGTCGGGTCGCTCCAGAGGACAGCGCGCTGCGCATCGATCTGGTGCCGGCACCGCTGGCCGAACCAGCCAGCCCTGCCGCGCTCGGGCAGATCGCCGAGATTGTCGGTCAGCTCGTCAACCTGCCGGCAAATCCCGCCGATCGGCATGACGAGCACGCGTTGCTGCTCGATGCGTTGATTGCGTCGGTCGCCTTGCAATCGGTTGTGAGCGTCATCAACCCGGATGTGCCGTTCACGATCGAGGATGTGATCGAGGCCGGTTCGATCGCCCCGGACTCCGGGGTGCTGTTCGAATACCTGCTGCGCCTGCTGACCCGTTTCGACGCCGCCTCTGAAGTGGGGCGGGTGTGGCGGATTGCCGAGGCCAACGACCTTCCCGACATCGCCGAGGTCTGGCGTCTGTTGCTTGCCGAGGCGCCCAAGCTGGTCGCCGAGCTCGCCCTGGTTGCCGCATTGGCCGAAGAGATGCCGCGCCTCCTCGCCGACGGCCCGCGGCAAGCCGACGCATCGCCTGTGCCGATGATCGAACATCTGTTGCATGGATCCCCGGTCAGCGGCGCAGGTATCGATCTGGCATGCGCCGTGCTCGGGAAGATCGCGGCGCAATGGCCAAAAGGGCGGCGGTTGCGGGTGCTCGAAGTCGGCGCGGATGGGGGCGCGACACGCCGGCTTATCGAGCATCTGGCGCAATCCGGCGTGGCGCTCGCCTATCGGGCCACGAACCCCGACCAGGAGCAGGCAGCTCGGCTCGGCTTTATCGTGTCGGCGGTCGCGGGCGCCAGCGCCGGCTGTTGGTCGCCACGCGACGCGGCGGACGATCTCGGCGACAGCCGCTTTGACGTAATCCTGTCGGTACACGCCTGCGCTCGGCTGCAGCTCGATACCACGGCCCTCTCGCAGTTGCGCGATCTGCTCGCCCCAGGCGGTCTCTTCATTGCAGTCGAGCCGGCACCCAATCCGCTGTGGGATCTTGTGTTCGGGCGCTATGCCGGATGGTGGCAGGGCGGCAACGACAGCGCAGCGGTCTCGCCGCTGCGCTCAAGCGAAGAATGGCGCAGCGAGCTCGCCCTCAACGGCTTCTCCGACCTCGGCACGGCCGCGCTGGTGGCCGGGCCATGGCCGAGCTCGGTCTTGTGGGGCCGGGCGCAGCCGGAAATGGATGCTCCGGCGGTGGAACCCGCGGCACCCTATTCGATCAGCCTGATCGCGGTCGGCGACGGCAGCGCAGTCCTTTGCGAACGATTGGCGCGGGCCGGCCATCGGGTGAGCGCGATCGATGCCGTCGGGTTTGCGGCGATGCCGGAGCACGAGGTCGCTGAGGACGGGGATAACAGCGAGATCGCCATCATCGTCATAGAGGCCGGCGAGGACCCGGTTGAGCAGTCAGCACAACTGATCTTGCACATGGCGCGGGTCGCGGCCGCCGCCGCGCAGCGACAAATCCCGCTTTGGCTGATTACCTGCGGCTCGCAGCAATCCGCAGATGGCGACGAGAGCGGGCTCGTCGGCGCCGCGTTGTGGGGCTTCGCGCGGGTCTTGATGAACGAGATCCCGCGGCTCTCACTGCGTCTCGTCGATCTGGCCCCAACGATGAGTTGGGAGGAGCGGGCTGAGCGGATCGCGAGCGAGCTGGCGGCGGCAACAGCGGAAACCGAGATCGTCTGGACCAATTCGGGCCGCCATCTGCTTCGTTTGCGCCGCGGTCTGCCGCCACGTTGGGCGACCGCGGCGGATGCGGTCGCGTTGACGACCGAGCAACAAGGCGGGCTCGACTCCTTAGGATGGCAGCTGGCTGCTCCCCGTCCGCCCGGACCGGGTGAGGTGGCGATTGACGTCCATGCGGCCGGCCTCAATTTCCGCGACCTCATGTGGGCGATGGGTCTATTGCCCGAAGAGGCGTTGACCGACGGTTTCGCCGGCCCGACCTTTGGTCTCGAATGCGCCGGGATTGTCCGCGCTGTCGGCGCCGGTGTCGCCGATCTTTCGGTTGGCGATCGGGTGGCGGGGTTCGCGCCTGCCGCGTTGAGCACACAGGTAACGACGGCTGCCCATGCCGTAACCCGGATCCCGCTTGAAACGAGCTTTGCCGCGGCGGCGACAATTCCTGTCGTGTTTGTCACCGCGGTGTATGCGCTTGGCACCTTGGCAAATCTGATGCCCGGCGAACTGGTCCTGATCCATGCGGCGGCCGGGGGTGTCGGGCTCGCCGCGATCCAATACGCGAAGCATCGCGGTGCGGTGGTGATTGCGACCGCCGGGTCCGAGATCAAACGGGCTTTCCTTCGCTTGGCCGGGGCCGATTATGTCGTCGATTCGCGCGATCTCGGCTTCGCCGACGCGGTGCGCGCCATCAGCGGCGGCTCCGGCGTTGACGTCGTGCTCAATTCGCTAAGCGGCGAAGCGATGGAGCAGAGCCTCGGCGTGCTAAAGCCCTTCGGCCGCTTCCTCGAACTCGGCAAGCGCGATTTCTATCTCAACCGGCGCGTCCACTTGCGGCCGCTGCGGCAGAACATTTCCTATTTCGCGATCGACGTCGACCAACTGCCGGTCCAGCGGCCGGATCTCGCGCGATCGCTGCTGAGCGAGGTTGCCGCAGCTTTGAGCGAGGGCGCGATCCGGCCGCTCGCGCACCGCACTTTTGGGTTCGGCGCGATCGGCGATGCGTTCCGCTTGATGCAGGCGTCGGGCCACATCGGCAAGCTGGTGCTGGTGCCCAACGCAAACGCCGGCGTCCGGCTGCGTCAGGCGCCGGAAATGACGTTGCGCGGCGACGGCACCTATCTCGTCACCGGGGGCCTCTCCGGGTTCGGCTTTGCGGCCGCCCGCTGGCTTGTCCAGCACGGCGCGGGTTCGATCGCGCTGCTCGGGCGGCGCGGCGCTGCAACGCCGGGAGCGGCCGAGCGTGCCGCCGAACTGAGCGCCTTGGGCGCTGAGGTGCGCCTCTATGGCGTCGATGTCGCCGATCCGGTCGCGCTTGCGGCCGCTCTCGACGAAATTCGGCGCGTCCAGCCACCGCTGCGCGGTGTCGTCCATGCGGCATCGGCGATTGGCGACGCACTGGCCGCCGAACTCGACGAATCCAATATCGCCGGCATCCTGCGACCCAAGCTTGGTGGTGCGATTGCACTCGATCGGCTGACCCGCGACGATCCGATCGAACTATTCCTGCTGTTTTCCTCGGCAACGACGCTGCTCGGCGCACCGGGACAAGGGGTCTATGTCGCGGCGAACCTGGCTCTCGAGGCGATGACGCGGCAGCGGCGGGCCCGCGGCCAGCCGGCGCTCGCGATCGCCTGGGGACCGATAGAAGATACCGGGTATCTCGCCGAGCGGCCGGAAGCGCGCGATGCGCTGGCCCGCCGGCTTGGCGCCAAGCCGATGTCATCGAGCCAAGCTCTGGCGGGGCTTCCGGCGATCGCCGGCAGCGGGTTGCCGGCAGCGGCGTTTGCCGAGACCAGCTGGAACGAGGCGCGGCGGTTCCTGCCCATCCTCACCTCGCCGTTTTTTGCTGAAATCCGCGCCGATGCCGGCGCTTCGCCGGGCGATGATTCGCTGATCGAGCGGCTCGCCGGGCTCGATGCCGAAGCGGCCCTGGCGCTGCTCAAAACCGCCGTCACTGAAGAGGCAGCGAATATTCTGCGACTGCCGGCTGCCGGGATCGACCCGCTGCGCCCGTTGTCCGAGATGGGAATGGATTCGCTGATGGCGGTTGAGCTGCGCCTCGCTCTCGAAAGCCGCTTGCGCATCGATCTGCCGCTGATGTCGCTCGCCGAAGGCACGAGCGTTGGCTCTATTGCGGTGCGTCTGGCAAGCGCGCTCACCGCTCGCCCGCACGCGGCCGAGCTAGTGAGCATGGCCGAGCGCTATGAGGCGACCGACGCCGAGCGGTTGACCGCGGTGGCGAGTGCGGCAAACAATTTTGAACCGGACGAGGTCCGCTCAGCCGCGGCGGAGTGATCGAGTGGCAGTCGGTCGCAATCTCTTTGGATTGTCCGCGCAGGCCAAGGCCCGGCTGATCGAAAAACTGTCGTCGGCCGCCGCGACGCGGATGGCTGCCGCACCGGCGCGCCCGGTTTCCCCCGATGCATCGCAGAACGATGCCCGGCTCGACGTCGCGGACCTGGAAGCGTACCGCGAAATCCGCATGATCGAGGAGGCGGCGGATTATCTCGGGATCGACGATCCGTTCTTCCGGGTCCATGAGGGGATCGCCGGCGCCGAAACCCTGATCGGCAACCGCTCGTACATCAATTTCGCCTCGTACAACTACATCGGCCTCAACGGCGACCCACGGATCGCCGCTGCGGCAAAGGCGGCCATCGATCGCTATGGCACCTCGGTCTCGGCGAGCCGACCGGTTTCCGGCGAGCGCCCGATTCATCGCGAACTCGAACAGGCTCTCGCGCGACTCCACGGTGCCGAGGATAGCGTCGCCCTGGTCGGCGGGCATTCGACCAATGTCACGGTGATCGGCCATCTGCTGGGCCGCAACGATGTGATCGTGCACGATGCGCTGATCCATAACAGCATCGTGCAGGGGGGGCTGCTCTCGGGCGCGCGCCGCGTGCCGTTTCGCCATCTTGACCCCGAGGCGGCCGACAAGGTCCTCGCCGAGGCGCGCCCACGCCATGGCCATGCGCTGCTCGTTATCGAGGGGCATTACAGCATGGATGGCGACGTGCCCGATCTCGCCGCCTTTGTCGCGATTGCGCGGCGCCACCGGGCTTGGCTGATGGTCGACGAGGCGCACGCTCTGGGGGTGCTTGGTCCGCGCGGGTTTGGTTCGGCTGACCATGCCGGAGTCGACCCCAAAGCGATCGACATCTGGATGGGGACGCTCAGCAAAAGCCTTGTTTCCTGCGGCGGGTATATCGCCGGCCGTCAGCCTTTGATCGACTATTTGAAGCGGATGGCGCCCGGTTTTGTCTTCTCGGTCGGCATGACGCCGGCGAACGCCGCGGCGGCGCTTGCGGCCATCGAGATCCTGGAACGCGAACCGGAACGGGTGTCCCTGCTCAACGATAGAGCCGCCCTTTTCCTGCGCCTCGCGCGCGACGGCGGCCTTGATGTAGGAGCATCGGTGGGCGCCGCCATTGTGCCGATCATTACCGGCAGCTCGATCGGCGCCGCCCGGCTTTCGCAGGCGCTGTTCCGCCGCGGCATCAACGTCCAACCGATCCTCTATCCGGCGGTGCCCGAACGCGCGGCCCGGCTGCGCTTTTTCCTGACCGCGCAGCATACCGAACAGCAGGTGCGCGACGCGGTCGACATCCTGCTCGAGGAGGCCCGTGCGGTCGCCGCCGAGCCGACCGATCTTGCGGCTGTGGCACGGCACCTCGGACGCCTGATGCCGGCGTCGCGCTAGCGTGCCGAATCCGGACCGTCCCAGCGCAGTGGAGCCCAGCCGCCAAGGTGGGCGAGCTATCGGCTGCACAGGGCGGGAGGACTTCGAGCTCAGGCGCCTCGACGAGCGGAAAGCCGAACCCCTAGGCAAAAGGGCATTTGCGGCCGGCTCCGTCTAGCGGCCGCGGTGGAGCGCCGGGGTTATCCCAGCCCGCCGCGACATGACCGACAGCTGTGCGCCGCATCTCATCTTCGCAGCGTGGCAATCGTTTTCGGGTCAGGGTGCGGCGCTCTTTACGACGACGCCGGTGATGACCGGCCCCGTCAGCGTATTCAGCAAGGTGAAGAACTTCTGCAGTTCGTTCAAGTCAGCATTGGCAACGTAGACAATATCCTTGTCCTCGATCGGAAAGCGCTGCGCGAGGAAATAGGATCTGGCATCGCGCAGGTCGAGCCGGTAAACAACCGGCGAGCTGCCGTCAGGTCCGGTATTCAGCTGGGGCCGGCCAAGCGCATTGACGATTTTCGGCGGCTCGAACCGGAACAGGAACACTCCTTCCGGATCCGACCGCATATCCTGCAAACCGCCCGCCTTGGCGAGCGCTTCGACGAGCGTCATTTTCTCGGCGGTGAACGGGATCTGCGCGTTTGCTCCGGTTGCGCCGAAAGCGGTGAAGGACTGCGGCAGGCGGACCAGCGTCAGGACATCGCCCGGCTGGACGTAGATGTTTTCGGCGGGATCGGCGACAAGCGACTCCATCGGAATGGTCGCTGTCACGCCATCCCGCGACAGCCGCACAAAGGTCTCGTACACCGGGGCCTTCGAACCGCCGACCGCGGCGATCAGATCGAGCAGCCGATCGCCTTTCAGCGACAGCGGCACGCGTGCGCCGCCGACGACCTCGCCGGTGACCGTAGCGGTGTTCGTCAGGCTCTTGGTCACCGTCACGATGACCTGCGGCTCTATCGCCTTTTCGGCAAGGCGTTGCTCGATTGTCCGCTGCACCTCGACGGGTAGACGCCCGGCCACCGGGACGCGGTCGGCGAATGGGACGCTGATGCCGCCATCGCCGCCGACTATCTGTTCCGGGATGGTAACGCTGCGCGAGCCTGCCGACACGTGATCGGTCTGCGACGAGCTGAACAGCCCGCCCCCCGCGGCTTCCCAGATTGAGACGACGACAGAGTCGCCGATACCGATCTTTGGTTGTGGTGGTTTGCCGTATTTTTTGAAGCGCGCATGCAAGCTCTCACGCGGCTCGGCGAGCACGGCCGAAACGACATTATCGTTGATGTCAACCAGATCAAACCGGGTCTGGTTGTTCTCGACCACTTGGCCTCTGATGTCGCTCGCCGTCGGGCCTGCGGTCGGCAGCGCCGAACAGCCGGTTGTGATGCAGGCGAGGAAGCCCAAAACGGCGACCGCCTTCATCGCCCCCTACCCTGGTTGCGCGAGTTTGAGGCTGACCCGTCCGGCCCGATCGCAGCGGCGGCTTTTATCACGGGAGGATGCCTCGCCGGCCGCCGCGGACCGGTCATCGGGTTCGCTCGCGATGCTGAAGATCCGCTCCGCCGCATAAGCCGGGACGCAGCCGCGCTCAGCCGTTCGCAGCCGGCAATACCCTGCCGGTTCGTTCGCAGGTAGTCAAACCACTTGTACAGCTGTCGCAATCATGCGCGCGGCATAGACCCCCATCCAGCCGATTGGGTCGAGCCACCCCTTTTCGTTGCGCGGCGGCTGGATCGCGCGAATGTGGGCATCTGTAATCTCGGAGAGGTCGTTGAGGAGTTGCGGCGGGTCACCCTCGGTCGACCAGAAGAATCGGGGAAATCCCCCAGCCTCGTGCTTTGCGATGAGGCAGTTGGGCGCTCCGCCGGCGCGGTTGTAGAGGCCGACGGCTGAGTAACTTTCTTGGTGGCTGACGATCATAACCCCTTCGGTTCCGGGAAACGCATATTTCATTGCCGAGAACCAGCGACACAAAGCGGCCTGCTCCTCCTCGGTGAATTCATAATCGCGCGGCCCCGCACCAAATCCGCTCTCCGCCGCCGCCTTGCTCGGTCGAACCATCAGCGGAAAGGGTATAATATTTGTCGTCTCAGACACTTCGCCCCCAATCGAACCTCGCGCGAGGTAGGAGTGGTGCCTACTCGCGCACTCTCGGCGGACACCGGGCGAGCCGCCCCACCCGGCCTCCGGAACGAGACCGAGCCAGATGAGTGTGTAGTTGCTGACTACTCTGCGAATTCCGGATCGATACAGTCCGTCCCAGGTCACGCCTCGGAGAATACAATCGAGCGTCCGATTCGGAGTCAATCGAGGCTGGACGGAATGCTGGTTTTTCGCGCCAGTTGTGCCTTTTCAGCAACAGTGGCAAAAAGGCGACACGCTGTGAAACCGTTGGTTTGGTTTCCACCCGTTAACGCGGCGGGTTGTTCTCCTCGGGGGCGACGGGCTCGACGGTGACGGTCACGATGCCGGCGCGCATCATGTCAAGCGTTTCCGCCACTCTCGGCGAGACATCGATCAACAGGGACCGGCTGACCGGGCCGCGATCGGTGATCCGAGCGACCACCGAACGCCCATTGCTCAAATTCGTCACTCGCACCAGCGAATGAAGCGGCAAGGAGCGGTGCGCCGCGGTCGCGTGAACTGCGTCGAGCCGCTCGCCGCTCGCCGTCCGTCGCCCGAGATGACGCCCGCCATACCAGGCGGCAGCACCTATTTCGCGGTGGCCGATCACCCGCAGCGGGCCGATATACTGGTCGGGCGGTGGAAGCTGGGTGGCCTGCCGCTGTGCAGCCGAGCGCGCAACTACCTTACCATGCACCCGGTGCCGCGTGCCGGAAGGTTTGCCGGCCGCCGTGTGGGCCTTGGCGGGCTTTGATTTGACGCTGGGCGCCGGTTGCCCCTGACCCGCATCGGGTTGCTTCGCCATTCCGGTCGCCGACACGACCAACAGCGCGAGAGACAGCCCGATCGTCTGTCGCATCCTCATCCGCATGCGTCTCCATGTGGTTGGCACGGTTGGGCCGGCGCCGTGAGCACGCAGGGCGCGCCGTCTCTCGCGGACGGAAGGGCGATTGGAGGTTGCCATCCCGGATCGTTGGCAGGGGGTGTCCGGGTGGGACAGGGGAAGTGCAGTGCAACCCTAGGCAGCTACTCGTCGGCTTGTCAACCCGCACGCGCATGAAATGCCGCGATAGGCTCAAGTCGGGCGACCGCCCCTCGTTGTTACGCGCTATTCGGCCTGTCGCCAATTCAGAAAAGAATAATTCCGACTTATTCTTTTGCGCGGGGGGTAGACGTTCAAATAGTCTACAAATTTTCGAAATTGTACAACGGCAAATCGGAGAAGCTCGCGATCGGTCAAACAATTTGTTGCGCGCCGGATCGGATTGAGCGGCGTATCTTGGGTCGGTACCGGTTACCCCGAGCCGCGCTGCCGGAGTTTGTCGCCAGCAAGGCCAACCGTGGCGCCTTACCCCTGGTGTCGAGGACTGCATTTGCGCGATAACGGGACAAGGTCGCCCTGGCGCGGCATCGGTCTGGCAGCATCGGTTTGACGGGGGCTGGCAATGGCAGCAGGCGAACGCGCATTGATCGTCGGGGCGGGTGCGGGATTGAGCGCGGCGCTCGCCCGACGATGCGCTGGCGAGGGCATGGCTGTGGTGTTGGCGGCCCGCGACACCCAAAAGCTTGGCCCTCTCGCGAAGGAAACCGGCGCTGCCACCGTGGCCTGCGATGCGAGCCGCGCCGATGAGGTCGAGCGGCTGTTCGCCGCGGTCGATGCCGACGGCGATCGCCTCGACCTCGTCATCTACAATGCGAGCGGGCGGGCGCGCGGGCCGGTTAACGAACTGGATCCGACGGCGGTCGAGAGCGCAATCAGGGTAACCGCGTTTGGTGGTTTTCTGGTCGCCCGGCAGGCAGCGCAGCGGATGCTGCGCCAGGGTTCTGGCACGATCCTCTTCACCGGCGCCAGCGCCAGCGTCAAGGGCTATCCCCGCTCCTCCTCTTTCGCGATGGGGAAGTTCGCGCTGCGCGGTCTTGCGCAAAGCCTGGCGCGCGAGTTGCAGCCGCACAATATCCATGTCGGACACATCGTCATCGATGGCGGCATCGGGAAAGCAGGCGATCCCCGCGCCAATGAGCGCGGTCCCGACGGGCTGCTCGACCCCAATGCGATCGCCGAAACCTACCTGCAGCTGCACCGTCAGCACCGCAGCGCCTGGGCCTGGGAAATCGAGCTCAGGCCCTGGGTCGAGAATTTCTGACCGACCAGGCAGGCGGAGGCCACGTTGACTTTGCGGGCGGTGCTTGTTATATGCGGGTCACGATGACCAACGCGCGCAACGAGCTGCGACTTGCGATCTTGGCGTCCTAAAGGACGCTGTCCGCCGCTCGTTCACCTGTCCCCTTGGGGATCCTCTTCGCGCTTGGTGTGTTTCATGGCTTCGATGGTTTTGGTTTATCGCGGGACGGTTCGTCTGGCGCTTGGCCCGCGGCGACTTAGCGCCGGCCGGAGGGATTGAGCCCGCCGGCCCGTTGCTATTTCGACCATCGCAAGCTACCGCCGCCGTGTCTGATCCAGCCGGCGGTCCGACCCCGGGAGTTTCCACTATGACCGTCATGCCGATCCACAAATACCGTCCGTTTGCCCCGATCAATCTGCCTGACCGCCAGTGGCCTACGCGGATCATCAACAAGGCGCCGCTGTGGTGCTCGGTCGATCTGCGCGACGGCAATCAGGCGCTGGTCGAGCCGATGGGCCCGGAGCGCAAGCGCCGCATGTTTGACATGCTGGTGAAGCTCGGCTTCAAGGAGATCGAGGTCGGCTTCCCAGCGGCTTCGGAGACCGATTTCACCTTTATCCGCGAGCTCGTCGAAAAGGATCTCATCCCCGACGACGTGACGATCCAGGTGCTGACGCAGGCGCGCGCCGAATTGATCGAGCGCAGTTTCGAGTCGATCCGCGGCGCCAAGCGCGCGATCATGCACCTCTACAACTCGACCTCGACCTTGCAGCGCCGTGTCGTCTTCGGCCTCGACAAGGCCGGCATCACCGACATCGCCGTGACCGGCGCGCGGCAGATCCGCGACCTCGCCGCCGCGATGCCGGAGACCGAAATCATTTATCAGTATTCGCCCGAGAGCTTTACCGGCACCGAACTCGATTACGCGGTCGAGGTGTGCGAGGCGGTGATGGATGTCTGGCGTCCGACCCCTGAGAGAAAGGTGATCCTGAACCTGCCGGCGACGGTCGAGATGGCAACGCCGAACATCTATGCCGACCAAATCGAATGGTTCGGCCGCCACATCCGCAGTCGCGACTCGATTGTGCTCAGCCTGCACCCGCACAACGACCGCGGCACCGCCGTCGCGGCCGCCGAGCTCGGGGTGATGGCCGGTGCCGATCGGATCGAGGGCACCTTGTTCGGCAATGGCGAGCGGACCGGCAATGTCGACGTGATGACGCTGGCGCTCAATTTGTTCAGCCAGGGAGTCGATCCCGGCCTCGAGATCCGCGACATCGACGACGTTGTCCGGACGGTGGAATACTGCAACCAGCTGCCGGTGCACCCGCGCCACCCCTATGCCGGGGAGCTGGTCTACACGGCGTTTTCGGGATCGCACCAGGACGCGATCAAGAAGGGGTTCGAGGCGCTGGAAAAGCGCAACGACGCGCTCTTTGAGGTGCCCTACCTGCCGATCGACCCAAAGGATCTCGGTCGCACCTATGAGGCGGTGATCCGGGTCAACAGCCAGTCCGGCAAGGGCGGCGTCGCCTATGTCATCAAGGCCGACCACGGGCTCGATCTCCCGCGCGCGCTGCAAGTCGAGTTCAGCCGGGTTGTGCAAGAGGTCGCCGACCGCACCGGCAAGGAGCTGACCAGCGCCGACATCTGGGCGCTCTTCGAGGAGACCTATCTCGGCGGCCGCGGGGTGCGCCTCATCGACTATACGGTGTTGCCTGAGCCCCGCGCGGGCGAGCGGCGCGTCGTCGCGACGATCGAGGAAAGGGGCACCGAGCGGCGTATCGAAGGTGTCGGTAACGGACCGATCGCCGCTTTTGTCGATGCCCTGAACTGCGATTGCGGCATCGCGCTGACGGTCCTTGATTATCACGAGAACGCGGTCGCGGCCGGCGCCGATGCGCAGGCGGCCGCCTATGTCCAGATCCGCAGCGCCGGCGACGGCGCTGACGCGACGCTCTATGGGGTCGGCATGGATAGCGACATCGTCACTGCCTCACTGAAGGCGGTGGCGAGCGCGGCCAGCCGGGCGATGCCGCACATCGCCCGTTGACCCGCGCCGGCGCTTCCCCTGATTTCTGGCGGACGATAGAGTTGGCGGGGTAAGTTGAATTTGCCGGCGTCGCGCCGGCAACGCATGGCAATCGAGGGACGGCCGTGGACTCGACCGACTCCATCCCCGGCGGCGCGAGCGAACCGCACGAGCCGAGCGATCCGTCGCCGCTGCCCGACGCTCCCGAAGCATCGCCCGGAAGCGAGGGAGCCGTTCCCGTGCGCGGAAACGGCTCAGGCGCGACCGCCTCGGGTGAGCCAGCGCCGGAAGCCCGCGCGCATGACGGTGCGCCGCGGCGGCGGCGACGCCGGCGCCGGCGCAAGCCGGTCGAGACGGCGGTTTCCGCCGAGACTGCTGCGGGCGCGGCGCCGCCTGAGGCAAGCGCGCCGCCGGCGCCCGACGGGGCGGCCGACGCCGAAGCCCGACCGGAGGACGCATCGGCGCCGCGGCCGATCCTGCGGCTGCGCAATCGTCGCCGCCGGCATCGCCGGCCGCAGGTCGCGGCCCCACCGCCAAACGCCGGCGGCGCACCGGACAGTGCCGCAGAGCCGCTCGCAAGCGACAGCGCGACGCCGGCGGTGGCGAGTGCCGGCACACCCACTGAGGGGGTACCGCCGGGCAGCCGCGGCTTGCGGCCGCGCCGCCGGCGACGGCCCGCTCCGTTGGCCGGAACCCGGCCGGAGCTAATCCCAGGCGAAACCGCGGCAAGCTCGGGCCAGGCGGCGCCCGGGACTGAGCCGGGAATCCGGCCGACCCGGACCCGTAACCGGCACCGACGCCGCGCAACGCCACCCGGCTCGCCGACAGGGGATACCAGCGAGCGCGGCCCGCGTCACGCGGGCATGCCCGATCGGACGGGCTCGACTTCGGCTCCACGCAGCCGCCGCGGTGATGGGCCGCATGCGCCAGGCGAGCGCGGCGACGCCGCGCGCCGAAATGCACCGCGCGATGACCGCCGCGAGGGGAGGCCGCGCTCCGATCGAGGCGATGGTCGGCGAGGTCGCCCGCCGGGACGCGGCCGCGATGCGCCGCCGCGTAGGGCCGAGCGCCAGCTCTACTCATTCGACTCGGTGGTCGATCGCGGCTTCGACGATGTCGAGGAGGACGCCGGCACGCGCCGGGTGCACTGGACGATCGTCAAGCGCACCACCGCCGACCAGATCAGCCGCAAGCCGGTCTCGGCCCTCTATGTGCTGCAACGCGACGGGATCGATGGCGAGTTTCCCAATCTGGGTGCCGCGCGCAATGCGGTGAACAAGACCATCGTCCATCCCGAAAAGCTGACCCGCTCGAAAGCCGAATACGCTGCCGAGAAGAGTGAGAAGAGATAGATGGAAGAGGTCTACTGCTTTGCCGGCAACCCGCTCGACCGCGCCAGCGAGCGCCGCCGGGACGCTGCCTGGATCCGCTCGCTGCTCGACGACCCGGCGGCCCGCATCCTGCCATTGCGGGATTTGCGGCCGCTGACCCGCGGTTCGGTGTCGCTCTTCCTCGACTGGCAGCCGGTCGCGCCGTGGCGCGATCTGATCGAGCGCGGAGCGACGCTGGTCTTCCTCGGCCTCGGCGGGGAACAACGCCCCCACTTCGCGATCGATGCCAGCCGCGCCGACAGCGCGCTGTTCGAAGCGGGCGAGCCGATCGATGCCCGCACCCTGGCGCCGCTGCTTCCCGGAGTGGAGGCCGCGATCCTCGGGGAAGCGCGCTCCTTGATCGATTGGCATGCGCGCCACGGGTTCTGCGCGCAATGCGGCTCGCCAACCGGGGTGGCGTCGGCCGGCTGGGTGCGGCGCTGCCCCGAATGCAAGGCCTCGCATTACCCGCGCTCCGACCCGGTCACGATCATGCTCGCCGTGCGGGGCGAACGCGCACTCTTGGGCCGCAACAAGCGCCGCCCGGGCAATCGCTTCTCGTGCCTCGCAGGGTTCATGGAGCCGGGCGAGACGCTGGAAGAATGCGTGCGCCGGGAAGTCCACGAGGAATCGGGCATCCGGGTCGGCCGGGTGCGCTATCTCGCCTGCCAGCCCTGGCCCTTTCCGTCGAGCCTGATGACGGGATTTTTGTGCGAGGGATTGACCGAGGAGATCACAGTCGACCCCGAGGAGCTGGCCGAGGCGCGCTGGTTCGAGCGCGAAGAGATCCGCGCCATGGTCGCGCGCGCGGCGAGCGGCCCTGACGACCCGACCCAGCTCTCGGTGCCGGGGCCGGTCGCGATCGCGCATCAGCTCTGCCGGCGCTGGTCCTACGGGCTCGACAGCCTATAGGCCGAGCCGCATGACCGGCCGCCCCGCACCCGCCTCCGGCTGAGCCGAGGCGATGGCCGAACCGGAGCGGATCGCCCTCGTTACCGGCGCGAGCGCCGGGATCGGGCTGTACACCGCCCTCGGATTAGCCCGCGCCGGGTTCTGCGTCGTCATGGCCGGCCGCGACGGCGCGCGCCTCGAACGCGCCCGCCGGATGGTGGTCGAGCGCTCGGGCGGGGCCCGGGTCGAAACCACGCTCGCCGATTTCGCCAGCCTCGCCACGGTGCGCGGTCTGGCTGAGCGGGTTCTGGCGACGCACGACCGGCTCGATCTCCTGGTCAACAATGCCGGGCTGATCGCGCCGCGCTTTCAGCTATCGGCGGATGGCTACGAGCTGACGGTCGCGGTCAATCACCTCGCACCGTTCCTCTTGACCAATCTGCTGCTCGACCGGCTGCGCGCCTCCGCGCCAGCCCGTATCGTCACGGTCGCCTCGCAGGCCCATCGCGGCGCGCGGATCGATGTTGCGGCGCTTGCGGGGCGAGCGGATTGGAGCCCGCTCAAGGCGTACGGCCGCTCCAAGCTGTGCAACATCCTGTTCACCCGCGCCTTGGCGCGGCGGCTGGAGGGCAGCGGGGTGGTCGCGGCGTGCTTGCACCCCGGGGTTGTCGCGACCGCGATCGGCGACCGCGCGGGCCGCATCGCCGGGTTTGGCTGGCGCCTGGTCAAGCCGTTTCTGGTGACGCCGGAGAAGGGTGCCGCAACCTCGCTGTTCCTGGCGGCGGCCCCCGATCCGGCGCCGTTTCACGGCGCCTATGTCATCGGCAAGCGGGTCGCAGAACCCGACCCGGCCGCGCTCGACGACGCATTGGGCGAAAAGCTGTGGGCCGAAAGCACCCGGCTGGTTGGCTTGTAGCAGCGACGAATTTGATCTCGGCGGCGATATGCGATCTATCGGGCGCTAGTTGCCGTCCTCCTCCAAAATCGCATCGAGCCATTTGCCGAAGGCGTCGCTGAATAGGAACGGTATAAACCGCCCAGGGATCTTGGCGATTGCTGCGATCTCCGGGGCAGTGATTTTCCCTTCGGCAAAAGGCTCCCGTAGAAGGTCGCGACATTTTCGAGGGAACAACCAAGCCAGCGCCCAGGTAAGCGCGTAATGATCCTCCTTGGTTGGGTTCGAGATTGCGGATACCTCACGAGGGGTTACGAGTTCGGTGATCAGTTTCTCAATCCGCTCCCGGTCGATTGCCATGCCCTCGGCGCTATCGAGCAACTGCACCAACTCCTTTGTCTGTACGAGACGCTGCCAGTCTGGGTCCATGCCATCTGGGTAGTATATGTCGGCGAAACCTCCATCTCTTGGGGGGTGCCAACATATGCCGTGTATTCGATCAACCGTGCCCCGCACGATCGATGAATCCATCGTGGGACTTGGATAAAAGTTGATCTGATCAATCATCACGCGCCGTCGGACCGCCGCCTCGATCTCGCCCACGTTTACGGGGATTGTCTTACGGTCGCAAAATTGCTTCAGGATTTCCTGCGGCACGGCGCTTCCCTCTAGTCCTTTTGACGGAAATTAATCGACCAAAGATGGTCGATTTTCCTTCAAATACAACTCGGGCGCCGCTCGAGCTAAGCGGCGCCCCTGCGCCTTCCTCGGTAGAGGGAAATTTACAATTTGCGAACGAGCGCCTCTACATCCACCTGCTCGTATTCAGGTAGCGACCCGAGAGGCTTGAGAACACCAGCCCTTTTCTCGATCAGCGCATGGTTGACCTCGCGGCAGAACGCTTCCTCTGTCACGTCTGGAGAATCACCGCGCATGAACTTGACGTTCTTGTGCTTACGACCCTCTGAGGTCAGCAGTAGATGGATTAGCCTCTCTTTCTCAGTCATCGGACACCTCGCGAATTCGCTACTCCTCTATCATTCGATCCTCAGTCGGAGGGGGCTAAGGATCTTTGTTCCAAAAAACCGTTGCCAACGGCTTAACGCGACGCACCCTAACTAGGTTGCGCCGCGCTGTCACGCTTGATCTGATTTTAGGCGCGTGGCCACGCGCCTAAACCGAATCTCGCGCGCCGTCAATACCAAATAGGAATCCGAGCACCTGATTCCTAGGGATAATAGATCGTTAAAAAGGCAATTTCCAACTGGAACCGCTCGGGGTAACTGCGCTCGGTTGAGTTAGCGGCCGGGAGGCGACGACTTCGTAGGCTGGGCGACGAAGATTTCGTACGGCAATCGCCGCTCGGTTGCTCCTTTAATCGCGAAACCCTCAGGGCGTGCGGCGCACCAGGACGCAATCCGGGCCGAGCATCGCGCCGTCGGCATCGACCGCGACGCCGCGGCTCTCGCGGCCGCGAGGGTGAAGCCGCCGCATCGGTGCAAACAAGGGCGATCACCAATAGGCCGCGGTGGTTGCCGGCGTATTCGGAGGGGTCAGCCGCCAAATCCCGGGATCGCGCAGCCCTGGCCCGGCCAAAAGAAATGGCAGGTCAGAAACCCGATGCCAAACCCCCAGCACACCCCCCAGGGCGGCCACGCCTTCGCCATGTTCCAGTTCCAGCGCGACAGCGTCATGCGCCCGGTATGCAGCGCATAGCCTTCGAGGGCGCCAAATCCGATCGCGACGCCAATCCAGAACAGCGGCCAGACCCAGGCCATCTTTAGAGCCCCGGCAATTGGCTGATCGCGAGGCTGAACCCCGGGATCGGGCTCAGCTTGGCAAGGATCGGCAGTGCGATCGCGACGCAGGGTCCTTTGATCTGGATCATCGCGACCCGGTAGATCTCGGTCGCGGTGGCGAGCCCGACCGCTTTGCCGCCTTCCAGCGCCTGGACGCTGGGCAGCATCGAGCCCCAGCATTGCGCTCCGACCGGATCGATGGCATTGGCAGCCGCGGAAGCCGCAGCGCCCGGGCTGTTGGCGAGCGCCTGCGCGGTCGTCACATCGGCCGTGCTGAACTGCAGCGGGCCTTGCAATTGCGCCTGGGTGCAGGCGGCGAGCGCGAGCGGCGCCAACAGCGGCAGCGCGAGGATCAGGCGACGGATCATGATTTTCCCCCTTCGGGTAGAAGAACGGCGATGAGACTGCCGAGCGCCGCGATCATGCCGAGGGCGGCGTTGACCAGACCGGGGCTCGCGCTGAGATGCAGGGCGGCGAGGATAAAGGCGGCGGCGCCGCCCCAGCTCGAGGCCTCCTGCATCCGCGCTCCGAGATAAGCGAGGGTGCTTTTGTCCATTTCGGTGGTTCTCCTCATCGGAACGCAAAAAAGCCGCCCGCGGGCGGCTCGGACGGGAAGGAAGGCGAGGGAGGTCAGCCGGCCGGTGCGACAGCGTCTTCTGTCACCGGCAGCGCGCCGGTGGCATACCAGGCCTGGAGATCGGCAAGGGTTCCGACCCAGACCGAGCGGTCGACCGGGGTTGCGATGCCGGCGACCCGACCGGCAGCGGTGTACTGATGAAAATCATAGGGCCGCGACCCGCCATTCCACGCGACCGGACGGCCGGGCGGCAGACGCGGTGGACGCCGGACCAGATCGAGGTAGCAGCCGGACGTGGTTCCGCGCGGATATTCCGGCAACATCAGCGGCCAACGCGACAGGTCGGGGCTGGCGTCTCTCAGCTGCGCGAACCCGTAATAGGCGAGGGGATCGCGCGCGGTGCGGCCGGCGACAGCCTGGCCAAATGCAACCAAATCCGCGACCGTCGCCGCGGTTTCCCAATCGAGCATCGCCGGCTGTCCCGCAGCGAGAACCGTCGCGGTGAGGAAATGCTCGGTCTGCTGGCCGGGGTCTGACGTGTCGAGAAAGTGATAGGGGACGACCAGCACCCCGGCGCTGACGGCAGCACCCCGGTTTCGCTCGAAGGCCGGATCGACAAAACCCACACCCTGCGTTGCCTTTATGAAGGCAAGCGCGATCCCGGCGCCGGCCACCGCCGGCCAGTCGATCGCGCCATTGTGATGCGACACGTCGATGACGCCGTCGAAAACGACGGCGGGAAGCTCGCAGGCAGCCATGGCTATTTCCGGTTTTGCTTCTGAACGAGCTCGGTGCGCAGGCCACCGATCGCCTGCATGACGCGATCCAGCGCGGCGCGGATTTCGGCCTGAAACTGGCGATCTTCGATGCGGCGCTCGTCAATGACGCGCTCGACAAAAGTGAGGCGCGCCTCATGCCCGGCCAGCGCGACCCGGAACTCGGCGCGCTGCATATCGAGATCGCCGCGCAAGCTCATATAGCCACCGACGATCCCGCCCCCGACCGTGGTGACGACAATCAGCGCCTGCAGCAGGTGTCCGAGATTGATGTCGGGCGTGAAGTGCGGGTGGATCATCGCGCCAAGCCAAGCCGAGATTCCGCCGGAGGCATCCGGCGACCGCTCCTGCGTTGCGTTCGTCTCAGGTGAATTCACAGCGTGCCCCGGAGGGTCGAGGGAGGTTGGCGAGCGTCGCGTTGGGCGAGGTGGGTGCGATGATCGTCACCCATCGCCCGATTGTCAGCACGCGCCGCCACTGCCGAGGTAAAGCGTCGATCCGTTGACGCAGAGCGGCTGGCCGCCGCTGCCGCTTGCTTGGATGTTTAAGGTCGAGGTGGCGAGATGGCCGCTCGAATCGGTCTCCATGACCGTGTTGGGGCCGGAATTGCCGACCGGCGAACCGGTGCTCAGCACAGTGCCGCTGGAGCCGCTCCAGCGCGCCGCATAGCCGTCGGTCGAGCTGCCCGGCCCGGTCAGGGCGGTCGCCGGTAGCGTGGTGACATCGAGGCGGCCGCTCGAATCGGTTTCCATGACCGTGTTGGCACCGGAATTGCCGACCGGGTGGCCGGTCGCCAGCAGCGTCCCGCTGGCGCCGCTCCAGGTCGGGACCCATCCGGCGGTCGACGAGCCGGGGCCACTGACATTGCCGCCGCCGGTCCCGGCCATGCCAAGCGCGCCCGCGGTCTGCGGCGACACCGCGATTACCCGAAAGTTGCCGCTATTGTCGTATTCGACGCTGAGGAACTCGTAATTGCCGGCTGCGGTCGTCACCGTGGACACCGCGTGGCCGGCCGGGTAGAGGATCTGACCGCCGGAGGTGGGGTTGACCTGGACCGTCGCCTGGTGGCCGTTATCGTTGACGACGGTGACGTGCCAGCCGCTCGGCAGCGTGCCGGCATTGCCCGGCAAGGTGAGGGTAAACGTGCCGCCCGCGTTGTAGGCCGAGAACACCGACCCACTGTCGTTCGGCACCGCGGTGTAGCTGCTGACCGAGGGATAGCGCCAATAATCGTTGGCGCTGATCAGCTGCGCCTGCGCCGCCGGGCAGCCAAGGCCGGCGAATATTAGAGCGCAGATGAAAACGAGGATGCGCATCATGGCGAGGGCACCGTACCAATGCGGCTTCCCGGCAGCGCCGCGGTCGTCAGCACGCGCCGGCGCTGCCGAGGTAAAGCGTCGATCCGTTGGCGCAGAGCTTCCGGCCGCCGCTGCCGCTGGCTTGGATGTTCAGGGTCGAGGTGGCGAGATGGCCGCTCGAATCGGTCTCCATGACCGTGTTGGCGCCGATGTTGCCGACCGGCGAGCCGGTCGCCAGCACCGTGCCGCTGGTGCCGCTCCAGCGCGCCGCATAACCGTCGGTCGAGCTGCCCGGCCCGGTGACGGCGGTCGCCGGCAGTGTAGTGACATCAAGGCGGCCACTCGAATCGGTCTCCATGACCGTGCTGGCGCCGGCGTTACTGACCGGGTGGCCGGTCGCCAGAACCGTGCCGCTGGCGCCGCTCCAGGCCGGTGCCCAGCCGTCGGTCGAGGAGCCGGGGCCGCTGACATTGCCACCGCCGGCCCCGGAGACGCCGAGCATGGCTGCGGTCCGTGGTGACAGTGCGGTCACCCGGAAGTTGCCGCTATTGTCGTGTTCCAGGCGGATGAACTCGTAATTGCCGGCCGCGGTGGTCACCGCCGACACCGCATTGGCGGCCGGGTAGAGAATCAGCCCGCCGGATGTGGCGTTGACCTGGACCGTCACTTGGTTGCCGTTGTCGTTGACGACGGTGACGTGCCAGCCGCTCGGCAGCGTGCCGGCATTGGGTGGCAAGGTGAGGGTAAACGTGCCGCCAGCGTTGTAGGACGAAAACACCGACCCGCTGTCGTTCGGCACCGCCGTGTAGTTGGCCTGCGCCCGCGCCGCCGGACAATCCAAGCAGGCGATCGCCAGAGCGCAGATAAAGGCGAGGGCAGGGGCTGGTCGACGATTCGCAGTCTGCCGCCCGGAAATGCGCCTCGCAAAGCGCGGCGCCCAGCCGCGGTTGGGCAGCGAGGGAAATACCGCCAGGGCCATGGTCCAACTTCTCCGATCGGGAGCACCCGATATTCTCAGCATGTGTGCGGCGGCGACGGCACCGTGCCGGTCTGCGGGATGGTGAAGCCGGGCGGCCCCCAGAATCCTGCCGTACCCCATGCACTCGGTTGCGCCGGGAAATTCACCGGCGAGCTGTAGACCGGGCTGCTGCTCGGCAGCGTGTATTCCCAGCCACAGGTGAAGTTCGGGTTCGCGGTTTGCGGGTTGCTGTCGTTGCCGATCGAGCCCGTAGTCGTGAGCGCGCCGCTTGAGCCGTAGTTGTAGTAGTCATTCGGCCCGAGGGTCCACGTTCCGCACGGTCCGGAATTGCAGTTAAAGCCGCCGCCGGTTCCGCTCGTTAGGTTTGCGACAACGAGGCCGTTCGTCCAGGTGTTGCCGGTCATCGTCCCGGAGATATACAGCGCGCCTTGTTGCGGCTGACCACTATCCCCCGTGAGATCAACTATGTTGCCGCCGCCGACATTGCTGCTGCCACCGTGGTTGTAGAACGCCGGATAGTGATTTGTGCCTCCACGACGGCAGATGTTTCCCGTGAAGGTGATGTTGTTGGTGAGATCATCCCAATAATAGCAAACCCCACCGCCGCCGGAGTAGACATCCGCGACATAGTTGTATTTCACCACAACACCGGTCTGCGGGTAGAAGGTCCCACCAATCCCGCCGTTGGTCCATTCGAGGTAAACCCCACCATTGTCGATCTGCGCCGTTATCACATTTTGAATATAATTGTAGGCGATCAGCAGGTTGTCGGCGCACCCCGTGGCGGTCGGATAAACCGCGATGCCGTGGCCGGTGGAGTTGACGATCTCGTTGTTGAGGATCTGCCCGCCCAGCGCGCAGTTCATAACGATCGAATAGGTTTGGCTGGCGGTGTTCGTGATGCCCTTGACCGCATTGTTCTTGATCACGGGCGCGCTACCGGAGGACTGTATCCCGGCGATCTGGAAATTCTCGAAGTAGAGGCCGTTGACGGTCAGGTTGGTCGCCGACGAGCAGAGCCCGACGCCCAGCCCGGTATTGGCAACTGCGCCCCCGTTGATGATCGCGGTTCCATATCCGTCAGGCGGATAGTACGACCAGGTTTCTCCGTTGTCGGAACTGGTGAGGTCGAGGGCGTCTCCTTGCGACGTACATGCCGTGCCGGCCGAGGCGGGCGTGTAGGTTCCCGCCCGGATGTAGCAGGTCTTGGTTGTGCCGGAGCCTTGCATCGCCGTCTGGCATTTGCCGAGAGTTGCGAAGGGAGCCGCCAGCGTGCCGGCGTTGCTGTCATTGCCGGTGGTCGCGACAAAGAAAGCGGGCACATTCGCCGAGGGAAAGCGCCAGTAATCGTTGGCGCCCAAAAGCTGCGCCCGCGCTGCTGGGCAGCCCAGTTCCACGAGCAATAGAGCGCAGCCAAAGGCGAGGAGGCGCGTCATGGCGAAAGTTTGGTGCCCGACAGGCTCCAGAAGACCGAAGCCAGGGTGGCGTCGGGTGATGCCGGGGCGACGATCGTCAGCACGTCGCCAACCGTAAAAGAGGTGGCGCTCGCCATCGTGAAGCTTGCGCTCGTCGCGCTCGCCGCAAACACCATCGTCCCGATGTTGCTGCCGTTCTTCTGGATGTTGTAGGTCGTTGTCGCCGTCGCCGCGGTCCCGGCCGCGCCCTGGCTGCCGTTGAGCCCGGCCGGGAAGCTCGCCGGCCGGGCGAAGATGTAGCGCTGCACGACCAGCGACGGCGTCGTCGGGCCGGTGTAGGAGCCCGATACGACCAGCGCGGCGCCGCCGGCGCCGGTCAGCGCGTGCGTGTAGGCGCTCACCCCGGCGAGGCTCTGCAGGGCCTGGCCGTAGGTGTTGAACGCCGGCAGCTTTACATAGATCGTCTGGCCGGCGAAGTTTGCGGGGTAGGCGTATTTGAACAGCGAGGGGTCGTTCGGGCCGAAGCGCGCGAAAGCGGCGCCGGTGGAATGGCTGCCGATCGGCGTCCCGTAGACCCCGCGCCGCAGGGTCGTCAGATTGTATTTGTAGGAAGCGGCGAGCGTCGCGGTCTGGTAGCTGACGAGTTCGCCGTCGCAATAGCACAGCGTCACGAAATTGTTCATGTCGGCCGAGGTGCCCGACAGCATCTGCCCCTGGCTCTGGGCGAGGTCGACGCTGAGCGTGTCGGTCGTGTCGGGGTCGGCATGGCTCGGCAGGCTCGCGGTCAGGACGCCCTGGCGCGCGCCCCTATAGATCGTGCCGGCCAGCGCATAGGTGCTGCCGTCCGATGACACCCAGACCTGGCAGCCGCCCCAGTTCGGGCTGTAGAAGGCGATCGTGTCGCCATTGCCAACCCCGCCGCCTGCGACATCGGCGCTCAGCGTCACCGAGGCGGTGGTCGCGCTCACGACGGTCGTGCCGGCCGGGATCGCCGCCGCGGTTGTCTGATCCTCGACGACGACACCGGTGACGACCGCGGTCGGCAGCGGACCCGCGAAATGCAGCACATTGCCCGAGGCGGTCGCCGCGTTGGTCGCCAGCGTTGCGGTGCCGCCCGAGGTGATCATCCAAATTTCGAGGGCGCCGCCCGACAATGCCGCCGGCGGCTCGAAAATGATTGGCGCGTTGCTGTTGCCGGGATCGACCAGCATGTCGGGGCCGGTCCCGGCGCTGGTCTGCCGCGTGTATTGCTGCGCGGTGCCGACCCCGATTGGGGTGATCGTTCCGGGCATCAGACGCCTTCGTTCACGGCGTCAACCCCGGAATTTCCTCGGCGGTGACGGTCAGCTCGCCGTTATCGTCTTCGTCGATCTGGGTGACGCGGACTGCGGTGTCGACGAGCCCCAGTGTCGCGTCGGTCAGCAGCACGATATCCATCGGCTCGATGAGCGAATAGCGCCAGCCGAGCTTCCATTTGTAGGTGTTGCGGACATAGGCCTTGCGCTGCAATTGCATCTGGGCCGAGATCTGGGCGCTCACCGCATTGGTGAACTGGTGGCCCTGTACCGATGGCTCGCTCCGCAGCCCATACTGGTCGATGAGGCCCTGGTCGAACACGGGCACGATCTGCGGGTTGTAGTTGTTGAAGCTGTCCATGTACTCGATGCTGAGCCAGTTGGTCGCCGCCGCCGGGTCGCTGCGGGTCAGCATCACCGGGTCGCTGCCGCCGCCGAAATCGAGGAAATCGGTATCGGTAAGGCTGTATTGCCAGGTCAGGTTTGGCGTCCAGGTCGCGCCGTTGCCGTCGAGCGGCTGGTCGCCATAGGGGACGACCTTCAACAGGCTTCCCGACCAGACGACCGCCGCGACGGTGAGCTGGGCGATCTCCTCGAGCCACCGCGCGCAGGGTTGCTGACGGTCCAAGAGCATCGACATCGCGATCAACGCCGCCTGACAGTAGTTGGCGAAGTCGGCGAGCGATCCTGAAATGTCGAGATTGCCCGACGGAAAGCCAGCGCCGTAGCGCGAATTGGTCAAAAGATCGGAAACGATAAAGGCCGGGTTGGTGTCGCCCGGAAAGCCGGGGCCGCATCCCGGAGTGCCGAACCCGAACCCGGTGATCTCGAACGAGATGTTCGGCAAGGCCGGGGTCGAGCCCAATTGCAGGGGCGTGCCGGTCGCATAGGCGGTGCCGGAATAGCCCAAGACCGGGGTGTTGGGATCGCTGCTTGCGAATACTGGGTCCGGATTTTGTCCGTCGATGCCGCCATAGACGTTGATCGGCAGGCCATTGATGCCGGCGACCGAGCCCGACGACCACACCCGGTTCTCCCGGATTGAGCCGTTCAAAAACCCATTCGGGGCGCCGATGAAGGCGATGTTGCCCTGGCAGATGCCAAACGCGACATCGACCGAATAATTGGCGCCCGAACCCTTCTTGCCGCCGGAGCCGCCAATCCCCTTGCCGCCCTTCGATGAACTGGTGCTGAAGCCCTGCTGGCCCCAGAACTCCAAGAGGTTGATCGAGACCCGGTGGCAGCCGTAGCAAAGCGGGACCGGGCTGCCGGCTTGGCTCGTGTTGTAGCGCAACGAGGCGAGCGTCGCCGACTTGAAGGCGTTCGAGAACGGCGTCGGACCGCCGCCCTTGCCGCCGGGAAAATCGCTGCCGTCAGGCATCGGATTGCGGCCCTATCCAGTCGTTGCGGTCTGGACAGGTCTCGGGGCATCGCGCCGCCGAGCGCAGGCAATCGAATAAGGTCCGGCCCATGTTGAGCGGGCAGAACGGCACCTCGGCGGCGCGGATCTCCCGCAGACGCGTCCGGATGAAATCGAAAGAGTCGGCCACCGGGCTGCTCATCCTCACTCCGGAAACGGCGTGAAAAACCGCACTGCGCGCCCCTTCAGCGGGAGCAAACTTGCATCGCCCCAGACGACCCCGACCGCCCAGTACGCATGGATGAGGCGCGGCCATTCGACGACGATCGCGCCGTGCGAGAAGGTCCGGCCGAAGCGGAACAATGCGATGTCGCCCCTCTCCGGCGGCCCCTCGATCTCGCGCGCATAGGCGATGAGGCCCTCCATGTAGCGCTCGGCATCGCGGTGCATGTGCCAGTCAGGCACGTAGAAGCCCGGCTCGATATGCGGCGCGACGCCGGCCTGCTCATAGACCTCGGCCAACAGCATCAGGCAGTCGACGCCGGCCCCCTTGACCCGCGCGGCGTGGTGGAACGGCGTCCCGATCCACGCCTCGGCGTCGGCGATGACGGCGGCGCGGCGGGGATCCTCGCCCGCCGCGCCTGATGTCACTGCCATGCCCCGCCGCCTATGCTCCGGAGGTACCGGGGCCGGTCGCCGAACGCGGCGCGATCGGCGGCAGCGCGCCGAAATGGTCAAGGCTGCGCATCGAGCAGGCGTGCGACACCTCGATGGCGTTGGCGAGCGCCTTTTCGGCATAGACCGCGATGCGGTCGCGCGAGACGTTGGCGCGCCGCAGATCGTCGAACATGTCGTAGGCGCCGGTCACCGAGGCCTCGAAATTGGTGTCCTCGTTGGCCGACTGCTTTTTGACGTTTTCCGAGACGCTCTGCAGCATCTGGTTGATCTTGGCGGTGACCTCGTTCATCGAGGTCGTGACCGCAGCGGCGACCGCTTGCGCTATGACCTGGGCGATGTTGTCGCCGGTGACGGCGCCGCTGGCGGTGCTGGTGACGGGGTCGCTCATGGTGAAACTCCTGGGGTTTTGCGTCGGGCTGGAGTCGTGCGCGCGCCGCCGATGCCCGACGGGGCCGGCGGCACAGATGTCAGCGACGCCGTCTGCGCGTCGGGTTGTTCGGCAGGCCGAGCGCAAAGGCAAATGCGGCGGCGACCAGCGCGATTATCAAAGCGATGATCGCGTTGCCGACATGCGGGTCGAACACGATCGCGATCGGGCGGGCCGGATTCATCGGCTTACACCGCAAATTCTGGCGGCGGGATGTAAGGAAAGCCCCCGAACCGTTGCAGGTTGTTGAAGACGTTGCTGCACGTCGCGGTCGTGTGGTCGCAGCCCGGCAGCACCGTAAAGGTGTCACCGACCGTGACCGGGAACAAAAATGCCTTGAAGAGGCCGATCGTGTTGGCGGTGATGATTCCGGCACTGGCAACGGTGCGGCTATAGCCGGCATTGGCGCCGGTCGCGCCCATAATCGTCCCTTCGTTGTAGTTGGTGCTGACCGCCCCCGTGCAAATGATCTGGCCCTGGTTCGATCCCGAGGCCGCGGTCACCGTGGTCTGGCCGACCCCTGTCCCGGCGCCGAGCGCGTTCTGGCCGGCGACCCGGTTGTAGCCGCACATCGCGTCGCCAAAGATATGTGTGCAGGCCGCGCCATAGAGCCGCCGCGGCATCTGCTGGATCGCCAGCAAATTCATCAGCGACTTGACCTTGATCGCGATCTTCGACCGTCCGACATCGCAATAGGCGACCCGACCGTAGAACCACAACAGACATCCCAAGCCGGTGTCGAGCCCGCCGGTGCCGGACGCCTGCGGCGGCGCAAACAGCCGGTCGAGCTCGACCGTCGCACCATCGAAGAGGCCGATCCGCACCGCCTCGGCGATGGGGAAGGTGCCGATCACATCGCCCGCACCAGCCATGACATCGATGTCGAGCTCGGCCGCCTGCACCCCGATCTTGGTGGTGACCTTGGAGCGGCCAAAGCGGGGCCCGAGCGCGAAGGTCTGGCTCGAGCCGTAATTGATGCTGCCGAGCGGAAACCCGGCGCCAGGGATCGTCAGCGCCGTATTGCCGCCCGACCAGCGCACGACCTCGCCCGAAGCTAGCGCGAAGGTGTAGAGATCGACCTGCACGACCTCGAGATTCGCGGCGTTATTCAGATAGGTCGACAACGCGGCCGAACACGGTCTCATAGCAACACCGACTCCAGTTTGATCTGCTTCAGCGACCACAGCTGGTACATGAAGTTCTCGAACTCGGCGGTGTCGTCGGCAAATCGCACCAGAAAGTAATAGGTGAAGTCGCCGGTGATGGTCACCCCAGAGGGCGGCGGGGCGGTGAACGTGACGATTCCGGTCGCGGCGTTGATGCTGTAGTTCGACGACGATTGCAGGATGCCGTTGAAATAGACCGCGCTGACATTGTGCGGCGCGACGATCGGCTCGAAGAAACCGCCAAAGGTGCGATACAGCTGGAACGTCGTATTCGAGCCGTCGCCGGTGCCGAAATACTGTGCGGTGACGCTGTCGTCGGTCGGATCGTCGAACAGAAATGTGCCAAGCGCCCCCCGCTGCTGCAGGAAAAAGCCGGCCAGCGTGCGCAGCTCGTCAAAGCCGCCGCCGAGACCGCTCCCGCCGCGCGTATCGTGCTCGTCGCGCAGGATCTGGTAGGTCAGCGTGAAGGTCCAGATCGGGTAGAGCTGATCGACGATGCGTAATTCCCGTCCGGAGATCGCCTTCTGAACGCGGGTCGCAAAGCGCGGCGCCTTTGCGACCGACCAGCCAAGGCCGGGAAGCGAGGGAAAGATCGCGGTCACGGAACCTCGTCAAATCGTGCGTGGGGTCAGTGCGTTCGAGCGCATCATGTTGCGCAGCACCCCGGGGTTGCGGGCCATCAGCCCGGTGAACCAGCGTTCAACCGCCGGGCCGTCGGAGGGTCCGTGAAAATGCAGGTGCATGTCGCCACCAGACCCGCCTTGCGCGATCATGCTCTGGAGTCCTTCGCTGAGCGGCGCCGGTAGTACCATTTCACGCGAGTGCAACAGTGCCGGAGTTGCACCGGCAAAATTGGGCAAGGCCCAGCCGCGAGCGGCCGAAGGTACGATGCCGCCCGCAGCGAAGCCGAGGAGACCGCCGACCCAGGAAAAGAGGCCACCACCGGCGACGCTGCCAGCCGCCGATATGCTGCCGCCGGCGACGCTGCCTGCCGCGGATGTGGCAGCGCCGGCACTCGACGCGACTGCGGTCTCCGCCGTATTGCCGAGGATGCCCGCCAAGAGCGAGGAGTGCAGGATCAGCTCGGCCACCTGCCGGCTCAGATAGCTTCCCAGACCCTCTCCCTCCCGGCCGCCCAGCGCACCCGCGGCAGCCATGGACAGGGTCGAGCCGGCGAGGCTGACGCCCTGGCCGACTATCGACTGGTAAAGCTGCCGCCCGATGTTTTGCGTCGTGCCCTTATGCAGCAAGAGGTCGGTGACAGCGGTTTCGAAGCTGGTGCCGATCCCGTCAAATGCTTTCTTGAAGGGCTGGGCGATCTTCTCGGCAAGTCTCTGCGCGGCCTGGGCGATGCGCATCTGGTCTTGTGCGAGCTGCGCCGAGTAGCGTGCGCTCAAGTCAACGAGCTGGGCGTAGCTCGCCGATTTTTCGGTGACGGTGGCGGCGTCGGTGGCCAGGGCAGCTTCGAGCCGGGCGCGTTCCTCGGCGCTGCGCTGCGCCGTGTACTCGATATCGAAGCCGAGCGCCTGGCCCAGCGAGATCGCGTGCTGGGCGACCATTTGCTGCATGTCCGCCTTGAACGCGGCGACGGTTGCGGCGCTATTCTGCTGGAGCGCTGCGCTGGCATTGGCGAAGGCGCTCTTGAGCTGCGTCACCGGCACGGTCGCGCCGGTAACCGCCTGCTTCAGCGCGTTGAGCGCCGACAATGCGTCACCGATATCGGCGCTGAATTTTATCTGCACTTCGTCGGCCAATGGTCACCTCAGACGAAAACGGGGCGCCAGGCGCCCCGAGGATCCCTGCCGCAGCGGAGGGTCGTAAATGCGTGCCGCGGCTATCGCAGTTCTATCGACGAAAACTGTGTCCGCTTTGCTACCGCCTTGGGGTCCTGGCCCCCCCGCCACTGGAGGAGGTTGGTGTAGGCGAGGGCGACGCCGCCGCAATACGGCACGCCGGCGGCATGCGACACGGCCCGGTGCAGCCCATTGAGGCCGCCCGAAAGATCCTCCTGTTGATGGATGACCCGGGGCTTCACCGAGTTCTCGAAAAACCGATAGAGATCGATCTTGGTGATCCCGGGACAACGCCGGCCGAGCAGACGCCACACGATGTCGTAGAGCCGGCTCTGGTCGTAGATCTGCTCGGTCCGATACGCCAGCAGATTGACCAACAGGTTCGATTCGACGCTCTGCACTGTGTCGTCCGGCCGCAGATGCAGCAGGATGACAAAGGCATCGAGCTCCCCCGGGAGCTTGGCGTAGACCGTGACCAGCCCGCCGCCGACCGGCCGGCCGTTAACGTCGACCTGATGACGGCCTGCCATCGCGTTGGCGAGAAAATTCTCGTCGAGCGTCATCGTCGTGCGCAGCCAGCGGACGCACTCCTCGGCTGTGACACCGAGGCACCCCGGCCCGTCAGCCGGCTGAACGGCAACCGCAGGGGCCGACAGGGTGCAGGCCGCCAGCCCGAGGAGGAGACAACAGAGCCGGAGCCAGCGCATCGCCGTCCCTCCGCGCCGATTTTCTGCGCCGAGGTTACGCGCCTCGTCCGCCGTCTCACAATGGCGTTAGCCGATTGCCGGGCGCTGGTCACGGCGCGCGATGGCGATCGCCCGGGCCCGGTTGCGGGCGCGCAGGGCGTAGAGGTCGAGCGGCGGCGGCATGCCGAGATCGCCGCCCCGCGCGACAGAGAGCCCGGGCGGCGCAGCGGCGGCGATCTCCGCGATCGGCGTCGCGCCGGCCGGCGCCGGACGGGGCATCCAGCCGAACATGCGCGCGATCGTCTGCAGCATCAGATGGGTCGGCGGACACTCTTCCCAATACCCGAAGATCTCCCCGGCCTCGGCGAGCGTCATGTCGTCGATGATGCGGTAGGAATAGCAGCAGCCGGTGGCGAGGGCACCGTAAACGGCGCCGAGCTGTCCTCGGAGGGTTTCTCCGGGCTCGCCACCGGCTGGGCTTCCCCCGATTGTGTCAGCCCGGCGATACGCAGAACAGCTGCTACCGTCGCGTTGAGTTCCTCGATCGTCGCTTCGAGATCGAGCACCGCGTCGGCGGTGAGGTCGGGATGTGCCGGCGCGAGCCCAGCCGTTACCACCTTGGCAGCAGCGTCGATCAGCGCGCCGCCCGATTTGCCCGTCATGTCGTCGAGCGCATCAAGCAACACCCGCAGCTGGCCGAGCCTCAAGGGGCGGATCTCGAAGCGCCGTCCGCCCAGAATCATGGTCTCGGTCATCGGGCCTACTCGTTGACGCTCAGCGTGCCGATCGTGCCGGTTGCATCGGCGAAGGCGCTGAAGTCGAATTCCTGGATCTCGTAATCGTCGATCTTGGTCGGCAGCGACAATTTCGTCGCGGTACAGGCATTGAGCACCATCGCGAGCCCTGCCGAGACGCCGCCGGTGCTTTTGGTCGTGTAGAAGGTCGCCTTGAAGGTCGGCGTCGTGCCCATGAGCTGGTTGGTCAGCACCAGCTTCTTGCCTGAGGTGCTGACAGTGTAGAGGTAGCTGACGAGGAGGGGCGCGCTCGCATCGGCGGCGGCGAAGGTGTAGATGCCGGTCGCGAGGTTGACCGAGTATTGCCCGGCCGATGAGGGGGTGGTGACGCGCGTGAAGCGGCTCCCGGCATTGCTGCCGGTGGCGTAAAATACGCCGAGATCGTCGACATAGCTGGCGGCGTTGGCGACCGTTACCGTATAGGGCGTCGTCGCCGGGACCGTCGCCGCCTCGTTTTCCGAGACGGTCAGCTGGCCCGCCGCCGCGGTCTGCCCGAAGAACAGATCGCCGTAGATCGCGCCGAAGATGCGGGCGAATTTGGCCTTGCCGGTGATCTTGCCCTGGCCGCGCGCGATATCGACCGGGAATTGGAACTGGCCCCATAATTCCTTGGTCTGCCAGTCCCAATCGATCTGCACGTCCTGCAATATGCCGAACTGGTCCGGGCCGATGCCCGAGCCGGTCACATCGGTGCGGTTGCCCCACAGCGCCCCGGCGCCGAACGCGAGCTGCATTTCAGAGCACTCCTCCAGAGAGATTCGCCAGGCGCCGCTTCAGGTCTTCCTTGGCGGCAAAGGCGTGGTTCCAGGCCAGCGTCACCTGGGCCACCGGCGAACCGGGAAAATGATCGGCCCACCAGCGCTCGACGATGTCCGCGAGCGATCCCGGCGCGGCCGTACCGTTCGGTGGCGGCCCTGCAACGCCAGGGCCGGCAGCTTCTTCCATGATTAGCTCCTGCTAAAGGCAGAGAATTTCGATCGGGATGATCGCGATCGCCTGATCGCGGAGCACCCCTTCATCGGTTTCGATTTTTCCGGCGATGTAAGCGTGCTGAACCATTGCCGGCAGACCGAGATCTTGCAGCCCGGTAACCGGCGATGGCGCGAGCGCTGCCTCTACGCCATCGACCAGCGGATTGAGCACTGTCGCCGGCGCCGCGTAGGGGTCACTTGCGTGACCATAGACATAGAGCTCGACGGCCAGCGTCCACACCGTCGGCGCGCCGAGCGTCGCTACCGCCGCGTGTTCCGACTTCTGAAGCATGAACAGCGCCGGCTGCTCGGCCGGGGTCAGTTCGCTCCAATGGCGCCATCGCCGCTCCGCCGTAACGAAATTGGCCGCGCCGGCGACAAGCGCGAACAACGCGGCGTAGATCGGCTCACGCTTGATCATGGGGCGAACGCCCGACGGACGACCATTTCCAGGCCCGCGCGGATTTCGCGACCCATCGCGACGAACGCAGCATCGAACGCGGGCAGCGCCGAGCGGGCATCGGTTGCGGGCCGGAACCTGTCGGGTCGCGCGCGCCACGGCCTAACCGATGCGCGGCCGGTTCTGGAATTGGCGGCACGCCGCGGTCGCCCCGCGGGGCCCGAACGCATCCCGATTGTCACCGTCACGCCATCAGCCGTGCTTGCGACCTCGAGCGATACGTCTGCGGCGCCCTCCAGGCGTCCGGACCGCTCGCGCAACGCTCGGCCAAGCTCTTCGGCTTTGCTGACGAGGGCTGCGCGCAACCTATCTGGGAGCGCAGCAAAACGAGCAAGCAGCGCCGCATCGCCGACCATTTTCGGCGCGATCATAAGGCGGCCGCCATCAGCGCGGGATCGGTCGCCGTGGTGGCGAGTTGGCGGGCAGCGCCCGACACCGGCGCCATGGCACGGTATTGCGAAAGCAGCAGCTTCACGTTGTCGCTCATATCCTGTGGAGAAAAGCTGACGGTCTCGCCCCCGCCCACGGCACGCGACACCTCGCCGATACGGGTGCGCTCGCGATAGCGCTGGCACACCAGCTCGATGCAGGCCTGCGCGATGTCGGGTGGTGTCGCCGGATAGCCGGCGGTATAGGCGACGATCACGTTCTGCGCGCGCCGGGTGAAGACGTAGCCGCGCAAGGCCAGCTCGGTCGGACTGAAGACGTACCCCGCGCCATAACCGCCATCGCTTGGCGCTGGCGGTATTTCCAAGCCGTCGATCGCCAGTGACAGCACCGCGGTGACCGGAAAATTGGCGAAAGCAAGGCGTTGTCCGCCGGCGCCGTCGCGAACTTCCTGCCAATCGCCGGATGCAATCTGGCGATTGAGCCAGCTCTGGATGAAGTGGCTCGCCGCGGTGATCAGCCGCGTCAATAGCGCGTCGTCAGTAGCCGGAAACGCGGTCTGTCCGGTCTGCAACCAAGCCTTGACATCGGCAAGAACCGTCAGGTCGCCAAACGCCATTTGAGCTGCTCCTGCAAAAAATTCACCACAAAGGCGGAGGGACGATGAGGCACGGAAAAATCACCCACACCGTCTCACCGCCTGCGGAGCGAATTGGACCGATCAGCCATTCCCGATATTGGTGATGACGCCCATCGCAAACGGGGCGTAGACAGCCAGAACCTCTTCGGCGTAGACGCCGACCTGGCGCTGGCGGGTCACCACCGGCCAGTCGATCTGGTAATAGTCCTGCCGAGCCTTGACCTCGGCGACGTTCGGCACTTCGTTAGACTGGTACTGGATCGGCAGGTTCTCCGCCCAGCCGATGATCGTGCCAGGCGGCACGCGCGGATGAATGCGGACCGGAATGCGCAGCCCGCCGTTCAGCGCGAACGGATTGAAGTAGAACGACACCGCCCCCGCCGCTGCGAGATCGTAGGCGTTGCCGTCGCCGCTGACCTCGTAGCGCAGCAGCGGCCCCGAGGCGTTGGACAGCACCTTGCTGGTGATGTTCTTCAGCTCCTGCACATTGACGTAGAGCACGGTCGGCGACACCTGGTAGAGGTTCCACATCTGCTGGAACATCGTGTCGATCTCGACGACGGAGCCGCGGCCGGAGGCGGTCAGTGGCGTGCCTGTGCCGGCGGTGCCGGTCGCCATGATGTTGATATAGGCGTTTGAACCGGATTGCAGCGCGGTCGTAAGGAGCCCGTTATAGGCGTAGCTCGGATTGGCCGAATTGTCGGCGGTGATTGCCGTTGCCGCCTGCTGGCCGCTGGCCAGCGGCGCCGCGAAACTGGCGCTGTTGATCGTGGTGATCGCCTGCAGCGTCTCTGCGCCGGCGGTGCCGACATACCAGGCATAGGCGACCGCGCCCTGCGTCGCGGCAACGCTGGCGAACAGCGTTTGCCCCAATGTCACCGCCTGGGTCGCATTAGCGCTCTTGTTGGACGAGCCGCCCGACAACACAAAGTCTTGCCGTCGGCGCCGTTGATGGTTTTGGTCGTGGCGATCCCTGCGGCTAGACTCGAGTTCTGGTAACCTTCCAGGGTCAGAGCGACGACAATCACCGAATAGGTCGCGGCCGGCAGAGTTGCGCCTGAACCCGAGGCCGACAAAACCGGTGTTGCCGGGATGCCCAGTTGCAGGGTGGCGTTGCCGCCGAGGATCGCCATCTCCTCCTTCAGCATCAGTTTCTGCAACAGGCGGAAGGTCATCCGCGCCTGAATGTCTTCGAAATGGCGGCCGGCGCTGATCGCCTCGTAGGTCGCCGCGTCCTCCTCGCCGATCGTCACATAAGCCGCCGATTTGGACGCAGTCGAATACGACATTTGGCCCGAGCGCTGCCCTTCCGGGACCCAGCCCATCGAGTCGAAGCCGGAGCCGGTCAACGCGGTCACCTGGCGCCAGTTGGTCGCCGTACCCGTGCCGCCGCCAACCCGCGGCAGCGAATTGCGGATCGGGGTCACGACGGGATAGAGGTTTTTCGCCGGCGCCTGCAGGTCGAAGGCGACGAGGCCGGTGCCGGTAGAAATCGTTTTGGTGATCTGGTCGTCAGGCGTGCGCAGCGCGCCCTTCACCAGATCGAGGGTGTCCTGGATCGGGTTCATTGGTGTGTCCTTCCGCGAGTTGGAAACAAAAAACCCGCCACGGCGGCGGGTCGGGATTGGAGCCAATCCTGAAAGGTGAAGAGTGACGACCTACCCCGTGGCGGGTTCGTCTGGAATATCCGCGTTATTCACCTTCTCAATGAAGGCGTCTGCGGCTATTGCCTCCAAAAGGTTCAGGTCGTCGCGCGGCAGTTGGCGAATTCCGGCGTGCCCAGGATTCCTATCCCCGTCCGGTTCATGTGTGACGCGCACCCGAGCGCCAGCTGCTTGAGAGATATCTTTGATTGTTGCGACACTGGCGATCCCGAACGCGCTCTTTGCTCCGAGCGGCCTTTCGAAAGAGGCCCGCATCCCCCAGATGGACAAGGTCATCTGCCTGTCTCGATCACCATCATGGTATTCCATCCAATTTACGGAGAGGTACTCCTCCTCAGGCCGCAATTGGAATGCTTGCGGGAGGAACCCGATGACATTGTCATCCTCGTCTCTTCGGAGACGAGCCCATGGCACATGCCGTATAGCGTGATCGTCATCCGGGACGTTCTTGCCCCTGCCACCCTTCATCGCACGAACCAGTGCTCCGGATGGTGCGGTGCTAGGCCCTCACCTAACCGGGAAACGGGGGTGTCTGCTGCAAACCGATCCGGTTCATCCTCGATGTATCGCACAAGAACCCATCTGACGCGATCATTCGGAAAAAACTCGATCGTCAGGCGGTCGCGATCGGTGGTCCAGGCGGCTACTAATTGACCATTATGCGATAGACCAAGGCCCGGACGCCGGTTGGGTCGAAGCGCCAACATCGCCTTCAGGAACGTACTAAAAGACCCCTGTCGGATCGGCTCGTCATCCGCCTGCCATTCATCGGCATCGTGGAGGGAATCCAATTGCTGGAATATCTTATCGCGCCACTCGCGATCAAGGTGCATGGCAACTTGCGCCGTCAACATTTTGGCGGCAGCAATGGCATCGAAAAGCCGTTCTGCCAGATCCTTTTCCGCGTCCACAGCTTCGAGGGAACCGGGCGTCGGCCTCTTTCGAAGCGCGTCGGCATATCGGGTGATTATTCGATGCGTATTATCGCTCACCACATGTTCCAGGCCCGTATCCCGCCCGAGAAAGGACGTTGCTGCCCGAGGCTGGCTCGGTCTCGCGATCTCGATCATCTCAAAAACAGCTCTCTGGCTCGGTCCGTGATGCAGGCTTCGAAAACCATGTTCTTCATATCACGAAATTTCACCAACAATTCAAACAGGTCTTCGTCTCGCTGCGGCACATCTTGCGTTCTACTTATATCGATGTCAACTAGGAACGATGCATGGTTTAATAACGGCGAAGGCACAATCGCCGTATTAATGATTAGTTGCGAGTTAATATCTCTCATGTTCAAGACCGCTTGTGCGGCATAACTTGTGGTAGGTCCCAGCACTTCGGGCAATTGGATATAGATGTTCAGGTATTCTTCTTGCTCGACATAATCTTTGGTGATTGGCAAATCAATCCGGTTTATGTACCGGACCCCCAATCGATTGATTCTCAGAAACGAGATTTCGCGCTTCCATAGCTTCCAGTCCCGAACGAAGCGTGTGAAAAATGAGGTCCATCCAGGGTACGGCGCCAGCTGAGAGACGATCAATGTGTCGGGCATGAAAAGGACGATCTCGGTCGCATCGTCTGACGCGCGCCTATGCCCAACCGTTTCCTGCACATTGGTAACCGGGGACCTACCGCCCGGTGGATTCACGACATGCACGCCAAGAGTCTTGACCTCCTGCTCGCCCGGGTAACGGGCTTTAAATCGCCTGCTTACCTTTCGCAAATCGTCCGCAGGCACTGGTGCGGCAAATTGGACCGCAATCACAGCCTCTGTGATCGGTGGCCGCTTATAGGGTTGCGATGCGACCTTGCCAGTCATGCGCGTATTCTCGGTGCGGGTCGGAGTGGCCAATTATCCAAATTGGCGACAAACCGCGATCTTGCCAATAGCAACGACTAACTGCTTCGGCTTTGCGACCCGATGGGCCGGCCAACCGGTCGGATTGGATTGGCGTGCGCCGCCTTGATCAAGGTCAGGGTGCGCTCCTCATCGCTCATTCGCGCGAGCGCGGCGATGACGTCTTCAGCGGGCGGGATCGTGCCGCCAGCGTCTTCGCGCTTCGAGATTCCGGCGAAGCCGCGGGCGATAGTCTGCGGCGGCAGTGGGGTCGAGGCGATCTCTTCGATCCGCTTCTGCAGTGCATCGAGGCGCGGTACGATCTCGCCGGCGAGCTTGGCAAAACCACTGGCGAGGGGCGCAAAATTCGGCTGGCGCGCTTTGCGCAGATTGTCGGCGATGGCCGACGCGGCCAGGTCGGCCTGAGCCGCTCCGCCGCTGCCATCGACCAGCTCGGCGGTTTCCTCGGCGGCCAGCGATTGGATGAAATCGCACAATTCGGCAATGATCCCTTGCAGCTGATGCGCCAAAGGCGAGCCGTCCGCCTCCATCGCCGCCTCGATCGCGATGCAGTCGTGGAGCCAGTCGAGCTCGATGATGAGCTGCGCCAGCCGCCCGACCTCGGCAAGGCTCTTGCGTGCCGTCGCCGCCGTGCGGCCCTGCTCGGATGCGACCGCCGGCGGCCCGTCGCGGTCGATCTTCGCCCGCCAGGCGGCGATGATCCGCGCCTTGATGCGCTCGAGCTGGCCCGCCGTGTAGCGGCGCGCGTTGTCGGGCAAGTGGATAAAGGCCCAGGCGGCGCGGATATGGCGCTCGGTGTCGATCGGATAGCGCTGCCTAGCGTCCGGGCGATAGCCGGGATCAGCATAGTCAACCTTGCCATGGGGGTCGTCACCGCCGCTCTCGGCCGCGTTCTCATTATCCTCGCCAGTCGCCGCGGCGGTGGCGTGCTCATGCTGTTCGAGGCAGCGCACCGCCTCCGCCTTCGCAAGATGGCGGTGACCGGCAACCCCGCAATCCCAGATCTGCACGGGTGCGCCGGTCGTCGCCGCAATAGTGGCCATGCTGCCTCCTCTTGCCAGGCCGCTGGACAGTTTCCAGCAATCGAATACCGCCTCGGGGTTGGCCGGGCGGTCGACCACCGAGATTTCGGTCAGGCGAAGAGCGGTGATCAGCCGCCGATCGGTGGGATCCCGGGCGGTCACCCGGCCGCCGATCGAGAACCCCTTGTAGACACCTTCGATGACCTTCTGCCAGGCATCGCCATCGACAATCTTGGCGCCGAGATAGAGACCCTTGTCGTCGACCGCGGCTTCCTTGGCGACGCCAACTGCCGAGGACTGATGCATCTCGCGGATATTGGCAAAGCGCATGTAGTCGTCGAGCGCCTCAGCCAGCGCCTCCCGAGTGACGGTCTCGCCCTGATCGTCTTCGGCCTCGGTTGAAGCATAGCGCCGCCCTGGCTCACCGTGATCGTCGTGTGCGCAGAGTTGATCGGGGTCGTCGTTGCGGTCGTCTGCTCGGGCCAGAACTGGTTGAAGTAGAAGGTCGAGCCGCCGGCGAAGGCATTGGTGACGATCTTCGAGACGGCGATGCCGTCGGGGCATTTCCTGGAAAAGATCGTCGCGATCGTCGCGTTGGCCTTGAATGCGGTCGACAGCGCCGCGGCGATCTGCGCGTTGGTCTCGCCGGTCGAGGGCACCGTCGTTATGTTGGTCGAGTGCCCGGCGCCATCGTTGTAGGCAAAGCCGACCGCGACATCGCCGGTGGTCGGCACACCGCTGCCCTCGGTGAAGTGCTGCAGCTGCATCGCCTGCCGCCGCAGAGCGATGTTGACGGTCATGATGATCTGCTCGACCGGGCCAAAGCCGTAGGCCTTGTGCGGGCGCGGGTTGCGCGGCAGGTAGAGTAGCTCGTCGCTTGTCAAGAGCTTCCACGGCCGGCCGTGGATCACCTGCTCGAAAGCCGGTGCGGGTGGCTTGGGGCGGCGCCCGGTCTCGTCGAACAGCACTTTGATCGTGGCACCGTCGACGACATCGAGACCGATGATCTCGCCGCTGCGGTTGCGGCGCGGCTCAAGTGCCGGAGCATCGAGCACCAATACATCTTCGAGAAGCTCGCGCAACCACGTCGCGAACGGCCGCGCGCCGTCCGGTTGGCGCCAGAAATCGGCGAGTTTCGCGCTGCGTGTCGCCGCGTCCGTGGTCGGCAGCCTTGTCGTGCGCGGCTTGATCGTCCAGTCGAGCTTCTCGATCTGGTCCTTGCGGGTCTCGATCGCCAGGCGGGTGATGTCATGCGCGTCCGCCAGAGCACGCAACTCGTCGAACGAGATCGGCTCGTAGGAGCGCGGCGTGTAGATCGTGTTGACGCCGACCGGAAAATCCCACAGACGCACCCGCTCGGGCTCGGGCGGCGCCAGCGGATAGCCGGGCGAGAAGATCCCTTGGCCGGGCTGAAACACGGTGACGAACTGCGCCTCCAACCCCTGCTGGCCCCAGGTGTAGGAGGCAGTCAATGGCTTGCGTGTACCGCTTTGGGGAGGCATCAGAAGCTGCTCCAGGCTGATCGCTTCCAGGTATTGGGCGCGGTGCAGGCGTAGAGGTAATTCGAGTCGAATTGCAGCGCCCCGGTCTGGCAGGCGGCCGAACTGGATGCCGGCGTGCCGATCAGCATCGTCATGCCGTCGGCATTAGCGGTCAGCGGCGTCGCGTAGATGATGCGGAAGTTGCTGCCGTCAAATTGCAGGATGACGAGCTCGTACCCGGCAGTATTGGGCGAGAGCGCCAGCGAGGTTTTCGCCCCGAGCGTGCCGGGCGCCAGGATCTTTTCGTCGGCGCCGCCATTGACCGCGACGCTTGCCGTCTTACCGTTGTCGGTGGCGACGGCGATCGTCCAACCGGGCGCGAGCGTGCCGATTACCGGCAGAGTCACCGCAAGACCGGCGCCCGGCGCATTGAAGCTCGACAGCGCGTTCCCGCCATCCGCCGCGGTCGCCGTGTAGGTGTTGACCGATGGGAATGACCATCGCGTCGTCGCGCCGGCGCTGCCGGGCATGGCGAGGGTCTGCGCGCTCGCCGGCGTCACCTGCGCGACGCGAAAATTCGACCCGTCGAATTGCAGGACCGCAAATTCGTAATTCCCGGCAGCGAGAGACAGCGATGTCGCATTGGGGCTGCCGCCGGGGTAGAGGATATGGCCACCACTGGTCGCGTTGACCTGGACGGCAGCGAGCTTGCCGTTGTCGTTGGCGATCGCGATCATCCACCCGGTGTTGATCGCGGTCGTCGGCGGCAGCGTCACCGTCAGATAGCCGAGCGGCGAGTTGTAGGCAGAGATGGCGTTGCCGCCGTCGGCAACGGTTGCGGCATAAGCAGCGCTTCCTGATGGGAAGCTCCACCGGCTGATGCCGCCGATGCCGGCAACGCCGAGCTGGGTTGCCGTTGCCGGGCTTAACTGCTCGACCCGGAAATTGCCCGACCCGTCATATTGCAGTGTTAAGAACTCGTAGTTGTTTGCCGCCAGGCTCAGCGAGGTCACGCCCGCGCCGCTGTTCGGGTAGAGCAGATGGCCACCGCTGGTGCCATTGACCTGAACGGTCAGTTGCTTGCCGTTATCCGCGGTGAAACTCATCGCCCAGCCCGACGGCAGCACCGTCGTCGACGGTAACGTCACCGTCAGCCCGGTGCTGGTGTTGAAGGAGGACAGCACGTTGCCGTTGTCTGCGAGGGTCGCAGCGTAGCCCGAGCTCGACGGGAACAGCCAGTTGCCGGGAAAATCGCGGTTGATCGAGACGCCATTCGCCGTCTGGGTGTTGCGGGTCAAGTCGAGCGCGCGAAAATTGCTGCCGTCGAATTGCAGCTGGACGTACTCGTAATTGCCAGCGCCGAGCGTCAAACTCGAAAACGTCTTGCCGCCAGCCAGGATCAACGCGCCGCCGGTGGTGGTGAGCGTCAGGCCTTTGCCGTTGTCGGTGACAAAGCCCATCGACCAGCCGACCTCAAGGCCGCTCGGCGAGGGCAGGGTGACAGCGAGCGAGGCGCCGGGCGCGTTGTAGGAGGAAATGACCGTCTTGTCGTCGATGCCGGAGGCCGTATAGCTCGCGGCCACGGGAAACTGCCAGGGAACGCGGTTGCCGGTCCCGACGATCTGGATCCCGGTCGATTGCGGACCGCGGTTTACGACGTTGCCGCCGAAATTCGGGTTGATCAGCACATTACGCGTCGAGGCCGTCGCGCTGACCGCCGTGACGCAGTTGAAATAGGGTGAGATGAAGGTGTTCTGCCCGTCGTGGTTGAAGGTAATCGACAGACAGGTCGGCGAGACTTCGAGATCGAGCCCAAAAAAGATGTTCGAGAAATTGTAGCCATTTTCAAGGACAAGGCCGCGGCCGCCGGTGCCTTGTGCCGTGCCGGCGCCGCTGATCCGCGAAAACTGCGTCTGCTCGAGGGCGATGCCGGCCGCGCCGCCGCCCGAGACGCAGACCGCCCAGAGATCGCTGTCGAGGACATAGTTGAACTGGCACCCGCCGGCGCCGGCCGCGGTCGATGCGTTGTTGACGCTCAGGTGATCGATCTTGGCCGAATTGTGCGCGTCCGAGAAGTCGCTCTTGCCCATGACGAAAGGGTAGGAAGCGGCATTGCCGAGGATCGAGAGCGTGCCCTCCTCGCGGAAATAAAAGCATCCGGTCGGGCTTCCTGTCGTGCCGCCCGAGCACAGCACCTGCAGCACCGGCCCCGCGCCGATCGTGCGGCCGTCAATCGTCGCGCCCTCGGAGATCAGCCGAAAGCCATGCGAGGCTTGGCCGGCGTAATCGATCGTCAGGGGCGAGGTAACCTTGTACGTTCCGGCCGGAATGTGCACAGGCCAGTTGTTGGTGACGGCGGTGCTGATCGTGGTGTTGATCGCGCTGGTGTCGTCATGGTTACCGTCGCCGACGGCGCCCCCGGCCATGCTTGGGCACTTCACGTCGATCCAGGGGTGCCCCGAGCAGCCGAGTACATCGCCGTTCAACGTTGCTGTACCGGTCGTCGACAGGGTCGAGAAGTTGCCCGGCGACTGCGCCAGCGCGCTGCAGGCGACCAGAACGCCCGCGATCAGCGCCGCCGCCGTAAGCGCTCGATCGATCCAGGTTGTCGGCAGCATCGGGGTCACCAGCGGCGCGCCGCGAAGGCCTGGCCGGTCGTGGCGCCATAGAGGCTGACCGCTCCGGCGGGCTTGTAGCCGGAGGGGGTCGCGAAAACGCCGCCGTTCGCCGCGAGCTGGATGCTGGCACCGCCTGCCGAGGCGGCCCCGACATCCGAGATCCACAGCGCAGCCGAGGAATTGTTCTGCACCACAAACCCGTTCACCGGCACAATCCCGCCGAACAGCGTTTGCGCGCTGCCTCCGGTGGCGACCGTACCGCTGCCGTCGCTTGCAACCACGCCGGCCGAATTGATCACCGGCAGCGGGTTTTGCGGACCGACCGCGGTCGATACGCCCTGCGCATTGGTCGCGGCCGGCGCGTGCACCGGCACGAGGTTGCCGTTAGCGTCGACCTCAGTCGACAGCGACTGCACGGCGGTGTTGGCGTCTTTGACGAGCAGCGTCATGGAGCTTTATTCTCCTTTGCGGCAAGCTGCCGATAAGTCTCGAAAATTCCATCCCCGGCGCGGGGCTCGACCAAAAGCTCGGTGAAGGCCCAGACCAGCGCATCAACCCGGTCCGGCGAGTAACCGGATGTTGTTCGATCGAAATCGCTGGTGAAGGAGCACATCTGGTCCTCAAGCTGCGGGAAGGCGCCGAGGTGGTGAATGCGGCCCTGCTCATAGAGTGCGGCGACCGGCTCGGCCCGCGCGACCTTGCCGCGCGCCGCCCTGACCGCGCTGAACGGCACGTTCGGGTCGACCATCCGCAGCGTCGCCTCGACCATGTCGCCGCCATTATTGATTTCGGCGACGATACGGTCGGCCTGGTGCGCGGCGTATGCCGAAATCGCGATGCGAGCCCACTCCGCCGGCGCGTAACGGCCCGACGCGTCGGCCAGCACATAGCCGTGCCCGTGCGCGTCCCGCCCGGCGGCGATGATCCCGGTTTCGTCGGCATCCTCACTCGTCGAGACTGCGGGGTCGATCGCGACGACGACCCGGACCAGTTCGGGTAGGGCGCTCGTCCGCGTTGCTTCGATGATCCCGCGTTGCCACAACCCGCCGGGCATGTCGTCGAGCAGTTCGGCGTCGAGCTCCTGCCGCCCGAGCCGGGTCCCCTGATAGCGTCGCACGATCTGGTCGAGAAAGGCGGGCGCCAGGTTGGCGCGGTTTTCCATGGTCGAGCCGCGGGTCACCGCGACCTTCGGGTCAGCGAGCAGCGCGCGAATCAGCTTTATCGGTCGCGGCGTCGTGGTCACGATCGCCCGCGGGTCGACGCCGAGGCGCAGCCCGAACACAACATGTCCCAGGCCGCCGGATAGCGCCACGCCCCAAGCTCGTCGCACCAGGCGAAATCATGCTGCGGACCGCGCAAGCGGTCCGGCTCGTCGGCCGAGTAGATCGTCGCAATCGCGCCGTTGGGCCAGGTCAGGCGGTGCTTCGATGGTTCGTAAATCGGCCGTTGGCTCGCCAGCCCGATATTCAAAAGGCCGCTTTCGCCTTCGACCATGACGTTGCGGGCGTCGAGCGCGGTTGGCGCCACCAGTGCGACGTGCCGGGCCAAACCGGACTCGACCTGTGCCCGAACGAATTCGGCGCCGGCGCGGGTCTTGCCGAAGCCCCGCCCGGCAAGCAACAGCCAGACCCGCCAGTTCCCGGGCGGCGGTGTCTGCGCGGGCCGCGGCCGCCAGGATAATTCGTGTTCTAGGTCGCGAGCGTCCTCATTGCTCAACTCCCGGATCGCCGAGTCCCTCAGCCTCTTCGGCAACGAGGCGATCCACCTCGCGAATGAGAAATTCGCGCGGGTCCTCGTTCTCGTCCAGCTGTTCTTCGTCATGCGATCCGGTCTTGAGCGGCAGCAGGCCGAGGTGGCGGGCGAGCGCGTCGAGCACCGGCCTCTTGTCGTGCAGCTTGATACGGTACACGATGCCTTTGCCGGCCGAGGCGACGATCTCCGCGATCGCCGGCGCATCGTCTTCCGACAGTCCGGTTGACGGCCTGGCCAGCATCTTGCCGCCGTCGTCCCAGTCGACGATGCGGCGCATATCGGAAAAGGCGATACGGGCGTATTCCTGGAGCACCCGCTCCGGCGTAATGCCGAGACGCGCGGCGCGCGCCTCGACGTCCTCGCGGGCGGTCGCATCGGCGGACCGACGCCGAGACCCTCTCGCCATTCGCTCAACCCTATTTTTGCAGTGTGCGCGTCTTATATCACATCGATCCGGATTTGTCAACATAAAAATGCGATTGAGGCAATCTATGCGTGATACCGAAATGCGCTTCGAGGGCGCCGAGCGCAGCAATCAGGATGCCCGAGGCGGCCTCTTGGCTGACCCGCCGCCCGCTCCAGCCCCGTTCCAGGGCCCATTCCTTGAGCGAGCGTTCCCAACCGAGGACATGCCACAGGCACGACCCCGCGGGCGAAGCAATCCCCCCGACCGCCTGGACCGCGCGCCACACCGCCGTGCGCGCCGCCTCGATGCGCAGCGCCGGACTGTTCCCCTCGGGGCGCAAGCTGCGCACACCGACGGGCAAATGCGACAGGTCGAGCGCCCGCAATGGGTCGAGCTGCGCGGAGGCGAAGCGGGCGCGAAAATCCTCACCGGCCTGTCGCATACCCGCGGTAATCGAGCCGCGCCTCTGCATGATCGCGAGCGTGTCGATCGCGCGATAAGGGCGCGAGGGATGACCGGCCGCATCGCCAATCGCGCGTTCCAGGCGCTCGATCCCACCATGCTGGCGGCGCTCCGGCGTCGGCCCGGAATCTCCCGGGCTGGCGGTCGCCGCCCGAGGGGCTCGCTGCGTCGCCATTGGATCCTCCAGAACATTTCGTGAACGTTTTGGCCGCGAAAACGAACGGGCAATGCGGTCGAGTTGACGCAACAGCTGAGGTGGCGGCTGCCGCGCCGCACGGCCCTGCCTGCCCCCGACCGCTTGCGCCAGCGCTTCGATCTCGCGGAGCTGCCGCCGCTCGGCGGCGCTGTGCCTGGGGAGACGGCATAAAACGTGGTGTTGTCGGCAGTAGGTCGAGCCCGGCTCGCGCGGCGCGTCGCAGAAATTCGCTCCGCTCGAGATTGGATCGGGGTCGTCGATAACGAATGCACAACCGCCGTCCCCCTCCTGCTCCTCCCCCGCGCGCTCACGCGTACGTGAAATTTTGCCCGACATGCGCATCGCCCCTTGTCAATGCCGCATGCTCTCATATATTATCCTTGTCGCAATGTCAAGATCACAATTACGTCGGCGGTAATTATGGATGCGATCTGGTTTCAGCAGACGATCGAGCGGGCCGGCGCCTCGCAGGCCGATCTCGCCCGCCATTTGCGCCTGGCCCCATCGGCGGTCTCACGCATGGTGAAGGGCGAGCGCCAAATGAAGCTCCTGGAGGCGGTGCAAATCGCCGCTTTCCTCGGCGTCTCTCAAGACGAGGTGCTGCGCCACGCCGGCGCCACCGCTGAGGCCGCACCGCGCGTTGGGCCGGCACGACGCGGCAGGCCGCCGCGCGCCTTCATCACTCCGGTTGTGCCGCCGCGCGCCGAGCCGATCCCGATCCGCAGCGCCGCGCGCGGCGGCGGCGATCAGCAGATGTTTCTCGAGGACGGCCCGATTGGCTACACCCCGCGCCCGGCCAATCTCGGCGGCGTCCGCGGCGCCTACGCGATCTACATGGTCGGCGACAGCATGGAGCCGCGCTACGAGCAGGGCTGGCTGCTCCACGTCAACCCGTTCAAACCGCCGACCCGCGGCCGCGACGTCGTCGTCTTCAAGACGGGCCAGACGGTGCTGATCAAGCAGTTCGTGCGCTGGGACGCCGACGCTCTGGTGCTGCGCCAGCTCAACCCTTCCGAAGAGCTGCGGGTGCCGCGCGACGAGGTCCTCGAATGCCACCTCGTCGTCGGCGTCGATCAGGAGGGATGACGGGTCGCCGCCGCCGGCGAGCGCTCGCCGAAGATACGGAGACCAACCTTGACACGCAGCGTGCCGCTTGAGTGAGGCGGGCCGGTCGGCCGGCGCCGCGCCGGGCAATCCGGGCATCGCGTACCGGCTGCTGCGCCGGGCCATCGATGTCCGGCCCGAGGAGGTCACGGTCCTCTTCTGGTGCTGGCTCTATATCTTCGCGGTGCTGTCGTCCTATTACATCATGCGGCCGATCCGCGACGAGATGGGCGTCGCCGGCGGTGTCAACAATCTGCAATGGCTGTTCACCGGCACACTCGTCGGCATGGTGGTGCTGAACCTGCCGTTCGCCTATCTCGTCAAGACCCTGCCGCGCCATCGCTTCATTCCGCTGACCTACCGATTTTTCGCGCTCAACATCATCCTGTTCGCGGGGGCGCTCTTCCTTGCGGATGACGCGCAAACGGTGTGGGTCGGCCGGGTCTTTTTCATCTGGGTCTCGGCCTATAACCTGTTCGTCGTCTCGATCTTCTGGCAGATGAACGTCGATCTGTTCAGTCCCGAGCAGGGCAAGCGGCTGTTCGGCTTTATCGCGGCCGGAGCGACACTCGGCGCGATCGCCGGCTCGGCGCTGACCGCGGCGCTGGCGCGCTTTGTGTCGCCGATCGTGCTGTTGCTCGGGGCGGCGGTATTGCTGGAGCTGGCGGTACTCGCCGTCGGCCGCCTGTCGCGCCTGTCACCGGCTTTGCATAACCGGACCACCGAGACAGGCGAGGAACAGCCGATCGGCGGCAGCATCGTCGCCGGCATCACCCACGCCCTTCGCTCACCCTACCTCGTCAACGTCAGCCTGTTCATCCTGCTGTTCGCGATCAGCTCGACCTTTCTCTATTTCCAGCAGGCCGGGATCGTCAGCCACAGTTTTTCCGACCGCGGCGCGCAGACGACGTTTTTCGCGACCGTCGACCTCTTGGTGAACACCCTGACCCTGGTCGTGCAGCTGTTTTTGACCGGGCGCATCCTGGTCCTGCTCGGCGTCGCGCTGGCCCTCGCCTTCCTGCCGCTCCTGACCGCGATCGGGTTCGGGGCGCTGGCCTTCGCGCCGACCCTCTCCGCGATCGCGGTGTTCCAGATCTTGCGGCGCGCCGGCGATTACGCAATCGCGCGGCCGACGCGCGAGATCCTGTTCACCGTGGTGCCACGCGAGGACCGCTACAAGGCGAAGAGCTTTATCGACACCTTTGTCTATCGCCTGGGCGACCAGCTCGGCGCCTGGGGCGTCGCCGGGCTGCGGGCGCTCGGCGCCGGGGCGACCGAGCTGGCGCTGGTGACGATCCCGATCGCGCTGTTGTGGCTCGTCAACGCGCTGTGGCTCGGCCGCCGCCAGGAGGCACGTGCTGAGGCCGCGGCCGAATAGGGCGCCCCGCGTTCAGGTAGCCTCGTCGAGGGTCGAACCGACATCGAGCGTCGTCGCCCGGCGCAGGTCGCGCGGATGCGACTCGTCGAACGGTCGCCCGCGGTGCATCGTGTCGCGGTTGTCCCAGATCACCAGGTCGCCCTTGCGCCATTTATGGCTGTAGACGAATTGCCGCTGGGTCGCGTGCTCCTCGAGATCATGCAGCAGCAACCGCCCTTCGGGGACCGGGACACCAACTATGTGCGAAGCGTGCGCCGACAGGTACAGCGTCTTGCGCCCCGAACCGGGATGGCGGCGCACCAGGCGCTGACGCGACGGCGGGTATTGCTCGCGCTCGCCGGGCGGGAATTCCGTAAAGCCGATCTGCCCGCGCGACCAGAACACGTCGTGCTCGACGACGAGGCCGTCGATCGCTGCCTTCTGCGCGTCCGACAGCGCCTCGTAGGCGGCACGCATATCGGCGAACTCGGTCTCGCCCGCGCCGAACGGCGAAGCCGACGGCACCGCCACCGCGAACAGCATGCCGAGCACGACCGGTACCGGCATGTACGACGCATCGGTGTGCCACAGCCGATTGCCGAGGCTGTCGAGCCTCTTCCGGTCGTCGCGGGCGCGAATCCGGCTGTCTTCGTCGAGGTTCGAGATATCGCCGATCTCGGGGAATTTGAGGCGCCGGCGGCCGCCACGCGCTGCCGAACGGCCGATCTCCAGCTCGCCGAAACGGGTGGCAAAGCCGCGCAGCTGCTCATCGCTCAGCCGCTGGTCGTGCAACACCAGCACGGCATGATGATCGATCGCCTGCCAGAGCGCCTCTACGGTTGCCGCATCGAGCGGCTCGCGCGGATCGAGGTCGCCGATTTCTGCGCCGATATGGGGGTGCAGTTGAGTGATGGTGATGGCCACGCGCCGCTCTCCCGGGCTGTCGTGCGGTGATGCTGGCAGCATCGATCCGCCATTCCGGCGTTGTCAATCGATCCAACAGGTGGTCAGGATTGCTTCTGCTCCCCGAGCAGTTGGAGGTGCAACGCATGCCGCAACAGATCCTCGGCACATTGACGATTGGCCAGGCGCCTCGCCTCGATGTCGTCCCGATCATCGACCGCCATGTGTCCGCTTCGGTCCGCCGGGTACATCGCGGCGTGCTCGACGACTTGTCGCGCCGCGAGATCGACGCGCGCTACCGGCCCGAGCCCGGCGAGCCGGCGCTGGTCACCCGGCTGGAGGATGGCAGTGTCGTCGAATTGTCGCGCGCCCGCATGCGGGATGGCGTGCAGCATGAGCTTGCCGCGCTCGAAGCCGAGGGCTGCAACGTGATCCTCCTGCTGTGCACCGGCACTTTTGAAGGGCTCGCCTGCGACGGGGCCTGGCTGGTCGAACCCGACCATATCATCCCGGGAATGGTCGCCGGGCTGATCGAGCATCGTCAGCTCGGCGTCATCGTGCCGATCGCCGGGCAAATCGAATCCGAGGCCGGCAAATGGCGTGCCCTCGCCCGGCCGCCCATCTTCGAGACCGCGAGCCCCTACACGGCCCCACCCGAGGCGGTGGGGAAAGCCGGCGCGGCGCTCAAGTCGCGCGGCGCCGAAGCGATCCTCCTGGACTGCATCGGCTTCACCGAGCGCCACCGCGCGGCGCTGGCGGGGCTCGCCATGCCGGTCATCCTGTCAAACGCCGTCGTTGCCAAGGCGGTCGGCGAATTGCTCGAGGGAGCACAATCATGACCGATGATATCGGCGCCTTCGTCCCGGGACAGCAATTTCGCCTGGAAGGCAAGCCGGGTGGGCCGCTCGCGGGCCTGACCTTCGCGGCCAAGGATCTGTTCGATGTCGCCGGCCATCCGACCGGCGGCGGCAACCCGGACTGGGCGCGCGCCCACCCGGTCCCGACCCGCCATGCCTGGGCGGTGCAGACGCTGCTCGATGCCGGCGCCGATCTGATCGGCAAGACGATCACCGACGAGGTCTCGCTCGGCATCCTCGGCGAGAACCCGTTTGAAGGCACGCCGGTGAACCCGCGCGCGCCGGGTCATGTGCCGGGCGGCTCGTCCGCCGGCTCGGCGGCGGCCGTCGCGGCCGGGCTGTGCGACACCGCGCTCGGCACCGATACCGGCGGCTCGGTGCGGGTGCCGGCCAGCTTTTGCGGGCTGTACGGCGTCCGCCCGACGCATGGCCGGCTCGATGTGAGCGGAATGATGAGCCAGGCGCCGACATCGGACACGACCGGCTGGTTCGCGCGCGATGCCGCCACCTTCGCCCGCGTCTCGGCCGTCATGCTTGGCGAAGCAATCACTGAGACTTTGCCGAAACGCCTGGTGGTCGCCGCCGATGCCTTTGCCCTGGCTGATCCGGTAACTGCAGCCGCGCTGGGACCGATGGTCGTGCGTCTCGGCGCGTTGTTTGGCGAGGTGCGCGAGGAGGCGATGGCGCCACCGGGCCTGGCGGCCTGGGCGCGGGCGCAACGCACCCTGCAGCCATATGAAGCCTGGTTGACCTTTCAGGAATGGATCGACCACACCAACCCGCGCTTCCAGTTCAGCGTTGCGCGCAACCTCGTGCTGGGAGGATTGATCCCGCCGGGCGAGCGCGCCTGGGCATCGCTGGTGCGCCAGGAAGCGCGCGGCCGGATGCGCCAGCTGCTGCCCGAGGGCACGATCCTCTGCCTGCCGACGACGCCTTTCCCGGCACCGTTATGCGGCCAGCCGCTATCCGCGCTGGAGCCGTTGCGCGACCGCATCACGGCGCTGTGCAGCCATGGCGGTCTAACGGGTGTGCCGCAGGTCAGCCTGCCCGGCGTCACGGTCGACGGCTTGCCGGTCGGGCTGTCGATCATCGGGCCGCGCGGCAGCGACGCCATGCTCGTCGCCGTCGCGCGCGCCATGGCCGAGCAATAGGAAAGCGGTCGCTCATCGCAGGAGGAGACGCTATGCACATCGCATTCATCGGCACCGGCAATATGGGTCTGCCGATGCTGGCCAACCTGTTGAAGAAAGGGTTCTCGGCGACCGCCTACGACATCGTGCCGGCGGCGCTCGCCCGCGCGGTCGCGCAGGGCGCCGCGCGCGCCGGGTCACCCTCCGAGGCGGCCGCTTCCGGCGAGATGGTGATCACGATCCTGCCATCCTCGGGCAATGTCGAGGCCGCCTATCTCGGCGCCGGCGGCATCCTCGACGGCGTCGCCAAGGGACGCCTCTGCATCGACATGTCGACGATCGACCCGGGCACCTCAACGCGGGTTGCCGCGCGTCTCGCCGAGCGCGGCGTCCGGTTCATCGACGCGCCGGTGTCGGGCGGGGTCGCCGGCGCCACCGCCGGGACGTTGGCGATCATGGTCGGCGGCGCGGCAGCCGATTTCGCCGAAGCCAGGCCGGCGCTCGATGCGATGGGCACCAATATCATCCACGTCGGGGCGGTCGGCGCCGGCGAGGTCGCCAAGCTGTGCAACAATCTGATCGCCGGGGTGGCCTTTGCCGCGGTCAGCGAGGCGTTCCGGATCGGCGAGGCGTTCGGTGTCGACCCAAAGATCCTGACCGCCGTGATCGCCAAATCCTCGGGCGCGACTTGGGTCATGGAAAAGAACCATCCGGTCCCCGGGGTCGACCCAGACAGCGCGGCGAGCCGCGATTACGCCCCCGGCTTCATGACCGATCTGATGGCGAAGGATTTGGGGCTCGCGGTCAATGCGGCGCGCGAGAAGCGGGTGCCGGTCGCGGTCGCCGCCGCGGCGCAGCAGATCTATCGCATGGCCTCGGCGCACGGCCTCGGCCGCAAGGACTGCGCCTCGATCTATCGCTTCCTCGCGCCATCGCAGGACGAAGCGCCGGTGTAGAAATGACAGGAAGTGATTGCCATTGCGAGAAGCGCAGCGACGAAGCAATCTCGCGCTGATGGTTCTTCCTCGGCAGCTCCGCCGACGCGAACACAAACACGATTGGGGGAAAGATGACCGGAAGGCCAATCGCTGCGGCGTTCGCGACATTGCTATTGGCGGCGCCCGCCGCATCGGCCCAGACCGCTCCAAAAGCGCCGAGCGGCGAGCCGATCACGATCGGCTTTTCTATGGCCTTGACCGGCTCGCTCGCGGTCAACGGCAAGAGCGGCCTCTTGGCGATGCAGATCTGGGCGGAGGACACGAACGCCAAGGGCGGGTTGCTCGGCCGTCCGGTCAAGCTCGACTTCTACGACGACCAGACCAATCCGTCGCTGGTCCCCGGCATCTACACAAAGCTGCTCGACGTCGACAAGGTCGACCTCGTCGTCTCGGGCTACGGGACCAACATCGCGGCGCCGGCGATGCCGGTCGTCATCCAGCACAAGAGCGTTTTCATCAGCCTCTTCGCGCTCGACATCAACGAGGAGTTCCACTACCCGAAATACTTCTCGATGCTGCCGGTCGGCCCCGACCCGCGGCCGGCCATCTCCGAGGGCTTCTTCGACATCATCAAGGCCAACAAGGAGAAGCTCGGGCTGAAAACGATCGCGCTGGCGACGGGCGACGGAGAGGCGACCCGCAACGGCACCGACGGCGCCCGGGTGAATTTGAAAAAGGCCGGGCTCGAAATCGTCTACGACAAGAACTACCCGCTGGCGACGACCGATTTCACCCCGATCATTCGCGCCATTCAAGCGACCAACGCCGATGTCGTGTTCATTTCTTCCTATCCGAACGACAGCGTCGGCATCATCCGCAGCGTCCACGAACTCGGCCTCAACACCAAGGTGTTCGGCGGCAATTTCACCGGGCCGCAAAGCACCTCGATCAAGACCTCGCTCGGGTCGATGCTCAACGGCATCATCACCTTCGACTGGTGGCTGCCGGCGCCGGCGCTGCGCTTCCCCGGGTCATGGAGTTCCTCGCGGGTTACCAGCAACGCGCCGGCAAGGAGGGCGTTGATCCGCTCGGCTATTATCTGGGGCCCTGGGCTTATGCCCGCATGCAGGTGCTGGGCGATGCCATCGAGGGTACAAGAGGCCTCGACCAGGACAAAATCGCCGACTGGATCCGCACCCATACCTTTAAGACCGTAGTCGGCGACGTCACCTTCGGCAACAAGGGCGAATGGGCGACATCGCGGATCCTGACCGTGCAGTTTCAGAACATCAGCGGCACCAGCGTCGACGATTTCCGCGACGGCAAGGGCGAGACCGTGGTCTGGCCGCAGGAATACAAGGCGGGCGACGTGGTGCTGCCTTATTCCAGCGTCACCCACTGACAAAGCCTAGGGGAAGGGATCATGAATGCCGCGCGCACCGCGGAATACCTTGCGCCCGTCGCGGCGCGAAAGGCGTGCCGTATTTGCGTCGAAGGCAGCCCTGGGCGGATCAGGAGCTGTGCCGAATTCGAGTTTGATCCCGAAGTGGTGAGCCATTGGGAGCAGTGGCTCGGCCATCAAAGCCCCAAAATCCTCGCCGTCGGTCAGGATTTTGGCAATGTCGCCTATGTTGTCCGCCATAAGGGGCGCGATGAGCCCGGCAACCACACTAACGCCAACCTGCAGCGATGCCTCGCAGCGGCGGGGATTTCGGTCGGCAATCCACCCGAATGTGATGCCACGGCGCCGGTGTTCATGACCAACTCGATCCTCTGCCTCAAAGAGGGGAGGATGGACGCCCCCATTCTCGGGAGCTGGGTGCGTTCGTGCACCAAGGCGCATCTGGTGCCACTGCTGCGTTACCTGAAGCCGCCTGTGGTGGTCGGCATGGGCAGTCGGGGGTGGCAGGCGGTACGCCAGGCCTTTGCGCTCGGTGATGCACCGCAGCCGATTTCCGAAGCAGTCGGCTGCGGCTGGCTGGCGGCCGACGGCACTCGGGTCTTCGCCGTCGGGCACTGCGGCCCGCTGGGGTTGACCAACCGGCCCCTCGCGCAACAGCTCGCCGATTGGTGCCGCATCGGCGAGGCAATTGCGCTGGCGCAGCAACAACCGACTCGCTTGACAGCCGCCGCGCGGACGGGCTACGTCACGGGTGTTCGTGGGGATTTGAGCCGACCGGCTTGCGCGCCACGTTAAAAATTGCGCTAAAAGGTCGGGGAGTTTGAAAGAACCCTGGCCCGCGGCGGACCAGGGTTTTTGCGTTCTGGGCCGGTGCGGGTTTGCGATGGAGAGCCCGCCATGCCAAAGCCGATCCTCTCGCCCGAGCTTGCTGCCGAGCTCGCCCCCGCGACCTTGCTGGTGCGCGGCGGCAGCGAACGCAGCCCTTATGAGGAAACCTGCGAGGCCTTGTTCCTGACCTCGGGGTTTGTCTATGGCAGCGCCGCCGAGGCCGAGGCCGCCTTCAAACAGGATGGCTCGCGCTACATCTATTCGCGCTACCGCAACCCGACCGTGACGATGTTCGAGGAGCGGCTGCGCCTGATCGAAGGGGCCGAAGCTTGCCGCGCCACGGCGAGCGGCATGGCGGCGGTGTTCGCGGCGCTGTTGTGCAAGCTGCGCGCCGGGCAGCGGCTGGTGGCGAGCCGGGCCTTGTTCGGCTCGTGCCACTACATCGTCGCTGATCTGCTGCCGCGTTACGGCATCGAGACCGTGCTGGTCGACGGCCGCGATCTGTCGGCTTGGGAGGCGGCGCTCGCGCCGGGCGCGGCGGCGACGTTCTGCGAGAGCCCGTCGAACCCGGCGATGGAGATCATCGACATAGCGGAGGTGGCGCGACTGACCCATCGCGCCGGCGGCATCCTCGTCGTCGACAACGTGTTCGCGACCCCGCTCCTGCAAAAGCCGCTCGCGCTCGGCGCCGATGTCGTCGTCTACTCGGCGACCAAGCACATCGACGGCCAGGGCCGCGCGCTTGGGGGCGCGATCCTCGCCAGCGAGAAATTCGTCAAGGACGATCTCGGGCTGTTCTATCGGCACACCGGACCGTCGCTCAGCCCATTCAACGCCTGGCTGTTGTTGAAGGGGCTGGAAACCCTGGAGTTGCGGGTCGAGCGGCAATGTCGCACCGCATCGTCGATCGCGCGCCTTCTAGAAACCCACCCGAAGGTCGGCCGGGTCATCTACCCCGGCCTGCCGAACCATCCGCAATACGAACTGGCGCTGCGCCAGATGAAAGACGGCGGCACTGTCGTCGCCTTTGACATCGCCGGCGACAAGGAAGCCTGCTTCCGCTTTCTCGACGCGCTGCGGCTTGTCGATATCTCCAACAATCTTGGCGATTCAAAAAGCCTCGTCACCCATCCGGCGACGACGACGCATTCGCGCCTCAAACCCGAGGACCGCGCCGCGCTCGGCATCGGCCACGGATTGGTGCGGCTGTCGGCCGGGCTCGAGGCGGAGGCGGACCTGATCGCCGACATCGAACGGGCGCTGCGACAGGTTTAGAGAGACCGAGATGAGCGCCAGTAGGGACGCTGATGGTGAGCGCTTTGACGTCGCCTACGTGATGCTCAGTGGGACGACGACGGCGGCACGCTGCCCCGAGCTTCTGCGCGAGCTGGTGGGGCTTGGTTTTTCAACCGTCATTGCCATTCCGACACCAAACGCCTCACGCGTGATCGCGCCCCGCGATCTTGCGGATGTCGAGGGGGTACAGGTCGTCGAATCTTACTTCGATCTGGCGATCCGGCCGCGCCCACCGCGCGGGGTGGTGCTGTTTGCGCCGTGCAGCTTCAACTCGCTCAACAAGCTGGCCCACGGCCTCGCCGACAACCTCGCGCTGTCCGTCGCTGCGGAGGCGATCGGGCGGGGCACGCCGGTAATCGTCGGCCCGTCGCTCAACGCGCCGCTCCTCGCCCACCCCGTGGCGCAGGCATCGCTCAAGAGGCTCGCCTCCTGGGGTGTTACAATCGTCCCGCCGGTCGACGACGGCGAGGGACCGCGTCTTGCCCCGTCCGCGCAGTTTATCGATGCTGTTCGATTTTATCGGCGTCGAGCTTGATACTTTTACGCATTAATATAGTATATAAAAGTTATTTGACACTTAAGAAGGACATAATTATCTCTGAACCACGGATATGATACGGGGTTTATCCCCCGCCTCTCCGGGAGGGCGGCGACGTGGCTCAGATCGACACCATCTCGAAAGCCGAGGCGATCAAGCAACAAAGCCGGCAATTGCGAGGCAATCTCGCGCAGGATCTCGCCGACATCGCGGCGCCGTTCGACAAGACGGGTTACGGCCTGCTCAAGTTTCACGGCATCTATCAGGGTTATGACCGCGACAGCGCCACCGAGCGCAAGCAACGCGGCGACGACAAGATCTGGCAGTTCATGGTTCGCGTGCGGATTCCCGGCGGACGCCTCACCGCCGACCAGTACCTGGCGCTCGACGCGCTCGCCGACACAAGCGCCGACGGCTCCTTACGCATCACGACGCGTCAGAGCATCCAGTTCCACGGCGTCGTCAAATCTGGGCTGAAGGCGGCGATCGCCGAAATCAACCGGGCTCTTCTGACGACGCTGGCCGCCTGCGGCGATGTCGTGCGCACCGTGACGACCGTACCGGCGCCGATCCACGATGCGGTGCACGTCAGGCTGGAGGGCGACGCGCGGCGCCTCTCGACGCATCTATTGCCGAAGACCGGGGCCTATCACGAGATCTGGGTCGGAGGTGAGAAGGTGACGCCGGAGGAAGAGCCGGTCGACTCACTTTACGGCGAGCGCTATCTGCCGCGCAAATTCAAGATCGGTCTCGCGATACCCGAGGACAATACGATCGATGTGTTGACCAACGACCTGGCGATTGTCGCGCTGTTCGAGGGAGAGAGGCTGGCAGGGTACAATTTCCTGCTCGGTGGTGGGCACGGCATGACCCACAACAAGCCCGAGACCTACCCGCGGTTGGCCACTCCGGTCGCCTTTGTCGAACCCGACGACCTCTTAGAAGCGGCGGCGGCGGTGGTGCGGCTGCATCGCGACTGGGGCGACCGCGGCAACCGCCGGCACGCCCGGCTCAAATACGTCATCGCCGAGCACGGCGAGGAATGGGCGCGCGAGCGACTCTCGGAGGATCTCGGCAAAGCGCTGGCGGCGTGCCGGCCGATGCCTGATTTCGACGTGCCCGACCATTTGGGATGGCACGAGCAGGGCGACGGCAGGCTCTATCTCGGCGTGCCGGTCGCGAGCGGGCGCATCGTTGACGACGAGCGCTCGCGGCTGCGCAGCGCGCTGCGCGAGATCGTCGCCCGCTTCGGCGTTAATCCGATCCTGATGCCGAGCCAGGACATCATCCTCAGCGACATCGCACCCGCGGAGCGCACCGCGATCATGGCGGTGTTGCGAACCCGCGGGGTTCGGCTCGACGAGGAAATGCTGCCGGCCGAGCGCTGGGCCTTGGCGTGCCCGGCGCTACCGAGCTGTGGCTTGGCGCTGACCGAGGCGGAGCGGGTGCAGGGCGACATCGTCGGCGCGGTCGCGGCGCGACTCAAGCGCTGGGGGCTGGAGCGGGAGCGGCTCAGCATCCGCATCACCGGGTGCCCCAATGGCTGTGCGCGACCCTATACCGGCGATATCGGTATCGTCGGCCGGCTGCCCGGGTATTATTCGCTCTATGTCGGCGGCGATTTCGCCGGCACCCGTCTCAACGAGGCGATCGCCGAACGGCTCAATATCGCCGGCATCGCCGACGCGCTTGATCCGCTGTTCGCGCTGTTTGCGTCCTCGCGCGCGCAGAGCGAGGGGTTCGGCGATTTCTGCCACCGCATCGGCATCGCGGCCTTGCAGCAAATTGTCGAAGGCTGCCGGCGCAAGGCGGCCTGATCACAGCTATTGTCGTCCCGGCGCAGGACGGGACCCACTCATCCACCCCCAAACAGCTGAAAAGTGAGCCTCTGCTTTCGCCGGGGCTGGGACTAGATTATTGAGCGGCAGGATTTTCGAAGAGGTTCGTTATGACCATCACGGTCGGCATCGTGGCGCAGGGCAGCATGGGTGCGGGGGTCGGGAAGCGGCTCCATGAAAACGGCGCCGAGGTGCGCACCTTGCTCAGCGGACGCAGCGCCGAGAGCGCCGAGCGCGCCCGCGCCGCCGGGATGAAACCGGCAGGCAACGAGCGGGAGATGCTGGCGGGTGCCGATTTCTTCCTTTCGATCCTGCCGCCCGGTGAGGCCGAGAATTTGGCGCGCAGGTTAGCGACGGCGCTTTCGGCATTGCCCAAAAAGCCGATCTATGTCGATTGCAACGCGATCAGCCCGCAGACCGCGACGCGCGTCGCCGCGATCATCGAGCCGACCGGCGCGCGTTTTGTCGATGGCGGCATCATCGGCGGCCCGCCGCGGCCGGGCTACAGCCCGGCGATCTACGCCTCGGGGGCGTCGGTCGGCGAGACCGCGGTGCTGCGCGATTGGGGCCTCGACTGGCGGGCGATCGACGGCCCGATCGGCGCCGCCTCGGGGCTCAAGATGTCCTATGCCGGGATCACCAAGGGCACCACCGCGATCGCCGCAGCGATGCTGCTCGGCGCCGCCCGCTTCGGCTGCGGAGAGGCGTTGATCGCCGAATTGTCGAAGAGCCAGCCCGAAATGCTGAAGCGGATGCGCGGCAGCATTCCCGGGATGTACGACAAGGCCTATCGCTGGGTCGGCGAGATGGAGGAGATCTCGGATTTCCTCGGGGCGAACCCGCCGTCGCATGACATCTACGCCGCGATCGCCCGGCTCTATGAGTTTCTCGCCGCGGGCGAAGCGGAAGCGGCTCCGGATCCCGACAACCCGATCAAAACCCTCGACCGGATGCTCGGACGCTAGAGCGCGATCATTTTAAGCTGAAGCGTATCCTGCGTTGGTAAGGTAGTTGGCGCATTCCTGGGGCGTGAAGCGGTCGAGGAGTGCGCCGATCTGCCGCCAGGTTGTCTCAATGGTGCGGGCATCAGCCTTTCGCAGCATGGTCGTGAGCTTGGCGAAGACCTGTTCGATCGGGTTGAGGTCGGGCGGGTAGCGCGGCAGGAAGAACAGCTTGGCGCCGGCGGCACGGATCAGGCGGCGAACGGCGTGGCCTTTATGGCTGCCGAGATTGTC